>JACCDV010920289.1_pt1 | contig 130523 bp, 158 predicted proteins | sample 7446131 | NCBI WGS metagenome assembly JACCDV01 (sample SAMN15323448, study PRJNA562643) | freshwater metagenome | isolation source: river surface water | place: USA:Blue River Watershed | collected 2017-08-17 | reverse complement strand
TGTGAAGTTGAGAACGCACCTGCGCCGCGACGATAGACAGCCTTGAGCATACGCAAGTTCACCTTGCGACCGTTCTTTGCCTTCTCGTTGTGCTCTGATACTTTCTTCTCTAGAGCCTTGATGATTTTGTCGGTGAACTCGATTCCTTTACCAGTGGACGCTGAGCCTTCTTTGTTTTTGTCAGAACCCTTAATTTGCTCTTTCTTAGGGGCTGGCTTTGAGCCAGCGGTAGCCGTCACAGATGCTTCGTTCTCTGGAACACAATTTGGCACCATTTTGCCGTCTTTCTCTTTCATTCCTACTTGCTTATAGCCATCCCGGCAGGGTCCGTCGGCTGAAAACTCCATGTCTTCCGGGTCTATTAGCATTGGATTTAGTAGCGAAGAACCCGTATAAACCTTTGCTTTGATAGCCTTTTCGCCAGATAAAATTTTGTAGGAGCACCTGTGGTGTCCGTCTACTAGTTTCAAACCCTCTTCATCTTTGTAGACAATAATTGGTTTGTTATTGTTTTTAGCATTGTCAAGTTTTAGCGGGTCTAAGTAGTCTTGAGTTGGAGTTAGGTCAGCAATTGTCACGGATTCCTCTGTGTAGTTGTCGCCTAAATCCTTAACTTTTTTCTTCAGTTCTTCTTGGACTAACTTAGGTGGCTTAGAAAAGACTTTGTCGGGTTTCACAACGCCATCTGGAATTACGGCAAAACGACACTTACCAAGTTCTTCAATTTCTAGAGAGATGATTTGGCAGACATCTTTACCATCTTTATCGTGAGTGTAGAAGACACAATTCTTACAGGCAACGCCAATATTTTTTACTTCATTCTCTGAGGCAGGAGTATAGCCAGCCCAAACGCCAGTTTCATCTTCGTTGAACTTGCCATACTTTTGGGTGATAAGAAGTAGCGCCTTGGCTAACTCCTGCTCTTCAGGAACGAGGTTCATTACTTAATCTTGCCCCAAGTGCGTGGACCAACAATGCCATCGTCTAGGGTGATGTCATCGTGCTTCTTCTGTAGACCGATAACGGCAACGTGAAGTGCTTGGTCGAATACGCCAGTAACTTCTAGACCGAGAGCCTTCTGAAGATAAGCAACGGCTGGTCCCTTAGAACCCTTCTTTAGTTCTCCTCTAAGTGCTGGCTTAGTTGCTGGAACCGCGACTGCTGGCTTTGCTGGAGCGACAGCAACTGGTGCTGGAGCAGGGTTAGTTGGGGCAGCCTTAGCCTTAGCCTTCTCTGCTTCATACTTAGCCTGAACCTTGTTGGCAAACTCTTCAGTGTGCTCTGGCTCTTCGCTTTCTGGAGCATCCTCTGGAGTAGCCTTTGGTGCTAACGCTAGTTCCGCCTCTTGAGCAATAAGAGCCTTGAAGAACTTGACTGCGTTGACGAATCCCTTACCGTCTGCTGACCAGCCGTGAGTTCTTCCAGCCCACATCTCCCAGTGGAGGTGAACTCCAGTAGACATACCAGTGGTTCCCATTATTCCTAGAACGGTTCCAGCCTCGACCTTCTGACCGGGCTTTACCTTAATAGAGCCATCCTTAAGGTGAGCGTAAAGAGTGGTGTAGTGCTTACCGTTAATCTTGTGAGCAAGAATTACAAAGTTACCAAAGCCACCGCCCGGAGCAGTTGACTTAGTAGCCTTTAGAACTTTACCTGCGTATGGTGCCTCGATGTAAAACGGACCCTTACCAAGACCGATAATGTCAGCGCCGTTGTGGTGCTTGCGAGTCTTCTTTACTGGGTGGATACGCCAACCCATTTCGCTGGTAATCTTCCAGTCTTTGCCTAGTCTCCCATCTAGTGGGTATTGTGCCTTTGCCATTTCTAATCCTTATAATGTTGTGTTTGTTATAAGTTTAAGCCTTATAGAATTCGGTGATTTTTGACTTTGCGTACATTCTTCTCTTAGTAGAGATAAAGGCACGCTGGTAGGCAACGGTCTCTTGTAGGTTGTAGGTTCTCCTTATGCCTGAGCCGTAGTAGGTTTTGGCAGACTCGTAGGCTTCATTAGCCAAAGTCTTTTGGTCTAACTCAAAATAAAACTTTAGGTAGTCGATAAATTTACGCATCTTTCTTTACCTTAGCCTTACGCTGCTTTGGGGTGCCGTCATAGACAAGTCCATCCTTGTCGCCGTCCTTAGGTTCCTTCTCTTCCTTCTCTTCCTTTTCATAACGGAAGATAGGGAAAGTCACAATCCAAAAACCTAGGGTCACCAAAATCATGGTACCAATAAGGTCACGGGCTGAGCCTTCTAGAAGAACCCAAGCGGTGCCAAGACCGAGCAGGGTCCACGCTTGGTCAACGATGTCCTGTAGTTGGGCTTTGATGTAGTGCTTCATTATTTATCTGCTTTCTTACTTGAGGTGGAGGTTTTTTCATCAATGTCTTTGATTTTGGTGGTCTGGCGGAAGGCTGCGTCAATCTCGTCGCGAGTGAGTTTTCCATCTTCCAAGAACGCCAAGGATAGAAGTTCGACAACTTTTGCGACTGCCATAATTCCACCCATAATTGCGCTGAACCAGATTGGAATGTCTACTCCGCTAACTGAGCCTGCGACGGAGCCAGCACCAATCACGCCTAAGGCAGAGGCAACAAAAGTTGCGATGACTCTAAGTATTACGTTGCCGAATAGTTTCACTTAGAAGCCTCTCTTCTCTGCTTTAGTAGTTCAAAGTCTTTTACCTTGGTCTCTCCCATGTAGTCCCACGCATAGCCACCAGCAATGAGAGCGGTGTTTACGGATTCGCTTGAACCATCTAGGAACAACCAACCGAGGATGCGACCATACTTTTCTGAAGAGTCTGGCTTCTCGGTGCGAATGACGATGCTGGTAGCGGACTTTAGAAGTTCGCCAAGTTTCTTTTTGACTTCTAGCCCTAATGCTTTTTCATACTTATCAGTGGTGCGAGACTCTGGGGTATCGATACCTGCTAGACGAACGCGTTGGGTATAAGAGATGTTGAACCCTAGGTCGATGTCAACATCAATGGTGTCTCCATCCACAACTCTTAGAACTTGCTTGACTCTGTATTCATACATCTTTATTACTTACCTGTTCTTCCTACTGCTGATGCGCTAGCAGTTGCTGCCATCGCTGCTTGTGCTACTTGACCAACGATGACGGCAGCAACGGTTGCTTCCTGTGCTGTCTCTCTTACTTGTGGTGAGATGTCGGCACCGACGTTAGACAAAAGGTTTAGAACTTCGGCAACGGCAACCGCTGCGGCACCAACACCTGGGATAGAAGCGAGCGCTTCGTCAACAACAATGTCGTCTGCTTGGGCGGCAACGAGAAGGGCTGTAAGGGCTGCCTCGTATTCTGGGCTACCTTGCTCTGCTGTTAGGAAAGTTTCGAGGGCTGCTTCCTTGATTTGCTCTGCTTGCGCTGGGGTCAAGTCAGTTGGGGTTATCTCCTCGAAGTTCACCTTGGTCAAGTCATCAAGCGGTGGAAGAACGACTGTCTCTTTTTCTTCTTCAGGCTCTTCTGGCTTAGGCTCTGGTGAGGCTGTTGGGGTAGGGGTTGGTTCAGGTTCTGGCTCAGGTAGTGGAATGTTGTCTAGTGCCTCTTGACTTGATTCGACTAGTGCCTCTGCACTTTCTACTGCTTGGTCGGCAGATGAGAGAGATGACTCGGCTGTAGCATAAGCGCCTTCTGCTACAGACTTAGCACTCTCCGCTTCTGACTGCTTGGTTTCCAATGCTGTCTGCGTAGCAGATGCTGAATCATATGCTGAGGTTGCGGAGGTCAGTGCTGAATCCGCTTCACTCAGATTCGCGCTCGCCGACTCTCTTGCTGATGAGGCGGACTGTTGTTCTGCTAATGCCGAATCGTAAGCAGACTGAGCAACGGTAACGTTTTGCTGTGCTTCAGATAGCGAGGAAGTTGCCGACGTAACTTGCGACTGAGCCACTGATACTGCTTGTTGGGCAGAAGCAACTTCAGAGTTGGCGGTGTTCAGGGCGGTCAAAGCCTGCGACACGGCTAAAGCATAAGAAGCGTCAGGCTCTGCTTGGGTTGTATAAGTAAGAGTTCCGACTAGGTGCTTACGTTGCCCGCCACAGGGGTCACCCCACACAGAGTTGAGAGCCTGAAGCGTAACGCTGGTAAACCCTGAAACTTGTGGACTGACTGTTGCGCCACAAGGTGGGTTGTTGTAAGACTCGTAACGCAAGTTACTTGATACAAATGTAGCGCCTGCTGGGGCAGTAAACGTTCCTTGTCCACCCTCACCTATATCTACTGGCATAGTTGCGGTGCTTGTTTGAACTTGGTTAGCGATAGCCCAACCTAGTTGGAGTCGAACGTTATTCATCGCTGGACCGTAGGTTCCTGCCCAGAATCCGTTATCAATTCCGTAGATTCCAATGCGGACCTTGGCAACTTCGGTCGTGGTGTTTGTGCTTCCTTGTAAAACAAAGTCGCGCCACGAGTGAACTTCGCTAGAGTTGGCTGAACCTTGGTGGATTAAGTTGTTGTTGGCGTCATAGAAATAAATACGTAAGCCGTAAGTATCTGCTACTGCTCCTTGACCTACTGAGTTTTGGTCTTGATTCCAAACGCCAACGGTAAAGGTGTAGTTAGCGATAATTCTTGGACTAATAAGAATGTCTTGATAGACCTCTGTGCCTACGTAAGAGAAGTGAATGTGACCTGGGTGGATTTCTGGCTGACCCTGTGAACCTGAGCCGTCACCAACCCAAGGTTGTCCAGTCATAAAGTTGTTGTCAGGAATCTGATAAGTAGTTGGCTGAATTGAGTAGGTAGGTTGGTTGACGAGAGCCTTGGCGTTGTTGTAGGCGACGACTGCTTGGTCATAAGTAGCCTGAGCCTGTTGCTGATTTGATTGAGCCGTAGATAAAGATGACTGCGCGGATGCTAACGCTTGATTTGAAGTCGTCAAGTTTGAAGATGCTGTGCTGGCAACTTCCTGTGCGCTAGTCAGGGTAGCCAGAGCCGATGCCACCGCTTGAGTCTTGGTCGTCAAGTTTTCGTCAGCCGTGACGAACGCTGAGTTTGCTTGGTCGTAGGCTGTTTGGGCTGCGGTCTTATTCGCTAGGGCGGTCGCTAGGGCGCTGGAATGTTCACTGAGAGCCGAATTTGCGGACTCTAAGGCTAAATCGGCGCTGTCTAGGGCTGATTTGGCTGATTCTAGGGCTTTTTGGGCGCTAATCTGGGCTTGTAGGGCAGTCTGTAGGGCTTTTTTGGCATCATTGAGTGCTATAGTTGCCGTTGCGACCTGTTGCTTATACTCTTCAGGTGTAGTAGCCTTTATAAAAGAGAAAGGAGACCCGTATGGAAATCGTGCTAAAGATTGACTGGGGTTCATTCCTAGTAGGAGTGGGCTTTGGTTGGCTATTCCTGTTCGGAGTGGCGTTTGTGTTTGCTGCCCGTAAGGCGCTAAAAGACCGAAAGAAGTAAGATTCTTGACTTGAGCCTGTGCCTGCTCTGCCAGCATCAGGGGGCAAGCGACTAACAGCACCGTAGTGAAAATCTGCGGTGCTTTGGTTTTTCTGCTTGAGTTTTTGCTCACGAGACTTCCTAGATAAGTAGGTGGAGTCTCTCCCTCTATAATTTTACCTTATATTAGGTCTAACTATCTTCTGGGGCGGGCTTCAGGCTGTCATTCCAGACCATCTCCCGAACCGACGCTAGTAACTCAAACGCCTCTGAGGTAGCATCCTCTGTAGCAATTAGCAGGTCTGCTCGGCGTTCTGGGTCTGGCGGATAAAGCAACTCAACCCGAACCTGCTCAAGAACTTCGGCGCACAATTTGATTTTGCGAATGTTATCGCTTACTTGCTTATCGTAATCATCAAAGAACGCCATAGAACTATTATACGGGGCAGTGTAATAAGCGGTCCTGTAATAAACGTTGTTTAGGGGGGGAGATAATGTATCACTTTTGAATTTCGGGGATGACGGTTTGGGTTGGAGGAGGAGGGCTAAAGTGGAAGATTTTTAGTGAAATTGGATAGTATCTGGTCGACGTCAGTAAGAAGAGAAGAAGAGGCAGAAAAGAAGGTAAAGGGGATACTATCCAGAAAAGTGAAAAAAGTTTTATGAAATTGGATAGTAAGGGAAAAAGGGAAAGTTACGGGAACTATCCAGAAAAAGTGAAAAATAATTGTTGTTTTGCGATAGTATCTCTAAGTAAAACAAGTAAAAAAGTAAATCAATCGAGTTTTCATTACGCGCATGCGTGTGCGTGTGTGTGCTCCGTAAAACACCATTGATTTACTAGATAGCCTGTTTTACTTGTTTAGGTTATTTTTAGTGCCGTTTGCTTGGGTTTGCGTGCTACTATGTAGGTATGACTAATCCATTCGAATTTTTGGACATTGACGAAACCGAAGCCAAGGAAACTTTGTACGAATTGAATCGACAAGGTGGGAGGGATAGACGGATTTGTATCTGCGGACACTCAATCAACTATCACTCTTTTATTGCTGCCAGAGGTTTTCACACTTGTAACGCTCAGAAGAACTCTTGTAAGTGTCGAAACCCAAGACCAGTTCTAGAAACCACTAACGCTAAGACTTTCAATCGAAAGACTAAGGGTGCTGGTGGACTTCACGCATTGACGCAAGGAATTGTTGGTGCGATGGAAGTTGGCGCAACGGTTGAGTGGCTGATTGAGATGAAGTGTGACAAGTGTGGAAGTGAAGCGCCAGTTGTTCCAGTCCCAGTAACGCTTGAGGGAATCATCAGTAGCAATCACACTGGCTTTGATAAGTTCCTTTGCCGAGACTGTCGCACAAATGGATAGCCCAAAAGAACTTGAGTATGAAGTTATCAAGGCGAAGTTAGCCTGCGAACTAAATGACAAGTGGCACAGTAGGTTGCCATACATTCATTGGTCGAATGTTGTTCGCAATACTCACTACGTTTGCTTTGGAGCAAAACCGCGTGGAGTTGAGATTGGACCAAACGGTGAAGGCTATGTTGCCGTTGGTATTTGGAGTTCGCCCGTTGCTCAGAACAGGTTCAAGTATGGAAAGCAGATGCTTGAGTTGAGACGAATGGCTATCTCTAGTGAGTGCCCAAGAAACACAGCAACTCATATGTTGAGGTTTATGCGTCGATGGATACTTGCGAATAAAACAGATGTGGCTATGCTTGTCTCTTATCAAGACACCGAAGTTCACCAAGGAACAATCTACAAAGCAGATAACTGGGTAGAGGCTTCATTGAGTAGCGGACTTGCTTGGAACACAGATAAACGCAAGCGCAACAAAGAACAGAGTTTGGCACCCAAGATTAGATGGGAATACAAACTCAGAGACTACAAAGAAACAGAAACGGAAGACAAGTGATGGACGACTACTTATCGATACTGGTCGGAGATGAATTTGGTGAAGAGGTTCTAATAAAGAACATCACTAAGTTGCCAGTCAAATACATCTCGAAGATTACTTCGGCAAACATTACTATCCAAGATGTGGTTGAGGTTGTGTTGGCTGGTTTGAAGGATAAGGAGCAAATGTCACTTATCGAAGAATTAGATTCTGACGGTTTTCAGTCTTTTGTTGGCCGCTGGGTAGAGTCCAGTATTGGCTAAAGAGAAAGAAGTCTTTCGACTATGTGGTTGGTGTGCTACAGGGCACCATAAATCCTGTAAAGAAAAAATAGTGTTCTACGACAAAGTTTGGTTTTGTGGATGTCCCACTTGCCACCCTGAACAGAAAGAAGGAAATAATGACTAACGGAATCAATGTGATGAAAATCAACTATCGAGGAATCAAAGAGATAGAAATCATCTCGTTTATGGATTTGCCAGAAGAGCGACAGACTTTTGCTCTAGAAGAAATCGAGAACAAAGAAAAGTTTGTGGAGGACATGAAACTGGCAATTCAGAATTGCCTAATGAATCCTGCTCGATGGTCTGAGTTTGAGAAACTCACCGAAGAGGAGTTGTTCGAGTTCTTTTGGCGTTGGGCAATTTCTAGCACTCTCGAAGAAGAAAAAGTATAATAAGACACGCCCAAGCAAATTTGCTTTTTCTAAAGTTTTTTACTTAGAATAAGAATCTCTTGAAAGGAGTGACTTATGGACAAAGTAAAAAACTTGGTAAGGCGATTGTTTTTTCCAAATCGTTTGCTGACTCACCAGCACGGACCAAGATTTATGAATCGTGATTAGTTATACAATAAAAGAAATCTCTTCCCAAGAGGCGACCAAGATGGTTGTCGAAAATCACTATCTCCATAGACGAGCCTCAACTATGTTCGCCTACGGATTGTTCGATGGCGAAGAGATGATTGGTTGCGTTATCTACGGAAAGCCAGCCAGCAATTCTTTATGCGTTGGAGTCTGTGGTCCAGATGAATCTAACCAAGTCTTGGAACTCACCCGTCTATGGATTGCCGACGGAACACCAAAAAATACAGAGTCTTATTTGATTGGTCGAAGCCTCAGACTTTTGCCTGAAGAAAAAGACATCGTTGTGTCATACGCCGAAATTGATGCTGGACACATTGGCGTTGTCTATCAAGCAACAAATTGGATTTATACAGGAATGTCCGACCGACACGTTGAGTGGAGATTGGATGGGAAATCTGGCAGTCACTCTCGACACATTTTTGACCAGCACGGCGGAGTCAATGGCGCTAAAGAATTTTATGGTAACCGACTGGAAAGACACGAGCGACCCAGAAAGCATCGCTATGTTTATTTCAACACCAAGTCCAAGAATCGCAAACGAGAACTTATGGCTAAACTAAGATATAAAATCCAGCCCTACCCAAAGAAAGAAGGAAGCGACAAATGAAGTTCATTACGTTGCTCGGAGAGTTCTTCAACAAGTTCCGTTACAAGCCAACCACCAAAGCAGACATCATCGTCGAGAACATTGCCAGAGACAAGTTCGGCAGATGGGTATCAGACAACGAAGGCAAGTTGGTTTACAAGAGTGACGACCCAGCAAGAATTGCTAAGTTCGCCAAAATCCAAGAGGACAAGTTTGAGGGTCTAAAGAAGCAAATCGAAGACAAGTGCTGTGGTGGCTCAGGCATCAACTGCCACTGCTCGCCAGAGAAACTTGCTGAGAAGAAGAAGCAGGCAGAAGCACCAAAGCCTAAGCCATTCCCAAAGCCGACGGTAAACAAAAAGGTCGAAGAAGTAAAGACCGAAGCCAAGCGTCAGCAAGAAAAGTATGGAACTCAAAAGCCAGTTGCTAAGAAGAAGTCTGGCGGTGGAGGTTCCTCAAAATCCACTAACCAAGTCCAGTAATTCAAAACACTTTTAAAAATTTTCCCCTAGATTTCAACTTCCTTGATTTCTAGGGGATTTTTTTCTCTTTCTAAATAGAAAACGACCGCGCCTCGCCCCAAACTCACATTTTTTCGTTTCGTCGATTCATAAAACTTGTCGTATAGTGATAACTGTCAGGTTGTATAAACAGCCTGAGGGAAGAGACACCTAACAGTTTGCGAGTTCGCAAAAAGAACGGGTCGGGCGGGAAGCAGTCTCTCCCCAACCTTCCCGCTCGGCTCTCAAATAAGGACGGCGCGAATGTCTGAAGAACTTGCCAAGAATCCTTTCTCGGCACCCGAAGCCGAAAAGCCTGAAGTTCAAATCGACACCCCCACCAACCTACGTCCAGACCTATCCCAGTTCGGCATCGAAGAAACCGACCGCGGTATCTGTGAAGACACCTTCGAGAACCGTCAGGCATTACGTCGGGCAAAACTAAATTGGCTTCCTGTTTATGCTATAAACGGCGTCCCTACCGGTCTTATTCAAGCGCTTTCTCCAGAGATGCAGTCTCAACAACGTCTGCTATCTCTCGAAGAGAAAGTAGTTATTCTCGAAGACCCAAAGAACAAGAACTCTAATTACATAACGGGTTATGATTTACTTGCAGAGTCAGAGGCTGATGCTATAGTTCCGCCTTGGGTTCTCGGCGCAACCAAAGTTTGGGCTAAGCAACAGAACGAACTCGAACTCAATCCAAATCTCTTACATGGAAAAAAGGCTGCCCCTTTACCATCGCGCTGTAAGGCAATCAAAGATGACGGCATCCGCTGTCAGTTATGGACTGGAGGACGTCCACAAGATGACGGCTTCTGTCGAGTTCACCTTGGTGCGCTACGCAATAAGCCGACGGACTCGGTTGAACGCGCACGTTCACGTCTGACCCAAGCAGCGCCGACGGCTGTCGACATTCTTGAAGACTTGATGCAGGGCGCAGAATCTGAGCCAGTGAAACTCAAGGCAGCAACTGAGATTCTTGACCGCGCTGGTGTTCGCGCTGGTTTCGACATCAACACGGACGTCACCATCGATGTTCGTCCTGCAGCATCTGTTATCGCAGAACGTCTACAACGCTTAAGTAATAACGCAATCGAAGCAACAAAACGGCTCGAAGAAGCGCAACAGCAGACTATTATTGTAGAAGCGGAAGAAACCAATAACACCGTAGACGCAGAGGTTGTATCAGATGACGCTAAATGAAATAATTGAATTAGCGTCTGAGCACGCCGAACGTCTGAGCGCGGACGTCAAACTGGCGTCCACTAGACTCGAACACGTTCGCGTAACGGCTCGCGCACAGGAAGCAGTGAACCTGCTTCACCACCTTATGCATTTCACGGGAGAACTAGATGACGAGCAAGACGGAACTACGGGAACGGTTCATCTCTAAAGCCGAGAGTTACGTTGGCTATACGGCGAGCGCCGACCGATTCAACGTCTTCGGCGAGCGCGTTGGTATCAACGGTCAGCCTTGGGACGGTGCCTTCATTGACGTCGTTGCCCGCGAGACGGGCTTGTCTTTACCCGCTCACATTTTTCCGACGGTCGCGCTCGCGGATTACATAGGGTCGGGGTTTTTCCATGTAAGACCACGGCGAGGGGACATCGTCTTCTTAATAACGTCTAACGTTATGGATTTCGGCTCGCCACACGTTGGTATAGTAACGGACACCTCACGGCACGCCATAGACGGAACCTTCGAAACGGTTGAGGGTATGACGAGTTCTGGCCTGCCAAGGGGTATACAAATAGATAACGGTGTCTATAAACGGGTGCGCCACCAAAGCGAGGTCATCGGTTATGGACGTCCACGCTTTGTGACGGTGCCCCCTAAAGAGATTCCAGCAACGGTGCCCGAAGTGGTATCAGCCCAGGTAAAACCTGGCATAAAGCATAAGAACGTCGAAGTCGTTCAACTCGCGTTGAGCGCAGTCACTGGAGTTCGAGGCTTGCCAAGGGGACATTTTGACAAGCGCACTCAACTTGCCTTCGCGCAGTTTCAAAGATTGATTGGATTCCCTCCTTCCCTCGCAACAGGCGCGCCAGACTTCAAGAGTCTTTCGGCGCTCGCTGAAAAGACAGGGTTCTTCAAAGCCCGCGCATCTTAGTCACCCCCTCTGACATTTATGATTTGTGCTTTAGCCACTAAGTAATAAAACATGCCAGGTTACATTCCAGGTGACATGTCCGGTCGAGTAAAAATAAAAGCATAAGAAATTCTGAGGGACGCTGAAGCGGGAAGGAAGCGTTCGCTCTGAGCGAACTAAAGGGTGCCTGTTTTTCCATGTAACTGGCAAAAGATAACGAAACGATAACGAAGGCGAGCCTTACGGCGTTTCTACTTGACAAACTCAAAAATCGACTCTACGATGGCTACGCCAGCGTAGAGCAAAAATTCTTATAGTCTCCGCTACAGCCCAGTAAACAAGCGGGCTTCTCATCTAAAGCATAACGGCGAGCGCTTTTCTTACGCTTCAAACGGGTCATTCCGCGAGCGCGTTTGACTAACGGCGAGCGCCGACGTATCCTGACGGTATGGGATTAGACACAAAGTTGATACGGACCCGCGTCAAACTAAGCCTGCCCGTTGACCTCGACAGGCCAGCGGATGCGAAGGGACGGATGACGCGCGCTGAAGCAGAACGGCTTGTCATAGACTGGTTGCTGGAGAACCCAACGGTGCTACGTGATAACCTACGGGTAACGTTTCGATTAGAGAAAGACGGCGAGTGATGGACTTCGACGCATGGATGAAGATGGGATACGACAACGGATGGGTAGGGCCAGCGGTGTGCTTCACACACGACGGCGTGCCATTGTCGGCAAGCGAGGAAACGGAGTTCGAGACGGGTGACCCTTGTGTGCACATCGTGAGACTCTATGAGTCCACGGATGCCAAACGGAACGTCGAGGAGAACCACTCACCGAGCGTGTGGAGAGCCACTAACAAGGGTCAGTGATTTTCCATGTAGCGGATGCCAAAATCACGCTACGCGAGGTGTTCTATGATAAAAGTCATGAGACACATAGAGGTTCACTTACTAGAGTCCCCAGAAGACAGGGACTCGCTAAACAATGTTGGCTTTGACTTGTTCGAGGTCGAGACTTGCGACCAATGCTTTGAGGAAGTTGGGGAAGTTCCTGACTCAGAGTTCGTGCCTTATGTCGCTTGCTTAGACGAAGATGACGAGTGGATTGTGTGTGCAGTCTGCGCTGAGCCAATTCTTTAAAGGGTAGGTGTTTTTCCATGCAGAGGCAGAAGATTGCTGTTTATACAAATCTAGAGATTGAACTTTCAGAAGTTCTAAGAATCGCTGAAGACACAGAGTGGGTCGAAGCCACAGTTGGTGGAAGATTTGTTGGGATGGATGACAGGCTTATCAAATTAGAACCCAGCATCAGAGACGCGTCCCTCAAAAAATTAAAGGTCCTCCAAGAAACAATCTTTCCTGACCTAAAGAATTACGTCGAGGACTACACGCATAACAATCTGGTGATGGATACATTTGCTTTGGTCAAATACACAGAGGGGCAGTTTTTCGCAGAGCACTCTGATGGGGTAGCGAATTTTGGTCGCGCCCTCTCAATCGTTATTTATTTGAATGATGATTACGAAGGTGGGGAGTTGTATTTTCGTAATCAAAACCTGACCATGAAACCAGTGGCTAAATCAATGGTTATGTTCCCTTCGACTGACGAATTTCTCCATGAGGCTAAGCCAGTGATTTCGGGAACTAAATACGCAATTGTCAGTTTCTGGCATCAGCAACCTAACATGGAAAATTAGCGACCCTTTAAATGTCAGAGGTCTCCCATACACTCTAGGTATGGATGAATTTACAAATTACACAGAAGACGACTGGTCGAGTTGGTGGACAGAAGTTTTTTATGGCGTCGAGAACGACGACATAATTCACGTCTGCGCCCAGGGTGAAACTATTCGTTGCGTCGACTGCGCGAAAGATGTCAGTTGCTGGAACAATAATGGACTCTACTTACTCTGCACAGATTGCCTAGCAATCGAAAGCACGTTGGAGATGAACCAAGTTAACGAACTTGACGAGGACAGCCCCTACGCGCATATGAGGGAAGAAGAGAAGAAAGAAAAGTTCTTGGAGATGTATCGCGAGAACCCAGAAATGTTCGACTTCTAAAAATTTCTAAAAATGAACTTGACAAATGTCAGGGGCAGCACTTACAATCTAACTATCAACAAATTTTCTCGGAGGGAGAAAAATGACAACCAAGATGAAGGACATCACCATCACCACTGCGACTATCGACTTTGGTGACTGGAGCCTAACTGCTACTGGAGTTCTAGAAGAGTTCTGGGAGTGGCGCATCGTGAACCACACTCCTGCCATTCACTACTCAAGCGAGTGGAAGGTGCGCGAGTACTTCTCAGACAGAGAAGAACTTGAGGCGTTTATGTGGGCTGAGGTTCAGCGCATCAACCAGAAGTATTCGCACTGCGCGTTCGAGGAGACTGTCGAGCAGGTCGAAGACGAAGATTATTTCGACGAGGAATAATTTCTATAAATAAACTTGACAAGTAGAAATAAATCTGCTTTACTTGTCTCAAGCCAGAAAAGGAAGGAACCAAAATGGCAAACACATCAATCACTAAGCGCGAGTGTTCACAGTTCATCTGCGAGCGCGTTGCTACTGTCTACGCAGGTGGACCATACGCTAACGACTGGGCAGACTACTACTGCAACGACCACATCCCATCAGGGTATCGAGTCTGGGAAAACTTAGCGCCTGTCTGCCCATCGTGTGAGGGATTCATTCCAAACAACGAGAATCCGGGTGCTTACATGGGAGCAATCTCACGTAAGGACAACAAGACTGAGATTTGCTCAGCGTGTGGCACTGCTGAGGCGCTCGCGGACTTTTTCAAAAATAAATAAAAAAAGTTTCGCGACACGCTTGACAAATCAAAAATTATCCGCAATACTATCTAAGTAACAAAAACCACGAGCGTTCGGAAGGAGAACCAAGTGAACGCAAAAACCGAGAAGGACAGCGCTGGTAAGGCACTGTACCTTGAATTCCGTAGGGAAAACTACACCTACCAAATGGTAGTCATGCCTAACACCATCAGTATGGATGGCGCTCAGGTAATTCCAGCGACAGTTATGACTCGTCGTATCTCGACTTGGAACCCACGACGCAATTGGGGATTTACAGACAATCGTCGTTCACGCATTGTTATCGACAGGGACCCTGTTGCTGGCTTTGTTCAGTATGAGGCAGAGCGCGCTCGCGAGTTGGCTGGAGATGTCTTCAAGTCACTTGACCTACAGAGCACTATGTCTTCGCTGTTCCACAAAGGTTGGACCTTGTTCAAGACTCCACTTGTAGTTGAGTTCTCTTACAAGGACATCCAGACTGCTCAGCAGTCTAAGACCCCTAATGATTTGATTCGCCGAATCCAGCGTAGTCGCGAGGCTGCTGGTTGGGGAGAGTCTTATTTCAATCCAGAAGTGGTAGTTCCTGCTACCCCAGCAGTCTAAGTGAAGGAGTAAACAATTATGACTACTGTTAACATTGAACTTGTAAACGAGCAAGTTCGTTTTCACGAGGCTTTGCCAAAGGTCCTATTTGGAGTCTTTGCTCAGGGTCTCAACTCAGAGATGGCATCTGACCTTAACGTCTACTACGACGACAAGGTTGGTCGCGCTATCCTACGTAATCGTGGTGGCGCTGTGGCGCAGAAGGCAGAGCAGGTAGTTGTGGCTGTAGAAGAGTTGGCTGGCGAGAAGTCATACACTCGACCTAATGGTGACGCTTACTTCTCACGCAAGTGGGGAACTCACAGCGATGTCGAGGCTCTACGTCAGAGTCGCGCTCTCAACTTCTACACGATGCTCTATGGCGCACCGGGTTGTGGAAAGACTGCTCTGGTCGAGGCCGCGTTTGGCGACGACCTTTACACAGTTCTTGGCTCTGGCGACACCGAAGTTTCTGACTTGGTGGGTGGCTATGTCCAGACTCTCGCTGGTGGCTTTGAGTGGATTGATGGTCCACTCGTGAAGGCCGCAGAAGAGGGTAAGGTCTTGCTCATTGACGAGGTTGGTCTGATTGACCCTAAGGTCTTGTCAATCGTCTATGGTCTTATGGATGGTCGCAAGGAGTTGCGCGTTACTGCTAACCCAGAGCGTGGAACTGTCAAGGCTAAGGATGGTTTCTATGTCGTAGCCGCGACTAACCCAAACGCTCCGGGCGTGAACTTGTCAGAGGCTTTGCTATCGCGCTTTGGCGTTCAGGTAGAAATGACCACCGACTGGGGTCTCGCTCGCAAGATGGGCGTTCCTGTTCAGGCTGTGACCTGCGCTCAGAACCTTGCTAAGAAACAAGCAAGCGACGAGATTTCGTGGGCACCACAGATGCGCGAGTTGCTTTACTTCCGCGATGTCTCAAAGGCATTTGGAACTGACTGGGCTATCGCTAACTTGGTAGCCACAGCACCAGAACTCGACAGACCAATTGTGGCTGATGTTTTCAGTCGCGTGTTTGGCGTCGAAGTCAAGCCAGCCAGAATCTAACTCCTTCCAGATTCTGGCTCCCAAGAGAGTGGGGCAGGTATCCTTCCCCCAAGCCCTGTCCCACTCTCCCTAATTTTTTATCCACGACACGCTTGACAAATGTCATAGGCGTATGTCATAATTTTCTCAAGAAGTTGGAATTCGGAAGGACACAAAATGACTCACTTCTCAAGCGACCTACAGATTCGCAGAGGCACTCCTATGGAGTGGCTAGGCGTTGGCGCACAGATTGGTCGAATGGTAAACGCTTGGGCGTTCCGCGAGGACCTAGTTGTAAATCTAGGCAAGACCACCATTGGCGCACCTGCTGCGTTCAATCCTGCGAGCGCCGAAATCGAGATTGACACTGATTGCGCTTTCTTTGGTTTCGAGCCATCAGAGATTGGTGACCTAAGCAAGCGCTCAACTCAACTTGAGTTCGCGATGGCATCTGGAGCAATTCTCCACGAGGCACTACACGCGCGATTCACTCGCTGGTCTCTACCAAAGGCTGTTGAAGATTTGTCGCCTCGCGACCTAAAGGCTATGCACACTCTTGAGGAGGGTCGCATCGAGTCTTGGGGTATTCGAGTTATGCCAGACAATCGCATTATGCTCCGCGCTTGCGCGATGGAGATTGTCATTGGTGACATCGATGCATACGAGGACAAGTTGTCGAGCGTTGATGGCGCTGCGTTTATGTCAGCACTTACTCTTGCGCGCGTTGATGCTGGTGTTCTCGAAATGAGTGACATCGAACCAATCGTTCCAATCATCGAGGCAATCTTGGGTGAGGACAACATCGAACGTCTGCGCTCTGTGTGGCTACGATTCCAAGCACACGACCAGCACGCGCTCGCGGAACCTCTTTACGATTTGGCTAAAGAGTGGAACGCAATTCTCGACGACATCAAAGTAGAGAAGGGCGAGTCTGGCGACGAAGGTCAGGGTCAGGGCGAAGGCACTGAGCAGGTCTTGGTCTCTAAGCCGGGCGAGTCTGGCGACTCAGCCTCAGAAGGTGAGGGCGAAGGCGCTGGAGGTATGGGCGAAGTTCTTCAGGCAATCAAGGATGCTGTTCAGGAGATGCGCGATGCTGTTGTCATTTCCAATCGCATTGAAATCGACGATGCTATCGAAGAGGAAGAGTGGAAACAGCAGGTCGCCGAGCAAGAGGCACAGGCTAGTGAAAAGCAAAACCACAGGGCTATCTCTGAGGCAGTCTTCTATGGCAAAGGCGATGGCGAAAAGGAAGAGCAGAAGTCTCGCTCGACCTTAGTAGAAACTCGTCAGCCTCAGAGCAGGGAGCGCGTGGCAGCAGTTCAGGTCTCTCGTCTACTTGCTAAGGCAAAGTATCGCGAGCGCTCGCAGACTGAGGTCCAGAGCATCTTGCCTCCGGGTCGTCTACGCACTCGCGCTCTAGTTCAGGGTCAGGCTCTGAAGTCGAAGGGCGTGAACCAGCAGGTCCCAGCGTGGCGCGCTACCAAGCGCAAGCACACTGACGACCCAACGCTGAACGTTGGCGTAATGGTGGACATCTCCGCGTCTATGCGTAGGGCTATGGAGCCTATGGCGATTACGGCGTGGGTTATGTCTGAGGCTGTTCACCGAGTTCAGGGCAAGTGCGCGATGGTCTACTACGGAAACGATGTGTTCCCGACTCTCAAGCCGGGACAGCGTCTCAACGATGTCAAGGTCTACTCGGCTACTGACTCGACCGAGAAGTTCAGCAAGGCGTTCAAGGCTCTTGACGGTGGTATGAACCTTCTACACGGTGACGGCGCTCGCCTCTTGGTGGTTGTCTCTGACGGCTACTACGCAGGCGAGGAGCGAGCCTACGCTAAGCAGTGGCTCCAGCAGTGCGACCATAACGGCGTGGCAGTCGTGTGGCTGACCTTCGACGACGGTAAGAACGCGCAGTGGACCACGAAGGGAACCAACGCTCAGGTCGTCTGTATCGCAGACGGTGACCCGACAACGGCGGCGACCATCATCGGCAAGGCTGCGGCCAGCGCATTGGAGAAGGTTGGCTCACGGCGAGCCTAAAAGCGGAACGGCGAGTCGGTAACGGCTCGCCTTTCTCTTGCTTGACAAATGTCGTAACGGGTCACTATAATAAAAGCAACGGCGAGCGCAAGGCTCGCCTAGAGACGGAAGGACAACGGATGGGTCAGTATCACATCCTCGTAAACCTAGACAAGCGCGAGTGGGTAAACCCACACGGCTTGGGATTGGGTAGCAAGCAACACGAGCACACGGGAGCGTTCAACGGGTCGCTCTCTGACGCGATGTACCTACTCGTAATGAGTAGCCCAAGACGCGGTGGCGGAGATTGGGAAGAGACTTTTGTCTCTGGGCGCTGGGTCGGAGATAGGGTCGTTCTGCTGGGCGACTACACAGAAGACGCAGACATTCCAAATGTCAAGAACGCCAGCAAACTCTATGGTCAGGTTCAGGAAGAGTTTTTGGACATCACGCCTCAGGTGCGAGACGCGTTCAAACTCGTGTTCGAATTGGACTACGAACTGAAGGTCAGCAGTTGGGACTCTGAGTATTCGTATTGGGTAGTCAAAGACCCAGAGCGAGTCTAAAAACTAACAAAAAAGCCACGAGCCTCGAAAGGGGTTCGTGGTTTTTTATTTTTTCCGCGAGCGCGTTACATGGAAAAAGAGACACCCTTTGGGTCTGGAAAGGGTCGCCAATTTTCCATGTAAGCGAGGTGGCGTGGCGCTCGCAAAAAATACTTTGCTGAGATACTTGACAAATGTCAGAGGTTCTGTTTATTATGTAATAACCAAACTCAAACAAAGGAGAAACCAAATGGGTTATTGGACAGGAACTGTGATTGGCGACCTAGAGGGCAAAGGACTCGTATGGGGCGACCAGCCAGCAGACATTGTTGATGACGCAATCGAGCGTGCGATAAATGTCTTCGAGGAAGACTTGGGTCGCAAGCCAACCAAAGCAGAGTTGCGTGAAGGTCTGGAGTTCTACCTTCGTGTGCGTGATGACTTACAAGAAAAATAAGACACGCCAAAAATAGAACTTGACAAAAATGTCAGAGGCATACATTATTGTCTTGCTCAACCAAACAAAGGAGTAAAAATGTCAGACACCAAAAGGTTCTGTAACGACTGCGAGGTCGAACTAAACAAAGAGAACACCAGAGAGCACGAGGGCTTCGATAGTGGAAACTACTCAGCGTCTCGTTCTGTTGGGTTCAACTTGTCGAAGGAGTTTTTCACCAAGTGTGACGACTGCTTCAACGCCGACATTGACAGATACTTGGACAACCAATACAACTAATCACTTGACAAATGTCAGACCTTAGTTATACAATAAACACATAAGTTCTTGGAAGGAGAACAAAATGGCAACACCAAACATCACCGAAATCTGTCAGAACGAGGCACTAGGTCAAGTCCTAAGTAATTGGGGCGACTTTACCTATGACCAAATTATCGAGGCTCTCAACGAAGACGACAACTCGGTTCTAGAGCATGACGAATTTCATGTCTGGTATCCACTAGAAGATATGCCAAACAGCCAACTTGCCGACCACATTGAGTCGCTCACCAAAGCGTTTGAACGAATCGCAAAGAAGGCTGTCGAACTAAACAAGGAGCAAAATGCCTAAGAAACCAATTTGGGTAGACGACTACCAAGCAGAAGTTTTGCTTGGCTATGTAGGCGAACTACTTGACGACAAGAGTGGTATCCCAGATGGCGATAGAGAAGTTCTAGACGCTGTTTACGAGCAACTCGCTGAAGACTAAAAATTAGTTGGGCGTAGTGCTTGACAAATGTCAGGCACTATGCTTATACTATACAAGTAAGTTCTTTTGAAAGGAGAACGAAATGATGGAGACATCTGAGTTACTGAGCGTCAAACTAAATGACGAGAGTGGTAACCACATTGGTCAAGCCTACATCTACGAGAACGAGGGTAACTTCGTGCTCTATTGGAATGATGGTCTAGTGAATGAGTGGTCTGAGACTTTTGCGTCTTTCAACCTCGCTCTCGCTCGCCTATCAGTTCTACACTACGCAGTTAGCGTTGGCGAGTTCTTCAAGAACGACCCACACGAGTTCGCTCTGGAGACAGGCAACTTCCTAAAGAGCCAGATTTTGGAGATGAAGTAATGAGCAAGCACAAGCAGTATCACTTTGTAGTTCAGTTCGACACCGAGACTAACGAGTTCTCGCTCGACATTGACACCCTCTACGCCAACTTTAGAAATGGCATTATCTTCGATAAAGACCAGCAAGAGTGGGTGGCAGACCCAGAGGTGGATAACCTAGAGGGTGGCTACCTTGACGCAGAGAATGTTCTGTCAGCGTGGCTCACTCGTGCGAACGAGGTTCAGGAAGAGGAGAACAACTAATGGCTACTTTTGTAGTTCAAGTTAACGAACTAATCAAACACACAGTTGAGGTCGAGGCTGACTCAATGGAAGAGGCTAAGACCAAAGGATACGAGATTATTCTCAACGGCCCTGATAGCGAATACAACAGCGATAGCGAGGGAACTCAGGCTATCTATGTTTACGAGGAGTAGAAAATGTGGGTAGCAGATGATGGCTCATTCGGTTCAGGAGAGGTAGTGGAGTTCGACACTTCTCGCTGGACAGAAGAGGACTTTGAGATAGTCGAGAGTGCGAATGACTCACACCGCCTCGCAATCGCAAAGGCGATTGACCATCAACGAAATGTAGCGTAAAAGATTGGCTGGCTCAAAAGAGTCAGCCTTCTTTTTACCCATCACACAAGGGTCGCCGATTTTCCATGTCAAAAACTTTTTTATAAAAAGACTTGACAAACAAGCATCTAGCCTCTACAATAAACCCATCAACTTAGATAGGACTAAATTGAAAGGTGTAAAATAAAACTGAAGAAAGCAGGAAAAATGCCAATTTACAGAGTAAGTGTTGTCCTCAACACTAACATCGAGACATCAAGCCCAGAGATGGCTAGACGCATCGCGCTCGAAGGAGCGATGGCTCTTGTTCGACAAGACGAGAGTGCGTCTGCCGATTTCAACTCCGTAATGCCTCAGGACACTTTCCCCAAGTTCACTTACGAGCGCGAGGACATTGACCCAGAGGACTTACCAGCAGAGGAAGGCGACACGCCAACTGAAGATGGACTTGACAACTCAGAAGAAGTTGCCTAAAATACTTCTATAACTTAATACAGAAACCAAACAAACAAGGAAAGACGAAATGACAACTCAGACGAAAGTTCTACAAGACTCGGCGTTCTACACCAACAGCGCAGGCACAGAAGGCGTATGGGACAATCTCCCAGACCAGCGTTTCTATGTTGTGCGCTCTGGAGAGATGCGTATTCACGCAACTGACGCTGATGGAACTCAGCACACCATTCGCTACACAGACCAACTGCGAGACTTTGGCATTACAGATGATGTCGCGCTCGCGGAGTGGACTGCTAAGGGCGAAGAGGTCTTTTGCTGGATACACAACTCGTGGTTTGAGGTCTATGACGCAATCCACAACAATTGGTATTCAGAGCCATTCCACGAACTAGACGAGGCAATCAAGTTCGCTACGCACCTAGCCAACAAGTATGGCAAGGAGACTCCTATTGACACTTCCGAGAATGGTCAAGGGTGGCAGTAATGAAACTGAGATACGCTTTAGGAGATGTCCTGCGGGAACTCCGCCTAGAGAAGAAGTTTACGCTTAGGCAGTTATCTTTGAAGGCGGGCGTTTCTTTGGGATACCTCTCCGAGATTGAGCGCGGTTCGAAAGAGATTTCTTCCGAACTGCTGTCCTCGATAGCGAAGGCTATTGAAGTTCCGCTTCATCAGATTATTATTGAGACGGGACACCGTATCCAAATGAGTTCTCTCGATACATACGAAAGTGTGGAGCGGGAACTCACCGTAGCAATCTAAAAGTAGAAAGAGATAAAGATGGTAGACAATTCATCATTACTTCTTTGGCAACTATCTGACGCATCAACCGTCTCGGTTGAACTGCTGTCGGAGAGCGAGGAACTCTTCAAGTTAGTTTCAAACGGCACGCCGTATGAAGAACTACTTGCTTGGGTAAACGAAAACTTCTAGACTTAGCACGGCGTGCGTTCCCCCCCTTAACGGCACGCCTTGCTACGCCGTCAGTCTTTCTTGTTTGGTTTCCTGACGGCACGCCCCCTAACTGTTCCCCCCAACGGTTAGGGGGTTTCCCTTTTGACGGCACGCCTTAGATGCGCCTGAGAAACTTGACGGATAGACTTTACAAGTCTGCGTATTTATGTTATAGTAGAGGTCTAACGGAAGGGGTGTGAAGATGCCTAAAAATAAAAAATCAAAACCAAAACTAAATAGAGCAAATCAGGCAAGGCGAAATGCTGAAGCGTTCGCACTCCAAGTGGTGATGCGAGACATACACAGAGGAAGTGCCTTTGGAGTTCAGCAAGACCAGCGAACGAAACGCAACAGAACCAGAGATGCTCAAAAGAGGAACGCTCTTGAAGATTGGAACTAATCTTCGAGGGCTTTTCTTTTTCCCGGAAATCTCACAGCGACTACATGGAAAAAGGTAGACCCTTTAACCTCAGAAAAAATCTCCTCTAAAAATCCAGATGCCAAGCAAGCCAGGTTGTGGTTTTTCTCGTTATGTTTTTGTTATAAAAAAGTTTGCTGATGCGCTTGACATTTCATCATTTATGCGTAATAATTTATGTATCTTGAAAATCTAGTTGGGGGAGATGGGGTGATGAAAATGACAACCAACAATGTTTGGGAAATCGTAGACAACGATTTCGTTGAGATTGCTTGTGCGACTTGTGCGAACAAGTTTCTCGCAGAGCGTGGTATCCAACACGAACTTGGCAAGAACTACACAGACGAAGCGTCTGGTATCTATGCCCACGAAGATGTGTATGGCGAGCACGACTTTGGACACAAGTGCGCGTGTGGACTAGTTTTAGGTTAGTCCCAGCGTGGGGAACGCCCTACAAGAGATTGTGGGGCGTTTCCTTCGTTACAAATCTGTTATAAAAATCAGCGTGTCGTTTATTATAAATGTCCGCGCTATGGTTTATTATAGAACTACAACTAAATAGGGCAGAAACCAAACACGATAATCACTTGGGGGTGATTTAGATGGAAACCACGAAGTGCGCTACTTGTTCTTCATCGTGGTGTCCGAACGAACTTTCGGGCGACAACATTGTTGCTTGGAAGGGAGAGTCGGGATACTGCGACTCCTGCTGGCTACTAGGCTAGTAGTAATCCGAGAAACGCTCCACCAGAAATGGTGGGGCGTTTTCTTTTAACCAAATCTCTGATGCTGGTCATGCTGAAGCGCGGGATTTGAAGGGTAGACGATTTTCCATGTAGGCAGCGCGGCGCTCGCAGAACATGAACGAAAAAATAGTTTTGCGAAATACTTGACAAATGTCGTAGGTTGTCGCTACCATAGTGCTATAACTAAATAGAGAAACCAAAACTACAAAAGGACAAAAATGCTTACACGCAAAATTGAACTTCCACTTGAGACCATTGACAACATTCTCCACATCTTGAAGGGTGTAGAAGAAGTTGGCAAAGAGACCATCAGAAGTGCTGAAGAAAAAGGAGCAAGAATTCCTAGAAAGTTTCTATCTCAAATCAACAAAATCTCTAACACGATTGAAGTGCTAAAGACAGCAAGTGACGAAGTTGAGATTGCCGAACTTGAGGAACTTTTCCTTAGAACTTTTGAGGAACAAACCAAGTAGTAGGAAACCTACAAAAAATTGGCAAAAAGTTTGTTAAGAAATATCGCAAATAAACTTGACAAATGTCAGAGGTATCCCTCATAATAGTCTTACAACTAAATAACAAGTGAATATAGAAACCAACAAACACTAATGACAGAAGGAAACAAGATGTCAAACGCAGTAGAACTAGGGTTCAACGCCGAGGTGCGTTCTGCCCTAAAGAAGTTCAACGAGGCTAAGGCTCTCGCTGACAAGGCAAAGGCTATGAAGGAAGAGGCAGAGGCTATTCTGCGCTCGGCTCTCGGCGAGGCGGACAAGGCTACCATTGGTGGCGTTGTGGCGTTCCGTATCGAATACCGCACTCGCACCGATGTCTCGACCAAGGCTCTGAAGGAGCAGTTCCCTCAGGTCTACGAGAAGTTGGCAGAGACCACCGACTACAACTTCTTGAAGGCTCTAGCCACCGAGTAATCAACACGGCTTCCCCAAGAAACCCCTCGCCCGAAAACGGCGAGGGTTTTCTTTTACCCAAACCAACGGCACGGCTTGCTCAAAACGGCACGGGTTGAACGGTTCGCCCTTAACGGATTGACGGATTGAGGTCTGACGGCTCGGCTCGCCCGCCAGAGACGAACGGCTCGCCTTTTTGACGGCTCGCCTTAAGCAGACGGGTAGGACTTGACGGCTCGCCTTTTTGACGGCTCGCCTTTAAGGGATACTGACGGCTCGCCTTTTTTGAAGTGACGGCAAGCGATTAACACGCCCAAGTGCTGACGGATAGCCTTTTTCGCAGACACGCATAGGGAGACCCAAAAATGCTGACGGATAGCCTTTTTTGGTCGCTTCGACAAGAAGAGGAGAAAAGCGTAATTTTCGCTTCGAACGCATCAAGGAGAAATCGAACGCAAGAGCGAGAAAAGCGTAAAAAGCGTAAAATTAGGCGTTTTTCGCTAAAACGCACGAAAATCGCTGGATTAGAGGTGCTGAAGAAGGGGCTAAATCCGCTATTTTTAGGGTTTTAAGGCGTTTTTTGGCTATCTGGCGTTGGGCTATCGCAAATCCCTTCGAGAAGACTTGGTAAAGGGTAATGGATTTTCCATGTAGCACTTTCCCCCTTCTTCGAGTCTTTCTTGACTTTTTTCGAACTTTATGCAGAGATGAGTCCCCTCATGGAGAGGCTTCGCAGAGCCTTTCTGGGGCAGAAGCCTGAGATGAGTCGCATTATCGCTTATCGCTAAGCAATAAATGGCTGCGCTGCGCTCCAGGCGACCAGGTCAGCCTGGTTTTTCAAGTTGGTCGCAAGAAGCGACAACATGGAAAAAGCCCTACCCTTGCGCTCCCCATGACGAGCAGCGCAGCGCAGCGCGGCGCTCGCGACACTAAAAAGATTTTTTATCAACGCTTGACAAATGTCAGAAGTTCGCGCGATAATTTCTTTTGTTCAAGAAAGGACAAAAAGATGAAACTAGAAAAGCGCATCACTTACTACGCAGATGGAAAACAACTTTGGTCATATAAAGACCTAGCAAAGAAATATGACATTAGTGAAGCAGTTGCTCGCCACTATGTAAATAGCAATGTATCAGCGCGACCACAGGAAGTTGCGCGCACAGGCGACCACGCGCTCGCAGTAGTTCTGTTCGATGCTGTTGAGTTGGACAAGTGGTTCGAACCACAGGCTCTAATCATTCGCAACAACATCGCTCGCAAGCGTGGGCGACCACGCAAAAAATAATTGCGACACGCCACGACATAACTTGACATACAAATAAATTTTTATAATAATTGACTTGTTCGAGAAAGGAACAAAATGAGTCAGATGGCAAAAGGTCTTGTAGTTGATATCGCAATGAAGATGGTTGCTGAAGAGTCACAAGAAGTAATCGAGCGAGTCAAGGTCGCTTGCGAGTCAGACGCTGTTGCTGAGACCCGCGCTGGGATTTACTTGTTCAGTTCATTCAAAGACGCAGAGAAAAATCTTGCGAAGTTGAACGCTGAAGTTCAGCGAATTGTTGAGACCACCAAAAATGTCAGACCCCTACGCTAACTTGTAGATAATCAGAAAGGACAAAATGTTCAGAGTCACAACTAGTGGTTACTTGGTCGAGTGCGACAGGTGCGGAAACGAAGAGTTGGCTAAGTCTCTTAGAGAGGCGAAGACTACTTTCGATTTCCACGAGTGCTCGGACACACCTAACAAGGTATTGGACTACACCTTGATAGATGTATCCAACTAACAAAAATGTCAGACCCCGTGTCTACAATAAAAACATAACTGAATACCGAAACCAAACACCGAAAACATAAGGACAAAAATGACTGAGCAAAAGGTCGTGGGCGGAGTTCCACAAAACCAAATGACTGCGGGAGACATCGTAGATTATTGGGGCGCGATTGTAGGGGCGACCAGCGATGGCCACCTACTTTCTTGGGAAAGCGGGTCAAACGAGTTGAACCTATTTTGGTTGGACTCTGATGGTTCTTACTCCCACCACAACAGGATAATAGATGACTTTGCGGGTCGCGACTTAGAGTATGTAAGAGATTACTGCGACACTTGGTTCTAAAATCAAAAACTAAAAACGCGGGTCGAGCGAAAGTTCGACCCCGTTTTTTTTTGTCATGGCCTCGCGACGCGGGCTAAAGGGTGATGGATTTTCCATGTAGTCGTTATGCTTCTTTTTATGTATAGAAGAGTTCCCCATCGAGGCTATGATTTAGTTGTGAACTCCGCGCATCTCGTTAGCCTTATCTCCGTTGCCGAACACCGACTCAGCGCGTTGTTCTACTTGGTGGGGGAAGGCGAGCACGCGGGGAATTATGTTTTAGTCTCTTCAGCAAGGACAGCGATTGGGAAGAACGAGGAAACTTGTATTTTTATCTCCGACGAGTTTGGAGAACCAAAGACTTGGATTAGCCTTTATCGCCGACTAGATTTCGACCAAGAGGCTGCGCTAAAAAACTTTGGATATCCCGTTCAAAAAACTACTTGACATAATCAACATTATTGTTTACTATTAGACATACATCAGAGACGAAAGGAAGAAATGAACAAGTTACTGATTGTCAGAGCAGATGACTCGATAGAGCATCAAAGTCTGTCAGACGCGGACTTTGCGACCAAACTATCAAGCAGCATTGCTCAATACGACATTACCGACACACTAACTATGTGGGTAACCACCAATGACGAGAGCGCGGGCTATAACTCAGTTGCGAACTCCGCTTACGCAGACCACCGAGGAATGAACGACTCCTTCTTTTATGGAGAAGTCATCTTCACAGGTAAGTCTACGCCGAGCCGAGTTTACGAACTAGACGCAGATGCCGAAGCACTAGTTATGAACTACGCAAAGAAGGAGAACTAAGATGCGTAAAGCAATCATTCTAAATGTTGATGGAAATCTCTCAGAGATGGACTTGGATAGAGCAGACGCACTTAGAGACCTCCAGCGCGCCGTTGATGGTTGGGTTCAGGCAATAGATTTCCGTGATGACTTGACTATTTGGGTCAATGAAGAAGGAAAACTCAATAACCTACCAATTAACGCCGAAGCAACCAAAATTTGGGCACACTTTTTTGGAAACACCGATTTTATAGTAGGAAATGCTGTATTTACAGGTGGAACTGATGAAAATGGCGAAACTATGGGTATTTCGGCAGATGCGGAAGCCTTTATCTATCAGCAGGTAGAGTCAAGCAAATACTTGGTTTAGCAGGTTCATAGGCTAAACTGAAACGATAACTGAATACCGATTTGGGAGAACCAAGACAAACAACGACCAAGAAAAGATAAGAAAGTCTTCCGACTTTCTGGAAAGGTAGGTCGCCTTATGAAATGGTTGCTAGCAATAGGACTCGTGGCTATATCTCTAATTACGGGAAGTTATCCGTATGGAGAAAACGCGGGCGCAAGCGACATAACGACAGAGAGTGTGGAAACTCAATCTGTTGTTGTTGAGAAGCAGGAACACAAGATAAATGTTCTCCGCTTATTTAATTCAGGAGATAAAGAACCCGGAATTATCGAAGCGATGTATCTAGCAGAGCAGGACAAAATCCTCGCGAAAGCCGAGATAGATAGAGAACTAAAACTCAACACCGAGAAAATCCAATCCGTAGTGGAGCAACTGAAAGACCGAGTTGGAAAGACTTGGTATGTATTCTCAGGTAGCACACCTCGTGGTTGGGATTGTTCAGGTCTGGTTTATTGGGCTTACGAACAATTAGGAGTATCGCTAGAGCACTCCGCCAACAAGCAAGGTAATTCGGGAACAAAGGTGAGAACCCCGAAGGTTGGCGACATCGTGGTATTCGGCTATAAAGGGTCGAAGTCTTACTACCACTCGTCTATCTACATCGGAGATGGCAAAGTTATCCACGCGGGATTTAGGAAAGGAACAACCACTTCCATCATCGCGCTTGATGACCCATCTTTCAGAAACAGCACCATCACATTCATTCGACACATAGAGTCGAACTAATCAACAGAAAAAGTCCCCTCGCCAACGCGGGGGGATTTTTTTGCCTCGACCATACATGGAAAACCAGGTGGCCTTATAAGATGGAGATGCTCTTGCCGATTGAGTGTGAAGCCCCTCGCGAAAACACGCGGGGGGTTTCTTCTTGACAAATGTCAGAGCGGGCTGTTACTATTTAGATAACACCGAATAGTAAATGTCGGTGGGTGTAGATAGATTGAAGTAAGTCGAAAGGACAAAACAAATGACTTATGGAAAACAAGCAACTTGCTACTACTGCGAGCAGGAAGATTTCAACGCCGAAGAGTTGTGCCCAGAAACTTACAAGGGTGAACTGCCACACGCCGAGATAAAGTGGTGCGAGTCTTGTGGCGAAGAGCCTGTGGATAGAGAAGAAGGCGACAGCGACTCGTGCCGTCGTTGCTACTTGGAGTGGCAAGCCGAAGAGCGCGGTCGTAATTGGGACTACTACCACGCCTAAAAAAATCTTTTGCGACACGCTTGACAAAGGTCTAGCAATTTGTAATAATAAAGATGTAGCAGATACAACGACAAAAGGAGAAATGCTATGAAGTATGTAATTCGCCGAGCAGTAGCGTCAGTAATTCTTTCGCCTCTGGTGGTATTAGCCTATGGAATTCTTTACGCCGTTCTAGTTGGGTTTGGTGCTCAGCCGGGAACTGATGTCGAAGGTGTAGTTGCCAATGGTTGGTTGATTGCGTTCGGAGTTGGAGTTGCCTTCACCTTCTGGACTCAGTTGGTCAAGTTGTTTGGTGGCGAAAACTAATGCGGGAGTCAATGCTTGTCGCTGGCATAGTTTTGATTGCGGGTGGTCTGGCTCTTGGTGGATACGCCATCAACCAAATCCGACGAACCCGACCAATGCGAAAGCAGAGCCGATAACCAAAAACTTTTTAGCCTTCCGAAATCGAAAGAAAGTAGGGAGGCTAAAAAATTAGCCAGGCACTACATGGAAAAACCACTACCCTAGATGCTTGACACAAAACACAATTGATGCTACTATTTAGGAAAGACGAAAGGACAGCAATGAACCTAGGAACTCCGATTGAGATTGATACCGCGCTCGCGGGACTCTACGACAAGAAGTTTGGCTTGAGGTTATCAGTCGAGCGCGCTCAACAGGAAGTGCTCTTTGCCGAGAAGTATTACCCAAACAACGAGGCTCGCAAGGAGCAAGCCGAGATGCGCGTAATCGCAGTGAAGAACAAACTTGCTGAACTGAACACCGAGATTGCTGAAGTTGAGAAACTCTACACAGGCTGGTCACGCGCGTTTATCGTAAGCAACGCTAATGGACACATCCACTCGTCGATGTCTTGTAGCACTTGCTTTGACACCACCAAATTTATTTGGCTACCAGAACTATCTGGTCAGGACAGAATGAAGATTGCCGAACTTGCTGGCGAGGCTGCTTGCTCAGTTTGCTATCCAGATGCGCCTAGCGAATACCGCCTACTGAAGTCTCAGTTGGAGGACCCAGAGAAGGTTCGCGCTCGCGAAGAGCGTGAGGCTAAGAAGCAGGCTCGCGAGGCTAAGCAGTTGGCTGCTGGTATTACTAATCCAGATGGAACTCCGCTTACCATCAAGGAGCGTAAGTATCGCGAGACCATCAAGACTGAGCGCACAGCGCAGACTTGGGCAGTAGACAACCTTTACTGGATTGGTCAGTATGCCGACAAGGACTGGCTGGTCGCCGAGGTCGAGGAACGCAAACAGAACCACGAGATTGTGCTGGCTGCTTTGGCACACAAGCGCGGAACGTCAGTCGAGGAGCAGCGCGTTCTGATTGAGAAGAAGTCAGCATCCAAATTCGCGTCATACATGAACTAAGAATCCATGCCGTCCCGCCCAAGGGGTGGCAGATTCTTCATGTAAGCGATACGCCGTGCCTGGTAGAATAAATGAGTAGAAAGGTCAAGATGTCAGAAAAAGAAGAGAAGGTCGAGTCGAAAGAGGCTCCGCACCTAGTAAATATGGAACTGAGCACCATTTTGTCAATGGTAAACAGATTGTCCAAGGAATACAAAGATGCCGAAGACAAGGCTTCCGACTTGGCATCAGCGTTGTCTGACAAGGAACTATTCAATCTATTCTTCGCCCTTGAGTTTTTGTTTAGGAGCGACGAAGGTCGTAAGAGTCAAAAAGATTTGGAAGACGAGAGTAACTCCCGATTCCTCCACGCCGTAATCATCAATGAGGTTGAAATTCGCACAGGATTGCCTTATGATTTAGGAAGCAACTTTCTAACCACAATATAAATAAAAAAAGGAAAGACAAAATGACAAGAGAGACAGCCGAAGCAATCAATGCTTTGTTGAAGGGTATCGCTTTCGCCATGTTCTTCATCGTCGGACTAGGCGGAATTCTTATTGCCAACTCATTCGTTATGGTTTGGGTATCACTCGTAGTGGTGGCAATCTGCTGGTTAGGCATCAGCGTCGTTACCGAGTTTGCTAATTACTGGGAAGACAAACACTTCAATGACTAAGAGATTCAAATCCTATTACCGAGCCAAATACAATTTCTGGGGCTGGGTTGCTAGATTCGGTCACGCCATCTTTAGGCTTGGGCAATGGCGTTCATTCCACGCTTATGACAAGATGGGTGGTCGCCGTCGAAAGACGACACGCCCAATCAAAAAGTTATTTGACTTTCTAAGAAAAGTTATCTATAATAATTACATAGCAATAAAGGTTGCTATAAAGAAACTAAACAAGGAGAAGTAAATGACCTCAGTAGAGTTCAGCCCCTTAGAGGCTCAGTTCGCTATCTCAATGGCAAATGTCGTAAAGCACAGGATTGCCGAGTTGAGAGCAATCAGCCACTCAGGAGTAGACAACCTACTTTACGATTCTCAGATTATGGAAGTTGAGAAGTTCATCGAGAAGATGGAGACTTGCGTTCCACAACCAGAGCCGTTCGTTCTAGTTCCATCACCAGAAGCATAAAAATCCCCCCAACACCGAGCCTCTAGAATGTCTAGAGGTTTCGGTTTTTAACACAGATTGGTTGATTATGTCCACACTACTTTGGATTACTTTGCTGTTATTCCTGCTTCCCTTCGCTGCCGTGCTTTGGGTCGCGGTCTCGATGTTCTTTAGTGCTCTGACTTATCACGCGGATTACTTGGACTTTGACTTCGAGGAGTAAAGCATAAGAGGTGAAGGGTAGTGGTTTTGCCATGTATTGCCACTTGACAACTTGACCTTCAGCCTCTATACTCTTACTTATGAAACGACGAAAGGACGAAACAATTAGGAACAAACTAACTATTTCATACAGCGACGACTACTTAGGCTGGCAACTAGGTGCGGGCAATGGCTCACACCCTACCAACCCCGTCCGTGCTCAGATTGCTGTAGACCATTTGCTAAACGAGATTGACTCAGCGCAGATTGAGGTCATCGAACCTACCATTTTGGATGGAGACCGAGCGAAGGTTGAGTCTGTCCACTATGCCGACTATGTGTCAGAGGTCATCGACGATGGTATCTCTAACGAGTGGTATGGTTCAGAGGGCAAGCCTGAACTCGGAAAGATTGCTTTTCAGATGTTCACTGGAACAGTGCGTCTTGTAGAAAAGATGCTTGCTGGCGAAGTGAAGGTTGGGTTCAATCCTCAAGGAGCGAAGCATCACGCACAGCGCGGTTGGAGCGAAGGTTTCTGCGTCTTCAACGATATGGCTTGGGCTGCTCTTGAATTCAAGAAGAATGGGCTGAAGCCTCTCTATATTGACTGGGATGTCAATGCGGGAGATGGCGTTCAGAACTTGTTGGCTGATACCGACATTCCTACCTTCTCGATTCACGGACACGGAATCTACCCAACTCACTCAAACACTTGGTTGAGGGAGATGTCTGGCTTTGGGAACTACGAGTATTCAAATCCTGACGAACACTGGTACAACTACAACCTCGCTCAAGGAGAGGGTGACGAATCCTTCATGTGGGCTATCGACCGAATTGGTGAGAAGGTTGCTGAGTATCAGCCTGATGTGATTCTTCTTGCTACTGGAGCAGATGGTCACGAGGGTGAGCACTGGGGACTGAAGTATACCTATGATGGCTATCACTATGCTGCTAACAAGGTAGCAGAGTGGGCTAACAAGTATGCCGATGGTCGCGTGTTGATTGGTGGTGCTGGTGGTTATCAGCCTCACACCCACACACCGCGCGTCTGGGCAAATGTCGTAAGCGACATTTACAATGGAACAAACAAGTAGGAGACAGAATGACAGACATTCAAGAGATTCGTGAGCAAGGCATCGGAAGTAATTTCTCTGTGCTGAACCCCGAAGATGGTTACCGAAAGGACAACTCTCTTTGGTTTGGTAATTGTAGTGAGTGCGGGGAGCGCGTGAGTCAATCCCTACACCACGATTATTGGAGCCACACTATCTATCTAGAGAAGGGCTACTATTCCAAAGAGGCTTGGGAGGCTGGTCGTTTCCACAATCAGGCTACGAGCAAGTCTTCGGACTATTGCCCTACCGCGAAAGGTGACCCCGACACTTGTGTAGTTTGGTACTATGACGAAAACAATGAGAAGGTTTTCGTATCATAGAATAGAACTATGCTGATAGACATTTTGCTCGCACTCTTATTAGTGACGCTACTAGTAGGAGTGTGGGCAATTGTCTTTCTGGGGCTAATGATTGCTACCTTTGCTGTCTATGAAAGACTAGGCAAGAGGAACAGGAGTAAGTGTGAACATAAACACGATTGAGAGTTACGCATCTTTTGTGTTACTCGGTCTCGGAGTAGTTATCTTCTTTGCTTGGCTGGTTGATGTAAAGAAGCAGGAAGATAAGCGCCGAAGAGAAGAAGAACTTATGCCACTCGTCGGAGTGGTTCTACCTAAGAAGAAAGATGAAGACGCAAATGAATAGTTGGTTGATTAGATTGAGGGACATTATTTGGACTGCTGTGCTGTCGGTGGTGCTTGCCGTAGCCTCTGTGTTGGTGGCTATCATTTCGCCGTCTTCAGTCGAGTTGGTGTTCGCCCTCTCTGGCACATCCATCTCGCTCGCAATCCTCTCAAAGAACAGCAGATAATACATGGAAAACCATGCACCCTCTGCGCAGCGCAGATACAAGGACGCGTATCCCGTAGACATGAACAAAGTCCGTGACTCATTGCCGAAGCCAGCAACACCATTTGTGGTTAGTGGCAAGGAAGTAGACGACGTGTCCCTGTCTGCTATGGTCTACAAGAATCCCCTCAGCAGGAAATCCCTCAGCGTTCACCACCTTCAGCGCCGACTAAACGAACTTGGGTTCACCTCTGCGTTCTTAGACAAAGATGGTTGGCTTGGTGATGGAACTAAAATCGCAATCGAAGATTTCAGGAAGTCTAAGAACTTACCGAACTCTGGGTTGATAGATGCCGAGACTCTCAAGGCTTTATTTGAAGGAGACGCTGGAGTAAATCTTATTCTCTAGTGCGTGTCGCTTGACAATGTCGTAGGTAATTGCTATTGTTATCTTGTAACCAAAAGGTTTGGATACGGGAAGGTAGTGATGGAAACTACGGAAATCAAAATTCGCATCGAACAGATTGGCGAGCGACTTGGCGAGATTAGCCGAGAGCAATCAGCATCTGGATACGAACTTGCTAGGTCTCAAGGAACTGATGACCTTGATGGAATCAGCATCGACCCACTAACTGAGTGGGCAAGGCGTATGCGTGTTCTCAACACTGAGGCTAAGGAACTCATTGAGGAGAGAAAGCGACTGCGGGCAGAGAAGCGCGAGCAACGAGTTTGTAACTGCGACTGTCACTAAACCTAAAGCGACCCCCGTGCGTAAGTGCGGGGGTTTCTTCTTATGCTCCAGGTAAGGGTGATGGTTTTTCCATGTATCCTCTAACAGCAAACACCGCTTGCGTTTTCGAAACTTAGCATCTATCCTTTATTTAGTCACATACGAAAGGAACTAATAATGACGACGAAAGTAAGGAAGCGACTTGTCAAGTTGCCTCCAGAGATAACAACACTGCTGGGTTCAGTCAGCAATAGCGAGGTTCGCGATGATTACGTGAGGAACTTGCGCTCAGCAGGTTGGACTCTACAGGCTATCTCTGACGCGATTGGCGTATCCCGCGAGCGCGTAAGACAGATTTGTGAGATGCCTCCATCTGGCACTGGCATTGCCGAGTCGATGCCTGTCCCTATTCCACCGATTGTTGAGACCAGACCAAAGAAGACCTACAAAGAGCCGTCTCCAGAACTTGTTGCTCGAATCTTGGAACTACAACCTCTGGCACAGCAGGTTCGTTCTAACTCAACTCGTTTTCGAGCAGAGGCTGAGGAATACACAAGGCTGGTGAATCAGGCGCGCTTGGAGGGAACTAGTATCTACAAACTCTCCAACATTCTTGGACTCTCACCTTCCGCTCTGCGTTTCAGATTGACTCGCTATGGTTATATGCCAATACCGAATGAATCTTCCTCGCTGGTCTATCGACCGATTAGGAAAGAGAATCGACCCGTCTAATAAAGAAACCCCGTCCAAGTGGCGGGGTTTTCTTTTGGGGTAGAATAATAATCCTATGTCTAAAAGTATTATGGAGCAGATTGCTGAACTCCCTGAAGATGAAAGAGCACTCGTCTTATCTGGAATGGATGCCGATGCTTTGCTTTGGGACTGGTCTGTTTGGGGGAGACCTGAGCAACAAGCACCTGAAGGTGATTGGAACATCTGGCTCGTAATGGCTGGTCGTGGTTTTGGTAAGACCCGTCTTGCTGCTGAGTGGGTTCGTGAGCAGGCTAAGTTTACTAACACAGGGCAGCGACGTTTTGCTCTAGTTGCTAGAACTGCTGCGGACGTGCGTGACGTTATCGTTGAAGGTGAATCTGGCATTATCAATGTCTCGCCTCCAAGTGAGCGCCCACTTTATGAGCCGTCTAAGCGTCGCCTTACTTGGCCTAATGGAAACACAGCAACTTGTTTCACCGCTGATGAACCTGACTCACTTCGTGGTCCTCAATTCACTCACGCTTGGGGTGACGAGATTGCTGCTTGGAGACAAACACCTGACGCTGCTGGTATGACCGCCTTCGACAACCTTCGTGTTGGAACTCGTCTTGGCTCTAATCCTCAGATGGTAGTCACCACTACTCCAAAGCGTGTGCCGTTACTTTACAAACTTATAGATGAAAGCAAGTCTGGTCGCGTAGTGATTACCCGTGGTTCTACTATGGATAACTCTGGCAACCTATCTAACGCTTATCTAGATGCTATTACCGGTGTTTATGCTGGAACTCGACTAGCACAGCAGGAACTTTACGGTGAGATGCTCGACGCTGTTGAAGGCGCGCTGTGGACAGAGGAACTTCTAGAGAACTATCGCGAGCACTCACTTCCACCAAACACACCACTAAGGATTATTGGTGTAGACCCGTCTGTTGCTGAGAATCCTCGTGACGAATGTGGCATCGTGGTTGTGTCTGCCACTGGTGAGCGTGACTTATACAAGAGACACTCGTGGGTTTTGGAAGATGCTTCTATCCACGGTTCGCCTGACGTTTGGGCTAACAAGGTTGTGGCTATGGCTCGTAAGTGGGGTTGCCCTGTTGTTGCTGAAATCAACCAAGGTGGCGCGCTGGTTCGTAATGCTATCAACGCCATCGACCCAAACATCAAGGTGCTAGAGGTCCACTCCAAATACGGAAAGGCTTTGCGCGCTGAGCCGATTACTCTTGCTTATGAGCAGGGTCGTGTTCACCACATTGGATACTTACCAGACCTTGAATCTCAGATGCTTAGTTGGATACCGGGTGAAGGTAAGTCGCCTGACCGAGTTGATGCTTTGGTCCACGCTCTTACCGCTTTACTTATCAAACCACCTGCTGGTTTTGTTGGTGGCAAACTAACTGCTAAGTCTTTGGCGCATCGCAAGATGCCTGACCTGAAGAGTAGCATCTTCAAGATTAGATAAAAAGAAACCCGCCCTGATTTCTCAGTGCGGGTTGTCTTTTTGTTTTTTAGTTGCGCCAGATTTCTGGGTCTACGTTGAGTAGGTAACGCTCGAATGATTTGTTACATACACACCATCTACTGCGATTGCTGCGCATTAGGTGTAGTGCCTCTTCTGCGGTGTAACCCTCTCGAATCAGAACTAGACCCATAACCAAACCAGACCTGTTCAGACCTGCTTGGCATCGAATCAGAATCTTCTTGCCATTGACCCAATCCTTGTGAGCCATACGGACAATCTCTGACAACTCGTCTTCAGCACTTCCCAGAGCGTGCTCTAGGTCAGTGTCGTAGAACGGGTAGCGAATCTCCTTGACAAACCAGTCTGCTGGTTCTGCGTCTGCGTAGAAGGTGTACACCGAATCAAAGTCTTCAGGCGTAATCTTCTTTAGGGTCCTGCGACCATCTGCCCTGCCAGTGTATTCAAGCCTGCTAGATGTCCACTCGTCTGGTGCCCATACATCAATCGTGCCTCCTTGCCATAGACCGGGCAGAATCTCTGACCAAGCCTGAGTAGGCATAGATGGATTGATTGGTCGCTCCAAGTGTTCTTTAGAGATAGTCATTTTGACCTCCTTGTAGTGTGTCTCTTTTGTCACTAAGTAAATTGTAAGGGATAGACAAATGTTTGTCAAGCCCTAATCTTCGATTTCTTCCAACTTCTTTATGCGGGGTGCCTTGACCACAGTCTGCTTGCCACCATTGAACTCAGAGAACTCCTTGATGGTTGCGGTCATAGAAACCTCGTCTCCTTCGCGAACTTCGAAAGCCCACTCCGAAGAGGTGGTCATTTTGATTGAGCAGTCTTCCTCAGTTTGGACTATCAACATTCGAACTTCACCTGACTCATAGCCGTAGTTGGTGGTGAATGTCATAGCCTTCTTTACCGTTCCAGAGAACGCCACTCTATCGCCGATAGAACCACCCAACCACTGAGACTTAGCATTATCGACCTCGCGCTGTGCTTGCCGTTCAGCCTTAGCCTGAGCCTCTGCCTCTAGCCTGTCCTTGTTGGCTTCCTTCCAAGCCTGAAGCCCAGCCTCGCGCTTAGCCTCGCGCTTAGCCTTAGCCTTGTTGCGGTTAGCCTCAAGTTTGGCGCAATGAGCGATTGCGGTAGGTAGGTCTAGGTAAGAATTGCCCACAAGACCTATGCCGTTACATTTGAAGCACACGTAAGTCACAGGAGAGAATCCAAACCTGTTGATTTGACCCCAGATGCCTGAACCTGAACACCTATCACAGATGCGGGCGATTTCTCCAGATGCGGTTGAGCCTAAACTCACCCCGTGGTATGTCCCAATGATTTCTGCCATCTGTCTTTCTTTCTGTCTGTTTCTTTTGGTGTTAGATAAGTTAGCATCTATCTAGAGAAATGTCAAGTATTTATTTTGAGCGTGTTTCGACAAGCACATAGCCCAGCAAATGTTGTAACCAATCACAGCCAATGACCCATCAGTCATCAACCACCACTATCAACCAAGCACATAGCCTGACCATCAGAGCGCGCTCGCTGGAAGCACCCGCGCCAAAGAGATGGCTAGCAGGCTCCTAGGAGGTCACTAGGAGGCTCCCAGGAGGCTCCCCCAGAGGTCAAAAACAGGCACTTTTAGGCTCTTTCTAGGCTCTCCCTAGACTACTTCTTGACTTGTCAGAGTCACTAAGTGACTACTTGACTTGCTTTTTGTCAATTTCTATGACTCAACAAGCACTCTACAAGCACCCGGAAGCAGCGAAAGAGCAAAAAACATGGAAAAAGGGTCACCCAGGGGCAATTTTTTGCCCCCGGACGGCACAAAAAACGGCATTTTGACGGCATTTTTCGGCTTTCCGGAAACAAATATGGCTTTGCTGAATAGTACGGATACCCAACTGACACGCCAAAGTCAAAAAACGATAATGTATCACTTTTACGCTCAGTCCATTTCCGATAGACGCCCTTATTCTAAAAATCCCGCTCCAGATTTTTCAAAAAATAACGTTTCCGTACAGAGGTGATAACCTATACATTATGAAAAGAGACTATGCGAGGGAGCAGAACCTCCCACAAAGCGAAGTTGACCTTCTAAACGAGGTCAAGAAGTCCCAATACCGACGTAATTGGCGAGCAAAGCAACTTTTCGAGGCTGGATGGACTCTCCAAGCGATTGGGGACGCATTTACTCCCCCAATCCGACGTTCCACCGTCCAGTATTGGGTCCAGACCGCTCACAAACCAGCAAATGCCCTCAATGCCATCGTTCCAACCCCTTGGGATGACTCAGACGGACGTCCACCGCGTGGATATCAGCGCAAAACCCCTATCTCGCCCGGTATCAGCCCCGAAGACCAAGAACGTCTAGCAGAATTAGCCCCGCTCGCACGTCTATACCGTAGTGGAATGGCGTCGACGTCCCTATCTGGACAAGCAAACGAAGAATTCAACGAACTCATTCACGCACTTTACGAAAAAGACGTAAAAATCGCCGAGATTGCTCAAGCAGCCAACGTTACCAACCGAGCAATCGCTCGCAGATTAGGAAAATAGTGAAAATCGAACTCGACATCTTTCCAGCACACGTTCAAGTAGCCCCTCCGAACGTTTTCACCGACGTCCACACTCTCAATTCGTATCCGCACCAAGAGGGAGCGTTCTACGTCGGCACCACTCGCGTTATTTTGATGAACATCGACAGACAACAAGTAGTCATTGTTGCCCAAGACTCGCCTGAAGGTGCTCAAATCGTTTTCAAAGAGAAAATCCAAACTTTCCACGACCAAACGGACGGCACCTATAGACTGATTACCGTTAGCGGTAAGGCTTTGGCTTTCTCGAAGGACACGAACTGCGGTTGTGGTTCACGTCTACGTTCTTGGAATCCTTACCGCACAATGAACTCAATTAAGGACCCCACAGAGTGACAAATCTTTTCGAACCGATTCCGCTTCTCATTCTTGTCTTAGCGACGTTTAGGATTTCGCGTTTGCTGACCACCGACGTCATTTTTGAGGGTCTACGAGAGTGGATTTGGAAGAAGAAACCGCCACACACAAAAATCGGGTATTTGTTTACTTGCAACTGGTGTATGAGCATTTGGGTAGCATCACTACTTACTATTTGCTATACAATAATAACTACAGCAACGACACTTATTGCCCTACCATTCGCACTATCCGCCGTTGCAGGTTTAATAGCCGCACGCTTAGACAACTAGCGTTCCGTTAGAGAAACAGGAGTCCAATTGGGCATCTTTAGGCGAGACTCAGCCAGCACCCCTCAAGCAAGTCGCCAAGGGCTACGTGCTAGTGCTCCTCGTAACTTATCTGGAGTTCCACAACTACCAGTCGATTCAGTTTTTCTATCGCCAGCAGGTCAAGCACAGGCAGTCGCTTACAACTCTCCACGTCCACTTACCGCAGCCGCTGCTCAGGTAAAGATTGGCGACCGCGCAGAGGCACAGATGTTCAAAGAACGTCGCAACTCTGGTTCTGCTATGTGGCAGAGCGAAGCGTGGGAGTATTACGACGCCATCGGTGAAATCAAATACGCCTTCAACTTGGTTGCTGCTGTTGTTTCTCGTATTCGACTTTATCCAGCGATTGTCTCTAACCCTTCAGAGGCTCCGTCTCCTATCCGTAGCGTCGAAAACTATGACCAGCGAATCATTAGCGCCTCGGAGCGCGCTCTCGCACGTCTAGACAGCGCATACGGTGGTCAGGCAGGTCTTCTCAAGGACGCCGCGCTAAACCTTCAGGTTACTGGCGAGTGCTACTTGGTTCAGGTTCCAGAGCGTGTTGGCTCTGGTATCCCAGAATCGTGGGACATCCGCTCTGTTGACGAAATCAACGCTGACCCTAAGGGTAACTACCTAATCACCCCACGTCGCGAACTAAAGATTGGTGCTGCGACCTCTAACAAGCCAGGAACGATTCCACTACCTAAGGGCGCGTTCGTTGGACGTATTTGGAAGGCGCACCCTCGCTTCTCTGACGAAGCGGATTCGAGCCTACGTGGTGTTCTCGACCTTTGCTCTGAGTTGCTACTTCTAAACCGCACCTTCCGCGCTACCGCACGTTCGCGCCTCAACGCTGGTGCTCTTTACTTGCCAGACGGACTGAGCGTAGCGTCTACTCCAGACCCTAACTACCCTTACGAAGATGCTGACGGTCTTTACACTGACCCTACCCCAGAGGAGGTAGAAGACGAGTTCGAGGACCAACTAATCGACGCGATGACTACTCCTATCAAGGATGAAGACTCAGCGTCGGCGGTTGTCCCGCTAATCATTCGCGGTCCTGCCGAACTTGGTGACAAGATTAAGCAGTTCAAGTTCGAGCGTTCTTTCGACCCATCGCTTGCCGCACGTTCAGACCGTGTCCTAGAACGCATTATGCAGGGCATAGACGTCCCTAAGGACGTTGTTACTGGTCTCGCTAACGTCAAGTATTCAAATGCCCTCCAAATCGACGAGAGCCTCTACAAAGCACACATCGAACCACTGATGTTGCTTATCGCTGACGCTCTTACTGTTGTTTACCTACGTCCATACCTAAAGGCGAACGGTTTCTCGGAGGACGAGGTTGACCGCATCGTCGTTTGGTATGACCCATCGCAGGTAGCAACCCGTAACGACAAGGCAGCAGACGCTGACTCAGGTTTCGACAAGATGGCTATTTCCTACGAGACTTGGAGACGTGCTCACGGCTTCAACGAGGCTGAGGCTCCAAGCCCAACCGAGTTGGCTCTACGTCTGCTAGTCGATAAGGGTGCGATTACGCCAGAACTTACCGAAGCGATGCTCGGTGCCGTTGCCCCAGACGTTATGGCTAAGGTCCGCGAGGCTGCTCAGGCTTCAAACCCTGCTCCAATTCCAGAGGGTCTAGACCAGATGCTTCAAGGTCAGCCAGCGCCAGCACCAACCGCAGAACCAACCGCCGAGCCAGCCGAGGAGCCACAGGCGATACCGCCAACCGCTACTCCACCGCAAGCGGAACCAGCAAGCGAGGAACCTCCAATTCCTTTAGCCGAACCAACACCAACCGAACCTAAGGAATAGAAATGGACCAGTACTACGCTCCGACTGAAACCAATGGTGGTAAGAGAGTTCTTGCCGAGAAACTATCTGTCATTCTCGCCGACGTTGTTGCCTATCGAGCAATCGCTCAGGGCTACCATTGGAACGTCAAGGGACCTGAGTTCACTCAGTTCCACGCTTTCTTTCAGGAGTTATACGAGGACGCTGACAGTTCAGTAGACCCTCTAGCCGAGAACGTCCGCAAGTTGGGCTTCGACGCTCCGTTTACCCTAGAGGACTTCGTGAGTCTAAGTTGCCTAGAGGTTGCTCCTGCTGGCTCTGACCCAATCGCTATGTGTCAGCGTTTGTATCAAATCAACGAACACATTCGTGCTTGTCTAAACGCTGGATTCAACATTGCCAGCGACATTGGTCAGCAAGGAATCGCTGACTTCTTGGCTGGTCGCATCGACATTCACGACAAGTGGCTGTGGCAGTTGGGCACCATCACTGGCGTCGACTCTACTCAAATTAGCGTTATCGAACTCTAAGAGGAACAAATGTATTTCGAACCTACCAATGAACTAAATGAACTGATAGAGAGCAACGCTTCTCTACCAGACGCTGTTTCTATTTGGGAGGTCAAGCACCACTTTGATGTTGCTGGGGAGATTGACGCTCTTGTTGCTTCAGTAAACAGCGGACTATCAAGTCACAGAAAAGTGCAGAGAACTATTCTTTTGGAAGTTCTAGATAGGGCTATGGAGCGCCACGCTACTGCTTTTTCTACTCCAGAAGTTTTCGAAATGCTAGTTATGCGCGAGGTCTATGACTTTGCTAACTCTTCAGTATCTGGCACTAAGCCTTCTGTAACAGACGCAAACAACGATTTGCTACCTTTGGGGCATCCACACTGCTCAGCCAGTCTCGACAAATTCTCTAACGAGTTTGTGAAAGAGCATCAGATTGAGTGGAAGTCTTCTGACCCTAGAGTGAGCGAAGAGTTTAGACCGCTAGTTGCTTCAGCGATGCGTGCTCCAAGTAAATCTTTAGAGCAAGATTTTATTGTTGCTAAGTTAGAAGCAACTACGTCATCAGACGTTCCAAGAGATGTAATTCTCTCAATTCTTAACGACAATCAGTAAATAACAGCAGACTTTGGTTTGCTATACTTAGTTATAGAAATTAGACCTGTAGGTCCGCCCAAATAGGAGATTTTTGATGACCGACTCTTTTGGCATCGGCGATGGCAACTTCGAAGATTCAGCACTAGTTGCTTCACGCTGGACCTCAGGTGGTAACTCAGCCGCAGCACGTCGAGCACGTGTAAAGGCACAGCGCCGTGACAAGTATGGTCGTTGGGCTGAGATGGGTGGCGGTGTATCGTTCCCAGGTCGTATGGCAGATGGAAGCATCAAGACTGTAATCGGTCGCTACATCGGTCCTTCTGCTCGCGAAGGCTACATGCGCGTCGAGGTTACCGACCCTAAGTCTGGCGTAAAACTAGGTGTCTACGATGTTAATGGTCGAGTTGCCACTGTTTCTAAGGCAATTCTTACTGGTGAGCAACTAGAAGAGGCTGGCGTCAAACTAGACGTCAACGGAAACCGCATTGGTGAGACCCTAGACCGCGACATCGAAGACTTTGACCAGATGTTTGATGGCGCTAAGCCTGACGAAGTAGAAGCCCACTTGGTCAACAAGGGACTGTCTGACGAAGAAAAGGCAGAGGAAGAGAAGGCACGTCTAAACGCCACCCCTCACGTCTCTTACAACGTTGTTGACGAGAACGGTAACCCCATTGCCCAAGCCCCAGAAAAGCCACGGGCAAGAATCCCTGAGCAGGTAACTAAGAACCCTAGCGAGTCTATGACTCTGTTTACTAGAGAAGATGGTGGTATCCACCCTATTCAGGTGGTAACTCGTGATAACGGCAGAACTTGGAACTTGGTCGAATTCAAGCCAGAAGATGGCACAAGAGAAGTTTTGGGGACTTATGGAGACCGTCAAGAAGCGGAAGATGACGGTTACTACATAATCACTAAAGGTGAACTGCCTCCATCTTGGACCCCTGAGTCTCAACGTGGCGAGCCTCAACTTCTGCCTCAGCCAGAGCCTGCTCCAGAATCTAAGGTCGTCATTCCTCAGTCCATTCCAGAAGTTGCTCAGCCATCAGCCGTAACTCCTACTAGTCAGAAAGTTTCTAGAGAACTTTTCCCCACTAGAGAAGGGCAGATTGATAGAAGTCAACTAAGCGCGGAACAGATTAAGGCTTTAGACAACTTAATTAAGTATAAAGAAGAGGCTGTAGCGACTCTAGCAACTGCCGCTCTAAGTAAGGGTCCAGAAGAATACAAGACGCAGTATGCTCTGGTAGAGCGTATTTCTGATTCAATTAACGCTTTAGCCGACAATGCTGCTTTAGGTAAGGCAGGAGACACCTTCTTCTTTAGTGGAAACCAAGAAGCACGCGTCGAGAACCTGAGAATAATCCCAAGTAGCATCAAGACTGCTATTGCTACTGACCCTAAGTTGCCACCAAACACTTCAGTCATTGTTGAAGCCAAGGGAATCATTATTTCCAAAACTGGTAAGCCTTACTTACTAACCTATAAAGATGGCTCAGGCTCAAAACTTTTTAGAGTTTCCAATGGTCTAATAGACGAAGGACAAAGCGTCGCAAGTTGCTCTGCTCAAAGTATGCTTGCAGGTGGTGCTTATGGCACCAACCGAGAACCTCACAAGCCAAACGATGCCAGCATTGGCATGATTTCAGTCCATGATGACCGATTGAAGCAGGATGGATTAGGTGGTTACCTAATTCTGATGAACCGTTTTGTGGCACAAAAGCACGGAAGAAGATTTGCTCACAGCAATAACCTGCTCCCGCCCGGAAACGTATATAGCAAGCACGTATCTAAGTACCTAGAGGACCAGCACCGCTACCAGCGTGACAAGGCATTGGCAGTCCAAGCCCCGAACGCTCCTATCATTGGAGTTCTGAAGTCTATATCTAGAGAATTAGGTTACAGTGCCACCCAGTGGGCTGATGATAAAGAGGTAATTAGAAGAGGTCTCCGCTCCGCTTCTAACCAATCAGCATTGTGGGACATAGGCCAAGAAATTAATGATTTGGCTAACAATTTTAGAGCGCGGTTCAAAGACGACCAGAACGCTCAGCCTGGCGTGGACTACCCTGCGATTTTTGAGCGTCACGTAAAGTCTGAGAACCCAGACTGGACTGACCACGACTTCCAAATGCAGGTACTTAGAACTGCTTACCAAGAAGGCATGTCAAAAGACGAGATTGTAGCCAAACTAGGCGATTACATTGCCCTTGGAGACAATAACCCTTGGGGATTGAAACTTTCGGCAGGCAACGTCAGAAAAATAACTGCGCTTAGAGACGCAATTTCTGCTTCTAACTGGGATAACTACAACCCAGTTCCAGAACCTAAGCCGTTGGATGTAGACAGAGTAAAGTATTGGGACAGCCCGTTCGCTGGTCAGCAGAAGTTTACTGGTTTTGTCGTCCCTAAGGACATGACTCCAGTTCGAGTTGGGCCAGACTACGTTCACAGACCAGACGCATTTGCACCAGCAGGCTCGCCTCAAGATTGGACAGAGAACCCAACGGAACTTGCTACTAGATTCTCCGCAGATGAATTGGTGGAAGCACTAAGAACTTCAGTTTTGGCTAAGACCAATAATGTCTCACTAAAGTTTGGTGGCGACCAAGAAGGCGTGGTCAACTCCGCTGCGGTATACCGTGCCTTAACTGAGCAAGGTCAAGACGCTCCAAAGATTTTGGCTGGCATCTACGACGAAGCCCTAGGCGAAGGTCGCACCGACAACATCGATGCCCTAACCAAGCATCGAGCCAACCTCCGCGATGTAAACGATGATTTCGCCGCGATTCTAGAGCAATACGGAATCGAGCGTCCAGTAGAGTTCCAGAAAGTTAATGGAAAATTTAACGAAAGCAGTGGAACTCTATTTGCTGATATGGTCAGAAGACTACCTGCTGATGAAGAAGCATCTACTAACCTAAGAGTCAGACCTCTCAGGGCGTCAAACGAGCGCAGAATGTTGCTAACCAACATCGAACTTAATTCCAACGCCTATACCCCTACTAAGCGTGCCGAAGACTGGGTGGTAAACGGTGTAACCGATAACCCTAAGATTCTCGCTTACAACTTCTCTAGCGAGGCATTAACCAATGCCCTGTCTAGTGCTGTAGTCAACGGTAGAAGACACGTAAACGTTCAGTTTGCGAACAACCAGACCGTCAACATGCCAGTCGAGGCTATTCGAGATGCCCTACAGCATCAAGGCGTAGATACTGAAAGTATTTTTGACAACCTAAGTCCATACCTTAGAGAAGTGCCAGGCAGACTAGACAAACTTCCAAATGGACTTTGGGGTCAACTAGACCAAGATGGCAACAAGGTCTATGAAATGATGATTAATGGCAATGTTGACAAGACTGCCACTGGAAAGTTCGCTGGTAACATCACCGACGTGAGAACCGACGGGTTCTCCTACACCCTAACTAAAAAAGTAAATGGCGTAGAGCAACCAATAGTTAAGATACAGAAGAACGCAGACGGAAAGTATGATGTCTGGTATCAGCAGGACTTCAATGGTCCAGCAACTATGACTTTTGATGACAGCAAGATTGCCTTAGGAAATGTCTCTAGCGCACTTACGTTAGACAAAGTATTTTCTAACAACATTCAACACATTGAAGAACTTGCTGGAATGTTTGGCGCTCGCGGGGTACTCCGCGACCAGAGAGTTATTGGGCGAAACGAGGAGCAGTCTCCAGCAGACCGCCCAGACTTGGCATACAGAGTCAAGTACGATTTCGGTGGCGCTGACCAACTTCTTCCTCAAAACAAGCGCTCTGTGATGCTTGAAGTCAGCATTGACGAGAGAGAATACAACTTCTTCGGTCCAGACGGAATCAAGGTAAGTTACGTAAAAAAGGTTGGGGAACTTTTTGAGGTTAGAACAAGCAATGGCGACCTAGTAGCGACTCACGCTAATCCAGAAGAGGCTCTTAAGCGCGCTGACCTAATTGCTGCTGAAGGAAACTCTCTCAAAACTTTGTTAGGTGATACTAATAAGTCAACTGACGATGCTAAAAAAGAATTAACTATATTCAAAGAAAGAGACCTAGGAAAACTTGTAATTGGTCCTGTAAACGCTCCAAGACCAGACCGCGATGGTGGTCTAAGGCGCGAGGCTGAGGCAGAGTTCGACAACTTTGGGAACCGAAAGTTGTCATTGGTTGGATACACCAACAATCAAAAGGCTGGACGCTATACAGCAGGAAGTCGTTTTGATTTCTTAAGATTAGACTTTTATAATAGGGAGGAAAACCCTAGTCCAAACAGAAGACCAGTAATTAATGCCGTAGTAACAAGAACTGGTCGCTCAGAGTGGACAGCGAAAGTTACCTATGAAGATGGCCGCTATGACTACGCAGTTGTACGTAACAATGACCCTCTAACTGCTGTTGACAAACTAAAAGAAATCCTTACCCGTAAGGGAATCCTTAACGATGATGTAAAGTTCGACGACATTGTCCCTAAGAGAACTAAGGACGCTACAGGCAATGACCAGCAAAACTATGCTGGTCGACCAGCCACCGTTGTTCCTACTCCTGTGAGAGAGCAGTTAGAAGAGCAGTTTGGTCGTCAGCCTGATGATTTGGCAGTTGCTCCTATCGATGTTGATAGAGCAGACAAAATTGTCCAGAGAATCGTAGGTAACGCTCCAGAAATTGGAAACACTCCTGCTAATCGAGTCGGTCGCCTAGGTGGTGGAATCAATGCTCCAATACAGATTACTCTACCAAACGGCAAAAAAGTAAAGATAAAAAACTACGCTTCAGGACGTTGGAACAACGTTCCTGGTGACAGAGAAGAACGACTAAACATCAACGAGGCTGCTGTTCAGGGACTAGCAGACTTGATGGGTGTCAATGCTACTCCTGGTGGATTGGCTAAGGTAAACGGCAAGTATGTAATTATGGACCCTATTGCCGAAAACATAGTCCCTAACGTTAGTTGGCAGTCAATCTTTAGACCTGGCGAGGTGGGCAAAGCCAAGAACGCTCAGGCAATCGAGGACTACAAAAACGCAGTAGTGTTTAACGCTCTAGTTGCTGGTGGAGACTTGCTTCACCACCCAGCGAACTTCCTATTACTACAAAATCCAGACGGCACTAGACGTCTAGCCATCTGTGACGGTGGACGAGCACTTATCGGTGGTGCTTACTATGCAGAGCCAGTCAATGACAAGTGGTCTGAGCCTGTAAGTAGGGTAATGGCTGGTAAGTATCACAACGACTTTATGCGTCCAGGTGCACGACTTGAGATGCGAGCAGGTGCCCCCGGTAACGGTGTAGTAACCAAGGATGACTTCATTAGGATTGCTAGAGAAAGAGTGCTTCCTCTAACTCCAGAAGTAATCGCCAAGATGGGTCAGATTTACCAAAACCCAGATGACAGAAGAAACTTTGTCGAAGGTCTCACTAGACGTCGCAGGGAAATTCTTCAGTACCTAGGTATCGATGAAAACCAACCAGTTGCTAATGACGCTCAGCAGGCTCCAGAGCCTCAGGTCACCCCTGAACCTGCTCAGGCTCCAGCACCCCCTGCTCCAGCAACTCCTGCCCCAGTAGTAAGACCTCAGGCTGAGGAACCAGAAGCCTCGCGAGACAACATCTTCGATGGTATCCAAATAGGAAACGACCTAAGAATACTGGCCAGTGGAACTTATGCCCCTGGACACAACTACTCGCTGTTTGCGGACGGTGCTGGAAATAAAGCAGCGACCATCATCAAGCCCGGTCCTGACCTTAAGAGCGTCGGCGGACTCATAAAGACCAGAGAAGACGGTTCAGTAATTGCTGTAGTGAATCCAGGCTTCCTCGGTGTAAATGAAAACCGTGACGTCGAGATGGCAATCTTCCGTGGCAGTGCTGCCGAAGAAGACGCCCAGAAGTGGCTAAGCAACGCGATGCATCAAAAAGTAGGTGCTGACGGAGACGCCAAAAACCTATTCGCCGCAGACCGAGAGGTTGACCGCAACAATCTATCTCCAGCAGGACAGCCATCTGTAGTGCCAAATGTCATTAAGAGAGGCTACCTCAACCCTACTAGCGCACGTCAGCGTATGTTTGCTAGACGTCTAGTTGAAGGCAAGAAGATGTCTGACGCTGACCGCGCTCAGTACAGAGGCGTCCTAGCCATGAACGGACTCACCACTGGTGAGGTCGGTGGAATCATTGACGCTATCAAGAACAATGAAGACAGAAGTGCTTCTGAAATCGCTCGTAGCGTAGCCGCAGACCACCTAGTTCCTGCTAACGAGGTAGTGAACGTTCCTAGTGACCTAGCACAGCCAAGCAAGCCTAAAGGACCTGCTAAGCGCGTTATTGACCTAGTTCAAGGTGACAAGATTGAGGTCGGAACTGTTGCGTTTATCCACGACAAGGGTAACGGACTAGTTGACGTCGGTGCCATTACTCCAGAAGGCAAACTCTCTATTGTTAGAGGTCTAGACGGTAACCTAATGGTCACCGTTCGCCCTGAGAGCAACGCTGGTAACAACCGAATGGTTGGTGGAAACAACGCTGTCAACAACTTCGCTGGTCGCGCTAACAGGACCCTAGAAGACATCAAGCGTGCTTACCCTAACTTCCAGGCTCTTCCTAACGGTGACATCGTGATTGGACAGCGCGACTTCACTGACGCTGCTGGAAGAAAGACTCGCTACGAGGCTGTAGTTCACAGGACCGCTGACGAAACTTTCGTAGGATACGTTCGCCAACTGAAGTTAGACCCTAACGGCAACATCATCTCAACTAGGGCAGCAGGCTTCACTGCCCCTGCCCACTCGTCGGTAGCAGCCCTAAACCGACTACCTAGCCTATTCAACGGCGACGGTGGTGCTGGTTCAGGTATGAACGGTAACCAGCCAAACAACTGGTTCAACAACCTACAGTCAGTTCCAGAGGCTATTGACCCAAGAACTGGTCACTTGCTACCTACTTACCTAATTCCAGACCGCAATGCGCGTTTGATTGGTAACACTGGCATCGAGACTACTGGTGATGGTCTGAAAGATGCCTTGATTGCTCACGTTGCCAACTTGATTGACCGAGGCGTGCTCACTGACGACATTCTTCAGCAGGTCGCTGGAGCGGGTGACGAGAACTTCGCTGTTCTATCGCGCCACCAGTTCATGGACATCATCGAGCGTATCGAGGCTAGACGAGCCAACCCAGGTGTGAACGCTATTCCTTACGTCTCTAAGGACAAGAAGACTATCGTTCGTGTCGGAGATAGGGTTCACCACTACGACGCAAATGGCAACCAAATTCCTGGCAGAGTAGGAACCGTTATTGCTAGAGAGCCTTTAAGGGTATACGAAAAGCAACAAGGCACCTACGAGTATCGTGATATCCTAACCATCAAGTGGGACGGCAACCCTCGTCCTAGACCTATCGCTGCTAGACGTCTGGAAGTAATTGCTCGCGCTGACGGAAGTTCCCCACTTCCAGCAGTAAACGAACCTGCTCCTACTCCTAACGTTCCAGAAGTGCCTCAGGCTCCAGCGTTGCCAGAGCCTCCTGCGGTCAACAACAACCCAGACAACCTACCAGTTGCTAACTTGGGCGGACGTAACATAATTCAGCGTGAAAACACTGATGGTAGCGTGGAATTTGTAGACGTAGATAACGGTGAGACCGTTGTTAAGGTAAGAGCCTCTCAGGTAGATGCTCCTGGAGGTCCACTGACCCTGTGGGTAGCCGAAGATGCTAATGGCAACCAAATAACAAACGCACCTACAAAGGGCCGTGCTGTAGCCAGAGCGGAAGCGGTTCTACAAGGAGAACTCGATGCTCTTGAGGCACCTGCTGCTCCAGCCCAAGGGCGAGACGAAGAAACCATAGAAGAACGAGTAATCTCTATGGACGAGGTCCTTAATGTAGATATTGATGGCAAAACATTCATTGGCAGAAGTAATAGAAACGGCTCGTCCATGACTTTCTACGACGAGTCTGGCAATGAGGCAGCAACCATTAAGCGTGGAGAAGATGGCACCTACCAAATTACCGAACCTTTTGGTGGAAAAGTAGATAACGCTCAGTCTTATCAGGACGCGCTAGACATCGCTAAGAGTATGATGAGCGATAACGTTGCCTTAGGTCTGCACGATGAATCTGAGCCAGAAGAGCCTAGTGCCCCTGCCCCTCAGGACCCTATTCGTGTTGACAATGCAGTAATGGCTCTTAGCCAAGAGATTAGAGGCGTATCTTTCACCGCAACTCGCGAGAACGATAACATGATTGTCACCAAGGACGCCAACGGTAATCAAGGTGCAACCATCTTCAAGAACGGTGACGGTACTTGGACGGTCTATGACCCTCTGGTTCCAGGAGGAGAAGCAGCGCGAAGCGAGGAAGAAGCAGTTCTAATTGCTAACGCAATCAACTTCAATAACGTTAGGGGAGGCTATCACCAGCCTGCTCCAGCCGAACCTTCAGCACCTGCTCTACCTAACGGATATTCGAATGTTCCAGTAGGCAGTGGCAACAACGCATACGAGGTCAAGCACGACACTGACAAGGAAAACACTCCTTACTACTTAGTAGAGAAGGACGCTGACGGCAATTGGAACGTTAGCAAGTGGAACAGCCAGTCAACTGCTGAGGCACAGCGTTTCCGTCGTCCAGTTAGTGAGCAACAGTTCGCTAGCAAGGAAGAGGCTGACCAATGGATTGCTGGTGACCTAGGTCCATCCGACGGTGGCGACGGCGGTAACGGCGGTGGTGGCAACCCACCTCAAGGAAACAATCCAGACGGTAACCAGCCAGTAGCAGACATCAATGAGTGGGTAGCAGAGAACTATGGCTCTGTACACGTAGATGGTATTGAAGAAAACATTATCAATTCTTACGACCAGCCCACTCCTCGTCTCGTCGAGATTCTAAAGATGAAGTCTGCTTTCGAGGGTGGATTCACTGACGATGCCTTAAACTTTAATCGTGGTATAAACCCAATCAGAAGAGTACAACTATCTGACGGCAGTTACGCCTACCTAAAAAACATAACTGGCGGTCACGAAGAAATATTTAAGGAACTCGCTGCTGGACGCATGTTCGAGGCTATGGGGCTGGATAGCGTAGTTATTACTAGCGTTGTAGACCCAAGAGGTAATAAGCCATCTATTCTCATTAGAGAAATTCCTAACGATGGCATAGGTCGAAACTACGTCGGTAACAATCTAGACCTAGTAAACGGTAACAAAATTGCCCTATTTGATTATTTAGTTGCTAACGGCGACCGACACAACGGGAACTGGCTGTTCAAGGGTAATCAAGCCTTCCCTATCGACCACGGATTGACTCAATGGAATCGTCAAACACCTCCTAACTTAAATTCAGTAAGAGGCGAGGGAGCGTTTGGTGCACTAATGAGCGAATGGGTTGCTGGAAGGCGACAAATCTTCAACCAATCTGAGTTCATGCAAATCCGTGAAAAGATTCTGAACCTACAGGCAATGTATGAGGCAATGAGCACAGATATGGGCGATTACTTCAGGAGAGCAATTGCCCCTAGACTAAACTTGCTACTAGGAATTTGGAGTTAATAATGATTGCTTTTTATAACGGAACTAACGGAGAGTTGATTGGTGTAGCAACCGAAAAAGACGGCAAATACACGTCTGAATCAGAGTTTGTGTCTCAAATCATCTCCAATTTTACTGACAGTAAAGAATTTGTAGAGCGCTACTCTAATTGGAGTAACGGTTACATGTTCTCTGTAGAACTAAAAGAGGGCGAAGACCCTGAGTCTCCAGACTTCCTAAAAGACCCACAGCCTGAGCCTGAGTCTTGGACTGCCGAAGAAGTAAGAAAAGCCCAAGAAAGAGGAGCAGATGCCTCAGAATCCTAATTTCAATCTAGAGTCTGATACCGTAGGTTCTATCTTTAAGAATGTCGGCGCTCTTGTCGCTGATGGCGCTGAGACTTTCAATAACACCATTCTTGGCGCTTACTACGACAGGGATGAAAAAACCAAGGGTCTTTACGTAGTTTTACCTGATTCTGAAATCAAATATTTCGACATCGATAGCGCCGAAATTTTTCCTCAGAATGGTGGAAACATCATCAGGTTTGACCTAAACAATGTTAGTTACATGCTTAGAAACTTTTTAGACGAAGATGGTGTTTGGATTTCCGACCTAAAGGTGGAACTGCCAGTAGAGGCTCTACAAACCAGAGTTATGTATGAGTCGACCCCAGCGCTAGATAAGTACTTAGGAACTGAACTAGGAGAGCAACTGCCTTTCTTTGAGTCTGTATTTGCTTATGTAGCAGATGAATCAGAGACTGTAGCGTTGCTTATCTATATGTCAACCGCTGGCGCATACTCAAGAGAAAACGCTGAGTGGAAGCCTATCGACTTAAACGAGGATTTCTTGAACGACCTAGGAGCGATACAAATCGACAACGATAAAGTTGCCGAAATAGTATCGAAATTTGACTCTAGCAGAGGCATTTTGCTTACCTCTGAGGTCGAAAAGGCATCATCGATGCCTGCTGAATAATCTATAATGATTTATGAATACTATCTAGATAAAAGGAATCCCGATGTCTGAATTTATGGGTAGACATGGCTCTTTAGCAGTCTTTGCTAATGAAACTAATTATGTTTCCCTAGACACCACGATTGGCGTTATTGTCAGTTCTGGTTACGTAGACGACATCTTTAGCCAACTCGACTTCATTGTCTCAGAGGACGAAAAGTTCTCGGCTGAAACTTTAGAACTAGTCCAAACCGCTCTTTCGGTATTAGAACCTAAGGCGCTTACGGCGTCTGCTCGTTTATATACTATTCCTGCTGGAGTTCAAGCAGAAGCAAAGAAGGCTCTTGAATGGCGTAAAGAGCACAAGCGTGGAGGAACTCCTGTCGGTCTAAACACCGCGCGCCGTCTAGCAAAGGGCGGTCAGATTGGTATTGAAAAATTACGTCACATCGCTAAGTATTTCCCTCGCCACGAAGTTGACAAAAAGGGTAAGGGCTGGAAGCCAGGCGAAGATAACTTCCCATCCAATGGTCGCATCGCTTGGGCGCTTTGGGGCGGAGACGCTGGTTGGCGCTGGTCTAAGGCTATCGTTGAGCGCGACAACAAGAAGGCGATAAAGGCTGACGCCTACCTTCAGTCGACTGGAGCAGAGTTAGAAGCGTTCGAAGACGCAACCTCATTGAACGCAGACATCGCGCCAGACTTTCTCGCTCGAATCAGACTAGATGGCTCTGGCATTGACCGCATCTACAAGATTGACTTTGACGGAAGAATCTACGTTTGGGACGACGGCGTTTGGGACGACCTAGGACACGTTGAGGCAGACATCTGGCTCTACGACAGTGAACTAGATTCTGAAGACGACCCTATAGAGAAGACCCACGTTCCAATCGACCCAGAATCAGCAATGATTATCTGTGCTCGTATGCAAATGAGTCCTTACGACAACGTATCTGTTTCTCAGTTGGACGAGGACGAAGCCAGAATTGCTGCGGAAGCAATGGATGAAGAGGACTGGCACTTTATTGACTTTGCTGTAACCGCAGCGGGCGAAGACCCAATCGGTTCTACCGTAAGAAACCCTAACGTTCCATCTGACGGAACTCCAGGCTACACCGCAGAAGACCGCAGTAAGAACGCCTCTAAGCAGGTTCGAGATGCCACTGGTCGCTTCGCTGCTCAAGGCACTAGGGTAAAAGTTCAGGGCAGACCTGATGGTGTAATCACCAACATTGACGCTCCTCGAAAGATGGTAACCGTAAAGCACGATGACGGCACCACTTCGACCGTAGCAGCCAGTGACACCAGAAGAGTGGAGTCGGTCGCCGAGGTGCGCGGTCAGTCTGAGACCTTTGACCCAGACCCTAACGAGATTGCTCCTATGGACACCAAGGGTATCTTGGCTGAGCCTAGAACCCCAATCAATCAGCCTAAGGCTCAGTTGCCTGGAACTCTTCCTCCGCTAACCAGAAACGACTTGGCTTCGATTATTGCGAATTACCCTGCTTGGGTTGCTAGCGAAAGAAACGTTCTAAAGCCTCTAGGAACTGGCACTGGCACTGGGACCTCTAACACTTCAACACCTGCTGGCACTGGCACTGGCACTGGCGGTGGCACTGGCACTTCGACTGGTCCAGCATCAACCACCCCAACTTCAACCACTACTGGCAGGCCTTACAACAACCCTCTAACTCCTTATGACACAGCGCCACGCTCGCGCCTAGACACTGGAGAGACTGGAAAGTTCCTAGAAAACCTGACTGGCATCAAGCAAAAGCCAGGTGACTATGACGCTTACAAGCACCCTCTGCTAAAAGACTGGCTGAACAAAACTGTTCTCAAGAATGGCAAACCAACCAGACCAAACGCTCTTTGGTATCAACCAATCACCTCTGCTGGTGAGCAAAAGACTGAGACTCCTGCCGAGGAAGTTGCTAAGTCAGAGTCAGTATCTCCTAGCAAGCCTAACGTTAGTGACGTTCAACCTCTTTACCTAGCAATCGTTGCGCCAGAAGACCCACGCGCGGTCCTTGAGTGTGTGAGTATCGTGCCTGCTAGTTCCGTATCGAACCAGCCTATGACTTACGTTCGTAAGGACAAGAAGTGGGTTCGTGAGCCTAAGTTCTTGGATGACCTACGTTCGGCAACTCCACCACCAGTTGTTCCGCTAGATAGCGCAACCCTAAACGATGTCCTAACTCAGATTGACGGACTAGTCGCTAGCGTAACTATTAGTTATGACCAAGCCCTTATGGTTTTGTTTGGACCTCACGAGTTCAACATGAAGAACCACGAAGAGGTGTTTTTCGGCGAACTTTTGCCAGATTCAGAATCACTTTTAGCAGCGGGTGGCGCAGACCGAAATCGAGGCAATGCCGAGAAGTTGCGTCGCTATTGGACTAGCGGTGAAGGTGCTGCCAAGATTCGCTGGGGCACTCCAGGCGACTGGAAGCGTTGTGTTCGCTACCTATCAAAGTATATGGGAGTTCGCGCAAAGGGCTACTGCCAACTTCGTCACAAGGATGCTACTGGAGTCTACACGGGTAGCAGAATGAACCCAGGTAACGAGAACTCTATGGAAGAGGTATGGGGCGAGAACATTGGAGCGCCTACCGAAATCACTGAAAAAGATATGCTGATGCCTATCGAAGTGATTGTCTCGGAGCAGGATGACATCTACGACAGCGAGTGGAGTCCTACGCCTGAAATCGTACAGGCTTGTAAAGAACTTGCCACCTGTTCTGACGAAGAGTTCGATGCTCTAGTTGCTGGTGCACGTCCACCAAGTGCCTACAACATTGACAAGAACCGCAAGAACGCCGAGAAACTTCGCCGTTATTGGACTAAGGGTAAGGGCGCTGCCAAGATTCGCTGGAACACTGGTGGCGACTGGTATAGATGTGTTCGTTACTTGTCTAAGTATCTAGGTCCACGCGCTAAGGGCTACTGTGCCTTGCGTCACAAGGAAGTCACTGGAGAGTGGACTGGAGACAGAGAGCACCTACAGCGTTACGGACGCCAGCGCGGTGGAATGAATGTATTCAGCAATGAGGTAATCAACTCCAGCGAGAAGGTTATGGAACTCAATGCTCTGCTCGACAAGACGAGAGAACTAAAGCAAAGAGTCGGACTAGTTGCTTCTGCTAATGAATACAGCCAGAACTTCGCCGTAGGGTTTTCTATCCCTCTAGTAATTCCAGAGCAGAAAGAGTCTGGAGACGGTCGCTCCTTCAAGAAGGAAGCCATCAACTTCCGAGAACTACCTCTACCACTTATGTGGCAACAGAAGACTGGCTCTGGTCACGACGGCTCAATCGTCGTTGGTCGCATTGACCACATGGAGCGCACTGAAGAAGGTATCGGAAATGCTTACGGTGTATTTGACGAAAGCCAAGACGCCAAGGAAGTAGTGCGACTAATCAGGAACGGTTTCATCAAGGGTGTGTCTGCCGACATGGACCAGTTTGAGGCTAAAGAAGTGAAGCCAGAGGCTTCAGACGACGAATCACTAACCGAGAAAACTCTTGGCAAGGACAAAATTGTTATAAATAAAGCCCGCATCATGGGTGTTACAATAGTTCCTAAGCCTGCCTTCCAAGAGTGCAAGATATTCATCAAAGATAATGAAAGTCCCCAGGAGGAACCCGTGCTAGAAGACGGAATCTATGTGGATGACGCCAACCCAAGCGACGCCGAAGCATTAGTTGCTTGTGGCATTATCGCTGGTGGCATCCCTCTAACCCCACCGTCAGATTGGTTCGCTGACCCTAAGTTGTCAGGACCAACCCCAATCAACGTTGACGACACTGGCCGCGTGTTCGGTCACATCGCCGCTTGGAATGTAGACCACATTGGTATGGCTCGTGGCGTAAAGCCACCTCGCTCGAAGAGCAAGTATGCATACTTCCACACTGGCGTAGTTCGCACCGAAGACGGAACTGACGTTCCAGTTGGTCAGTTGACCCTTGCTGGTGGACACGCTTCTCTAGAGGCAAGTGCTTCAGAGGCTGTCCGTCACTACGACGACACCGCTTCCGCTATCGCAGACGTCCACGCAGGAGAAGACCAGTATGGTATCTGGGTAGCAGGTTCGCTACGTCCAGATGCCACCCCTGAGCAAATCCGCGCCCTTCGTGCTTCGGCTCCTTCTGGAGACTGGAGACCAATCCGTGGCTCGCTCGAACTAGTTGCTGTATGTCAGGTAAACGTTCCAGGCTTCCCAATTGCTCGTGCTCGTGTTGCTTCTGGTGCTGTTATGGCTCTAGTAGCAGCAGGTGCTCAGACTCTGGCAAAGATGAAGAGCGACCCTGTAACTGAGTTGGCTGACAGACTAAACCACCTAGAGGGTCTAGTTTTAGAGAACAAGGTTGAGGCTCTGGCTTCCGCAAAGAGTAAGTTTGCCGAGTTCAAGGCTCAGAGAAATGCGGAACTATCTACTAAGGCAGCCGAGTTATCTGCTCGTGTGAAGTCTGTGGAAGAGTTCCAGTATGACGACCAGTTCGCTTTTGTGTCTAGAAAGACCAGAGAGAAGTTGGCTCAGGAGGGCAAGGCTCTTCCAGATGGTTCTTACCCAATTCGCAATGCTTCTGACCTAAAGAACGCTATTCAGGCTTTCGGTCGCGCAAAGAACAAGGCAGCCACTAAGCGTCACATCATCAAGCGCGCTAACGCTCTAAAGAAGTCTGACCTGATTCCAGAAGAGTGGACTTCTACCTCTAACATCGACAGCGTTATCGCAAGTATGCGCTCGAAGATTGCTGAATTATCTGCATCGGAAGATGGTTCTGACCCAAAAAAAGTTAGTGCGCCAGTCGCAGAGGCTGGCGCTAACTCAGCAGAGTTTGCTCCTACCGATGTTCCAGAACAAGGATTAGAGCCAGTCCCTGCTAGCCCAGAAGACGAGTTGATGCCAGCGCCTACCGTTGAGAGTGGTAGCAGGGCAAAGGGAGCCTTTACTCCTCAGACTCAGCCTAGAGACGAGGCAGGCAAGTTCCGCAAGGTTCTTGCTCGACTAAAGAACGACCTAGGCACCGCAGGTCTACAAAAAATTGTAGAAGAGGCGAGAGAAATCGACCGACTACACGAACTTGGAGACTACGCCGAATCCGCTGGAGCAGCGGTTCGTCTCCTAGACATTGTAGACCGACTAGACGCTGGTTCACTAAACAGCAGGTCACTTGAAAACGTTAGAAGTTCTGCTAAAGAACTAGGAAAAGTTATTGCTAATCTTCCGCTTGGATTCAACAACCAAGCCAAGAAGATTAGATACTCAGACTTGCCTCCAGCCCTTAGAGACCTCATGGATTCCATGATTACTAGGGTTGAGGCAAAGATAGGTCAGAAAGACGCCGATATCGCAACTGCTGAACTCAAGTCGTTCAAGGGCGGTTCGGATGTCTATTCTCAGGGAGAGATATCTTCACAGATGTCTAAATTACTGAGATTGCTTACCTAAGTAATAATAAACAATAGAAATCTATTGTAAAATAAACCTAGGTGGAGTGCCTCTCGCGTTAGTGCGTGAAGTCCCTTTACCTTGACCTAAAGCAGTGAGTGAAATCCACTCGCAGCAACTGTCCAAGGAGGAACAGTGGACCAGATTAAGTCGCAGGTAGATAGCCTGTCTGAACTTAACGACGAGCAAGTCGTTGAACTTCAGGCCGCTATCGTTAGCGAATTTGAAATGGTTGAAGCACAGGAAGTAACTCCAGAAACAGTTGACGCTATGACAGCACTCGCCGATATGTTGGACACCGTTCGCGGTGACATCCAGCGTCGTGAGGCTGCTGCTGAGGAACTCGCTATGCGAGCCGCAGAAGCAACCGCACGCGTTATGGGCGAGGGAGAGGGAAATATGGACGGTGAAAACCCAGTAGAAGGTCAGGAAGTTGTTCCTGACACCGAGGCTCCTGTAGAGACCGAGGCTCCTGTAGAGGAAGCCCCAGTCGAAACTGAGGAGAAGGAAGAAGAGAAATTAGAAATGTCTGATGACTCTTCAGTCACCGAAACCGAGACCCCTGCCGAAACTTTTTCAGAGGACACTGTCCTTGGTGAAAAGGTAGAGGACACTCCAGCAACCGAGGACGAGGAAAAGAAGGAAGATGAAGTTTCATCTTACTCTGCCGAGTCCGTAGAAGCGTCCGCTGTAACCGAGGAAACTACCGAGTTTTCGACCACTGAAACCGAAGAGGTTTCAACCGAAGTTAGCGAAGAGTTCGCAACTTCTGAATCAACCCCAACTATTGCTCAAGAAGAGCAGGAAGAGCAGGCAACCGTGACCGCCTCAGTAGAACAGGGCTTCGATGCCCCTGCTGACCGCCAGCCTGTAATCTCGGTATCTGAGCCAGCAAAGGTAGCAATTACCGCTGGCGCTGACATCCCTGGTTACACCGCAGGTAGCACAATTGACAGCATCCAAGATGTTGCTGTCGCAATGGAGAAGCGTATCCACTCGCTTCGCCGCGTAAATGGTGGAGATGGCGAGCAGCACATCGTTGCTTCGTTCACCACTATGTACCCAGAGGAGAGAACCCTCACCACCGACGCCGAGTCGAACCAAGCCAAGATTAACGCTGTTGCTGGACCAGAGGCACTTGTTGCTGCTGGTGGACACGCAGCACCATTCGAGGTCAAGTACGACATCTTCGGTCTAGGTTCAACCACTGACCGTCCAGTTCGTGACGCTCTACCAAAGTTCCAGGCAGACCGTGGCGGTATCCGCTTCGTAACCCCTCCAACCTTGGTATCGTACTCTGGTGGAACTGTCTACACCTACGACAACGCAGTTGGCGTATGGACCTCGGCTAACGACTCTGCTGAGACCCCATCTCCATCAAGCAAGAACAGCCTAACCGTAACCGCTGCTCAGGAAAACACCGTCGCAACCGACGCTGTTACCCTACAGTTGCAGTTCGGTAACCTAATGACCCGTGCTTACCCTGAGTTGATTGCTCGTCACAACGAGTTGGCTCTTGTTCAGCACGCTCGTGAGGCTGAGTTGAACTTGCTAAGCAAGATTGGCGCAGGTTCGACCGCTGTAAACGCACACGCTGCTACCACTGAGGCTCCTAGCCTTATTGGTTTTGCTCGTGACTTCTTGGTACAGGTCCGTAAGGCTTCTGTTGCTTACCGCTCACGTCACCGCATCGACGCTGGAACCCGCCTAAAGGCAATCGTTCCTGCTTGGATTTACGACGCTATGGCAGCAGACCTTGCTCTGAACATGCCTGGCGACGGAAACCTAGGTGCTGGTCGCGCTGAAATCGAGGGCTACCTTGCTGGCTCAAACGTGGACATGGTTCCATCGCTTGACCTCAACTCCTTCGGTGCTCAGCAGGGTTCGGCAGCAAGACTGCTTGAGTTCCCTGACCAAATCACTTGGTACCTCTTCGCAGAGGGCACCTTCCTGTTCCTAGATGGTGGAACTCTTGACCTTGGTATCATCCGCGACTCGTCGCTAGTTGGCACCAACGACTACAAGATGTTCATCGAAACCTTCGAGAACGTAGCAAAGGTTGGTATCGAGTCTCTCGCTATCACTTCTTCGCTAAGCATCAACGGTGTAGCCGCAGCACTGCGCGACACCACTGGTGGCGCAACCGCTGCCGCAATCGAGGAGTAAAAACTCCCCTTAGGTTGGGGTGGGGCTTATTCGTAAGCCTCACCCCCACCCCCTAAGTTTTTAGATAAGGAATGAAATGGCTTTCCCAAAGAATGGCGTTGTAGAGGCACCAGAGATTGTGCCCTCCGCTTTTGGTCTACTTGCTGTAGTCAAGCCTGAGAACTCTGCCGACGAGGACCAGTGGGTTCGTGGCTTCTCCCAAGAGTGGGAGACTACTCTTTACTCGGCTACCAACTGGGACGACACTGACACCACAGAGGGTGAAGTAGTCGCTGCTGGCACTCCAACTTATTACACCGAAATTAAGCCTTGGTTTATTGAGGCTGAAGAACTCCGCTCTGGTCTAGGATTCCTAGGACTTGACCGAATCGCTCGTCTAAAGCGCCAACTTGAAGGCGTAACTCAGCACGCTATGGAACTAGAACTCTGGGATGGCGCTATCCGTAAGGGAGAAGGTCACTCAAACCTTGCGCTTTCGGACGCTTCTGCAACTATCCTTAACGGCGGAACCGCGCTGTCTCCTAGACGAGCATTGGCTCTGTTGGAGCACTCAATCGGTCAGGTTTCTGACGGCGGTGAGCAGGGAGTTATCCACGTCACGCGCGACGTTGCTGCTCTTCTTGCTAGCAACTCAAACATGCTTCTTCACGATGAAGGAAAAGACCACCTACAAACATTTGGTGGCACTCCAATCATCGTTGGCTCTGGTTACTCAGGTAATGGACCAGACGAGGCGACTGGCGCTACCGCCAGTGCCACTAACAAATGGATTTACGCAACTGGCACCGTCCGCACCTACGTGGGCGATGTAGATGTCGTAAACGACAATCTAGCGCAAGCATACGATGTGTCGGGTAATGCGAATGACATGAGGCTAAAAGCAATCCGCCCAGCGGCGGTTTACTTTGACACCTCCATCCACCTTGCTGTTCGGGTCGACCTAACAGCCTAAACCTAAGGAGAAAAGCCAAATGGCTACTCAAGACTATGCTGCTAGCATCCAGGGTGTGTCAATTCGTGTCACCCGTCTGGACGCTACTGGCAACCTACTAAACGGACCTGGTGACTCGTACACCACGTCTGCATTTATGCGTGTTTCGTTCACCCCAGAGTATGAAGAAGGCGACGAAATCACCGAGAAGAACGCTAACGGCGTTGTTTGTGTGACCTACAAGTCTCCAGACACCCTGAAGCGTATCACTATGGAACTTGCTATCTGTGAGCCAGACCCAGAACTAACTGCACTTATTTCTGGTGGTCTGCTTCTTCGCAAGAACCTAGGAACCTTTGCTGACCCAGACATGAAGTCTGTTGGTTGGGCATCTCCTGGTGTCGGTGACGACCCTGCTGGTAATGGTGTTGCGATTGAGGCTTGGTCTCACGCAATTGCTAACGGTAAGAAGGCTTCTACCCTTCCTTACTTCCACTGGGTATTCCCATACGCTAAGTTGCGCCAGTCTGGTGACCGCGTAATCGAAAACGGTATGCTCGCAACCACTTTCGAAGGTTACGGTCTAGGAAACGTTCAGTTCCTTTCTGGTCCAGACGGACGCTGGGAGTTCCCAGTTGCCGCAGAGCGTCCATACTCTTATGCACGCACTGACTGGGCACCAACTGGTCTGAAGGGCTTCTACACTTGGTCTGACAACACCACCAACCCAATGTACTTCACTAAGAGCGGTGTTGTCGATGCTTCGACCATCACCATCTCTGGTGCAACCATTGCCGACACTACTCAGGCTGCTGTTGTTACCTTCTCTGGCGCTCACAACCTCACCGCTGGTGACGTTATCAAGGTCCAGAACCTAGGCACCAACTTCAACACTGACAGCGTAACCCTAACCTCGGTGAACGCTTCGTCTAACACCATCACCTACACCATTCCTGGTGCCGCGGTGACTGGAAACGTAACTGCTACCGTAGGAAACACCGCTCGCATCACTGTTCTGAACAGCGCAACCGAGGCTCCTTCATACGCCGCAGTTACTGCTATTCCTAACGGAACCACTGGTTACAACGTTCCAGGTAGCATCTCCTACAACGCTGATGCTGCTGTTGACCGCGTAATCGTTTCTAACGAGGACCCAACCGCTTAGTAGTTGGTTGATACGGGCGGCACGAGTTGTAGAAATACAAAGCGTGTCGCCCGTAACACTAATGAGAGATGTAGATATTTATGACCGCACTTTGGGTACAACCTAGTGAACTAGGTGACTACGAACTTACCGAGTATGCTCAAGAGGCTTGCGAAACCGCTTCTTTTCTGATGTGGTCGCTGTCTGGTCGTAAGTTCACTGGAACCACTACCGTTACCGAGCGTTACGTTTGTGCTAAGCGCGCTTATCGCTTAGGAGCATCGTCTCGTAACTATGGCGGTGTGTTGGTCAGCGGTGAGGTCTACAACATCCCAATCAACGACTTCGATAACTACGCGGAACTGGTTGCTGATGGTTTGTCACCAGAATCCAGAATCCGTTTGCGTGGTAAAAACGTAACAAAAATCCACGCTGTTAGAGATAGAAGCGGAAACATCCTTGACCCTTCTAGTTATTACTTAGTGGACCACTCGGTTCTACAAGCAACTGCTGGAGTCCCTTGGACTCCTTGTAACGTAGAAGTTACTTATACTTATGGCTCGCCAATTCCAGTTGCTGGTCGTATGGCTGCCAGAACTTTGGCTTTAGAATTCGCTCGACTGTGGTCTGGCGACGACGACTGTGCTCTCCCGCAACGTGTCACTTCTATCTCACGTCAGGGAGTTTCTTACACACTTCTAGACAGTCAAGACTTTATCGACGACATGAGAACTGGCGTCTATGCCGTAGACCTTTTCCTAAAGTCAGTCAACCCAGACGGAGCCAAGCGTCGCTCGAAGGTATTCTCGCCTGACGTTCCACGCGCGCGTCGCTACACCCCTAAGACCGCAGTGTTGACAGCCAACACCAGCCTAGACCTAAGCGTAGTAAAGAGCACTCCAGCCACTTGGGACTCTAATACCGCTAACGCAGATGTAACTATTTTCTTTGATGAAGATGGTTGGACCCCACAATTGACTGTAACCAACTACGGTGGCACTAAGTCAGTGAATGTTTCTAGTTCAAACATCACGGTAAATAACTCTAGCGAAAAGATTACTTTTTCAATTCCTTATGCTGATGCTTATAACGCATTGGGAATCATAGACCCTGGAACATGGACGCTCTACGCTACAAAAACAGTAAGTGGAGTAGATACCGTCTCCGAAGTAGTTACTGGGAACCTAAACATCAAGTTGTATAACTAATAAAGAAAGAGGAAAAAATGTCAAGAATTATGACTAACTTCCGCGCTGAAGACATGCCAGGTCGACCAAAGAAGACCGTAGCAAAGAAGCCAGTAGTGAAGAAGGCAGAGCCTAAGCCAGTTGTAGTTGAGCCTGTAGTAGCAGAAGAAGTAAAGCCTGCTAAGCCAGAGTCGAAGCGCACTGGTGGCGGTGGCACTGCGTCTTTGGTAGCGGAGTAAGAAAACAATGGCGACTGAAATCGACAACTGGGGCGTCTCTGCTGACGCTATGAATCTCAAGGAATTCCTAGAGGGAGTCCTTGAGCGCGTCGTTGCGACCTTTCAGTCTTACAACGTCAACCTACCTTCACGCCAGTATTGGAATATGGGACAGCCAGCCGTAGATTGTGAGCAGTTGGTTGTCTCGTATCTCCAAATGTATCTTGGAACTCCAGGCGCTGAAATCTCTCAACCTATGAGATGCCACGTCCCTCGAAGCGCAACGCTAAACATCTCTATCTCTAGAGCAACTCCAACTGTTAGCCAAAACGGTAGACCACCATCGGCTGACAAAGTAGAAGCAGCAGCGACTATGTTGGCAATCGACTCTTGGGTATTGATGCAGTCAATCAACGAACTAGACCAATGGGACGACACTGGTTATGGAATTGGTGTTATTGCCACCTCTGAGGTAGGAGAGCCACAGGGGGGATTCCAAACTGTCTCTCTAAACATCACTATGGCGGTCCCATAAAATGCCTGGTGGCGGTTTAATCCCAGATAGCCCGTGGATTTATGGGGCACAGAGGATACTGAGGGGTGGCAGAAGAGGACGTAATCGTGGCGTCTTTGCTCGTGGCGGTAACTTTAGTTTTACTATAACTAAAGTAATTATTTACGACGCAAAACTAAATTCTTTCCTAAATACTCGTTCTGGACCTCTTTGGGGCTACCTAGACATTCGTCTAAAAAAGGCTGTAGCAGACGCAAAAAAGGACGCAAAAGGCAGTAAAGGGTATGGAACTGGAGCACTTAGTAACTCGATTAGAAGTTATCACTTAGGAAATGCTAAGGGGCAGTTCTTAGGAATTAGAGCAACTAAGCCATACGCTGCCGCTGTCCACGAAGGCTCGTTGCCCCACAAAATAAGACCTAAAGAGGCTGACGGAAGATTAGTGTTTTTTAAGAAGGGCAGAATGATTGTCACTAGAGAAGTAAACCACCCAGGTATCAGGCAAAAAAGCACTACTAAGTACTTGTCCAGCCAACTCAGGCACTTCCTGGACTAGTAAAATAATAAACAGGAAATACTTATTTTCTACACAAGACAACGCATATAGCGAGAAAGAGAAATTACAGCAAAATGACTGATAACAAATTTAAAGATTTTGGTGCTGGACCTGATGTTAGTTCTCTCCCAAAGATTTCTTTCAAGATTCATGGAGAAGAGTTTTTTGCCATTCCAGCCGTACAGGGAAAACTTCTTCTAGACCTAGTGAAAGACGCAAACTCTGATGACCCTGTAAAGCAGGGTCAGAGCATCGACACCTTCTTCACCGCTGTTCTAGAAGACGAAAGCCTTGAGCGTTTCAACGCTCTCCTAACTGACAAGCACCGCATTGTTACTACCGAGACCTTAGGTGAAGTAGTGGGCTGGCTAGTAGAGCAGTATGGTGACCGCCCGGAAGCGCAGCCAGAGGCTTAGCGATTTGGGCGCTTGACCTCTGGCCTTATGTGAATGGAAAAGCGTTGATGAGTGGATTACGACTAACTCAGATGGAGATGTCTGAGATGTTAGATGTTCTCCACTACATCTTCGAAGAAGACATGACGTTCAGCACTGGAGAACAGGCGGACGCCCAAACAGAAGTCAGAAAGTCTCTGTATAAGGAGTTGTATCACAAAGATTACAAGTACAACAGAGGTTCTGGAAAAAGAAAAACTGCAAATGGATTTGACGACATCGAAGGTTTGATGGAAGAAGAGAAGCCAATAGTGCCTGTAGACCCAGTAAAAGAGTCTAAAAAGGTAAAGGGCTACACTCCTGCCACCAATGTCAATGCTGACAGTCCTCTACCGTTCGGAAATGTGCTAGACGCGCCTATCGGCTAGCACTGATTAGTTGTTTTGTAAGGAGGTGAGATAGTTGGCATTAGTTGGCGAAGCCCACATTATTGTTCGCGCTATTACTGATGGCGTAAAAGATGACATCAAGCGTGGTTTTAGTGGCGGTGGCACTGCTGGTAGACGCGCAGGTGAAAGCATCGGTCAAGCCTTTAAGCGAGGATTCAATGATGGCGCTTACAAAGATAAAAGTATTTTTGGAAAATTAGCGGCTGGTCTTCGCACTGCTTTTCCTGAAGCGGAAAGAACTGCCAAAGCATTTAGGCGACTTACTAGGGTTGGTTACGCACTAGGACCACTTCTAAGCATCTTAGGACAATCCATTTATAGCCTTATCGGTGGGTTGGTTGCTTTAGGTGGTTCTGTCTTAGCAGCAGTGCCATCGATGATGGCTTTAGTAAACACTTTCATTGCTATGAAAGTTGCTAGTTCTATTGCCAAGTTTGCTTTGGGCGGTATCGGTAAAGCAGTCCAACAAGCATCTCAAGCAACACAAAAGGCGGCGGACCGCGAGAAGGCAATCAATGATGCCAAGAAACGTCTCACCAGAGTTATTGAAGGTAACGTAGAGCGCCTCGCTCAAGCCACTAAGCGTCTAGAAAAAGCCCAACTGAATTTGGCAAAGGCAACTCGTCAAGCGTATGAAGAGTTCCAGCAATTAGGATTTGACGCCGAAGACGCAGCCATCGCTGAGAAGCGTGCTGCTATGGAACTTGAGGATGCTAGAACTGCCTTAGCCCGCGTTCAAGACTTGCCACCAAACTCTCGTGCCCGTAAAGAAGCAGAACTTGCGTTTGCGGAAGCAGAACTTAACCTACGTAAAGCAAAAGACCGAGTAAACGACCTTACCGAAGAGCAAAATAAGTATGCTCAAAACGGCATTATGGCTAACGAGGGGCTTCAGGCAGCAACTGAAGAGTATGCCGATGCTCAGAAAAACGTTACCGACACGGTTATTGAAAACCAACGCAATCTACAAGAGGCTCAGGAGGGAGTCACAGAGGCAAACGAACAGGCCGCTGCCAACGACCCTTATGCTGGACTAACTCCTTCTCAAAAACAATTTGCTCAGTTCTTGGTAGGCATTAAGGGCAAGTTAGACGAACTAAAAGAGCAAGCGGCCTCTGGATTCCTCCCAGTTCTTGAAGAGCAAATGAAACGTCTAATGGAGAACGGGTTCTATGACGTTCTCAAGAATGGATTCAAAGACGCTGGTATCGCACTGGGCGGATTTACTAGGGAACTTGGTAATGCTTTTTCTGACCCTAAAGCACAAAAAGACTTAGGCGCTTTCTTCGAGTCTCTCAAAGTAATTCTTCCTGTTGTTGGAAAAATTATAGGAAACGTGTTCAAGAGTTTCTTGACCATCATCAAGGGGTCCACTCCAGCGACCGAGAGGTTTTTAAACTTCTTAAACAAAAACACTGGTGCTTTTAGCGACTTTTTAGATAGCGCCGATGCTGACGGAACACTGGAAACTTTCTTTAACAAGTCAGAAGCAATGGCCGAGAAAATTCTTGGCGTATTCGGCAATGTCTTCAAAGGCATCGGCGGAATCATTATGGCCAACCTAGACATCGACTCTCCTGGTGGAAGAATTATCGGTTGGCTAGAGCAGATAACTGGAAAATTTGCCGAGTTCTCTAACCAGCCTGGATTCACCGAAAGTATGGACGCTATGGCGACCAACTTCATCGCTATGGGTGACTTTGTTTTAGGTTTGGTAGATGCCTTGGGCGGTTTAGCCGTAGACACTAACGTCGCTGCGTTCTTCAACACTCTCACTTCCGAGGGTCTACCTATCTTTGAGACTATCGTCTCTGAACTTGGCGCAGTAGGTCCTTCTCTGGCTGACTTTATTGTCAATATGCTTGAGTTGATTGCTGTATTTACTGACTCCGAGGCTCCTAGCACATTCTTCGATACGTTGAACGGCGCTCTAGAATTCCTAAACCCGATTCTAAAAAATGACACGGTTAAGGGTTTTATTGATGGTGCTGCTCAGGTATTTGCCTTTACCAGTGCCATATCTCTAATCGGTGAAGTTGGCGGAAAAGCCTTTGACGTAGTTATCGGAAACCTAACTGGAGTCTTCGAAAAGTTCGACCAAGTCAAGCAGGTGGCTGGCAAGGTAAAAGAAGGTTTTGGAAAAATTGGTGAAGTTTGGAAGAGCGGACCTTGGGGCAAGATTGCGATTATTCTTGGTGTAATTATTGCCGCTTTTACCGCTCTTTATGCAACAAATGAAGAGTTCAGAGTAGCCGTAGATGAAGCGTGGAAAACAATCCAAGACGCTTTTGGCGAGGCCTTAACAATCATCGGTCCAGTTTTGGCTACCATCGGTACCGCTTTTGGTGACCTAATCAAGAGTTTGATGGGCAGTGGAGAAGGTGGTGGAGAGAGTTTCTTGACTGGCATCGTTACCTTCCTTGCTGAAGGAGTTAAGAAACTAGCCGAATTTATTGCACCACTTCTACCTATGCTTGCTCAGTTTGTGGCAGACGGTCTAACCGCACTATTTGAAATTATCAAACAACTGGCTCCTGTGTTCATGGAATTAGTACAAAAGATTTTGCCAGTCTTCAAGGAGATATTTGAGCAACTTGCTCCAGTCTTTGCTGAACTAATCGCTCAAATGGCACCCATCATTGCCGACATACTTCCAATATTTATGGACCTGTTCAAGCAACTTGCTCCTATTTTTGCTAATTTGATGTTAACTCTTGGTCCGCTAATTGCTCAGGTCATAAAGTCTCTAGTTCCAGCATTTATGTCAATCATCCAAGCCATTCTGCCTCTTATTCCTATTTTGGTGCAGTCATTGGTGCCTATCATCAAGATTTTGGCTGACGTATTCGCCGCTGTTATTCCCTTTGTTGTAGACATCGTCAAGCAGTTAGCCAAGTTCTTGGCTCCTATTTTGGTGACAATCGGAAAGTTTATTGGCGAGATTGCTAAGCAACTTCCAGGTATGTTTAAACTCTTTATGGATGGTTTCAAGAAAGTCCTTGACTTTATTAAGCCAATTATCAACTCAATTCTTGGAGGTATTGAGGGATTCGTAAACGGAATCATCAACGGTCTAAACTTTCTAATCAAGGGAATCAACAAAATCAAATTTGATATACCTGACTGGGTGCCTGCTATTGGTGGAAAAACTCTTGGATTTAATATTCCAGAAGTTCAAAAAATAAAACTGCCTAGACTTGCAGAAGGTGGAACTGTTATGCCAAGCCCTGGCGGAACCATTGCTCAGATTGCTGAGGCTGGACGTCCAGAGCGTGTAGAGCCACTAGACCCTAGCGGTCTATCTAAGCGTGACCGCGCAATGATTGAAATGCTAAGCGGTGGTGGCGCTGGTTCAAGCATTACCGTGAACGTCTACCCAAGTGCTGGAATGGACGAAAGAGACCTAGCAGAAAAGGTTTCTAGACAACTTCAACTAATGATGCGTAGAGGTGCTACAACATAATGACTCGTATAAATCTTGTACCTAATCCGTCATTCAAGAATGGTGATGTAACTAAGTGGGCTGTAGTCGGCTCCTCTACCATCGTTGCCAGCACTGCTGAATACTTTATTGGCTCGCACTCGCTCTACGTCACCACCGACTCCTCTGCTAATACTGGTGTTGCCACTTCTACCACTCAGGTGTCGGTTGCTCCAGCCCAGCAATACATGGTCTCCGCTTATGTGAAACTTCCAGCAGGTGCTGACTTTGCCAACCTAAAACTACTTGTGGCTTGGTATACCGACGTAAGTGGTGCTACTCAGGTTGGCTCCACATCTTATTCGGAGATTTACACTGTCTACCCTTCTGACGGTTGGCTAAGACTTTCCTACTTGGCGACTGCTCCTTCTGGAGCAAACGGGCTAAAAGTAGGAGTTGTAAACGCTGAGGCAGTAGTTGTCAACTTCTACTTAGACGCTGTGATGGTAGAGCAAGACTCCTACCTAAATGCTTACACTGATGACTTGACTCAAGAGCAGGAAAATAAGTTCGTAAATGACGGACTTCGCCCGCTACCTAATCCATACATCACTGGTATGGAACTCAATGCTGACGTCATTCTGAATGGCTTAGTGCTGAATACAGTAGACGAGAACAATGTGGTTTGGGTCTGCACTGGCATTGAGGGCTGGTGGAATATGCCAGAAGTTGACATGCAAGAAATACCTAGAGGATTAGGTGACGGTTCTTACGACGTAAACGGTAGATATGCTTCCAGAAGCGTTACCCTAACTGGCTCTATTCTCCCCCCGAACTCGTCTTATGTGCCAGCGGCTAGAGATAAGTTGGTCCGCGCCATTGACCTAGTTCGTAAGAACGGCTGGTTACTGACTGACGAAAAACCAGTTCGCGGTTCTAGAGTCCGCTTAGTGGGAGCGCCTTCGATTGAAGTTGTGAATCCTAGAGGTCGAATCGACTTCAACATTCCCTTGAAAGCAGTAGACCCAATTAAGTATGAGTGGGTTGTTGGCGAGCCAGAGGGCTATCAGTTCGACACTGTAGGAGTCGGAAGCACTGTCAACTTAGTGAACAATGGAAATACTAATGTCGCTATACAGTTAGTTCTAAATGGATTCCTAAACAGTGGCACCATTGTCCGCAACAACACTACTAACCAAGAGATAGAAATTATCAATGATGTTGGTGGAGAAAACTCTTACGTCGGGGACATTACTCAAGTAAGTCGTTCGGGCAACTTAGCCACAATAATTGCTAACACCACTTATCCTTTCGTGGCTGGAGACCTAATAAATGTTCTACATGTAGGCACCACTGGATTCAATACCAATACTGCTGCGACTATTGCTTCTGTAACTGAAATAGATGGCGATACTCTATCTATTACTTATGCGAACACAGGCACTGACGTCGGCAACACGGCGCAGAGTCCTACTGGAGTTCTCGCTCTAGGGCAGGCTGAGTTCTTAGAAATTGACACCTATGAGCGTTCGGTTGCTTACATCGGACTTTCTGGTTACCGCTCAAAGTTGGCTACTCTGGTTGATTGGATTTACTTACAGCCAGGCACTAACGAAATAGAAATTCTTGAGAGTCCTTCCCCAACTTCTGTCGCTGTAACTAACAAAGCGCTAACGAACAATGTCGCCACTCTAACTTTTGGCTCCTACCACAACTTGCCAGTAGGCTCCGCTATTACAGTGACTGGAGTAGATTCCACCTTCAACGGGACTTACAACGTAGCATCTACCCCCAGCAAAACCACTATTACTTATTCAAAGACCGCATCCAATGTTGTTTCTACCGCCTCAAGCGGTTCAGTAGTTCGTGCTGGAGATGGATTAATTGATGTTTTATTCAAGTCGGGCTGGTTAGCCTAATCTATAATGGTATGTAGAGACATCGGACAGAAAGTCAAAAAGTATGACAGATAACTTGATTGAATATCGTTACTACACTACTGACCTTTTGACTAACCAAATTTTGGCAGAAATTCCTTTCAAGGGTGTGTCATACGAGCGCGCTCTAAAGGCTGCTGGAGGTTTCTCAGGTCAAATTTCTGTCACATCTGAGACCGACACTTATGACTTATATGACTCAACTATGCCTGGCAATACTGGACTCTACGTTGTTAGGGACGGAGTGTGCGTTTGGGGTGGAGTAATTTGGTCCCGCTCTTACAACGTAATTACTAGGACTCTTTCAGTAACTGCCAACGAATTTCCTAGTTACTTCCAACACAGAAGAATCTGGAAAACTTGGGCACACGATTTCGAAGTCTCGCTCGCTGTTTCGAACAACAACTGTATTGGAACCCTAAGATTAGGCTCTACCTACGAGTTTGCTATAGGTTCAAAGGTAAAAATTGACTTTGTAGATGGTCAGGCTACTAGTGGTTATTACTATGAAGTGACCAACTTTAATACCGACAATGACACTTATACGTTTACCACTAGCAACACGTCGGAGCCAAACGCCAACGGTAATACTTATACTATACCTAACGGTGACTACCCAATCGCTCAAGTTACTGTCCGTATTGATACTTACGACTACTTTAGGAGCCTAGTTTCGGCAGTAGCGTCTGACTTTGCTGGTATTGAGTTTGCTAACGACGAGATAAACCCAGAACTTCAAATCGAAGACTATGTAATCTCTAAAGAAAAGACAAACAACATTGTCACTCTTACCGTACAAGACACTCACGAACTAATCCCCGGTCAAGAAGTCATAATTGAAAACGTTGGTCCAGAGTTTGATGGAATTTTCAACGTTATAGAAGTTACCGACACTACTTTTACTTACTCTGCTCCAGGCGCCAATGTGCCCCTAGCAAACGTCGCCAACTCTACCGTTCTAGTGAGCACCGCTTCAGCCATTCTTTCTAACGCTACTTTGACCACTAACACGGCTCACAATTTTTACGATGGTCAGGTTCTATCGATTAGCGGTATTGACCAAGTCTCAGGGAGTCAAGTATTCGATATTGCGTCCACTATTGATGTAACTGGTAACAACACTTTTAGGTATTCAGTGGGGACTCCGAGCGAGTATCCAACCATCAACTTGGTCCCTGGTCGGGCTATTGTTGGGGCAAACACTCAATATGTAGTTTCAAGAGATGTCTACAATAACGAGGTAACCCTAGCGACCGCGGACGAGCACGGGTTCAGCGTAGGTAATAACGTAAACGTGGCTGACATTTTTGACACTGCTCAGATTGCGTTTAGAGAAGTACAAAACGGAAAAATAACTTTTACCACGACAACTAACCACGGATTCTCTGCTGGCAACGAAGTTACCGTTTCTGGAATTTTGGACTACGCAAACGTAACTTCAAAGTCTCTTACAGTTACTGGAGACGAACAAGCAAACCTAACCATAGGAACTAGCGTTCCTCACGGTCTGTCCGTAGGTAGTGCTCTCACAGTTGCGGAAGTTTATGACGATTACTCTGTAAGTTCTTACTCTTATGATGCGAGTTCAGACACTCTTACACTAACTACCAGTGGCGTCCACAACATGACTACCGACGCTCAAGCGGTGGTTACAGTAAGTAATCTTCCAGTTCTGTCTTACACAGTAAATACTCTGAATGTCTCTAATACTGGAACTGTCACCCTAACGACTTCGATAAATCACAATGTGAGAGAAGACGATGCGATTACCGTTGCTGGGTTCCCTTCAGTCTCTGCGTCCAAGGTGTTTACGGGTGTTTATAGAGAAGATTATGTAACTTATATATTCCTTTCACAGCCTCACGGTATCCCACAATCTTTATTTGATTCTCAGCAGGTAACGGCTACTATAGTCGCTAACACTAATGTGCCTCAGTCGCCTCCAGACTTTATGAGGTCTTCAATATCACGTAGCAATGTTATTTGTTCTTGGCTAACTGAGAGTTCATTTACATTTGTTGCGTTTCAAGGTACCCCCAACTACAACATCACTCAAAATTCTTCGCCTACAGGTCTAGGAACCGTAACTTTTGGTGGCACTGCTGTTACTGGAGGAATCAACGGAACTCACAAGGTTTCTGCCATCACCGACAACACCATAAGTTACATACCTTCGGTCGCTGTGGTGGCTGCTAACAACGTTTCAGTTACGGGAATGACCGTACAGCAAGATGTCAACCCTCTAAACAAGGCTTACACTGGCATCACTGACGTAACGGAAAATACTATATCCGTAAACTTCAATGGACTAGAACAAGACATAGCAAGCACTAGTGCCTCAGGTGCTACTATCAACACTACTAGCGTGTTCAATGCCCCTAGTGCTACGGTTACGGCTGTTCCTAGTAGCACAGGGTTGACTTACACCAAGAGTAGCCCCGCTATTAGAGTGAACGTGGCACCAGTAGCAACTAATACTGGACAAGTGACAGTTGTAAGCCCAATTATGAATGGCACTTTCACTATCAACAGCGTTCCTGCCACTAATGTGTTTATAGTAAATACTAACAGCACGTCATCGATTGGTTACGGTAAGGCATCTCCGTCTAGCCTCGCTAAGTCTTTGGCTGACGTAACTGGAAATAACTTGACCATTACTGCTGTAAACACCACCGCAAAAACCTTTACTTATAGCAAGTCAGCCAACAACTTCATCAGAGCCAACGTTGCTGGTTATGCGACAGCCGTATCTACTCCTAGAGCAATTTACGGAACTTACGGGTCTTTCACTGCCAACTCTGAGGTTGGAGGCTTTGACTTTAATACTGACGCATACTCTGGCAACAATGTAAACGCTGCTGACTTCCTTTACAGAGGATTCTCGCTGACAAACGTCGGTGAGGCACTAGATAAATACTCTGACGGTCTCACTGGTTTTGACTATCGCATAGATTGCTCGATTGACCCGATAACTAAGACTTTTAAGAGAACCTTTGTGCTGATACCTATCGACACGTTAGCGGCAAATCCTCCAGCGCCTGGGCAACCAGCGTCGGTTCAGGCTTTCGGTGCTGATAGATACGTGTTTGAGTTTCCAGGAAACATTAGCGACCTTCAGATAGAAGAAAGCGCTGAGAACGCGGCTACTAGATTCTTTATGGTAGGTAGCCTAGAAGGTGGAGGAAGCGACCCAAGCCAGCCCTACGCCGTGGCTTCCGCTAAAGATTTGCTCTACCCGAACAAGCGTGGACAAAGAGCGTGGCCTCTTCTAGACGAAGATGCCAATGATGGAAACATCTTCGATGAAACCACCCTTTACTCTTACGCTGAAAGATACTTGAAAGAGAGTAGACCTCCAGAGGGTAGAATTAGCGTCTCTGTGAACGGTTCTGTAGAGCCTATTGTCGGGACTTACCTTCCTGGTGACTGGTGTAGCCTAGTAATAAATGACTCCTTCTTCCAACTTAGGCTATCCAGCGACCTTGAGCCTAGAGATGACGTTTTAGTTAGAAAAATCGAGTCTTACTCTGTGAGTGTCCCAGACAGCACAGGTTTCCCTGAAAAAGTTAGCCTAAACCTATTAGCAGATTGGCAGGTGGACCGAATTGGCGAGTCGTAGATATAGAAGTAGAAACTCACTCAATGGAAACATTGTTCACGTAAACAACCGCTTGGCAGAAGTAGAGAAGCGTAAAACTATTAGCACTTTAGGTGCTGGAGTTGTTGACTCTAACGTAATTGGTGTTGAAGCAGTAGGTACCGATTCTATCCAAAAGCAATCAATTACTGCCGACCTAATTGCTGTTGATGCCGTAGGAACTAGCGTAATTCAAAATTACGCCGTAACTGACCAGAAAATCTTTAGCGTAGATGGCAGTAAAATCACTGGAACTGTTTCTGGTGCAACAATTGGTTCTGGTATAAACGCTAATAACATTTCTGTCGGAAAACTGTCTGTAAGCGTATTTCCAACAACAGGAGTTAGCGCCAACATAATTACCGTAGGAACCCTAGGTGCCAACGTAATTGTCACAAACTCTGTCCGCTGGGCTGGATACAGACTTATCAATGTCTCTAACGCGATTCCGAACAACAGCATCGGCTCTAATGGCGATGTTTGGATTACCATCGAATAGTCTGAGCATAGTAGAGACGTATGTCAGTAACGGGTTCCATAAGTTTTGTAAGTAGCACTACTACTAGCATCACCGTATCTTGGTCTATAACCACCTCTGCTTCTGGTTTCGTTGAGGCTGCTGGTAGTGGTGCTGGGCAAACTCTCTTTGATTTCCCGTTTGGTGCTAGCAAACCAATTAGCGGTAGCGCAACAATCACTGGGCTAAGCCCCAACACTTCTTACAGTTTTACTTGGTTTGCTCAGGGTAATGATAACTCGTTCGGCAGTGGTAGTTATAATTTCAGCACTCAGGCTGGTGCTCCTCCGTTTTTCCCTGCGCCTCCATTCTTCCCAACCCCGCCATTTTTTCCAGCAGCCCCCACTTGGACAGACAACACTATATTCGGGTTTGCTGCCAAAAACGGTCTCTACTCCTATTCAGATGGGGTCTCTGCTACTGGTTCTCCTACATACTCAATATCTTCTGGTTCGCTACCACCAGGCATATCCTTAAACAGTTCTACTGGTGCCATAACTGGCAATGCCACCACGCTGGGGACATACAACTTTACTGTTGCTGCCACTAACGCTGGTGGCACTATTACTGCGGACCTATCTATCCAAGTAATTCTTCCTTTCAGCGTCGGACTGTCTCAAGGCTCTGTAACGTCGACTAGTTTTGTTTTTGGCTACATTGCGACTAACGAAGAGAATAGCCTTTCTGCCACTGTCAATTTGTCGGTCTCTGGTGGGACTATAAGTGGCGGTTCTACTTCTTTTACAGTAGCCGCTGGTTCCGTAGCCAACGGCACGAGAACCGTTTCGGGTCTGTCACCTGGTGTCACCTACACTGTGACCGCAACCATGACGTCTGGCGGAGAAACCTACGTCCAAACGCTTCAAGTAACTACCACAACGCCTGCCCCCATCTTTACGGATGAAAGCATAGCCCAGACCGCGACTACCACTGCTTTTTATAGCGACGGGGTATCGGCTACCTACGCCACCTCTTACGCAGTATCTACTGGCTCGTTACCACCGGGCATTTCCCTCAACACTTCCACTGGTGCTATCACTGGTACGCCAACCGCCACTGGTCTTTACGTTTTCTCTATCTCGGCAATAAACGCTAGCGGAAGCGTCAATACAGGGAATCTATACCTAACCGTCTACGGTGACTTAACTTCGCAAATAAGCGTTTCGCTATTCAATCTAACGGACTTTTTAGACGACCCTTTCCAGCCTCAGTCTTGTGACTTTAGTTATTACGCATCCAACGACTCTGACGTCACTGGAACTCTAACTTTGACTGTGTCTCCAGGAGCAACAATCAGTGGTGCTACCACTATTTCTGTACCTTCTGGTGGAGGCGAAGTTGGTCCAGCCATTAAGAGTCTTGGAGGAATGGACCACGGTAGACGTTATACAATAACCGCCACCCTGACGCTATCGGGCGGTATTGCTTCGGTCTCTGACACTCTAGTAGTAGAGCGAATGAACTACACATTCAGCACTCCTAACCCCGGTATTGACGACTGTCCCTATGATGATTTTGCTTTCGAGGTTGTCTCTTATTCTCCAGTAACTTTTAGTATTGTCAGCGGTTCTTTGCCACCAGGATTAAGCCTAGGCTCTGCGGTTCAAGATACCGAAACCTACTACAACACTTCTTACTCTGCCACCGTATCTGGTACGCCAACTACTGTAGGAACTTACAACTTCACAGTTAGAGCCACCAATTCTCAGTTCCACACAGAGGTGTCTCGGCAGATAGTAGTATCTCAGGCAGCAAACTCTGGATTAGCCCTGAGTATGTTTTCTCTCAGTCAGCCTGTAGAAGACCTGCTGACAGGGCTTTATTCGGTCAATTTTATTCTAGAGATAGACGCTTCTGAGGTCAGCACCAGCGGGTCAGGTGGTTTGCTAGAAGTAATTGATTATCCATCAGCCACATTCAATGACGACTCATTTGAAGCACCTTTTGGCACATTCGAGCAAAGAAACATAACCTTATCTGGATTAGAGAATAATCAGACCTACACTGTCCGAGCGAGTATCACTATTAATTGCTACGAAACAGTTGCAACTCTTAACGTAACAGTTGGAGTATTGCCGACGGGGGTCGTAAGAGTAATGGTTGATGGTGATTGGAAACTGGGGGTAATAAGGGTAAAAGATGGCGGAGAGTGGAAAAAGGGGAACCTAAGAGTAAAAGTAGATGGCGTATGGAAACTAAGTCAATAACCCATAAAGAAATGGTGCTAGTATCTAACTAGAGACAAATATGGAGAGAAAGCAAAAATGCATGAAGTAAAAGATGGGTCTAGAACCTTACAGTTTAATGGCGAATTACTGGGTAAATCTTCTTCTTGGCGTCGAGGCTCGACCCGATGGATTGAGTTTGAACTTTACCGAACCGAAAGCGGTTCTTATGTTCTATCTAGGGTGGGAATCTCACTTATCTATCACGGAGCAGCCTGCCCACTAGTGAAGAGATACGCTCTCCAAGAACTTTCATTCTCTAAATTAGTAAAAGACTCCATTCCTTGCGAGCAATGTAAGCCATCCGAAGAAGCCGATTTAGTGTTTCCAGAAAAGCAACGCTACTGGGCGCAAGTTAGTGAAGAACCTATTGCCGTTCTTGAGGCTCTATACAAATATGACGATGGTGGAGCACGCTACTTGACCAATGTTGCTCAGCGTTTGTTAGAAATGGCGTCTGAAAAGGACTCAGACATAGAGTCTGTTTATAGGATAGAATTAATACCTTAGTAAAGAAAAGAGTGGCTATGTCGGAACAACCGAACGCTCCAGAAGACATCAATTACGATGGAGACATTAGCCAACTGGACGCGCTAGGTATCCACGCTTATGAAATTTTTGTATCGCTACAGCGTGGCGGATTCCTTAGACAAGATGCTTTGACCCTAGTAGGTCACCTTATTTCTTCAGGGTTTATGGAAATTTCTAACTATAAGAGTTATAGTGAAGAGCCAGAAGAATTAGAAGAAGACGGAAATTTCCTAACTTTAGAGGACCCAGACGAGGAAGACTTTTCTTAGAATCTAAAGTAGAATACATAAAGACGATTGGAAGATGAATGACAACTACTGGACTAGAAAGTGTCCAACTACACCTTGTAGATACAGTCGAAAAAGCACAAAACTTCTTGCGATGGCTTGGAGAGCGTCGACCTCACGACGCCGTTGCCGTAGACATCGAGACGGGTGAACTACCAGGTAATCCTAGAAAAGATGCCTTCTCTCCTTGGCACGGTCGTATGCGCTTGGTTCAGGTGGGAGACGGTCAGCAAGGCTGGTCCATCCCTTGGGAAGAGTGGTCTGGGGTTTTCTACGAGGCTATGGACAAGTTTGATGGTCCTATCGTCTGCCACAACATCGCCTTTGAAGCCAAATGGTTTGAGATTCAGTCCCGTTGGTCTATGCCGTGGCACCGCGCTCACGACACAATGCTTATGTCTCAGATTATCGACCCGCTCGGTTCGGCCGCTCTAAAGAAACTGACCTCTCAGTATGTCGACTCTAAGGCTGCTGCTCTACAGACCCACTTAGACAACTCGCTCGCTGAGAACGGCTGGACTTGGGGCACTGTGCCCACCAACTTCGAGCCTTATTGGGCTTATGGTGCTCTCGATACCGTGCTTACTATGCGTTTATTTGATATGTTTTGGAAGCAGTGCGGTCCAAATCAGGCTTACTCTATTCCTTATGAGTTAGAGATGGCTACACGCAAGATTGTTACCCGTATGGAAATCAACGGCGCTCGCGTGGACCTTGATTACTCTAAGAAAAAGTTTGACGAACTAAATGCGTATGGTGAAAACGTTCGCCAGTGGGGACTAAATACCTACAACGCATCAATCACTAGCAACATTCAGTTAGTTAGGTTGTTTGAGAAACTAGGGGCGGAGATTACTGAGACAACTCCGTCTGGTCAGAAATCTGCCTCTAAAGACCAACTAAAGATGTTGTTGCGAGACGGAAACGATGAAGTCAAGCAATTGGCTGACATTGTGCTAAAGCAACGTAAAGCAGACAAGTTGGCTAACACTTACTTCAAAAACTTTATCGATGGCAACATCGATGGGATTATGCATCCTTCTGTAAGGACTATGGGTGCTCGCACTGGGCGTATGTCCATCACAGAGCCTGCTCTTCAGACCCTACCTTCTGGAGATGCCACTGTTAGACGAGCCTTCATTCCTAAAGATGAAGACCACGTCATTATCTCCTCAGACCTCGACCAAGTAGAGTTCCGTCTAACTGCTAACCTCAGTCAAGACCAAGACCTTATTACTCTATTCAACGAGTCTGACCGAACTGGCGGTGACGTGTTCACCGAGATTATGCGTCAGGTCTATCAAGACCCGACCGCAGAGAAGTCTGACTCAAGACGTAAACTAATCAAGGGAGTCGTTTATGGAAAACTCTATGGTGCTGGCGTTGCTACTATGGCTCTTACTGCTGGTGTTTCTGACGCGCAAATGAAGTCAGTAGTAGATGCTTTTGACCAAAGTTACCCAGGCGTAAAGGTCATGGCTTCGGCAATTGAAGACATCGGTATGAAACGTCTGCGCGCCGAGGGTTCTGGTTATGTAAAGACAAAGACTGGACGTCGACTTCCTTGTGACGACGACCGCGTCTACTCTTTGACCAACTATCTGATTCAGGCTTCTGCCGCTGAAATTTTTAAGCAAAACTTGGTGAAGTTGGATAGCGCTGATTTGACTGAGTTACTGATTGTGCCAGTGCATGACGAAATCGTGCTAAACGCACCTAAGAAAGACGCTAAGGAAATTATGCACACTGTCCAAGAGTGTATGACAACTCGCGAAGGTTGGGCAGTACCTCTTACTGCTGGAGTAGATGGTCCATTCGACAACTGGGGACAAAAGTATGAGTAGAAGAATGATTTTGTCAGTAGACCCTGGCAAGGCTAGCGGTATCTGTCTTTTTGAGTGGGTAGATGGTGAAGAGCCTACCAAGGCTTGGTCTGGTGAATACCAGCAACATGAATACGCTCAGGCTATCCGCTTAGCAATTCAAGTTGCTCAGAGTTCTGGTGTAAGGCTTGAGGTTGTCTGCGAGCGATTTACCATCAATGCCCAGACTGTCCGCAACTCTCAAGCCCCGTTCTCACTAGAGCAGATTGGAATCTTGAAGCAGTGCATGATGGACTCAGGTCTCAAGGTGGACGACTTGGCTTTCCAGTCGCCAGCGGACGCAAAAGCGATGTTTCCCAACGAAAAAATCAAGAAACTTGACTATTGGCACGTTGGGGGCGAAGGTCACGCCTTGGACTCAATCCGACACGCCCTTCTATATATGGTGAAAAAAGGTTGGAATCCTACTAGACTTCTTAGATAGTTCCAGATACTATCGAAAAAAGTAAATAAACTTTCACTTTTTCTGATAGTATGTATGTAATGACGAAAGGATGGCTTCAGTGCCAGTAAATGTAGAACTCGATAGTTCTGGTCAAAGCATCATTATTGATGCGGATTGGCGTTTCAAAGAATTGTGTAAGAGCCTGCCAGGTTCTTCTTATGACTCAGCGCGTCAGGCTTGGAAGGTTCCAGCCTCTTGGTCTTCCTGTCTAGCCCTACGCTCTACCTTCAAGAATGACTTGGAGTTGGGCGATGCTCTAAAGCAGTGGGCTTCTGACGTAAAGTTGAACTTTGTAGAGCCTGCTATGGCTTTGCGTAACTTGGAAGTTTTGCCAGATGGCGAAGGTGACCAAGACCTATTCCCACACCAGCGTGCTGGTGTGAAGTTTCTCGCTACCGCAAAGCGCGCGTTGCTCGCTGACGAACCAGGGCTTGGTAAGACTGCTCAGGCTATTCGCGGTCTGAAAGCAATCAAGGATTCTGGAGAAGACGTATTTCCTGCTCTTATCGTTTGTCCAAACACTCTCAAGAAGAACTGGGAGCGTGAGTTCAAGAGATGGTGGCCTGAGGTAAAGGTTCAGGTAATCAAAGGCACGCCTATTCAGCGCCGTAAGCAGTTCGAAGAAGAGAACGTAGATGTATACGTAATCAACTGGGAGTCGCTACGCACTCACTCACGTCTTTCTGGTTACGGCTCTATTGCCCTAGCACGTTGCCCTGAATGTAAGGGGCACGACGAGCGTGTCACCGTCAACAAGTGTGAGGTACACGAACGTGAACTCAACAAGATTGACTTCAAGGCTGTAGTGGCTGACGAGATGCACCGCTCTAAGGACCCGAAGTCTAAGCAGACTCGCGCTCTTTGGGCGGCGTCTGGCGAATCCAAGATTAGGTTTGCTTTGACTGGAACCCCTATTGCTAACAACGTTCTAGATTTGTGGGCAATCCTTCACTGGATTTCCCCAGAGAACTGGCCGAGCAAAACTAAGTGGATTGACCGTATGGTAAACACTATGCTCAACGCGTTTGGTGGAATGATGGTCCTAGGTCTCAAGCCAGAGATGGAGACCGAGTTCCACTCCACTGTCGACCCACACATGCGTCGTATGCTCAAGGCTAATGTTCTTCCGTGGCTACCTCCTGTAATCAACGAGCGTCGCGACGTCGAGATGTCGACTAAGCAGAAGAAGGCTTACGAGCAGATGCGCGACCACATGATTGCTGAACTTGAAGGTAGTGGTCCAGTAGTAGCACCTAGTGTTCTTACCCAGACGACTCGCCTACACCAGTTTGCTAGTTCTTACGCAGAGATGGTTTTGGACGAAGCGACTGGTGACCAGCGCGCTATTTTGTCAGACCCCTCTTGTAAAATCGATGCTCTAATGGACGACATAAGCAACGGCGACTTTGGTGACGACTCTGTCGCTGTCTGCGCTGTCTCACGTCAATTGCTAGAACTGCTCAGTGCCCGCCTTGAGAAAGCCAAGATTCCTCACGGAATGATTACTGGCGCTCAGGACGAGGACGAGAGACAGCGTGCTATTGACGATTTCCAGTCTGGTCGCACTAAGTGGATTCTGTTCACTGATAAGGCTGGCGGTGTTGGTGTCACTCTGACAGCGGCACGCCAATTGGTTATGCTTCAGCGCCCTTGGTCGCTTGTTGACCACAAGCAGGCTTTGGACCGAGTTCACCGAATTGGTTCCGAAATTCACGACTCTATTCTTATCATTGACTACGTCACTGAAGGGACTATCGAAGAGCGCGTGATTCAAGTTCTAGAAAGCAAAGCAGAGAACTTTGAGCAGATTGTAAACGACAAGTCACGTCTACTACAGTTGCTAAAAGACGACAAAGCAGGTAATCTATAAATATGAATGACGAAACTACAACCCAAGAACAGCCTTACGTTCTCTCTAACTCAGAGATTCAGGTGTTCAAAGACTGTCGACGTAAGTGGTGGTTGAACTACTACCGCCGTCTTATGCCACGCAAGAAGGACTACACAGGTGCTCTTGCTCTAGGTTCTCGTATCCACGAGGCTCTAGACCAGTATTACTCTTCCGACATGACCAAGGACTTGCTAGAAGTCCACGCCCAGTTGGTTGCTACCGACATGGCAAAGATGGTCGAAGAGTTTCGTGACACTCACGACCTTGAGGCTGAGGCGGAACTTGGTCGCATTATGCTGGAGGGCTACCTACAGTGGATGGACGAAGAAGGTATTGACTCTAACCTAGAGAAAATCTCTAACGAAGAGATTATTACTATGCCAATGTTTGACGGCAAGGTAGTTCTTCAGGGTAAGTTGGATATGCGCGTTCGCCGTAAGAACGATGGTGTCCGTATGTTCCGAGACTTCAAGACTGTTGGCGGTTCGTTCTCGGACTTCGCTAACCAAGCGCAGATGAATGAGCAGATTCTGACTTATATGCTTTTGGAGTCCGCTCAGAACAAGTCCCCTGAGGAGCGTTCGGAGGGTGGCATCTTCACTATGCTCAAGAAGGTAAAGCGCACTGCTAACGCAAAGCCACCTTTCTACGAGCAGATTGAAGTTCGTCACAATGTATTTACTATGCGTTCGTTCTGGCAACGAATTCACGGCACGATTTCTGACCTACTGGCGGTCAAGAAAGGTCTCGACGAAGGTGGAGACCCAAACTTCCTTGCTTACCCACGCCCTACCAAGGACTGTAAGTGGAAGTGCCAGTTTTACACTATTTGCCCGCTAATCGACGACGGAAGCGCCGCCGAAGCAGCAATTAGTGAGATGTATGAGGTCGCCGACCCATACGGATATTACGGTAAAGACGAAGAAAAGAAAGGTAGTGAGTAAGCATGTCAGATGTACAGCGTTCACTAACTCTCATGGTCTATGGCGAGTCAAAGGTCGGTAAGTCGACTTTTGCTGTCACAGCACCATATCCTCGCCTGATGCTAGACGTTGAGGGTGGGCACCGATTCCTCCCAATCAACGTCAGGTATTGGGACCCAATGCGTGAGGAGCCACCTGTGGCAGACGGCACTTGGGACACTGTGGTTGTACAGGTTCGTGACTACGATGTAGTTCTAAAGGCGTTCCAGTGGCTCCAGAGTGGTAAGCACCAGTTCAAGTCACTAATCATCGACTCAATCTCTGAGTTACAGGTTAAGTGTATGGACAACATCGCAGGAACCGAGCAGATGAAGATGCAACAGTGGGGCGAACTTCTTCGCCACATGGGTGCGCTACTTCGTGACCTTCGCGACCTAACGATGCACCCTACTCAGCCTCTTGAGGCTGTGGTACTGACCGCTATGGCAAAGCGTGGTCAGGACAACCGTATGCACCCTTATCTACAGGGTCAGTTGGCTGTTCAGGCTCCGTATTTCTACGATGTGCTTGGTTACATCGCTATGGAAACCATTCCTAATCCAGACCCAACCCAGTTGCCATACAAGGCTCGTCGTATGTACGTAGAGCGTACAGACGAAGTCGAGGCTGGCGAGCGTGTTCAAGGACGCCTAGGCTCCATTGTTGAACAGCAGGATTTGGGTGTTGAGCGTATGCTTGACATCATCTTCGGTCAAAAGACCGATACAAAAAAGAAGTCGTCAACGGCAACTGCCTAGACGATTCGTTAACGAATAGACAGGAAAACAACAGTGAGTTCACTCAACTGGGGCGATTTAGTTAAGGACGCTGGCGAGTCTGCTAGCGGTTCTTACGAGCCGTTGCCCGACGGCGACTACGACCTCAAGGTCCTTGAGGCATCATCTAGCGTAACTGCGACTGGTAAGACCATGTTCAAGGTAAAGGCTGAAGTACAGGGAGGCGCTTACAACAAGCGTCTCGTCTGGGATAACCTAGTTATCTCACCTGAGAACAAGAACGCACTTGGAATCTTCTTTGCGAAGATGGCGGCACTTGGTGTTCCTCGTGAGTTCTTCTCAAACAACAACCCAACTAATGCTCAGATTGAGGCAACCATTACTGGCAAGTTGTTCCGCGCTAACATTGGTTCTCGCGTATGGCAGGGTGACCGCCGTAACGAAATCAAGAAGTACTATGTTGGAGTCCCTGCTACCTCGGCAACTCCAGCACCTGCCCCAGCGCAGGCTTCGGCTCCACCAGCGCCACCTGCTCCACCTGCTCCACCTGCTCCACCAGCAGCCCCTGTAGCAGCCCCAGCAGACGCACCTTTCTAAAAGGTCTCAAAATCAAGGAGGGACATCGCTCATTTATTTGAGCGGTGTCCCACCTTTTTGTGGAAAGAACAAATGTCAAAAATTTTTATCACTGGAATGTCGGCTCAGCACGCATCCCCAAGTTCTAATCAGAAGAACCTGAACTTCGCTGGGGTATTGGATTTGGTCCTCAAGACCTCTGGTCACGAAATCACTTGGGCAAGTCCTAGCATCTACATGACCAAGGAGTCATTGGATAAGTATGACTTAGTGCTAGTCGGAATCTGCCCAATAACTAGTGTCGGCGCTAACAGAGTTTACGGCGCGTTGAGTGTAATCGAGCAACTTTGGGGGGACCCGAAACTTAAGTTTTTTGTAGATGGACCTAGCCAATCTCAGATTGACATATCTTTTAGGTCCACTCTTTCTAACCCAGAGACTCTTGTAAAGCCGTTCTTCTCTTACAGAAAAGAATACTCAAATGTGATTTCGGAGCCAGAGACTCAGGCGCGTTTGATGAAGGCAATCTCTCTACTTGTCAGCAAGGACTGGAATACCACCATCACCCCTGCTTTGCCTTGGAATGGATTTGATAACGTGAGGCTCACCAAAAATGCTAAGGCTAATCTTCATTTAGTAAATTTGGACTCTTACCTAATCACTGAAGAGCCGACAGAAACCGAAAAAATCGAAAAGTGGTCGGTAGATTCCTACTCTTCTAAGTGGGCTAAATCGGTCGTGTCTACCGTAGGTCTGCCACACTCTCTTATGAAGTGGAGTAAGGGCTGGGGAGACGACCAAATTTTCTCCCAAATCTCTAGGTCTATCGGTGCGATTATTGGTCCAGACCAGAAGGATGGGACTTGGTGGTCTTACAGATACATACAGGCTCTAAACTCGCACACTCCTGTAGTGACTGACTGGCAAGAAAGTCAAAAGTTAGGATTTGAGTGGGCTATGTTGGCTCCTTCAATCGAGAGTATTCCTGCCACTAATAGAAGATTGTTGGCTATCGCTCAGCGGGAAATTTATCTTGCTTCAGTAGATAATAAGGACAAGGCAAAGAGTAAACTAGAAAACGTATTAGGAGTTGAATAATGGCAAAAGTAAATTACGACTGGGTAAAAGAGCAGTTCGCCAAAACCTCAGTAACTTTAGGAGTAGGCACCGCTGTTCTAGAACTTCTGAAGGTTTGGGAAAAGTCTCAGCCTAAGGATGTAGAGCAATCTAAGAAAGTGCTAGAGGTATTCTCTAAAGTTGCTTTAGGTCACGCTTTGGTAGACGACAAGGTCGCTAATGAAATTTGGGAAGAAGTCAGACCTGGATTTATCAAGGTTGCTGATGTGGTCCGAGTAAAGTATGACGCTTTCGACGGCGAATTAGGGAGCATCCACAACGGTAGGGTTGGCAAGATTGTTGCCCTACGCTCTGGAGACATCATCTTTAAGTCAACCGACGACGTAGAGCCAGTGTTAGAAGGTGTTCACTACATTCCTTCTAAGTTGGAAAAGAGGATTAAATAGTGAAGGCTAAACTAACTTTCACTGTGAGTGGCACAACTCACAGTAATATAGTAAGAAGAACTAATCAGGTTCTGGCTGACTACCTAGAGTGCCCTATTGAAGATGTTCCGCAGTTGGTGGACGTAGAGATACAGGTGACTCAGAGGGTTCTGGCAGAACCAGTCCCTGAAGGAAAGTTGGAAGATTTCTTGGGAAATGTATTTGCAAGAATCAAGTAATCTTGCTACTATTTATGAAAAGACAGAAAGACAACGATGCAAACATTCATCACCGATAGATACGCTTCGCAGATAGCCTCTGACCTAGACAACAAGCGTCTACACAAGCAGGCTCTAGAGGCTTGGCAAATTCTGATGGTTCTATGCGAACTAGACCCTCAGGGCAACCACCGCACACCTAAAGGCTGGGTCAATCACCCTGCCGTAAAGATGTGGCGCGGTCACGAGTATTACCTCTACTACTACGCCTGCCACATGGTGGACGAATGGGTTTCTAGAGGATTCAAAAGCACCCTAAAAGACAAACTGTTCAAGACTCTTTTGGCTGCTGAAAAGAAAGGCATTGTCACACTGGGGGAAGGCATAAACGAGCCTTCTTGGTGGCTAGACAGTGATGTCATGGACAAGGTGATTTCCAGTCACAGGCGCGCTCTGCTAGTAAAAAACTACGAGTGGTATCACGGCAAGGGATGGAAAGAAGACACCGAGTTCTACCCTGAGACTTACGAATACGTATGGCCTGAGCCATAAAATTAGTGTTCTAATAAAAGGCAATTTTTCTTTATAGTAGTGTATAATCTTATTGAGGTTATACATTGAAAGATTCAAGAATTGGCGAACTCCTGTGGAGTGAGTGGACTGGTGATGGTCACATTCCGCAGAACGAGTTCGCCAATTTTTCTTTTTATACCGAGGGACACATTGACATAACCAACGAGATAGTGAAGAAAGCACTTGCCTCTGCTATACAACGCGATGGCTCGGTTGACTCACTTGGTCAGGCGTTCAAAGTTGTAGAAAACTGCGAACCTGCCTACCTCTACGCTGGTTACATCCAAGGCGACACTGAATACACCGCTTGTGATGAAAACGGAATGACATTTCACGAAGACATAGTGGATGAAATCATTCCAATCACGGTGGTAGATATTAGTGTTTTTTGATGACCAAGAAAAGTATTACTGGGACAGAGACGCTTTATGCGCTAAGAAATCCAATCAACATATGATTGAGTGGTTCTTTTCCGAGGACAAAGAAGAAGTCTATGCGGCTAAGAACTTATGCTTTAGTTGTCCCGTAAGAAAAGATTGCGCTAAGTATGCCTTAGAAACTAAGAAAATCTGGGGCGTTTGGGGTGGCAAAGATGAAAATGAGCGTCGACGCACTCTATCGGTAGACGCTAATGGTGACGAGTATCGAAGAAACAGATACCCACAGTGTGGCTATTGCTCTGCTAGAACCAGCAAACTAAAGACTTACATTGTCGATTTGCCTGGTGGCGGTAGATGGACTACCGCTCGTATGGTTGAGTGCACCGAATGTGGTTTTTCTTGGAGAAGCAGGACTAGCGCTAATGCTGTAAATGCTTATCACGCCCAGCGAGCAGACAAAAAGAAAAAGAAGTCTTAGTCTTTCGCTCCGTAGAATTCCATGTTCTTTGCCAGTCGGTCATTCTCTGGCTCGAATCCCAAAGCGATTCCTCCATACCGATACGCTAGTTTTTTATTTCCTAAGTTATAAGCACTAATTGCTGCCAAGTCGTAAGGCATCGCTCCCCAAGCAAATTCTTCACAAAGATAGTCGAGTGGCTTTTGCTCTATAGCAATTGCTTTCTCGGCGAAGTGTAGGCAAGATGCCCAAGATTCTGTTTCGTATAAGTGCTGAGCCAACTCGACTAGTGCTTCTCTTCGATTTGGCGACTCCATGTGTGCTTTTATTAGCCACTCTTCTTTATTATCAGGTTCGCACTTAGCCAAGTAACGCATAGACGCTGCTCGCTCTGGTGCCCAAGTTGCTTTCGGATTGGCTAAATGCATCTTGAAAGTTTCAGCAGCCTTGTCATACATCTTGTAGAAAAAGTATTCTCTAGCCAAGTAATACTGATTACGGTCATCGCTAGGGTCTTCTTTAACGGCTAACTCAAGCAGTGGGAAGTATTGCCCTCTGCTTTTTGTAGTGTCTGGGAAGTGGTGAATCTCAAGTCCAATCCACTCGTGTAGTTCAGTGATGCGGTCAGCGACCAATACCTCGTGGACTGGGTGCTTCCATCGATAACCGTGACGTCGATGAATTTTGTCTCCGCCATACTGTAGTCCTGGCGAACCGTCTTCTTGCCAAGACCAAGTGTATTGGTATCTAGGTCGGGTGGTTTCAGGCTTTACTTTCTCAATTTCTTGACGCCATCCATCAACCAACACTTCATCCATATCCAAGGCAATACAAATATCGATATCGCTAGGAAGAAGAGAAAGACTGGTATTGCGAGCATCATCAAAACGCCAAGGATTAACACTAGCCACAAAGACCTCAACGCCTTGAGCGCGCGCCATTTCCACAGTCTTATCTGTAGAACCAGTGTCCAATATAAGTCGATAATCTGCTTCTTCACAGGACTTAGCCCACCTTTCCACGAAGTGTTCTTCGTTTTTGGCAATTGTGTAAACCGCTACTTTCACTTCTGATTGCTCTCCAAAATACGTCTACGTAGTTCGGTGCTACTCACTCCATCGGTGTATGGCAAGTAGACCAGCGCGATGTCTCTCTCATTCAACCACTCTTGGGTGAAACTCATTTGCGAGTGATAGTCTTTGGTAGCCCAGTCGGAACCTACAACAATAAAGTCTGGCTTTACTAGTTCGATTGCTGGCTTAGAGTCAGCCCCACCGAAGTTTGGGATTACCTCGTCTACCCACTTACAGTTCAACAGAACTTCTCTACGTTCTTCATAAGACATAATCAAAGTCTTACCTTTGTATTGCTTGGAGAACTCGTTTAGGTTTAGAGCAACGGTGACTGAGCCTAAGCGAGACGCTCTTTCCAGCAGTCTGTAGTGCCCGTGATGTGGCAAATCAAATGAACCACCAGTATAGACTTTAGGCATTTTCTACCGCCTTCGGGTTTGTGTACATAATTTCTATCGAGAGTTTGGTTTCGTGTTGTCTCTGAACTTTCGCTAGCGTCATATCCATTATATGCTTTATGCGCTCTGGTCTAATCATTAGAACGTCCATAGCAAATTTGTTGAAAGAGTTTAGGGTCATGTAGAACTCGTCTAAACCTTGCTGTTGAGAGTATGACTGACTTGTTGGGTGATACATAGTCACTGAACTGTCTCTGTAAATTATCTTGTTCAGGAAGATAGCCAGCGAGCAATAAGCCATGTCTAGTCCCCACCCAGAACGCATTTTGGTGAAGTCCACTTCTCCAGTGGCTACAGACCAGTCTTGGAACATCGAGACGTAACCAGCCATGTCCCTAGACATTGCTACATAAATGCCATTGGTATTAGTGGATAGATAAAGTTCTGGATACTTTTTTGATTTGGCAATAGTTGAGGTATTTCCAACGAACACATCATTAGTACAATCTGGAGCAAATAACGCTAAGTTATAGTTGTCCTCAAACATCTTCTCTATGCGTTTTGTGTAGTCTGCGTAATTGCTGTAGCCCATATCGCCAGCGTTGAAGATAAACACGTCGTGTTCTGTGCTAAGAAAATCTTTTATTGAGTTGAAGAAGTGACCGTAGTATCTGATGTCTTCGGCTGTTGACCAAAACTCGGTTTGATTTTCTAGTGAAGAAACATTATAAAACTTGTGCGGTATAGCACTTTCTACTAACTGCCTACTAATGTCTAGAACGTTGTCTATTGCTCCGTCCCAAGCAACCACATAAGTTTTACTGCTAGTCATTACTTCACCGGTAACACTGAGATGTGTTCACGCGGTTCGAAGTCTCCACCTATCACCATAGTCAGTAATCCGGGCTTCGACTCTATGCCAGCGCGGTCTCTGAACCACTCGCTTCCAGGGTCGGTAGTTGGACACTGGCACCACAGACGGTCACCGATATCCATAGTGCGGAAGTTGTGGAAGTGACCTGACACCCAAACGTCCGCGTTTCCTAGAGCAGTCTGCCCAGCAGCGTGACCAGACAAGAACTTCATTACGTTATTTTGATTTGCTTGGTGCCCGTGAAAAAGCCCCAACATAGTTCCGCCTACGTCGACGGTAAGAGTTTGATGCCCAGAAGACGGAAAGCGAAACTCGACGTGTGACAGTGCTTGGTTTTCCGCACACGCATCCTGAACGGCAGATGCAATTTCCACATTCCATCCGTCGGCAGGGTCTGCTGCTACCTGACGAGTTACCTCGTCGTGGTTTCCGTTGACGACTGGGACAATCATTCGCTCGGTAAGAGGAGCGAGGGCTTTAATCTGTGCCATAAGCAAACGACGCGCGACACGCACCTGCTCGGTTAGCCCTAAATCTGAGGCTGCTAAGCCTTGAAGTTTTCCATTCTGAGAAGTATGACCCTCAACGTGGTCACCAGGTAGACCTAAAACAATGCCACCTAGGTCCAGCCCCATTCGGCGTAGTCCTTTAAATCTTTCTACTGAAGCCTCGGTCAAATACAAAATTCTTTCGATGGACTGCTCTGTGCCACCGCTACCGTTTTTCTTACCGATTTGCTGGTCGCTAGGAAATACCGAATAGTATCCCTTACCAGTTGCTTGCTTGATGCCTCGGTCTGGACGCCACTTCTTGATTTCATCAATCAGTTGTTCTGCGTCTAGTTGATTAGCAATCGAATCCGCTATTGGAGCGAGGTTGACTCGAACCGACTCAAGCCATTCACCGCTATAAGTCTGCCATCTAGAACGTCGAAGAGAAGACACTGACCACGCGCTAGGGTCTAATCCAAACTCTTCTAAAACTTCTTTAGTGTCTGGTAATTGACCCGCTGGTCTAGGAGTAGATACTACGAATCCGCCTTTGGATTCATCTACGTCTAGCCTAGGTCTCCAATCCTCTGGAGTATTTAGAGACTTTACGTCTGAACCGCTTTTACCTGGTTCGCTGAATTCTTTTAGTTTGTCTGATATTCCCATTATTTGGCAGTCCTATAGCATCCGCAGTTTTTGTTTCGGTGTCTGTCTACAGCACTAAGCCCTAGCGGGTAGCCCTCGGAGACTAAAATTTTATGAATCTGGACATTGGTTAGTCCGTTAGATAGATGTCGTGGAGTATCAAATGCGTCATTCAGTGACTTCTTATCTTCTTCAGATAGTTCCAAAAGCAATAGCCCAATTTTACAAAGTTTGGTTATTGACTTAGTGGACTCTGTCTTCAATTGGTCAGACAGCGACATAATAAGTAACTCCTTCGTATGTCTCTTACGTCTTTATGATAGTAGATACTTTAGTGATTTACGCTACTAAATCGTTCTTTTTTGCTCGTGTCTTTTTGATTGGCTCTACTGGGGCTTTTTGGCTACTAATTAGTAAACTCTCGATTAGGTCTAACTTCGCTGTGGTCTTGATTACGTGCTCTTCAATAGTGTTTACTCGGTCTGCCAACGAGGAGCCACCATTCTCCCAAAGTTGGTGCTCAACTCGGTCTAGACGTTCAGACAATGTCCTACCACTTTTGTCCACCCCGATGGCATCGCCAATTCTTCTAGCCACTTTATAGATGGCTACCAACGAGCCAATAATCACTCCGATTGCGGTAATTATGGCTGAGACTGTAAGTATGAGTTCTTCGGTCATGAGTTAGAATAGTAATCCAATAAATCGGGCGAACAGCGCTTTTATTATTGTATCCCATAAAATCCAAGCCAATTTTTGGGCACCCCTATTAAATTGACTGGATTTAGCGACACCAAGTGCTATTATGGGGGAACCATTGAAAGGTAATTATGGAACGACAACTAGATGCGGAGAGGGTTTAGAGACACGACATGAACTCACCGCACCAAGAGAAACTACAAAAAGCATCCGCTTGGTACGCCAAGACTGGGTGGAAAATCCTGCCTTGCTATGGAATCAATGACTCTGGTCGATGCACCTGTAACGGACAGCACAGTGAGCCTAAGGACGTAGGTAAGCACCCGACTATTGGCGACTGGAACGTCCGCGCTACCGACGACGAACTAATTGTCCACAACTGGTGGCAGAACTCGCCTTCTAACAACATTGGCGTTGTGTGTCAGAAATCTGGCTTCTTTGTAATTGACATTGACCCGCGCTCTGGCGGATTAGATTCTTGGGAAAAGTTTCTAGACCTAATTGAGCACGACATCCCTGAGACCGTAGAGGCTTACACTGGCGTCTACAGTTATAAGGGCAAGCAGTCCCGCGGTCGACACATCTTCTTCCGATGCTCCGATGATGAAAAACTGCTAGGAAACCTAAAGGCTTCCAACTTGCCCGGTATCGACATCAAGCACAACGGCTACGTTATGTTGGCACCTTCTCGGCACGGCTCTGGAGTCGATTACGAGTGGGCTGATGGTAAGGCTCCTTGGCAAATTGAGATGGCTGAGGCTCCAGAAAACCTGCTAGGTGTTCTCAGGAAATCTAATCGTCGTTCTTCAACCTCGCTAGGTGACGGCGATTGGGGTTGGCTAGGAGACTTACAGCACAAAGGCGAAAGAATTGACATCGCCAAAATGCTTGAAGAGGGTATAGATGAAGGCTCTCGCGCCGTAGACATCTATGCTCTAGCCTGTGCTATCTCTAACAAGTTTGGCGTAGAGACCCCAGAAAAGCGTCTAATGATTGAAACGATGATGATTCGTTTCAACCACGAGAAGGTTCGCCCTCCGATGGACCTTGAAGGTCCTAACTCGCTACTGATGCACACTCGTCGCGCGATGGACTTTGTTGCCGAAAATCCTGTTACTGAACTTATTTATCCTGGACTACAAGAGTGGTCAGAGAGAAACAGAGCGCAGGCTCAAGCCAGTGTCCAAAAAACTGACACCAGACCTAAGACATCTGACCCAGACGATGTAGAAGACTCCGACTCTTCTTTCTTGCCTGGAACTCTAGGCGGTGAGATGACCGAGGCTGCTCGTAGTGGTATGTCCATCTCCGAGGCTTTCAGTTCTGGAAACGTTGACGTTCCTAAGGACCCAGATGCTTTGACCGAAGCAGAGGGTGGAACTCCCGGTAAGCGTTCGCTATCTGACACTGGTAACGGTCGACGTCTTGTAGATACTTTTGGTTCTTCTATTCGTTACACGCCTGGTATCGGCTGGTTTATTTGGGATGGACAGTATTGGCGTCCAGACGCAGAAGATTTGGGCATGCAAGAACTATGTAAAAAACTTGCTCCAATTATTGCCACCGAAGTAGTTCACTACGAAGACCCAGATAAGCAAACAGAGGTTGTGAAGTGGTCTAGTCAGGCTAAGTCAAACTCTCGCCTAAAGGCTGCTATTGAAAGCGCTAACTCTGACGAGCGTATTGTTACATCGGTAGAACGCTGGGATGGTGACGAGTATTTGCTCGGTGTGTCGAACGGTGTTGTTGACCTACGCACTGGCGAACTGCTAAAGGGTCGTCCAGACCTTTACATTACTAAGCGTGCTCCCGTCGGCTACACCCAAGGTATGCGTAACGTTCGTTGGGAGCAGTTCATCGACTACGCCACTGGTGGGGACAAGGAATTACAGGACTGGCTACAGCGTGCTGCTGGCTACACCTTAACTGGTCTAAACACTCAGGACGTGATGTTCTTGGTCTACGGTCCTCCAGGCTCAGGTAAGAACACTTTCGTTGAAGCAATTGTCAAGGCTTTGGGCACTGCTCAGTATGCGTGGCCTTTAGACTCAAACATTCTTGCCGATGCTAACGGACAGTCTTCTAGCACTGACCTTTACCACTGGGCTGAGTTGCGCGGACGCCGTATGGTTTGGGTCGACGAGTTACCAGAGTCTGAGCGTCTAAAAGAAAATGCCGTAAAGAAGTTAACTGGTTCGTCTGAAATTTCGGCACGTTCCCCTGGTGAGAAGCCATTCACCTTCAAGGCTATGGCTAAGTTGTGGGTGACCACAAACCACAGACCTATGATTACCGACGATGCTATGTGGCGTCGTCTACGTCCAATTCCTTGGAGCAACGTCCCTGAGTCGCCAGACCCAGACCTAAAGGCATACTTATTTGACCCTGAGGGGGCGCTTCCAGCGATTCTTTCTTGGGCAGTCGAGGGTGCCATCAAGTATCTAGGCTCCAGTGCTCGCGACCCTCTAGGTTGGTGTACTGCTGTGTCTGAGGCTTCTGACATCTACCGCAAGAATGAAGACCGTATCGGTATGTTCTTGAACGAAGAGACTCGTGAGAGCGAGGGAGCAATCCTGAAGGTCAAGGAACTGTATCAGATTTACCGCGCTTGGTCTGAAGACCGCGGTGAAAAGGCTATGACCCAGATTGCCTTCCAGCGCAAGTTGTCTGACCGAGGTCTAGGAATTGTTGGTCAGGGAACTAACGCCGAAATTCAAGGTCGTATGTTGGTCCCTAGGGCGGTTCCTCAGCCTTCGGAAGTAAATTGGTCTTACGCAACCCGCTTTGGGACACTATAAATAGTGATAGATTTATAGTGTGTTGCGGGAGAGCATCACACTGTGGGGAGGGTTAGATACGAAGATGTGGCTAACCCTCCTCCTAAATTAAAGAAAGAAGACAAGCAGTGAAGATTTTTATTGCCACTCCTATGTATGGTGGAAACTGTAAAGGTATCTATACCGAGAGCCTAATCAATTTGATTGTTGCCTTAGCGAATAAGGGACACCAAACTGTCTACTCTAAGGTTTACAACGAAAGCCTAATCACTAGAGCACGTAATGCTCTGGTCTATGAGTTTGAGAAGACTGATTGTGATGCTTTGCTTTTCATCGACTCTGACCACTGGTTCGATGCGGACCACGTTGTGAAGATGATTGAGTCTGAGGTAGACCTCATTGGTGCCATCTATCCGATGAAGAACATCAACTGGGATATGGTGCGTAACGCTGCTCTTCAAGGTAAGGAAGACCTAAGTCTTTATAGCGGGTTCTTCTCTGCTAACTTGCCTAAGGGACAAGTAACCATCCAACTTGACCAACCGCTAGAGGTTGTGAACGTTGCTACTGGAATGATGTTTATTCGTCGTAACGTGTTCGAGGCTATGAAGCCACACGCTAAGACTTACGCTCACCACGGAAGCACTGGAGCGATTGATTTCAATCAAACCGTTACTGAATACTTTGCTACAGAGGTAGATGAAAACGGAATCCTTCTTTCGGAAGACTACTACTTCTGTAAGAAGTGGCAAGAACTAGGAAACAAGGTTTACGCAGCACCTTGGGTAAACATTACCCACGCTGGTGACTACAACTTCCCAGGTAACTTTGCTCAGACTGTTATTCTTCGTTCTCAGTTGGAGGCTTCGGCTCCTGCTCAGCCAGAGTTATTTGAAGAAGATTTCGGACAGTCGTCGGATACCACTTCCGACCGTTCTGAGTAGGCTCACCTGATTCGTTTAGCAAATCTGCGATAGCCTGATAAGTTTTTCCAGACTTTCTAAGACCAAAAATAAAGTCCTTCAGTTCTTGGGGGGCTTTATTTTTTGGACCCATATCCTTACCCCAAACGATGCCTCTAGCCCTACGGTCTTTGTGAACGTCCTTCTGGCGCTCCGCGATGATGCCTCGCTCCATCTCGGCGAGCGCGGACATAATAGTAACTACAAAGCGCCCTTGATAAGACGAAGTGTCTAGATTCAAATCCAGCATTACCAAGCGCCATCCGTTGGTGTTTGCTCTATCTATGATGCTCAAAAAGTCTTTCGTGGAGCGCGCTAAGCGGTCTATGCGGGTCACAAAAAGTGCCTTGGCTTCGCCACTATCTAAACGTTTTAAGGCTTCTGTGAGCGCAGGACGCCCTGAAATGGACTTACCTGAGCGACCCTCTTCTCTTACCAACTCGATGTTGGTGTAGCCAGCAAGTTCTGCTGCTTGCTGAAGTTGACGCTCTTGAACGTCTAAGGAAACGCCGTCATTTACCTGTAGTTGCGTCGAAACTCTGGCATAAAGAATGGCTAAGTCTTCCATTAGGCTCCGATGTATTCGTGCGAATAACTCCAGCGATTAGGGTCTATCTGCCATCTCATCATACGCTTATTATCAGAACCGTCTGGACGTTTCATGTGGTTCTTAGACGTAGGTTTCCATACGTTGGATTGGTCTCGATACCCTCCCAAGCGGGGGTGGCTGGTCTTCGAGAAGTATCGCTTGCCGTTGTCTATGTAATGCTGAGCCACTGCTTCAGAAAGTTTAGGACCTAACCCTAGACCTTGATAGTCTGGGTGAACCACAAGTCTGTGCTCTCTAAATGCTTCCTTGACTGTTCCAGATGGATAAGCCATAGTCGCAACAAACCCTACTACTTGTCCTTCCCAGATGCCCAGATAGCATCGTGCGCTCTTGTTGAGCGATTCGGATAAATAGTGGTACGGAGCGAAGTGCTCCCAAATCTTGTTTGAGCAAGGATAAATTTCGAGTGCCAATTCAGGTCGCCGAAGATACCTCCCAGACGTCCACTCGCCACGGTCCGTGTCGATAATCCAGTCTGGCTCCAAGTATTCAAGAATGTCTCGGTGGCAAGTTGCCAGCACGATTCCTTCTATTTCATTTTTTCTGACGTATCTCGCCATAGCGGTAGAAGCAGCCTTAGCGACGTTCCTATCTATAACAGAAGTAAACTCGTCGATGCGGGCGCAACTGTGTAGTGAGCGGGCTAGGTCTGCTCTAAATTGTTGTCCATTAGAAAGCACAGAATATGGTTTTATCCATTCTGGCACTGACATAAGTCCAGCGGCTGACAACTTTTCACTAGCGTCTACAGGGTCATCAAAGTGGGAAGCGATAGACATTCCGTCTTTCCACTCTGGCTTTGGAGTTATCTGTCCATCAAACTGAGCAAGAAGTTTTGATTTACCAGTGCCAGATGCTCCGACAATTACACCAATCCCCCAAGCGTATGGCAATACCTCAGGCAGAAGATACGGATAAAACTTTTCTACACCATCTGATTGGTAGTCAAAAGGACGAATCAATTCTGATGTTATTTCGTCCATCTCTACTTGCGAAGTTAGTGGGGTTTCCGAGCGTCTTAGCGGTTTCCAGTCTTCTGTCATAGAAAATAGCCTACCACTGGGGGTGGGATAATTGGTATACAACCTAGAGTTTCGTAAGGAACTAGATGCAACAAAACAAGCAACGTCGCCACGACAATCAGTGTAATGTCTGTGGGGAGGTGTTTGTAGTAGAGTCTTTAGCCCGTTGCTGTGAAATGAAGCACGATGGCGTGGTGTTTGTGAGAAAAGAATCTCAGATGCCTAGAACTAAAAAGCCAGAACTTACTGTTGTAGAAAATGATAATTTTGAGGCGGCTTAGATTTAGTTTTTATAGTGGCTACTGAACCGTCCCACTTAATCTTTCCATAGCAAGCCATATTCCACTTTATGACTTTGCCATCTAGGGAACTTTCTCCATAAAGAAAGCCCTTTACATAGACCTGAGAAGCCAAGTGTTCTATGCCATCTACAAATACTCTCCAAGGAAGTTTGTTGTCTATGTCTTTGGTATTGTATCTAATCTGAATGTGGTGGACTTTTTTACGGAAAATGTTTACTGCTGGATAGTCCCAAGATGACAAAGTCAATTAATTTATACCTAATTCTTTACGCTTTTGAGTAGCAGAGATTTGTTGTAGTTCAGGGCTTAGTTCGACTTTCTCAATTTTGTAGCCCACGTCTCTGCCATAAATAATGTTAGTGATGTTTGGTAGTTTTAGAACTAGAGTCCCCACTCGTTCTTTGCTATTGTCACGTATATATCCGACCACTTCTTCATAAGTAAGCGGGTCTTTTTCCGAAGTGCCGTGAGTGTCTCTGACCCCCACGAGGACTTGGTTAGTTCTTTTGTGCGCTTCATCTTTTAGTGCCTCGTGTCCTTCGTGCCAAGGTTGGTATCTTCCTAGCATCAGAGTAGTGGGCTTTTTCCAATCAAAAAGTTGGGCTGCCCCCATTACTACTGCTACCGACGTCTCTAGAGAGAGTCCGTCCACTATTCTGGCATCTACCTCGGCAGGGTCCTCCCACAGAAGGTTGGTGTCTTCAAACCTGCTGTGCTTAATTCTGTCTACCCAGATAGACACGTCTGAATTACCAAATGCTTTTCTGGTCTCTGAAGTAGGGTTTACAAAATCTACTATGACTGTCTGACCTTGGCTAGATAAAAGTCTTGCCACCTCGCCTAGTCGACGAGCATTTTCTATTCTGTCTTCGATAGAAAATCCTAAGTCGGAATTTAGTCCTGACCTAACTTCGTCGGCGTTGAGGTGAATTGCCTGAGTTCTCTCCAGCAACGCTTTAGCCAAAGTTGTTTTACCACTGCCAGGCAATCCAAAAATCAAAACAATCATGGCTAAATCCTATCAGATGCCATAAGTTATTCTAGAAGTTAGTTTTACTATAGAGATAGTAGTCTAACTCGAAATACTTTTTTAGTTCTTCAATTTGTTCTGGGGTCAAAGACTCGTAGAGTTGCTTAGAGTGCTTGTTTGTGAACTTGCTCATGTCCACTCCATCTGCTGAGATTTCATAGAATGACGGGTCGTCCAGTCCTTCCATAACTTCATACTTTGACTTTGAGTCTAGGAAGTTGTGTAATTCAGAACGCAACTCTGTGAACTTGGCTGGAGAAAAAGTCTCTAACTTTATGATTTTGTGGAACTTGGATAGTTGAGCGTCTATCTCTTCTTTTGACTTGTAGTAATCTTCGCTTGACTCAAGAATGGCGTCAATTGCTTCCTTACTGTCTTCAAAAATACTAATTGTCATAAACTTGCCTAAGTTTTTGTGAGCGTTTAAATACTCCATCATCTTCTCAAAAGTAAGTAGAGATGAATCTACTTCTTTACTTAGTAAGAGTTCTCCGTTAGTTAGGCATACTTGGTGGGCATACTGACTAACTGCCCTAGCAATAGGGTCTCTTAATGTAGTGAACAAATAAGTGTTCTCATTTATAAGATGTTTTTGGAATCCGTTGTGTTCTACTTTGCCAGGATACTTTTTATATGCCCACAGGTAACTGTTTAGGATGTGGTCTCTGACGGTTAGCCTAGTTAGGAGGTCTCTGCCTCCTGTTTTTTGGATGTGGAGGAAGTATAGCCTTTTAGTTCCAGAAATGGCTTCTTCGTTTGCTATCTTCTTTTCTTCATCAACGCTTGGCTTGATTGATTTATTGGCTTCCCACTCTTCTTTTTGCTTAGCCTGTTGTTCACGAACTGTGCGAATTTCTTCTTCCCACTCGGCTTTTCTTTCTTCCGAGTATTCGGCATCCGCATAGTCCCAGAACGAGACCATCGTGTAGCGAGTTCCCTTAGTAATTTCGGTAACTCCGTGAATATTTTCTACTCCACCTGGAAATGTAATAAACATTCCAGCCTCTGGTCTAATGATTATGTCGTGGTGAGGGAAATACAACTCCCCTCCCTCGTATTCATCATTTAGATACAAAATTCCTACGTATTTATTGATTTCAAAAGCGTTAGGGTTTCCAGCAAAGTCCGAGTTATCGGAGTGAGGATTAGCAAAAGCGCCAACTTCCCACTTCTGGGCGTGCGAGGTGTTTGGTCTGACTTCTCTTCCGTGCGACTCCGCAACCGAGGCTTTGAATCTTTCCTTTAGGTCACCAAAATAAGTGGTAGATAGACCGAAATTAGTCGCTAAGTGGTCTTCGGTTTGGATACCCATTCCGTAAGACTCATAGAACGCTACGTCATTCCACAGGTGTTCCATAGAGTTGAAGTAGGAGATGATTCTCGGTAAATCTTCTTGGGGGACAAAGTTCTTATACCCAATGATGTCGTGCTTGAAAACTACAGTTTCCATTACATTTCCTCTCTACTTTTATTTCTCTTCCAAGCGTTTCCAATGTGATACTTCTCGCCTTCAGTTATTTCTGTAGAGGCGTGAAAGAAAGGCTCTACGGAAGGGAAAATCACCATACTTCCGCTCTCTGACCTAATCATAACTTTTTGTTCAGGGAACCAGAGGTCTCCGCCAACTTTGTCGTCATTCAAATAAATGAGTCCAGTGGCAAGTGACTCTACGGCACTATTGCCATAATCGTCTACGTGGGGTCCCATTGACTGTCCATTGTAATAATGAAAAGTGGCTAGGTCTCTTAGATAAGCGCCGTCCGCATAGTCCATACCTAGTTTGTCAAAATAAAACTTTCCAGCGAAGTGAAACAGGTCTTCGAGTTCGGTGTAAAACTCTCTTACTTCTTCGTTGTTTGTTTTACTAAGGTTTTTTCTATTGCTATTTCTAATAGTTCCATAGACAACTTCGTTGTCTCCAGACGTTTTCCAAGGAACTAATTTACTGAATACTTCACCTGAGTCAGACTCTAGGAGGTTGTCCATCTCCTTGTGCATCCTTACGGCTTGACTGGAATTCTTGTATATGCCTCTAAAATAGAAAATTTTATCGGCATAAATTTCCAAATCAAACTCGTACATTATCAATTACCCTACGTGCTTGGTAATATGCCAAAAGAACGGGCAGGTGTATCTAATTCCAGACTCAACCTTCGTCACCCCGTGGACGTAGTTCATGTCGCCGGGGAAAAAGTATGCGGCTCTTGGCTTTGGTTTGATGGTTACGCCTTGTAGTGGAAAGTAAAGTTCCCCGCCTTCGTAGTCATCATTGATGTAGAAAAGGCTGGCTAGGTCGTAGTATGGGAAGTCGTTTGGCTTACCGCGGTGCTCGCCTTCGTGTAGTTCCTTGTCCGCGTGTGGCAGTTGAAACTGACCTGGCAACCACTTAACCATTGCTGGGCTAGTTGGATTTGCTTCTACCTTGAAAAACTCTTCAATTACTGGCTTTAGTCTGTTTACTAAGTTTTGTATGATTACTGGAATCTCTGGGTTTGCTTCTTCCAAAGTTCTACCAGTTGCTACTCTGTCTTTCCAAAAATCTGACTCATAGATAACTACACCTTCTTCGTTGTAGTGAGTCTCGGTAACGTCCCAGTGGGTGTTGTTTCTGATGAAACTGTCTAAAACTTTGTGCTCTTCTTCGGTCATAAAGTTTTCTAATTCGACAATGTTGTCTTTAGAATCACCGAAAAATCCAGACGGAGTGATAGAGATTGGTTTTTCTGGTTCGTGGTTTCTTACGTTGTTATCCATTATTTGTAGGTCCTTCTTTCCCAGACTTCTCTCTGATAAACGCCACCATCAGGGACTCTATACTTCTTAGAGTTTTCTATGTTCTTTTCGTATAGACCCTCTGGCGATTCAATTATAACACTTGATTCCCAGTTTTCTCTTTTGAAAGGTATCAGTTGGGCGTAAGGCGTCCCAGCAGGAATTACCCCAGTAAAGCCTTTTACTAGAAAGAATGGCATAGTGCCAGGCAGGTTAACCTTGTCGTTGTCGATAATTCCATTAGTTGTCAGGAAAGGGAGTTCGTATCTATTTAGCGGAGTTGTGTATAGGACACTATAGCCGTCAGGAACTACTACTCCCCAGTCTGACCACCAAGCAAAGTGTTGCTCGTAGAACCCCTCAGGGTGAGTGAACTGAGGCAGTGGTTCTCTGTAGGTGCAAAAGTCTTGGTAGTAAGGATTATCAATTTTTACATCGATTCGACCCTGTTCGTTGATAAAAAACTCTACGTCGCAAGGGGTCTTGTAGACGTAGCCAGAACCCATCACGTCATAAATAGCAGGGCAACCCTTCCACGTGACAATTTTTCCACCATCTGGACCGATGGCGTATTCTCCGTTGTGTGGATACTTGTAGTATCTGTCAGCATTGATGTACCAGTCTGGAATGGTTTTAATTACTGGTTCTGGTCTAGAAATGCTGATTTCAGTCAACCAAGGTCTGTTTGATACAAATTTAATTTCTGGCATTTTTTGTCTTGTCTGTTGTGATTAGGCTGATGTTTCTGACTTCGTGACGACCCATTGAATCGCCATTCTCGTTTACAGCATTTTTGTAGAAATTTGACCAGTTACCATTTAGATTATGTTGATGTACAGCCATCCCGTAGGAAGCCATCCGCTGCCAGTCTGCTTCTTCAAAGTTAGCATCTTCCACTAGAACTTCATAAGTTTGTAGATTTGCTAAAGAAATAGGCACAACTGATGCGACTGGGGTTCCTGCTGGAATTGTGATTTCCACATTTGGCTTAGTTATTCTCCAAGCAACTGGCAGGGCACTATCTAAAAATGAGGTGCTGATTAGAGTGGTAAAGCAGTATGTCCCGTCTATGAATTGATTCGGAACTGGCATCACCAAAGTGGTTACGTCTTCGTCAGTTTCAAAATGTAGATTAGTGTTGAAACTAATAGTCGCGTTACCTCTATTAGTGGAGCAATAATCCTCCCCAGCAAGTATCTTTACGTGCTGGTTGGTGGTGTCCGAGATGCCGTCCCAAATAAATACGATGTCTTCAGGGAAAGAAATGCCCCAACCCATCCTGTTGGTCAGGGTTAGTGGGAAGCAGTGGTAAGAGTGTCTACCAGCAGTCTCTTCCATCCAATCCCTAGCCACTGGTAGTTGTCTAATTTCAGCGGCTCTGTCATTGGCTTTCTTTACCTTTATGGTTGGCATTAACTTCCTGTTTCCTGAGAAAACTCTGCACTCTTGTGGAACTTGTCCGAGAAGTCGGTCATAGTCACGATTGAATACTTAGTTCCCTCGGTAACTGGCATAGCCTGATGCGGATACATAAAGTTAGATGGGAAGATGTAAAGGTCTCCAGCCCTAGGCTTCACCTTTAGGTTTAGAAGTCTAAAGAATAGTTCTCCACCCTCGTAGTCGTCGTTTGGGTAAGCGACCATAGAAACTACACAGTTGTAAGAGTAGCCGTGGTCGTGGTGCTCCATAAAGTGCTGGTTCTTCTCATACTTGATGAAGTTCATTGCTTCCCAGTAGCGAAGTTCGCCGATGTTGTGGCGCTTTGCGTAGTCCTTTAGAGCATTGATTTGTCGGTCATAAACGTCTTGCCAAAGTTGCTGTAGTTTCAGCGAGTCTTCGGACTTTACATGGGCGATGCTGTCCTTTGTAAACTTGAAGTCGTAGCAGTCTCGATACTCTGGCATCTTGGTCATGTATCCGACCATTGCTTCTTGATAAGCAAATTCGCTGTCTGGATTTAGGATGACTTCTTCCAAGCGTTGAATGATGTTCAAATCTTTAGGAAGAACGTCTCTATACACGTAAACACCAAAACCCAGTTCTTCTACTGAAGACCAAGTCTGTTCTTTGATTGTATAGTATTCCTGAATTCTACGACCGATGTCTTGTATTTCTGAGTTGTCCATTTTTCCTCCATCTGGGTGTAAAAAGATACTACCACAGGTGGAGGAAAAACGGCATCAACTCTCCTAGTACATCGGTGTTAGACCGAATCTAGGTGGGAAGAACGGCGGGAAGAATGGTGGTGGGAACCAAGGTGGGAAGAATGGTGGTGGGAACCAAGGTGGGAAGAATGGTGGGAAGAATGGTGGGAAGAATGGTGGGAAGAATGGCGCTACGGTATCTACCGAGTTTGAGTAGGCAGAAACTATCGAGTTACCGTTAGCGTTTGCCGCAATAATTCGATAGGCATTTGTAGAGTTTCCAGTACCCTCTTGGTTTACGGTAACTGAAGTTCCAGAAGTAGAACCGCTCTTACCGTCATCACACTCCCAGAAGTAGGTGGTAATTGCCTTACCACCAGTTGCTGGAGCAGACCAGTTAACTACGTCTTGGTCAGCAGTAGTGGAAGATGCGGTTGGAGCAGATGGAGTTGCTGGAACGCTAGTAACTGTTAGCGGAGAAGAGTTAGTAGATGGGGCTGAGTTTCCACTAGCGTTCTCCGCAATAACCGTAAATGTGTAAGAAGTGTCGGAGTTTAGTCCTCCAATAGTGATTGGAGAAGAAGTTCCGTTTACGGTAATGCTTCCTGGACTGGAAGTAACGTAGTATTTGGTGGCGGCTGGAGAAGTGCCTGGAAGTGAGAAAGACACAACAGCGGCAGCGTTGTTGAACGCTCTACCCGTGCCGACGTCAGTAGCGGATACGCTTGTTGGTGCCTCTGGTTGTAGAAAGTCATTTTGTTGCTGAGACCTTCTACCTGCTCTCTTAGCCATCTATTTCTCCCGTTACGCCGTCAAGTCTCCGAAGACAATCCAAGTGTTCGATGCTCTCTTCATTAGTGTAGCAGACGACCACTGGGTTCTTAGTTTCAAACCTGGAGTAGCATTTACAGTCACTCCAACTGCTCCAGCAATAGTTACCTGACCAGTTCCAGTTTGGAGGATATCCAAGGTAGTTCCGACAGGGTAGTTTACGGTTGCGTCGGTTGGAATAGTCAAAGTAGTTGCCGTTGACTTGTTGATTTCAATTAGAGTATCTCTCTCGTTGAGATTAGACAGAGTATAAGAGTCCGTCTTCTGAGAGATGGTGGTAATCGAAGGAACGCCTTGCTTAGTCTGAGTTCCGTCGGTGAACGCGATACCGCTAGAAGATACGCTGACCAAGTTGGTGAAAGTTGGAGCGTCAAGCGGTGCCTTGGTGTTGATTTGTGCCTGAACGTTGCTAGTAGCACCAGCCAAGTAACCTAGTTCAGTGATGGTGACGCTAGAAACCGCAATCTTTCCAGTAGCGTTAGCAACCACAACCACGTTGGCAGTCAGGTTGTCAGTAGTGATACTGCTAGCAGCACCAGTAATGGTTGCTTGCTTACCGCTTAGGTCCGTAGCCACTCCACCGAACTGGGTCTGAATGTTAGACGTTACTCCGCTTAGGTAGCCAACTTCAGTAGAAGTCACAGAAGATACAGCAATCTTTCCAGAACTGTCTGAGACTACTGCTCGGCTAGCGGTCAGGTCAGTGTCGTCAATAGTGGTAGCGGCACCAGTAATGGTCGCTTGCTTGCCGTCCAACTGAGTTTGGATAGCCGAAGTAACACCATTCAAATACTGAAGTTCGGTATTCGATACGTCACCGATAGTTGCAGAAGTAGCGTTTATTGACTCCACTGCTAGAGGTGCTAGCGAGAAACTAGCGTGAGCAGTGTTGATGTATACACTTTCGTCTGGCTCTGGAGTGTAGCCATCGAACACCTTCCACACTCCATCTGAAGCGTCGCGGAAGAATCCAGCGTGAGCGTAAGAGCCATCGTTGTAACCAGCGGCGAATCCAAGGTCAGGGTTAGCCGCTGACTTACCGCGAGCAACACCTCCAGAAACATAAGTGTCGGTGTCGGTCTTGGCTACAGTGAAAGTGTTTGAAGTTACTGCCAAGATGGTCTTGTTATCTCCGCCAGCGATGTTTAGTGCGCTAGGGGTAATTCCAGTAACGACAATGTAGTCGCCAATTTCGTAGTCGTGGTTAGTCGAAGTGGTATAGACAACGTTAGTTCCATCACCAACTGCGTTCGATACGTTGAACGCACCCGCTTGGTTCATGTAAATCATGTTGTCGCGGACGGTGTAGTCCTTAGTGTTGATAGTGGTAGTGGTTCCCTGAACCAGCAAGTTACCGCTCAACGTAAGGTTAGTTGCCTCAATCGCTCCAGTGAATGTTGCGCCAGAAAGGTTTGCCTTAGCGTTCAACTGAGTCTGAATGTTTGAGGTTACGTTATTTACGTAACTAATCTCGGTCGCTGAAACATCTCCGATAGAAGTGTTTGAAGGAAGTTTTACTGATGACGCAAGAGCAGAACTAGTCCACCCGTTTGCTCCGTCATAAGTAAGAACTTCTCCTGGACCAGAGACCGCACTAACCAAGTTAGCAACGTCGGATAGTGACCCTATGTCGGCACTGCTACTGAGTTTTCCGTCCAACTGAGTTTGGATAGCCGAAGTAACACCGTCAAGGTAGCCGATTTCTGTGTCTGATACACCAGAAACCTTGTCTTGTTTGCCATCAATCTGGGTTTGAATTGATGAAGTTACGTTGTTTAGGTAACTAATTTCAGTACCAGAAACGTCACCAATCGAAGTTGTGGCTGGTAGAACTACCGTTCCAGTTAGGCTAGCATTAGCGGTTGGAGCCTTAGTGTCAATCTGAGCCTGAACGTTTGAGGTTGTGCCAGATAGGTAGCCCAACTCGGTTGCGGTTACCGAAGAGGAAACTACCTTTCCAGTTGCGTTAGAGACAACTACTACGTTCGCAGTTAGGTCGCTACCGAGAACGCTTGACACCGCTCCAGTAACGGTAGCCTGCTTGCCATCTAGTTGAGTTTGAATAGCAGAGGTCACACCGTCTACGTAGTTCAACTCGGTGGTGGTGAGAGTGGCACCATCTAGGATGTTGATTTCAGATGCCGATGCGGTCACACCGTCAAGAATGTTTAGTTCATTGACGTCAGCGGTGATGCCATCTAAAACATTTATTTCTGCGGTGGTTGCGGTAACGCCATCAAGAATGTTTAGTTCTGAGACAGTGGCAGTAATTCCATCTAGCGTGTTTAGTTCTGAGGTGGTGGCGGTGATGCCGTCAAGAGTGTTTAGTTCTGCGGTCGATGCGGTCAGTCCCTCAAGAATTCCAATTTCTGATGGCGTTACGTTACCGATAGAAGTGTTTGCTGAGATGGTTACGTTTCCAGTAAGAACGGTGTTGTTCTTTACGGCATAGGTAGTAGTGGCATCTGAGGAAGATAGTTTGTTGTCTAACTGAGTCTGAATTGATGCGGTTACGTTATTTAGGTAACTGATTTCAGTAGCAGAGACATCTCCAATGGTGGTCGTAGGAGGTAGAACTACGTTTCCAGTGAATGATGGACTTGCGAGGTCTGCTTTAGTCGCCACATTTTCATTTATGGTGGAAAGTTCAGAATTGATTATGTTGATGGCGTTGCTGTTGACCCAAAGACCTAGGTTTGAGTTGTAAAGCAAGACGTGCTGAGCAATGAGGCTAGCAGCGTTGATTTGTACTCCATGTAACTCGTCTAGTTCATAGCCGTTCTGAACCTTGACAAAAATTTCACCAGTATTAGCGTTCGAGCGAGTTACTACACCTAGATAAACAGAGTGTGCTGGCTCTGCTGGAGGAGTTCCAAATACAAACTCACCCGCGGTAGATGACAACCAAACAGCGTCTCCAGCGGTAGCCGATGCGGTGTTGATTCCTGTCAGCAGACCTTCAGTAATTACATAGCCTTCGGAACCTTGAGTCAGTTCTTGGAACAAAAGTCCCATTGTCTTAGAGGAAGTGGCTTCAGAATCAGCGTCTGCCTTAGAGACAAGCATGTTGGTGCCGTTCGCACCAGAAACATAAACTACAGTTCCCTTAGCAAGAGTGACACCAGTGCTGTTCTTTACAATGTGCTGTACGGCATTTGAGTAGTTACTAATCCAAGTGGTGTTGTAGTCAGTGCCGTCAACCTTGGCGAGAATCTGGCCAGCAGTTCCGCCAGCAGCAACTCCAGCGCCAGTTGGTCCAGTTGCACCAGTTGCACCAGTTGGTCCAGTGGCTCCAGTTGCACCAGTAGGACCCGTGTTTCCTTGTATACCTTGGTCACCTTGCGCGCCAGTAGGACCCTGAGCACCAGTAGGACCTTGAATACCCTGTGGTCCAGTAGGTCCAACCTCACCCTGTGGTCCAGTAGGTCCAGTAGGTCCAACCTCACCCTGTGGTCCAGTAGGTCCAGTAGGTCCAACCTCACCCTGTGGTCCAGTAGGTCCAACCTCACCCTGTGGTCCAACAATCTGTCCGACGTTGTTCCAAGAGTCGCCGTCCCAAACGTATAGGTCGCCGTCGGCAGTAACAATATAGGCATCGTTTACAGAGTTGCCTGAGCCTGGCAAGTTTCCTGTAGTAGCAACGGTGCCAATAAAATTGATGGAAACACCTTGCGCGCCAGTAGGACCCTGTGGTCCAGTAGGTCCAGTTTCACCAGTTGCTCCAGTAGGACCAGTCGCACCTGTGGCACCTGTATTACCCTGAGGTCCAGTAGGACCAGTCGCACCTGTGGCACCTGTCGGACCAGTTGCGCCTGTAGCGCCAGTCTCGCCTTGGATACCTTGAGCACCTTGAGCACCTTGCGCGCCCGTAGGTCCAGTTGCACCAGTTGCACCAGTTGGTCCTGTTGGTCCTGTTGGTCCAGGGAGACCGCCGTAAGGCAGGTCTAAGTAGTTATCTACACCGTTACCTACTTTAAACTTGTCGGTATCAGTCTCTAACACCATTTCTCGGTCTGCAATAACAGGGTTTGCAGAAGTCCATTCTGCGAGGGTTCCACCTCTAAGTTGAATTTGAACTGCCATTATATATTTCCGCCATCAAGAGTCATGGTGCCACCATAGATTGAAAAAGGTGTTCCACCGTCAATATTACCATAAGGGTCACCAGCGATACCTTGAGGTCCAGTCGGACCAGTTGCGCCAGTTAAGCCTGTAGCACCAGTTGGACCAGTTGCTCCAGTGTTACCTTGCGGACCTGTCGGTCCAGTTTCTCCCGTAGGTCCTGTAGGACCTATTGCTCCAGTCGGCCCTGTTGGACCCGCTTCTCCCTGAACTCCTTGAGCACCTTGTGGACCTTGTGCTCCCGTTGGACCAGTTGGTCCTTGAATACCCTGTGCCCCAGTTGGACCCGTTGGACCAGTTGCACCATCAGCGCCTATGTATCCATCAGCGCCTTGAGGACCCGTTGGACCTACTTCACCTTGAGCACCAGTTGGACCCGTTGGACCCTGAGCACCAGTAGCGCCTACTTGACCTTGAGAACCCGTTGGACCAGTAGCACCTGTCTCACCTTGAGCACCAGTTGGACCCGTTGGACCCTGAGCACCAGTTGGACCAGTTGCACCTGTATCACCCTGAGGACCTACAATTTGACCTACATCGTTCCAACTATTGCCGTCCCATACGTAAAGATTTCCATCCGCGGTGACTATGTAGGCATCATTTAAAGAGGCAGAACTTGGAAGATTTCCTACAGTGGCAACTGTTCCAACAAAATTTATGGAAGTACCCTGCGGTCCAGTAGGTCCTACTTGACCTTGAGCACCTGTTGCGCCAGTTGGACCAGTAGCACCTTGAATACCCTGAGCGCCAGTTGGTCCTGTAATACCTTGGATACCTTGGATACCTTGCGCGCCAGTTGGTCCAATAGGTCCTGTTGGACCAGTTGGACCCGTGACACCTTGAATACCCTGTGCTCCAGTTGGACCCGTGACACCTTGAATACCCTGTGCTCCAGTTGGACCCGTGACACCTTGAATACCCTGTGCTCCAGTTGGACCAGTTGCTCCAGTGTTACCTTGAATACCTTGAATACCCTGAGCACCAGTTGGTCCTTGGATACCTTGAGCACCAGTCAAACCTGTTGCGCCAGTTGGTCCTGTAACACCTTGAATACCTTGAATACCTTGAATACCCTGTGCCCCAGTTGGACCCGTTGGACCAGTTGGTCCCTGAGCACCAGTTGGACCAGTAGCACCGAAGTTGGCAGCCGAACCTGGAATACCTTGAGGTCCTGTTGGACCTGTTGGACCAGTTGGTCCTTGAACACCCTGAGGACCGCCACGGGAAATTTCTACGTGATAACTTCTTGGGTCTGGCATTATCTAGTAACCTCCGCACGGACTACAAAGTTTCCGTATAATAAACGATTGACCGTTCCGCTTACTGGGGCAATAATCTCTAGGTCATAGACATACTTATCTGCCACTACGTTAGCCATATCGGCAGCAGAAACAGTTAGTTCAAAAACTCCGTTTGCGCCATCTACTGAAATTCTATTGTTTTCGGTAGTCAGAACTAAAACAGTGGTGTTTGAGGATGCCGTCTCACGAACATGCATACGAGCCGTGTATCCAGTCGTGTTAATAGCAGTGCGAGCCGAGTCTTTCCAAGTAATAACTTGCGAAAAAGTAGCGCCTTGGTCGGCGATAATGTTATGAAGTCCCGAAGGAGAGTAACGGCTCAATTTTGCTCTTTCGAAAGCGGGTGTAGTCCTTATTATTTTACAATAAACGTAGCCCAATGAGTTTTGAAAAAGGCGGAACTCAACCAGTAAATGGTGCTGATTGAGCGTCTTGACCGAGTAGAAGTTTTTACTTCTCTAAATTATCTGATTAACAATCTCTCAGATTCGTCAAGAACTTCTAATACCAGTCCTGATAAAGCATCATTGTGGTATTTCCAGTGATGGAGACAGAAGAATAGTTCCCCAGACTCTAGTTGGACATAAACATATGCCTGTGCTTGACAGGCATCGCAGCGGTCCGAGGCAGTGATTAGGTAGTCTTCGACTTTGACCTCTGGCTCCATGCCTATAATTGTAAGGTGTCTAATTGTCCCTTATTTGAGTCTTTCGGTGGCTCTGTACAAAAAATAAGACGACTAATTGACCCTGAAGTAAGAGAGTGGTCAGCAACTAACCCTTCTATTGGGTTCTCGCCTAAGGGCGGTTTAGTTATGACATTTAGGTCTAGTAACTATGTCATAAATGCCGACACTGCCGAATACTTGGTCACTACTGGCAACAAAATACAAAATAAAGTTTATTTTTGCGAACTAAATAGTGATTTTAAGGTTCAAAACCTTAGGGAAGTAAAATTCGACTCTATCCCCCTAGCCGACGAGGATTTGAAGTTAGTTAGAGGCGCTGAGGACGCCAAACTCTTTTGGCGTAACGGATTTTGGCACTTTACGGCTGTTTTGAAAGAGCCTTATGGAATACCTATCCCAAGAATGGGTACTTTTAGACTAAAAGACGACGTTGCCTACTTTTTAGACCTAAATGGTTTTGCCAACGAAGACAACAAAAAAGCAGAAAAGAATTGGATGGCTCCGTACTCTGCCAACCAGAACTTCGACTTTGTCTATGGACCCACGCAAATTGTAAAAGATAGAGAACTAATCACCGTCAGAGACCAAAGCGACGAAATAAGAGGTATCAGGGGAGGTTCTAATCTTTGGGAACTAGAAGATGGGACTTATCTAGCAATAACTCATAGGACTTATATCAAAAAGATTGAATACTTTAGTTCTCGTAGGTTTGGGGTTGTTGAAGCGGAACTAAGAAATTACGAACACCAGTTTGCTAGATACAACGAATGGGGAAAATTATTTCAGGTTTCCGAGCCATTTCAATTTATAAGCCCAGGTATCGAGTTTGCTGCTGGGCTTGTAGTTGTTGGGGATAAAGTGGTAGTTTCCTTTGGTAGAGAAGATGTCTCTTCACATTTAGCGAGCATTGAACTAAAAAAAGTTATGGAGATGCTGAGAGACGTATGAGTTTAGATTTATTAGAAGCGCCTAAGACCCAAGACACAGATTCAGAAGAAAATCACTTTGCTCATTATGCCGAGGCTGCTAAAGTCACTGAGTCTTATGTAATGGGTAGCCCTATAGAGGCTTTGTGTGGCAAGATTTTTGTGCCTCACAGAGACCCAAAAAAGTATCCAGTATGCCCTGAATGTAGGGAAATTATGGATGCCCTGTTTTTGTCGGGCGAATAATTTCTGGTTATACTTGTTCAACATCCATTACCAATCAGCCTGCCAGACAGGTTCTTCAGTGTCCCCAGATTGGCTTGGATTTACTTATTTTAGGCGCTAGGAGATTCGATGGAGATAGTCTATTTCTCTCATTATTCTGGCAATACTAAAAAATTTGTTGAGAAACTTACAGATGTTTCCATCCGTATACCCATCAAATGGGATGACGAGGAGCCTCTGATTGTTGACAAACCTTATGTTTTATTTGTCCCGACCTACGGCGGGGGAAATGATTCACACGTTGTGCCGAAGCAAGTTGTTAAATTTCTAAACATCTTGGATAATAGGCAGAACATAAAAGCCGTAGTCGGTATGGGAAACACCAATTTTGGTGAGCACTATTGCCGAGGAGCAGACGTTATTGCTCAAAAAACAGGTGTGCCAGTGATTTACAGAGTTGAGATTACTGGAACTTTAGATGATGTTATGGAAGTAAACAAAAGAATGGAGTTGCTGTGGCAGACTACAGTTACCACGAACTAAACGCGATGCTCAATCTCTACGACGAGAATGGGAAGATTCAATTCGGTAAGGATAAAGAGGCTGCTCGCGCATACTTCCTAGACCACGTAAACCAAAATACTGTGTTCTTTCACAGCATCGAGGAGAAACTTCACTATTTAGTAGAAAACGACTACTACGAAAAGGAAGTGCTAGACCAGTATGACCCTGAGTTCATCAAGTCTGCTTTCAAGCACGCTTACGCTTACAAGTTCCGTTTTGACGCTTTTCTTGGTGCCTACAAGTTCTACACCTCATACGCACTAAAGACTTTTGATGGCTCTCGCTACCTAGAGCGATTCGAGGACCGAATCGTCATGAACGCATTGGTTTTGGCTCAGGGCGACAAGAAGCAAGTTCTACATCTTATTGACGAAATCATTACTGGTCGCTTCCAACCAGCAACTCCAACCTTCTTGAACGCTGGTAAGAAGCAACGCGGTGAGTTTGTCTCCTGCTTCCTACTTCGCATCGAAGACAACATGGAGTCGATTGCCCGCGGCATCAACTCCGCCCTTCAGTTATCCAAGCGCGGTGGCGGTGTTGCCTTAAACCTCAGCAACTTGCGCGAGGCTGGTGCCCCTATCAAGAAGATTGAGGGACAGTCTTCTGGTGTTATCCCTGTAATGAAGATGCTGGAAGATGCTTTTTCATACGCTAACCAGTTGGGCGCTCGTCAGGGTGCTGGTGCGGTTTACCTAAACGCTCACCACCCAGATATCATGAAGTTCCTAGACACCAAGCGTGAAAACGCTGACGAGAAGATTCGTATCAAGACTCTCTCCATCGGTGTAGTTGTCCCTGATGTCACTTTGGAACTCGCTAAGAACGGCGAAGATATGTATCTCTTCTCTCCATACGATGTTGAGAATGTATATGGAGTTCCGTTTGGTGACATCTCGGTAACCGACAAGTATCAGGAAATGGTCGACGACCCTCGTATTCGCAAGTCCAAAATCAAGGCTCGCGTGTTGTTTGAGCGTATTGCTGAACTTCAGTTCGAGTCTGGATACCCATACATCATGTATGAAGACACCGTGAACAAGGCAAATCCTGTTGAGGGTCGTATCAATATGTCGAACCTCTGCTCTGAGATTCTGCAGGTCAACACCCCGACCACCTACAACAACGACCTTTCTTACAAGGACATCGGTCAAGACATCTCCTGCAACCTAGGTTCGATGAACATCGCTAAGGTAATGGACGGTGGGGACATCGCTAAGACTGTCGAGACCTCGGTTCGTGCTTTGACTGCTGTATCTGACTTGAGTTACATCGACTCAGTTATGTCTATCGCTGAAGGCAACAAAAAGTCGCACGCGATTGGTCTTGGTCAGATGAACCTTCACGGCTACCTAGGTCGCGAGCGGATTATGTATGGCTCGGAAGAGGCTTTGGACTTCACCAACATCTACTTCTACACCGTATTGTTCAACGCTTTGAAGGCATCAAACAAGTTGGCTATTGAGCGTGAGTCAAAGTTCCACAACTTTGAAAACTCGAAGTACGCGACTGGTGAGTTCTTCACCAAGTACATCGAAAAAGAGTGGAAGCCTAAGACCAAGCGCGTAGAAAAGTTGTTTGCTGACGCTGGTATCGAAATTCCTAATCAAGAAGACTGGAAGAAGTTGGCATCCAAGGTTGCTAAGCACGGTATCTACAACCAGAACCTGCAGGCTGTGCCACCGACTGGCTCCATTTCTTACATCAACAACTCGACCTCGTCGATTCACCCAATTGCTTCTCAGATTGAAATTCGCAAGGAAGGTAAGTTAGGTCGCGTCTACTACCCAGCGCCTTACTTGACTAACGACAACCGCGAGTATTTCAAGGACGCTTATGAAATTGGTCCAGAGGCTATTATCGACACCTACGCCGAGGCTACCCAGCACGTTGACCAGGGTCTATCGCTGACCTTGTTCTTCAAGGACACTGCCACCACTCGTGATGTAAACCGCGCTCAGATTTACGCTTGGCGCAAGGGCATCAAGACCATTTACTACATCCGTATCCGACAGATGGCTCTCGACGGCACCGACGTTGAGGGTTGCGTCTCCTGCATGCTTTAGAAATTAGATAGGAATAATATGACTGGAATAACTAGACCAATCAACTGGAACAAGATTGAGGATGAAGTAGACCTCATTGTTTGGAACAGATTGACCGCTAATTTTTGGCTACCTGAGAAGGTGCCACTATCCAACGACATTCAGGCTTGGGGCAACCTAACCGAAGAAGAGCGTCTTCTGACAATGCGTGTCTTTACTGGTTTGACAATGCTTGACACTATTCAGGGCACAGTCGGCGCTGTCACTCTAATTGCTGATGCTAGGACCCAACACGAAGAGGCTGTGCTCACCAACATTGCCTTTATGGAATCGGTTCACGCTAAGAGTTACTCCAGCGTATTCTCTACCTTGACTTCTACTCAGGAGATTGAAGACGCGTTCCGCTGGTCAGAAGAGAACCCTTACCTTCAGAAGAAGGCTGAAATTGTTCTTGGCTACTACCACGGTGATGACCCACTAAAGCGCAAGGCTGCCTCCACACTTTTGGAGTCGTTCCTGTTCTACTCAGGTTTCTACTGGCCTATGTATCTATCGTCACGCGGTCGCCTTACCAACACTTCTGACCTTATCCGTTTGATTATTCGTGACGAGGCTGTTCACGGTTACTACATTGGCTACAAGTTCCAACAGGCATACAATGAACTTCCAGAAAATGAGCGTGAGGCTCTAAAGGAATACACCTATGACCTTTTGCTTGAACTCTACGAGAACGAGTGTAAATACACTCACGACTTGTATGATGACATCGGTCTGGCTGAAGATGTGAAGAAGTTCCTCCACTACAACGCAAACAAGGCTTTGATGAACCTTGGCTTCGACCCGTTGTTCCCGAAAGAAGAGACCAACGTCAACCCTGCCATCATCTCGGCTTTGTCGCCAAACGCCGACGAGAATCACGACTTCTTCTCTGGTTCAGGTTCGTCTTACGTAATTGGTAAGCACGAATCGACTACTGACGACGACTGGGACTTCTAATGCCTACTTATGATTATGTTTGCGACAAGAACAAAGAGCACAAATATACTGAAGTTAGAAGCATCCACGCTGACCAGCAACAGACAACTTGCGCTGCTAACGGTTGCGATGGTAAACTCAACCAAATAGTTTCGGCTCCACCAATTATCTTCAAAGGTAGCGGGTTTAGTTCGAATCGCGGATAACTGGAAAGAGTAATTTTGCCTCTAACGCTGTCTTTGTCTGAAGAAGAAATCGAAAAATTTAGTAAGCACGGACCGCCCCCTTGTTCAGAGAGTGACCCAGAGGCTTTCTTTCCTCAGGAAAACTACGGACCTGACGACAAACTGCTGAGTTCCAGTTACTACGACGAGTTTGGTGCTAAAGCAGTGTGCTCTTCTTGTCCTTATCGACTGGAGTGCTTGAGACTAGCAATTGAACTTGATGCCGATGGCATTTGGGGAGGAACTACTGCTGGAGAACGCAAGAGCATAGTCCGAAAACTAAGGCGTAGAGGCAAGTCTCCTCTAAAAATAGAGAACCTACAAATGCGATAAAATAGTAGTAGCCCTTGGGAGAGAGGCATAAATAACTCACTCTTAGGGAGAAAACATGGAAATCGCAAAGAAGATTTTCAAGAGAACTATCGCTCTTGTAATCCTAAAGGTCAGTGGTGTTCTAGCCGCTGGCTCAATCGCTGGAGTAGAACTCTGGCAGTCAGCACTGGTAGCAGCATTTGTTGGTGTTATGGAAGTTGCTGAGTCACTCGCTCGTGCTTATGTTGTAGACGGCTCGCTCGACGACGATGAAATCAACACTGCTTTTGCTAGTTCGGCTGAGGCTGAAGTTGCTAAAAGCAAGGGTGTCAGATAGTCAATAAAAAGAAACCCCCTCTTTCGAGGGGGTTTTTCTTTAACTACTTCTTGAGTTTGGTTCTTGCCACTCCGTAGTAGAGAGGGTTTGAAGAACTCAGTCCCAGACCTTTGGCAATCTTGGTTAGCGAGATTCCGTTGTCCTCATACTCGTGACGAAGTGCCTCGTGATACTCTTCGACTCCTCGGTCCTTGGCAATCTTGATGCGCTCGACTGCTTCTGCCAACTGCTCTGGAGTTGCCTTACTGCGGACTCGCTTTGCTGATGGCTCAATAGTTACAGTGGTAACGCGACGGCGAACTCCAGCGTAGGTAACTCCTACAGCCTGAGCAATAGCAATAAGACTGCCACCCTTCTCGTAATACTCAACCAGTAGTCTGGTGTATTCACGACTGGCGTCGTGCTGTGGTGATTTGGTGTTGCGCGAGCCGTAAGCCTTACGAGCCAGCGGTAGCAACTCCTTTAGTAGTGGAGCGTAGTGCTCTACAAGTTGGTCAGACATCTTGTCCTTTCAAGTCATTTGTCTTTTGGTCGAAACCTTTATACCTGATTATAGACACAGGTTTTATAGAACTGCAAATTAATCTGTTAAGCCTTGGGCATAATAATAAGAATTACTGATTTTTGTACATATCTTTGCGTTCGTGGATAAAGAGAGTGATGGCGTATCTATCTCCTTTTATTACTTCCCTAACGCCGTGCTGGTATTCTTCGTTGCCTGGATGCATCACTAGGCTACATTTCTTAGGCTTTATGGCTATGTTTTTCTCTGGATAGTAAATCTCCCCACCTTGATAGTTGTCATTTAGATAGACAACTACCCCGTGCAGAATGGCATTGTTGTTTTCGTCTGGACCTCGGTCTGAGTGGACTGGCATTGAATCTCCAGACTTGAACCTATTTATGGTGCTGACGTAAGAGTAAGAGACTTTACCTTTGAGTTCTGGGTGAAAAAGTTCGTATAGTAACTTAGTTTTAAGTTGAATTTCCTTCAGCAACGTGTGGTCTAGGTCTTCTAAATTATCTACAAGCAGATTCTTGCCATTCCAAAACTCATAGTCATTGCCATCCTGACTTTCCCAGTTGTTGTTTGATTTAGCCACAGCCAAACCAACTAAATAGTCAGCCTGTTCCTTAGTGATGAAATCTTCTTCTATAAGGATTTCTGTGTTCTGGTAAAAATAAGCCATAACAAATTTTACCATTTTGTTTGAAAACTGGATTTGTCCGTGCTATAGTTTCTTCCAACAGGTTGTCGACGGAGAACCTGGAGTATGGCTGAATAATCCTCGAAGTCAAATGGGGAGGATAAGGCAACGTCTGACCTTAGCGGGTCGCCTTAGCGGGCAAAGGGCGGGTGTGCTCAAAAGCGGTACTATACAGAGCCGTATTGACTAGGCACTGGTGGTAAAAAGCAATCCACCTACTCACCACCACTCCTTTCATTAATAAGGGGTGGTACCCGCGTGTGTAGTTCAATGGTAGAACTTCAGTTTTCCAAACTGATGGCGCAGGTTCGATTCCTGCTACACGCTCCAATAACTTGAAAATGTCAGATACTTGTTGTATAGTGTAGGCATGGGAAGAAAAAAGAAATCAACAGAACCAGATGTCGCTAGACCAAATGCGAACTGGGAATACATCACTGAGATGCAAATCAACGGTCGTAATGTGACCAAGGGGACTGAACTAAAAATCTCTGGCGAGCGCGGTCGCTTTGTTTTCGTGAACTACACCAAGACCGACAAAGGTAGAGAGTGGATTACTGTGTGGGGCGGACCTAAGGGTATGGAGTCTACGCGCAGTTTCTATCTAGACCGAGTCAAGACAGTTCACTCTAAAAACAAGACCGACGGCAATCTGGTCAAAGCGCTGAAAGAGCGCAAGAAGGCTGAGAAAGAAGCCCAGCAAAGCCAATAGCAAGGTGTCGCTTTATAAACTTAGGTTTAGGTTTATAAGAGATAATCTGTCCAAAAGTGATACATTATTATACAACTTTCTGGGTTTGGTTGGTTCCAGCCCGTAGTGGTAGAATTAATAAAAATAACTAGGAGATGACTCGGTGGAGACTATTGTTTACCACATTGGACCTGCGTGCGTTCAGTGCAACCAAACCAAAAAGATGATGACCAAACTCGACATTGACTTTAGAGAAGTCGATTTGAGAGAAGAGCCAGAACTAACTGAAAAGTTCAAGGCGGAGGGTCACATGAGCGCTCCTATAGTAACAAGCCCTATCGGTACTTGGTCAGGATTCCGCCTCGACCTAATTCAAGACTTGGCTCAGGCTAACCCCAAGGGCTAGAAGTATTTAAGTGCGTTGGCTCTGGAAACGGAGTCAGCGACGTAAGTGGAAAACGCCAGCCTCCGATGTAGGCGTCCTCGTATTCAGACTTGCCAATCACATCGTCTGCCATAACCCATCCGTAGACTTCGACGTCCCTAAAGTATTCAGGGTCAGTAACGCGACAAGCAACGATTGCCTTGCCAGCGTCTTTCTTCCAAATAGCAACGGCGTCTTGGGTGCGAACGGTGCGAACCTCCATGTTTCCACCGACGTCAGGTAGGTGCTTTCGGTGTGGGTGGAGTTCGTTGGGATACCAAGGCAGGCTGTAGACCTTGTTGGTTGCTTTGGCAACTGCCCACTCCGCGACAATGGTTCGGATGTTGGCATTGAGTTCTGGTTCCAGACGTCCGTCTTTCTTGCCAGCCTCGTAGTTGGGGCGGTCAGTGCTGTCGAATTTCATAAGCCAGCGTTCTACGCCTAGCATCGTGCAAACTCGTAATTCGTCTTTTGTCATTTTTACGTTGAACATAATCAGATACTACAGCATCGACGTCCAGAAGGTAAGATAGGTATATGTCGCAGAAAGAGCACGAACCATTCAACTTTAGGAAGTCTGGCTTCTTTGAGGTAAATGGCATAAAAGAACTGGTCGGTAAGTTCAAAGACGAGTGGCTAATCGACACTTCGCGTCAAGAAACTTATGCTGTCCACCAAGACACCGAGTCCTACTTTCTCTATCAGACTGACCTTACTTGGGAATCTGGTGAGCCTTTTATAGTAACTAAACACGACATTGACCCTGAGTTAGAAGACTTGGTCGAGCCGATAATTAGTGAATTAGAGGGACTTCACGACGGTCAACGTGGGAATGTGCTACTTATCAAGTTGAAGGCTGGGTGCTCTGTAGCCAGCCATCGAGACGGCGGTCAGTATTTAGACTCTGCTAGAAGACATCACATAGCGATTATTACTTCTGACGAAACTAAGTTTGGGGTAGGCGACGAAGAAATCTCTATGACCGAAGGCGTCTGCTGGGAGATAAATAACTCTCGCGTCCACTATGTAATAAACGATTCCGACACCGACAGAGTTCACCTACTTGTGGACATAATGCCAAATTCAAAAACAAAATAGTCGACGTCCAGAAGAAAGCCCTAATGATTTACAACGAAGACTGCCTAGAAACGATGGCTAGGTTGGAGGACGGGTCGATTGACCTTACTGTGACCTCTCCGCCATACGACAATCTTCGTTTGTATAATGGATACTCGTTTGACTTCGAGGCTGTGGCTAGGGAACTTTATCGCATAACAAAAGATGGTGGCGTAGTCGTTTGGGTAGTCGGGGACGCCACGATTGATGGGTCGGAAACGGGAACGTCATTTAGGCAGGCGCTGTTCTTCAAGGAGATTGGCTTCAACCTCCACGACACGATGATTTACCAAAAGCACAACTTCTCTAATCCCAGCACTAATCGCTATCACCAAATCTTTGAGTTTATGTTTGTGCTAAGCAAAGGCAAACCTAAAACCTTCAACGCCCTTAAGGACAGACCTAATGTAGAAGCAGGGAAGATTGGCAGTTGGGGGAAGAACACATCGCGCCAAGTCGACGGCACTATGGTCGAACGCAAGCGAAAAGTGAACACGGAGTTTGGGATGCGCTACAACATCTGGCGTATCAAGACAGAGATGAAGCCACTACACCCTGCTCCATTTCCCGAAGAGTTAGCAAGAGACCACGTATTGTCTTGGAGCAATCTAGGCGACGTCGTTTATGACCCCTTTATGGGTAGCGGAACTACTGCCAAAGTTGCTATTGAGACTGGTAGGAAGTATCTTGGTAGTGAGATAAGTTCTGAGTATTGGAAAATAGCGCAGAAACGTATCAATCCCTGATGGTGTAATGGCAGCACACCGCCCTTTGGAGGCGTGGGTCTTAGTTCGAGTCTAGGTCGGGGAGCGAAAGGATTGTAGTAAAATGGCTAATCGTCGACGTCGCTATGGTTACCCTTGTCGAAAGCACAGGCTTTGGTTCAAGGGTAGTTACTGCCCGATGTGCTACAAAGAAAGAAGAGACCGAGAGAGGTCTCTATAATATTGCTCCCATCGTTTATCGGTTAGGACACCGCCCTTTCACGGCGGAGAGACGGGTTCGACTCCCGTTGGGAGTGCCAATAGATAGGAGGAACATATGGACCACTTGAGGTCTACTCGTATGCAGTTAGAGCATACCGAAGTATTCATTCACTGCCATGATGAACTGTCTTGTCGTAGCGATAGCAAGTGCACTCTCCATAACCGTAGCGACCACGCTATGCGTAGTTGGAAACAGAACTGGAGAGACGACCGTAAGTTTATGGAGCGTATTTGTGAGCACGGTGTTGGGCACCCAGACCCAGATGAAATAAACCCGTATAGGATTCACGGCTGTGATGGTTGTTGCGAAGGATTAGTAGATTGATGGTGAACTCAATCAATCTTATAGAGGGAGAAAACAAGTGACAGATAAGCCACACTATGACGTATTGATTGCTACACCTGGAAAGATGCTTCACGCCGAGTATGTTTCTAGTCTGGTAAATACGATTCGCTGGCTGGAGTCTGAAGGTAAGACCTACAAGTTCCTAAACAAGCAGGGGTCGCTAATCTCTAGCACTCGCGAATCCACTGCGCTTGACTCATACACTCCAAACTGGGAGACGCGCGAGGTCGGTGGAGGTGCCTACACCTACGGCAAAATCTTTTGGATTGACTCAGACGTAGAGTGGGATGTAGAAGCCTTCAAGAAGATTTACGAATCCGAGCAGGACATTGTTGGCGGTCTTTACCAGACCGCTCCAGACGGAAGAGTTGCTCTTGCGTTCTTCGACGGCGCTGGACAACCGACCGTTGTTCGCGAGCAGGACTTCATAATGATGGACGAAGGACTACACGAAGCCTACGGAATCGGCTTTGGGTTTGTCGCTATGAAGTCTGGTGTCTTTGAGAAGTGTGACCGACCTTGGTTCTTGATGGAGCGCATCAAGTGGCAACACCTAGACTTCGAACTCAATGTTGGTGAAGATTACTCGTTCTGCGTAAATGCCAGACGTAATGGATTCAAGGTTTATGTTGACTCGACCGTAAAGGTGAGACACCATAAAGAAACGGTTTATCAAATAAGGTAAGCCACTACGGGCGGTGGCGCAGCAGGTTAGCGCGGTCGGCTCATAACCGATTGGTCGTGGGTTCAAGTCCCACCCGCCCGACCAAAAACATAGGAGTTGTGGTGAATAGAGTTAGCGAGCAAGAGGCTAGGAAATTCATTTCCGAGATAAAGCAACGTAGAATTGCTGAAGAGAAGCGTAAGTTTTACGAAGCAAAGCGAATAAGAGAAGCCTCCAATACCCCAATGGCAGAGGGACCCGACTTAAAATCGGCTCAGTGTCAGTTCGAGTCTGACTTGGAGGACGGAGGTAAAAATGAGTGAGTATCCAAAAATCATAAGTAACTTCATCTCTGATGAAGAAATAGCAAGAATAGAGTCTTTCTTGGATTCTCTGGCTACTCCTGCTCCCCATAAGGAAAATCTTCGAGCATGTCTGGGCTATCAAAACTCAAAGATTGCGTCAAAGATTGGATACGAAGAGCCTGTCATAAAAGGCTATGAGTTTGGCGAACACTCTAAGACTGTCAAGGATATTGGTGACATTCTTCTGAGGACTAAATCAGTATTAGAAGAAGAGTTCGGTCAAGAGATGGACACTGTGAACTTTCTTTACCAGCAACTACTTGAGGGTGGATTCAACGAACTTCATTCAGATAGCACCAGACTGGATGGCACTCCATTTAATGATGACGGGACTCCAGAAGAAACCGAGTGGTCTGCTTTACTATACCTAACCTCTGGCGGTGGAAAAGACTTCGAGGGCGGAGAACTAATTTTTCCTAAGCAAGAACTTACTTACGTTCCAGTCAAGGGAGACTTGGTATTCTTTATTGGAGACGTTCACCACCCACACAGGGTTGCCAAAGTAACTAACGGAGTTAGAAGCACGCTTGTTTCTTTCTTTGGTAAAAAAGGAAACATCTCTGAAGTAATCGCATTTCACGATTAATAAAACCCCGCGTAACTCAGTGGATAGAGTGAGACCCTTCTAATGTCTAAGTCGTAAGTTCGATTCTTACCGCGGGGGCTATAGAATAAAGCAATGAGCAAATACATGAAGACGGAGCAGGCGGTTGTCTATCACGGTAACTGTCTAGATGAACTAAAGAACATCCCAGACGATTACGTAGACGCAATTGTTACTGACCCTCCTTACGGTCTTGGGGATTCCGACCCTGACTACATTCTTTCTGCTCTAAAGATGTGGATGGACGGAGACCGTTCTCACATCCCTGCTGGCAAAGGTTTTATGGGTAAGCAGTGGGACGCTTTCGTTCCACCTCCTGCCGTATGGGACGAGTGCTTTCGCGTTCTAAAGCCTGGCGGATACATCTTGGTATTTGCTGGAACTAGAACCGTAGACCTTATGGGTCTTTCAATTCGAATGGCTGGCTTTGAGATTCGCGACTCCCTAACTTGGATTTACGCTCAGGGATTTCCTAAGTCATTAGACATTAGTAAAGGCATAGATAAGTTGGCTGGGGCTGACCGCGAAGTCGTTGGCTCTCGACCGCTAACTGGAAACGGAAAGACTTTGAAGTCTGGATTCCACCAGCCTGACGGAACTGGCGCTGGGGAAACCATCAAGCAAGATGTCTACGAATTCACCGCTCCTGCTACTGACGACGCTAAAAAATGGGAGGGCTGGGGGACTGCGCTAAAGCCAGCATCTGAACCAATCATTATGGCTCGCAAGCCTTTGAGCGAGAAGACCGTAGTAAAGAATGTCTTGAGGTGGGGGACTGGCGGTATCAACATCGACGGCACTCGAATCAGTGTGGCGGAGGGTGACGAGCCAGTTGCTGGACACCGAACCGCGACGTTTGGAACGCAGGACACGATTTCTGGTGGAGACGGCTCTGGCGATTGGTCTTGGTCAGGTAAGGGTCGCTACCCTTCAAACGTAATGTTTAGTCACGCTGACGAGTGCGTCCAAGTGGGTGTAACACAAGACTCTTATGTAATAAACAGAACTGAAGAGTGGACTGGCTTCGGTCAGAAAGAGCGACCTGATTATGAGAGCGAATCGCAAACTGTCGACGTTCCTATTTTTGAATGTGTAGATGGATGCCCTGTGAAAGAGATGGGCGACTCTAGTCGATTCTTCTTTGTATCTAAGGCAAACAAGAAAGACCGAAACGAAGGTCTAGATGGTCTTGCTGAAAAAGGCAAAGTCTTCAATGGAAAGAGCGCAGAATCTGCTGGTAATGCGCCGGGTTCAGTGGAGGATAAGTTCAGCACCGCTCCTCAGAAGAACTTCCACCCGACCGTGAAGCCGACGTCCCTAATGAGACAGTTAGTAAAGATGGTCGCTCCTGAGGGGGCAATTGTTCTAGACCCGTTTACTGGTTCAGGCTCTACTGGTAAGGCTTCAATTCTTGAAGGCAGAAGGTTTATTGGAATTGAGATGACAGACGAGTATCTGCCAATCATCCAAGGTAGACTGGAACACGCAATCAAGGAGAAAAATAAGTGATGCAAATCTTTTACTACACTCACGACACCGCGCTAAAGCCAGTCTATTCAACTGACGAAGCAGCAGGAGCAGACCTAAAGTCGGCGGAAGATGTAATCATTCCTGCTGGCAAAAGCGCTTTGGTAAAGACTGGCGTAAAGGTTGTGATTCCTAACGGTTACGTTGGTCTGATTCACCCTCGCTCTGGTCTCGCGCTGAAGCACGGAATCACGGTTCTAAATACGCCGGGCACTATCGACTCTGACTACCGAGGCGAGATTGGTGTCATTCTCCACAACACCTCGGACCGCGACTTCTCGATTGTGGTCGGAGACCGAATCGCGCAGATTGTGTTTCAGAGTTATGTAAAAGCCGTATTCACGCACGGTGGAGTCGACGTCCCTAAGGATGAAGACACTGACCGAGGAGACCGAGGATTTGGTTCGACTGGAATTGGTGAACTCTAGTGACATCTATTTCTTTTAGAAGTGACGTCACGGTAAAACTGATTCAGGCTATGGCTTCTGACGAGGCTGTGGCGATGGCTGCTCGTGTGTCGACTGGCTCAACCCACGCTTCTCCAGATAGAGACGCTGGGCTAATCAATTACCTAATGCGTGACCGTCACGGTTCGCCTTTCGAGCACAATGCTTTTACCTTCTATATTGAAGCGCCTATCTTTGTGTTCCGTGAATTTATGCGTCACAGGATTGCTTCCTATAATGAAGAGTCTGGTCGCTACAAGGAACTTGAGCCTGTGTTCTATGTTCCAGCGCCTGAACGTAAGTTGATTCAGATTGGTAAGACTGGAGCCTACGAATTTGTAGAAGGCAGTAAAGAGCAATTTGTTGTCACTAGCGAATCAATCAAGGATGCTTGTGTGTTTGCTTACCAGCAATACACTGAAATGCTCAACGCTGGGGTAGCCCGCGAAGTAGCAAGAGCGGTTCTACCAGTTACTACTTACAGCAGTATGTATGTAACTATGAACGCACGCTCAATGATGAACTTCTTATCACTGAGAACTTCTAGACCTGAAACTAAGTTTCCGTCTTTCCCTCAACGGGAGATTGAGATGGTTGCTGAAAAGATGGAAGAGTTCTTCGCAGAGAAGATGCCTATTACATACGAGACCTTCAACAAGAACGGACGGGTAGCACCATAATGGCAGGACTAAGACCAGTTGGAAAGCGCGTGGTTATCGAGCCAATCGCCGCCGAAACTACGACGGCTTCAGGTTTGGTGATTCCAGACTCTGCTAGGCAGGCTCCGCAAGAGGCAATTGTTATTTCTGTTAGCAGTGAAATCGAAAACCCCGACGTAAAGGTTGGAGACAAAGTTATCTATTCCATCTACGGTGGAACTAGCATTTCTATGGGTAGTAGAACCTACCTAGTAATGGAGATTGCTGACCTAATCGCGGTGGTCGAGTAATGAGTAAAGACATAGACATCGAAGCCATTGCTTTTGACGAGAAAGACGAAGTAATCGTCGATAAGATTGGTCAGGCGGTTCGTCAGGCTATGAAAGCCAGAGAAGACGTACAGAACGCTTTGGCTGAGGCAATTGACAGTTCGTCGACGTTCGGGTATGAATTAGGTGTGTTAGATGAACGACACCGAGTCCTTGACGCGATGCGAGAAGTTCTAGACCAAAAACAATACGCTGACCTATACAAGAAAGTAGAAAATGGCTAAAGGTAAAGGCGGAGGCGCTCCGCAGAAGCAGACTGGTGGAAACTCAGACCGTAAGAACGGTAAGGCGAATAAGAAGCGCCCGAAGATTTTCGACGCAATCAAGCGTCGTCTGGTAACCAACAAGTAAGAGGTGTGAGCGTGGCTGAGGTATTTGTCACAAGTGATACGCACTTTGGTCACGCAAACATTATCAAATACGCTGGTCGTCCTTTCGATAGCGTAGAAGAAATGGACGAGGCTCTGGTAGAGAACTGGAACTCAGTGGTAAAGCAAAGTGACAAGGTCTACCATTTGGGCGACGTCACTATGAACTCCAAAAGCCTAGACATTCTGAACAGACTAAACGGACGTAAGGTGCTAATTAAAGGCAACCACGACATCCAAAAACTAAAGTTCTACACTCCACACTTCTACGACATTAGGGGTTGCCACGAACTAGGTAAGTTCATACTTACCCACATCCCTGTTGCTATTAGCCAAAAACTAAGATACTCTAGCGGAAACATCCACGGGCATCTACACGAGAAGTCTATGGAAGACCCTTGGTACATCAACGTAAGTGTTGAACAGACCAACTACACGCCAATAAGTTTTGACGAGATAGTCAGGAGAACTCTATGAGTTACGCACGGTTCGGCTGGGATGGCTCAGATGTCTATGTGTTCGAGCACGTAGGTGGTTTTATCCAGTGCTGTGCCTGCTGGTTGAATGAGGTGGAAGACGGAGACATCTTCCCTGAATCAACTAATCTCAAGACTCCGCGCGAGGCTTTGGCTCATTTAGAAGAGCACGTTAGTGCTGGACACTGCGTGCCTTCTAAAACCTTTGAACAGATTCGTGAAGAATATGCTAACTCTATGGATACTCCAATTGAGCCATACGTAGAAGACCCTGAAGTTGCAAATCGTAGACGTAATAGACTACGTGAATTATTTGAGATGAAAGACGAAAAAAGTGAGTGACGAGACAATAACTCTAAAGACTGACAGCCTTGACAAACTAACTGAGTATTGGATTGCTGAGGGAGTTAAACAAGAGCAGGAGCGTATTCTCGGACTGCGTAAACAAATTATCAACTGCGTAATCAACTACGGGCTAACACCTGAAGTTTATTTGCGTGTGATGAGTGACATTGAGGCTGTTATCAAAGGAGAGCAGATTTGAATGGGATGTAGTAATGATAGTAATTAGGCACTACAATGATAAGTTCACTAAAGCCAACCCGTCTTATGGATTTTCCATCTGGGGTTGGAGTAAAAGATACCGCAGACTTCCTACATTAGATGTATATCTAGGCAACCACTTTTATGCTATTTTTTGGAAAAGGAAAGACGATGAATCAATCAATCCCCGACGACCCTAACCCTGAAATCAAAGACGCTACGCATCGGATGTCTATGGACATAGATGACGCTACCGCATTGGTAGTGAAACTGTTCATCCAAGAAGGCATGATTCGAGAACGCGAGCGCATCGCTGAGTGGATAAAGGCTCACAGGACTGAAGTTGCTGAAGGCGTTTGGAGAGACCACTTCGATTCCGAGTATCTACTAAACAATGTAATTCCTGTGCCAGAAGTAGAAAGCGAAGAATATGTAATTCCTGTGTCAGAAGTAGAAAGCGAAGATTAGTGGGACTTTTTATGCACGACCCTAGAAAACTATTTCACCTAGAAATCATCGACACCGATGGTGACCGCTTTGTGGAGTGGGAGTGGGCGATGTCAGAAAAAGACCTACAAGACCCTATCTCTTTGGGGTATGACATAGCGCGACTAGAAGTTAGACCTGCCACAGAAGACGAAACCAGCGCTTGGTTAGAAGGTCACGGTGAAGCGTTGATGGTCAGTATGGCTGAAGAAAGATTGGCTAACTGGAACGGTGTAGCCTACGCGGTCGAGTCTCTGTCGCCGATGGTCTCTAGGGAAGTTTTTACCTGTGGTGTCTGCGAGAAGTCATTAGACCTAAAGACTAAGGCTGCGACTCTTGGCAACTTTTATCTGAGCGTAAGAACACCTCGCGAGAACCAAGCAAACAAAACCATCCTGTGGCACGTTTGTATCGACTGCTCTATCGAATAGGAAAACTTTGAAAATCTATCTCGCTGGTCCAATGACTGGTATCGAAGACTGGAACTTCCCTGCTTTCTTTAAGTTAGAGGAGGACATACTTAAGTTTGCGCCAGAAACTTTAGTAATAAACCCTGCCCACAATGATGGGCCTACTTATGAAGAAGCGTTAGAGTCCGCCAACTCTAAGCGTTACTCTTGGGATTGGTATATGCGTCGCGACCTAAAGCACGTCCTTGAGGCAGATGCTTTGTGTGTTCTACCGGGCTGGCAAAACTCTAAGGGTGCTTCGCTTGAGGTTCACGTCGCTAATTCTCTTGGTTTACCTATCTATGTTTTTCAAGATGGCAAACTGATTCCGCGCGTAAGAGTTTTGGGTCTCAGCGGTTGGGCTAGGTCAGGAAAAGATTCAGTTGCTGAGTTCTTGGAAGAGCGTTGTGGTTACACAAAGATGTCTTTCGCTCAGCCAATGAAGGATGCTCTTGTAACTTTGAACCCTATGATTGACGTCCTAGATAGTCGCGTAAACCTAAAAACCGCTTTAGGGGGTATGGATTGGGACTACCTAAAAAGCGTTAGCACCGAGATTCGACCGCTCTTACAGAGACTTGGCACCGAGGTTGGTCGCCAAATGTTTGATGAAAACTTCTGGGTAGACTTGGCTCTAAAGCAGATTCCTGATGGGGCTAAAGTGGTCTTCGCCGACGTCCGTTTCCCTAACGAGGCGGAGGCGGTAAGAAAGTTGGGCGGTCAGGTGTGGCGAATTGAGCGGGATGGCTATGGTCCTGCCAATGACCACATCTCGGAGCACGCCCTAAACAAATACGACTTTGACCAGAGAATCTATAATGATAAAGACCTAGAAAGTCTCTGGGATAAGGTTGGAGTCCTCTGTCGTGAACTGCCCTAAAAGTGTGAAAATTGGCACCCACGTCTTTGACATAGTTGAAAGACTAAAGGAAGAAGATGGGATGCTGAATGACTCCACCTTGGGCTACACACTTGAAGCGAAAACTCTTATAGTAATAGATAAGGGTTTGTCTGACAGCAAGAAGCGCCAGACTTTACTTCACGAAATCATGCACGCTTGCGTTTATGTATTTGATACGAGCGTAAAGCCGAAAAAGACAGACGAGTTTGAAACTTGGGAGCACTACTTTATTGGTATTTGGGAAGAGCCTTTGCTTATGCTTTTACAAGACAATCCAAAACTAGTAGATTTCTTTTTAGGGCGCGCGCAAAAGTAGTTTGATTTGTCAGAGATTTGTGTTACTCTAAGTAGGCAATCTCTCGCCCGTGTTGGGTATCGGGCTTGGTTGTGTTGTTTCATAGTATCATCTCCTTTCAATCAGGAAGAGCCTCCACGAAAGTGGGGGCTTTTCTTTTTATCAGGGTTCTGGAGACAATTTATAATAGACGTATGGGCGATGCGTTTGATTCTAAAGACATCAATATGGACTTACTTGGTAAGCGCGTTACGCTACACTCGCCATACTTCCCTACTAATCAACAACGCATTAGTGGCGAAGTGGCATACGTTGAGCAGTCAAAAGTTCCAGTAAAGATTGTTGTCAAAGAAGATAACAACAAAATGATTATGGTAAATACTGCTCAGTATCGAGTCAAAGAAATCGACTAAACGATTGGTCCGCCAGCAGCCCAAGCATTACAAGTTCTTGATGCTGCGCACTTGAAGTCCAGTGCTTCACAGAAACCTAACTCTGCTTGGTCGATAGCGTCCCAAGCGTTCTTCTCTCCTGAGTCGCCCTGCTCGATTCCGCTTGAAATACAGTCAAGCATCTTTGGGGTGCGAACAAAGAATACGCAGTTTCCGCAGATGCTCTTCTTAGCGTCTTCTGGAGTAACGTCCCAGCGGTCTGCCTTTTCTTGCCAGAACTCTTCGCTAGGTTCCTTAGGGTTTAGTGGTCCGTAACCAACATTGTCAATAGCGTTCTGACGGTTCTCGATGTTTAGAACGATGTCCTGAGTTGCTGGTGGACATTCATCTTCATCTAGCGCTGCCACTAATGAAGCAAGTATCGGATGCATAGACGATGCTTCCGAGTGCCTTGGGTGCATCTTAGGTAGCAAGTCGTTATCTTGAATGTACTTAGAGTTAGTTGGCTTACCTGACTTGACTAACTTTAGGAAGGCATTTACGCGCGCCATTGCCCACGAGTTGCGGTTCTGGTCTGGACGGTGTGAAGTTGAGAACGCACCTGCGCCGCGACGATAGACAGCCTTGAGCATACGCAAGTTCACCTTGCGACCGTTCTTTGCCTTCTCGTTGTGCTCTGATACTTTCTTTTCTAGAGCCTTGATGATTTTGTCAGTGAACTCGATTCCTTTGCCAGTGGCTGCCGAACCCTTTTTGTTTTTGTCAGAACCTTTTATTTGCTCTTTCTTAGGGGCAGGCTTTGAGCCAGCGGTGGCTAGAAGTCTGTGCTCTCCAGCGGTCTTACCTTCTGGTGCTTTACTTGGGTCAACAGCGCCTTCTGGTAGAACTGCGAAACGGCAATAGCCGTCTGGGTGAACAGCATACGCAATAATCGCACACTCTTCCCCTCCTCTGTAAAGGACGCAGTTACTACACTTCACTCCCATTACGGCGTGTTCGTTGTCCTCTGGTTCGTGATAGTCTGCCCAGATACCAGTTTGGTCTTCGTCAAACTTGCCATACCTGTTGGCAATAGTAATTAGCGCTTCGGCTAATTCTTTTTCTTCAGGAACCAGATTGTCA
>JACCDV010771810.1_pt1 | contig 130691 bp, 125 predicted proteins | sample 7446131 | NCBI WGS metagenome assembly JACCDV01 (sample SAMN15323448, study PRJNA562643) | freshwater metagenome | isolation source: river surface water | place: USA:Blue River Watershed | collected 2017-08-17 | reverse complement strand
CATTAGCGCAGTCAATCCATCCTTATTTTGTAAATCTAAATTGGCTCCTTTTTCTATCAAAATACGCACTACTTCTGCTGTATTATATCGCGCAGCAAACATTAGCGCAGTATTTCCATTATCCATTAATGTTAGATCAAAACCGTTATCAAGAATAAATTCCACACCCTTAGCATCTCCCCCCTCCATCACAATCCATACAAAATTACTTCTTAATTTTGATTGCACAATATCGCGCTTTTGTTTTTCAATCTCACGCACAACTTCTAAATTGCCAAAATATAGAGCAATTTCGAGATATTTCTCAACCAACTTATCATCATCATATTTAAGCTGCTCTGCGACGCCACAAGCTTTACTTCTTATTAAATATAGCAAATTTTCTTGAGGCAAAAGATCTATTTGATCAAAATATCCAAGCCCATGTAAAACATCAAATTCGAAAATCTTCGAACATCTTTTGTAAGCAGAATCTTGATCGAAAACGAAGTTTGGCCTTGGATAATCATAAAGAAAAGGAAAGCAAAATAAATTTGCCGTTCGACTCGCAATCGATGAATTAAAAACCGCAATCTCATCTTTTGACAAAGAAAATTCTTCAGCAAGAATCTTAAAATGCTTGTTTTCATTAAAAGAGCCGCAAGCCCTCAACCTATCTAGACCAAAACCAATTGTTATTTTTACAAATTTATCTCCATTTTGACATAAATATATATCAAATCCCTCTTTCAACATTCTAACAAGTTGCTTGATTTTCCTTGATTGATATTGATCAATATCTTTTTCTTCTAAGCTTAAAAAAGACTTATCAACCACTATGGTTTTTTTTCTCATCTGTGATTCAAAAGCAATCGAACTTTGCCACGCACAACCAGAAACCGCATGTTTTGGACTAAATCGCGCTGATGCAGAAATTCCATCAAAATCTTGCTTAGTACCACAAAATAAATATGGCGGTATATAGAAGATATTATCTGCAAGTTGTGGAAATTTTTTGGCCATCATTCTTAATAACTCAAAATCGTGGCAGCGCTCAATTACACTTTGTTGATACGGGCCACGATACTGCGAAAGCTTTAGATCTGGATTTTCTTCAAGAAGTTTTTCTAATAAAAATATTATGACCATCCTATTTAGGCCTATACCATAACTATCATTAAACCCAATTTCTACATGATACTCTACAGCAAACATGACAGGAGTAATGTTAAAAACAACATTATTCTTGTCTTTATAAGAAAAGATCTTATCAATTTTTGCTCCATTTTCATAAAGAAATTTTACAATGCTTAATCCAGAATTGCATTTTATCGCATATGACAAAACATCAAAATTACTAGCACGATCTTGAAGAGAATATTCATTAATTTTACTTCTTATACTATCATCTTGCAAAAGCTCTTTTATCCAATACAAATCCTTGTTTTTAATTGCAACAAACAATTCCATCATATAAAATCTTTTTCCAAATATTTAAAATATATGTGATGCTTTTAATAAAAAACTTAACCATATCTTTTTTTCATAATCAACATTTTTTAAAAGTTATAGATAATATCTCTTTTAATTTGATTCAAAACAAGGTCACCGCTTTAATTGGGCAAAGCGGTTCAGGAAAATCAATTACGGCGCTGGCAATTTTAGGGCTTTTGTTAAAAGAAAAAAACAGGGGCGCAAAAATCAGTGGTGAAATTATTTTCAACTTTGACGATTCACTCAATAAATCTGCAAAAAATGTTAAGAATTTACTTAAACTTAATGATCATCAGCTCTCTAAAATACGTGGTTGCGAAATTGGCATAATTTTTCAAGATCCTAATAGCGCCCTTAATCCTTTACACAAAATTGGCGCACAACTTTCGGAGGCGATTAAAATTCACAATCCTAAAATTGGCGCAAAAAATCTACAAAATCGCGTTTTAGAATTAATGGATTTAGTAGGTCTTAACGCTTTAAAATCAAGGCTCGGTGATTATCCCCACCAACTTTCCGGTGGACAAAAACAGCGGTTGATGATTGCCATCGCTTTAGCCAATAATCCAAAATTACTGATCGCCGATGAGCCTACAACCGCGCTTGACGATAGCAGTCAACAAGAAATTTTGGACTTGTTATTACGATTAAAAAATCAGCTAAATTTAACCATTTTATTCATCACTCATAATTTAAATATTGTTAAACAAATTGCAGATGAAATATTGATATTAAAGGATGGTAAGCTTATTGCTAAAACTACAAAAGATGAAATTTTTGGTGATGATATAAAAATGGCAAATTTTTTAAAACAAAATCCTAATCAATATTTGCACAAATTAATAAAAATTGCACAAATTAATGAGAAATTTAGCCAAAAATCAGCTTTTTTAGGCAAAAAACATGGATTTTTTGAGAAAAATAACAATAAATTGATTTTATCAATAAAAAATCTCTCAGTTATTTACAAAATTAATAATAGCTGGTTTAATCCTAAAAATTTTTACGCGCTAAAAAATATTAATTTCGATATCTATGCTAGACAAAATTTAGGTATCATTGGACAATCTGGCTCAGGAAAATCAACACTCGCCAAGGCTTTGCTTGGATTAATAAAACATGAAGGATTAGTGATACAACACTCACAAGATGATTATCCAAATTTGCCTCAAAACATAATTAAAAAACTATCCCCACAAGGCTTATCCATAGGTGCTACTCTAAAAAAATCACAAATACAAATTGTTTTTCAAGATCCATTTTCAAGCTTAAATCCGCGATTTCTGGTGCGAGATATTATAGCTGAAGGATTAATCATCCATAAAATCGAAAAAAATTCTGCAAAAATCGATAAAATTATCGATGAAATATTACAAAAATTAGGGCTTGATGCGATGTTAAAAAACCGCTACCCACACCAGCTTTCAGGCGGGCAAAGACAACGTATAGCTATTGCACGAGCACTGGTACTAAAACCACAAATCTTAATTTTAGACGAACCAACCTCAGCCCTAGATTTTGTAGCACAAAACGATATATTAGAATTATTAATAGAACTACAGCAAGATATTAATATTACTTATATCATAATTTCGCATGATCTAGCTGTAATAAATCGCCTGAGCCATAAAGTGATTAGACTTAAAAATGGAGAAATTATTAATACACACCAACAATAATATTTAAGGTAAGATTCTTTGCTCATCAATTCAAAAGCGAGTTGATATAATTTTTTTATGCAAAAAAATTTTAAAAAAACCAATTTTTTATAAATATTATTGCTTTTTAATCTAAAAAACATATGATATCCCATTAAATCGCCTTATTACAAGGCTTCCGAATAATTTTTAACATGAAACGTCCCGAATTATTATTGCCGGCAGGTACGCTTGATCGCCTTAAAACCGCCATTTTATATGGTGCTGACGCTGTCTATTGCGGCACGCCAGATATGTCGCTACGCGTAAAATCGGGTTTTACCCTTGAAGATGTAGTTGAAGGCATTGAATATGCGCATTCAAAGGGCAAAAAGGTATATCTTACGCTTAATCTTTTCTCGCATAATAAAGATATCGAAAAACTGCCAGAATTCATTAAAACCGTTAAGGCTGTAAAGCCAGATGGCTTGATTGTGTCTGATCCAGGAGTTTTTCAATTTGTTAAACAACATGCGCCAGAGCTAGAACTACATATATCCACGCAGGCAAATGTATGTTCTTGGTTGACAGTGGATTTTTGGCAAAAACAGGGTGCATCACTAGTAGTTATGGCGCGCGAGGTTTCATTTGATGAATTACAAGAAATCCGCAAAAAATGCCCCAATATCAAGCTAGAAGCCTTTGTGCATGGATCAATGTGTATGACTTATTCAGGTCGGTGTCTGCTTTCAAATTTTTTGGCAGAACGCGGTGCCAATCAAGGCAGTTGCGCGCACTCATGTCGTTGGGGTTATAAGCTCAAAATCCGAATTAAAGATGGCACCGAACACGAAATCGAAATCAACGAAAACAATAAAGATCTCTTCGATTTTTTCTTAGAAGAAGAAATCCGCCCCGGCCAGCTGCTGCCTTTTGAGGAGGATGTTCATGGCTCTTATATTTTAAACGCCAAAGATCTATGTCTATTGCCAAAACTCAATGAATATATCGATATCGGCATTGATTCTTTCAAGGTTGAGGGGCGCAACAAAACCGAATTTTACGCTGGATCCGTTGCCCGCGTATATCGCAGCGCTATTGATGATTATCTGCAAGATCCTCAAAATTGGAATGCTGATGATTATATGGATGAAATCAATGCTATAGCCAACCGCGGCTATAGTTTGGCTTTTCATGAAGGTCGATTAACCAACCTCGCTCATGATTATGAAAGCACTGGCTCAACTTCTTTTTATGAATATGCTGCACGCGTGCTAGAATGGCAAGGTGATGATATAATAATTGAAGCCAAAAATCGCCTTGAAGCCGGTGATGTGCTCGAATTTTTATCCCCTTTTTTGCGTGAGCCAATTTTGATTAGGATGTATGAATTCGACAATATCAGTAAAAACAAAATTGAAACCTTGATCCATGCGGGCCAAAAGCCAAAAATTAGAATTTCTGCGGATAAATTTCACTTAATTGATAAAGAAAAATTAAAAGAGCTGCTGCCCGCTTATTCATTGGTGCGCAAAGAAAAGGGGCTTGATGAAAGCGAGCGCCTTAAAGTTGAATCGCGACAATTGTCTCACCAGCTTGAAGGTGGTGAGATTAAACAAGAAAAATATGATAATAAACGCAAAAGATATTTTAAATCACGCGAAATTTCTGATCCAAAAATTTCACCAAAAACACCTCGTATTGGGCTTGAAGGCTGCTGCGGCAAGGGTTGCAACGGGTGCTTACCTTTTTGGCATGATGAAAAATATGCGCGTGCACGCGAAATTTTGAAGACAAAAAAGATTGGCGAAATGTTGTGATTATTGTCATTCTTAGAATTATATGCAATAACCCAGGCTTCATTTGACAACCAATAATTTCCGACAATAAATTCAGGATTATTGCCATCCAACGCTATTATTTAAAATTCTTAAAAAGACTAAATTAATTTGATATAAATATCTAAGCTGATAATGTAATTGTTAACAAATTTTTACTTAAAAAAAATCTATAAATAAAGTCATTGCCAAAAGCATTAAAATTCTAATAAGCAACAATAAATTAAGATAATTCTATATGAAAACTTCACTTTTGATCGCAATCGATGGCCCCTCAGCCTCAGGTAAAGGCACTGTTGCTAAAAAATTAGCACAATATTTTAAGCTGCCTTATCTCAACACTGGCGCTCTTTATCGTGCTGTGGCATGGCGTATTTTGCAACAAAAAATATCAATTGAGCAATTCAGTCGAAACATCGATAATTTCACTCAACAGCTCCATCACGAAAATCTTGAAAATGAAGAGCTTTTTTCTGAAAAAACAGGAGAAATTGCCTCAATTATTGCAAAAAACCCTATTTTAAGACAAAAATTGGTCGATTTTCAGCAAAATTTCATAAAAAATGGCATTTTAGAAACAAATGGAGTAGTTTTGGATGGTCGCGATATTGCATCAGTAATTATGCCCGAAGCACAATATAAATTTTATATCACAGCTGATGTTGAGATTCGTGCAAAAAGAAGATTTGACCAATTAAAAAAACAAGGTAAAAATATATCCTATGAAGAAATTTTGGCGCAATTAAAAAAACGCGATGAAAATGATAGCACACGCAAAGATTCGCCCTTGATTGTTGCAAAAAATGCTATCATAATTGACAATGGAAATTTATCAATTGAAGAAGGATTTATGAAAATTTTAAACTACATAGAATTTCCTAAATAATTAAAACCACTTATGAAAAAAGAATCATCAAAATATATAAAAAACAATGCTGGAAATGCAAAAAAATCTATGATTCTTGCTAATATTTAATTTCCACCTAAAGCTTAAATAATAATAAAAATGAAAGAAATTAAAATCACGCCCGAACTAATAAAACAGCATAATCTAACGAGTGAAGAATATTCTAAGATTCTCGATATTCTCAACCGCGAACCTACAATTACCGAGCTTGGTATTTTTTCGGCAATGTGGTCTGAGCATTGTTCTTACAAATCTACCAAAAAATGGTTAAAGACAATGCATACAAAGGCTCCATGGGTTATTTGCGGACCCGGCGAAAATGCTGGCGTCATCGATATTGGCGATGGTCAAGCGGTTATTTTCAAGATGGAAAGTCATAATCACCCTTCATTTATTGAACCATATCAAGGCGCTGCAACTGGCGTTGGCGGCATTTTACGCGATGTGTTTACAATGGGAGCGCGCCCTATCGCCAATCTCAACGCTTTGCGCTTTGGTGAAATCGATCATCCCAAAACTAAACAGCTTGCCAATGGGGTAGTTTCGGGCATCGGTGGCTATGGCAATTGCGTAGGAGTTCCAACTGTAGGTGGCGAAGTCACTTTTGATAAAAGCTATAATGGCAATATCATTGTAAACGCTATGACTGTAGGATTGGCAGATAGTAATAAAATATTTTATTCAGCCGCATCTCAAATTGGTGCATCAGTAGTTTATGTTGGATCAAAAACGGGCCGCGATGGCATTAATGGTGCGGTTATGGCTTCGGATGAATTTAAAGAAGGAGACGAAGATAAACGCCCAACAGTACAAGTTGGCGATCCATTCACCGAAAAATTACTTCTCGAGGCTTGTCTTGAGCTGATGCAAAGCGATTCCATTTTATCAATACAAGATATGGGTGCAGCAGGGCTCACTTCATCATCATTCGAAATGTCGGGCAAAGCTGGCACTGGTATCGAGCTCAACTTAGAAAATGTTCCACAGCGCGAAATCAATATGACCCCATATGAAATTATGCTTTCCGAAAGCCAAGAACGTATGTTGATGATCCTCAAACCCGAAAAAGAAGAATTTGCGCGCAAAATTTTCGAAAAATGGAATTTAGATTTTGCCGTGATTGGCGTCGTCACTGATAGCGGCAGAGTTGTAATAAAAATGAATGGCAATGTTTATGCCGATATCCCTTCTGGTCCACTTTCAAATGAATCGCCAGAATATGATCGACCTTGGATCTAATTTAGCCCCTAGATTTAATTATATCTAGGCATTATTAACAAAGATGATAATATTAAATTTAGCTCTATTTTTGCTCATTTTAATAAAATTAGTTAACTATAAGCATGCTATAACAATGTCCAATATTTCATTATAACAACCGCAACTGATTATAAATATTATTTATGATAAAAAACCCTCCGCGCGCTTTTTCTTTGATAGAGTTATCGATTGTGATATTGATAATCGGTATCATTGTAGGTGGCATCACCACTGGATCACGCTTACTTAATCAAACGCGTTTATCCTCAGCGCAATCACAAACCGAAGCCTCTCCTGTTAATGTAATAAATGATCTGGTTTTTTGGCTTGAACCTACACTCGATCGCAGCTTTACTTCAGCACAACCAGATGATCAAACTTCAATTTCAACATGGCGCGATATTAGTCCACAATCAACCCAGCGCAATAATGCGGTGGCTATTTACCCTCCTAAATATATAAAATCATGTATAAATAGCTTGCCTTGCATTCGCTTTAATGGATCTACCCAATATTTTGAGGTGGATAATGAACATATGCTTAAACCATTGACATTTTTTGTCGCTTTTAAAATATCCTCAGTAACAAATGAAATGGCGATTATGGGAAGCTCTGAATATGGCATTTCAGTTACCATCACATCCAGCACTGGCTATCCACAATTTGTAAAACAAAATTATGCTTTAATTGGGCAATCTACAACCGCGCTGACCGTAGACGCAGCCACAGTATTGACGGCAAGTTATAGCGATGCAGGCGCTTATCGCATCTATCGTAATGGTAGCTCGATTTTATCTGGAACCAACAATCAAACAATCCTCGCACAACACTCATTTATTGGCTTCAACCCACTTAGCACCAATTTATATTTTAACGGCGATATATATGAAATCATTGTTTTTAGTCGTATATTAACCACCGAAGAAAGAAGGGCCGTTGAATCATATCTGGGGCGCAAATGGGGCATATCTATCAGCGCATCTTAATTATGAAAACTATCCGAAAATACGAAAATTTTCACATTTTATTATGGTTAATTAAAGATATGAGCTGGTTGATGAGCTGGCGTATTTTAGGCATTGCGATGATTTTTCCCACTTTAATTTGCGCAATCTTTATTGCTTTTAGTACGCGAAATATTAAATCAGAATTATATCATAATTTAGCTGTAATTTGCTGGATCTGCGCCAATTCATTCTGGATGATAACCGAATTTTTTGGGCTTGAAGAGCAGTTTAAAACTTATGCCATTATTCCTTTTTTATTAGGTATAGTTTTTATATTTTCTCATTATCTTAAAAAATCATGAAAAATCTTTACGTGCAAGTGCTTATAGCTGTAGTGCTGGCGGTAATTTTTGCAATCATTGACCCCCAAAGCGCGCAAAGCATGAAACCGCTTGGCGATGGCTTTGTTAAACTTATCAAAATGTCAATCGCGCCGATTATTTTTTGTACCATTACCCTTGGCATTAATAGCGGCTCACAGCTTGGGCGTGTAGGTTATATTGGCGTTAAAGCTTTAATATATTTTGAAATTTTAACCACCATTGCTTTAATTATTGGATTTACAGTCGCTTATATTCTTAAGCCAGGAAGTGGTATGAATATTGATCCCGAAACCATTGACACACGGGCAATATCCGCTTATGTTAAAGAAGCTACAAATTTTGTTGATTTTGTACTTAACATCATTCCAACCACTATTTTCAAGGCTTTTGTTGAGGGCGATATTTTATCGATTTTATTCATCTCGCTACTTTTTGGTACCGCTTTAGCAAAATTAGAAAAACGCTCTGAGTTAATAATATCAACAATTGAAGAGTTATCACAAATTTTATTTAAAATCATAAATTTTATCATGAAACTTGCACCTCTTGGTGCATTTGGCGCCATGTCATACACGGTTGGCAAATATGGTCTTGCAACCTTGATACCACTGGCTAAATTGATGTTATGCTTTTATATCACTTGTATTTTATTTGTGATATTAATTTTAGGTATAGTAATGAAATTATGCAAATCCTCTATTTTCAAGCTTATTAGCCATATTAAAGAAGAAATTTTCTTAACTCTAGCCACCTCATCATCCGAATCAGCCCTGCCTGATTTGATGCGCAAAATGGAAAAATTCGGTTGCAAAAAATCCATCATAGGCATTGTGATCCCAAGTGGCTATTCGTTTAACCTTGATGGCACTTGCATTTATTTTACCATGGCAATTTTATTTATCACCCAAGCTTTTAACATAAATTTGACAATATCAGAAATATCAACTATAATTTTAGTGCTTTTATTAACCTCAAAAGGCGCTGCAGGCGTTACTGGCAGCGGTTTTATAACCCTTGCCGCTACTTTATCGGTGATACAAAATTTACCACTAGCTGGATTGACATTGATTCTCGGTATTGATCGCTTTATGTCTGAAGCGCGCGCTGTTACTAATTTAATTGGCAATGCAGTGGCAACAGTTGCGGTTTCTAAGTGGGAGAAAAATTAATGAATTTAGACGAATATTTTGAAAAGAAAAAAAGATTATATCCGCAGTCGGTAAAAGGTCGATTACGCCGCCTAAAATGGATTTTAAACGCGGTTTTTTTAGTAATATATTATTTTACTCCTTTTTTACGTTTTAGTCGCGGTCAAAACACTCCGAATCAAGCTATTTTGATTGATTTACCTAATTCTCGTGCCTATTTTTTTGCTATCGAAATCTGGCCACAAGAGGTCTATTATTTGATGGGAATCCTGATTTTAGCTGCCATAACTCTATTTTTTGTCACTTCACTTTTTGGTCGTGTTTGGTGCGGCTATGCCTGCTTTCAAACAGTGTGGACGGATATTTTTATCGCCATAGAAAAAATTTTTCAGGGCGATCGCAATGCGCGCATCTTGCTTGATCGCAAAAATAATTTTGAAAAATATTATAAAAAATTTTTTACTCATCTTTTTTGGATCCTTATCTCTCTAGCAACCGGATTAGCTTTTGTTTCATATTTTAATGATGCTCCAACTTTAATTAGCAATTTATTTTTAGCCAAAATCAACATTAATATTTTTGCTTGGATCATCTCAATTGCTGGTGCCACCTACATAATGGCAGGCTTCGCGCGTGAGCATGTTTGTACTTATATGTGTCCCTACTCGCGTTTTCAATCGGCAATGTTTGATAAAGATACTCTCATCATCACCTATGATCAAAAACGTGGCGAGCCTAGAGCCAAGCACAAACAAGGCAATGATTTTGATCAGCGCGGCGATTGTATTGATTGCAAACAATGTGTAGTGGTGTGTCCTACGGGCATCGATATCCGCGATGGATTGCAAATGGAGTGCATCGCTTGCGGCCTTTGTGTTGACGCCTGCAATAACATCATGGAAAAAATCAATCGCCCCAAAGGCCTTATCCGCTATGACACCGAGCGGCACCTAGAAAATCCAAGCATCAGCACCAAATTCAAAATTTTGCGTCCACGTAGCATTTTTTATAGCACAATTTTGTTGATTATATGCAGCCTTATGTTATATAGCCTTCTAAACAAAACCGATTTCGAACTTAGCGTTATTCCCAATCGAAACCCACTTTATATAATGCTTTCTGATGGCACTATTCGCAATGGTTATAGCCTTAAAATTGCCAATAAAGCCAATATTGCGCGCGATTTCAAGATAATCCTAACTAGCCCCAATAATGCCGCACTCAAAATTACTAATTATGATAATGAAAAAATCACCATTACATCTGACGATATTCAAGATCTAAAAATTTATGTAGATATAAAACAAGAAGACTTATCAAATAAGGATGGCGAGCAGTTAATAATCTTAAAAATTATCAATTTAACAACTCAGGAAGAAAAACAAATTAGCACTGTTTTTGTATGGCACTAGATTTTTTCCAATCTTGGTTAAGCCTTACTGTATAAGCTTGTGTAAACTTTGTTAATTTGGGGCATAATTAAAAATTTAGGGAAAAATGTTTAAAAAATCACCTACAATTTTTAATTATGCCTAAAATCTCTATACTGATTTTATTTATAAAGATGATTCTATCCATTTACCATCTTCTTTTTTAAAAGATTTTATTTTATTTGCTGTAATTTTTTTGGCAAAAGCCTTGGCTTTATTGATTTGCTGACTTTCGTAAAAAAAGAAAATCCGCTTAAAATTTTTTGCAAATTCACTAGAAACTTCGTCAAGTAATAATAAATAATCAGCATTATTTTTATTTTCTTCTTCATTTGATATCACTACGGGCTGGCGGACCCAAGTTGAAATTTTTTCGATATCTTTTTCAAAAATTGTCACATGCGGAATAAAGCGCACTTTGCCAAACTGCCACAGGCCTTCATCCACCTCTTTTAGCAAACCTAAATCATTACAAAAAATCATTGCTTTTTTCTTATCATCCAAAATTTTTGTAAGCAGCGGAGCTATAGATTTGGCGGGCACATCATCAATTTGATAAAAATTTATTTCATTCATATATTTTATAAATAACGTGAAAATTCACGGATAACTTCTTCATAAAGTTCGCGTTTAAAAGCCACGATACGGCTAATCACCTGCTCTTTTGCAATCCATTTCCACTCTGAAAATTCTGGATCTTCAGTTTTTATGTCAATCAAATTCTCATCACCAATAAATTCAAGCAAATACCAGCGCTGCTTTTGTCCTAGATATTTACCACCCCAGAATTTTTTTTGCAATTTATATGGTAAATTATAATAAAAATAACCATTACTTTTATCAATTAGCCTAATATTGGCGCTTAAAATGCCAGTTTCTTCGCGCAATTCACGAATCATGGCATCATCTTCGCTTTCATTACTATCGATCCCACCTTGTGGCATCTGCCACGCGTCCGAATTATTATCGATTCTTTTTCCCACAAAAATTTTCCTTTCGCGGTTGATCAACATAATTCCAACGCCACTACGATACAAATAATCAGGCTTATCTTCATTTTTTAATTGCTCTTGTAACGACATATTGTATAATTTTATTTTTTTTTATAAATCATACATTGGCTTAATATACTAAATCAAGTTTAACTGTTATATGAAATATATTTCAACAAGATTAAAATCATCAAAGAAGACGTTTGAAGAGGCAATTTTGCAGGGATTGGCAGATGATGGTGGACTTTATGTTCCCGAAACTTTACCAGTTTTTAGTTCGCAAGATTTAGAAAAATTGCGCCATTTAAGTTATGAAGATTTATTTTTTGAGATTACTAAAGATTTTGTTGGGGACGAAATTTATCACAAAATTTATCGTGATATTATTCAAAAATCCTATAAAAATTTCTCACATCCAGCAATTGCACCACTCAAACAACTTAATCAAAATGAATTTTTGCTTGAGCTTTTTCACGGCCCCACTCTTGCTTTTAAAGATTTTGCACTACAATTTTTAGGTAATTTACTCAATTATTTTTTACAAAAAAATAATGAAAAAATTGTGATTATTGGCGCCACTTCTGGCGACACTGGATCGGCAGCTATTCAAGGTTGTATGGCTTGTGACAATGCCCAGATTTTTATTTTACATCCTCACAATAAAGTTTCTGAAGTGCAACGCAAACAAATGACAACAATTTTAGCGCCAAATGTTGTAAATATTGCCATCAAAGGCAATTTTGATGATTGTCAAGCGATGGTGAAAAAAATGTTTGCCTCGCAAGAATTTCTGAAAGGCAAAAAAATGGTTGCAGTTAATTCTATCAACTGGGCGCGTATTATGGCTCAAATTGTATATTATTTTTATGCCTCCTTAAGGCTTGGTGCTACTAGATTTAACCCAGTTTCATTTTCGGTTCCTACTGGAAATTTTGGCGATATTTATGCAGGATTTTTGGCCAAAAAAATGGGTCTTCCAGTCAAGCGGTTGTTAATTGCAACCAATTCAAATGATATCCTCACTCGCTTTATCAACAACAATGATTATAGCAAACATGAAATGATTGAGACAATCTCTCCAAGCATGAATATTCAAGTCTCAAGCAATTTCGAGCGCATGTTATTCGATATTCATCGCGAATTAAAAAAAGAAAAAAATCTTGCAAATTTGATGCAAGATTTTGAATTTAAAGGCGCACTTAAAGTTGATAAAGATGTATTGACAAAAATCAAAGAAACCTTTTCATCTTATACTATCAACGATCAAGAGACAAAAAACACCATCCATCAATTTTACCAAAAAACCTCTGAAACCCTTGATCCACACACAGCGGTAGCAGTTTTAGCAAGCCAAAAATTTATGCAAAGCTCTGATTATGAAAAAGAATATATCATAAGCATCGCCACTGCACATCCAGCAAAATTTCCCGAAGCTATTGTGCAAGCGGGTTTAGGGCAACCTTCTTTACCTATTTTCTTAAAAGACCTATTAGATAAAGAAGAACGTATGGATATTTTAGACAAAGATCTAGAAACCATAAAAACTTTTATTTCACACAAGGTATAAATGGCTCCAGTTCTAGGTTTTACAGCATTACTTTTAATTATTTCACTTAATTTATTTTTGCCTTTTTTTGAATATTTAATTTATAAAAAAAATATCGATGTAAAAAAAGGCGAAAATATCGAAATTTCGACGATTTTTAGCGGATTAACCCTATTTTTAGCATTATTTGCCCAATTTTGCTTGATTTATTCTTACATAATTTCGGATTATATAGTTATTAATGTTCACCAAAACTCACATCATCTAAAACCATTATTATATAAAATTACAGGCTCTTGGGGCAATCATGAAGGCTCAATGTTACTGCTTCTAACCATTATTTCAGCTTATAGTTTTTTATTTGCGATCATCAATAAGAGTCAATATAAAATTATCACTTTGTCTTCACAATCCGTAATTATTTTTGGATTTGCCTGCTTTACCGCTTTTGTATCAAACCCTTTTCAAACCTCCTTTCTTGCACCTTTGCAGGGTTTAGGATTAAATCCTCTTTTGCAAGATATTGGTTTAGCCCTACATCCGCCTATGCTTTATAGTGGATATATTGGCTTCTCGCTTGTGTTTTCACTGGCAATTGCCGCTTTATTGCAAGAAAAAATTACTAAAGAATTAGCGGTTATCATGCAATTTTGGTTATTTTTATCATGGGGATTTTTAACATTAGGCATCGGCCTAGGATCATGGTGGGCCTATCGCGAACTTGGTTGGGGCGGATATTGGTTTTGGGATCCAGTTGAAAATATCTCACTAATGCCATGGCTTGCAGCCACAGCATTGGTGCACTCTCTTAAGATGCTTAAATCACAAAATATTTTTAGAATTTGGACCATCGCTTTAGCAATCCTAACTTTTATTTTATGCTTGATCGGCCTATTTCTAGTACGCTCAGGACTACTAACTTCAGTACATTCATTTGCAGTTGATGCAAAACGTGGTTTTTTTATCATTCTATTAATCGGTATAATTGGCGGACTTGGACTATTAATTTTTGCTCTCAAAGCACCAAAAATCAACATTTCCCAAAATAACCAAATTAATTTTTTATCAAAAACAGGGGCAATTTTGATGAATAATTATCTCTTGCTAATCGCCCTGTTTACGGTATTTTTAGGAAGTTTATACCCTATTTTTGCTCAGAATTTTTTCAATCAAGCGATATCCGTTGGCGCTAGTTATTATAATAAAATTTTTGCAATTTTATTGGTGCCTTTCTTAATTTTTTTAATCGCCTCTTATTTGTTACATTATAACAAACCGAGCAATTTTATAAAATTAATAAATTTTCGTCTTATCCTTATTTTATCCGCGTCTTTATTGATCATATGCACAATTTTATTAAAAAATCCCAACAGCGATTTTTGGCAATCAACAATTTTATTTTTGGCAATTTTTGTGACTTTATTGATAATTTTTTCTAAACAAAACATTGCCAATAGCGCGCATTTAGGCTTTGTTTTGATTTTGATTGGCATCGTTCTTAGCTCGTATCTTGGTTTTACTAAAGAGATTAATATTAAAAAAGGAGAAATTATTGATATATCCACAAAGGATAATTATCAAATTCGTTTTGAAAATATTGAATATCAGGCTGGTAAAAATTATGTAGAACGCCTAGCGGTTTTTTCAGTGTTACAATATAACATTCAGATTGACAGTCTGAAGCCAGCTTTGCGCTATTATCCAATTTCAGATCAAACAACTAACGAAGCCGCCATAAAACACAGTCTGGCGGGAGATTTATATTTGGCGATTGGCAATAAAGATAATCAAGAAAATTACGCTTTGCGCATTTATTACAAACCATTTATTTATTTGCTGTGGCTAGGCTGTTTGCTTATATTTGGCGCGGCTTTAGCTAAAGCTTCAAAAATATTTTTTCACAAAAAATAACAAATTATTAATGATTAAAAATTTATTCTTAAGTAGTTTTACTCACCACAACCAGCCAATATCATTAATATTTGACTTTGATATGTTTTTATCTAATAGATATTAAGCTATAATTATAATAATTATCTTGGGCACTGTTAGTAATATCTAAAAATTATTTGATGACACTAAATCTAATCAAAAAAATCACATTAATTCTATTATTGTTGACACCTACAGCTATGGCCGATCAAAATGATTCGTGGATTGGCGAACCTTTTTCAGGATTTAAAGATTATAAGGTTGTTATTGGTCAAAAATATATGGTTTCCACCGCCGATGAAAATGCAAGCAAAGCTGCAAAAGAAATGCTTGAAAATGGCGGAAGCGCTGTGGATGCGGCAATTGCAGCACAATTAGTTCTTAACGTAGTTGAACCACACTCCTCTGGCATTGGTGGCGGAGGCTTTTTGTTATATTATAACAATAAAACCAAAAAAACCGAGTATTTTAACGGTCGCGAAACCGCTCCTAAAAAAGCCCATAGCAAAATGTTTCTTGATAAAAATGGCCAAGTGCGTGAATTTAGCGATGTAGTGCAAGGAGGCCTTGCAGTTGGTACTCCGGGCCTACTTAAAATCTTAAAAGAATCCCATGAAAAATATGGAAAATTACCCTGGGCTAAATTATTTGAACCGGCAATAAAAATTGCCTCGCAAGGCTTTATCATGAATGATCGCTTGCATATTCTAAGCAATCAGATCACTTATTTAAAAAATTCAAAAGAGGCTAAAGAAATTTATTTTGAAAAAGATGGCAATGCTAAGGCTGCGGGCCAAATAATCACCAATAAAAAATTAGCACAAACCTTTGAATTACTAGCTAAAAATGGTATTGATCCATTTTATAAAGGCAAAATTGCCAAAGATATTGTGGTGGCAGTGCAGTCATCTAGGGTGAATAAGGGTTATTTGTCGCTGCAAGATCTTTATAATTATCAATCCAAAAAAGGTAGTCTAATTTGCATTAAATATCGCAATAAATATAAGATTTGCTCAATGCCACTACCTAGTTCAGGTGGCATCACATTGTTACAAATCTTAGGCATATTAGAAAATTTTGATTTTTCGCAAGCAAAATTTGATTCGGTGGATATCATACACACTGTGGTCGAAGCCACACGCCTAGCCTATGCGGATCGCAATGAATATATCGCTGACAGCGAAAATGTACCACTTAAACAAATGCTCGATAAAACATATCTAAAAAGTCGTGCTAATCTTATAGATAAAGATCGCGCGCTTGAAAAGATCGAGCCAGGAAAATTCAAAAATATCAAAAATCTTGTGCAGAAAAATATGATCGCGCCCAATAAAAACGAGCCTCCATCCACAACACATTTATCAATTATTGATCAAGAAGGCAATGCCGTTGCATTGACTAGCTCTATAGAATATTTTTTTGGCTCTGGCCTTGTGGTTGATGGCTTTATGCTTAATAATCAAATGACAGATTTTTCGCTAACTCCACAAATAAACGGCAAAAAAGTTGCCAATCATGTACAGCCAAATAAGCAACCGCGTAGCTCGATGAGTCCTAGTTTTGTTTTTGATGAAAATGATAAATTGCTAATGGTACTAGGATCTCCGGGAGGTCCGCGCATCATCCAATTTACACTCAAAACCATCATCAATTATCTAGATTTTAAGATGGATATCCAGCAAGCAATTTCAGCGCCTAATTATGTGGTTTTAAACGATATTGTTGAGCTCGAACAAAATACCAAAATTACCAATTTGCGCTCGCAGCTTGAATCCATGGGGCATAAAACCAAAATCATTGAAATCACCAGCGGTATTAATGCCGTGGCGATAAATGATAATCAGCTTAGCGGCGGCGCCGATCCCAGAAGACAAGGATTCGTAGCTTATGAATAAATTTATTTAACTTATGAAACGATATTTGCCAATTATTCAAAATGAACTATCTAGTTTTGGCACCTTGTGGCGTTGTAAAAAAATATTAGATCATCCCAAATTTCCCGATATATTATATGATACAATTATTATACTGGCCGATCTTTTGCTTAACAGAGATCCAAGAGAGGCAGGGTTGATTAAAATGGACTTGGTTTATATATTTAAAAGATATAGACCTGATTGCGAAACTTTGGCTGACAAGCTGCAAAAATCGCCATTTTTTATCCCAAAAGAACCGTCTCAACATTATCTGAGCAATATCATGCTCCATATTGCATCCGTAGTAACACAATGTTATTCTTTTGATTATTTATATTCTTTGAATACAGAAAATCTTGCGACTAAACATTTTCTTTACGCTTTCAATATTCACGATCTTAATCAAGCTTTGTTTATTTTACATGATGATAAAATTGTGGATGCAAAAATCCTCAAAGTAAAAGCAGTTCAATTTGTTTTAGAAACTATTGCAAAAGATAATATTTCTGAAAAAGTAAAAGCAATTCAATTTATTTTAAAAACTATTGCAAAAGATGATATTTCTAAAGAAGTGAGAGCAAAAATCCTTAAAATGAAAATTGTTCAATTTGTTTTAGAATATATTGCAAAAGATGATATTCTCAAAGAAGATTTAGATAAGTTATCAAAAGCTGATTTTGATTGTAGTCAACAAGATGTTATCAGAGATTTATTTTTACAAGATCGTGAAAAAAATAGAGATAAAATCACAACTTGTAAACAAGCCCTATCCAATGAAGTCGAAGAAGCTGTTATCGGCTTAAATTCTTTACCTCAAATAGTTAGAAGGATAAAAAAAGATCGTTGTTATGATTGCAGCAATGCTTTTGGTACATTTACTTTAAACAGAAACGCAACTCTGCCCCAAAAATATAGTCAATTTAATACACGTTTCATCGATATACTCAAAGGAGAGGAACCTGATGATGCCACGTTATTTATTAGCAGTTTACATAGAAAGATCGGGTATTTTGATATCAAAGAAAATAATCAAGATATATTAAGCATCATTTTTTTATACAATTTAGAATTTTTTTCACAATTACTGACTCATCCTCTAGGTGTTGAACTTTTTGTAAATAACTTAAAATTTCTTGCCGTAAAAAAAGATGAGCTAGATTTCTCATTTAGTGAAAGTGAAGATGAATCAGAAGAACAAAGTGAGAGTAGGAGTGATCGAGATTTTTCTTCATATGAATCAGAAATTAAAGCCGAGACCACTTCTCATTCTTCATATAAAAGAGAGACCAGTGAACATTACGCAGAATTTTTACCTCGAAACAAAAGATCTAATATCGAAAGAACATTTTTTACCCCTTTTGCCAAATCAAATGTTCAAGAACATACCGAAACCCAATTTTGCTCTGAATCTTACGATAGAACAGCTGAATTGATAAAATCAACAAGAAATTCTAACAAAATTAAGACATCTAAGCAACCAAAAACAGATTTACCAAAAAATGGCCTTTCTTTTATAAAATTTGCTAAAGAGCAAGATAAAGAGCAAAATTAAAAAACGTCCTTAATAAACCCGCTTTTTCGGAGGAAAAGCCTGCACATCGTTAGTCATTGGCTTTAAAATTACTTCGCGATAATCAATTTTTATATTACCTTTGGTATCACACCACATGATTGTGTGTTTCATCCAATTTTCATCGTCACGATCTTTATAATCATCGCGAGCATGTGCACCGCGACTTTCTTTACGATTTAGAGCCGAAGCGATTGTCACCAAAGCTTGCGATCTTAGATTATCTAGCTCTAGACTTTCAACTAAATCACTATTCCACACAAGTCCGCGATCCTTGATTTTTAGTTGCTCAAAACTCTTGAACACTTCTTGCATGTTATCATAACCTTTTTGCATGATTTCTTCAGTTCTAAAAACAGCGGCGTGGCCTTGCATTGTTGATTGCATAGCAGACCTGATTTCGGCAGTGGATAAATTGCCATCAGAATTGCGTATACGTTCAAGCCTTTCAACAGCTTCAAACCCCGCATTTGGCGCAAGATCGGCTTGAATAGCATTTGGCTGTATCAACTCAGAAGCGCGAATAGCAGCTGCGCGACCAAATACCACTAAATCAAGCAATGAGTTGGATCCTAATCGATTAGCACCATGCACCGAAACGCACGCCGCCTCACCAATCGCCATCAAACCAGCAACCACTTCGCTTTTACCATTTTTAACCGTAACCACTTCACCTTTGTAATTCGTTGGAATACCGCCCATATTATAATGCACGGTAGGTAATACTGGGATCGGCTCTTTTGTAACATCCACACCTGCAAAAATTTTAGCAGTTTCAGAAATTCCGGGCAATCTTTCATGCAAAATTTTTGGATCAAGATGGTTTAGATGCAGATAAATATGATCTTTTTTTGGACCAACACCTCTACCCGCCAAAATCTCCATAGTCATCGAGCGCGAAACCACATCGCGACTAGCTAGATCTTTAGCCGATGGCGCATAACGCTCCATAAAACGCTCACCTTGCGAATTAACCAAATAACCACCTTCACCGCGAGCTCCCTCAGTAATCAAACATCCTGAGCCGTAGATTCCTGTTGGGTGAAATTGTACAAATTCCATATCTTGCAACGGCAAGCCAGCACGCAACACCATTGCATTGCCATCACCTGTACAAGTATGGGCTGAAGTGGCCGAAAAATAAGCACGCCCATAACCTCCAGTTGCAAGCACTACGATTTGCGATTTAAAACGATGCAATTGTCCATCAAGCAATGATAGAGCCATCACACCGCGACAGACGCCATTTTCCATGATTAAATCAAGTGCAAAATATTCGATAAAAAATTGCGCATCATGCTTGAGCGATTGCTGATAAAGCGTATGCAAAATTGCATGACCAGTACGATCAGCGGCAGCACATGTACGTTGAGCTGGCCCGCCATCTCCATAAGATTTTGTCATGCCTCCAAATGGGCGTTGGTAGATCTTGCCTTCTTTAGTACGCGAAAAAGGAACGCCATAATGCTCAAGCTCAATAATAGCATCCGAGGCCTCTTTACACATATATTCAATCGCATCTTGATCACCTAACCAATCAGAACCTTTTACAGTGTCAAACATGTGCCAGCGCCAATCATCCTCTCCCATATTGCCGAGAGCCGCTGAAATACCGCCTTGCGCGGCAACAGTATGCGAGCGCGTCGGAAAAACTTTAGTAATACAAGCAGTTTTTAGTCCTTTTTGTGCCATACCAAAAGTGGCACGCAACCCTGCCCCACCTGCACCAACTACCACCACATCATATTCGTGATCAATAATATTATAGTTTCCGATTTTATGTTCGTTCATGTTTTTTGGTTTTTTGTTTATCCAATCAAATGCAACCTTACAATAGCAAGAATCGCCGCTAAAGCCGTTGTAATTGAAATAAAATGAATCAGCAAAATATAAAAACGTCTTTTAAATTTGTTGCTGATATAATCTTCAATAATCACTTGCATACCCAGACTACCATGATAGAGAGACGCTGCGATCAATAACACACCCATCACCGCATTAAATGGATAAGCAAAAAACACCGGCATATAACCTTCTGGATCCGCGATAATTCTAATAAAAGACAATATTAACCAAATAATCAGAGGTAGTAAAGCTAATGCCGAATAACGCTGATGGATCCAGTGGTGCGAGCCTGTTTTGGTTGAAGGAGCGATTTTAATTTGAGTCATATTACATAAATTTAAAATAAACAGCAAAACCAATTGTGAGAATGGTTAGAAATGCAGCAGCAATTAAAACTAAAAAGCCATTGGTACGAGCAGTTTCAAGCTCAAAACCTTTACCAATATCCCAAAATAAATGGCGAATACCATTACATAAATGATAATATAACGAAAATACGATGCCTGCGATTACAGCATATAAGCCATATTGCAAGAAATTTTGCATTGGACAATCACAAGTCTCGGCAGTTAAGGTTGGATCAACCTGATAAGTATATAAAACCACATACCAAGAAATTGCAACGATTGAAATATAAAGCAAAACACCCGTAAATCTATGTAAAATAGAGGTAAATGAAGATATGTTCCAAGCGTAAATCTGTAAGTGCGGCGAAGTTGGCCGCTGATCTTTATTTATTTGCATCATTTTTTAAAAAATTTAGTTTAAGCAATCACTTCAATATATCTTAAAAAAACTTTTAATCTTTACAATCAATTTTTTTGCATTTTTTACTTGTCAAAGTTGATTTTTACTGTAGATTATTCTTAAATTGTTGACTTTTTATAGTTTAAAAAATGAAAAAAGCATTTATCACTGGCATAACCGGACAAGATGGCTCTTATCTTACCGAGTTATTATTAGAAAAAGATTACGAGGTTCATGGAATTATCAGACGCTCAAGCAGCTTCAACACTGGTCGCATCGATCATTTATATCATGATCCACAAATTTACAACAAAAAACTTTTTTTACATTACGGTGATTTGGCTGATGCCTCTTGTTTAGCGCGTTTGCTTGAAAAAATTGAACCACACGAAGTCTATAATTTGGCAGCGCAAAGTCATGTAAAAGTAAGTTTTGAAATCCCAGAATATACTACAGATATTGATGCCACAGGCTCTTGTCGTATTTTAGAAGCAATCCGCGAAAGTCGCATCAAAACCAAATTTTATCAAGCCTCATCAAGCGAAATGTTTGGCAAAGTGCAAGAAATTCCACAAAAAGAAACGACGCCTTTTTATCCGCGTAGCCCTTATGCTTGCTCCAAACTTTATTCGCATTGGCTTACCATAAATTATCGCGAAAGCTATGACTTATTCGCTTGTAGCGGCATTTTATTTAACCACGAATCCCCACGCCGCGGCGAAACATTCGTCACCCGCAAAATCACTCGCGGACTTGCTGATATTATGTCCGGCAAAACCGAAAAGCTCTATCTCGGAAACCTAGACGCCAAGCGCGATTGGGGTTTTGCCGGTGATTATGTTGAGGCCATGTGGCTAATGTTGCAACAAGACGAGCCAGATGATTACGTTATTGCTACTGGCGAGACTTATTCGGTTAAAGATTTTCTCGATGAATCATTTGGATATGCAGACCTAGACTGGAAAAAATATGTTGAAATTAGCGAAAAATATTTCCGCCCCGCTGAAGTTGATTTATTAATTGGCGATCCTTCCAAAGCCAAGAAAAAACTGGGTTGGAAACCAAAAATTAATTTCAAACAACTAGTACATATGATGGTCGATTCTGATTTAAAACAAAATGGCCTGCGCCTTGGCAATATAAGCCTTTAAGATGGTTAATCGCAATATAAAAAAAATTATTTTTGGCCTCGGCTCCAATCTTAACGATCGCCAAAAAAATCTTGATCAAGCCGCTAATTTGCTTGTGCGTAAGCTAGATCTAAAAAATCTTAAAAAATCACAAATTTATGTCAATAAAGCACTTTTAAAAAAAGATGCTCCTAAAGAATGGGATATTGACTTTTTTAACCTTGCAATCAGTGCTGATATTGATTTAGCACAATTTTCTCTATTTAAAATTTTGTCAATTATCAAAGAAATTGAAAGCTCGATCGGCAGGATCCACAATGATGATCGAACTAGCCATAAAAACTGGGCCCCACGCGAAATTGATATCGATATTTTAGCAATTGATGATTTGGTGATTGATTATAATGGCGAGGATTATCAGATCTATATCCCTCATAATGGCTTACTTGAGCGTGATTTTTTCATAAAAACCATGGCCGAAATTGAACCAAACTGGCTTTATCCCATTAAAAACGAGTATTTTGGCAAAAAAATCAGTGATTTTCTTAAAAAATAGAAAAACCTTGAAATACCATCAAATAAATGGAAATAAGGAATTTTAGCCCCCCTTTTTTAATTATGCCTAAATTCTATCTTTTTTCGATTTATTGCGCGGATCAAAATATAACAAAATCGGTGCTGAAATATAAATTGAAGAATAAGTTCCGATAAAAATACCAAAAAATGCTGCAGTACTAAAACTTTTTAAAACTTCTCCACCAAATAAAATCAAGGCTAAAAGCGATAATAATGTAGTGCCTGAAGTTAATAAAGTGCGACTTAAGGTAGAATTGGCACTTGAATTTATAAGATCAGCCAAATCCATCTTTTTAAAACGACGCATATTTTCGCGGATACGGTCATAAATTACCACAGAATCATTAATTGAAAAACCAATAACCGTAAGGATTGCAGCGATAGAAGTTAAATTAAATTCTATATTACTAATTGCATAAAAACCCATAGTCAGCACCGCATCATGCACCAAAGCAAAAATACCGCCCACGCCAAATTGCCAATCAAAACGAACCCAAATATAAATCATGATAAATATGAATGACAAAAGCAGGGCCAAAAAACCGTTTTTAATAAGCTCTGAGCCTATTTGCGGACCAACATAATCAATTTTGCGATATTCAATATCTTTAAAATTTTCACTTAAAATCGCCTGAATTTTAAGTATAGTTTGATTTTGTGATAAATTTTGTGCAGATTTTTCCGGTGATTGCGACAAATCTAGCGTTTCTTGGGTGTTTTTTTCTTCATTTTTCGCAACACGCAACAGATAATCATTTTGTCCAATAATTTGGATTTGCACATCTTTTAACTTGCCATCGAAAGCATGGCGCAATTGGGCTTGCGTAACGTTTTCAATTCTGATTTCCATTAAAACTCCACCCGAAAAATCAATCCCTAAATTTAAACCCTTAACAAATACCAAAATGATCGATGCAATTATCGAAATTATTGACAAAATAAGCGCAATTTTATGCACTTTCATGAAATCAATTTTGGTATCCAAAAGAAAATTACGAAATTTTTTCATTAATTTGAGTGGATTTAAATTTTAAAAATCCTGATAAATTATTTTTGTGCAATTTTGCGGATTTGCGCCGATAATCTTGACAATTTGCGAGCAGCGGTATTAAGTTTGATAACTTTTTTATTAACACCGCGCATAATTTCACTTTCAAGGCTTTTAAAAGCTTCTTGCGCTTTATTTTTATCGCCAGCTTTAATTTTGTCGGTTACTTTTTTAACAAAAGTTCTGATACGGTTTTTTCTTGAATTATTAACAACTTTTTTAGCGGCACTTGATCTTAGAGCCTTCTTTGCTGATTTGGTATTTGCCATATTTTTTTAATTATATTTAAATCTACGAATTTTTATCAAAAAATCCGCTTGACTCTTTATCTTAAGTACAACCGATATAAAATTCAACTAAAAAATGACATGTCATTTTTTGATGATCTCTAAACCCCCCATATAAGGCACCAAGACCTTTGGCAGTCTCACGCTACCATCTTCATTTTGATAATTTTCTAAGATAGCAACAATAGTACGACCCACCGCCAACGAAGAACCGTTTAATGTATGCACCAAATAAGTTTTACTATCTTTTTTATATTTAGCATTGATCCTACGCGCCTGAAAATCACCGCAATTAGAGCAACTTGATATCTCGCGATATTGATTTTGCGAAGGCAGCCAGACTTCAAGATCATAAGTTTTTTGCGAACAAAAACCCATATCACCGCTACATAATAAAATTTTTCTATAGGGCAATCCGAGGCGTTTAAGGATCTCACAAGCTACTGCCGTCATTTTTTCATGCTCATCTTGTGAATTTTCAGGGCTGGTAATCGATACTAATTCTACTTTTTTAAATTGATGCTGACGTATCATACCACGAGTGTCCTTACCCGCCGAACCAGCCTCACGACGGAAACAAGGTGTATAAGCCACAAAACGCAAAGGCAATTCATTTTCGAGAAATGTTTTTTTGGCAACTAAATTCACTAAAGATACTTCCGCTGTAGGGATCAACCAATATCCATCTTTAGTATCAAAAGCCTCTTCGGCAAATTTTGGCAATTGCCCCGAACCATACATTGCCTCACTTTTTACCAAATTTGGCGGCGATATTTCTTGATAACCATTCTCAAGTGCAAAATCAAGCATAAAATTTGACAAAGCACGCTCTAATCTTGCCAAATCTTTGGTTAAAGTAGAAAAACGTGCGCCAGAAATAATTGCAGATTGCTCAAAATCAAGCATTCCCAAAGCTTCACCAATTTCAAAATGCTGTTTTGGATTAAAAGAAAATTGTGTTATTTGACCAAATTTTTCTATTTCTTGATTATGGTTTTCATCCGCGCCAATTGGAACTTCAGAGCTATATATATTAGGTATTTGCGCTAATAATTGATTGAGTTTTTCTTCTTGAGTAAAATCATTTTCAAGCACAGCCAATTCTTGATTGGTTTTTTTTGACTGCTCTAAAAGCTCATCAATATTGCCTTGGGCCTTTTTTATCACCGCAATTTCTTTAGCCAAATTATTGCGTCTTGATTGCAATTCTTGGATTAAAGTCATTTTTTTACGCCTTTCCTCATCAATAGCAATAAGCTCTATAGCCTTAAATTTAGCATTGCGATTACGCATTGCCTCATCAAATTTTTCGGGATTTTCGCGAATCCATTTTATATCCAACATATTTCTTAAAAAATTTTGTTTTTTTGTACAATTTTTAACACTAAAAGCTTTACAAATTCAAATAAAATGCAATTATAAGGCATAAATTTATAATTTGAAACTTCTAAATCTGAGTTTTTATTTTTTCAAATATGTCTGATGTTATTGCTTTATCGCAACAATTGATACGCTATGAATCCTACTCTGGAAATAGTCCTGAGGTTATTAATTTTATTAAAGATTATCTTGGAAAATTAGGTTTTGAATGCGATATTCTTGAATATGAAGGTGATGGATCTTACAAAGTCAATAATCTACACGCTTTATATAATCCAAATAAGTCTGAAAAGATTATCTATTTTGCTGGTCATACAGACGTGGTTGCAACTGGTGATTTAGGGGCTTGGAGCCATAATCCATTTGCGGCAAATATTGTCAATGATAAATTATTTGGTCGCGGTGCTGCTGACATGAAATGTGCTATCGCTTGCTTTATGGATGCCGTACGTCAATTTATTAATCAAAAAAACCCTCCATTTGGCATTGGTTTTCTGATTACTAATGACGAAGAAAATGATAGTGTTAATGGCACCAAAAAAATGTTAAAATGGATGCAGCAAAACAATAAAAAAATCTCTGCATGTATTGTTGGTGAACCTACCAACCCCGAAAAACTTGGCGAGATGCTTAAAATTGGACGTCGCGGCAGCATTAGTTTTTCGATACAAATCAATGGTAAGCAGGGTCATGTAGCTTATGCTGAAAATGCTCTTAACCCAATCACGGTGTTGATTAATCTACTTAAAGTTCTTAAAGATCATAAATTTGATGAAGGTAATGAATATTTTAGTGCCACTAACTTAGAAATCACTAGCATCAATAGTGAAAATCTTGGTGGCAATGTTATTCCTGGTAAAGCTTGGGCTAATTTTAATATCAGATTCAATTCGCTGCATAACTCACAATCTATTATTGATTTGGTTGAATATGCCTGCAAAAAAACCTCTTTGGGCCTTGGTGCAAGCTACTCAATCACATATCGTGCAAGTGGTGAATCTTTTTTAAGTCAAACGGGCGATTTAGCTAAAATCTCACAAGATGCAGTTGAAAAAATCTGTCAACAAAAACCAACTTTAGGTACAACTGGCGGCACTTCGGATGCAAGATTCATTAAAGATTATTGCCCTCAAATTGTAGAATGCGGCTTGATCAATAAAACCGCGCATCACATCGATGAATTTGCATATTTAGAAGATATTGTTAAATTACAACAAATATATTTAGAAATTCTAAAAAATTTTCATCATGTTAAATAAAATTCTCGCAAAAATTTCACATGAAGTTAGACTTAGAACCACAATAGACGAACAGGAAAAAATAGCAAAATTTCCGCTTGTGCGTGAAAAATTAATTAGTAAAATGATAAAAAATAAAATCATCAAAGAATCCAATATAAAACGTCACGCAATTTTAATTACTTTTTTTGGATGTGGCAAATTTCCTCAAGCACCCGGAACCTTTGCTAGCCTTATTGCAGCGCTATTATGGTTTGGCGTAAGTTATTTATTTCTTAAACTCGACGCCCCTAGTGAATATGAATTATTATTCTGGCTAATAATCTTATCATTATTATTTATTTACGGCATGCTTACAATCCCTTTATATTCAAGGATCGTCAATAGCGAGGATCATCCCAGTATAGTAATAGACGAGGTTGTAGGACAAATAATCGCTCTGTGCCTTACATACCCTTTGGTTAAAAAATATTATTTCGATGAAACTTGGTTTTTAAGCAAATTAATTATGTTCGCCCATATCTCATCTTGTTTTATTTTTTTCCGCTTTTTCGATATCGCCAAACCATCTTTTATCGGTTGGATTGATCGCAATATAAAAAATTCTTTTGGAGTAATGTTTGACGATTTAGTATGCGGATTGCTTGCAGCCCTAATTAATATCACATTATTTCTGGCTTATGAAACAGCGGTTACTCGATTACATAATTCTTACATTAATTGACATTGTTAAAAAATAAATTTATTATAGAATAAATTTTAATCAGATTATTATTTTTATAGTTAATGGAAATTTCTTCGCTATTAAATACATTTATTGAATTGATCCTACCCATTTTAGGCAGAATTCTTCTCGTAGTTTTACCTTTGATTGGCGCCGTTGCTTATCTTACTTTGATGGAGCGCAAAGTGTTGGCTGCCATGCAAATGCGCAAAGGGCCTAATATGGTTGGCCCGTTTGGATTATTGCAACCTTTGGCAGATGGCTTAAAGCTTATGTTTAAAGAGGTCATCCTACCACAAAATGCAAATCGCGCCTTGTTTTTATTGGCTCCAATCATTACTTTTTCTTTGGCATTGATTGGCTGGGCCGTGATTCCTTTTAGCGAAGAATTTGCCATTGCACCTAATATCAATGTTGGCGTCACCTATATTCTGGCCGCATCATCGCTTGGTGTTTATGGTATTATTATTTCAGGATGGGCCAGCAATTCTAAATACGCTTTTTTAGGTGCAATTCGCTCATCAGCACAAATGATTTCATATGAAGTATCAATCGGCTTAATCATTATCAGCGTAGTACTCTGCGCAGGTTCGCTTAATCTCGTTGATATTGTGGTTTCGCAAAAAAATGGATGGTATGCTCTGCCTTTATTACCAATGTTTACAGTGTTTTTAATTTCTGGCCTAGCCGAAACCAATCGCTTGCCTTTTGACTTACCAGAAGCCGAGTCTGAGCTTGTTGCCGGCTATAATGTAGAATATAGCTCAATGCCTTTTTCACTTTTCTTTTTAGGTGAATATGCTAATATGATACTAATTTCGGCCTTTGCCACAATATTGTTTTTAGGCGGCTGGTTACCTCCTTTTGATAATGATTTTTGCAATGCGATTCCGGGCGTGATTTGGTTTATACTTAAAGTTTTTTTGCTGTTATTTTGGTTTATCTGGGTTAGAGCCACCTTACCGCGTTATCGTTATGATCAATTAATGCGCTTAGGCTGGAAAATATTTTTACCAATATCATTGGCTTGGGTTGTTGCAACTGCGGCATTTATAGTATATTTTTAGAATTCATGAGACTAATTCGATCAATTTACCAATTTTTGTTAAAAGAAATAATCGCTGGACATATCCTAACTTTGCGTTATTTCTTCAAACCAAAAGTCACCATAAATTATCCTTATGAAAAAGGCCCTATAAGTCCACGCTTTAGAGGAGAGCACGCCCTACGTCGCTATCCCAATGGTGAAGAACGTTGCATTGCTTGTAAATTATGCGAAGCCATATGCCCTGCCCAAGCAATCACCATCGAAGCTGAAGAACGAGAAGATGGATCACGTCGTACCACCAAATATGATATCGATATGGTAAAATGTATTTATTGCGGCATGTGCCAAGAGGCATGCCCCGTTGATGCTATTGTTGAAGGTCAAAATTTTGAGTTTTCAACCGAAACTCGCGAAGAATTATATTATACCAAAGAAAAACTTTTGGCCAACGGCGATCGTTATGAATACGGACTCCGCAAAGCAATTGAATCTGACATAAAATATAGATAATATGCCATTTACCACGATTTTATTTTATTTATTTTCATTTATTTTATTATCATCGTCACTTGTGGTGGTTAGCACACGCAATTCTGTGTATTCGGTAATGTTTTTAATTTTAGCCTTTTTTAACGCCGCCGCCCTTTTTATTTTATTAGGTGCTGAATTTTTAGCAATGTTGTTAGTGGTTGTGTATGTAGGCGCGATAGCGGTTTTGTTTTTGTTTGTGGTGATGATGTTAAATGTAGATTCAAGCATGATCAAAGAAAAAGCGTGGCGTTATGCGCCATTATTGATTTGTTTGGCCTTGATTTTCTTTACTGAAATTTTCTTGATTCTAAAAGCTTCAAACACATATCCTTATACTAAAATTTCACTTTTCCCAATCTTACCAGAAATTCAAAATACCAAAGCTATTGGCAATATTTTATATACAGATTTTGTCCTACCTTTTCAACTAGCTGGCTGTGTTTTATTTGTAGCTATGATTGGCGCAATTGTACTTACTCTAAAAGCCAATAAACGCTTCATCAGAAAACAAAATATTACAAACCAAGTTTTGCGTAATAAAGCCAATTCACTTGAAATCGTTAAAATTAAACCCAATGAGGGCATAAATATATGATAACCCAAGAATTAAACATAAATCATTTTTTAATCTTGTCGCTACTATTATTTTGCATAGGATTAAGCGGCATTTTTATTAATCGCAAAAATATTATTTCGTTACTAATGTCAATTGAATTGATGTTACTTTCGGTTAATATCAATTTTGTGGCTTTTTCTTCGTTTTTGCAAGATATGGTGGGACAAATTTTTGCAATTTTTATTCTCACTGTAGCGGGTGCCGAGGCTGCAATAGGCTTGGCTATTTTGGTTATTTATTTTCATAATCGCAGAAATATAGAAATCGAAAATATCTCTTCGATGCACGGCTAATATGGCTAATTAAGCTAATAAAATTCAATGAAAAAATTTCTAGGATTTTTATTATTATCAAGTTTTTTTTATTGCAATAGTTATGCAGCTAGCCTTAAAGGTATCAATGTTGATAATTGTCCGGTTGATTTTGATACTTTTAATCGCGTTATCGATCAAGCTCGTAAAAAAAATCCTGATATAATCTCATCTCTTTCTGAATGTTTGCGTTATAATCACAAATTAATTCTTCAGATTTGCATTATCGATCCAAGCCAGTTAGCTAAAGCCCCACAAGCAATTCGTGATGATGAAAATTTTGTTTATCGCTTATTAAAAATACATCCTAATATTTTACAATATGCCTCAAATCGACTTAAAAATGATCGCAACTTTCTTGAGCGTTGCGCTTATATAAGTCGCGAGGCCATACGATATGCTGATTTGCACTTGCTTGACAATATTATTTTTATGAAAAAAATGATTGAGCTCGATTCTTATAATTATAAATTTGCTTCAAAGCGCATCAAATCTAGTATCGAGCACGCCTCTCTTGCTTTTATGGACAACGGAAATTTATTAATGTATGCCCCAAGCGAAGTACAAAATAACAAACAGTTAGTTAAGATTGCGGTTGTGTCTAACAATAATGCCATTGATTTTGCCTCCGAAAAACTTAAAAACGATCCCGAAATACAATATTTATCTAGGGCGGCAAGCAGTTTCTCAAAAGAGGATCTTGAAAATTTCTTACGCAAAAATTTTATAAAATCTAAAGAAAATCATAATTTAGGTTTTACCATAAATCGTGAATTTAGCTTGCATAAAAAAAATCATCTAATCGATCGCAATTACATTACTAAATGGCAACGCGCTTATCGCTACAGAACCACTGGTTTACAAGAAAATTGGCACTTAATGACTGTTGATAGCCGCAATGAAATAAAAAAATGGCAAGAAGATTTTAAAAAAATGCCCGATTTGACAAAAAAAATCGAGAATTTCCTAGAAAAACGTACAATTGACGCCGATACCATCAAAAATTTATCTTTAATCAATTTATGGCAAATCAAAAAAACTCCCCTCACTTTAGCTTTTCAACTTTATTTGCTGCGCGATAGCAATGATGCAGAGCTTGGAGACCAATTTGTCAATGTTACCTCAATCGTGGCCATCGCTCAAAAAGTTACTCAAAAAGTTGCTCAAAAAACCGATGATAAAGATTGGCGAATTAGCATAATACAAGTGATTTTTGATAGTGAAATTAAAGTGGATGTACCCTACGAAAACGGACATAAACAGTATTTTTTACAAGATTTATATTATGATAATAAAAAAGACCAAAATCCCAAATTAATTTTTAGAGTTGAGGATAAATTTCGTGAATATTTTGAAATATTTGAAGAACAACGTAATGGAAAATATCAGATGATTTATCGCCTTGACCCCGCAAATCAAAGCTTAAATAGTGTAACTGATTAAAGACCATCAACAAAGCTGATTAATATTAGATTTTTCGTAAACGATTCATATAAATCGTAGCCCCAACCGCATCTTTATCTTTAATTTTATAACGCCCCCCGATGGCAATTGGATATGAAAAATCGCCACAAAATATATCAAATGCAAGATTGCGATGATAAGATGATTTTTTATCACCAAATAAATCGCAGCAAAAACGGATATTGGGAAAATCTCTAGCGATAAAATCAGATGCATCCTTGGCACGCTTGAGCTCGCTGACAATTTGTTGTGAATTTGTTAAATGTAAAATTTTTTTAGAAATTTCATCCAAATTATTATTTGTTAACATTATTTGCGCAATTAAATCTGCATAATTAGGTGCTAATTTATTGATTTGCGACAGATTTTTTTGACTTATAGCCGCACGTAAATCATAATCATTTGCCAAGCCTAATTCATGTAAAAATAATTCACTAAAATTAGGAATAGAAAACTCAATTAACAAATTTTGTAGCAATAATTTTGATAAAATTTGCAAAATAATTTTGATGATTTCGAAATCCGATTCTTCATCATCCGAGCCGATAATTTCAAGCCCAACTTGCGTGGATTGACGATCAGCATAAAGCTCATTGCTGCTTGTGATTAACACATCCCCCACATAACATAATTTAAGCGGTAAATCAATATTTTTGAGACGCGTTTCAATTAACCTTACAATTTGTAGGGTTATATCATTGCGTAACAATAAATTTTTGCCAGAAATTCGATCTAAAACTACAAAAGCATCTGCAATTTCTTGCTTCGAAAAATTATCCGCAAATTCAACTAAAGGTGTTTTTATTAATTTATATCCCGAATCCAAGAAAAAATCTATCGCCTTATTAACATTGCGATGGCTTTGCTGCGCCTCATCACAAAGTAAATCGTAAAACCCAACTGGTAGTAAGCGTGAAGAAATTTTTTCTGTCATTTCTGTAAAAAATTTAATAATTTTTCGTCAATAATTTTTGGATTATTGATGAATTTTTGCGGCAAATAAGACGCTTCTTGCTGCCCAAAACTAAATATTTTATCATCAATATTCAAATTTTCGATCTTTTTTTTGAAATATTTTTGCTCAGAATCAGTTAGAGACTCAATAAAATCATGCTTTAAGCACATAGATTCAACCGAATTTCTCACAATATGATACCATGATTCTTCATGCGCAGCATTGCCAAAACCAGCAAGATATAACTCATCCTCAGCCCTTGTCATTGCTACATAGAGAAGGCGATAATATTCTTGTTTTGCTAGCTGATTTTTATATAATTTATGCGCTTTTATCAATTTATTTTCATATTTTTTACGCGCGCACCATATTGGCAAGGCAATATTTTCATGATCTTGCGCAAAATTGATCCAGAAAAAATTCTCTTTTGAGCTCAATGTTTTGTTAAAATCAAAAGCACAATCGGGAATGATGATTATAGGCGCCTGCAAGCCCTTGGATGAATGGATTGTAGAAATATTGACCTGATTTTGTTCAGGCGAAGTAAGATAAATTTCGGGATCCAATTTTTCAACAAAATCAATAAATTTTTGTAGATTTTTTGAGTTTTTATTGGCAAAATTTGCCAAAATGATCATAAATTGATCCAATATTGTCGCTCCTTCTAATCCAAATTGATTGATGATTTTTTTCCGTGTTTCTTGATTCAAAATCCGTGCAAAAAAATCATAACAATTTAGATTTTTAGCATTTTCAATAAATTGTCCTAATTTTGCATAAATTTGCTGATTTTGTGGCAAATTTTGCTCAAAAATGGCAAAAATAGAGCAATTTTGCTGATTTTTGAGCAAGCAAATTTCTAATAATTTTTCTTCATCAATGGCAATTAATGGTGATTTTAACAAACAAGCCAGATTAAGATCATCTTCTTGCAAAAGCACAAATTTAGCACTACTAAGCAGATCTTGAATCAATAATTCTTGCGAAAAGCTACTTTTTTTTGCGCCGCCATAAGCAATCTGATGTTTTTTTAAGGATTTTTGTAATATTTTATCAAAACCATTGGCGCGATTTCTTAATAAAATCATTATGTCGCCATAATTTATAGGGCGGTTTTTTGCCGCAATAACCCTATTTGACTCGACCCATCCCTTAATTCTTAAAGCAATTAAATCCGCCAAAAATTCTTTTTCACTATAATTTTCTTGCTGCGAATTGTTGATTTTCCATACATAATCGACTTTTTCTTGATCTTTTTTAGGCTTAATTTGTGGCCAAATCTCAAATTTTGCACTACCATTTCTAATCGCCTTGTGAGGATTGTAATTATTGATTCCAAGCAGGTTTTTATCTACAAAAACTTTGTCGATAATTTTTAATATTTCATCTAATTGCCTAAATGAATTTTGTAGATCGATTTTCTTCATCTTAAAAGGTCCGTCACCTAATTTTTCTTGATAATAAGCAAAAATTTCATTACTGATATTAGGCTCAGCACCTTGAAAACTATAGATCGATTGCTTATCATCTCCAATAATAAAAATTGTACGATTTCGATTTTGTGCACCATGTCCCGAAAAAAAATCTTCGGTTAGAGCCTTGATAATAGCCCATTGGCGATGATTAGTATCTTGCGATTCATCAACCAGAATATGATCAAAAAATCCATCCATCCTAAATTTTACCCAATCAGCAACCTCAGGGTTTGACAACATTTTTTCGATTTTTACAATCAAATCATTATAATCAAGTAAAGAATTTTTATCTTTTAATTCGCGATATTTTTCAAGTATATGATCAATAAAACGTAGCAGCAATGCTGTTGATTTGGCGATTTTATAAGAATTAAATTTTTCATAAAAATCGGCTATTAAACCTTGCTGCAAAACAATCAAATCATAATATGATTCAAATTCTTTAGTAACCACCGATCCCATTTTTTTTGGCATATCTTCTTTGGTATAAAAAATCTCTTTAAAAGCAGAAAAATTTTCTATTTTGGGATTTTGTAAAAATTTTTTTAGAATTTGCGCAGTTTTTTGATTTGTTTTTTGTTTTGCAAGTTCAATATTGGCGCACATTTGCAGCAAATCGTCAATTTTAATTTTATTTAAAAATTCACTAAAAATTTCTTGTTCATCAAAATTTTTATTACATTCTAATTTGGTAAAAATTTTATCAATTAAATTTTCAATCCCAAAATAATTTTCTTTTAATAATAATAATCTTTCTTTTTGCGTTAATATGCCGGATACCAACTCGTTAAAGCTCTCATCGTTAAAATTTGAGTTAATTTCAATGATCGATTTTTGCAAAATTGGATCACTAAAAGCATCTTTAATCACCTCTTTTTTAGCTTTTTGTAATAGTAATTTTTCAACATTACTATCACATATCTCAAAATTTGGCCTCACCCCTATTTCAAAAGGAAAAATTTTTACCAAATTTTGACAAAAAGAATGAATGGTTTGAACCTTGATTTGCGTGGATGAATCCAATATTCTTGCAAATAAAATTCGTGCTTTTTTTAAATCTTCCGCACTAACTAAATTTTCTCCTAAATTTTTAATATTATGAATTAATTCTTGATCGTCTAAAATAACCCATTTTGCCAATTCGTTGTTGATTCGGTGCTGCATTTCTGCAGCAGCAGTTTTAGTAAAAGTCAGGCATAAAATTTTTTCAGCTCTAACGCCACGAAGCAACAGTCTTAAGACTCTGTCGGTTAGGATTTTTGTTTTTCCCGATCCCGCAGAAGCAAAAACCCAAGCCGAATTCAATGGATCCGAGGCTTGATGTTGCAATTTTATTGTTTCAACCAGATTATTCATCTTCAAAAAATTGTTAAAAATCTACTAAAATCTTAAAATATTGTTGAATTTAGTTCAAATAAATGCTAAACTAGCTGAAAATTTATCCATAATTCTACAAATCATGCAATTTGAAATAACAAAAGCCATTCTGCTCAAAGCCATTTCAAACGTCAATGGTGCCGTTGAAAAAAAGAATACAATTCCGGTTTTGCAAAATATCAAAATCGAGGCTCAAGCCAACAAAATCAACCTTTGTGCTACCGATATGGATATTTTAGTTACCTCAGATTTTGAAGCTCAAATCAGCAAAGAAGGTTCAACTACTGTGCCTGCACAGATGTTTTATGATATTATAAGAAAAATTCCAGATATTGCAAATATTTCTGTCATCCAAGAAGCTGCTAATATTTTACAAATTAAATCTGGCAAATCCAAATATAATTTACCTTGTATTGATCCTTCAGAATTTCCAAGTTTAAGTGAGGGAGAGCTTGGTGAAGAAATTGAAATTGACGGTGATAAATTAGCTAAAATGATCGATAAAACTCGCTTCGCCATATCAAATGATGAAACGCGCTATTATTTAAACGGCCTATATTTACATGCATTTAAAAAAGATGATATGTTTGAGCTGCGTACAGTTGCAACCGACGGCCATCGTCTAGCCCTAGCTTTTATCCAAAATCAACCAATAAAACAAGAATTTGGAGTAATTTTACCTAAAAAATCAGTTGGAGAAATTAGACGCATTATTGATGGTGAGGCGCAAATTAAATTATCGCTTTCACGCGCTAAAATCAAGATTTCAACCAAACAAACAACGATTATTTCTAAATTGATTGATGGCGATTTTCCTGATTATGATAAAGTATTGCCAAAAAACAACGACAAAATTGTAAATATCAATAAAAAAGCTTTATTTGATTGCGTTGATCGCGTTTCTACCGTTGCTGCAGATAAACATAAATCAGTAAAATTATCTTTTGAAAATGATAAAATAACCTTGCAAATCAACGCCAATGACGGATCCTTTGCTCACGAAGAGCTTGATGCACAATATAATGAAGAAAAAGTCGAAATTGGCTTTAATTCGCGCTATTTACTGGATGTTATAGGTCAAATTGATAAAGAAGAATTAGCAATAAAACTTAGAGATGGTAATGCTCCCGCTTTAATTGAGGCTAAAGATTTTAATGCAATATATGTAATCATGCCAGTTAGAATATAAAGGCGGCACATAGTATTTATTAAACTAATTTCTTAAATAAATTAAAGTTAAATTTTATTAAAAATATCAGCGATTTTAAGCTTAAACTATAAGTGAAAAATACCAAAATCTCGAAATTAATCTTAGAAAATTTTCGCAATTTCTATTCTAAAAAACTACAATTTAACTCACAATTAATTTTGTTATCCGGAGAAAATGGCAGCGGAAAAACTAATATATTAGAGGCTATAACCCTGCTTTCTAAAGGTTCAAACTTGCGTGGTGCTGATCTTGAAGAAATGGTTCTTAATGACTATAAAAATCAAAAACAGGTTGATCATTTTGCAATTTATTGCGAACTAGAAAATCATGATTCGATCGAAAAAATCGGGGTTTCTTTTAACAAAAATCATAAAAAAAAGATTTTACAAATCAATCAAGAAACCTTATCTGGCAAGCGTCAAGCCGATTTTAAAAACGATCTGATAAATTTTATCTGGCTTACTCCTGCCCTTGAATTGCTTTTAATTTCAAGCAAAAGCGAGCGCCGCGACTATCTCGATAAAATCGTCTTCGATATAGATTATAAGCATGTTGAGAGAATTAATTTATATCAAAAAACCCTTAAAGAAAGATTGTTAATTTTACAAAAATATAAAAACCAAAGCCAAGGCAATCAATGGCTTGAAATTGTTGAAAATAAAATCGTCGAACTCGGTGTAGCCATTGCTTTTGCAAGGTTGGATGCTGTTGATTTTTTTAACAAAGCGATAAATTCATTCGAATCAAATTTTCCTAAAGCTGAACTCAAAATCAGCGGTGATATCGAACAATTAGCACGTGAAAAAAGTGCCCTGCAAATTGAAGAATTTTATCGCCAAAAACTAAGTAGTAATCGCAATTTTGATCTGGAAAATTTTAAAACCGCATTTGGGGTTCATAGAAGTGATTTTTCGGCGATTTTTCTTAACAAAAATGCGCCATCAGCTTTTTCATCAACTGGCGAACAAAAATCAATTATGATTGGCATCACTCTAGCACGCGCCAAGATTTCATCTGCTTATAAAAATCAACCCACTATTTTAATTTTTGATGAAATCGTTTCGCATCTTGATGAAAAAAAGAAAGGTGATTTGCTTGATGAAATTGTTAATTCAAATTTGCAATGTTTTTTTAGCGCAACTAGCAAAGACTTGCTTCCGCAGCGCTTTCTAAATAATAATTTAATTCAAATCTTAGATTTAGAAACTATTTTCTAATCAATTTTATAATTAAAATAGCACCAAACGGCATTTTCCATTTTGGAACATGAATTATTTTAGCAAGGGATTTTGCGATTTTATTTGACAATGCAGCTAAAACAAAGGTTACAAGATGCGAAGTGGATTTAAATTCTAACCTAAAATTTTTATCAAAACTAGGGTAAATTTTTCTAATTTTATCTAAAAAATTAAAATAATTAAATTTAGTGATATGTTGCTCCTCATATGATGGCTTAACAAAATAGATCATTAAAAATTCAAGAAAAGGCCACAAACTAAGATAATTTGGTGTTGTAATCACAAATTCACCACGAGTTTTTAATAATTTTGCCACATCGTCAAAAATTTGTGCTATTTGATTTTTTTCAAGATGTTCGATTACCTCTATCAAAGTGACAGCATCAAAATATTGTTTTGAAAAATTTTTTGTTAAAAAATTTTTTTCATTGATATGAAAAAATTTACGAAAATCTGTTTGATATTTTTGAGCATAATTTATCTGATCTTGCGCGATATCGATACCGATTTGTTCACTAAATTTATCGGCCCTTATCATAGCCAAAAAACTACCAGCCGAACAACCAATATCAAGGATTTTACCATTATTTTTAGCGGATAAACATCTCAAAACCGCATCAAATTTTTGAAAATGCCAAAAGCTTCTGATGCCTTTTTCTTCACATAATATTTTATCGTAAAATCCCAGCGGAATCGTATCATAATTAAAACTGGTTTTTTTCATATTTTTTTATAATCAGAACTATATAAATCAAAATTCCCACCATATAACTCAACAAAATATAACGCAAATATTGAGGTTGATACTTAATCGCAAAATTTATTTTTTCTTGATTAAACTTGATCGCAAGCAAGCCGTCAACGGATAAAATTTGATAATCGCCTTCAATAATTTTTCGCCATCCAAGCAAATGATTGGTATTTATAATAAATGTCTGCCCTTGCGGCCCTTGATATGAGCCTGTAATTTTTTGCAAAGAAAATTCATTTATTATCATTTTGGCTATTTGCGTGACCATTAATTTTTGCTGACTAGATTTATTTTGTCGCATCATTTTATCATTTTCGGTATCAATATTTTTTTTATTTTGTATCAAATATTGCTGCAAATTATAAGACTCTCCCAAATAATTTTTATCTTCGATAGACCTTATATCGCTAGCCACAACAGCCTTCTCGTAACAATATTTTGACGCTAAATTATCACTAAAATAAATTTGTGGTTTTTTAATATAATCAACAGTTTTTGTAATATTATGTTTTTTAAACCTAATAATATCATCTTGATAAGAATTTTCTTCAATTGATATAAATCTTATAAATTGAGGATAAAGCCTTACAGATGTCAGTTCTAACAAAATCAAAATCATCCAAAAATTACGATTTTTTAATTTTGAGATCCCTTTTATCATCAAAATTACAAAAAATATGTAAAAAAAGATCAAAAAACGGCTTTGAACATGAGAATTATTTAAAAATGGCGTTAAAATATAAATTGTCCATGGATTAAAAATTAAGCCAAAACCAGTACCAATCCACAAAAAAATTAACAAAAATGCCCAAATTTTCTTATTTTCAGGTAAAAAAATGGTTTTTCTGGCAAAAATCATTACAAAAATGCTAAAATATCCCAAATAACAAACATATTCATGCATACGTAAATTTTTACCAAATTCATCAAAAATCCTGAGATCATGTAATAAATTAAAAGGATAAAAAAATGCTAAAAACATGTCATACCAACCATAACTATAAAAATGCAACTCCGCTGCATGATTTATGTGTAAAAGCAAGACAGGTATTATTTTTGGGATTATAAGAAACAAAAATGCCAGCAATATCAAGAAAACTGACCTGAAATTTTGTTTAAAAATCACAAAAAGCGCATTCAATGATGGTTTTTTCAACAGAATTGCGATCAATAAAAAGAAAAATGTAAAATTGAAACAATAAATTGCACCATCAAGCAGAAAAAATGCCATCAAAAGTGAAAAATAAATCCAATAAATTAGATGTTTTTCTAAGCAAAAAACCAGATAAATTGCAAGTGGAATTAATTGCATCGACCTAAAAACAATATGCCCTTCAAGATAATGCAATCCAAACCAATTGCTACTTAGAAATACAAGGGCTCCTAGTAGTTGAAGTTTTTGCTCAATTTTAAAATAATCCAATAATTTTATCATTGAAAAACCACCCAAAATAGCACAAAAAATTACTGAAAATAAATTGCTTAAATATGGATTGAATAAAAAATTAAATAAGATTAATGGCGAAAAAAGATAGCTTTGTGGATTCGCCAAAATATCCAAACCTCCGCAAACATAAGGATCATAGATGGGCAAGGTTTTGTATTCAAAAATTGATTGATTGATTATATAAGATAAACCATTAAAATATCCCCAATCTTCTTGTGGAATTTTATTAAAAAATATAAAAAACGGCAAAAAATTAATGATGCTAAAAGTCAACAGCCATAGGCTTTGCTTAATGATTCGATAATTAACCTTAAAAAAATTATGGTTATTTTGCAATTTAGATAATTTAAGTTTTTATATTTCTAATTCAAATATCACTGGACAATGATCCGAAGCCTTTTCTTGATTTCTAACCCCCTTATCCTCAATATTGGCGCCACTAGCTTTATCCATAGCTTTTGGCGAAGCAAGCAGATAGTCGATGCGCATGCCTTTATTATATTGCCAAGAGTTTCCGCGATAATCCCACCAACTAAAATTCTGACTTGATGGATTAAATTGACGAAATGTATCTGCAAGTCCTAGATTCAACAAAGAACGAAATTTCTGGCGCTCAAGCGGATGAAAACACACGGTGCCACTCAAGTTTTTGGGATCGTAAATATCGATATTTTCGGCAGCAACATTGTAATCACCACCAAATACCGCAATTTCATCATAACTAAGCAGAGTGCTGAAATGCTGGTTTAAAGCATCAAAAAAATCAAGTTTATAATGAAATTTATCACTATCCTCAAGATTCTGCCCTGCTAAAAGCTCTCCACCGCCGTTAGGAACATACACCGAAGCCACTCTTATCGCCTGATTTGCAACCACTATCACCGCCTCAATATAACGCGCCTGATCAAGAAAAGGCGCCTTAATTTTGCCTTGTGGCAAAGCTTTAACCACATCTTCAATCTTAAATTTTGACAAAATTGCCACCCCATTATAGGTCTTTTGTCCAGAGATAGCGCAATTATAACCCAAATCGAAGAAAATTTCACAAGGAAAATCATGCTCAAGACATTTAATTTCTTGCAGCAAAATTATATCTGGATTTGAATGTTTTAGCCATGTCGCAACGCTTAATAGACGCGCTTTAATAGAATTTACATTAAAGGTGGCAATTTTTATTTTGGTCACAGAAAAATCAATGTTGTTTAATGTCAAGAAATATACCTATTTTTACAAAAATTGCAAGCCTTTGAAAATCAAGTTTTATGTTGCAAAATGATACATAATTGGGCTTTTTTATACCATGAAACCAATACCACAGCTAAAAGAGCTTGAAATAGATCGTTAAAAACACTATAATTTTTGGCTCTAAATTTTTACCGCTTTACCAAAGCGTAAAGAAATTTTTTAACTTATTAAAGGAATGATTAAAAATAGATGCTCACCCATTGTTTTAGACAGTGACCTCGATAAATCATTATTAGATGATGGCCTCGGTGACTCATTGCGGGATCCAGAAAATAAAAAATCGGGAGAAGCACAACCAGCTGTCGAAAGAGCCAAGGCACAACCAGAAAAGGATATTAGAGATAAATATCCACGTAAACAAGAATTAATACAACACTTATCACAAATAAATTTACTCTGTCAATACCAATCAAGTAATGAATCGCAAGCTTATAAAGCTATGCGACTTATTGACAAAATCATAAAAAATATCTCAATAATCCAAGATCATTTTTTTAGTGATGCTTTATTAGATAGATTATCTGACATTCTAAAACAACAAGAATACACATCACCAGAAACTTGCAGCAATATTTGTCCTGCTTTATCAATTTTACTAGAAGATGCAAAATCATGCACCAGAAAACACGAAGAAGTAAAAATTACAGACATTCTAACAAAGGATATTAGAGATAAATATCCACGTAAACAAGAATTAATACAACACTTATCAGAAATATATGATTTATGTTATCAATGCCGATCAGGCAATAAATTGCAATATGAAGCTATTCGACTTATTTACAACAATTGTTTAGGAATCATAAAGATTATCTCAATAATCCAAGATGGTATTATAAATCATTCTTTTAGTGATGCTTTATTAAATAGATTATTTGTCATTCTAGAACAACAAGAATACAGAGCGCCACAAACTTACGGCAATATTTCTTTTTCTTTATCAGTTTTACTAGAAGATGCAAAATCATGCGCCAAAAAACACGAAGAAGTAAAAATTACAGACATTCCAACAGAAGATCCTAATGCAATATTGCTCCCATTACTAAAACAATACCTAATGCAACACCTAATGCAACGCGACCTAAAAAGCATTGATATTGAACAATGGCGCAAAAATGTTATTGGTAATCTTGCCGCCACCACATCAGAACAACCCCATGGAGAAGCTAAAAAAAGTAGCCATCAAGAAGATTCTGGATTAGGCATAAACGCAAGTTCTGCAACTAATACCACTAAGGAAAATTCGATTAATAGAGAATCTGCCACTCAATTTTATGAAATTTTATTGCAATCCTGTCAAGAAGCTGATTTTAATGATTTTTATCACGTTTTTTCCTCATTGGTTATATTTTGTGATGTTTTAAATCGAGATGGTAGAACCGCAATCAAAGAAACAGAGGAAGCTACAATTAAAAGAAAATTAAAAACAATTCTAACCTGCAGAAGAGAGGTGGAAAAAACGGAAGAAGTTTGCAATAAAGCTATTCGACTTAAAAATAAATTTGAGTTAGAGGTAAAAGAAAAATTTAGCCTTGATCAGATAGGAAACTATGTAACTCTTGGCAACTTAAGGCATTTTTATACTGAATTTGTAACAAAAGATCACGTTTTTTTCACAAGCGAAATCAAGATTGATAAGAGCTTTGAAAACTTAATTGACGAAATCGGCACAACTCTTAGAAAACTTCAAAATATTATGATATGTCTTGAAAAGAATGAGGGATTAGAAAACACTCCAAAACAACACGCCGCAAAGACTCCTAGTGCAGTTATACCAAATGCCGGTCTAAGCACTATTCCACTCGATGAGAATATTTATCAAGCCGCATATCTAGCAAACTAAACTAAATCCTTCATAAAATGAAATCCGCGAATATAAAATCCTTCGCGAAAATATAATGGATGGGATTTTTTGTTTTCAGTATAAGAATCAAGCACAAATTTGTGACATTGCATTTCTCGACCAAGATTTTCTAGATAATCGAGCATCATTTTGCCGATTCCTTGACTGCGATGATTTTTATCCACCACTAGGTTTGAAGCCTGAATATAGCGGCCACAATAAAGCATACGCAAGATCCAATAGCCACATACTCCGATTAGTTTTTTATCAGCAAAAACACCGATCATTTTAAAATTATTTTCCGTGCTCATTTCTTGCAATGAAGATATAAAATTTTCACGATCCATATCTTTGTACATCTGCTGCACTAAGGGTAGAGCCGCTATCATTTTATCTAAATTATCAAGATCTTTTATAACCAATTTTGTCATTTATATCTTACATTTTTTTTGTGAAACATTGATTTTAATGAATCCTCAAAAATTGTTGTACATTTTATACTACATTGATTCGGCCAATTGTTTTGGCAATTTATTGGCCCAATATGTGATACTACCGGCCCCAGTACACAAAACTAAATCACCATTTGTGGCGTAAGTTTTGATTAATTGCGCCAAATCATTTTCATTATCAAGCTTAATTACATTTTTATGTCCAGCTTTTTTAATAGCCGCAATCAAACTATCTTGCGAGATACCATCAATTGGCTGTTGGCCTGCCGCATAAATATCAGATACTATAACAATATCCGCCTCATTTACGCAAGTAGAAAATTCATCAAATAGATCTTTTACACGTGTATATTTGTGAGGCTGCAAAACAGAAATGATTTTATGCTTACCAACTAGCTGTCGCGCGGCCTGCAACGTTGCCTTAATTTCAGTTGGATGATGGCCATAATCATCGATAATTGTCACGCCATTAACCTCACCAACCCTAGTAAATCGGCGTTTCACACCATTAAAATTATTAAGTGCAGATGCAATTCTATCATCCGAAATATGCAAGAAATCAGCAATAGCAATAGCTACTAAAGCATTGCTAGCATTATGAATGCCATAAGCAGGTATATGTAGATTTTTTATTTCACGACCAGTTTTGGTGAATTTTACATCTAATGTTAATCCCGAAGCATCACTTATAACCTTCGTTGTTGTAAGATCGGCAGCCTTATGAATTGAATATGTAAATAAATTTTTTTGACTGGATTTTAATTTACGATAAAGATTTTCAACCTCAATATCATCTATACACACTACGCACAGGCCGTTTTGCGGGATTTGCATTACATATTTTTCAAAATAAGATTTTTGCTTCTCAAAATCGTGATCATAATATTCAAGATGTTCGGGCTCAATATTTAAGACTGCACCGATCAATGTTGGCAAATTAACAAAACTACCATCAGATTCATCACTTTCGGCCACCAAATAATCACCATCACCAAGTTTTGAATTGCTCTTAAAATAATTGATAACACCACCATTGATAACAATCGGATCGAATCCACCAAACTCTAGCATTAATGAGGTCATGGCGGTAGTACTAGTTTTGCCATGAGTTCCAGCAATTGTAATGCCTTTTTTTTCACTCATAATAATTGCCAGAAGCTCTGCTCTGCTTATTATGGGGATATTTTTTTCTTGTGCCGCAACAATCTCGGGATTATCATCTTTAACGATTGAAGTTTTTACAACTAGAGCAATATTATCATCGATATTTTTAGCTTCATGACCTACAAAATACTGGATCCCTTTATCACGCAAAGATTGAGTTAGGTAATTTTCATACAGGTCTGACCCTTGTATTTTGATATTAATTTTGTTTAAAATTAAAGCAAGCGCACTCATGCCAATACCTCCAAGCCCAATAAAATGAACCTTTTCTAGCTTTTTTTTACCCAGAATTTTATCTTTTAAATTTTCAAACATCATTATTATAAAATTTTAAATTGTACTTTTTAACCGACAATTATTTTTGACCAAACCTTGAGACTCTAATATATATCAAAAAATATTTTTCTTGTAATTCAATAATTTTCTTAAGTGATTTTGTACAAAGAATTCGGATTCTGCTAAAGAAAATCTTTGATCTTGCTCCCAAAGATCGATAACAGTAAAATAAAATTTATTTTTGTAAATATTTTTTGCTAAAAAGAATGCATAAAAAACAAATTGACCAGATTTTTCAGATCTTGAGCCAAGCCAATAGCAATCCTAAAACCGAGCTAAATTTTAGCAATGATTATACACTTTTGGTGGCAGTCGTATTATCAGCACAAAGCACAGATATTGGCGTAAACAAAGCTACCAAGACAGTTTTTGCATTAGCTGATAATCCTCAAGACATGCTAGCGCTAGGTGAAGAAAAACTAAAAAAATATATTAATACAATTGGACTTTACAACAGCAAGGCGCGCAACATTATTGCCTTGTCACAAATTTTAGTGGATAAATATCAATCCCAGATACCTCGCGATTTTGAAATACTGCAAACACTACCCGGAGTTGGTCGCAAAACTGCTAATGTAGTACTAAATTGCGCCTTTGGCGAGCCAACAATTGCCGTTGATACCCATGTATTTCGCGTAGCAAATCGTATTGGACTTGTAAACGAAAAAGATACACTTAAAACAGAGCTGGCGCTGATAAAAGCGGTACCAAAAAAATGGCATCAACATGCGCATCATTGGCTAATTTTACATGGAAGATATGTCTGTAAAGCGCGCAAGCCTAAATGTGAAAAATGTAATATTGCACAATTTTGTGAATTTGAAGGCAAGATTTTGTGATAAGATGGCTCACCTAAAGCGTCACAACTTCATATTGCCACCAAAAAGATGAGGTTATTTTGGTGGCAATATGAAGTTGTGATGCTTTAAAGGGCTCACTTGCTCGAAATACTAAAAATATCTACAAATAAACACCCCTCTTGAAATCAAAAGGCAAAATAACTATATCGATATCAAACTAAATTTTTTAGCAAAACATAAATCAATAAAATCATGAACAAACAAGATTATCAATTTGACGTCGAGGTCGGCAAAGTGTTGAATTTAATGATTAACTCACTTTATACCAACAAAGATGTCGCCTTACGTGAATTAATTTCAAATGCCGCAGATGCTTGCGACAAGCTGCGCTACCTATCAACACAAAATCCTGACTTACTTAAAGAAAATGAAGAATTGAAAATTAGTATCAAAATCGACAAGGCCAATAAATTGTCTGTTATAACAGACAACGGTATAGGCATGAATCGTCAAGAATTAATCGAGAATCTCGGCACCATTGCTAGGTCGGGCACCGAAAATTTCATTAAAAATTTAACTGGCGATAAAGGCAAAGATGTCAATTTAATTGGACAATTTGGCGTTGGTTTCTATTCGAGTTTTATGATTGCAGATAAGGTAACTGTAGTATCCCGTAAATATGATTCGGATATTAGTTATCAATGGCAATCAGATGGTAGCGGCAATTTTAGCATATCAGAATCTGACGAGCAACTAGAGCGCGGAACTAAGATAATCTTGCATTTAAAGGATGATGCCAGCGATTTTTTAGATCGTTTTCATATTAAACATGTAGTACAAACTTATTCTGATCATATCAATATCAAAATCGAATTGATCCCTGATAATGCTGATGCTGGCGCCAAAATTGAAGTTTTAAATTCAGCCAAAGCATTATGGACGATACCAAAAGAAAGCATCTCGGGTGAACAATACCAAGCCTTCTTCAAGCATATTTCGCATTTACCCGGTGATCCATTTATGACGATTCACAATCGCGTAGAGGGTTTAGTTAGTTATACTAATTTGCTTTTTGTGCCTACAACCAAGCCGTTTGACCTGTTTCATCCCGATCGCAAAGCTTCGGTTAAACTTTATGTAAAAAAAATATTTATTAGTGAAGATTTGGATTTGGTTCCCGCTTGGCTACGCTTTATGCGCGGACTTATTGACTCAGATGATCTACCACTAAATATCAGCCGCGAAACCTTACAACACAATGTTGTGCTTGAAAAAATAAAAAAATCCGTTGTCAATAAAATCCTCTCCGAGCTCAAGAAAAAAGCACTTGAAAACGAAGAAGAATATCAAAAATTTTGGCATAATTTTGGTGCAGTTTTAAAAGAAGGACTGTGCGAATCATCTGAATTTAGAGAAAAAATCTTAGAAATTTGTCGTTTTTATTCATCAAAATCACCAGATAAATTGATCTCGCTAAGTGAGTATTTAGATAGAGTTAAAGCTGGTCAAGACAAGATTTTTTATCTCACAGGTGAATCAGTTGAAAAAATAAAATCAAGCCCCCAATTAGAGATTTTTTTACAAAAAGATGTCGAGGTTTTATTTTTAACAGATGCCGTTGATGATTTTTGGATGACAGTGGCCCTGCCTTACAAAGACAAGGAGTTTCAGTCAATCACTCGTCACGATGTCGAACTTGACAATATCGAAAAATTGTCTGCTAAAACAGACAAAATTGATGAACCGGAAATTAAAGATGTTACCGAATCTGCTTTTGAAAATCTTATCAAATTTATGAAAGAAATTTTGGGACAAAAAGTTAAAGATGTGCGTATCTCAAAAAAACTTACAGATAGTCCAGTGTGCTTGGCCGTAGATTCGGCTGCCATGGATATACGCATGGAACGCTATCTTCTTGAACAAAAACAGATCTTATCTGGCTCGGCTAAGATCTTAGAGATCAATCCTCACAATCAAATTATCAAAAATATCAATGAAAAAATTGGCGATGATGACGCCAGAGAAACAATCTGCACGCTATTTGATCTTGCTTGCGTGATTGAAAATGAGCCTATATTTGACGCCAAAGATTTTTCACAACGTATCGCTAAATTGCTGGTCAAGACCTAATTTAGGCATAATTAAGCTATGGCATAGCAACTTCATATTGACTCCAAAGCTTAGAAATCACACGGCAAATTATGTTAATTATGCCTATTTGTTATATTATAACAAATCTGGCATATTGCGCAGCAGCCAACGCTCTTCCGGGCCCAAAGGCGACACTGCAAAAAAACTACGTAATCTAATTGTAGTTGCTGGGGCTAATTTATTGATTTTGCCAATCGATCTCACAAAATCGCGAATAATCACCGATTTCCTTTTGTTAGAACGATCAATAAAACGATTGCCCGCCTCTTCAAGCATATCGGTAACTAAAATATTCTGATAGCCAAGACGCCTCGCCATTGTAAAAGCCAAGCCTATTTCGGCATAACTTTCTTGCTTCTGTTTTTGTTTTAATCCTAAATGATGTGAAAAAATTTCTTGGATAAAATTTTGAATTTCACTTTTTATCTTATGGCTTTCAAGCAATTTATCTTCATAATATGAAAACATTACCACACCATAATCAAGCAAATCTTTAGTTGGGGAAGTCTTGTGTCTTATGCCCTCACGATGATTTTTTTCAAATAAACTTGTTAATAAATTATGTTGACGTAAATAACGCATCAACATCATAAAAGCTGGCTTATTTTCTGCATCACGCGCATAAATTGTAAGCATCGCCGCATCATGATTTTTTACAAAAAATTCATAAATATATTCTTTATCTAAAATATATTTTATAATACGATAAGAAATACGCGATTTTTGACGGATTATGGTTTTTAGAAGTTCATAATTATTATAATTTAACAAGAATGGAAAACCTCGCAAAATGGCGCGTAGCAAGGGCTGGTAATAGCGATCATCATTTTTGATAATCATTATCGTTTGCTCTAACAAATATTTTACGATTTTATTTTTTATACTATTATCATCCTGCTGCGAATGATTGTTCTGAAACAAGCTGCGCGCGGCTTCGATAATATGATTATTACTAACATTTGAATTTTGCAAAATATCTTTTTTTATCAAATCAAAATCAACGTTATGCGTCTCATGTATATGGGGGCTCTGCTCATGCTCAATAATCGAAAATAACGCAAATAGCTGCGGATAGCGTGAAATATAAGTACGATTGCGCATAATAGTACGAAATTCTTCGGCAATGCCGCCAAAATAGGCCTTTATCATGCCCTTTAAATTTTGTAAAATGATAATTATTTTATTTAACTGTATCATTTTTATCTTGTTCGTCTTTTATTATTTCAATTAAATCTTCGAGCCTTGTCAACTCAGTTTTATCTGTTGTTTTATTAAGCTTATCTTTAGCTTCTTTAGCATAGTTTTTCGCTTTCTTTTTATCGCCACTCAAATAATTATATTCAGCTAAGGCCAATAAAGATCTGCCTTCATCGCCAATTTTATTATAAGCAACAGCAAATTGTTTAAACAAAAACGGATTTTCACTTTCAAAAATCTGTGCCTCTTTTAAATTTTTTATCGCTAAAGATATAAGCTCAGAATCATTGGTATGCAAGGTTAAAATTGCAACAGAAAAAGCAATTTTTGATTGAGCTGCATCTTTTGGCGACAATAATTCGATCGCTTTATCATAATCTACGATAGCATCATTAACCATGCCCGACTCATACATAATCTGACCTCGCAGCTCATACAAAAATCCATCTCGAGGATTTTGCGCAATAACTTCATCCATTAATTTTAAAGATTTTATACTATCACCTTTGCGGTGAAAAACAATTGCTTTGGCATATTTAGCAAGATAGTCATCACGATTTTTATATTTTCTAAGAATAATATCTGGATCATCAATAAAGGCTTCGAGCTTAGTAATAACTACATCCATCAATGGTTGCAATTGTTGATTGGTTTTTTTATCCGAAAATTTTTTATCAATAATATTATTTTTTAGAAAATCGATTCTTTTGCGACTAACGGGGTGCGACATCGCATATTCATTGATTATATTGCGATAACCAATCATTTCATAATCAAAAAATTCTAACAACTCAAGTAAACCATTGGCAGGATAATTTATTTGCGACAAAATTTGCACCGCATATTTATCAGCAGCCTCTTCTTGATTGCGAGAATATTTCATGAATAATTTTTCAGCCACCTGCCCACCACCTAAAATCAATGCTTGCGCTGCTTCTGGCGATCCAGAAACAGCAGCGCCAATACCTAAAAGATAGCTTAATAACATAGTATTTGAAGCATTTTTCATAGCCTCATATGATCTGGCGATATGGCCAGCCGCAATGTGGCCAGTTTCATGCGCAAGCACACCAATCAAAGCGTTAGGCTTGTTATATTTGCGGATTAATCCTGTATTAATAAATACATTTTGACCACCGCTAACAAAGGCGTTAATCGAATCATCATTAACAATAAAAATGTGAATATTTTTTGGCTCTAAATGAGCGGCCACAAAGATTGGATCAGCTAATTGATGTAAAAATTTTTCAGTTTCAGCGTCTCGAATTAAGGCAAAATTTGCCTTTGAAGATGCAACAATAAAAAAACTTAAAACTATAGTAGCAAAAAATATTAAATTTCTTATTTTACTAGACATCAAAATTTAATGTTGGTTATTTTTAATAATTTAAGGATATTTTCACGATAATACAATGTTTTATAACGCTTTTGACACAAAATTTTCAAAATTAGTCAAATTGTCAATTTTTTGGCTTAGTATCAGCGCAATGACCAGCTTTTTTATTTTCGTTTTTAGCAATGAAGATAAGCCGCAAATCCGCAATATCACTATCGAACTTGATATAAAAGATAAAGTAAATATCTGCACGCCAGAAAATCTTGAGCATTAATCATTTATGAATAATTTGATTGAAAATTTTCTGCAAAAATTAAGATCAGAAGATGGCCTAGCGATAAATACCATCTCATCTTACAAAAAAGATTTAGAATTATTTGAGATTTTTTTAAAAGATAAAAAAATCTCTTTAGAGCGCAGCGAGCTTGAAGATTTTAAACAATATTTACATTTATTATATAACAAAAACCTGAAATCAGCGTCGATTTCACGCAAAATTTCTTGTTTTAAAAATTTTTTTCAGTTTTTAGAAAATGAAAAAATTATTACAAAAAATCCCACAATTAATTTAGAAACTCCCAAAAAAGATTTTAAATTGCCAAAAGCATTAGGTGAAGAAGAAATGTTTAAATTATTAGATTGCGCAAATAAAGACCAATCCGAAAATGGTTTGCGTTTAGCTTGTATGCTCGAGGTTTTATACGCTGCTGGCTTGCGCGTTAGTGAATTAGTAAGTTTGCCTAAAAATGCCATTCAATTTGATAAAAATTATCTGATCGTAAAAGGAAAAGGCTCAAAAGAGCGGATAGCTCCACTTAATGGCTCAGCACAATCAATCTTAAAGAAATATCTTAAGATTTGTGATCAGAACGATTCAAAATGGTTGTTTTATGGAGCAAAAAATATCCATCGAGCAAAAAATCCCTTTGGATCAAATTATGAAAAAATACCACAAAATGACCAAAATAATACAAAAAACGGGAAAAATCAGCAAAAAAATACTGATTTTTCGATAAAATCGCTAAAATTACAGGATAAACATATCACTCGTCAAGGCTTTCACGGATTACTAAAACAGTTGGCGATCAAAGCAGGGATTGATCCTACGCGAGTTCATCCCCATGTAATTCGCCACTCTTTTGCATCACATCTACTTAATAACGGCGCGGATTTACGCATTTTGCAAGAACTTCTCGGCCACAGCGACATTTCAACCACCCAAATTTATACGCATATATTGGATTCAAAGTTGAAGGATATAGTGTTTAAGCATCATCCGCTCGCTAAAACATAATAACTTAACATTAGGCACAATTCTGAATTGTTTTTGTAAATAATTTCTTCTAAATTCCATTAAATTTCTTCACCAAAAACGCGCTGATAAAATTCGCGCAAAACCAGTTTTTCATCATCAATAACCTTGTTAAAAAAGCTTAAAATAAAGGATTTTTTAACTGAGCCAAAAATTTCAATATTCTGACCCCAAGAAATCAAGCTGCGTAGAGAAATTAAACTTGAAATATCACCATTTTTAAAGGCATCGCGCGTAAGATTGGCCAATTTTATCATTGATTTTGCTGTATTTTGATGTAATTTGCTATTTAAAAATGGTAATTTTTTTTGCAAGATCAGTAATTCTTGCGCTTCTTCGAGATAATTTAGTGCAGATACAATATTCCAACGGTCCATCTGGGCTTGATTGATCAAATTTGTACCATGATAAATACCCAAATCATCACCCGCACCTAAAGTGTTAGAGGTGGCAAATAGCCTAAAATATTCACTCGGCATAATCACCTGATTTTCTTCAAGCAATGCAAATTTTCCTTCTTCTTCAAGTAATCTTTGAATCACAAACGAAACATCGGTACGAATCGCATCATATTCATCAAACACAAGTGCAATATTGTTGCGCAAAGCAAACGGAATAATGCCTTCTTTAAATTCAGTGATTTGTTTACCATCACGCAATGTGATTACATCTTTACCAACCAAATCAAGGCGCGTGATTTGCGAATCAAAATTAATGCGAATACATGGCCAATTAAGGCGCGCAGCCACTTGCTCTATATGCGTAGATTTGCCCGTGCCATGCATACCCTGAATCAATACCCTACGATTAAACATAAAACCGGCTAAAATAGCCGTGGTTGTAGGTTCATCAAAAACATAATTTGGATCAATTTTTGGTACATGTTGATTCGTCTGATCAAAAGCCTCAATAGCAAAATCACAATTGAATCCAAAAAATTTTTTACAATCAATTTTTATCATAAGTTTATTTTTTTATCAAAGCCGCTATCTGCGCTATCAGAGAATCATAACTGCCATTTGAAGTATCAAATTCAACATCAGCTAATTTATAAATGGGATAGCGTTTAGAAGCAAGATCTTCAAGCACTTGGCGACGATTAACATTATTTAAAAGCGGACGATTATTCTTATTGCCAATACGATGCAAAAGCACGTCAATTGGGGCTTTAAGCCATATTACCAGCGCCTTTTCTTGCAATAAAAAACGCACTTCATCATTGATATAAGCGCCTCCGCCCAAAGATAACACCATAGGCTCATCACGTGCGATAATATCCTTGATGATCTTCACCTCTAGCATGCGGAAATGTTTTTCACCATTATCAGCAAAAATTTCGGCAATGGTTTTTTGGGCAAAATCTTCAATTTCGCGATCCGAATCCACAAAATAATAACCGATTTTTTCAGCCAATTTTGATCCTAAAGTTGTCTTACCAACCCCCATCAGACCTATAATGGCGATAATCTTCTTGTTTTTAAAAGATTTTGATAATGGCATTTAAAAATATTTTATCCTTGAAAAACTATTAAAAATGATTATATTATGGTTTGAAGACTTTATTTGTAAATATTAATAACAAAACTTCTCAATTATGTCAGATTTTTCTAGATCAAACAGAGCATCTTTCGCCTCTGCCGCCGCTGGCGTGTCTTATGATGCAGGCCTGCGTGAATATATGACGAAGGTATATAATTTTATGACCATTGCCCTTGGAATTTCAGGCGCAGTGGCGTTTTTTGTAAGCAGCTCACCTGCCCTAATGAATGCGATTTTTGGCACCCCACTAGCTTGGCTTATAATGCTGGCGCCTCTAGGATTTGTATTTTTCTTTTCATATAAATTAAACTCAATTTCATCAAGTCAAGCCAAAACTTACCTGTGGATCTACGCTGTTTTAATGGGTTTATCACTATCTAGCATCTTTATTGCCTACACCCAAACCAGCATTGCGCGCACATTTTTTATTAGCGCTGCAACCTTTGGTGCCATGAGTTTATACGGTTATAGTACTAAAAAAGATTTAACTGCGATGGGCTCTTTCTTAATGATGGGCTTGATTGGCTTGATTATCGCCTCTTTGGTCAATCTTTTCTTAAAAAGCTCGGCCCTTGAATTTGCTTTATCTGCAATCGGCGTATTGATCTTTATTGGCTTAACAGCTTATGATACACAACGTATCAAACAATCTTATTATTATTCAAGCGACCATGAAGCCATCTCAAAAATGGCGGTGATGGGGGCGCTTAACCTCTATATGGATTTCATCAATTTATTCGTCATGATGTTAAGATTTTTCGGCGACCGTCGCTAATTGGCGTTTGCTAACTAAAATTTTAGATCTTGAGGCAGATCTTTGAGGTCTGCCTTTTTTTTGGACATTTTTTATTGTTTTTCTTTACATCTAAAATTTCTTGATTATAATTTTAGGTCTGTTTTTTATTCCTTGGTAGCTCAGTGGTAGAGCAGTTGGCTGTTAACCAATTGGTCGGGGGTTCGAATCCCTCCCAAGGAGCCACTTTGCACGGTCATGCAAATTAATCATCATATCAAACGGCTGACGCAAGGTATATTCTAGTTCCTTGCCCCTTAGCGAAAGGTTCGAAAATACAAAATTTATCAATTCCCTTTTTTCGCTAGTTTTCGAACTTTCAAATAATTCACTCGCTTTATTAGCTAAATTAAAAGCCGTTACCACTGCATCTTTAAAGCCTCCATCAGCATTTTCGTGCATTTCTTGTTCTGTTTTAACTTTCGCTAACTGCTTTTCTAAATCCTCTTTCTTGCTGTGATATTCTTCTTTGCTAATCACTCTTTCTAAATGCAGGTCTAGCAATCTGTTAATTTTATCTTTGATTGAGTCTTTCTCTTTTCTAAGCGAGATAAGTTTTTGTCCGTGATATTGCTTTTCTGCTTCGTGTGATTGCTGCAAATAACTGGTTATTTCATCAAGCATGCTTTTTGGCACGGCAATTGATTTAAAAACATCTGAAACCTGTTTTAGAATCTGATCTTCTGGCACATAGATTTTCTTTTTGATGTTGTCTGGATTCCAAGTAACGAGGTATGTGTTTTTATTCTTCTTAGCTTCTTTGCGATCTGATGACACAGTTCTTCCAGTAACAGCGCACTTAATTAAACTTCTAAAAACAAAATCTTTTCCTGAGGTTTGAATTGCTTGGATTCTGTTATTTGCCGCTGACCTTTCCAAACCAATCTCTTGGCACTTATCAAATAAGGCTTTGCTGATTAATGGTTGGTATTTATGAGGATAAAATTTGTTGTATTTCTTAACATAAATCTGACCGCAATAAAAAGGATTTTTCAGAATGTTGGAAATAACATTTTTAGTAATGGGCTTTGATTCTCTGCCTTTGAAGAAGTGGTTGGTTAAATTATGCTGGTTAGCGAACTTTTCTAAATCACCAAGCGACATGCTTCCAGTTGAATAAACTTCAAACATCTTTTGCACCAAATAAGCCCTAGACTCATCAATGATGATATTTGATTTATCGTTCTCATCTCTGACATTTAGATAACCAAGCGGTGCTTTGCCAATATATTCACCATTGTTGAGTTTGTGAATAATACTTCTCTTAACATTGTCTGAAATTGCGTTGGTGTAAGCATTCGCCATCACAACAGACATTTGATAAAATGAAATCTGCTGACTGTTTGAATCAGAATCCATTTTGCCAATATCAAGAAAGTGAATAACCAACTTATTTTCTTTGCGTAGCTTATCTAAAATTGGCAGCTCAGTAAAACTTCTTTGCAAGCGGTCAACCTTATCAACCACCAAAGCAACTTGACCTTTCTGAGCATTCACAAAATCAATCATCTTGTAAAACTCTGGTCGCTCACCTCTGGTTGAACTTTCAACGACCTCATATTCCTTGATGACTTGAAGGCTATTTCTAGCACAATATTCTCTTAGCTTGGCAATTTGAGCATCAATTGAATGACCGTCTGTTTCCTGTTCTTGTGTTGATACTCGTGCGAAGATTACTGCTTTCATAACTTTTTCTCCTTCGATATATTTTCTAAATCACTAATTAATCTGCCTGAAGCTCTAACTCTAAAACTTATTCCACCCGTGGTAATCAGTTTCATTCTAGCGAACTTTAATAATAACTTTTTGACTCCACTCATTTCTCTCATGAGGTAGTCTTTACATGATTTGTCATCTGTTTTCATTAAATGAAGCTCCACAGAATCATTTATTTCAACCGTTAGAGGCTCTTTCGCTCTAGATGAATGAAAATCATAACAGAATATATTAACCATCTTTGAAAACGGCATCTTCACAACAAAAGAACGACGATCAATTTTAAAAGGAACTGTTCCTCTATTTATTATCCTAATTTTATGGTAAGCTCCTGACTCACTCTCATTATAATCTAGCAACACTTTTGCCTTTGGCTTATTTTGTCTAAGTGCTATCCAAACAGCCGCCGCTGTTGCAATTGCACCAATACCAGAGAATGTATGTTGATGGTTTTTAAAAAAACATTCGATACTCATTACATTTTTTATTAAGGTTAACTCTCCTTTGAAACCAACTCAAAAACCTTATTTATCATGTCTTCATTGACGATCTGAGACATAATAAATTTGAATTTTGGATTGTTCTTAATTTTACGCATTTTTTTTAAATTTTCCACATCAAGCTCTTCAATTGTTTGGCTTTTTCTTTGTTCTGAAAGATTGTAATAACTGCCAACCGTAGTAATTAAGCTTTTGTGAGATAGATTCTGACTTACTGCTTTTAACTGCTCCATCGTTAGGTCGCAACTAAAGAACAAATCAGTTAAAGAATTTCTGATTGTATGAGGTGTGTAATAATCAAGATTAGCATTTTCAAACTGCTTAGAAAGTTCATCCCTAACAACTTTTGCCTGCTTTAAAAACTCCTTCTTAAAACCATCTTTTTCAAATTGTAGAAATTCATTTGCAGTAATTTGGATTCTTGGAAAAAGTGGATCTTCATCTCTAAAGCCATGTTCTCTTTTCAGCATCTCAACCCAATCAATCACGATTTGTTTTATCTCTGGCTTTAGTCTCCAAAAATCAGTTTTATGTGAACGAGAACCCTTAGTATTAACATGGTTGGCATCTTGAAATAAATAATTTCTATCAAGATCAAGATCTCCAATTCTAAGAGAAATAAGTGCATCAACTCTAATTCCAGTAATCAGTAAAGTGGCAAACATTGCCCGACCCCTCATCTCAACCTCATCTTTTGGTTTGATGTTCAAAACCATCTCTTCCCATTTCTCAATATCGATGGTTTTTCTTGGCTTAGACATCTTCGCTTTTTCGGTGTCTTTGAGAGAGAGTCTTAAAGAGTTGATGTTATCATATTTTAGTTTTTTATATCCTTCTTGCTCTTTTAACCAAAGAAAAAAATCTCTAACAGCCTGCATTGTACGATAAGCATTTTGCATACTGTGGCTGTACTTAGATATTAAATACTTTTGAAATCCTTTGGCATCTTCATATACAAAAAGTTTGAAATCTTTGTAACCATTAAACTCTTCAAAAATACTAACAGCACTGACAATCTTTCTTCGTGTTTTGTCGTTCTTACCAAAACCATGCACTACTTTATCAAAATATCTATGTTTAACTCTTTCATTATCAGGATGAAATTTAACCCTTTCTTCTGCCAAAAATTTACCTTTTGAACCATTCTTTTTCTCAGTGGTTCTATCGCTAGGTTTGTTGGTACATATTATACTAGGTAATGGTAGCTGCTCAACCACCGCATAACCCCATCTCAAAGTCAAAATAAAGTCACTGGCAGGAACCCCCATGCACATTTTGTTACCACATGAAGGACAGATTGCTTTAGCATTCCACATTTTATCATCTCGCTTGTGAAGAGTGATTTTATTTTCAAGTGGTCGTTTTTTTAGGAAACAATTTAAGCAAGGAAAATCACCTTCATTTCCAACTGCCATTTTTCTGGAATCGTTTTTATAAGTAAGAAATTGCTTTAAAGTGTCGAAGTGAAACATAGCAGGAGTTTTATCATCAATCGCAACTAAACCTTCTTCTCTATGCCATCTGTGAACTGTTGATTCATCAACTCCATAAATCTCTGCCAAATCTTGAACAGTGAGGCTTTTGCCCTTATGAACAAGTTTTATATCAAAGCTTCTGACAGGAGTTTTGCGTTTAAAAGGTTCTTTCATCATCTTTAACTATCTTCTTCATTACATCTTTTAACTTCCCAAAAACTGCTGACTCAACCTGTGAGCTAGTTTGCTTATTTATTGGGCGAAAAATTGTGAACTGCCCCTTATTTGGGTAAGTTAAGCGATAGCCATCTACATTCAGCTTTTTGTGAATTGCTATGCTTGAAAGGTAGAAATTATCATCAATGACCAGACTGGCAAACCCAATCAGTCCGTTATTTGGTTTTATTAATTCTATTTGAACTTCGGTTATTTTCATAAGATTTTATTACTTCATTATTTACATTCTGAGTAATATTGATCTTATGCTGGCTTTGCCTTTCCTCGATCTTCTGCAAAGTGCGAAAAAAGCCCACAAGATTACACTTGGCAATTTCTGCCTCGTTTTGTGAGATTTTATCTCCGTATAGATTTTGGATTGATTGTGTTAAATCCGACACTTTCCAACATAAAATTAATATTATGTTGGTTAAGGTAGATTGAGGATATATGACTACACGATACCAGCCAGCACAAAGATTCGGTGAACTAGCTGACCGTAAACTTTATTTTTTGTTAATTTCTCTGCACCAATCGTAGATAGTTCTGCTTTTATCATCTTCCATAAAGTAGCTTCTAGCATCACTTAGAGTCTGATAATCTAAGCCATATTTTTTGGCAAAGTTGTTAAGTTTGTTTTTGTCCTGTTCATCATCAAAAGCATCTGTTATTAGCTCATTAATTTTGTTGGCTCTTTGCTGAATGCTCTTGCCCTTAATCAAGTCCTTATTTTCAAACATTGGCTTAATTATGTTATCCTTGATGATGTCGGTTTCCTCATGTCTTTTCTTACCGCCTTTGCTATATGGATTATTTGAGGATTTTTCATACTCGGTGAACATATTATCAAAATCTGTCTCTAAATCCATTTCCATTGCATTAAACATATCTGCTTGCTTGTTTTCTTGATCTACAACATCGATTTCTAATATCTTGAACCCTTCTTTTACTGACTTCTTTATCGCAGTTAATTGCTTGCTTGGATCTTCCTTAAAATTCATCACAAGATAAAAATCTCTTTCCTTTGATCTGCTTATTTTCTGGTCAACCGTCTTGTCATAACCTTTCTTCAAACCATTGTAATTGTCTGAGTGCTTGATTTGAACATTAACTGCATATTTGCCAGAAACATAAAATCTAAAATCAATGAGCTTAGTTTCTCTATTGATTAAGCGAGTCATGTTAAGGTTATTGTCTTTTGAATTTACCCAACTACTAGCAACCGCATAGAAAAGCATTTGTGAGTAAAATTCTTTCACATGAACTAGCTCTGAATATTGAGAAGTCCAAAATATCCGCCAAAGCTCTTCTTTTTCGATTGAATGTTTGAAGTGATCTACAATTTCACTAACTGCCAAAAAGATTTCTTCTAAATCATCATTTAAGAAACCAACTTTGCTTGCTGGTTTGAACTTAACGAATTTCTCAGCATCTTTAAGCCATCTATGTAAGCCTTGCCAATCTTCTTCTATGTCGTAATGGCTGAAATCATGGTTTTTAAGAGCTTCTAAAACCTCTACAAAGAAAGCTTTATCGCTTTTCAACAAATCTAATAAACTTTCTTTTCTCTTTTTCTTAGTTTCTTCAAAAAAACCATCGCCTAAATGCTTATTAATTGAATCTCTCAAATCTCTATTATGATCTGCCATTTCCGACAACCATTCATCAAAACTCTCTGCAAGAGGTAAGTCTAACAATATGTCATTTGGCAATAGCTTGATAGGACAATTTTTATTGCTCTTAGTAGTAATGAATGGATTTCCCAATAGATCATAAACCACACCATTTCTTGCCTTGTGCTTACAATTAGGCTCTAAGCCTAATTTTTTCATAACATCAACCGTAAAATCACAAATATGCTGGTCTATGATGTTTTGTGTCATATCGCTTATGATGTCTGCTCCAATCCCTTCCTCAAGCAATGGTAAAATAAGAAAAATCTTTGGATCATCTTTGGCAAAACTAACTATGTCTTTTGCACTTTTAAGAATTTTATCATTTAACCAAGCACCTGAACCACTACCATTTATTGAATCTGCTCCATAGCCAATGCAGGTGTATTTATATTCAGGAAACTTAACCCTTCTTTTCGCCTCTCGCCAAGGCTTATCATCTTCACCTTGTGAAATTTTAACTAAATTTAGCAGGGTAATGAAGAAATCATCAAAGGTCTTAGCTGCATTTCTAATGATTTCATTTGAGCTTTTTTTGAGTAAGAGAGGATCAACAAATACTTTGGTGTCAAAGTTTAGGATGGGGTCAAAAACGCCGAGTTCTTTAAGTTTGGATTTATCTATTTTAAAATGATCTGAGAAATATTGAGGTTGGTTTCTTTTCATTACATCTTTAAATTCTTTTACATCACCCCAGCTTTTTCAAAGTTTTAAGATTTAAATCTTTCACCGAATAAACTTTATCCATTTTTTTCAAGAAGTCTCTGGTTTGGTATACTTCATCTGAAACAAAAATATACGACCCATGAGATACTATTGTTTTTGCTTTTTCTTTGTTTAGGTCAAGACCTATCGTTATTTCTATCGAAACATCTATTTTACTTGTTAAAGCAGTTTTTATGAATTGTTTATATCTTTCGCGCAAAGTCCTTTTAGCACCTATTCCGTAGGTCTTTCCATCTATATCAAAGAAAAAATCGTACTCCGTGCTTTTATCATTCTTGTCGTGAGTTTTGCTAATATTTTTAATTCCTACTTTATTCAGAACTGATCTTATTCTATCTTCATAATTCGTACCAGAATCAGATATAATCGATTGATTTATCGACTCGCTAAACATCAGCATAAATATCTGATTTGATTCCAAGCCTTTCTTTTTAAGTTTAGAAGTTTTCTTAGATAAATCAGAAATGAAGTTCAGAGAATCTTTTGACATAAAATTGAACTCGCCATTATCCAATTTTTCAAAAAATAGTAGAGACAGTAATGCACCACCAACTCTAGTTTTGTAAGGTTTTAAAACTGATATTTTATCATATTCCAGTGATAAAGGATCTAGATTAGAAAGATTATTTAAATCTATTGCCTCAAAAATTTTTGCCTCTGCTAGTAGCAAATCTTTTATCTGATAAAGTCTTAAACTAAAATCAAATAACTCAATATCTTCTGAGTTAGTTAGTCTTAGCCCCATTTCTTTTATATGCTCAAGTTTAGATTGAGACTTAACAAATATTTCCTCTAACTTTTCTAATAAAGATCCAATATCTGATTTTAGCAAATTTATGTTTTCTACAACTAGATTCAATTGACGATCACTAGGGCTTAGCTTATTGATATGCTTTAGGAAAAAGTAAAATTTTAAATTAATATCCGTTTTCTCTTTAGAGAGATGCAATTTTTCTATCTTCATGTTTGCTATAATTAAATAAATCTAACTCTATTGATCTGTACTTCTTGTAAGGCTTTTCCAAAGACAATTTTATTTGATTTGATAAAGCTTTTATTACTGGTACACAAACACTATTTCCAAATTGCTTGTAAGCCTGATTATCGCTAACTACAATTTTGAAAGTATCAGGAAATCCTTGTAATCTTGCTGCTTCTCTAGGTGTTAACTTTCTTGGATTTTTGTCATTTTGTTTTATCAAGATTTCTGATCCGTCTTTGTAATATCTAGCTGAAATTGTACTGGTATATGGTGAATTTTCATCAAACATAGAATAACCAAACCCATTACCCTTTTCAATATGCTCTTTCTTCCTTCTTTGGTGACCAGCCCACAATCTATCAGATATTGTATATTTTTCAGGAACATCTTTTTCTAAAATATCACCAACTTTTATTTTTTTAGATAGAGGATTTGGAAAAGAAAAATCCACATTATCTAAAAATCCTACTATGTAAATTCTTTCTCTATTTTGAGGAACTCCAAAATCTTTAGCGTTAAGAACTTGTGCATAAACATTATAGCCCATCTCTTCTAGAGTACTTTGGATAACTCTGTATGTATTCCCTTTATTATGACTTTTTAAACCTTTTACATTTTCCAAAAAGACAATTTTTGGTTTATGATGATTTATGATTCTAGCAATATGAAAAAATAATGTCCCTCTAGTATCTTCAAACCCCATTTTTAGTCCAGCATTAGAAAATGGCTGGCAAGGAAAACCAGCAAGCAACACATCAAAATTGGGTATATCCTTTTCATCAATTAGAGTAATATCACCTGCTGGTCTTTCACCAAAATTAGCTTCATATGTATTTTGAGCAAACTTATCCCACTCAGAAGAAAACACACACTCGCCACCCACCAACTCAAAACCAAGCCTTATTCCTCCAATTCCAGCAAACAAATCAATAAACTTAAAGTCGTGGTTATTTTTCATGTTATCATTGCATTTTTTTACTTACAAAAACAGTAAGAAGGGTTAATTTCTTGATAGGAAAAACTTTATCTTATTAAGCTTATTTTGCATCTTTTTATTTCAATTTTAATCAAACTAAAAAATTGAGTAAGAATCCTAAACGGGGATTCACACTCAAAATCGACTTCACAAGCCAGATAAATTTAATCTCATACAATATTCAGCACTCTTAACCACATAAACTATCTCTTTCATATTGGTTCTAAATTTGTCCAACATGGGGAGCCACTTTGCACGGTCATGCAAATTAATCATCATATCAAACGGCTGACGCAAGGTATATTCTAGTTCCTTGCCCCTTAGAGAAATACAATGCACCCATTTTTTAAACAAAAACTCCCTTCTAAATTGAAGAAAAGATCCCCCCAATTTTGCTACAATTCGCAACTAAATTTACAAAACTACAACATATTAGTTCAGACCTCACCAACCAGGCAAAAACAGCCTTAAAGGCCAAATTCTAAAACCATAAACCAGTCCTAAAAAATTAATTTCAAGACCTTCTTTTTTAGCAATCGTAATACCTAATAATCCAAATAATGAAAATTGATAACCCGTATTACTTGGTGCCACAGCAAAAAATTGATCTTGTGCAAGATAATCTTTGCCAATGGCGTTGCTTGGCATAACAAGTCCGAGTTGAGGCACTTTGCGCGCAATATAGGCGATAAAGCTGTTGCTATTGGGTCCGGGCCATAACACATAATTCTCGCTATAAGGGAATTGCCTCGCAGCCGCATCAATTTGGGCAATCATATCTTGCGCTGCTTGATTGCGTATATCTAAAATAATTTGCGGTTTTTGATTAAACCAAATGCGATCAGCGATATCATCTTCAATAACTACTACGGGCAGATTGCTAAAACGTCGCCAGCCCATCACTTGATAGACAGTATAATTTTTGGCATTTTTTGCTTTAAGCGCAATCCAACAATGGCTAGCAAACAAACCGCGCCAATTAAAGGCGCGCGCTGCATAAACTTGTATTATGGCTTCTTGGTGCAAATCAGGATTTGGTGCTAAATTAGCGCTTTCGCGACTAGCAGTTAGATAATTATCGTGCAAACTAACTTTACCACTAAGCAGCAAAAACAAAGGGCCCAAAGCACTAATTATTATAAATAATATCAGCATTTTTATTTTCATCTCTTTTTTAAAAAACCTTATTTTTTATAACTTTGTTACAAAATTTGCAATTTTATATTATTATCAATAAAACTTTTTAACAACATCTCTAATTTACTAAAATAAGCTCGCATTAATCTCAACATATAAAAAATCTGAAACATTATCGCGCCCTACTCTACGTGTAAATCCTTTGGGCATAAAATGAGCATAACCAAAAACTGTACGCAAATTTTTGTTAATCTCATAACAACCGCGCAAATCAAAATCTTGCCCGATATATTCGCCGCTTTGTCCCGTTTGATCGCGCAAATCAGCGCGTCTCCACTGATCAGTTGCACTTGCTAACCAATAAAAACTATAACTTCCTTCGAGACTAAATTTTTTATTTGGCTTAATTTCTAAGCGAGTTTTTATGATTTCAATATTTTCCCATTCAATATGATTATTGTTTGACCATGGACGATTAAAGCCATAGAAGCGCTCAAAACGCTGATTTTTATTATCATGCGGATTTTTATCACCAGTCGCAAATCCATATAATAGGCTTAACCGCGGCTTATATTTCTTTATAAAATTATAGCCAATCTCGCTTGAATAAGCATAAGCACGATGCAACTGACCTTCACTATCGCCATATTGATAAAGCCCAATTGCGCTATAATCAAAACCACTATCGCCAAAATCACCATAAAGATTTAAACCCAGCGAATTTATATTGCGCTTGCCAATTTCATTAGTTTGATCTTGCGTTAGTTTTAAGAAAAAGGGCTGTAAAGTAATGATTTCGGACCATCTACGCCAATTTAAAATCACCGCATATATTTTTTCATCTTCATTGACTTTATCACGTTTCACTGCTGATTTTACAATAGGATTTAGAGCGAAATTATCAAGCTGCCAATCATTTTCTTTTTTACCGATCACAATGCGATAACCCTGAAAATTAGTACCCGTATTGCCCCAATCATCGCGCGAAATTAATTTACGATCCATTACTTCAAAAGCCATGCGACCCGCTTTAATACTGATTGGACGATCAATTAACTTATAATCAAAAATCTGCGGATTTTCAAAATATAATTCTCCATAACCCTGAAATAAATCCAAATTGTTAACATCACGAACATCACGCTCAAACTTGCCATTATAACGTCGTGAATCTTGCAGCTCAACAGCGAAACGCAAAGGATCAAGAATATTTTTGATACCAAAATAGGTCAACACACGCGATAAAAATGGACTATCTACACGATCAATTGCGCGACGATAATCATTATCACGATACTCCAAACGCATGCGATAACTAAGTCCAGCCTCAATCCAATTAATATTTTTAAACTCTTTAAAGCCAATTTTATCAAGCTGTTTTACATATTGCGGTGGCTCAGATTCTGGGTTTGAGCCATAAGCTTTTGACCTAACATAATAATTTTTTTGCTCTATTTTTTGTGGATTTTTTTCAACTTGAGCTAATGCCTCAACACCTACAATAAATGGAATTGCAATCAGATATATCGCACTCAAATAGCCAATTTTGTCTAATTTTAATTTTATATTTTTACAATAAAAACTAATCACCAATTTTAAAAATCTTAATTATTTTGGCTTGTTATTTACACAATCTTGATAATCATTATCACTTATAACCAAATATAACAAGAATTAACGACAAAATTATTATAAATCACTGCTTATAAAAGCAATAAATATAGACAGTGTGAGCTAATCTTGCAATATCCAATCTTGAGCTTTCTCGATTTGATTATATTTAAAGATTTTTATCTCTGGATGTGCCCTGCCCTTAGCTATAGAAGCTAAAAATCTCACAAAAAATCCTCCAATATTTAATGCTGCTTTTTTAAATTTACAATGGTTTTGAGCGGCAAATTCAATATATTGCCTGCGATTAATCGCACCTTGCCAATAAGGAAATTTTTTTGAATTAACAATCAACCCAGCCAACTCGCCGCGCTCTTTAAAATATGAATCGATAATATCACCAATAACCACAAAATCTTCTTGGCTAAAATGACCAATTTTAATATCCAGCAACAATACCCCGTGATGATCGTCAAATTGACAAAATATGCCATTTTTGGTAGTTGTTTCTTTAAAAATCACCTCTAAAACCTCATTTTCAGACATAATTGGATATGTTAATATTGCCTATTGTTATTCGAGTAAATTTTATCATTAACTTAAATATATTATAGCCAAACAATCAATGATTTCTTAAAAAATACAATAAAAATTTAAAAAACAATATCTTCTGGACATATCTTAAAAAATGTTATATTATAACCAATAAAAATTGCTATTTTATGAATAACAAAATAGCCATTAGCTCTCTAATCTGGATCACTGGTTTTTGGATCGTCACCGCCATTTCACCCGTCAACCGTTATGATTGGCTGATGGAAAACATCTTGTTTATAATTTTTTTCTGTGGATTAATTTTTACCTATAAAAAATTTCGTCTTGCTGAGACCTCTTATATTTTGATCGCGGCTTTTTTTACTTTACACTTGATTGGAGCCCATTATACTTATTCTGAGGTGCCTCTAGGTTATTATCTATCAAGCTTGTTTGATTCGCAGCGTAATCATTTTGATCGCATTGTACATTTTTCTTTTGGCCTACTGCTATTTTATCCAATGCGCGAAATCTTGCTTAAACACAGTCCTAATTTATCACGCGTTTTTGGCAATTATCTTGCACTTAATATTATCTTGGCTTGGAGTGCATTTTTTGAGATCTTAGAAAGTCTTTTTGTATTAGCAGTAGAACCAGAATTAGGCGCCGCCTATCTAGGCACCCAAGGCGATAATTGGGATGCCCAAAAAGACATGTTTTACGCCCTAATTGGCAGTTTTATAGCAATTTTATTACACAAGATTTAAATTGATGTTATACTTCTACCCCGCCTATCACCTCGCGGATCCGTACGACCTATTTGAGATGGAGATGGAGATGGAGATGGAGATGGAATGGAGGATGAAGATGAAGATGAAACATCTTCATCTGAAGATGTTAAGCCCTCTTCAACAGATTGTATACCTGATTCTTCTACCGCTTTATTTATTGATGCTTTTGTTGTTGTATCAAGCTTAACTTGCTCAGTTTTTGCTGCATCAAGCTTAGCTTGCACATCTCTTACTTTTTGTTCTAATTTTTGTACTCTTTTCTCTCCCCTTTCTCTCTTCTTATCTTCCTTAGCGCCTTTCTTATCCTGTTTATTCTGCTCTTTTCGTTGCTTTTCTTCTTCAGCCTTTGATTTAGCACCTTTATAACTTTCTATCCATTTTTGCAATAAATCACCGCTACATAACACTTGTGTTGATTTACTAAACAAACCATGGACTTCTTCTAAAACATAACAATCTTCTGTTTTACCTTTTTTGATTCTAAACTTATGATCATCACAAACTACTTCTGCTTTACCTTTCGTTTTTTCAAAAAGAGACTTGAGAATTAAATTACCAACCATTGCGATATTTGCTTCTATCACCACCATATTTCCATTTAAACCCGAACGAGATTTTTCTAACCTCCGAAGCACCTTGATAAGATTTTCTTCTCTTTCACCTATCTCCTTAACCTCATCACTATCTGATGATCCTTGTGCAAATAATAGAGATGAATCTTTACAATCTTCAAACAATCCAGCAACATTATTATCTCTAAGCCACCTAATCTCAAAATTTGTTATCAATATATCAATTGCTTCCTCCTCTTTTTTAAATATTTTTTTATTATGCACTAACGCTTTTATAAATAATTGAAAATCATTTTTATCTGATTTATCTTTGGTTGTCATTTTCCCCATCAAACCAAGAATCGCATCTGGCGTTGCAATTATTGCAAGCTTTTTTAGAACAAGTTTTCTAGATTCTCCTAAAGAACCCTCTTTTTTTTCTTTTAAATACTCGATATATAATGATTCCAACACCACCTCTAACCCTTTAAAGACCCATAACTTTTGTGTTTCTTTTTTCAAATAACTACCGTTTGTCTCTAAAACGATTTTAAGAAATCCTGCGCTTGAGCAGTATTCATGAAATCTTTGCTTTATAAGACGATAGTCATCATCATTAATTACAGATCTTAAGTTAGAAACAAATAAATCAAAAAACTGACGTCCTATTTTTCCATATAAAATTTCTTCGACCCTTTGCTTATGTTTAACATCTTTTGAGGATAATGCTTTGGATGCATCTATATATAAATTGACAAAAGTATTAAATAACTTTTTTCGTTTATCTTGTAGCACTTCTGCTTCTTCTACTTTTTTCATTTCTCCTAACAATTTTGTTAATTTATTACAATATCCTTCTTCATCTCGCAGCACCTCTTCCAATTCGGTCTCTTGAGGATTTGGTAAAAACGATAATCCAGGCAGTTGACTAGCAGTATTTTCTCTTTCTTGCGTTTGGAATAACATTCTTCTTGCTATCGGCGGCTGATATGCAGAATATTGTGAGTCGTGCGCTCCTTTGTACGCTCTTTCTACTCCAGCAAAATATCGATCCTCTTCGGCCCCTCGTTGTTTTCCTGATGAAGATCTTTCTGCTCTTTTATATTCTACTTCACTACTCTCCTTATCCATCGAAGAATCTTTAAAAACATTTTGTAATTCTTCTAGCGACAATATTTTCGGTTTTTCTCTAGCTATAGACGTAGAATGTCTATCACGACCTTCTTGTTTTTGATAATCTAAAAACCCTAATCCAGACAATTGACTAGATGCTTGACCACCGCCAAAAGGTGAAAATCTTTCTGTAGAAGATCTATCACTATGTTTGCCTTCTTCTTGTTTACCATATGATCCCGCAGAATATCGACTAGGCTCTTTTTTTTGATGACCTAAAGGCCTTCTGCTAGAAGGTTTACTAGATTCTCGATCATTGACATCAAAAGCACCACTAAATCCTTCTTTTTCCTGTGCTTCATTAACATCATCTCTCAATCTATTCCTAGCTTCAGTAATTCTTGTATCGTATTGCTTAATTTTTTCATCTAATGATTTAATTTTTGTCTTCAATTCAGTCTCAGTCTCAGTCTCAGTCTTAGTCTCAGTCTCACCATCGCTACTTTCTTGTAATGCTTCCAATGCAGCTTGAAACTTAATCTTTTTAGTCTCATATTCTTTTTTCTTAGCCTCTAACCTTTTTAATTCTCCTCTCAATTCCACTGCTACTATTGCTTCAGACATGATGCTTCTTGACATAAACTCTTGTACCTCATTTTAGTTAAAATAATCCTAAATCTTTGACATTATTATTTATTAATATCAAGACTTAATATAAACTTGTGATCCTAATTTCTTAAATTTATCACTCATTTCTTTCATACCTTGTTTAGCATCAAGTGAATCATTATCCCCAATGATATTATCCCTAGTGACATTTTCAGTGGCTTCATCAGTTTGTAACTGCTGCGAAGCCGCAAAATCACGTACTTCTTGCGTGATTTTCATTGAGCAAAATTTAGGCCCGCACATTGAACAAAAATGTGCCAGCTTTGCACCATCTGCCGGCAAGGTTTCATCATGATAAGACATTGCAATTTCAGGGTCAAGTGCTAAATTAAACTGATCTTGCCATCTAAATTCAAAGCGTGCCTTGGATAACTCATCATCATGGGCTTTGGCGGCGCGATTTCCTTTGGCTAGATCGGCAGCGTGAGCGGCTATTTTGTAGGTGATAACCCCTACTCGCACATCTTCTTTATTTGGCAAGCCTAAATGCTCTTTGGGGGTTACATAACAAAGCATTGCCGTACCAAACCAGCCAATCATCGCAGCTCCAATCGCGCTAGTAATATGATCATAACCAGGCGCAATATCAGTAGTAAGCGGTCCCAAAGTATAAAATGGGGCTTCTTTGCAATATTCTAGCTGTTTTTCCATATTTTCTTTGATTAAATGCATCGGCACATGGCCAGGACCCTCGATCATAACTTGACAATCATGTTTCAAGCTAATATTTGTCAGCTCTCCCAGTGTTTTTAGCTCGCTAAATTGAGCCTCATCATTAGCATCGGCAATAGCACCTGGACGCAGGCCATCACCAAGTGAAAAGGCTACGTCATATTGATTAAGAATATGACAGATTTCTTCAAAATTACTGTATAAAAAATTTTCTTTATGATGCGATAAACACCATTTAGCCATGATTGATCCCCCGCGTGAAACAATGCCCGTAAGCCTATTGGCTGTAAGCGGTATATAAGGTAAACGCACGCCGGCATGGATGGTAAAATAATCAACACCCTGCTCAGCCTGCTCAATCAGTGTATCACGAAAGATTTCCCATGTGAGCTCTTCGGCGATGCCACCCACTTTTTCAAGAGCTTGATAGATTGGCACCGTGCCTACAGGCACAGGACAATTGCGAATAATCCACTCGCGAATATTGTGAATATTGCGACCAGTTGAAAGATCCATCAAAGTATCAGTTCCAAAGCGCGTAGCCCAAATCATTTTCTCCACTTCATCTTCAACGCCCGAAAAAATCGCCGAATTTCCTATATTGGCATTGATTTTCACCAAAAAATTGCGACCAATAATCATTGGCTCAGACTCACGATGGTTGATATTATTGGGGATGATGGCGCGCCCTAAAGCAATTTCATCGCGCACAAATTCGGGCGTGATAAATTGTGGCATCTTAGCGCCCCAAGTCTCACCGCGATAATTTTCATCCAATTTTAATTTATCGCGCGTCATATTTTCGCGAATGGCGATATATTCCATCTCTTTAGTGATAATGCCTGCGCGCGCATAAGCCAATTGAGTTGGACGCTTGCCTTTTTTGGCACGAAGCGGTCTAAAATCAGATAAATCAAACTCTGGAGCCGTTGCTTTATTAGCACCAACTACACCATTATCTTCAGGTTTAATTTTGCGCCCTTCATAAAATTCAACATCGCCGCGCTCTAAAATCCATGACTCGCGCAAGCGCGGCAATCCTTTATTGACATCGATTTTATCAAGATAATTTTGGTCGGTATAAGGACCGGAAGGATCATAAACAACAAAATTTTTATTGTCTGTTTTATCAGACAATTTGATTTGGCGCATCGCCACTTTTACATCATCAAATCTATCGCTTTGGATATAGATTTTTGTAGAGCCAGGAAGCGATCCTAATGTTAGTTTTTTGGTGATTTTATTATTTATGCTTGTCATTTTTATATTACAATTTTGCTAAAGCGAAATATATGCGTTTTATTAATGCGGCCATAAAAAAACAAGCCAGCATGGTTATTAAGGTATCGCCAAAAAAATGTGCTCCTTTAGCCATTTGGTAGAAACCCATAATCCATCCTAAAATAAAAGCACTCAAAAGGGCAAGGATTTTGTGAGATTTTTTCGTGAGTGCAAAAGCTAGAATAAACAGCGCAAACCCTGTTATGGCATGGCCAGCCGGAAAACATTTGCCCTTTTTTTGCTGCATAAAATCAGGCGGATAATTATCAAAAATGGTGATGTAAGGCTTATCACCGCCATAAATCACAGTTTGAGCAGGGCAATAAATATTGGTAAATTTCTTGATATTACCAATAATTAATGGGATCAAAACCAAGCCCAGAAAAATTAATAAAAATTGATGACGCGATTTTAGACCCCTTTTAAATCCCAAAATCGTATAAAACAACATTAAAGCTGCAAAAATTGCATATAAAATCTTTGGAAATTTGTGAAAAATAAACTTTTTTTGCGGCTCGGATGAATCAATCAGCCAATTTTTATTTTCAAAGTCAAAAAGCTGGTTTTGGATGATTAAATCGATATTGCTATAATTTATCCAAAATAACGAAATTATTATTAAAATAAGGGTAAAAACCATTAAAATATCGATTTTTTGCCGAAAAATCATTAAAACTCCTTATTTTTTCATTTTATCATTTTCATAAAATTCGTTCGCAATTTGATAATAAGCCTGAGCTTTTTGCATATCAGATTGATTATAATCTGCGATTAACTCTTCTTTTGAGCCATCCCAGCCATAATTTTGAAGCAAAACTTTATATGCCTTTTTTTCTTTCTTAGGTTTTAATAAATATAAATGATTATTTTTAAAATAGCCAACATCAAGATAGGTGCTTACAAACGATCTTTCGACAAAGTTTTTATAATTTTTAATCACATCGCTACCAAAAAATTTTGATTTATAATTAAAACCAGTGAATCCAAGCAGCGTTGGCGCCAAATCAATTTGACTGACATTTTTATTATAAATTTGCGGCACAATGATTTTTGGTGCATAAAATATTGCCGGAATTTGATAACGCCACAAAGGCACGTCAGTATTGCCAGCTGAGCCTGCACAATGATCAGCCACAAAAACAAAAATCGTATCATCGAACCATGATTTAGTTTTAGCCAATTCTAAAAATTTTCCAATCGCATAATCGGCATATTTAACCGCGCCATCACGATTTGTGCCTGAAGGAATATCAATTTTATTTTCAGGATAAGTAAAAGGACGATGATTCGAAGTTGTCATCACTAAACTAAAAAATGGCTTGCCTGCTTGATTTGATTGATCTGCTTTAGCTATGGTTTTGTTGTAAAGATCCTCGTCTGCAACACCCCACGCGTTTTCAAAACTTATCTCGTTATTTTCAAAATCATTGCGATCAACGCTTTCAAAGCCATTATTTTCATAGAAATAACTCATATTATCAAAAAAACCATCTCCGCCATAAATAAAACGTATATCATAACCGCGATCTTTAAAAGGTGTGGATATATTGAATAAATTTTCATTATTTGGACGTCTTATAATAGAATTTCCAGGAGTTGGTGGAACTGATAAACTAAGCGCTTCTAATCCCCTAACGGTACGGGTTCCTGTTGCTTTAAGATTAGTAAAAAACAAACTCTTTTTTGCTAAATTATCTAAATTTGGGGTTAAATTATTTTTATTGCCAAAACTGCTCATCAAATCAGCACTCATGCTTTCTAATACCACAAAAATCACATTATATTTTTTTTCAATCGAACCTTTTATCACCCTCTCAATATCATTTTTATTTGTAAATTGTGATTGCGGCTCGTTTTTGCCAATATCTTGACGTATAATCTTCAAAGCTTGCTGATTATCGATAGTTTCGTATAATTGTTGATAATTTATCTTATTATTGCGAAACGCTGAAAATAGTTGATATACGCCATTTGAACAAATTTCATTAGCGTAATTATTTTTTGAAATTCGTGCTATTTTTTGCCCATCCACCACTAAAAAAGAAACTAGCGCTAAAAATGGCAAAAACATTGCATAAATTAGCGCTTTTGAATAATTATTTTGCTTAATAACCACAATTTTTTTATGGGTATTATAAAATATCGCATAAGCTATTGTGAATACTATTGCCAATAGCCATCCAATTGGATAAGATTGGATAATATTATTAATAACTTCAGTAGTATAAATTAGATAATCAATTGCAATAAAATTAAAACGGGTTTGAAACTCTTGCCAGAAGGTTATCTCGGCCAAAATACCAAAAATTAAAGCCGATAAAAGCATAAAATATAGTATTTTGTTGACTTTTTGGTGTATTTTATGATTAAATATAGAAGCGGGAATCAATGAATAATATATCATCGGCACAGTTGCGATATAACAAAAAGTTATAAAATCAAAAAATAAGCCAGTAAAAAATATTTTTACGATCAAAAATACTGAAAAATTAATTTCATTGCACTCCCATACTGAAAAAACAACGCGTAAAACAAAATTTATTGCTACAAAAATTAAAAAAATTTTTGCAAAAGATGATTTTAAAAAATCTGTTTTCATAAATGTCTGAGAATCACAACAAATCAGGGTTTATCCCTTATATTTTTGTTATATTTTTTGCGGTGGTTTTTATTGTCAATTTTACTTATATTTATATCGCGCAAAAAACTTGGCGCGGAATCTCCACCTCAGATTCTTATACAAAAGGCCTGCAATATAATAAAACAATTGAATATGTCAAACAACAAAAAAATTTAGGTTGGCATTTTAAAGTTAAATTTGTTAATGAAGGCAATAAATTAGGATCTCTGAAAGTTTGTTTATTAAATAAAAATCAAAAATTTATTACGGATGCAAAATTATTGGTAAAAATTTCGCGACCCACCCAAGAAGGATATGATTTTGAACAAAATTTATTACCTAAAAATGATTGTTATTTTAGCAAAATAAAATTTCCTCTAAAAGGGCAATGGGATGTTGAAATTCAAGCCTTTAGCGGCGATATTATTTTTCAAGAAGTAAAAAGATATGTGGTGCAATAATAAACTTTATTTTAAATAACTTGATTAACCAAAAAAATTGCCTTACAACCTCTTGTGTTCATTGCAAAAGCCCAATTAATAATCCTGAATTATCCGAAAAATTTTGCTGTCAGGGCTGCGAAATGGCTTATTATATCATCAATAATATTGGCCTTGGCAATTATTACCAAATGCGGCTCGGTGATGTTAACAGTCCAAAAATTAAACCAGAATTATCCGAAAAGATTAATTTAACCGAATTTGTTATCACCGAAAATGATGATAGCAATCGATTATTACTTGCGGTTGATAAAATGCATTGCGCCGCTTGCGTATGGCTGATTGAGAGCATATTACAAAAACAAGAAAATGTGATTTTAGCGCGAATTAATCTTACCAAAAAATATTTATTGCTCAAATGGCGTGGCCCTAAAGATTATGGCAATCGCTTGGCACAAATTATTCGTGAAATTGGCTATGGGCTTTTTCCTTTTGATGAAAAAATTTTGCAAGAAGAAGAGAAAAAATACAGTGATGATCTGCTTAAATGTCTAGCGGTGGCAGGATTTGGCGTTGGAAATGTGATGTTGTTTTCGTCGATTTTATGGTTTAACGATCTTAGTCAAATCAGCCAAATAACCATCGATTTTATGCATTTTTGCTCGGCTTTGATTGCCTTGCCCGTGATTATTTACGCCGCACGCCCATTCTTTTCATCAGCATTTAAAGCACTTAGAAGCAAAATCATGAACATGGATCTAGCCATTTCAGTTGCGATATTTTTGGCTTGTATTGTTAGTTTATTTGAATCATTTCGCTCAGCTATTCATGTATATTTTGATTCAGCGATTATGCTGGTTTTCTTTTTATTGATTGGTCGTTATTTTGATTTTAAGGCACGCAAAAAAGCTTTTTCTATCGCTCGAGAATTTTCTCTACTTAGCACCAATTTCGCCCGCCAATTGCTTGTTGACGGTACTGTAAAAATTATCGCCAACAAAGATATTAAACAAGATATGATTTTATTGGTATCCTCTGGTGATAAAATACCCGCAGATGCCGTTGTTATTGATGGCAGAAGCGAAGTAAATATGATGATTATCAATGGAGAAAGCACGCCGCGTCAGGTTGAAATTGCTAGCGAACTATTTGCCGGAACTACTAATTTAGGAGATCCGCTTAAAATTCGCGTTACTAAAGATCCGCAAAATAGCTTGCTTAAACAGATTGTTAAAATTGTCGAAGAGGTTGAAAATCAAAAAAATACTTATATTCGTATCGCTGATCGCTTGGCACGTATATATGCGCCCTTGGTACATATCTTGGCATTTTTTACTTTTGCTTTGTGGTATTTATTTTATAAAACTAATGCCGAAGATGCACTACTAAACGCTACAGCCGTGCTGATTATCACTTGTCCTTGCGCATTGGCTTTGGCGGTTCCAATTGTACAAACTATTACAATCTCTTTATTGTTAAAAAAAGGCGTTCTAACCAAGTCTGGTGAGGCTTTAGAAAAAATAAATGATATCGATACTATAATTTTTGATAAAACTGGCACGCTTACAATTGGTGAGCCTAAATTACTTGATATTAAAAGTCTCAAAGGCAATAGTTTAACCGACAATCAGAAAGATTTTTATCTGCAAATTGCAGCGTCAATGGCCGCAATGAGCAACCATCCTATCTCGCGAGCAATTTTTAAAGCATGGGATAAAAAATTATTAACTATACCAACTCAAGAAAATCAAGGCTTCGGACTTATTGCAAATTATTTACAAAAAAATATTTATCTTGGTCGTGCCCAATTTTGTAACATTCAAAGCATTTATGATACCAACAAAACTTCTACAAATTGTTATTTAAAATATGGTGATGATGAAATAATTTTTATTCTCCAAGATCAATTAAAAAGCGATGCCAAGGATGTTTTACAAAAATTAGATTCTAGCAAAAATCGTTTAATTTTACTTTCGGGCGATAATTATGATATAGTTAGAGAAACCGCACAAATTCTAGCTATAAATGAGTTTTATGCCGAACAAACCCCCGTTCAAAAAGTTGAATTTATTAAAAAACTAAAATCACAAAATCATAAAATATTAATGGTCGGAGACGGTCTTAACGATGCGCCAGCTCTAGCTTTATCAGATGTTTCAATATCATTTTCGCAAGCGGCAAATATTGCGCAAAATGCTGCTGATATTGTAATTCAAAGCAATCAATTGCAACCGATTTTTCATATTATAAACTTAGCCAAAAGCTCTATTTTATTGATTAAACAGAATTTATTTTTAGCATTAATTTACAATTTAATTGCAGTTCCTTTTGCGATTATGGGTCATGTAACACCGCTTCTAGCGGCTATTGCCATGTCTTCATCATCGATTTTAGTTTTATTAAATTCATTAAGGATTTTAAAATGAGCGTTCTATTTTTTTTAATTCCAATCACTTTAGCCCTAGGTATTATTGGTCTGATGGCATTTTTATGGAACCTCAAAAACAAACAATATGACGATCTTGATTGCGCCGCCAATCGAATTTTATTCGATGATGATAAAAAAAATTTGCGCGACAGTGAGAAAAATCCTAAAAAATAAAATTTTGCACCAAATTAGCTTAAAATCTACTTAAAACCAATTTTATAAAAAGCTCTATCAGGACTGGCTTGTTTTTACACAAAATAATCATCATTCAATACAATAATCAGGCCAATTTATCAAAAATATTTTTATCAAATAGCTTTAAAATAAGCTTAAATTATGTCTATAATTTTGCCGTGCTTTATAAATCATAATTGTATTAATTTTTTATCAAAAATTGTCAAAAAATTATCGATTAAATTTATATCATTATAGCTCTAGATCTCAGATGGTGCAACATGCTGCAAAACCTTTGTTTTCTAGCATAAACAACTGATTAAAAAAATCTTCTATACTGTTTGTTTGACCCCCAAGCCTGTCAAGAAATTTATTTTCATATTCATAAAATTTTTACCTTGTACTAATACATATTTCAAAGCAAAATAATTTCCCCTTTTTTAGAAAATCTCTTTTTAAAAAAAGGATGAAATTTAGCGATGTTGATACAAATTAATTGATCGAAAAAGAAAAGCTTGTCGAAGCTGATCACAGAATCAAATATCAACGGCAAATATCAACGGCTTAAAAGTAAATAATTTACCTTGGGGGCATCATGGAAGCATTAGCTTTACAAAATCAAATCACTACTAAATCTGATGATTTTTTTAGTATTTTTCAAACATCTTGCTTAAATAATTTTGGCGAAGAAGTCTTTAGTAAATGGTTTGCTGCACTTAGTTTATTTTCACACAATCAAAGTGAAATAATTTTAGCAGCACCTTCAAAATTTATGCGCGATTGGATCATTCGCGAATTTGTTGATAACAAAAAATCTACCATCAATTTGCTTAAAATCGCTAACGAAATTGATATCAAAATCAAAAAAATCAGCATCATCACCAAAGAAGACAAAAATGATGTTAAGGCAGCATTTTCAAGCGTTGCAAACTCAGAAAATAAAGTTGTTAGCATATCTAAACATGATAATGTATTTGCTTTTGGATCAGAATTAAATCCAAAATATACTTTTGCTAATTTTATTAGTGGTAAACATAACAAACTCGCTCTCAACATGGCCCGCATTGCTGCTGGACTATCCGAAGGCCAAGCCAATTTATTTGAAGAGGCAATCCCATTATATATTCATGGTGGTATTGGTATGGGCAAAAGCCATTTGGCGCAAGCAATCGCTTGGCAAATCAAAGAAAATAACAAATCAAAAAAAGTGGTTTATTTATCAGCTGAAAAATTTATGTATCACTTTGTACAAGCGGTTCGCGGCAACGAGACCATGAATTTCAAAGAAAAATTTCGCTCGATTGATGTTTTGATTATTGATGATGTTCAGTTTATCGCTGGCAAACAAGGTACCCAAGAAGAATTTATGCACACTTTTAATAATTTAGTTGAAAATAACAAACAAGTTGTATTAGTGTGCGACCGCTTACCTTGTGATCTTGAAGCAATTGATGAAAAACTGAAATCACGAATTTCTGGTGGCATGGTTGTAAATTTCAAAGCCCCTGATTTTGCTGATCGCCTTGAAATTCTTAAATCAAAAGCAGCTCTTAGTGGCGAAGAAATTGATGGCAAAATTCTAGAATTTTTAGCCAGCAAAATCAACACCAATATAAGAGATCTGGATGGCGCCTTACGTAAAATCGCTGCCAATAAAATTTTTGCCAATGAAGAAATCTCTCTTGAAAGCGCACGAAATATAGTTGCAGACTATGTTAAACCTTCTACAAACAATATTATTTCACTCGATAAAATCCAAAAAATTGTTGCCGCACATTACGAAATCAAAGTTGCAGATTTACTTGCAAACAACCGCAGCCGAAACATCGCTCGTCCTCGTCAAATTGCAATGTATTTGGCCAAAAATCTTACTAATGAAAGTTTGCCAAAAATTGGCCGCGATTTTGGTAATAAAAATCACGCAACTGTGATTTATGCTGTAAAAACCGTGCAAGATATGATCAATAACGATACTAATATAGCTTGCGAAATCAAGGTTTTAGAAGAAAAAATTCACGCTTAAACTTTTGTTACAACTAACACAAAACACCCAAAAAACCCCTCTAAACCCCTATTTCGTACAAAAACGCTTTATCTAGCGTATCCTGACCATATTTTACCTTAAATGCCTCAGGCGATCCTCTAAATGTGATTTTACCCATATTTAAAATGGCAATCTGATCACAAATCTCATCAATATCAGTCAAAATATGTGAACTAAAAAACACTGTTTTACCCAATTTTCTATATTCTAATAATTCACGTTTTAAGTTGATTCTCGCTTTCAAATCCAAGCCGCTCATGGGCTCATCTAATATTATTAGATCAGCTTGACTCATAAAAACCGCAATCAAGCCCAATTTCTGCGTCATTCCTTTTGAATAATTATCCACTTTTTGTTGCAACATCTCAGCTTGCAAATCAAGCTTGCAACATAGCTCTTCGGCCCTTTTTGCATCATATTTTTTATTATAAAAATCTTGGCTAAATCGTAAAAATTCTTCCCCTTTGAGTTTTTTTGACGGCTGAAATTTTTCAGGCAGATAAAATAGGTTTTTTCGTGATTCAGGAAGAGCTTTATTGATACCAAAAATCTCGATTTCACCCCGATCTTCACCAAGCAAATCAAGGATAATCTTAATTAAAGTGGTTTTACCTATGCCATTTAATCCAACAAATCCAAAAATTTCATTATGATTAACCTGTAAGTCAATCGAATCAAGCACTTGACGCCGATCAAAAATTTTAGAAATTTGCGCTATTTTTAGTGGAATCATATAAATTAAGGACAAATAAAATTACATAAAAAAAGCCCCCTAAAATTACTTTTAGAGGGCCTAATTTAGAACTTTTTGATCTGATTATACATTTTCAGAAATATATCTAACAGCACTTCCTACTGTAGTGATTTTTTCTGCTGCATCATCAGGAATTTCGATACCGAATTCTTCTTCAAACGCCATCACCAATTCAACTTGATCAAGGCTATCTGCGCCCAAATCATCGATAAAGCTGGCAGACTCTGTCACTTTTGCTTCTTCAACACCTAAATGGTTAATGATGATTTTTTTTACTCTATCGAAAGTATCGTTGTTAGTCATAAAATAATTAAATTGTTAATAAAAACCAAAAAGATCTGTTCAACCCAAAGGGTCGTAAGAATTCTTTCAAGAATATTTAAGCTTCACTAAAAACTTGTAAGATGAATTTAGTGAAAAAAAATTAAATATCAAACCTAAAATTACGAAATATTACAATTTTTTTATAATATCCACAAAATAGCCTAAAATCGCATAATTATTGGTTTTATACCATAAAATCATGCTACAATTGACATTTTTTAGGCTTAATTTGGCAAAATTGCCATAAATCCGTTGCCCGAATCTAAAAATTTTGTTTTAGAAAATGGTAAAAATCCAAAAATTTTTTCAAAAAAATCCTGCTTTTCTTCAATAATCGACACATCATTTACGGATAATTCACTATTTATGCCTTTAGATTTTAGATAATTTAAGGCCGCATCTTTACCACCAATTTCATCAATCAAGCCAGCATTTAGAGCCTGCCTACCCGTAAAAACTCTGCCATCAAATATTTTTACTAATTCAGCTTTGTTAAGTTTGTCGCCACGCCTTGCACGTACCAAACCAAAGAAAAAATCCGCGCTATCCTTGATTGATTCTTGCACCACAAAATCAACATATGGATTATTTTTTTCAAATGGTGACGGACTAGCTTTAAGCGGAGCCGATTTGTAAGTATTAAATTTAATACCCATTTTCTCAGCCAATTGAGTAATTTCAGCTGATTGCATCAAAACCCCGATCGATCCAGTCAGTGTGCCATTATGGGCGATAATATAATCAGAAGCGATTGCCGTCATATATCCTCCCGAAGCAGCCACTGCGCCCATCAACACCACTATTGGCTTTTTGTCAGCAATTTTTCTAAGATCCTCAAAAAGCACTTCACTGCCTACAATACCGCCGCCTGGGCTATTGATATTAACAATCACCGCCTTAGACGAATCTTCTTTAGCAATTTTTTCAAGGATTTTGCTGCGATATTCATCCTCTAAAATCACGCCTTCAATTTTGATATTAGCAATATAATCACCACCCACTTCAACTTGCGACAAATTATCGCCTCCGACGATACGAAACATCAGCAAAATCGCCACCGCAATAAAGATGAAAGAGATATTTTTCCATTTATTAACTTTATCGCGAAGATGACTTAGAACCGCGATATTATTAGACATATCAGACATGATGTAATAAATTTGGCTTTAATTAGCTTATTTTGCAAAAAAAATTATAGCTTTATTTTTTAAAGATTCCACCAAAATAAAAAGGCGACCCATTTTTTAAGAGTCGCCTTTTTTAGATAATCCGCTTAAATTATAAGATTATTCCTTATTTTCAGCTGCAGCCAGTGATTGCTTTAGAACATCTCCAACCGAAGTGCCACCCGTGTTTCCTGAATATAAATGAGCTTCTTGTTCAGCTGATTCCATATCTTTAATTGAAAGCAATAATTTGCCTGAAATTTTATTGAATAAAGTAACTTTAGCCTCAATCCTATCGCCAACTTCAAATTTTTCAGTACGTTGCTCTTGTTTATTATTAGAGATATCCAATCTTTTGATAACAGCTTTTAGGCCAAAATCTAGCTCAACTTCTAAAAAATCTTTTTTAACATTTACAACAACGCATGATACGATTTGATCAGCATCTAACTTATTAAGCTCAACTTGAAAATTAGCATTTTCTAATTGCTTGATCCCAAGTGAAATGCGCTCTTTTTCATGATTTGAACCCAAAACAACAACTTTAATTTTTTCATCTTTTTTATATTGTTTTACAATTTCTTCAGGATCGCCTTTTGCGGTGATATCTGAAACATGAACCAAGCCATCTACACCACTATCAAAACCAATAAATAAGCCAAATTCGGTATAATTGCGAACTACACCCTCAACAATATCACCCACTTTATGAGCTTCAGAGAAAAGCTGCCATGGATTTTTTTCGCATTGCTTCATACCCAAAGAAATGCGGTGATTTTGTGGATTAATATCCAAAACCATCACCTCAACTTCTTGGCCTTGCGCTAAGAATTTACTAGGAAGAGCATTGTTTTTTAACCAGCTCATTTCAGATACATGTACCAAACCTTCAATACCTTCTTCAATTTCAACAAAGGCACCGTAAGTTGTTAAATTTGTGACTTTTCCTTTAACAACACTACCTACTGGATAACGCGTAGCAATTGAATCCCAAGGATTTGCTTGCAATTGTTTCATGCCCAAAGATATACGTTTGGTAGCTTCATCAAATTTAATAACTTGTACTTTTACTTCTTGGCCAACTTTTAAAACTTCAGATGGGTGTCTAACACGGCACCAAGAGATGTCAGTTAAGTGTAGCAAGCCATCAAATGATCCAAAATCGATAAATGCACCATAATCGGTGATATTTTTAACTACACCATCAAGCGTATCGCCAACGCGCACTTTAGACAAGAATTTATCTTTTTCGATATTGCGTTGAGTTTCAAGGATAGCGCGGCGTGATACCACCACGTTGCCACGAACTTCATCAATTTTAAGAACTTGTAATTTTTCGATTTTGCCAATCAAGAAATTGTCATCACTCATCAACATAGTATCCACTTGGCTTCTTGGCAAGAAACAAGTCACGCCATTAACGTCAACAGCATAACCACCTTTAACGCGACCAATAATTTTGCCTTCGATGATTGTTTTATCTTCTAAACAAGCTTTTAGATAGTGCCAATTGTTATATCTTCTTGCATTATCGCGGCTAATGATAAGCTCGCCTCTTTTATTTTCAAGTCTTTCAAGAAATACGTCTACAACTTCGCCTTCGTTGATTTCGCCATCACGTTTAAATTCGGCTATATCGATAAATCCTACTGATTTTGCACCAATATCAACAGCAACACCACGATCAGAGATGCCCACAATAACACCTTTTACAACCGATCCCTCAACTAATTTCTGGCCAGTTTTTTCATATTCTTCAAGTAATGCTGCAAAATTTTCTTCAGCAAATAATTTTTCTTGCTCGGTTTGTGAATTTTTATCTTTAGATTTCTGTGCTGAAGCGGCGCTAGAGTTAGTCATAATAGTAAGTTGGTTAATATTAAAATCAGGCTTTTTGACTTATTGTTTATATCAAAATAAAGCCTACTTAATTCTTCTATAATTAAGAAAAAGGTCACATATTATAAACATTACTTTTCTATAATGCAAGTAAAAAGCGACATGCTTCATCTTTAAAAAAGCTGCCATTAATTAGCTAAAATTAAGTAAAATTAGCTTTAAGAAAATAGTTGACTTATTTAATAGGTATTTATATAATTTAAGCCTAATTATCATTAATTTCAGGGTTGCCCTAATTTAAGGGAGTTTTTTAGGAGTTTTAAATAAGATGATTCTAACAACTAAAGGCAGATATGCCGTGATGGCGATGATCGATCTTCTTGAAGAGTGCCAAAATAATAATATTGGCAATAATAACGAGGATTCTAGCTCAGATAGCGTTAAAAAAGTTATTGATTTTGACAATGGCAATTATGGCAAGCCGGTTTCGCTGATTTCAATTTCAAAAAGACAAAATATCTCGCTATCTTATCTTGAGCAGATTTTTGCTAATCTGCGTAAGGCTAGTATTGTCAAGGCTTTGAAGGGTCCTAGAGGTGGATATATTTTAACCAAAAATCCCTCGCAAATTAGCGTTTCGGATATCGTAAAAGCCACAGGTGAAACCATCAAAATGACCAATTGCGGCGATAGTGCCAAGGGCTGTGGCGCTATTAAGCAAAATGAAACGCGCTGCAAAACTCACAATTTGTGGAAAGGCCTTGAAAACAATATTCACAGCTATTTAGACTCTATCAAACTGCAAGATTTTTGTAAAAAATGAATATAATTAATTTTGATCACAATGCCAGTACACAAGTCTCGCCACTAGTATTGGCGCGGATAAACGAGATTTATTCTTTTGGCGCAAATTCGTCTTCATCTCACGGTTTAGGGCGCAAAGCTGCCATGATAATTGAAGGCGCAAGGCAAGATCTTAGCAATGCTTTAAACGCCGCTAATTATGAGATTTATTTTACCTCTGGTGGCACTGAGGCCAATAATATGGCGCTTTTTTCGGATGATTTTGAGCAGATTTTTTACGCCAAATTTGAGCATAGTTCAGTTTATAATGTAAGGCCGCGCAACTGCGAAATCATTGATTTTGCCGTTGATAGCAATGGCGTTATTGATCTCAATGATCTGCAAAACAAGCTTGCGCAAACTAAATCACCAAATTTTTTGGTATCAATAATGCTGGCAAATAATGAGACGGGAGCTGTACAACCGCTTAGAGAGGCAGCAAAATTAGTACATCGAAAAGGTGGCTTGATTCATAGTGATTTGGTACAGGCTTTTGGCAAAATTAGAGTCGATTTAGAGGATTTAAATCTTGATTTTGCAACAGTTTCATCGCACAAAATCAATGGTCCTCAAGGAGTTGGTGCGTTCTTAGTCAGACGTGGTATCGACGTGCGTCCAATGATTTTTGGTGGCGGACATGAAAGAGGTAAAAGAAGTGGCACTATGAATAACGCCGCAATTGCGGGCTTTGGCGTAGCAATCCAAGAATTAGAAGAAAAATTCTCGAAACTTAATAAAATAAGAGAATTGCGCGATTTTATTGAAAGCGAGATCAAAAAAATTGGTGGGCAAAATGTGATATTTTTTTCACAAAATGTGCTGCGCACGCCTAATACCAGTTATTTTGCACTACGCAATGCCGATAGCCAAACTCAGTTGATTCATTTTGATCTAAATCAAATTATGATTAGCGCTGGCTCAGCTTGTTCATCTGGTGCCATCAAGGCTTCGCGGGTTTTGCAATCGATGAATATCGCACCTGAATTTTCTAATGCAATTCGTATTAGTTTAGGCTGCAATAACACTAAAGACGAGGCTCTACGCTTTATTGAAATATGGAAAGAATTTCATGATAAAATTATAAAAAAATAGCTTAATTTTAAAAAAATATGAGTATAAAATTACCGATTTACCTAGATTATCAAGCCACAACCCCAATAGATCCAAGGGTTATTGATGCTATGGTTGATGTAATGAAAAATGATTTTGGCAATCCACATTCAAGATCACATGCTTATGGCTGGCGCGCTGAAGAGTTGGTTGAAACCGCGCGGGCCCAGATTGCAGATCTAATTGGCGCCGATACAAAAGAGATTTTTTTTACTTCCGGCGCCACCGAGTCAAATAATATCGCGCTTAAAGGCGTTGCACGTTTTTATTATCCACAAAAAGACCATATTATCACTGTTGCCACCGAGCATAAATGTATTATAAACTCTGCTCGCGACTTAGAACAAGAAGGCTTTAGAGTCACATTTTTACCAGTACAAAAAAATGGTTTGATCGATCTTAACCAGCTTGAAAATGCGATCACTGAAAAAACTTCAATAATTTCTGTGATGACAATAAACAACGAGATCGGCGTTATCCAACCAATCAAAGAAATTGGCGAAATTTGTCGCAAAAAAGGCGTGTTTTTTCACAGTGATGCCGCACAAGCTTTTGGAAAAATTCCACTTAATGTTGATGAAGCAAAAATTGATTTGATGAGTATCTCGGGCCATAAGATATATGGGCCCAAAGGCATTGGCGCGATCTATATTAGACGCAAACCACGGGTTCGTGTTAAACCATTATTTAGCGGCGGCGGACAAGAACGCGGTATCCGATCAGGAACCCTCGCACCCCATCTAGCTGTAGGTCTCGGCAAAGCCGCTGAAATTGCTAAAAATGAAATGACTCAAAATTATAATCATATAAAAAAGCTCAGTGATAGGCTATATAAAGCACTTAGCGCCATGCCTCATATATATCTAAACGGTGATTATGATAAACGTTATCACGGTAACTTAAATTTTAGTTTCGCTGGAATCGAAGGAGAATCAATGATTATGGCCATCAAAGATTTAGCTGTATCTTCAGGATCAGCCTGTACATCATCATCGCTTGAACCATCATATGTGCTACATGCGCTTGGTGTCAATGATGATTTAGCTCACACTTCAATCCGCTTTGGTATCGGCAAATTTAACACCGAAGAAGAAATCGATTATGCAATCAAATTAATTAAAGAAAAAGTTGAAAAACTACGTGCACTTAGTCCTTTATGGGATATGATTCAAGAGGGCATTGATATCAACTTAATTCAGTGGAAAAGTCACTAAAAATTGACCCCTAAAACTTGACTTTAGAAGTCTTGAAAATAAAGAATTTAATTATTAAATATAAATCAGAAAAGGAAAAAATATATGGCATATTCAAAAAAACTGTTAGATCATTATGAAAACCCAAAAAATGTGGGCTCATTTGATAAAAATGAAGAAAATATCGGCACCGGATTAGTTGGTGCGCCCTCTTGCGGTGACGTGATGAAATTGCAAATTAAAGTTGATGATCAAGGCGTGATCACTGATGCAAAATTTAAAACTTTCGGATGTGGCTCTGCTATTGCATCAAGCTCGCTTGCAACCGAATGGATTAAGGGACAAAATCTCAATCAAGCCGCTCAAATCACTAATAAAAAAATTGCACAAGAATTATCTTTGCCGCCAGTAAAAATCCATTGTTCAGTATTAGCTGAAGAGGCTATCAAAGCGGCAATTGAAGATTATCGTAAAAATTCTGCTAAAAAGGGCGAAAATAATGCTAATTATGATAATTTAACCGCAGATTTCGAGAAAAAATCTGCTAATCACAATAGTTAATGGCTTTAAGATTTTCAGACACTGGCAATCCAATTGTCGATTATATTACACTTTCGCAGACAGCATTGGTAAAGCTTAAAGAGCTATTATCCGCTCGTCAAGAAAAATGTGAAGGCATACGCGTTGGCGTCAGAACCAGAGGATGCTCTGGGCTTTCTTACACTATCGAATATGCGATAAAAGATAAAAATATCACTAAATTTGATGATGTGATAATCAGCGATGGCATCAATATTTATATAGATCCAAAAGTATCGATGTTTTTGATTGGCAGCGAAATGGTTTATACAGAAAAAGAACTTGAATCAGGTTTTGATTTTATAAATCCCAACGAAAAGGGCCGCTGTGGCTGTGGCGAAAGCTTTAAAGTGTAAAATTATGCAAAATCATTTCGCTCAGTTTTTATTGCCAGTTAAATTTGATATTGATTTGAATGAGCTTGAAAAAAAATATTTTTCGTTTCAAACCGAATTTCATCCGGATAAAGCGGGTACTGGTGAGATCGAAAATTCTATCGCTTTTAATCAAGCTTATGAAATTCTTAAAAATCCACTGCGTCGTGCGATTCATATTTTGCAATTAAATGGAATTAATCTTGAAGACGACTCAAAGGCCATAAAACCAGATCCAGCAACGCTTGAGCAAGTTTTAGAAATACAAGAATCTATCATCGATCTTGACAAAATTGAGCGAAAAAATCTTCAAAAAAACTTAAGCAATTCTATTAAATTATTAATTGAGCAAGCAGTTTCAAGTCTTGAAAGCAAGGATTATCAAGCTGCAGCACAGATTTTAATTAGAGCAAAATATTTTGATAAAACTTGGCGGGATTTAAAAAAATAATATTACGAAAATAAAATTTTGCTGAAATGGCATTAATAAAAATTAACGAACCCAAAGAAGAGGCCTTAAGCATCACAACTGAAGCGGCTGTTGGCATTGATTTTGGCACTACAAATTCTTTGATTGCTTTGATTGAAAATGAAAAAGTTAAGATTTTTTCCGATTCTCAAAATAATCAATTACACAAATCTGTTGTTGCTTTTAATGATGATGGAGAGGTTGTGGCCGTAGGAAACCAAGCTATTGATTATAAAAATGCCATTGTAATTTCATCAATCAAAAGACTGATGGGAAAAGGTTTTGATGATGTTAAAGATGATACATTAAAATTACACAGAAGCGCATCACACAAGGATTTACTGCAAATTAAAGTTGGCAAAAAAAATTATACTGCGGTTGAAATATCAGCTGAAATTCTGAAATATCTTAAAAATTTAGCACAAAATCAAATAAAATCTACTTGGATCAATAAAGCCGTGATCACAGTACCTGCTTATTTTGATGAGGCCGCCAAAAATGCAACTAAACAAGCCGCACAATTGGCGGGCTTAGAAGTTTTAAGACTTGTCAATGAGCCTACTGCAGCAGCTCTGGCCTACGGTCTTGATAATCAAGCACAAGGCATTTATATGATTTATGATTTAGGTGGTGGCACTTTTGATATATCGATTTTAAAAATGCAACAAGGTATATTTAAAGTACTGGGAGTTAGCGGAAATACTACGCTCGGTGGAGATGATTTTGATGAAATAATTGCTAATTATCTGGTTGATCAAAATAAAAATTTTACTAAATCGGATTTATTAAAAATTGCGCGAAAAATTAAAGAAATTTTATCCTCACAAAATAGCGCCGAAATTGATGGATTTAGCCTTGAGCGCCAAAAATTTGAAGAATTAATTATGCCTCAAATTGACGATTCTATCAATTTAACTAAAAATTTATTACATGATCTAGATCTTGAAAGCTCTGAAATCAAAGGTATTGTGTTAGTTGGTGGCTCTAGTCGCATCCCACTTATACATAAAAAATTAAGTCAGATTTTTGCCCAAAGTCAGATTTTTACCAATCTGGATTGCGATCGCGTAGTAGCCATTGGTGCAGCTTGGCAGGCTTATAATCTCAGTGGTAATAGCCAAAATTTATTGCTAGATGTAGTGCCTTTATCTTTAGGTATTGAAATGATGGGCGGCATTGTGGATAAAGTGATTGAGCGCAATAGCACGCTGCCAATCAGCGTCACTAAAGAATTTGGCACTTATGCAGATAATCAAACCGGTATCAAATTACATATTGTGCAAGGCGAAAGAGAATTTGCTAAGGATTGCCGTAGTCTTGCTAATTTTGAGATAAAAAATATACCACCTCTCAAAGCAGGAACAGCGCGCATCGCGGTCACTTTTAAAGTTGATGTTGATGGCTTGCTTACAGTAAGCGCGCAAGAAAAGATCACTAATCAAATCCAAGAAATTGTGGTTAAACCTAGTTATGGCTTAGATACAGCGCAAATTAAATCGATGCTGCTTGAGTCAATGCAAAATTCAAAAATTGATATGCAAAATCGACTTCTAGCACAAACTCTAAACGAAGTCAAGCAAAATACGACAATATTAAAAAGCGATCTTCAAACTTACAGTCATCTGCTTTTACAAGAAGAAGAAAAAGAAATTATAGCTGATTTATCCAATTTAGAAAAATTATTGGATTTGCCTCAAAATCAACAAAATCGTGAAGAAATTTTAGCCGCCGAAAAAAAGCTTGAGCAGTCAAGCCATCAATTTATATTGCGCAAACTTAATGATTCGCTGAAAGCTTTGATTTCTAAGAAAGCGGATGATGTTTAAATTGATGTTAATGTTGTAAATTATAAAACTTATGCCTAAATTTAAAATTAATTCAAAATTTAAACCAGCTGGCGATCAGCCCAAAGCAATAAATTCACTGCTTGAAGGGATTAATCAAAAAAAACAAGATCAGATTTTACTTGGCATTACTGGCTCTGGCAAAACTTTTACGATGGCAAACATAATTGAATCCACGCAACGCCCTACTCTCATCATGGCTCACAATAAAACTTTAGCAGCACAATTATATGGCGAAATGCGTGAGTTTTTTCCGGATAATGAAGTTGGTTATTTTGTATCATTTTATGATTATTATCAGCCCGAGGCTTATGTTCCTAAGACCGACACCTTCATCGAAAAAGACAGTGCCATCAATGAACAAATAGATCGTCTACGCCACGCCGCCACGCGCTCTTTGTTTGAGAGACGCGATACTATTATTGTCGCCTCTATCTCTTGTATTTATGGTATTGGATCCCCTGAAACCTACTCTAATATGGTTTTGCGCTTTAAAACTAGCGATCAAATTAATCGCCAAAAATTTTTGCTGCGTTTGATCGATTTACAATATCAGCGCAACGACATCGCTTTTACCCGCAATATGTTTAGGGTACGTGGAGACACTGTAGATCTGTTTCCATCGCATCTTGATGATCGCGCTTGGCGCATCAATTTCTTTGGTGACGAGATCGATGAGATCACTGAATTTGATCCGCTCACTGGCGAAACTTATGGCAAATTATCAGAAATTGCTATTTATCCGAGTTCGCATTACGTTACGCCACAAGATCGCTTACACACTGCTTTGAAGCAGATAAAACAAGATCTAACAATCAGACTTGAAGAATTAGAAAAAAATAATCAATTGCTTGAAATGCAACGCCTACAACAGCGCGTGACTTATGATATGGAAATGATCCTCACTACAGGCACTTGCAAAGGCATCGAAAATTATTCGCGCTATTTGACAGGTCGAGAGGCTGGATCCGCACCACCAACTTTGTTTGAATATTTACCTAAAGACGCCTTGTTATTTGTGGATGAGAGCCATGTATCAGTACCACAAATCGATGGGATGTATAAAGGCGATTTTGCTCGCAAATCAGTACTTACACAATACGGCTTTCGCCTGCCTAGCGCACTTGATAATCGCCCGTTAAAATTTGCCGAATGGGAAGCTTTTAAGCCACAAACCATCTATGTTTCAGCCACTCCTGGAAAATATGAAATGGCCAAATGCCAAGGCCAAATTGTCGAACAAATTATCCGCCCTACAGGCTTACTAGATCCAATCTGCGAGATTCGTGCTGCCAAAACGCAAATTGATGATTTAATCTCCGAAGTCAAAAAAACCAAAGAACAAGGCTTTCGCACCTTAGCCACTACCCTTACTAAAAAGATGGCCGAGGATCTTACTGATTATCTAATGGATGTCGGAATTAGCGTTGTTTATATGCATTCAGATGTTGATACTCTAGATCGTATCGAAATCATTCAAGATTTACGCCGTGGCAAATATGATTGCTTGGTTGGTGTAAACTTATTACGCGAAGGCCTTGACATCCCAGAATGCGCCCTTGTTGCCATTCTTGATGCTGATAAAGAGGGTTTTTTGCGCAACGATACCTCGCTCATCCAAACCATTGGCCGCGCTGGACGCAACTCAGAAGGACATGTCATTTTATATGCCGACAAAGAAACCAAATCGATTAAATATGCCTTACAAGAAACCGCAAGGCGCCGCAATTTGCAAATTGATTATAATAAAAAACACAATATCATCCCAAAAACCATCAACAAACCAATTGGCTCAGCACTTGCCAATTTATACAGCAAGAAATCCGAACTAATCAAAGAAGGCGCAAGTGACGAAATGTGGCAAATTATCGATATGGCACGCAAAGGCAATATGGATGCCCTTGACTCTAAGATCGACAATCTTAAAAAAGAAATGTTAAACCACGCCTCAAATTTAGATTTCGAAAAAGCCGCCAAAATGCGCGACCAAGTACGCGAGTTGGAGAATTTGAAGTTGAAGCTTTATGTGTGTGATTCATAGTGATTGTTTCAATTTTTAATCTAAAATCTTTGTTAAAAACAACAGATTTTCTTATGAATCAAATTCAAAAAATCCGTCTCAATTACATTAAGCTTTATCAAGAGCTTGGTAATGCAGGATTAGTTTGTTTAAGATGCGGAATTTCAAGGCCGACACTACGCAAGTGGTTAAGAAGATATGATTTGCAAGGCGTAGATGGGCTTTTAGATCGCAGTCATAAGCCAAATCACTCCCCCGCTAAAAAAGTTTTTAAAAACGAAGAAGATTTAATTTTTAGCTTGAGAAAAGATAGAAATTTAGGTGTCAGACGCATTAAAAATGAATTGAAGAGATTGCATAATATTTCTCTTTCAGTAGCCACAATTCAAAAAGTTTTATCAGCAAGTAAAATTCCTTATTTGCAAAAAAAGCGTTATTACAAAAAAGTAGTAAAACGCTATAATTGTAAAACTCCTGGCGAGAGAATTCAAATTGATGTTTGTAAGATTGCTAATGGCCTTTATCAATACACTGCTATAGATGACTGCACTAGATATAAGGTCATAGAGCTTTATAGCAGAAGAACCGCAGAAAATAGCTTGGATTTTATTGAGCAAATAACTGATCGTTTTCCGTTTCCATTCCAAAGAATTCAGACCGATCGAGGCAGAGAATTTTTTGCTTATAAATTTCAAGAAAAGTTGATGGAATATGGTATTAAATTTAGACCAATAAAACCAAGATCACCGCACCTCAATGGCAAGGTAGAGAGATCACAAAGAACTGATTTGGATGAATTTTATTCTACTGTAAATATCAAAGATCCTGATTTAAAAGATAAACTGGCGCAGTGGGAATTTTACTACAATTGGCATAGAAATCACAGCTCGCTTGGTAACAAAACGCCTTGGGATAAATATATTGAAAATATCAACAAAACCCCATTCTGGGAAGATATTAGTGAAGCTTATGATTTATCAAAAGAAAGAATCAAAGAACAAAATTATAGAGCTGATTTGGCTGAAAAATTGTTGAAACAATCACTATGAATCACACATTTTATTTGCAATTCTATGCTGCCTCCATTCCTCCGCCATGACTCTCATCCCTCCCTCTATTTTTTAATCGATTTACTTGATCACCATAAAGCCCCTTAACCACATCTGGCAAATTCGCAGCAGTAATTGGTTGCTCGAGATGCCCGGGATTTTCTGGTTGCTTATTCTCTTTTAATCCTTTGACCGCTCTTGTTACAGATCTAGATACTCTTCGCAATTCCTCTTCTAGCTTAGAATCAATTTTTCTTGCTTCGCGTTTTTCAAGATTATCCTTATCCGCGCCCGAATCTTTTAAGATTTTACCTTGTTTTGTTGCCGTTGAGTTTGCTGAGCTCATAGCCCTAGTCACTTGCTTAGCCAATTCTTTAAATTCTGGATCACTTTTAGCTTTAATATCATCTCTTTTATCTTGCAATGCTTTATATGTTTCTTCTTTAACGAATTGTTGAATCTGTTTAATTATAGCTTTATCATTAGCATCAACAGTAGAAAAATGATCCTCTAATATCTTACCCTTATATTTCGCATTTTCCAAATCAAATCCGGATTCTGCGGCCTCTTGAAGTAAGTCATTACGCTCTGATAAATATCTTTTTTCTCGTAGGTCATTTATCAATTTTTTAAACAGTTTCATCATCTCAACATTTTTTCCTCTTTCCTTCTTAGATTCTTCAAAACTATCTGTAATAGCTTTTAAAGTCCGTTTCTGCTGATCTACCTTCTCCACCCTTTTTGCTTTTTCAGCCATTTCTATAATCCTCTTAACATCGGGATCTTTCGCCACAACCGCCGCAGTCTGTCCCATTGCTTTAAAATTAGGAGTGGCCTTGGCTTTTGCCTCATTAAATTTCCTACGAGTCAATAATTCCACAACCCCAAAATAATCACGAACAATATTCGCCCAGCCAGATCTTAGCCTTTTATTAATTGTCATCAAATCTTTATCTAAAACCTTGTTTCTTAAAGTTGCATCTGCACCACGATCAATTAACAACTCAACAATTGTTTTTTTATCATCACTTTCAGCATCCTCTTCCTCGCCACCATATCCATCTCCAACCTTAACTCCAGCATCCCTCCTTGCTGCTGCCAAATGCAATAAACTATTGCCATTAGAATCCCTGGCATTGATATCAATCTTATCACCAATTTCCCTGAGCATTTTATATATTGCGTCAGGCTTTGCTGCATCTGATTTAAGTAGCCTGATAAATTTTTGCTCTATTTCATAAGCTTCGTCATTCATTTTTGGCGCAATTCTCATCGAAGATATTCTATTATTTGCAGCAAATTCTGCGCCAAATTTTTCGACATAATCCTCTGGCCTAACCATCAAATAACCACCATCCTCATTGTATATATATGGAAACGGATCGCGATAAGTTTCTCCCGCCTTAACTGTTTTAGCGGTTCCGTCATTTAAAACCACCACACCATCAAACTGAGCAACAGAAACTTTAATCCTGATATTGTTAAGATTGACTTCATTCTCGCCTTTTGCTTCTACCTCTATTGGTATTGCAACATAAATCTCAGAAGGTCGCCATGCTAGACGACCTTTTGGCTTTACTTTTGGCTTTACTTCTTCCTCTTCCCCTAATTCAGACCCTTCTTCCTCTAGCTCAGCTTCTTCTTCATCTTCCTCTACAGACCCTTCTTCTGCCGCATCATCTTCTTCGCGCCCTTCTTCCTCCATTTCTAACTCATCTTCTTGTTCCAATTCATCCTCTTCTTTTTCTTTATAAGATCTAGTAAATTCAATAACTTTTTGATCTTTATCTAAAGCCAAAACTTGAGGCAAAGTAATACTCTCAACCAAACCATCCGAAGCCTTGACTGTCATGCTACGAAATCTGCCCCCATCAAGCGAAGAAGAGGCAACAAGAGTAAAATTATCATATCTATTCTTAACTTCACTTGCTCTATATCCAAATCTTTCTTTTAACTTTTCAAATTCTTTACCTTTTAAACCATAAGCTTCAAACGATTTACCATCACTTGAATGATAAACCGTATTCATATCAATAACCACCTCACCTTTTTTAAATTCTTTATAAGCAGCTTGGCCATTTTTTAGATAATGAACTTTATCATCTTGCGCTGCTAATTGCGCTCTAACATAAAAATTAGTACCCGGAATCCAAACATAACCGCTGGTAATATCACTGCCTACAAATTTCATCTCAGCATAGTCTGTTCTTGATGTCTGCTTAAATGATAAACCTTCAGTATGGCCAATCAAGCCACCTTCTTCTTCAAGAAGGTGCAAAGCTTTCTCTAGGCTCTGGTAAGATCCTCTTTTATAGGTTCTTAATCCTGAATTTGGCCCAACATCGTAGCCCTTGATCATATCTCGCACTAGCTTTAAATCATCTTTTCCTAAAGTTTCAACTCTTGCTATTTCTTGAGCCAAACGCAATTCACGTTTCTGCGCTTCATTGACTTCATTTCTAATCCATCCACGCACTATTTTTTGTGCATTCAAGTGTTTTTGAGGGAAAGTTTCTTTTGATTCTAATAATCTACGATAACCTTCTTCACGAACTCCGTATTGTGCTGCAACTCTCACAGAGGTTGGTCTGGATTTATAGGTTTTGGCATGAAATTCATCATATTCTCTTTCCAAATCTTTTTCTGCTGGAGAACTTGCATCTTCTCCACCACCTTCAGCTTCACTATCTAATTCTTCTTCACTATGTGTATCTTCTTTTTTTTTCTTAACATAAGCATCTCTAAGAGCATTATAATCATTTGATAACTTTTCATAAGAAGAAATTCTGTCATATTCTGCCTCTAGATCAGCTTGTACTCTTCCTGTTCCTACAGCACCTTTTGATTCACGCATTTTTTGCTTAACATATTCTCCCTTACACTCCTTATATCCCTCTGTCTCTTTTTTATAATCCTCCCGAATCTTATCAAGCAAACCAATATCCCACAAATAATCCTCACCCATTCCAAGCTCTTGATAGGCTCTTTCAAGCATAGCATCACCTCTTTTTTCGTAGATAGTTTGCGCCATTTGTTCATATATTTTCTCTGACTCTCTAGGTAAAAATGTCGTGACAATACCCCTTCTAGTTGCCGTAACCGCGCAATATATTGGATTAGATGAAGCTGATATAGCTTTAACAGTATTTCTTTCAGATCGATTATTATTAACATCCGAAACCTCTTGCCCTTGCACCCTAACATAACTACAATATACATCATCACGTTTATCTCCAGCGAAAATTTTATTTTCTTCAAAATAACTTTTGGCTCTTCTTACATCTTCTTGAAGCAAAGCCAGAGAATCGTAATGAGCACGGCTAAAACCAGAAAAATCTACTTCAATATGTTGATGTTGTTCACTCTCAGATAATAAAACCTCACCATCAAATTCTTTATTGCCTTTAGCATTTCCTACGATTGTTGGAATCCAGTTCGATTGACCACTGTTAAAATGTCGCTCAAGTTTATCTACTTTTTTGCCACCTGCCGCTTCTGCCTTATCATTATAACGAGTTTTGGATAAAACCTCTTCTACCTTCGAATCATCTGAAGAAATTTCTCTTTCATATAGTGATTTACTGTAGCGCTTTGGCCACTCATCTTTTTTACCTTCTGCAATTTGACCTGTAAAATCTTTGTGAAGACCTTCGTAGGTGGCTGGTTTAACAGCTGACCTTTCTTTACCTTTAATTTTATGACCTCTAAACCATCTTTGTATTTTTATTGCAGCTTCGTCTTCTGTTCTTTTTATTTCTTCTGCAATTCCAATATCTAAATTACAGATTCTACTTATCTCTTTCACCCTTTCTTCTAAAGTAACACTTTGAAGCCCTGTAAACCATTCTCCCCCGCCTTCTTCTGAAAACGTTTCATAATGCCCCTGTATAGCTTCTAATATTTTCGATGCCACTCCTTGCCTATATTCTTCAAATTTTTGTTGCATTTCATTCATAGCCTGCAGAGCCTCATCACCGCTCTGTACTTCAAGATATGACAAATACGATTCTATAATTAGTTCTACATTTTGAGATTCTCGAGATTTAAGAGAATTCAAAAAAGCGGGATCTTTTTTACAAAAATCAATGAAATTTCTTTTGTATAATGCCTTCTCTTCATCATTTAATTGATCATATCCTTTGCAGCAAAAAAACGGATCGAATTGTTTTATATAATTTTCATGCCATCCTTCTAATCTTCCCGTTTCCTTTAATACTTTTAATTGTTTGAATCTATATTGTTGAAACTCACTCTGTGCTAACTCAGTTTTTAACCGCAACTCTTCATCAACTTCTCCTTCAAGATTATCTGCGGATATATCTTCCTTCTTATTTTTTCTACAAAACTCAACAAAACTTCTCTTATATAATTTAAGCTCTTCAGGACTTAATTGATGAAATTCCTTTACAACAAACATACGCACAAATAAATTAGTTAATCCAAAACACTCTAATCAATTTCATTTTGCCCCTAAAATCTTACATTTCAAGCCTTTTCTTTAGGCCAGTGACACAAAATCCTTCATAACAGTCTTGCGCCCAGTTTTATCAAACTCAATTTCAAGCTTAGAGCCATCTACTTCAACAATTTTTCCATAACCAAATTTTTGATGAAAAACTCTTTTGCCAAAAAATTCGTCTTTTATAAGTGATTTTTCGGTGGATTTTTGATTATTTTGGCGGTTTTTTGCCTCAAAATTGCCTAAATTTGCCCTATTTTGGCCATAATTTGCCCTATTTTGACCTAAATTTTGGCCATGACTCCGTTGTCTATACCCACTTTGTCCAAATTGAGAATTATAGCCATTTTGCGCGCCAAAATGTTGATTCTGTGATTGAGTTTGATCTTCAATTTCAGACGGCAATTCTTGCAAAAATCGCGAAGGAGCCGAGGCTTGATAATCACCAAAAACATAACGAGTTTTAGTATAAGACATGATTAATTCTTTGCGAGCACGCGTGATTGCCACATAAAGCAAGCGACGCTCTTCTTCAAGGGCCCCACGCTCATCAATCGATCTCGATGACGGGAAAATTCCATCTTCTAACCCAGGAATAAATACCAGCTCAAACTCAAGCCCCTTAGCACCGTGAATTGTCATTACATTGACAGCATCTTTTACATTTTTATCCTCTTTAGCCTCAACCAAACTTACATATTCTAAAAAATCAATAATATTAGTAAAATCGGCCAAACTATTGATAAATTCATCGATATTTTCGAGTCGACCTTGCGATTCGATAGTATTTTCAGCTTGCCACATCTGAATATATCCAGCTTCCATCAAAATTAATTTTGCCGCTTCAGGTAGGCTTTGATTATCCAGATATTTGCGCCATCTTTCAAGCTGATCAATTAAATATTTAAGCGATTCTTTAGCTTTGCCTTTAAGCTCATTATTAGCCAGCGCTGCTTTGATTGCCATATATAAACTAACACCTTCTCTTTTTGTTTTTTGATAAAAATTATCAATTGTAGTCTCGCCAACCCCGCGTTTAGGCACGTTAAGAATGCGACTTAAAGCTAGATCATCACCAACATTGGATACAGCACGCAAATAACAAATTGCGTCTTTGATTTCCATACGCTCATAGAATTTCATGCCGCCAATAATACGATAAGGCAAAGAGGCCCTAATAAATGCTTCTTCAAAAGATCTAGTTTGATAGCCCGCACGCACCAAAATCGCTACTTCAGACAGGCTTTTATATTTGCGTGCATGATAATATTTTTGGATTATATCAGTGATCGTGGCAGCTTCTGTACGATCATCCAAAAAAGAAATTAGCTTTACCTTCTCGCCTTGCCCTGATTTGGTCCATAAAGTTTTGCCGTGACGCTCTTTATTGTTTAGAATCACTGAATCCGCAGCTTTAAGGATGCTTCCTGAGCTACGATAATTTTCTTCAAGCCTGATAATTTTTGCATTTTTAAAATCTTTCTCAAAACGCAAAATATTAGCGATATTAGCACCCCTCCAGCTATAAATTGATTGATCGTCATCACCAACCGCACAAATGTTTTTATATAGATCCACCAATTTAAGCAACCATTGATATTGAACATTATTAGTATCTTGATATTCATCCACCAAAATATAACGAAACTTATCTTGATAATATGCTAAAATTTCAGGCGTTTTATTAAAAATTTCTAAATTATAAACAAGCAAATCACCAAAATCAGCCGCATTCATTGATTTTAGACGAGTTTGATAAGTTTCAAAAACATTTTTTAATTTAGGTAAACCGATATCTTCTTGCGTCATTTCATTATTATCAACACGTCCCGAATCTTTCATGCGTGAAATTTTATTGAGATAATTTTTTGGTGGAAATTGTTTAATATCAATATTGAGATCAGTAATTATCTGCTTTAACAAACGCAATTGATCATCTTGATCAATAATAGTAAAATCATTTTTTAATCCAACAACTTCTGCGTGCCTACGCATTATTCGCGCCGCAATTGAATGAAAAGTGCCAATCCATAAATTATTAACTTGTTCACCAATCACCTCGCCGATTCTTTTTTTCATTTCAGCAGCAGCTTTATTCGTAAAAGTCACTGCTAAAATTTGTAAAGGCGATGCTAAATTTGAATCGATAATATGAATAATTCGTGAAGTTAAAACCCGCGTTTTTCCGGTGCCGGCACCAGCCAACACCAAGACAGGACCTTCAGTTTGCAAAACCGCTTCTTGCTGCGGTTGATTTAAACTAACAATTTGCGCTGTAAAATTTTGTTCTAACATATTTATTTTTAAAAAGCGGGATTATTATAATTTAATTTTTCTTTTTAAGAAGAGTTAGTTGAGACTAGGTTGCAAGCTCTTTCTCAAATTTTAATATTGCCTAAAATCTTGTCTAATATCGTCATGTTTGAATTGATTAACTGACTCTTCTTAAAAATAAAAATCGAATTATAAATAAAATAATTATTTAGATAAAACTAAATATCCTCGATATTGGTCTAAATCCTTGCTGTTCATGGCCTCATAAAGTTTAGGCACTGATACAAAATACCATTGCATGCCCTTATGCAGCGCCACATCTAGCACCAAAACCATATCGGTTTTTTCATCATAAGCCGCAACTGGTGAAATATGCCCAGCTGTATTGGTGGCAAGAATTTTTCCATCAAAATTCACTAAGATAAAATTATCTTCATCAGCAAGATATTTTTTTAGATCATTGCGAAATTTTTGCAGTGATTTTTCATCTTTATTTTGCGCATATATTGTTTTAACTTTAAGCTTATAAACATCTTTTAAAATTTGCGCCAACTCTGTAAGCATCAGACCAGGATCATAAATTTCTTTATTATCTTTAGTAATTTTTTTTATCTTCAAATCGATGATTTCACGTTTTTTTATTTTGTCTGTTTTATTGTTCAAAAAATTTAACTGTGAATATAAATGATACTCAATCAAGCCGCCACCCATATTATCTGGTTTAGCTATTGAAAGCTCAGCTTGATTCTCAATTTGTCCGTTAAAAATTACATTTAAAATTATCACCGAACTTGCAACTCCGCAATAAAGTGGATTAATTTGTGGCTGATAAAAATTAGCCAATTGATAGAAATCAGCCTTATATTTAGCACTTTCAAGCAATTCTAAACCTTGCTTAGAATTCCATAAAATTATGCCAGAATTTTGCTCAATTCTTGATTTTTTGTCTTTTAAATTGTCTGTTTTATCAGACAAATCAAATTTTGGCTTCACAGGATCAATCACCGCTTGTGATTTTTTTACAAAAACCTCTTCATCTTTTATTTTAGTGCCTTTATAGTCACTATTTCTTACATCTTGCAAAACGATTTTGTTATTATCGATATTTTTTTCTTGAAGATTATTTTCACTTGCCAAAAATGGCCACAACGCATTAGCATTACTTAATTTTAAAGCAAATGCTAAACTAAAAACCACGATAAAAGAAATTTTTTTAAACATATGTCGCAAGCCTTAAATATTGATGAGCAGTGCTCTGATGAGGTTGTTTCTTTGGTTGAAAAATTTCTGGCTTTTTTACAAAAAGAAAAAAAATATTCTACACACACTCTTGTTTCTTATCGCACTGATCTATTTTATTTTTTCGATTTTCTTTTTAAAGCTCAAGAAAAAATCATCACCAATTCTACTCTAAAAAATCTAACTGTAAATGATTTCCGTAATTGGTTAAGCGTGCGTCTTGAAAATCATGTTAACGCCTCTAATGCCCGCGGATTAAGCAGTTTACGAAGTTTTTTTCGCTTTCTTGATAAAAATAATTTATTAAAAAATCCCGAAATTGAAAAAATAAAAACCCCTAAAATCCCCAAATCTTTGCCTAAAGCCGTTGATGCAACCGATATCAATAAAATAATTTCAGCTATAGAAAATCTGCATAAAGATACTTGGCAAATCAAGCGCGATATTGCTTTATTGACCTTAATTTATGGCTGCGGGCTGCGTATTTCAGAGGCTTTAAGCATTACCAAAAACTCACTTGCCAATAATGATTTTTTGATTATCACCGGCAAAGGCAAAAAACAACGCATGGTGCCCTTATTGCCTTTGGTAAAAAAACGCATAAATGCTTATCTTGATATTTGTCTGTTAAAACAGACAAATGATAAACCAATTTTTCTTGGCAAGCAAGGCGGCATCTATACTGCGCGGATGTTTAGTAGATTACTGCAAGATATTCGCCGTGCACTTAATTTGCCAGAAACAGTAACGCCGCACGCCTTTAGACATTCATTTGCCACACATTTACTTGAAGCCGGTGGTGATTTGCGCACCATTCAAGAATTGTTAGGACATCAGAGTTTATCAACCACACAAAGATATACCAAGATAGATAAATCAAGGCTTTTAAGTGCTTATCAAAAATTTCATCCTCGCTGATTTATTGCATTATACTTTAAATGATTTTAGGTAGCATAAGCCTGTATTTGTTATCAAAATTAAATGCTGATTATGCTATAGCATAGCAAGATAAGATTGCGCCATCATCGTTTAAGGGTTATTCAGATTCAACAAACCCAACCCATAACAATCAGTTGTTTTATAATTGTCAAAAATATTTTGTCTGTTTTAACAGACAGATTATTTTTTATTTTTTGCATAAGGATTATCCGATTTACGCACCACCATCCTTATAGGAGTAAGCGCCAAATCAAAATCGCGACGCAATTCATTAACTAAATATCTCTTATAATCCCCTTCTACCGCCTTGATATTATTGGTAAAAATAGCAAAAGTTGGTGGACGTTTTTTGATTTGCGTGATATATTTTAACTTAGTAACCTTGCCCTTTAACATTTTTGGCGGATGTTTAATTTCAACGCCACGCAGCCATTCATTAAGCTTGCGCGTAGTTATGTGTTTTTGCCATTGTTCGTAAGTTTTAAGAACATAATCCAACATTTTTTCAACATTATAGCCGCTTTTTGCCGATATACCCAAAATCGCCACACCATCAATCTCAGCAAATAACTGTTGCAACTGCTTGCGCACTTGCCTTAAAAATGTCTCTTTATCGCCTTTTACAGTATCAATTTTGTTGATTGCAAATACAATCGCACGGCCTTCTTTAAGCACTTCACCAGCAATTGCCATATCTTGATGATCAAGCAAAGAATTAGAATCTAAAAGCATCACAGCAACTTGGGCAAAACGCAGGGCTCTAAAGCTGTCGGCACTTGAAAGTTTTTCGAGTTTTTGTGTGATATTAGCTTTTTTGCGAATCCCCGCAGTATCAATAAATCTAATTTTGTGACCCTTAAATTCATAATCAACCGCAATCGAATCACGCGTAATACCAGCCTCCGGCCCAGTAATTAAGCGCTCTTCACCTAAAATTTGATTGAGCAAAGTTGACTTGCCGGCATTAGGTCTGCCAATAATTGCCACTTGCAAATCAGCATTTTCATTGTCTGTTTTATCAGACAATTCTACATCAGAAAAATGCTTTTTATATTCTTCAAAATGCGGCTCAATTTTTTCATATAAATCGCCAAAACCTAATTTGTGTTCGGCCGATATACCTGTAGGCGCTCCGAATCCTAAACGATAATATTCTTTTGCCCAAGAAATTTCACTTTCTGAATTAAAATTTTCACATTTATTAGCAACCAAAATTACTTTTTTTTCTTGCTTACGCAACCATTCGGCAAAATAAAAATCTTTGTTGGTTATGCCTGTTTTTGCATCAACAACGAATAAACATAAATCGGCATCAGCTATTGCCATTGCTGTTTGTTCGAACATTCTTTTTTCAAGTGATTGCTCCGCATTTTCATTTTCTAGACCCGCTGTATCAATTGCCAAAAATTCGATTGGACCAATTTTTGCATGAGCCTCTTTGCGATCACGAGTGACGCCAGCCGTATCGTCAGTAATAGCAAATGCCTTGCCTATAAGTTTATTGAAAAACGTTGATTTTCCTACATTGGGACGACCTATAATGGCAATTTTAAACATATTAAATAGAAATAATTTTGCTACATCTTAAAAAAAATCTGTCTGTTTTAATTGACAAAATCTTTTTCGTTTTATTAAATTAATGATTGTCCTAATTTAAAATTATGACAATTTAATCCTAAACCTAAACCATAAATGCACAAATTTAACAATTGCAACATTAAAGCATCAAGCAGCAGAAAGCACAAGCCAAAAAGCTCAAATAGCAAAAATAGTCCTAAAAATCACCTAAATTATGATGATTTTGTGATTAGCCAATTCAAAAATGATAAGGAATTTCTAAAAACCTGCCTCAAACAGTCTTTTAACGATTATATTAAAACTGGCAATAAAGCCTATTTTATTGAAGCCCTAGAAAAAGCCGTAAAAGCCCACGGAACCACTAAAATAGCCAATGCAACCAAACTTAACCGTCAAAATATTTATTCGCTTATTTCAAAAAAACATAACCCAACCCTTAAAAGCTTTAAGGTCTTGATGGGCTATTTTGACCTTGAGATTGCACTAAAATAGCCAATTGCTCAGATTTTTACGCCCCCAATTATCGCGCCAGAATTCACCTTAATAGAAGCTTTAGCTACCCTCAATTCACATCTAATGACTTTTTTGTGGTTTGGGCTTTGGGCATATAATTCTTTATTTATTTAACAAATTCCTCAACCGCTTTCGCAATATCTAATTGTAACATAAAATGTTCACCAATCAAAAAACAGTTGATATTTTTTTCTTTTAAAATTGCGATATCATTCTTGGATCTTATACCACTTTCACCGACCAATACATAATCATCTGGCACGCTTTTAGCAAGGCTTAGCGAGGTTTTTAAATCAACTTCTAGCGTTTTTAAATTACGATTATTTATACCAATTAATTTGCTTTTCATCCTTAAAGCGCGCTCTAATTCTTGAGCATTATGCACCTCAATTAAAACTGATAATCCAATATCAAGTGCTGCTTGCTCAAGCTCGTGAAGCTTAGATTCATCTAGCATCGCAACGATTAACAAAATACAATCCGCACCGAGCATCTTGGCTTCATAAATCTGATAAACATCTACCATAAAATCTTTTCGCAAGATCGGCAAGCTAGAATTGGCGCGCACCTGTGATAGATATACATCGTCACCCATAAAATATTTTTTGTCTGTTAAAACAGACAAACATGTTGCACCGGATTTTTCATAAATTTGTGCAATTTCAATTGGATTAAAATTTTCGCGGATCAATCCTTTTGATGGAGAAGCCTTTTTGAGCTCACAAATCAAGGCGTTAGAACCGTTATCAATTTTATTTTTAAGCGCGCCAACAAAATCTTTAGGCTTATTTTCAAGACATTTAATTTCTTTACAAATATCCTGCAAAGGCTTGATTTTCTTGCGCTGCCGAACCTCGATTATTTTATGTTGATAGATTTCTTCAAGAATATTTTTCATTAAAACCAATTTTTATACAAAAAAAATAGCTTACATTTTTTTTGTTTTAAACAATCTAATCACCTTATTCTACCCTTACTCTGCCATGATCTCTCAACCATCCACACCAAAACAAAAACAATGTTATAATTTAACAAATTCTACGCCAAAGCGCTTAAAAGCAGCAATCCATCCCCATAGCCAATATCCTCATCAGTCGCCCTTTCAGGATGCGGCATCATACCTAAAACATTCTTTTTATCATTAATAATACCAGCAATATTAAGCATTGCACCATTGGGATTAGCATCATCAGTTACGTTGCCATTTTTATCAACATAACGAAATACAATATTGCCTTCATCTTCAAGTTTTTTGAGGGTTTCTGGAGGAGCATAATAATTGCCATCAGCATGGGCAATCGGAATTTTTATCACTTGATTTTTAGTATAATTTTTAGCAAACACATTATCAGTATTTTCAACGCGCAAATAAACATCGCGGCATGAAAATTTCATCTTTTTATTTTGCATCAACACACCAGGCAACAAACCTGCTTCGGTTAAAATTTGAAAGCCATTGCAGATACCTAAAATTTTAACACCTTTATTAGCCAATCTCTTGATTTCAGACATTATCGGCGAAATTTTTGCCATTGCACCACAGCGCAAATAATCTCCATAAGAAAAACCGCCAGGAAGTATGATTAAATCAAGATTATCATCTAATTTCGTTTCTTGATGCCAGACATTTTGCACCTTAGAGCCAAGCTTTTTGAGCGCAGTTATTGCATCACGATCACAATTTGAAGCTGGAAAAGTAATTACCGCTGATTTCATTAGAGAAATTTTTTAGTTTTTATGTATAATAACATCAATTATAAATATTATTTTATAATTTACAAATGCTCTAATAATTTGACACAGTAACTATATCAGCATTATTGACATCCTCTATCATCTCTACCTCAACCCTTGATTTATCTACTTTAGTTACTACCCCAATTAGAATTCCAGGTGGCAAACTCTCGCCATCACCTGAGGTAAAAATCATATCGCCAGTTTTAATTTCATGATTTTTTGAAAGATATATAATCTCCATCACCGAACTATTATCACCAATTAAAATGCCTCTAGCCCTTGCTTTTGAGGCAACTACAGGAATTCGTGAAGATGAATCTGTAGGTAAAAGCAAACGCGATTTTTCTTCTTCTACATCAATAGCGCGACCAAGCAGACCAACGGCTCCCGTTACAATATCGCCATCATTAATACCAATTTTACTACCTTCACTTAGATATAATTTTTGATTAAACATTCCATGTGAACGACCGATTACCTTTGCAACCTTATAATTAGCGCTTTTAGGCACTATAAATTTAAGGATATTTTTTAGCTCTTGATTTTCGTTATTGATGTTGATTGATTTGGCGTAAAGCGATTTTAGCTCGGTATTTTCAACCTTTAGCGCTTCATTTTCTTTTTTTGCATCAATTAATTCTTGGAAATTTGTTAATAAATTAATCAAACTATTAAATGGAAATGCCGAAATTTTAACCACTGGCATTGATATATCCACAAAAACATAAGATACATCATTAGAAAAATTTTTACTAGTTTTTGAAGCTATAATGCAAATCAAAGATAAAATTATAAATAATCCTGATTCAAGCTTTTTAAAGATTTGACCAAAGTGATGTTGTAAGCTATAATTACTAACATTACTATGGTTAAAATTTAAATATTGCTTCATTTTAATTTATAGCTTCAGCTTTGATTAATCTTGGCGGAATAGCACCGCTCTAAACATTTTCATATTTTCAAGAACCTTGCCGCAGCCATTAACCACGCATAACAAAGGATCTTCGGCCACAAATACTGGCAAACCCGTCGCTTGGCGGATCACATAATCTAAATTTTTAAGCAATGCCCCACCACCACTTAATACAATACCTTTTTCAACAATATCGCTTGAAAGCTCTGGCGGCGTGCATTCAAGAGCAACTTTGATGGCGTCAATAATTTGCTCAACTGGCTCCATCAAGCTTTCAGCGATTTGACGCTCAGTTAAAATCATCTCTTTTGGGATGCCATTTGCAAGGTCGCGCCCTTTAACCTCAATGGTTGCACCGTCACCTTCTTCAGGAGGACATGCTGCACCGATTGTCTTTTTTATGCGCTCTGCCGTAGACTCGCCAATCAATAAATTGTGATATCTCCTGATATAAGAAATAATTGCGCTATCCATTTTATCACCACCGACACGCACAGATCTTGAATAAACAATACCTCCAAGCGATAAAATACCGACTTCAGTTGTGCCCCCGCCAATATCCACAATCATTGAACCCGTAGGTTCTGTGACTGGCAAATTGGCTCCGATTGCTGCAGCCATTGGCTCTTCTATCAAATAAACTTCATTAGCCCCGGCTCCTTCTGCAGCATCTTGAATAGCCCGTCTTTCAACAGGGGTAGATCCTGAAGGCACGCAAATAATGATAAGCGGCCCGATCCAACTCTTGGTTTGGTTAACTTCGCGAATAAAATGCTTAATCATTTCAGCGGCCACACGAAAATCGGCAATTACACCATCTTTAAGCGGACGAATTGCTTCAATTTTAGCCGGGGTGCGCCCAAGCATCATTTTAGCAGTACTACCAAATGCACAAGGTATTAATTTACCATTTTCGTTTAAAACCGCAACCACTGATGGCTCGTTTAAAACAACACCTTGATCACGAACATATACCAAAGTATTTGCAGTGCCAAGATCAATTGCGATATCTTTAGAAGAAAATGAAAAAAATTTGAAGGCCATTTTGATAGTTTTTAGTTGTTTTTAAGCTTATTTAAGCAGTTGATATAAGCTAGTGCTGAGGCAACCAACACATCCGTGCTAGAGCCATTTGCACTAAAAATTCGGTTATTGCGCTTTAATCTGACAGTTGTTGTCGCTTGCGCATCGGTGCCTGCCGTGACTGCATTTACTTGATATAAATCAAGAATTGCCTCATGCGGAATTAATTTTTTAATTGCATTGAAAATCGCATCAACAGGACCATCTTTAGAAGCGAAGTTAGTTTCTACAATTTCATTGTCAATTTTTATTTTCAAATTAATTGCAGCTGCATCAAAAGTGCCGCATTTAATATCAAGCGAAACAAGCTGATAATGCGCTTGTTGATTGGTAAGTGAATCATCTACAAGTGAAATTATATCTTCATCTAAAATTTCTTTTTTCTTATCGGCCAAATCTTTAAATTTTTGGAAAGCTTCAGAAAGCTTTTCATCAGACAAATCATAACCAATCTGTTGAAGCTTGTCTTTAAAGGCGGCGCGACCTGATAGTTTTCCTAACACTAATGATGTTTTATCAAGACCAATTGAGGATGGAGTCATGATTTCGTAGGTTTCACGGTTTTTTAACATACCATCTTGATGGATTCCACTTTCATGTGCAAATGCGTTAGCGCCTACAATCGCCTTATTATATTGCACTGCAAAACCAGTTATACTTGAAACTAATTTTGAGATGCGCGTGATCATTGTGGTATCAATATCGGTTGACATTCTATAAAAATCGCCACGAGTTTTGATTGCCATGACGATTTCTTCAAGAGCCGCATTTCCTGCGCGCTCACCGATACCGTTAATTGTGCACTCAATTTGCCTTGCACCAGCTTGCATCGCCGCTAGTGAATTAGCTACCGCCAAACCTAAATCATTGTGACAATGCGTTGAAATCACTGCTTTATCAATATTTACAACATTATTTTTGATTGCTTTTATCAATGCAAAATATTCATCTGGAGTTGTATATCCAACAGTGTCTGGAATATTGATAGTATTAGCTCCAGACTTGATTGCAGTTTCAATTGCTTTAAACAAAAAATCATGTTTCGAACGAGTTGCATCCTCAGGTGACCAATCTACTTGATCACATAAATTGCGCGCCAAAGCCACGCTATCACTGATTGCTGACAATATTTGACTTTCATCCATTTTTAGCTTATATTGCATATGTATCGCACTAGTTGCCAAAAATGTGTGGATACGCCCTTTAGCCGCTGGTTTTATAGCCTCAGCCGTACGCTCAATATCTGATTTTTTAGCGCGAGCTAAACCACAAATCACCGAATTTTTAATAGTTTTTGCAATTTGATTAACCGCCTCAAAATCGCCATTTGACGCAGCAGGAAACCCTGCCTCAATAACATCAACACCCATTTTTTCTAGGGTTTTAGCAATAAGCAATTTTTCTTCAAGATTCATCGTGGCACCAGGGGCTTGCTCGCCGTCACGTAAAGTTGTGTCGAAAATTATTACTTTTTCTTTCATTTTAAAAAAATATTGGCAATTACATCCTAAAAATTATAGCTTTAATTTGATTAATTGCAAATGATAATGAAAAGAAATTTTTTATATATGTTTTTAAAAGAAAATGATTTAGTAGATATTATATCCCCCTCTACTCCCGCAAGCATTGAAGAGCTTATTAAGGTTAAAGAATTTTTAACACAAATTGGCTTGCGTGCCAGATTTTATATGGAAGAAGAGCTTTTGCTTAATCAAAAACCTCACCATTTATTTTCAGTTTTTGCTGCCAATAAACGTTTCGAACAATTGCGTTATGCGCTAGAAAATTCTGATTCTAAGGCCATATGGTCAATTAGAGGAGGTTATGGCAGTAGTGATTTAATACCATTATTATCAAATTTGCCAAAACCCTCACAAAACAAGATATTTATTGGTTTTAGCGATATTAGCGCAATTGCGATTTTTTTACAACAAAATTGGGATCAAAAAATAATTTATGGCCCAATGCTTACCCAGCTTGCTTTTGATAAGGTTGACTCAAATGCAAAAAAAACTATTATTGACACTATTTTTGGCAAAAAAAATCAATTTTCTTATCAATTGAAAAATTTGTCTTCTGAACCAAAAATAGATATCGAGGGATTGTTAGTTGGTGGCTGTCTTAGCGTGATTGCAGCGCAAATCGGCACCATTAATCAATTAATTTTTGACGATAAAATTTTATTTTTGGAAGATATTGATGAAAGCGGTGAAAAACTTGATCGCTATTTTACCCAATTGTTGCAATTAATGATCGCAAGTCAATCTTACCCGCAAGCTATAATTCATGGCAACTACAGTCAAGGTTTTAAAGATGTTCAGACAATAAAAAATATTGATATCGCACTTGAAAAATTTATCCAAAAATTACAACAAAACAGACTAAATATTGCTGTTTTTAGAGAAATTTCAAACTGCCTTGGACACGCTACCAACATGCTTCCATTAATTATTGGAGCTGAAGCAAAAATTGCAAAAAATATTTTAACACAGAATTCTGTTTGTATTTTTTAAGCTTTATTGCTATAATTTAGACTAGACTTTTTTGTAGCATTTTGTGAATTAAAATTTTTTTCTAAAAATATCTTCACAATTGACATGAATTTTTTTAACGATGAGCAAACAAACTGAGCAAAATCAAGCTTCTGAGCATAAACAGATGACCATCAATTTTGGTCCACAACATCCTGCTGCGCACGGTGTTTTGCGTCTTATTCTCGAAATGGATGGCGAGGTTATTACCCGTGCCGATCCGCATATTGGCTTGCTACATCGCGGAACCGAAAAATTAATTGAACATAAAACTTATTTACAAGCGGTACCTTATTTCGATCGCCTTGATTATGTTTCTCCAATGTGCCAAGAGCACGCTTACGCATTAGCGGTCGAAAAATTACTTGGCTGCAAAGTGCCGCTGCGTGCACAATATATTCGCGTATTATTTTCTGAGATCACGCGCATCTTAAATCACATCATGGCCGTTACAACCCAGGCTCTTGATGTGGGGGCAATATCGCCGCTTCTATGGATGTTTGAGGAGCGCGAAAAAATGATGGAATTTTATGAGCGCGTTAGTGGCTCACGCATGCATGCCGCTTATATCCGCCCTGGTGGAGTTAGTCGCGATATGCCCGATGGCCTCCTTGAAGATATAGCTTACTTTGCCGATAATTATCTAAAAATTCTCAGCGATATGGAAAATCTTCTCACCGAAAACCGTATTTTTAAACAACGCCTAGTGGATATCGGTACAATCACTAAAGAGCAAGCGCTTGATTGGGGATTTTCAGGGCCAATGATTCGCGGCTCTGGACTTGCTTGGGATCTGCGCAAATCGCAACCATACGAGGTTTATGGCGAATTAGATTTTGATATCCCTATAGGCAAAAATGGTGATTCTTACGATCGTTATTTAGTGCGCATTGCTGAAATGTATGAATCAATCAAAATTATCAAACAATGTATCGAACTTATGCCTAAAGGGCCAATATCAACGCTTGATGGTAAGATTTCACCGCCAAAACGCGATGATATGAAACATTCGATGGAAGCATTAATTCACCATTTCAAACTTTATACCGAGGGTTATCACGTACCTGCGGGAGAAGTCTATGCTGGCGTTGAAAGTCCAAAAGGTGAGTTTGGAGTTTATCTAATTTCAGATGGCTCAAATAAACCAACGCGCTGCCGTATTCGTGCCACTGGTTTTGCCCATTTACAAGCGTTAGATTTTATGGCGCGAGGCCATATGCTTGCTGATGTGGTAACTATTATTTCAACGCAAGATATTGTATTTGGCGAAGTAGATCGCTAAGCAAACATGAAAAACGAAAATTTAAATCCAAGCCTACAAGAAGCTTTAGATAGTGATGATAAAAATCACGAAAATGTCCTACGGCCCCTTTATTTGAGAGATTTTTTAGGACAAGAAAAACTCAAAGAAAATCTACAAATTTTTATTTCATCAGCAAAAAATCGCTTCGACTCTCTTGACCACACTCTATTTTACGGACCTCCCGGCCTCGGAAAAACCACTTTGGCACAAATCATTGCGCATGAAATGGGTGTTGGCTTTAAAGGTACTACTGGTCCAATAATCACTAAATCTGGCGATCTAGCCGCCATACTGACCAATCTTCAAGCGGGCGATATTTTATTTATAGATGAAATTCACCGCCTTAATAAAAATGTTGAAGAAGTTTTATATTCAGCAATGGAGGATTATAAGCTTGATATTATTATCGGCGAAGGTGTTGCTGCCCGCGCTATTAAAATCGATTTACCAAAATTTACTTTAGTTGGGGCCACAACCCGTATAGGCTTGATTGCCAATCCTCTACGCGATCGCTTTGGAATCCTCACCCGCATTGATTTTTATAGTGATTTTGAGCTCAAACAAATTATATTACGTGATGCCAAAATTTTAAATATCAAAATTGATGATGACGGTGCACTCGAAATTGCACGCAGATCACGCGGAACACCACGTATTGCCATTAGATTACTAAAACGCGTACGTGATTTTGCATCAGCCAAAAAAGCGGATTTGGTCAATAGAAAAATTGCCGATGAATCATTGCGCCGCTTAGAGATTGATGCTATAGGGCTCGATTCATCCGATCATCGTTATCTTAATTTTATCGCTAAAAATTATCGCGGAGGGCCAGTGGGCCTAGATACAATCGCTGCTGCTATCAGTGAAGAGCGAGATACAGTTGAAGATGCAATTGAGCCATTTTTGATCCAAAAAGGTTTTATCGAAAAAACTCCACGCGGACGAATTTTAACGGCTGAAGCCTTGAAACATCTGGGTTTATCTGTTATCAAAAAAGATGGAGAATTATTTTAAAAGACATCAATTTATGTCAAAAAAAATTTTATTGATAATCACTGGAAGCGTTGCCGCATACAAATCTATCGAGCTTGCGCGTATTTTACAAAAAAAATCTTATATCGTCACTTGCATTTTAACCAAAGCCGCGCAAGAATTTATCACGCCACTACAAGTCGCGTCAGTAATGCAAAATAAAGTTTACACCGACTTATTTTTGGATGAAGATGAACAAGGAATCAACCATATAAAGCTTTCGCGTGATAATGATTTAATTGTAATCGCTCCCGCTTCTGCTGATTTTATCGCCAAAATGGCTAATGGCTATGCTGATGATTTAGCGTCAACAGTGATTTTGGCGGCTAATAAAAAAATCATGATCGCGCCAGCAATGAACGAAAAAATGTGGCAAAATAACGCCACTCAACATAATTTACAAACACTCGCAAACTCTTCTGTATCAATAATCGAGCCTATACAAGATATTTTAGCCTGTGGCGAACATGGAGTTGGAAAAATGCAAGAAGTAGTCGAAATCGCTAGACGAATCGAGAAATTTTTTCTTAATCAAAATAAATTAAGTGGTAAAAAAATTGTCATCACAGGTGGGGGAACCCGCGAAATGATTGATCCTGTAAGATTCATCGGCAATAATTCTTCAGGTAAGCAAGCCATCGCTTTGGCCAAAATATTGAGCGAAATGGGTGCTAAAATAAAATTAATCGCCGCCAATATTAGTGCCGATATTGCCCTTGATAAAAAAAATATTTTACATGTTAAAACTGCCGACGAAATGTTTTTAGCTGTAAAAGACAATCTCGCGCAATGTGATGTATTTATTGGCTGCGCTGCGGTTTCTGATTATAAAATAAAAAATCCTCCATCACAAAAAATTAAAAAAGAAGATAACGATAATCTAAAATTAGAATTAGTTAAAAATGAAGATATTCTTAATTTTGCAGGACATTCTCAAACACGTCCAAAAATTGTAATTGGCTTTGCTGCAGAAAGTGAAAATTTGATTAAAAACGCAGAGGAAAAATTATCAAAAAAGAATTGTGATTTAATTATTGCCAACGATATTGAAAACGGCGCAATCTTTGGGGCTGTTGATAGCAGAGCCTATTTAATATCAGCAAATTTTAAACAAGATTTGGGTAAAATTTCTAAAGAAAATCTTGCCGAAATTATTGCAAATTTTATTGCCGAATTTTAAGTTATGTTATAACATAACAAATTCTTTTTATGTCTAAAGAACCATGTCAAAACACACAAAAAACCCTAGAAAAATCCTTAAAGAAATTTTTGGTTATGATAAATTTCGCAAATCTCAAGAAGAAATCATAAATCATATTATCTCCGGCCAGAACGCTCTGGTATTGATGCCAACTGGCGGTGGAAAATCATTATGTTATCAGGTACCAGCTTTATGCCTTGATGGCGTTACTGTGGTGATATCTCCCTTAATTGCTTTAATGCAAGATCAAGTTGCCGCTCTTAGAGAGGCTGGGGTTAGTGCTGCTGCAATAAATTCCGGTATTTCTACTAAAGAAATTTTTCACACTAAAAATCTACTCAAAGAAAATAAAATTAGCTTGGTTTATGTAGCACCAGAACGCCTAGTTTCAGCTGATTTTATGTGCTTTTTATCTGAAATAAAAATTGCACTTTTTGCCATTGATGAAGCTCATTGCGTATCACAATGGGGCCATGATTTTAGACCTGTCTACACCGAACTTAAAATTTTGGCAAGCAATTTTCCTAGCGTTCCGCGCATAGCTTTAACCGCAACCGCCGATATTGCTACACGCAAAGATATTATCGATAAATTAAATTTGCAAAATAGTCGCATTTTTATTTCGAGTTTTGATCGCCCCAACATCCATTATACAATATGCGAGGCCGATAATCCAAAAAAACAATTGCTTGAATTTATTAAGGAAAATCACAAAAATGATAGTGGAATTATATATTGCACCTCAAGAAAAAAAGTCGAAGAAACAGCTATTTGGCTAGCTAAAGAAGGATTTGATACATTACCTTATCATGCTGGCATGGATAACAAAATGCGCGAAAAAAATCTCGAAAAATTTTTACTAAATGATTCGATTATCATGGTTGCCACCATCGCTTTTGGCATGGGCATCGATAAAAGCGATGTAAGATTTGTCGCTCATCTTAATTTGCCTAAAAATATTGAGGCTTATTATCAAGAAACTGGTCGCGCAGGCCGCGATGGCTTGCCTTCTAACGCGTGGATGTCATATAATGTGACTGATATAGCCGTGCAACGCAGTTTTATTGAAGAAGGAAATGCCGCAATCAATCAAAAACGCATCGAGATCCAAAAACTCAGCGCTCTCGTGGGCTTGTGCGAGGCCTCAACTTGTCGTCGTCAAATTTTACTAAATTATTTTGGCGATTCATGCCAACCATGTGACAATTGCGATATATGCCTCAACCCTCCGCAAAGCTTTGATGGCACTATCGCCGCACAAAAAGCATTATCCGCTATATACCGCACCGATCAACGCTTTGGTACCGCTTACTTAATTGATGTTTTACTTGGCAAAGATAATGATCGCATTAAAAATTTTAACCATCACCAACTCAGTGTTTTCGGCATCGGACAAGAATTTACACGTGGCGAATGGCAAAGCATTTTTCGTCAATTAATCGCAATGAATTTTCTAAAAGTTGATATTGAAGGCCATGGCGGATTAAGCATTACTAATGAAGGAAGGCATTTTTTAAAACAAAAATCTACTTTAAATTTACGCAAAATATCGATCAAAGTTAAAGATAAAAAACCAAAAATAAAAGCCTTACTGTCCATTGAAAATGATGATGAGAAAGCTATTTTTGTTAAACTAAAAAATAGGAGACTACAAATCGCCAAATCTCACAATTTACCGCCTTACATTATCTTTCATGATCGTACTTTGCTAGAATTAATAAAACAAAAACCTAAAAATGAAGAAGAAATGCGTAAAATTAGCGGCATTGGCGAGACAAAATTCAAAAATTATGGAAAAATTTTCTTAGAAATTTTAAATGAATAAGGTCAAAATCTTTATGAATTTTTTTAAAACATAATTATAGGCATAATTATAGGCATAATTAAAAAAATGGGGAGCTGAAATTTCTTATTTCCCCCTAAATTTGGCATAATTTAAAAATGCAACATTTTCTATCGTCTCAGACCTTTTATCTATCAAGACATATTTAAAGGGCTAAGGCCTAATTAAAAAAGGGGCCTAATTAAAAAAATGTGATGCTTTTTTTATTCAAACCCTTGTCCCATATATTTCTCGAAAATTTTATATAAATATCTTACAAACATCTACCAAAATACATCTTTGGAGCCGCCGGCTTAGCCTTATAATTTTGTTCAATTAAATGCAAAAAAGTAATATCATAAATTTTTTCTTGCTTAGAAGTCACCTCAAAAACCAAATTATCACCATTTTTTATACAATAATTATTTAGAGTTAATAATTTTTTCAACAATTTCACTTCGGCAATTGTCATTTTTGGATGTTTTTTGTCATTAGGAGAATCTTCGTTTAAGGCAACAAATTCTTCATTTACCGAAAATATAAATGAGTCTTTGTCATTAGTGTTATAGCGACTTAATTTACCATATTTCGCTGGATCATAAGATGCGCAAGCCGCTACACCAAAGATCAACAAACAAATTAGTTTTTTCATTACTTTAAAAACTTTTAATTAAAGATAAGCCATTTTTTGCAAAGCAAAAATATTTTGCAATCTATTTTTATGTCTAAATTTCAAATAAAAAATCCTTAGCATATTAAATTGCTAATTTTTTGAGAATATATAAGTATAACAAGCTCGAATTATCTCTTTATGAAAAATTTACTCGAATAAATTTTAAAAACTGATCATTATAAACAAAACTCGATAAATATCTATAACATACAAAAAAAGCCGCCATATCTTTAAATATAGCGGCTTTTTTAAATATTTTTTTAGAATAAATTATGCAGTTTTACTAGCTTCAGATGAATCCTCAACTACGCCCTGATTAGCAAGAAAATCAAGCTTTTCTTTGATCCTTGAGGCTTTACCAGTAAGGTTGCGCAAATAATATAATTTGGCACGACGCACCACACCTTGCTTCAAGATTTCAACACCCGCAAGCAATGGTGAATTGATAGTAAATTTTCTTTCAACGCCAACATTGCTGCTAATTTTGCGCACCGTAAAAGTTGCTGCATAATGGTTTTTTCCTTTAGATTTAGCAATTACAATGCCGTTAAAAGCCTGAATACGAGTATTTACACCTTCAGTGATTTTATATTTAACACTAACGCTATCGCCCACTTTAAAATCAGGCAAATTGCGACCCTCGGTCAGTTTTGCAATTTGAGTTTTTTCAAATTCTTGAATATAATTTTTCATAATTTTTACTCTTTTTTAAGATTATTCGGCTTTGGCTTCGGTTTTTTCGGCAGCAACTTCGGTTACTACGCGATCAACCATTTCTACAATAGCCATAGGAGCCTTATCACCAGTTCTAAAACCACATTTTAAAATACGAATATAGCCACCATTTCGAGAGGCGACTCTTGGGCCTAAATTTTTAAACAAACGATCAACAATTTGTTGATTACCAAGCAAAGAGATTACGCGACGACGATTCGCCAAGCTATCTTTTTTTGTCAAAGTGATAATTTTTTCAACAAATGAGCGAAACTCTTTCGCTTTTGGCAAAGTAGTTTTGATAAATTCATGAGTCAAAAATGCAATTGATAAATTACGCAAAAGCGCCTTTCTGTGCGCAGTATTTCTGCTTAATTTTCTTCCTTTATTTCCGTGTATCATATTTTATAAAATTAATTCCAATCTTTTTAAAGAAAAGAAGACGAGTCCTAGAGTGCAAAACTCTCTAACCCATAGTTAACAGAGTTTAAATTAAAACTCTTTATTTTTCATTTTTAATAATTCGTCCAAATTTTGTGGCGGCCAATCAGGCAATTTCATGCCAAATCCTAGCCCCATATTTTTTAGATTTTCTTTCAATTCATTTAATGATTTTCTACCAAAATTAGCTGTCTTAAGCATTTCGGCTTCAGTTTTAGTAACCAAATCACCAACATAAATGATATTTTCATTTTTCAAGCAATTATAGGAACGAACCGACAATTCTAATTCATCAATTGTTTTAAGAAGATTTTTGTTAAATTTTGGCTCAATTTCAACTTCTTTTTTAACCGGAACATCAATTTTAGCAACATCAAAATTGATAAATACTTCAAGCTGATCTTGCATAATTTTTGCAGCAACACCCAAGGCATCGCGAGGGCTAATAGCGCCATTAGTATCAATTTCCATAATTAATTTGTCGAAGTCTGTGATTTGTCCAACACGAGCATTTTCAACTTTATAAGCCACTCTTTTAACGGGAGAGAAAATTGCATCAACGACGATTGTTCCAACCGCTTGGTCACCTCTACGATGATCTTCAGCGGCAGAATAACCAGTGCCAGATTCAACATTCATCTGAATATTGATTTTTGCGCCTTTGCTTAAGGTACAAATCAAAAGATCTTTATTAGCAATATTAACGCCGGCTGGAGTTTCAATTGATCCAGCATAAACTGGACCGGCTTGACTAGCTGAAAGCTTGATGACACAAGGTTCTGCACTATCTTTAGTGATTGCCAATGATTTGATATTCATAATAATATCAACAACATCTTCTTTTACACCTTCAATTGTGCTATATTCATGCTGCACATTTTCAATTTTTATTGAAGTAACTGCAAAACCAGTAATAGATGAAAGTAAAACCCTTCTAAGTGCGTTGCCTAAGGTATTGCCAAATCCTCTAGCAAAAGGTTCCATCACAATAACAGATTTTTTCATATTGTCATGACCTTCTTTAGTAACGATCGATGCCGGTTTTGTAAGTGTCTGCCAACTTTCTTTTAGAATTGCCATATTTATTGTTTTAAAATTACAATTAGAGCTAAATGCTCATTTTTATTGTTGTTTTTGAATAGTTTAATAAACTTTTCAAAAACCGATTCTTTAAGGCCAAACCCTCAAAAAATCATCTTTAACTAGAGACCTAAGCCTCTTAATCTTAACTCAAAAACTACACTCTGCGTCTTTTAGCAGGTCTACATCCATTATGTGGATGGTAAGTTTTATCGATAATTGCAGTAGTAGTCAAACCTGCCGCCTGAATAGCTCTAAGCGAAGCTTCACGACCAACACCAGGACCAACAACTTCAACAACCACAGTTTGTAAACCGTGGTTTTTAGCAGTTGCAACGGCATTTTGAGTTGCCACCTGAGCCGCATAAGGAGTAGCTTTTCTTGAGCCTTTAAAACCATGTTTTCCAGCTGAAGACCAGCAAACTAGGTTTCCTTGCATATCAGTGATTGAGATGATAGTATTATTAAAGCTTGCATAAACATGAACTACGCCATTAGTCAAGCTTTTTTTCTTTTTACCTACAGTTTTTTTACCGCTATATTTTGTCATAAATTTAATTATTTAACCGCTTTTTTCTTGTTAGCAATTGCAACGCCACGACCTTTACGGGTTCTAGCGTTAGTATGAGTTCTTTGACCGCGAACAGGCAATTTTTTTACATGCCTGATACCACGATAGCAACCAATATCCATCAGACGCTTGATATCAGAGGCCACTTTTCTTCTCAAATCACCTTCAAGCACAGGATATTCTTTTTCGATTAATGATCTTACTTGCGCCAATTTATCTTCAGAGATTTCATGAGTGCGTAGTGCCGCATTAATTTTTAATTTTGCACAAATTTTTTCAGCAGTATTTCTGCCAATTCCATAAATATAGGTTAACGAAATAACAAATCTCTTTTCCTTAGGAATGTTAACACCAGCGATTCTAGCCACGTTTTTTAAATAAAATTAGTTGATATTTTTAACAACCTTTAACAGCTCTTCAAAAAGAAGGGCGCTATTTTTTACAGCATCTATTGAATAAATCAAGTTTTTTCTTTGATAATATTCAATTAATCCTGCAGTTGATTCATGATAGACTTTCAGCCTATTTCTAACTGTTTCTTCCTTATCGTCACTTCTGCTATCAAATTCAGTTGATCCACATTCATCACAAACACCCTCTTTTTTTGGCTGTTTAAAGTGATTATTATAGATCGCGCCACATTTTTTGCAGAAAAAACGACCAGAAATTCTTTTTATCACAATCTCATCAGACACCTGAAAATCAAGCGCTAACGAAATTTTTTTATTGATGGTTTCTAGCGCTTTATCAAGCATAATTGCTTGATTTAAATTACGCGGAAAACCATCCAAGATAAATCCATTCTTACAATCATCTTGATTAACGCGATTTTTCACGATATCAAGCACTACCTCATCTGGCACAAGCTGTCCTAAATTCATATAAGATTTGGCCAATTTGCCAATTTCACTTTGTGCCTCAACTTCTTTGCGCAAAGCATCTCCCGTAGAAATTGCAGGAATACTCAAATCTCTGGCTAACATTGCCGATTGCGTACCTTTTCCTGACCCCGGAGCTCCTAATAAAACTAAATTTATCATAAACTAGCCCCTAATCTTAACTCTTCTTCTTTTATTTTGCGAGCCATATTTCGCAGAAAAAAGATGTGATTGTACTTGATTAACCAAATCCAAGACCACATTTACCATAATCAAAATGCCGGTTCCACCTACAGTAAGCGGAATTGCATATTTTGTCACCAAAATTTCAGGCACTACACAAACAAAGATCAAATAAATTGCTCCGATTAGGGTTAAACGTGAAATTAATTTATCCAAATAAGCGGCTGTATTGGCTCCAGGCCTAATTCCTAATATAAAACAATTGCTTTTTTTAAGATTATTAGCCACTTCTTCAGTATTAAATACAATTGAAGAATAAAAATAAGAGAAGAATAAAATTAAACCTGCAAATAAGCTTAAATAAAGCCATCCGCCACGCGCAAGTGAAGAAATTAACCAGCCACCATCAGCGCCAGTAAATTGTACAAATGCTGCTGGAAACATCAAAATTGAACTCGCAAAAATTGGTGGAATAACCCCAGAAACATTGATTTTTAGCGGTAAAAATGACGAATCTGCCATGCCAGAAGCTTTTATCAAAGACGCATTTGGATATTGAATTTTAATGCGTTTGTGAGTTTTTTCTATAAAACATACCGTCATTAAAAATGCCGCAAATCCCACAAAAAATACCAAAACTGCAAACCAAGAATAAACTCCACTGCGCGACAATTCAAATATTTGCGCCACGCTAGAAGGTAAAGAAGAAACGATCCCAACAAAAATTATTAGCGAAATACCATTGCCAATACCAGATGTAGTGATTCTTTCACCAAACCACATTAACATTACTGTACCTCCAACCAAGCTTACACATGTTGTGTATAAGAAAATTGGCGAATCCGAAATAAATGCACTATTATCAGCATTAGCTAGAGCATAATAAACACCAAGTGACTGAAAGCAGGCTAAAGCTATTGTTAAATAGCGAGTATATTGGTTGATTTTAGCACGTCCATAATCGCCGTCTTTTTTAAGATCACCAAGCCCTTTATACATCGAGGTCATCAATTGCATAATGATTGACGCGGTGATATATGGCATAATGTTAAGCGCAAAAACACTCATTCTTTCAAGCGCGCCACCAGAAAATAAATTAATCATGCCAAAAAAATTAGCTTTTTCTGATGAAAAGAATTTTTTAAGAACCTCGATATCAATCCCTGGAATTGGCACAAAAGTACCAAAGCGATAAACAAGCAAAATGAATATCGTGAATAAAATCCGTCTTTTGAGATCCGATGTTTGAACTGCCACTATTTAAAATTAATTTGACAAAATTTTATGTGTTTTCTTTTATTATCACTTTGATAGGAGTTTTTTAAACTCAACAAAAGTCTAAGCAAGATGCGAAACATCTATACTTGCGGGATGCACATCCATCCCTAAAAAATATTTTTGATCATAAAATGATCATTATTAAGCTTTTATTTAGATTTTAGGCTAATTTATTGTAAAATACAAGAAAATTTAAACCTAAACTCAATTAAGCAAAAGCTTGCGCGTTTTTAGAATATTTATCTACCGCAATTTTAATTTTTGGTAAAGCATCTTTATAAGCACTCATGATTAGTTTTACCGGAGTTTTAATATCACGAATCAAACCAATTTCAAGAAGTTTTTCTTTAGTTAAAGTTTGAGATGCATCAATTTGCTTGGTTTCAACCAAACGCACTACATCTTTTATATTAACCACTTGATACTCTTTACGTAAAATATTTGTAAAACCTTTTTTTGGTAAACGCATATAAATTGGCGTTTGACCACCTTCAAAACCTTTTACAGTTGAGTGACCCGTACGTGCTTTTTGACCTTTTACACCACGGCCAGAAGTTTTACCTTTGCCTGAACCAATACCACGACCAACTCTTTTTCGGCCCTGAGTTTTAATTTTTTTAAGACTATTTAATAAATTAGACATAATTAAGCTAAATTAACTTTCACAAGATGACTGACTTTCTTGATCATTCCAAATACACTTGGAGTACAATCAAGACTTGAAGTTGTATTGACGCCACGCAATCCCAAACCGATTAAATTGCCAATTTGTTTATCAGTAAGCTTAGATTCACTTCTGATTTGGGTAACAACGATTTTTTTATTTAAGAAATCACTTAAATTCATAAAAATAATTTTTAATATTTTAACTAAGCAGCAGAAGCTTCACCAGCGACTGGCTTAACCGCATTTTGCTTAACTGCAGCATTTCTTCTCTTAACAATATCAGAAATTTCTTTCGACCTTCTTTCTGAAATGATTTTTGGTGAAATCAATTGTTTCAAAGCATTGAAAGTTGCTCCTACCATGTTATAAGGATTTGATGTTCCAACTGATTTTGCCACGATATCATTGATGCCGGCACATTCAAAAATTGCACGCATTGGACCCCCCGCAATTACACCAGTACCAGCCGGAGCTGATCTCAGATATACCTTAGCCGAACAAAATTTAGCAAAACTGTCATGATGTATGGTTCTGCCTTCTTTTAGGGCAACTTTTACCATAGCTCTTTTTGCCGCTTCAAATGCTTTATTTTTGGCATCAGAAACTTCAACCGCATTACCCTTTCCAAAGCCTACACGACCATTTTTATCTCCGACCACAACCAATGCTGCGAATGATAAATTTTTACCACCTTTTACAGTTTTAGAAACTTTATTGATCGCAACTAATCTTTCGACTAACTCATTATTTGCTTTAGCTTGTGCCTTAACTTGTGTTTTGGCTTGTGCATTTTTTTGTGTATTTTTGACGCTTTTTGTTGACATCTTAAATATTTTTATTTTGTTTTTTTATTAAAACTGTAAACCACCTGCTCTACAGGCTTCAGCCAAAGCTTTTACTCGGCCATTATAAATATAGGCACCTTTATCAAATACCACTTCTTTAATGCCCTCTTTTAAGCATAATTCAGCGAATTTGGCGCCAACCAATTTAGCTTTTTCTACACCACTAATTTTTTTTGCATCTTCAAAATTAACAGTAGAATAAGATTTTAGAACTTTACCTTCAACATTAACAAGCTGCACTGACAAATTTTTATTTGATCTAGCAACAACAATTCTCGGACGCAATGATTTGTTATTTGCGGCGATATTGCTTCTGGTTCTAAGTTTTCTTCTTTGAAAAGTCGTTAACATAATTTTAATTATTTTTTCTTACCTTCTTTACGCAAAATTGCTTTTCCCGCAACTTTTACACCTTTACCTTTATATGGCTCAGGCTTTCTGAAAGAAATTATTTCTGAGGCAATTTGACCAACCAAAACTTTATCATCACCAGAGATAATAATCAAATTTGGTTTTTCAAAAGCTGCCGTAATACCTTTTGGCAAAGCGTAAATGATTTCATGACTATAACCCAAAGTTAAAATCAAAAGATTTTTATCAACTGACGCTTTATAACCAACGCCATTAATCTCAAGAACAGTTTTAAAAGGAGTTCCAAGCCCTAAAACAATATTTTTGATATTGCTGCGATCCATCCCAACAAACATTGAGATTTTAGGAGTATCTTTATTTTCAGCAACCAAGCGAATTTCTTTATTTTCAAAAGAAATTTTTACACCTTTGCTTACTTCGTATGTTTTTTTGATTTTACCATTATCAAAGCTAACCACAGAACCGCTAACCGCGACTTTGATGTTATCAGGGATTTGAACTGGCAATTTTCCTACTCTAGACATATTATTTTAATTAACTAAAAGATTCGCAATAAAACTTCGCCGCCAAGCTTTCTTTCTCTGGCTTCATAGTCAGGAAGAATACCTTGCGAAGTAGATAATATAACCATTCCCAAACCGTTTTTAACTACAGGAATTTTATCAACAGTAGTGTAAACTCTTTTGCCGGGCTTAGATACAACTTCAATATCACCTACGACTGGTGCCGAATAATGATATTTTAAGTGGATATCAAATTTTTCTGCACCACATTCTTCTTTGATGCGACTGTAATTTAGAATGAAGCCTTCAGCCTTTAATAATTGCAAAATATTTTCACGAAGCTTAGAAACTGGGGAGCTGATCGTGGCTCTTTTTGCTAAATAGCCGTTTCTAATTCTTGCAACTAGATCTGAAACTGGATGATTAAAAAACATTTTTTATTTTATTTATTATTACCAACTTGATTTTATTAAACCAGGAATTTGACCGAAAGAAGCCAATTCGCGAACCGCAATTCTTGACATGCCAAATTTTCTGAGATTTCCTCTAGGACGACCCGTCAAGCTACATCTATTTCTATAACGGATTACCGACCCGTCCCTTGGCATTTGCGACAATTTCGTTTGCGCTGCCAATCTTTCTTCAAAAGATGTATTTGAATCTTTTGCAATTGCGATAAGATTTTCTCTCTTAGCTTTGTGCAATTGCGCTAGCTTTTTTCTTTTTTCGTTTCTAATTTTTAAGCATTTTTTTGCCATAATTTATATCTCTCTATTTAATTGGGAAGTTTAATTTTTTAAGCAAATATAAAGCTTCTTCTTTTGTTTTGGCTGTAGTCGCCACGGTTATATTTAAACCAAAAACTTTTACAACATTATCAAGATCAACCTCAAGAAAAACCGTATGTTCTTTTAAGCCAAATGAATAATGATTGCTTTGGTTAAAGCCTTTTGGCGACAAACCTCTAAAATCGCGCACACGTGGCAAAGCGATATTAATAAGTCTATCCAAAAATTCATACATTTTTTTGCCGCGCAAAGTAACTCTGCACCCTATTGGCAAATCTTTCCTCAATTTAAAAGTTGAGATCGCCTTGCGTGATTTTGTCAAAACTGATTTTTGCCCCGCCAAATTCGAAACTTGACTCGCCAAATATGCTAAAAATTTATTATCACTATCAGCAGCCTTGATGCCAACATTGATACTCACCATTTTCAAGCGCGGAACCGCTAAATTATTGGTATATGAGAATTTTTGTTTAAGATCCGCAATCGAATCTTTGTATAATTTTTCTGTTAATGTCTGCATTTTTTATCCAATTTTTTTACCAGATTTTTTTGAAACGCGGTTTTTTCTTGTGAAAGCTTTGCCTTCGCCTGCTTCAACCGCAAATTTAACTTTAACCGGCTTACCATTTTCAACATGCGCAATATTTGAAATATGGATCGGCTTTTCAACTTTTAAAATTTGTCCAGGATTTTGTGAGGTAGGTTTTTTGTGCATAGTAGCGATATTAACACCTTCTACAGTCACTTTATCACCATCGATTGCAATAATTTTGCCTGTTTTATTTTTATTTGAACCGGCAATTATAATGACCTGATCGTTTTTCTTAAATTTATTCATATTTTTATAAAACCTCCGAAGCTAATGACGCGATTTTTAAGAAGTTATTTTGTCTAACTTCACGCGCTACAGGGCCAAATACACGAGTGGCAAGAGGCTCACCGTCTTTATCCACAAGAACAATTGCATTATCATCAAACTTAACAAAACTTCCGTCAGCTCTAACAATTTTGCTTTTAGTTCTAACTACAACTCCTTTTGCTACCTGGCCTTTTTTTACTTTTGAGCCAGGAATAACACTGATGATAGATACCACAACGATTTGGCCAACACCAGTAATCATATGGTCACTACCACCTAGAACTTTGATACATTTAGCTTGCTTAGCTCCCGAGTTATCGGCGACCACTAAAGCTGTTCTCATTTGAATCATTTTATAATCCTATATTTTGTTAAAACTTTTTATAAAAATTTGAGACGGATTCAAATTTTTATCACATATTTTTTAAGCAAATTGCTTAATTTTTAAGCGCCCATCTCTTGAGTTTAGAGACTGGACGAGAAGTCGTGATTTCAACTTCATCACCAACTTTCACGCTTTTGCCGGCCGAATCTACCAAATATTTTTTATGTTTGGTAATATATTTGCCATATTTCGGATGTTTTTTGTAAACAGTCGAAATTGCTTTAAAAGTTTTTTCATCAATAATATTTAGAACCTTTACTTTCATTGGTCTTAAGCTTTTTTAGTTTTTTTAATTTTTTTAGTTTCAGTAGTATTAGCTTTTGCTTTGCCGTTGCTGCCACCGTTGATTTCAGTGAACGATCTTGCTACTGCTTTTTTCTTGATTTTAAATTCTTTTACCATAACCGCATCGCCCGAAGAAGCCTTGATTCTAAGCATCATAAGTTCTTTTTTCAAGCCTGCAATTTCAGCTAATTTTGAATTTTTTTCTTCTTTTTTCATAATTTTAATAATTCATGCAAATTATATCAAGCCCACAATTTTAGTTGTAAAAGGCAATTTTGCCGCCGCTTTCTCAAGGGCTACAACTGCTGATGCGTTATCAATACCATCAATTTCAAAGATAATACGACCTGGCTTGATTTTAGCAATGTAATATTCGACATTACCTTTACCGCTACCCATTCTTACCTCAGCTGGTTTTTTAGTCACTGGAGTGTGAGGAAAAACCATAATCCAAAGCTTTCCAGCTCTTTTCATGTAGCGCGTAATAACTTTTCTTGCTGACTCAATTTGTTTTGAGTTTAATTTTCCAGGTTCAAGTGCCTTTAGGCCATAAGAACCATAAGCAAGGCTATTTCCAACAGCAGAAACTCCGAGGATCTTTTTGCCGCCTTTTTGTGCCTTACGATATTTTGTTTTTGCAGGAGTTAGCATAATCTATTTTTTCTTTTCAATAAAACCTTTATGAATCCATACTTTAACGCCAATTACACCATAAGTTGTATAAGCATTAGCAGTAGCATAATCAATATTACATCTAAGCGTATGTAGAGGGATAGAGCCCTCTTTATACCATTCAGTTCTAGCGATTTCGGCACCTCCCAGTCTTCCAGCGACTGAAATTTTGATACCAAGTGCACCAAATTTCATAGCTGATTGCATTGATTTTTTCATAACTTTTTTAAAAGCCGCACGACCTTCAAGCTGTTTAGCAATGCTTTGTGCTACTAGAGACGCATTAACGTCTGGTTTATCGATCTCAACAATTTTAACCTCAACTTTTGCATTAGCGATTTTTTCAACTGCTTGGTTGATTTTTTCAATATCTAAACCTTTTTTACCAATCAAAACGCCTGGTTTAGAAGTTTTAATTATCAGATTCACTTTGTCAGATGGGCGCTCAATAGTAACACTGCCAATACCGCAATGCGCATAATTTTTGCGAATGAAGTTTCTGATCAATACATCATTGATCAATTTTTTAGCATAATTTTTGTTATCATACCAGACAGATTCCCAACTTTTACTATTGAGAAGTCTAAAACCAACTGGATTAACTTTTTGACCCATAATTTCTATTTTTAGATAATTTTTATCAGTTTAACTTACGTTAATCTTAATATTCACACAACATTTTGTTGCGCCCCACTCTTAGCGAGGACCCATACAATAAAACGGTATTACGCCGCTTTATTGCTAACTTTTTCTTTTTTAGCTTTAACAATTTTTTCTTCTTGTTTTTTTTCAGCTAAAACCACGCGGATATTGCTGAAAGTCTTAAGAATTCTGCTTGATTTACCGCGTCCCCTTGCTGAAAATCTCTTTAATGCAAAAGCACGACCTACATCAATTCTACTCACATAAAGATTGTCAACATCAAGATTGTGATTATTTTCAGCATTTGACATTGCCGAATATACCAAACCTCTAACGATCGGTGCAAGCTTTAATTTCGAAAATTTTAGCACATCAAGTACACGCGAAACTGGCATTCCAGTTAAGTTTCCAGTAAGTTTTTGCACCTTTAGAGGGCTAGACTTTACTGCTTTTAGATATGCTACTGCAATTTTTTCACTCATAATTAATCTTTTTTAGCTGTTTTATCACCACCATGACCATAAAATGTTCTGGTTGGAGCAAATTCACCGAATTTATGCCCAACCATACCTTCAGTCACTGACACAGAAACGAATTTTTTACCATTATGTACGGCAAAATTTATTCCCACAAATTGCGGCAAAATTGTTGATCTTCTTGACCAAATTTTGATGATTTGTTTTTTTGGCGAATTAAGATAATCTCTTGCTTTTTTGAGAAGATATCCGTCGACAAATGGTATTTTCCAGGTTGATCTAGGCATATTTAACTATTTTGAACGTCTTGATTTAACAATAAAACGGTTTGACGGCTTGTTTCTAGCTCTAGTAATCTTGCCTTTCGCAGATTTACCAGTAGGAGAAACAGGATGTCTACCACCAGAAGTTTTACCTTCACCACCACCATGCGGGTGATCTACAGGGTTCATCACGACACCTCTGACAGTAGGGCGGATACCCAACCATCTAGATCTGCCAGCTTTACCAATTACGATATTTTTGTTATCGAAATTCGATACTGAACCAATTGTTGCCATACAATCAAGTAAGAAAAGACGAATCTCACCTGATTGCAATTTAACTAGAGCATAACCACCATCTTTTCCTACTAATTGGGCGTAGGTTCCCGCTGATCTCGAAACTGATCCGCCGCAGCTAGGTTTTAACTCGATATTATGGATGATTGTACCAATCGGAATAACCCCCAAAGGCATTGCGTTTCCAATTTTAACGTCAATCAATTGTTTTGATGACAAAATTTTATCACCAACTGACAATTTATGAGGCGCCAAAATATATGAATAAATGCCATCAATATATTTAACTAGAGCAATAAAAGCGGTGCGATTTGGATCATATTCAATGCGCTCAACAACTGCCTCTACATCAAATTTATCTCTTTTAAAATCGATAACTCTGAATGATTTTTTGTGACCACCTGATTTATGACGAACAGTGATATGACCGATATTATTACGACCGGAATCTTCGCCAACTTTTTTAGTTAACATTTTTAACGGGCCTTTTTTCCAAAGTCCGCTTCTATCAATTGTAATCAGCTGTCTTAGAGCCGGTGTAATTGCTTTGTAATTCTTAAGAGACATATTTCTTAGTTTATGCTTTTATCTCAATTTAGGGAAAATCCCTACCTATTTTAATTTATAACTTATGCAAAATTAATTGTTTGACCTTCTTTTAAAGTAACAATTGCTTTTTTGCGTGATTTTGTTTTACCCTCAACCCCTTTAAATCTAGTGGTTTCTGAACGAATATTTACCATGTTGACTTTTGTAACTTCAACATTGAATAATTTTTTGATCAAAGAGGCTACTTCTTTTTTATCGCAAGAAGAGTCAACTTCGAATGTATATTTATTGCCGTCAGCCAACTGCTTGTTAGACTTTTCGGTATAAATCAAACCTTTAATTTTGTCGTAATTTATTAGCGCAGTCATTATTGCAATACTCCTAAAATTCTATTTTCAAAAACTTTGCTTTCAACCACCAATTGGTCAAATTTCAAAATATCATAAACATTAAGAGCTTTAACATCTAAAGCTTTAACATTTTTCAGATTTTTTGCTGCTTTTGCTAAAACAGTTGCGTTTTTTGCAGACCCATCAAACACAATCAGGGCGCTGTTTATATTGCCTTTAGCGAAGATTGAATTGATTTTTGCAGTTTTAATATTTTCAGCCGCAACCTCTGAGAATAAAGAAACTTTATTATCTTTTAATTTTAATTTTAAAGCATCAGATAAAGCTATTTTAACAATCTTTTTTGGCATTGAAAAATCAAAAGATCTTGGTAACGGACCGTGACAAGTACGTCCACCAACAAATTGCACCGATCTTCTGCTACCTTGACGGGCGCGGCCAGTACCTTTTTGTTTATGCGGCTTAGCAGTAGTACCTGAAATCTCAGACATAACTTTAGTGCTAGCAGTACCTGCTCTTCTTTTGGCTAACTGCCATCTAACTGCATAAGCAACGGATTTTGGACTTTCAATATCCAAGCCTGCAGTAAGTTTGAATTCTTTAGTTTGAGCGTCTTGCTTGTCAGCGTCGCAATCAAAATTTATTGTTTTTAAAGCAATAGAAGTCATATTAATTATATTTTAGCAATCTTCAAAATTACATCGCCACCAGGATTGCCTGGGAGGGCGCCCTTAATACCCACAACTGATTTTTCTTTATCAATTATTAGAATTTGAAGATTTTTTACAGTTATTTTGTCAACACCCATATGTCCGGCCATTTTTTTACCTTTAAATACCTTGCCCGGATCTTGTCTTTGACCAGTTGAACCATGTGAACGGTGAGATATAGATACGCCGTGAGATGCCTCAAGACCAGCAAAATTATGCCTCTTCATAACACCCGCAAAACCCTTACCGATAGTGACACCACTAACACTAACTAAATCACCCTCTTTTAATACTGAATCAATAGCAATCACATCATTTGTTTTAAATTGTGAACCTTTTTTGATTTTAGATTGTTTAACTTTTTTAAATAAAGGGGTTGATTTTTTATTAAAAAACCCAATCTGCGATTTATTAAGTTTTTTTGGATTCGAGACTTTATCAAAAGCAACAACCAAACTATCAAAATCTTTAGTTTCATTGATTGCTAGATCAAGAACACAATTTTCATAAAGTTTGACAAAAGTCACAGGGGCAACAGCACCATCTTCTTGAAAAAGGTGACTCATACCGATTTTTTGTCCTAAAAGTTCTAACATATTCTTCTTTAATTAATTCCTATATTAATTTTTAGCTCCATTAAGAGCGATTTTAATATTCACACCCGCCGATAAACTTAATTTCATTAAAGCGTCAACTGTTTGCGCAGTTGGAGTGATAATCAATAAACGTTTTGATGATCTAATTTCAAATTGCTCTCTTGAATCTTTGTCAACATGAGGCCCACGAATTACAGTATATTTCTTGATTCTAGTTGGTAAAGGAATTGGACCTTTAATACCAGCACCAGTTCTTCTAACTGTAACAATGATTTCGCCCATTGCTTTGTCAAGCACTGTATTATCAAAAGATTCTAGAGTTATTTTTATATTTTCTTTTTTCATATTTTTTGTTTGATCCATTCCGAAGATCTGCAGCTATATAAAGCTGCTTAAATTAAAAAGCGTGGCCATAAAACCACGCTTAACAATAAAATTACTTAATAATTTTAGAAACCACACCCGCGCCTACTGTTCTGCCGCCTTCACGGATGGCGAATCTGAGGCCTTCTTCCATTGCAATTGGGCTGATTAATTCTACAGTTAGGCGAGT
>JACCDV010754390.1_pt1 | contig 130996 bp, 159 predicted proteins | sample 7446131 | NCBI WGS metagenome assembly JACCDV01 (sample SAMN15323448, study PRJNA562643) | freshwater metagenome | isolation source: river surface water | place: USA:Blue River Watershed | collected 2017-08-17 | reverse complement strand
GTGAGGTAGAGAAGGGAGTCAAGCAGCCAGAGGAGGATGATGAGCTTTTGGACTATCTTCTTCTGAAGCTTAAGGAAGGAATTAAGAACAATACTTGCTCCTTTAAGGATCTTGTTGAATGCTTTCAATGTGATGATACAGAGTATGATGACAGCTCTTGTGAACAATGTGGGCATTCAGGACACAAAGTAACTTGGAATATATGAGAAACAAATTTAACACATTTCTATTTGGGTGTACAATAGTACTAGCAATGTTAGCTGTCATCATTATACCTTTGGTTATTGGAGGGTGTTTAGCAGCTTCAGAACCTAGACACTATTATAAGATTCAGAGATTGAATATTAATGGAGAAGTTCAACAGACTTATTACTCAACAAGTTATCCTTGGGGTACAGGGTATATTAGCTTTAGGGAATTTCCTTCTGGTAAAGATGTAAAATTCTCTGCACCATATACAGCTGAAGATATTGGAACAAATAAACCAACACTATGAAAGTAAAAGAACTAATTGAGCAACTACAGAAGTTTGATCCAGAACAGATTGTTGTTGTGGATGGATATGAATCTGGATTCGATGAAGTAAAAGAGATTCGATATATTTCTGGTCTCAGTCTTTGGCCAAGTGATGGGTGTAAGCACTGGTATGATGGAGAGTATCAGAGAGTGAATGCACTAGGTGTTGAGAAAGATACAATTAGTGCTGTCTATCTCCCTAGATCACAATGAAAAGAATTCGAGTAACAATTGATGATGGAATTGATAGTGATTGTAATCTTTTAACTAAAGAGTATGATGTGCTCAATGCTCAGAGAGTTTACTCAAATGGACAAAATCTTCACATTATTCCATTTGATTCTGAGGAAGAGATTGTTATTGAGTTAGGTCGAATGGTTCTAGATGTTTCAGGGATTGAAGTTTAGCATTGCCTTGTCCTAAGATTGCATATACTATAAAGTCATTATGAAGCCTGTAAAAATCTTTGGAACCCATGATCAGAATACTATTGATCAGATTAATCGCTGTGTAAACCACGAGGGGGAGATGGGAGTTCTTTGTGCTGATGGACACAAAGGATATGCTCAGCCTATTGGTGGAGTTGTAGCCTATAAGGATAAGATTTCTATCTCAGGTGTAGGGTTCGATATCGCCTGTGGTAATATGGCTATCAAGACTGATTTATCTACTTCCGATATTGATGGGAAGATGAACATCATTATGGATGATATTATCAGAGATATTTCTTTTGGTGTTGGTCGAGTCAACAATACCCCTATTGATCACCCTCTTTTTGAAAATGATCTCTGGAATCAGACCCCTTTTAAGGATTGGAAGAAGATGGCCATGGATCAGCTTGGAACTGTTGGTTCAGGTAATCACTATGTAGATGTCTTCTATGATCAGTCTGGTGCTATCTGGGTTGGAGTTCACTTTGGTTCGAGAGGTCTTGGTCACAAGACTGCTACTCACTTCTTGAAGGCTGCTGGAGGTAAGGATGGCATGGATGTAGATCCTTGTGTTGTTACTGATAGCAGCGAAATTGGAATTGATTACCTTGCTGGTATGGATTTAGCTGGTCAGTATGCTTACGCAGGTCGAGAGTATGTTGCTAGGCATGTAGTCAAGAACATTCTTGGTGGTAATATTGTTGAGGAGATTCACAATCACCACAACTATGCTTGGAAAGAGAATCACTATGGTGAAGACTACTGGGTCGTTCGTAAGGGAGCTACTCCTGCATTTCCTGGTCAGAAGGGATTTGTTGGCGGTTCAATGGGTGACTGCTCTGTAATCCTTGAGGGTGTTGACTCTGAGGCTTCTAAGGAAGCTTTGTATTCAACTGTTCATGGAGCGGGAAGGGTTATGTCTAGAACTGCTGCTAAGGGTAAGTTCGTTAAGAACGAGGAAGGTAAGAAGATTCGTCAGCCTGGTCTAGTTCGTCATGATGAGATGATGAAGTGGCTGAAGGATTCAAATGTTGTCCTTCGTGGTGGCGACCTTGATGAAGCTCCTCAGGCTTATCGTAGACTACCTGAAGTCCTAAAGGATCATGAGGGTACCATCAAGGTTCTTCACATCCTGAAGCCTCTTGGTGTAGCCATGGCTGGAAAAGATATTACTGATCCCTATAAGGATTAAGCTTGCTCTGTCCATTATCTGTGTTTAATATAAGAACATGCTCTTCAAGACCAATCTACCAAAGCAGCTCAATAATTCCCAGAGGGTTTATTTGACTGCAGATCAGCATTATGATCATAGAAAGATTATTCAGTACTCTAATAGACCCTTTAAGGATCTAGAGGAGATGAATAGAGTTCTAAAAGAAAACCATAACAAGGTCGTAAGACCTAATGATCATATTATTCATATTGGAGATTTTCTTTTTGGAAAAGCTTATGATCTTATTCGACTTCTAAGAGAGCTTAATGGTCATCACTACCTGATTGATGGAAGCCATGATCAGGCTCTTGAGGATGTCATTAATGAGGGAGGGTTTCCTGAGGATGTAAAGGTTACAATTTTACCAAAGCTTTTTGAGTTCAAATACTCAGGTCATAAGATTGTTCTATGTCACTATGCTATGGCAAAATGGTGGGCTAGTCACCATGGAGCTCTTCACTTCTATGGACACTCTCATGGTAATTTTAAACATCAAGGAAGAGCTATAGATGTAGGAGTAGATTGTCACAATTATTCACCTATTTTGCTTGAAGATGCCATTAAAAGAGTAGAGAATAGATCCATATACGAAAATCATATCAAATGAAAAAGCTGACTCTAAAGGATAAAGTTAGGATGTACGAGACTTTTCTACATAAGATTAGTATGGCTTGTACTTGCATGGACAATTTAGCAATTCAAGAGCTTGTACAGAATGCTGATGCTTGGTCATATACTCATAGGCAGGGTAATGGAATGCTGTCTGATAAGAGGCAGCAAGAGCTTATTGATTCTAAGTTCTCAAAGCTTTGCGATACACCAAAGGCTGATAAAGCTCGAGATGAGATGAGAGAGAAGCTAATAAGGCTCAAGAAATCTTAAAATGAATAATGATCTAGCAATATTCCTGGATCTAGATAATACCCTAATCCATGCTACCTATGGAGGTAACCCTAACAAGAATAGAGTAAAACTAGATCTAGGAATTAACTGCTGGGGTAAGAAAGAGATCTATTGGTCAATGAGAAGGCCTATGGCTTTAGAGTTCATTGCTACTTGTCGACAGATTGCTCCAACCTATATCTTGACTAATGCAGCCAGGGATTATGCATTAGCTCACAACAGTGAATTTCAATTAGGCTTTGATGAGTCTATGGTATTTGCTAGAGAGGACTTCTCTAGGGAAACTAATGGCACTTTTCATAGTATGATATTACCATTAGCAGAGAACCAATTTCCAAAAGCTATTCTTGTAGATGATAAAACATTTAAAGAGTCAAAAGAATGGGATGTAAAGATAAGGTTCTTAGGAATTGATGAATCAAGATATGTTCAAAGTAGATGCTATCGAGGAGGAAAGCAGCCAGAGAGCTTTGATAAGGAAATAAAAGCTATTGAGAAAATAATAGAGCTTGACACCTCCTCCTAAAGCTATATAATAGGATTATGCCTAGAATATTCGAATCAACATGCACTGAAGAGTTTTTTGATAGCCCTAATGCTCTTATAACTGTAACAATCTCTGGATTAACTTTTGAAGAGTATATTAGGGTTAGAGATACCTATAACAAGGAGTTTTGCGATCTTTTTAATGAAGAGATTGACACCTCTTCCTAAAGCTATATAATAAGATTATGAAGAATAAAGAACTTCTTAAAAAGTTTATTGCAGATTATAAAAAACTTCTTAAAAAGTATCCAGAAGTTTATATCTATTCAAACAGAGCAAATGTTATTAAAGCTTCTGTTGGTGAAGACAAGATAGAGCTTCCTGAAACACCTCATTATGAATTAGAAAAGTATCTAGAGAAAGAAGATAAAGAATTAAATGAATGTATGGAGTTCATGAACAAGCTTGACACCACCCCTTAAAGCATATAGACTGGAATAATGGAACTCATCAAAGAACCTTATCCTCATTATCGAGAGGAAGATATCTTCAATAGTCTCAATGATACTGAGAAGAAGCTATGGTGCAATTTCATCTATGGTCAGACTGTTCTTGTGAGAGATGATGGAGGCTCTGGTATTTATGAGACTGATTGGGATAGGTTTCAGAGGATTCTAAAGAAGAAAGCTTTAGATGAGTTGACTAAACAAGCACAAGAGCATAACATGGGATACTAATATGACCAATCTGAAAAAAATTGCAGAACTCAATGAGATCTGGTATATATTAATTGCAAGCAGTAATGTTGGACATAAAGATCGAGATTGCCATTTCTATATAACTCAGACCTTTTCTTATGGTAAGCCTGGTCAATGGACAGTAGCTCATCATGGTTATATTATTCATAACTATGAAGAAACAACTTGGGATTCGTATGAAGAGTGTCAAGTGGAATTGATTGAGCTTTTAAAGACCTCAATTCTAGATGAATTATCCTGGTATATTGAACATTATGGAGACCCTGAATGGGATCAGCATGAGAAGTATAATCTTGAGCAATTAGAAGAGCTCAAAAAGAAGGTTCTGAAATTAGTACCTGATGCAGAAGAGGATTAAATAGTTGAGTGAATGGAGTCAAAACAGCTTGTGTCTATGTAGAGGATCTATATCAGTGGATTCCTTTGTCGCAAGTCTCCAATCTCAAATTCTACACATACGAAGGCAGAAACTGTGCCCTCTTTACTTTAGATAAAAAAGAGTATGCCAGTTTTGTAGAATACAAAGAACTTATATGAACGCATCAACATTTGTTATTATTGGCCATGGAGCTGTTGGCATTCTAGCTTTTGGTATGTTGATGTTCTTCTACATGATCTTTAAAGGAGTAAAGAAGGTAAACAAGAGAGGTAGGAAAGGATCTAGAAGATTAAGGAAGTTTAAACTCTGGACAAAGAAGTTTGAGGAATTTAAGAAGAGTTGGTTCTATGAGATTTGATTAAATAAATAATAATATATGAAATTCGATAAATTAGTTGAAGCCTATATGCAGGTTGTTAATGAAGAAAGAGATGTTCGCATCTATGATGTAAAGAGAAAAGCCACAAAACATGATTTAGCTCCTTATATACACCAGCATGATCAAAAATATTTTGAATTAAATGATTTAAAAGGGGCTTGGATTGTGTTTATTCAAGAGGATTTTGATAAAGATGAGTGTTTGGTAGTTGAATACAAAAAACCTTTCATAGAGACAAGAGGTCACGAAGGACCTAGAGAATATAAGTTTAAAATTTACCATACAAAAACAGAAGATGTAGGAATGGGTGATTTTAAGGTTCATGTAATATTTGATGGGTATGCTAGTGAAGGTGATCCATTAGCTAATGCTATTAGAGAGTGGGAAGCTTCTCACTAAATCTCTTTCAAAGTAACCTTACCTTCCTTGTCTATTATCAAATAATGACAAGGTTCATCGCAGAAAGAGCCTGAGTTGTGATACTCTTTTCCTGATTCCGAACAAACAAAGCTTTCGGCGAAATGTATATGCCCTCCAACAATGGCATCATATTCTGTATTCTTAATATGATCCAGAGCCTTGTTTCTAATCTTTATCTTGACATTCAGAAACACTTTAGATGTTCTCTTTAACCACCTAGAGAATTTTTTAGATCGATCTATCTTCTGGAAAAAATAATAAATGTTTTCAGCTACATGAGTTATAACTGGGTACTTTTTGATAAATGAATCAAACTGGTGAAAATGAATAAACAGAAACTTTTTGTTGTTTATTGTTAATTCATATTTGTCGACAAAATCCAAGCCTAGAACTTTAATAAGAAAAGTCGAATTGATGTCATGGTTACCTCTAATCAAAGTAACCTCTTTATTCTTAGCTATTTTTCTAATAAGAGCTAATATCTTCCAATGATGCTTTTTGTATCTTTCCAGGTGTACATTGTCAAATAAATCACCATTAATAATCAAGTGGTTATACTTCTCACTCTTTAATAACTTTGCGACTGTTTTAACCCTTGATACAGGTGAACCTAGGTGAACATCAGAAATTACAAGGACATTGTCAATCACAGAACTATTTATTTGACTTTCCTCTCCTTCGCTCTATAATTCTTTATATGTTCAACATTTTTCCGAAGTATGGAAGTCCTGGTGATTCAATATCACCTGAAGAGATTGTAAATAAAGCTAATAGTCTTTTCCCAACCTGGACCTGGTCAACAGGCATTAAGGATGCTGATGGCAAGGATGTAACAGTTACTGAACTTATTCAAAAGTACAATGCTTTATTAAAAGAGAATAAAGATCTTAATGATCTTCTTAAGTCTATTGAAGAAGATGGAACAGAGGAGCACAATAAGGCTATTAAGCTTAGAGAAGAGAATGTAGAGCTTAAGAAGGGCAACGAATATTGGGAAGGCATTTGTAAAATGAAGACAGATCATATATATGACCTCATGAAAGAGGTTAATGGTCTCAGACATCTTAAAGAAGAAAATGTAAAGCTAATTGAAGAAAAAGCTGCTCTTCTTGATAAGGGTGGTCTCACTTATAAGGATGCTCAGATTCAGATTATTCACAATGATTATATAAAGTGTGCTGAAGAGAGGGATGAGTATAAGCATCAACTCAATGCAGCTAATAAAGAGATTGAAGTACTGAAGAGTAAGTTGAGAGATTATCAAGATAAGTATGCAAAGAGCTATAGTTATGATGATGTGTATAAATTAGAAAAGGAGATTAATCAATTGAAGAGATGGAAGAAGGAGCAATTGATTGTTCAGAGCTGGTGGGATAAGGTTGATAGCTATGTCAGAGATCATGATGATGCTCCTCTTGGTGGTATTGTAGCAAATACCTGTTTGAATTTTCTTAAGGAGAGGGATGAGTTAAAAGCTGAAGTTGAAAAGCTTAAGAGTGACATTGTTGATTATGTTATCGAGAAGGATGATGAAATTAATGAGCTAAAAAAGACCCAGGATTGGAATGAGTTTAAGAGACCAGAGAAGTACCATGAATGTAATCACTGTGGTTATAAAGTTGCTCATAATAGTAACCAATGGGGTGGATGTGGGTGCTGTAAAGAGGGTCTAATGATTGAAAAGGAAGAAGAGCAGAAGCAAATTAATGAGGTTGTTGAAACTCTTAAGAATATAAAGACCCAAGGATTTGAAGATTATGATCCTAGTGACTTCGAGGAGCAAAAGCATCCTATGTACCCTATTCATTGGGGAGGTCATAAGGGGGTAGAATTTAATGCTGAAGAGCTTCTAAAGAGAGTTACTGAGTATGCAGAAACTACTGCTGAAAATCTTGAAGAGAAGTTTGATAAAGGTGAAGATGTTTTGGACTATTTTGAGAAGCCTGAATGGAGATGTCCTTGTAACAAATGCAAAGATAAAAGAGAGAATGCTACTGAGAAGAGCTGGGAAGAAGCTGCATCGGATTTAGCTCTAAAAATAATAAAGCTTGAAAAACAAATCGAAGAGCTTAAAATCGTAAATACAACATTATGTCAAAGGCCATCTTAGAGTTTAATCTCCCTGAAGAGCAGCTAGAGTTTGAACAAGCTGTTAATGCTAGTAAGTACAGTTCTGTTCTCTGGGACCTTGATCAGTACTTGAGAGGTCAGGTCAAGTACCCTGCGGAGAAGACTCATGAGGAGTTTATTGATGCTATGGCTAAAGTAAGAGACGAACTTTGGAAGCTCTTAGATGAGCATAATATAACCCTAGACTAAAATGAAGCCTGAATGGGAAATTAGATCAGATAGAGAAGGCAACTTTGATGAAATTGTTGCCGAAGATGTTCAATTTGTTCATCTTGAAAGAATGGACAAGGATCAATTCTGGCTTGGCATTACACTTCAAGATGGGTCGCGAATCACTGCTAATCTCTACATTAATGGAGGTGTTTTGAAATTGAGTGCTGAAAGAGAGGAACCATAATTTATGTTTGAAAAGAAAACAAGAACATTAGCTCGAATGGCTACATACAGAGCATGCTGTGTTGCAACAACACTCATTGGAACCTATATCCATACAGGTCATTTTGTAAATTCAATTATCTTTGCTCTCATTCTTAATGCATGCTTTACTGTGATCTATTATTTCCACGAAAGGTTTTGGCTTGAGAAGGTTAAGTGGGGATTAAAGCTTGACTAGAATTTTTAATCATATAGAATACAGAAATGACTAAAGATCTATTCGAAGAAATTATTTTAAAGCTTCAAATGCTGCATGAGAAGAATTATCAGCTATATAAGCTTGGAATTGATCTGATGGAGTACACAGAACCCTATGAAAGGATTATTGATGTTCTATTCAAGTCTAGTTTTAATGAAGATCAGCTAGGATGGATTGATTGGTATTTGTATGAAAGAAAGACCATAAGTGGAGATATTCTAGAGGCTCATGATGCTGATGGCAATCCAATTTGCTACGATATTGATTCTCTGTGGGAAACTGTTCAGGAGTACAACAAATGAAGCCAACTGTAGTATGGATTACAGGCTTATCAGGAGCTGGTAAGTCAACTGTAGCTAATGCACTTAATGATAAGTGTAAGGCAAATGGTTATAGGTCAGCAGTAGCTGATAGCGATTTTTTAAGACTTGATTCAAAGACTCCTATTGGGTTTGATATTGAAGGCAGATGGAGAGCTGTTAATACAATGATCTATGCAGTAAGGAATATGGTTGAGTATCAAAGAGCTGAGATTGTTATTGTTACAAGTATCTCTCCTTTAGTTGCTATGAGAGATACAGCTCGGGATATTCTTACAAAGTACTCAAAAGTAAAATTTATTGAGGTGTTTATGGATACACCTCTTGAGATGTGCGAAGAGAGGGATCCAAAAGGACTCTACAAGAAATTTCGAGATGAAATAATCAAAAATATGTCTGGAATTGACTCTCCTTATGAAGCACCTGCCTGGCCGGAGATACGAATTCATCCAGAGTCTACTGTTTATGGTGAAATGACAGTTGATAGAGCTGCTGATATCATTTATAATCGAATACACAACACAACAATCCTATGACAAAGAAGACACTAATTCCTACTAACGATGCCTATATTCAGTTCACAGAAGAAGAACTGAGTCAGATTGGCGCAGGCCCAGGAACTAAATTTTCTGTTAAGCATCACGATGATGGCTCTATTGAGCTTCGACCTTATGTGAAACTCGAGCTTGATATTGCAGACTGGCCGAGAGAAGTTCTTGAGCTAATTGTTAAGGAATCTTGTGAGAAGGATATCTCTGCCAATGATATTATTAATGATATTCTTAAGCAAAGTCTTGAGCCGATTGATAACAGAGACGAACTTATCCGTGACGAAGATAAGGAACTTCTCCTTGAAAAAGCGAGCGTTGATCCTACCTCCGTTAATAACGATACGAGCATTCTGAGCAATAAATAATTTTTTATGAAAAAAGCACTATGCATTATGTGCTTGGTGTCGTTATTTTCAGTTAATGGTCAAACAAACAACACGGCTATAGCCGATGTTAAAATCCAACGTCTTGAAGATTTGTATTATCTTACCATATACAGTAAACCAACAATGGACGTACGACTCAGCGGTAGAGTGCTATTTGACAACGACCATTTCGGTCTTACGGTGAGAGTGATCTCTTATCCAGCACTCAAGATATTGTTTTAATACCCAAGATGTCTCATTCTTGAGTGTTCGGCTTTAATAAAATCGTCTATTTGCGTATTGTTTTCTTTAACTGGAGCGAATTCTATTATTTCTGTTGCAGACTCGCATTCTGTTGGTTCTGTTATTAACTCATCAGAAGAACTTGTTTTTTCGGAAAATATAGAACCAAAAAAGGATTTAACTTTTAATAACACATCAGTATTTAATGAACAAGTGTTGACTTGTCCACATAGTGATTATAAAGTGCATCAATGACTAAAACAAAAGCCAAGACCAAAGGGACTAAGACCAAAAAGCCGTCTATTAAAAAGACTAAAGCCGTTTTAAAGTCAAAGAAGGTTGTCGTAAAGACCAAAAAACTTAAGACAAAACGTTTTAAACTGACGACTGGTCCCTTGACGGAGTCTCAAATCCAAATGTTTGTCGAATATTACAAGGTACATAAGTGCTTTCCTGGCTCAAAAATTGCTTGTAATATTACAGGCAAAATTGTTACGTGTGTTGGACCTTGGATGAAAAAGAAGATCGAGGAGTATGGAGGTCCAGAAAATTTGTTGCGTAAATATAAGTGCCGCGGAGCACTTAAGAAGGCCAAACAGCTAATTAAAGGAGTGAAGGCTCGTAAGAAAGTTAAAATAAAGAGAAAGGACGAGGAAGGAAACTATATTATCCCTTCTATGCCTCAAGGCTCACAACGCCCTATATCAAAAGCGGAAATGACGGAAATGTCTAAAAGCATTTGTATGAGGCCTGACATTTTTTTAAACAACGGAAGACATTGTGAAGGTTGCATGCATTTTGACGTTTGTGTGAACAATATTAAGTGCAAAGCCGATCCGAAAAAGAAAGATCAAACGATGCCTCGTATTCGGATGTTTACTAGTCGCAAGATTTCGTAACGCTAAAATAGATAGTCTTTTGCTAAGTAGTTTTATGACTACTATAGCTAAATTTGTAAGCGCTCTTGGTTTACTACTATTATTTGGGTGTGCACCCACAAAGTATATAGAAAAACAATCAGAGCCTCTTAAGCAGGCTGTTTATGGAGTTAACGATTCTTTGAAGGAAGCAAGAATTGATCTTGCGTGGTATTACTCAAACGAAGCAACAAGATTAGTAAATCCTCCAACAAAGAGAATACAGATAAAGCCTTTATATGAGACTCCGACGAAAGCAACAAGCGATGGAAAGAGAATATTAGTTGTTCCTGAAACACTCAAAGACACTAAAGTAGTTGTTATCGGATCTAATGAATACAAGGATCTCGTAAAAAATAAAGATATAGCCAAGCAACTGGCTGATGAACTCGCTCTCCAAAAGAAAGTAACGGAAGATATAGCTAAACAAAAAGAAGTTAATGAGAAAAATCAGCTAAGCTTAATAGACGATTATAATAAAGCTCGGGCGACTATATCAAAAAAGGACGCAGCAATATGGCATAGAAACTTTATAATATTGGGTCTAGTTGTCCTCATTGCAGCGTATATTGGTCTTAGAGTAGCGATTGCTTACGGAAAACTATCAGCGCCCTTTATGCTCTAAAATATATGTGGGATAGTATTACTAATGTAGCTAAAACTGCAGCAGCTTTTCTTCAAAACGGAAAAGCTCCTCCGAATACCCCAGCTAGACTTGAAAAGAAGATGGAAGATACAAACCATTTATCTTCTAAAAAGTTCTTTATTATCTTCACATCCGTTTTAATGCTTGGAGTTTTATACTACTCAAGTGTTGCTATTCTTTTAGCAATAGAGATGCCAGAGCATGTAACAGCATTTGTTACCTTATTCTCTAAAACAATAGAGATATTTGCTATTATCATCGCTTCATATCTTGGTGTTCAAGCTGCTGTAGATCTAAAATATAATAGCTCATCAAATGCTGAAGTATTAGGTGAAGTTATTGTAGAGAAGAAAGAAGTTATTTTAACTCATAATACAAAAGAAGATGATTATGACATCTCGGAGGTTGAAGTATGAAGAACCCATCACCAAAAGCATTAGATCTAATTCTCAAATACGAAGTAGGAGGAGGTAAATCCTATTACGAAAAGTTTTTAGCTAAACCAACTTGGCCAGGAGGTGCTAGTGGAATGACTCTAGGCATAGGAATTGATTGTGGTTATTACACTCCTACTGAACTTGAGAAGATATTCAGCTTTTTACCAAAGAAGCAATTAGATATTGTCAAAGGAGCTTCTGGAAAGAAGGGACAGGCTGGTAGAGAATACACTAATCTTCATAAGAATAGTGGTATTGTTGTAACCTGGGATCAAGCTTTAGATATCTTTAATAAGCTTATTTGGACAAAGTTTGCAAGACTCGCTGAAAGAGCATTTCCTGGTTTGGATCAACTATGTGATGATGCTTATGGCGCTATTGTCTCATTAGTCTTCAATAGAGGTTCTTCATTAACTGGAGACAGTAGACTAGAGATGCGTAATATTAGAGACCTTGTACCTAAAAAGAACTACAAGGGCATTGCTAACGAGCTCAGAAAAATGAAAAGAATCTGGAAAGGTAAAGGCCTAGATGGTTTGCTTGCCAGAAGAGACGCTGAAGCAAAGTTGGTCGAGAGTTGCGCTTAATTTGTGTAAAATACGGACATTAATGCAAAAAAACATATCAAAATAAATAAATAATAACATATATGTCTTTAGGTAATCCGCTCGACACGCTCGCTCACATCGAGACTCCAAAAACTGATAAATGGTACGGACCCTATATAAAGCCTGCGGTTATGTTAATCGCTTTTACTATGTTTAGCTACGCCACACTTTGGATGGGACAGCACTACGTAACAAATGAAAAATTTGGCGAATATGTAAAATCGCAAGTTGAAAGCGATAAAAGACAAGACGAAAGAGCTGAGCAAAGATTTGCAGTTACTCAAACAAAATTAGAAACTATTATAAATCAACAAGTTTCGTATAGCGAACAGCTAAAAGCTTATAATGCTATATTACTTAGTATACAAAAACAAGTTGATAATATTGACAACAGAGTAATTTATCTCGAGAGGTCACGTGCAAGTTCGTCTCAATAAACAATAACCTCTAAAATAAAATCCAATGTTTGGATCAAAAATAGAAAGAGATCCCGAAGTAACGCGGTTAAATCAAAAAGTACAAGAACAACTATGGAATATAGTCCAGGAGTCTGTTCCAAAAGAAGAGCAGCAGCCACAAGAAGTCATAAAATTTGTATCCTTTGAGGATGCTTTAAGAGAACTGGCTGCTATGAAAAAGTCCTAGTCGTTTTAACAATTTGTGTTGCCCTGTCCTTGTTCGTATAGGATATTAAGGGAGTAATGATTAACACTCAACAAAACAACACAAATATGCACGAAACCATTAATACCCTAACGTTGGACGAGGCAATTGAGCTTTGCCCAGCAATTAACGCAACCGAAGCTGCTGACAACGTTTCTGACCGTTACCAGTTCGTTTCAACCCGCAACATCCTTGAGCGTGTAGCCGACTTCGGATGGAAGATCACCAACGCTTCTTCGCAGAATCGTAGTCTCACCGCTCAACACCGTATCACTCTTGTTCACGAGAACGATCTGTCCAATAAGATTGGAGACGGTATTCCTCGCATTGAGATGTTCAACTCTCATAATCGCTCCAAGCGACTCATGTTCGCGATCGGATTCTTCCGATTCGTTTGCTCCAACGGCCTGATTATTGCCTCCGGTCCTGCTGAGACTATCCGTACAAAGCATCGCTTCACGAACGATCGTCTTACAGAGATTATGGACCAGGTTGGACAGATTTCCGGACGATTCCCAAAGATCATGGACACGATCAACAACTTCAAGGATCGCGAAATGGATGAGAAGGAGATGGTTGCTTATGCTCAGTACGCAATCAAGGGCCGTTTCAATTATCGTCCCGAGATGCCTAAGCGCTTCAAGGATCTTGGTCGCACGACCGAGAAGCTTCTTTCGGTCCGTCGTGACGCAGATGCTGGCAACTCTGCCTGGCAGGTCTACAATCGCGTTCAGGAGAATCTGATTCGCGGAATCGAGGGATTCAATCGCCCGATTCGCAGCTACGGAGACAATGTCCGAGTCAATCAGCTCCTCTGGAAGGGTGCAGAGATGACCTTGGCACACAAGGGACAGGACTTGGACAGCACTCTAAAGCAGCTCCTCATCAAGGACGGCACCAAGGGTAAGATCTCGGCGTAAGAATACAAGAAAAGAACAAAGGGAGGGCCATCGGGGCCCTCCCATCTTGTATAAATAGTATAGTGAATTTTAAACAATATTTCGAAGAGAAATTTGCCTTTACTGGTAGTAGTGCTAATGCTATTAAAGGTGAAAAATGGATCAAAAGTGGTCCTCTAGCTACATACGGATTCGTATACAATATTAAAGACAAGACCGTAGGTCCTCATCCTGAATCTCTGGATGATTTATCTGACGAATATTTTGTTGAGAACGACATCTATTCTATTACATTAGAAAAAACTCTTGCTAAAGATTCTGGTAGTCCGATTCATACTATTTCCAGACAGTATCCAGATCTCGTTAAAAAAGAGCCATATTTTTGGATTAGTTTCGAATCGTACGATTGGGGAAGTCAAGCCATTTCTAATAAATCGCCTCTGTCCAGAAGACCAGCAAAGCTCATTTTGCAGACTGTAATTGCTGCTTTGGACCTCGAAGTTAAACCTTCAGACAATATTTGCTTCTCAGCAGCCAAAAATGACACCTCGAGAGTATCCTTGTATAGCGTATTAGCGAATCAATATGCTAAACAGCACGGAAAACAAGTTTTTACAAAAGAATTTAAGACAGAATCTACTGAATCTGAACCGGAGATATACTTCTTCGTACAATAATGTTGTCGTTTGTATTTTATTGTCTATAATAGATCTTAACCTGATGAGATAAATGAAACTGTTTGCAAACAATAAGATCACTAAAAGAGATCTCAGAAAGCAAATATGCAGCATGGCTAAAGAGTCTGGTGTTAAAAAAGTTTCTTTTAACAATAAAGCCAAGTATGTCATGGGAACATATAACGCTCTCAATGATGTTATCTATATTGACGTCAAGCAAAATAAAAGAGATATGCTATTGACATTTTTCCACGAAATGGGACACTTCACGGCCGTTAAAAAGAAGAAATGGCTTGTGTATCATTTTGATCCTCATACTTCATTAATCTCTCACGACGAAAAATTTAAAATTGAAAACAAAATAGATAAAATAGCAAAACAATTATGGAACAAGCATGTAGATACAAAAATTTGGGGAAAATACAAATATGGATACCCACTCGTGGATAAGCGTGACTCAGTAAATTGGTTGCAGACACATTCATAATATGAATTTAGCGGATTTTATCTATCAAGACGGAGATCAATATTTTTTTGATACGGAGTGTTATACAGACGAGAACTCGATTAGGCTTTCAATAGACTACGAGGATGGCGATCGAATCATTTGGAAGTGGGACAACAAAAGACATTCCGGAATTTTACGTGAAGTAGGAGCAAATCAAACTCTTTTTAGGTTGGAGAAGATTACACCGTTAGAATGAATATAGAAAAGGAACTAGCTGTATTTGATCGTATTACGTTCAATGAAAGCGATCATACATATCTAGTTGATGGAGTTCAAACTAACTGTCCATCTGTAACGCGTTTATTAAAACGCTACAAAAAAGCATTCGACGTCGACGCAGCCGCGGCACGAGTTGCAAAGAGACAAGGCACTACTATTGATCATATAAAAGCTGAATGGGAAATGAATAGCCTATATTCAACAACTATAGGTAGTATGTTTCACAAGTATGTGGAGAATTTTTACTGTAAAAAGGACGACGCTTACGAAGGCAATTTTAAACTGCTTGGGTTCGAAGAACGAGAAAAAATTAAAGAAAACTTGCCAAGGTTAGTAAAATACTTCGAAAACTTCTATAACGATCATAAGGAGTATGAAAGTGTTAAAAGCGAATTTGCTGTAGGAGACATTGACGATACAAAGGTGTGCGGAATGCTTGACATGCTTGCTTTGAACACAAAAACAGGTTCGTTAGAACTGTGGGATTTTAAAACTAATAAGAAGATTGCACACAGCGCTTACGGAAATTTATACTATCCGTTTGATGATATGCGCGAAGGGCAAATAAACGAATACACTATTCAGCTGAATACATATAAACACTTTATAGAAAAGTATACAAATATTGCTATAGGAGGAATGAAGGTCATTTGGTTTAATGTAGTAAATTCGAATTATGAGATTTTTGAGATGCCCGATATTCAACCAAAAATCTCTCTAATGCTTGAGAGATATAAAGCGACGTCGCTTTTTGAAGAAACATAAAGAAAAATTGCGCCTAAACAGATAAATAACTCATATGAAGTTTGATGCCCTCTATAAGCAGATTTTTATTGCAGAAGCTGACGAAGCCAAAGTAGCTCAACCAGAAGATGTTGAGGTTGAGCCTCTTCCCCTTCCTGAGCCTTCCGAAGCTCCTGTTGAGGGCGAGCCTTCTGTTTCTTCTTCTGACATGAGCGGCGGAACTCTTAGTGATTATCTCACAAAGGTTCAAGATTTTGCCAAAACTCTTAACGATCCGGATGGCGATTGTTTAAATAAACTCATCAAGCAACTCGATCGTCCTGCTACTCCCTACGAAGGTATTGCTAGCAAGATTACATCCGATCTAGTTCGTGTCGTCGAAGGTCTTAGAAGCATTGAAGCAAATCTTGCTAATTATGTTATTGCTGCGGCCGCCGGCAAGACAAATGCGTAATTGACTATTTTAGTCATTGTAGTATAGTTCCATTGTGGAACTGAACCAAGAATTTCTAATAGAGCTCTTTTATACTCATTGTAAAAGACCTATACACAAAAAGTATCAAAATACTTTTAATGCCGAATGTCCTGTTTGTAGAGAGGGCAAGTCTGCTGGGCGTTCTAGGCGTTTATTCTACTTTCCAAACAAGGAGTATTTTTATTGCCATAATTGCTGCAAGTCATGGAAACCAATGGATTGGGTCAAAGAGGTATCCGGTCTAACGTTTCCCGAGATAGTAAAAAGAAACAAAGAGAAAATCGAAGGCAGCAATGCCTTCATAAAGCCTATATCGGATCCTGTACAACCTATCGTTCTTCCAGACTTGCCCGAAAATTCGATAGATTTAACAGATCCAAATCAAGTTAAGTTCTTCTTTGACGATGATTATGTAATGCTTGCGGAAAAGTGCATCGAACAAAGAAGATTGATGACTGCTGTCAATAGCTGCAAAAAGTTTTACATATCTTTAGAAGATAAAGTCCATAAAAATAGATTAGTCATTCCTTTTTTTGATGAAAATAAGAAAGTTGTTTGTTATCAAACGAGAGCTCTAACTAATAAAGAGCATCCAAGATATCTTACAAAATATGGAGAAAAGGAGATATTCAATATTGCAAATATTGATCCTGAAATTCCGTACGTCTTTGTATTTGAAGGGCCTATTGACTCAATGTTTGTCAGAAATGGAGTAGCTATTGCTTCTTTATCTCCTACAGAGAAACAACTTACTACTCTAAACAACCTTATTGGTTACGAGAAGATATATGTCTTTGATAACGATAAAGACAATCCTCAGACAGCTAAGCGTATTGAAAAGCACATTAAACAAAATAAAAAAATTTTTGTATGGCCTCAGGAATTTAAGAAGTTCAAAGACTTCAACGAAGTCTGCTGCAAGCTAAAAATTGACGAAATTCCTTGGAAGTTTGTTGTAAAGAATTCGGCTGAAGGAGCTGAAGCCTTGATTAAGCAAAAGCTTCTTAAGGCTTAACCCATCGTCTTCCCAACTAAAGCTCTCATTCCGGATGCTGCGGACTGCAGTCCACCGACAATATCCTTTTTCGTTTTAGGTTCTCCAGCACGGACAAAATTTGCCATTCCTTCTAATTCTTTTATAAGTTCTTTTGATTGAGCGGTATTAAGACGCTTAATGTTGGCTATAGTATATCCACCTTGGCCTGGATCATTTTTACCAGGGGCAGATTCGGCAGGACGAGCAACAGGTTTTGCTAATCCTTTAGATGTCCACATGAAGTTAAATAGCTTTTTGTTATCGAGAGGCTCGTTCGAAATAAACTGATAAAACGTAGTTGTTGGGTTAGAAACTTTAAATCTAGTTAATTCAGATTCAAAAAACTTATGAGCTGCAATCGAAATTGATATAAGCTCATTTACAGAAACGTTGTCGTATATTTGTGCAAATTCTCTCGGAATTTGAGTTTTACCACCACCGTATTGTTGTGGATTATTCAATACACTATCGATGTATTTTACAGCCGACGGAATAGATTTATTTCCAATAGTAGCGGAACGCAATTTCTTGTGTCCAGCAAGAATACCATAAATTGCTTGCTTGATGCTCAGTCCATCAAAATTGGACAAACCTAACTCGCCTATAATATTTTTTGATAGAGATCTAGCTATAGTCGAATGAAGAGATGTTCCTTTTCCACTAAGTGGATTGAAATCATAAAACGGATTTCCTCCGGTAACGGATGCATCAAATTTGGAACTATATTCGGCGTCGTAGATGCTGATAGTTTTATCGTTTAACGTCGTTTTGGGATCAAATACATCGGTGCCAGACATCTTTTTGGCTCTTCCTTCCTTCTCAGCGATATAAAAAAGAAAGTCTATAATAGGATAAACGTTTGCATATCCTTGAATTTTTGCAGCCGTGTCTCTAGTAAATGCGTCTTTTAAAAGCGTAAAAAATGGAGTAGAGTTAGGAAACTTGTCTATACCAAACGCATCTTTTAACTTTTGACGAACTTGAGGAAAGGAATCTGGGTCGGAATACCAAGTTTCAAGAGAGTAATCGCCGGAAGCTAGCGCTTCTAAAACCAGATTTCTAAAGTCTACCATTAGAGTAATTATCTTTTATTTGAGATTTTTCTGCAAATTCATTAAATATACACATGAAGAAGTCTTTTGATGAAATCTGCAAAGATATTTTAGGCGAAAACAACTCCGATACAAATCCTGTAAGCACTGTTCCTAATACACAAGCTACATCAGTAATCGCTGGAGGCTCGACAGCAAAGACTCAACCAACACAAGGAAGCGCTCAAACTCCTCAACCAACACCAACTCCTCAACCAAGCACACAACAAAAGACTCCTCTCAAACCCGACGACGTTCTTAACACACTTACGAAGCTTAAAGACCACCCAGAATTTGTAAAAGTTATAGGAAGCGCACTTAGTGAATTAAATAAATCTCAACAACAAAAAGATTTTATCAATAAACAAGCAAATGCAGCCAACCAATCAACCTAAACAACAGCAGAGCCGTTGCATGTATTGCGGCTCGACTACGCGAGGAAAGGGGTGTAGGTATGCGCCTCACGGAGTTCACTTTTTCCCCGATGACCCAAGAAAGTGTGCTTATTGTGGTTCTACAAATTATGGAAAAGGCTGTCATGTAAATCCGACAGGCGACACTCATATTCACGGGACAAATTACAATAGTATGTTTAGAGAATCGTTACAAAGCTTTCTTGATAATGAGATTTTTATCAACGAGATTAAGAAGGACTATACGGAATTTCCAGCCTATAAGTTAGGAATAATCGACGAAAATGGCAACAAGATTAAAACTCCCGTGAATGAAGCAGAAATCGCTGCTTATTCGCCTATGATAAAGACTATCATCAGGCTTAAAAAGTATCTTGGTTCAAAAACGGATCTTTTAGACGCAGCAGCTCTAATGGAAAATAGAAACTTTAAAGCTGACGACATCGAAAAGTATAAAAAACTAGTTGAGTATAGAGAAACAATCGAAGGAATTATCAACGAGCTATATAACGTCTTCGACAAAGCTGCTTACGAAGGTCTGTCGTTTGAGGACATTAAATCCCTGATTAAAGCTTGACACTGTAGGGAATCGTAGTAAGATTCCCGCATGAATACAAAGTTAATTCTATCAAATCATGAAGTGGAAACCGTCGTTTCTGCTCTTTTGTTTACGAGCTCAGTAAATGTAGTAGCAAATAATACCGATCCTTTGTTCCAACAAAGCTTGATCGAAACTGCAAAGCGTTTAAAGCAAGAATGTCCCGATCTTAAACTTAAAAATGTTCAATTTATTAAAGAAGACAATTACGAAGATCAATACACAGTTGACATTTACGAAAATTTCAAGGATACTTTGGAAGTAACTACATTTAAAGGAATATGAGCTATTATCAATCAACTAAAGTCCTAACATTAGGATCCTGTGCTTTTAGACAATATGGCGCAAAGCACAGCCACTGTCAATATATCCACGGGTATCAACTAAAGGCCAAATTTTGGTTTGGATGCTCTGAGCTCGATGAAAAGAACTGGGTAGTCGATTTTGGTGGTCTAAAAGAACTCAAGACAATTCTAGAAAACCAATTTGATCACACGCTTTGCGTTGCTGCTGATGATCCTCAGCTTGACCTTTTTCTGGAACTAGCCAAGGCCGGAGCCTGCGTTCTTAGAATTATGCCAAACGGAGTAGGTATCGAAAGAACGGCCGAATGGTGTTATAATGCTGCTTCAGAATTTCTCCGAAAGACCTACGGCGATCGATGCTGGGTTGAGAAGGTAGAAGTATTTGAACACGAGAACAACTCATCAATTTATGGAAGAACAAATTAATACAGCAACGGAGACATTATTTATTAGCGACGACTTCTGCTTCTATACACTAGAAGGTGAAGGAGAGTTTGTCGGACAACCTTCAGTCTTTCTAAGACTGTCAATGTGCAATCTGACGTGTATTGGCTTTGCTTCACCTGATTCTCCTAATGGTTGTGATTCGTTTATCTCTTGGTCTATTAAGAATAAGATGACATTCGATGAGATCTTTAAGATGATGGAAGACAACAATTACGTTGAACATCTCCGCAACAGAGCTATTTTGAAGATCACAGGTGGTGAACCACTCTTGCAACAGAAAGCCTTGCTGAGGTTTATGGAGTCCTTTGTAAAGAGGTACGGTTTCAATCCACGAATCGATTTCGAGTCGAACGCTACTCTCATTCCAGATGAGCGTTGGGTTACTGACTTCTGTGCTACGTTTACAACATCTCCTAAGTTAACAACGAACGGAGATCCTGAGTCAAAGACATACAAGCCCGAAGTACTAAAGTGGCACGTTGAACACAATTCCGGTTTTAAATTCGTCATCACTTCAGATCGAGACATCGAAGAGATTTGGAGAAAGTATGTCGACGACTACGAGGGAATTAATGTACCACTACAGCGTATATGGTTCATGCCATGCAGCGGTTCAAGAGAAGAACACATTCAGAAAGCTCCGGCTGTTGCTGAATATGCTAAAGCTATGCATGTCAATTTTAGTCCCAGACTACATTTGCTAGTTTGGGACCGCGCTCTCAAGGTCTAATCAACTCTTCCTTCACAAGAAGGCCGCTAGTAGAAATGCTAGCGGCTTTTTTATTGACATATATTGCTCCTCGAGTAAATACTCATTATGAAGATAGCATTTATAGGTCCTCAAGGTTCTGGCAAATCCACTCTTATTGATAGCTTTATTGAGCAGTGGCCAATGTACAAGAAGCCTGAGAAGACATATAGAGATATTATCAAAGAGAAGGGTTTGACTCTGAATAAAGAAGCAACAAAGGAGTCACAAAAAGCCATTCTTAATGCTCTCGTTGACGAAGTACAAGATGCAATTGCGTCCGAAAACGAGTTTTTAGTGTTTGATAGATGCGTCATCGACAATATTGCATACACACTATGGCATCACGGAAAGAACCCGGACGTGTTTACTTCTGAGTTCGTTATCGATTGCCAAGCAATTGCAGCAATGACTCTTAAGTCATTTGATATTGTGTTTCTCGTCCCTGCTAGAAAAGAAATTCCCCTCATTGCTAAAGAAAATAGAGAAACTGATGAGCTCTTCCAAGAAGAAATGGATAATATCTACAAAGCTCTAGTCAGATCTTACGAAAATAACACGGGAGCTTTTTTTCCTAAGGAAGATTGTCCAGCCGTAATCACATTAGACGGACCTCCAGATATGCGCTTGCCTCAGATTAAGCTGTATGTCAAAGACAGCGGCAAATGCTACGGTGAAGAAGACGGTTCGTTATTGTCGGCAGAGGTCTGAGGAATTAGCCTTAATTGTTTAGCTAGCTTAATAAAGCCTCTTTTTGTCTTCTGCTGCTTGAGACTATTGTTTGCAGCAGTTTCTAGATCAGGAGAAGTCAGAAGAACTTTACCACAATACGGATAAGGGAGTTTCTTCATAATTCCTTCAAAGTGTTTTTGAATAAAATTTTCAATTCTTTGATTCTTTGCTTTAGAACCCATACAAAGTACTTTTGGAAACTGGCTCTTTTCATTATTATAAGCTGACTCGATGTGCTCAATGCAGAAACCCAATATTACTTTCTTTCCATCAGCTGAATTCAATTGAATGTCGTGTTTCAGAGCAAAATCTATTGCCTTTTTTAGGCCTTGTTCAAACGAAGGGTATATATCAATTACACAGATTCGAGACTTAGGAAAGATTTTTGTGTTCATTTGTCAAGAAGTTTTTAGGGCTTTTACCTAGACGACAATTGACAATTCCGTTATAGAACTCTTCTTTTAAAATAACGTCCTCAGCCAACTGCCTTTTGATTTCTCTATATCCTAACGCAAATTTAGAATCGCACCACTCTAAAATTGTAAAAATAAACTTCTCTTTGCCGTATTTAGCAATGTCTGCATTGAGCTCGTTAGAAGAGCCGGTATATGTCTTCCAATCGCTTTCTTTAGTCGTTCTGCGACATTTCTTCTTTCCTTTTAATGGAGGTCGTTTGACCTTAGATATGCATTGCTTTTTTCCTATGTATTTTCTGTTATTGACTGTGCAAGTAATAAGATAAATGAAACCAAAGGCATCCTCTTTGTACTCTAACCCTTCGGAAAGTTGCCAATGACCTAAATCCATGGTCTACTTTTTCTTCTTGCGCTTTTTGGCGTGCTTCTTGTATGAATACTTTTTCTTGCCTGTAAGGCCGGCTCTCGTCATAACACCAGGAAAAGCACCTCCAAAAACATTTCTAGCATCACCTGGAGCATAATTGTCTCCACTAAAAGGTGTTTCGGTGCTAGCAACGCCGGTACCAAAGACCGATCCAGTACCACCGGCCATAGAATCTTCGGACAAAATTTGCTTTACGATGCTAGTAAAATCCATAAAGTTATTTAACAAAAACGGTTGACAAATCAAATCTTCAGCGTTTAATAGTTTTATCGCTGGTAGATCCGACCAAAGGCTTCATAGCGGGTCCTCATAGGAGGATGAATAAACGGAAACAGCGATTAACAAGTTAAAAACACATTCTCGATGTGCGCTTTATGCGTGACCGTTGTCTGGCTTAGCCAGGACCGCTCAAACAAAATGCTCTTACAGGACAACCGAGGGAGCTTGATATATTAGATATCTGAAGTTTGTTAACCCGACCGAGACTCACTTCATACGGAGTCAATTAATCAAGTTGGAGGTCTTCTCTGTAAGGGGGGACCTCCCTCCCAAGATCTCCATCGACGGATTACAATTAATCTTTAAAGATTTTAAAAGGTATTAATAATATTATAAAGTTTCTTCGGTGAATTTTTTATTTGGGGCGGCGACTAGTCGTTTTAGCGTAGATTTTTTTGCTAACTGCTGTATATTAAAGAAATTATGAGTGAAGAAAAAGCTTCCGTTGATCTCTTTAAAGAGTATCATCAAAAAATTGAAGAATTTTTAAAAATTGATGAGCTCAATATGAAAGATGCACAAATGACGCTGCCAGCAGTTCGCCATTATTGGGTAGGTCGTCTTATGTTTCATAAACAAGAGATTAACAAATACAAAAAGCTTAAAGAAGATGCAGCTAGGAAGCTGCGCGCGCGGATTCAAGCTGAAGCGCCAGTGGGCTTAACAGCTAAGACGCTAGCTGATTCTGTTGCGTCTCACGATGTTATTCGTAAGATTGACGATGAGATTGCAAATAATGAACTTCTCGTTGAGTACCTCACAAAGGTAGAATCAAACTTTCGAGACGCTCAGTACGGAATGAATAACCTAACAAAGATCATAACTCTGGAAACTACGTAATGGAAGTACTGTTTGATTTTGACTCTGTAGCAAGAAAGCCAAGGATCGTTTCTGAATACTTAAACGAAATTCGGGAATTGTTTTCCATTGAGGACAAAGCTCAAGCTTTCTTGCGCAGACGTCTTGGTCGAAACATTCCTGTTAGGAAATACGCGATCACAAACAAAGGATATTTCGACTTTCCTTTTTATGAAGAACTTCGAGATCGGATAAAGATCAAGTTTCCTTCACTAGAGATTAAAACATCTCAAGCTTTCCTAGACATCTCAAAAGTCGAATCAATATCTGATACGCCAATTCCGTTAGGTGTCCTAACTCCTAGAGATTATCAGCTTGAATCAGCTTCTCTTGCTCTCCAAAAAGGAAGAGGAATAATTGTTCTTCCTACATCGGCTGGAAAAACATTAGTTGTTAGTCTTATAGCTAACACGGTTCTTATTGAAAAGAACTTTAATATATTAATACTCGTTCCTGACATTCAGCTTGTATCTCAGACATATGGAGACCTCCTTGAGTATGGCATCGAGGAAAGTTTAATTTCTAAATGGACGGGCAATCACGAGTTCAAGGACACTAAAATTGTCATTGCTAATAATCAAATTCTTCTTTCGGAGAAGCAAGATAAGAGCGTTTTGAATAACTTTCAGTGTGTTATTGTTGATGAAGCCCACAAGCTACATAGTGCCCAACAAATATCAAAACTCGTAAAGGGACTCAAATGCAAACATATATTTGGATTGACAGGTTCTCTTCCTGAAAACAAGTTTGATATATGGTCTCTCAACAGAATCTTTGGAAGCATAATCTATCATTTGAAATCGATTGATCTGAGAAAAGAGAACTACATCTCCAATGTTAGAGTAGTTTCTTTGGAGATACAATACAAGAACGTTCCAGAGTTTGAAAGAGCTTCCATGTCGAACCCAACAGCTGAATATGAAGCAGAAACTACATGGCTTCATACATCAGAGTATAGAAACAATCTGATATCCAAGTTAATCAACAAGCTTGATACTAATACTCTTGTACTAGTAGATCGAATTGCACATGGCGAGTATCTTCTCGAATATCTAAAGAGTAAGACCGATAAGCAAATATTCTTTGTTCAAGGATCTGTTGAAGTTGAAGAAAGAGATAAGATCAAACAAATCATGGAAGCTCAAACTGGCGTAGTTTGTATCGCTATTTCAAGAATCTTTTCCACAGGTATCTCTATTAAGAATCTGCATAATATTATTTTTGCTGCTATTGGTAAAGCTCGTATCAAGATTATTCAGTCGATTGGACGAAGTTTGCGTTTGCATCATACAAAGGAAATGGCTACAATCTTTGATATTGCTGATGTCAGCTTGACATACGGGTTTAAACACTTTGAGGAAAGAAAAAGGTTATACGAGTCCGAGAAAATCCCATTAATATCTACTAAACTTGTTGAAAGATAACTAACACACACTATACTAATCAGATAAATTTATGGCTACAGAAAAACTAACAGCCCCCGTAAAAAGGGTTAGACGTACAAAAGAAGAACTCAAGGACGTCTATATTGACCCTATAGCTATGGAAGCTCTAATAGTTCAATATTACGAAACAGATGACCTCTCTGAAGAGCTAGCTGGCATGATACAAATGATCGCTGTACGCTTAGGATTAGCTCGTAATTTTTATAGCTATAGCTTTAAAACTGAAATGCAAGGAGACGCTATCGTGAAGATGATGACCGCTCTCCGCAGAAAGAGATTTAAATGCGGTGTTGGTTATAATCCTTTCTCTTATTTTACCAAAGTTGCATATCACGCATTTCAAAATTGTATTAAGAAAAATAAAAAGGACTTTGATACGTTAAAGAGGTATCAAGAGGAAGTTTATGAGTCGCACATTTGCGAAGGCGAACTTCCTTCACGAAAGAACTCACGTTACGAATCATCAGATGACTACACAGCAAATGGTTACTTCGAAGATTAATCCTAAAGGAAACAGAGTACTTTTCTTTTCGGACTTGCATTTGGGAGTTCATCAAGACTCCCATACATGGCATAAGATCACTTTGGATCTGTCAAAGTGGATTAAACGAGTCATGCAAGAACAAAAGTTGGATACTATTTTCTTTGCTGGAGATGTATTCCATGACAGGCACGAGATTGGTGTAAACACTCTTCACGTAGCTAAACAGTTTTTTGATGAACTTTCAGATTATAATATTCATTTAATTCCTGGTAATCATGATGCTTTCTTGTCTTCGACCGTAGAGGTAAATTCTGTAGAGATATTAAAGAACTCCAAGGTGCATGTATATGTAACTCCAACCACATTAGAGATAGGGGATAAGAAGGTTACTTTTTGTCCATGGAAGACAGACGTTTCACAACTGGAAAGTGTGGACATGCTTGTCGGTCACTTTGAAATCGTTAACTTCAACATGACTGCAACTAAAGTGTGTGAACAGGGCGAAACTTCCGCCGAGCTTCTTGAAAAGTCAAGAGCAATTATTACTGGCCACTTTCATACTAGAGATCATAGAAAATACGAAGATGGCTACATCCTCTATCTTGGTTCCCCTTATGAAATGGACTTTGGTGATCGAGGTCAAAAAAAGGGAGTTTCTATTATAGATTTTAACGATCTATCTGTTCAGTTTATCGAGAACGAAGTCACTCCAAAGCATCACAGGGTTAAGATATCAGAAATTCTAGCTAAAGCGTATAAGGACCTGCCATCTATTGTCAGCAACAACATTGTTAGTTTGTATGTAGACACAAAGATAGATACACTGACTTTGGATATGCTTATCACAAAGCTAACACAATATAATCCTCTTCAGTTTAGAACGGAATTTAACATTTTAGATACAGCACAGATTGATACCAAGGAAGTTAAAAAGCTTTCTATAGATATCGAAACAGCTTTTCAGGAGTTCATAGAACATGTTGAGACTAGAGCTACCAAGAAAGAAGTGCTGGACAAATGCTTAGAATTGTATAAAATGTCTCTAACTTCTCATGAGTAAAAAAATTGGCGTAGCTATTATAACCTGCGAAAGGCCTGATTACTTGTCAGGCTTGTTGAATTCTCTTGATATGTCACAAGCTGGCATCGATAGATTGATTGTCGTTGATGATGGAAAGAGAGCGGCTCTAGTAGAGCATCCTAAAGTCGATGCTGTTTATCGTACTTCTGGTAGAATTGGTGTAGGAAAAGCCAAGAACATAGCCTTGAAGAATCTGTACGAAAAGAATTGCGATTATATTTTTGTTATAGAAGACGATATGCTAATTCTGGATCAGTCTGTATTTAAACAATACATTAATGCTTCTGAAGTATCAGGCATTCAGCATTTCAATTACGGACCGGGATCACCTTTCAATAGAAAGCAGAAGATTCAAAATTTTGATCTGCACAATAGACATCTACTTGATCAGGATACGGAACCCAATCCCAAGCTAATTGTTGATTATAAAACCTGCAAGATCGCTCTTTATGAGCACACGGTTGCCATGTTCTCATTCTTTACGAGATCTGTAATTGAGAAAGTCGGATACATCGATGAGCAGTTCTTCAACGCTTGGGAACACGTATCTCATACATACGACATTATTAGAGCTGGATATCATCCTCCATTTTGGTGGTTTGCTGACTTAGCAAATAGTCACGAATTACTGACAGAAGCTCCTGGAGCTATTGATAATTCGTCTATTGCAAATAAGTCCGATGAGTGGCAAAAGAATGTAATGGAAGGACGAGAATTATATTTGAAGAAGTATGGACACTATCCCAATCAACCTCCCTATGTCAGCAAAGAACAAGTAATAGAAACCCTTAAAAAAATTAAAAATGATTATATCAGAAAATGAACTAAAAAGTCAAAATCTTCAAGAATTCGAAAGTCTTCTTAAGGAATATGTAAGTTTGAACCCCTCTAAGGTTATCGAGATTGGTTCTTTATATGGATGGACTTTACAACACTTCGTTCATCACGGACAGGATAATTCTACAGTTATAGCTATTGACTTGCCTGTGAGAAATTTTGTAGGTCCTCATGATTGGCGCGTTGAGAAGCAAGAAAGGAATTATAGAGAAGAATGGCCAAAATGGGCCAAAGCTAAAAAGTGTAAGTTGTATCTCATTCCTGATGCTTCTCAGAAGCCTCAAACTTTACAAAAAACAAAAGACTTGCTAAACAATGAACAGGTAGATTTTCTTTTTATTGATGGAGATCACACATATCAAGGTGTCAAAAGAGATTTCGAAATGTATAGTCCTCTAGTTAAAAAAGGAGGAATAGTAGCATTTCACGATATTGGTAAAAATGAAGAAGGCGGAGTTTATAATCTCTGGCAGGAACTGAAAACTTCATACACACATAAAGAATTTCTATTTGAGCCCAATGACGAAAAGGGAATAGGAGCTATTTGGATATGAAAATAGCAGTAGGAACAAATTTATTTGGCGAGTGTTTTAGACAAACGCTTGGTACTCAGAGTCTGCTTAAGTGCAAAAATAAGTTTGGAGATAAAATTGATTTATTCAATCTTCAGTTTGAAGATGGAAGAGATTTAAAAGAAGTCGAAGGACTCAAAACACTTCGTTGTCTAAAGCGTACTAGTAAAAACGATTTAGAGGGCGACAAACATCTTCCAATCGTTAAAGATATGTTTGACGAGCTAGCTGCTCTCGGTTACGATTATTTTTGCTTGGTCAATTCAGACATTATAGTATCTTATAAATTTTTTGAAGAGATCTTTAGTGAAGAACACGAAGCGTATATTGGATCTCGTTTAGCTATTGAAGGAGATATCAGAGATCTTAATTTTGAAATTAAGCTTAATGATGAAACTTCTCCTGTCAGAAATAGTCATTATCAAGTTTCAGGATTTGATACTTTTACCATTAAAACTGATTGGTGGAAAGCAAACAGAGATCTGTTTCCTGAGTATGTGTATGCGGTTGTTTATTGGGATACACACTACGCAACGCTTTTGTTAAAAAATGCGGATACGATGATGCAGAATAAATTTCCTACACTGTTTCATATAATTCATGAGGACAAGTCTTCAGCAAGAATTAAAGAGTATTTTTACAACGAAAATATTTTTAGTAAAAACTATCCCCAAGACTTTGAAATGTGGCATAGATACTTTTTTGGAGTCTTAGTTAAGAGACCAGGTCAGAATTTTCTTACGCCCCATCCAAATGAGTTAGAATTGCAGAAAATTTATTTTAAATGAAGCTTTTTATATTTCCATTTACAAAAGATGATCTCTCGTGCTTCACAGAAGTATTTTCCGTTATTCCCTTTTTATCAGAAGGAGACTATAAGCAAGTGCTGGAACATGCTAATACATGGAATGAAGGTTTATACACAAGGCTTAGATTTTTCAATCCTGCATTTGAATATGTCAATTCAATACAAGATTGCGAACTTGCAATAATTCCGTTTAAGTTTAATAAAGACGATCAAAGAATTTACGAGTATGCCAAACAAGCTGACTCGTATAATAAAAAGGTAGCTTGTTTCTTTAATGATGATACTGGTGAAGTATTTGATCTCCCTCCAAATTTGTATTTGTTCAGGACGTCTGTAACAAATGCTCTGAAGCTCAACAATGAAAGATCTTTGCCAGTTGTAGTTCCTGACCATTTCCCATTACACATTCCTTTATCCGAAACACCAGAAAATAAAATTATTACGTTTTGTGGTCATGTAGGAAACGGAAGATTGGAAATAATTGAAAAAATAGCTCACAATTACAAAAATACAAACTTTGTATACAGGCATGGTTTCTGGGCTCCCGAAATTGTTTCGAAGCAAAAGGCAAGACAAACGTTTTATAACAATATGCTGTCTGGTTCGTTTTCTCTTTGTATAAGAGGTAACGGAAACTTTTCGTATAGATTTTATGAAGCGCTTTCTTTCGGAAGAATACCGGTTTTAATAGATACCGATTGTGTTTTGCCTTTTAATAACGTAATAAATTGGTCCAAACATATAATAAAGCTCGATATAAACGAATTAGAAACGTTGCCAACTCTAATAGAAGAGTGTAATATCTCCCCTTCTAGTAATAGACTGCTGTGGCAAACCTTTTTCTCTGCGGAAGGTTACTATAATAACTTCGTAAAAGACTTATGAACATATACACTACCTATTCTAATACTCATAAAGTATTTTTACCTTGGTTTAATTCCATTAAGCTCGTGGAGTCCAATCTTACTCCCGTTTATACAGAGATAGAGCAAAAATGTCCTACTGGTGAGTTTGCGAGCGAAGGTTGGAACGACGCTACTAAACAAAAGCTGGAAAATCTGATTGATATAACAAATTCTGATAATGACGATTTCTTTGTCTTCAGTGATGTCGATGTGCAATTTTTCAAACCTGTGTGGGAACTAGGAAAAAGGGCGTTAGAAAATCACGACATAGTTTTTCAGAATGATTATTATGGTGCTCAGTGCACGGGCTTTTTTTATTGCAGAATTAACGACAAGACAAAAAGCTTGTTTCAAGAAGCATTGAAAATCCATCACTCTCATAGAGACGATCAAACATCCATTCAAGCTGCACTTAAACTTGTTTCTGGACTAAAGCATGCTCTCCTACCAAAAGAGTACTTCACGTACGGAATGTATTTTGATCACTGGCATGGACAAGACCAATTCTTTGTTCCTAAAAATATGGTATTGCATCATGCTAATTGGGTAATGGGAGTTGAGAATAAAGTTAAGCTTTTAGAGGCTACTCGTAGAAATTACGAACAGAAAAGATTTATATAATGCTCGATTTTAAAAATGTAAGAATTCCTTGGCAAGGAGTCAATTATCCTCCGTACCATCAAGGTCCGTATATGGAGGAATATTTTTACAATTGTTATATCCAAAACAAGTCCAAGTTTGATTCTACAGGCTACACTCTACTTCCTATTTTTTGGACAACGGCTTATCTATTACAAATTGATATAGATCCCTATATCAGAGCTCTCCCTAAAAATTTAAAATACTTCTGTGTCGCTCAGCACGACGATGGAGTAAAGGAAGAATTACCGGAAGGAACTAAAGTTTTTTCTGCTGGAGGAAACTCAGGCGGTATACCACTTCCGTTGGTATGCTCTCCTCTTCCTAAGACAATAGTTGAAAACACAAATAAAGATATTTTTTGTTCTTTTGTTGGATCTAATACGCATTCTGTCAGACAGATTATGTTTGACACCCTAAAAGATGACGCTTTGTTTTATATTAAATCAAATGAATGGTCCTGGCATATCGATCAGGCTAAACAAACGGACTTTTTAGCAACTACTGCTAGATCCAAATTTACTCTTTGTCCGAGAGGATATGGTGCGCAATCCTTTAGATTTTATGAAGCTCTTCAACTCGGTAGCATTCCTGTATACATTCATAACGGAGTTGAATGGACTCCATATTCGGATATAATAGATTGGAAAACGTTTTCTGTTGTTCTTCATATAGATGAAATTTCTTCCCTAAAGGATATTTTATGTTCTTTTACGGACAAACAAATTCTCGATATGAAAGAGGCTGGTAAAGCAGCGTACGAAAACTATTTTGCACTTCACAATCTTCCACAACACATAATAAATAACCTAACTCAAAACAACCATGGACTGGGATCTACTAATTGAAAATTTAATTTTGGAAAAACATAAACCTAATTGGCACTATTGCGATGTTGGGTCATGTCAAGGACAGTTTTCGTACTTGTTTTCCGGACTTTCTATGCCTGATGGTCTTGCATACGCCTTCGATATAAATCCAGAAAACCCTTTAATTCCTGGATGTGTCAATGAACGTATGGCTGTATCGGATATTGACGGGACAGAAAGAATGTATGCTGGAGGAAGCCACATGTCCAATATTATGGGCCACGATGTTGTTAAGAATAAATCCGAATATGTCAGTGAAATTGTGTCTATTAGATTGGATACGTATTTCAAGGACAAACCTCTAAACTGCATAAAGATCGATGTAGAGGGTGCAGAAGTAAAAGTAATAAAAGGCGGCTTGGACACTTTAAAGAAATGTTCGTTGATAGTAATAGAGTGTCATTTGGACGAAGATTGGGAAGAATTGTATGATCTTTTAACAAACGCTAATTTAAAATTTTATGAACTCTCGACTGGAGAAGAAATAACCAGGGACTACACACAAGGTCCAAGAGGAATTAGACCGTATCAGATTTATTGTGAAAATTATTAGAGGTACATCTAAAGGTTTTTTTGGAAATGTATTGGATGCAGCGCGACACATTTCACAAACATTAAAGAACGATGGTTTGTGGTACGTAAATTGGGATCAAACTCCTTATAATGACTCAGCAAAAGGACCTAACGCTTGGGAGTATTTCTTCACCAATAAATACTCCCCTGTTCCTAGTTCAGATATAGTTGCAGATTATACTAATTTAGAACTACTAGATGGCTGCAACTTTAGACAAACAATGCATGTTATTCTTACAGACATTATTAGTTTAAACGGTTCAACACAGCATATTGTAGAATCTACAAGATCAAAGTTAAATGTTAATTCAAAAACTTTGGGTCTTCACATAAGAAAAACTGACAAAAATATTGGACATAGGTTTGGAGAGCCTGCTAGCGCTGCGCCTTTAGATGTTTCAATTTATATAAAATACATAGACGATATACTGCCAAACTTTGAGCGTTTGTATGTAGCATCAGACGATATAGACGATTTAAACGTCATAACGTCGCACGTTAAGAACGTTCACAATAAAAAGGTTGCATATATAGATGCCTTCAGGTCTCGAGGAGCAACATCTATTCACAATAACTATCCCGAAATATCGGGATATAGAAAAGGTCTCGAGGTCTTAGTCGATTGCTATATGCTTTCTGGTTGCGGTCACATAATTAGATCTACATCAAACGTCGGAAGTGCAGCTCAATTTATTAATTTGGATTTAACTCACACAAACATTAATGAAATAGAACTTGGAGACCTCCGTGAAAGAGAATACAACCTATGAAAAAAATATATATCGAAGCTGGAGCAAACGACGGAATCTTTCAAAGCTGTACATTAAATTTGGAGCAAACCAACGAATGGTTTGGATTATTAATAGAGCCAAACCCAGATAGTTACGCTAGCTGTATTACTAACAGATCTGCTGAGACTAATCGTTTTTTTAATTGTGCTCTCGTACCTTTTGGTTACAAAGAAAATCATATAATTCTATACAAACATGAAGGTCATAGTGCAATGGCCGGTGTTATAAAAAGAGAGGATACTAAATACATCGAAGAATGTAAAGTTCCGTGTAGAACGCTACAATCTATTTTAGATGAGATGGATATTAATCACATCGATAAAATGTTTTTAGACGTTGAGGGTTATGAGCTCGATGTGCTAAAAGGTACAAACTTTAACAAAGTCAGATTCGAAGAAATTGAAGTCGAAGTTCATTCAAGATCCGTACAGCATTTTAAACACAACGAAACAGAAAAACAAGACATTATCGGTTACATGGACAGTTCAAACTATGTTTGTGTTAAACAAAACGACTCAGGTAACGCTAATGTTAAATTAATTTTTCAACCAAAAGCTTGATCTTTGTCTATAGTGGGATACGATATTATCGATGCGGTTTATAACTTTTAAAACAATCGAAGCAAGGAACTTTTTATCGTTTGGTGATAACCCTGTTGTTATAGATTTACGCCCAGGTGTTAATGCTATTACTGGTACCAATCTCGATAAAGAGGATTCAAAGAATGGTGTAGGCAAATCGACTGTAGGCGACGCACTCTTCTACTCACTGTATGGAACTACTCTTCGCGAAGTCGGAAAGGATTTTGTTTCCAATTCAATTACAAAAAAGCGATGCGAAGTGTCTTTAACTTTTGATGTTACTTCTAATAATACTGTAGATACATATAAGATTGTCAGAAAACTTAATCCTACTAAATGCCATTTAATAAAAAATGGTGAGGATGTTACTAGATCAACTCTTGCAAAGACTAATGCTTTTATTCAGGATTTGATTAGAACACCAGCAACCGTATTCCAAAACTCGGTAATCATGTCTGCAAACAACGCACTGCCTTTTATGGCTTTGCCAAAAACAGACAAGAGAAAGTTTATTGAAAGCGTTCTAGGTTTAGAGGTATTCACGGCCATGGTGCTAAAAGCTAGAGACGACTACAGTATTGCTAAAAAGGATTATGAAATTGCATACACGAAACTTGAGGGAATAGAAAAGGAGCTTGAGTTCAATCAATCACAGCTTGAGAATTACGAGTCTTTAAAGCAAGAGAGATTGAGTAAACAAACGGACAAGAAGCTTAAATTAGAAGAAGATATTGCGGCGCTTAAAAACAAGCTGATCGATTTGACGCTTTTTGATATTCCTCTCTTAGATGAACAAATTGATCTCATTAAGGAGAATATTTCCGAGAAGCAAACGAAGAAGACTACGCTAACATCTAAGCTTCACAAAGCTGAGGCTGAGATAAGCTCGGAGAAAAAACAAATAAAGCAACTTCAGGCTGATAAAGATAACTGCCCTACTTGCAAAAGGGATTATTCAGCCGAACACGTTGAGCACGTTCAAACTCTAATTGCAAACCACGAGAATTCTATAAATTCTTTTCAAGAGGCTATTGAAACTATTAATAAGGGTTTATTGTCTGTAGACAAGGAGATTTTAACACTCACTCAACAATTGAGCGATCTCAACACCGATAAATCAAACGCTCAAAAGCAAATAACCGATAACAATAATACACAAATCAGTATCACTCATTTAGAGTCCAATCTTAAGGACGTCGAAGAAGAAATTGCTTTAATAAGCAAAGAACATAATAACGAATTAAAAGGCAAGATAGCAGCTCTAGTTTCATCTGTAGAAGAATCAAAATCTAAAGTCAATTCTTTGAATAACGAACTTAATGTATTAGAAACAGTAAAATTCGTAATTTCAGAAGAAGGGATTAAATCCTTTATCGTCAAAAAGATTCTCAAGGTATTAAATTCTAGACTTGCTTTTTATCTCAAGAAGCTCGAAGCCAATTGTCTCTGTCAATTCAACGAATTCTTTGATGAAGAAATAATCGACGAGAATGCGCAACTTAAATCATACTTTAATTTCTCTGGAGGAGAAAGAAAACGTATTGACTTAGCGTGTTTGTTCGCCTTTGCTGATATTAGACGCTTGCAAGGAGATGTGAATTTCAGCACTGTTTTCTATGATGAGTTGCTTGATTCGTCTCTTGACGACAAGGGCGTTGGTTTAACTCTTAAAGTTCTCCGTGAGAGATATCAAGAAAACAACGAATCGTGTTATGTTATCACTCATAGGGGTACACATGTCACAACAAAAGCTGAACACATTATTCATCTAACAAAAAGAAACGGTATAACCACATTATCATCCTAGACAAACAACAAAAATCTCTATAAGTCATCTCTATGTCGACTCCTTTTAATTACGGTATCCAGAACATTCATGGAGCTCCTCACGGCCTTCCGATAGGTTTGCCTACACAAGCTTTTGTTCCCAGAACTCCACAAAAGCGAGATATTCCTCCTCCAGAAATTCCCGGAGCTGGTCTAAAAAGAGCTGTGTGTTTTCTTGCTGATTATGGCGGTTGTGGATTTTATAGAGGTATTGGTCCTAACTTATTGTTGAATCTCCATCAAAAGGCCGTTGTTATGGATTCGACTACAATGATATTGGATCCTAATTTCTATCAGACTGTAGAGGCGATTAAGTTTCAACGACAAGCCACTGATCACCAAAAGAAGTTTGTCCAATTTCTCAAAGAAGCTACAAAGAACAAGAAAACTAAGTTCATCTATGAAGTAGATGATGTTGTCTTCCACGAAGATATTCCTCTCTATAATAGAAATAGAGACGCGTTTACCGATCCAGCAATCAGACAAACAATTATTGAGATTATATCGATGATGGACGAAGTTACGGTTACGTCCGAATATTTCCGCGATTATATGATCGAGAAGACTGGAAATAAAAACGTCACTGCTCTTCCTAACTACTTAATGAAATGGTGGTTTGATAGATATTACGATCTAGGAGATCTAATCAAGAAATACGAAAAGAATAAAAAGAAGCCAATTGTTGCGATCTTTGCGTCTGGTACCCATTGTGATGTGCTTAATAGAGTTAACCAGCAAGATGATTTTGCTATGGTCGTTCCGGAAATCATCAAAACTCGTACGGATTTCCAGTGGCACTTCTATGGCTCATATCCTTTGACGCTAAAGCCCTTTATCGATAGAGGAGATATGAAATTCTTTAATTGGACTCCTCTTGCAGATTTCCCCGAAGCAATGGCAAACTCTGGTGCTCAGGTTACTTTTGCTGCTCTGCAAGACAACAATTTCAATAGATGTAAGAGTAATATTAAGCTTATTGAGGCCGGAGCTCTTGGACTTCCTTGTGTTTGTCCCGACATGGTCACTTATAAGGACGCTTTCTTGAAGTACTCAAACGGATCGGAATTCATCGATTGTTTAAAAACTGTCACTAAGAATCAAACGGTCTACGCTGAGCATTGCAAAAAGGCGCGCGAACACGCTAGCAAATTCTGGTTAGATGATGACCAAAACCTAATGAAGCACTACGAATCATATTTCACAGATTTTGGTTCTGCTAATAGAAAGTATTTGATTTGACGTGTCCGGTAGTTGGTGGTAATATGGTAGTATGTATCGAAATGCCTCTTATAATCCTTTTAGTGAATCTGTCTTCCTAAGAACTTGGACAGAGGACGGGGATCGGATTGATACGGAGATTCCGTTTAGACCATATCTATATATCGAAAAGGATGGAGCTGATGATGCTGTGTCCATATTCAAATCTCCTCTTCTTAGGAAGACCTTTAAGAACAGCTTAGAGCGAAAGAAGTTTACCGATAATTCTGCTCATAAAAGGTTCTTTCATAATTTGGGTCCAGAGCAGCAGTTTCTTATTGATATGTACAAGGACACCAATAATAGTCCTGATTTCTCGAAGTTTTCTCTCAAGACGTTCTTTCTAGATATCGAGTTGGATATGTCTAATGCAAAAGGTTTTCCTACTCCTGAACGCGCTAGAGAACCAATCAATCTGATAACAGTGTATGATACATTGACTAATTCCACTCACACGTGGGGTTTGGAAAAAGCTTACACACCAACAATTCCGGACTGTGTCTATCATAGATGCAAAGACGAAGAGGATCTAATTCTGCAGTTTGTCGATTTCTGGAAAACTGACTATCCTGATATCATGAGCGGTTGGAATTCGAGCGGGTTCGATCTTCCTTATATCATTAATCGATTTATCAATTTGTTTGGAGAAGACTTCGTACAGCAACTTTCTCCAGTCAATAAAATTCGCAGTAGGAAAGTCTTCAACTCCAACGGCAAAGAACAGACCTTGTGGTCGATCAGCGGTATCAGTTGTATTGACTATATGGAAATTTACAAGACGTTCTCTGTCGGCGAGCGTGAATCGTATTCACTAAATTATATTTCAGAATTAGAACTTGGTGAAGGAAAGGTTGCGTTCAACGCTGCTAGTCTTGGGGAGTTGGCAGCAAACGATTGGAAAACGTTTGTCGATTATAATATCCAGGACGTTCACCTTCTAGTTAAGCTAGAGCAAAAACTGAAGTACCTACAGATTGTGCGTTTGTTGGCGTATAAGGGTTGCACCAATCTAGAAGCAGCTCTCGGAAAGATCGCGATCGTGACTGGTGCGGTCTCTATTCAAGCTCATAAACAAGGGTTTATCATTCCTACATTCGGCGTAAACAACGATAGAGAGTCATATGAGGGAGGATACGTCAAAGATCCAGAAAGAGGGCTGCAAACGGGTGTAGTGAGTTTTGACGTCAATTCTCTGTATCCAAATACGATCATTACTCTCAATATTTCGCCTGAAACGAAAATCGGAAAAATAGTAACGGGCGACTTTGATACATCTGAGGAGATTACTATTCGACTGGTAAACGGTAAGCTTCATACTACAAAGGTCGAAGGATTCAAAAAATTCTTAGTTCAGGAAAAGATGTCTGTATCAAAGGCTGGAGTTCTATATTCACAGAGATCCAAGGGCGTCATTCCTAATCTCATCGACGAAATTTATAAGGAGCGTGTAGATATACAAAAGCAACTTCATGCTCTTGAAATGTCAGGTGTTAAGGACGAATCAACGTCATCGAAGATGATCTACTTCGATACACTACAATATACTCTCAAGATTCTATTGAATAGTATTTACGGAACGTTTGCAAACAAACACTCATCATTGATGGACATCGACAATGCCATGTCGATTACAATGACTGGTCAGAACGTTGCTAAAGCTGGCTCTTCAATTATCGATGAATATATCAAAACCAAATATGGTGTGGATGGAAAATCGCTTACAGTGTATCAGGATACAGATTCTGTATACATAACGATTCAGCCTCTGCTCGATAAACTAAACCTAAAGCTCTTGACTGAGGATGGCGAGATCAATCAAACCGTTCACGAGATAGTTAATGATATAGATTCGCACGTAAATACAGAAATCCTTAATTGGGCCAAGACCGATCTATATTCAATAGATCCTAGGTTTGCGTTCAAGCGCGAAGTAATAGCTGACGTTGGCGTATTTCTTCAAAAGAAGAGATACATACTCAGAGTTTTAAACAACAAAGGAATCAAAGTAAACAAATTTAAATTTGTTGGGGTTGAGTTAGTTCGCTCAACAACTCCAAAGAAAGTAAAGAAGTTTATCGAGAACATTACAAAGACGGCACTTCTTACACAATCGACGAAGAAGGCTAATGAAGTCTACAGAACCAGTTACGATGAGTTTAAGCAATTAACTCCAGATGATATTTCGCTAAGAACGTCGATAAACAACTTAGAGAAATATGCTGAGGGTGCATCTCTTTATAAGTTTAAAGATGCGACACCATCGCACGTTAAAGGTGCAATTGCATATAACGAGCTTATCAAACAATTGAAGTTGTCCGATAAGTTGGAAGCCATCCAAACTGGTCAGAAGGTCAGGAAACTATATTGTACTAAAAACAAATACGGTCTTGATGCTATCTCGTATCCGACTACACTTCCAGCCGAATTCGGTCTAGGCGTTGATTGGGATAGAATGTTTGCTAAGCTTGTGACTCAACCAGTCGAAAGATTATATGAAGCAATCGGCTGGACTCTTCCCGAAATAGGAAAGGAAGTACAAACAGATCTCTTTGAGATGTTTGGAGCGTAATGATAAACAAGAAAGAGATTTATAAAGTATTAAAAAGTTTTCAGACGACCGATTATTATCTTGAAGATTTTTTAGACGAGAGTGTTAAAGAGGAGATGTTAATGGCCTTTTATGCAAACGAATTGGTATGGATTGCTGAAAACGATAGAGTGCTTTTAACATCTTTTGGAGAACAATCTTTATTTGATTATGCATTAGCTGTTGAACCTAACAAAAAAGGTAGTAAGTTATAGGAGACATGAGTAATACAAATAACAAATTAGTCGTTTTTCTCGATGCTATCGGAAGAACCATCATCGGCAAGGTAACCAAGGAGACGGAGGATATTCTTTCAGTAGAAAATCCTGCTCTTGTTGCAGTTCACCCTGACACTCGTACTGGACAAATTCAGTTGCAGATTCTGCCTCTGTTTTTCAAAGAGTTTCAGGCTGATCGCAATGAGGCTACCGTTTGGCACTACAAGAAGGCCAATATTACTCTCGCTGACGACATTACGTTTGTCGTTCAGTTCAGCGCTCAGTACGAGCAGCTTTTTGCTGCCGCTTCTGCAGCTCAGAGTGAGCCTGAGGTAGTCAAACTATTCTCCGACGATCAGTCCTAATCTTATCTATAGATTAATACATGGAAAAGACCTCTTCGGAGGTCTTTTCTTTTTCTGTTGAAAAATAACTAAGAAGTAGCATAATAAGGCATATGGCTAAACAAAAATCTGATAACGAAAACAAGCAAAAGGGATCTATTGCTGACGCTTTTAAAATTCTCGAGGATCTAAATCCTTCAGCTAAATCTCTTGATGATGGTAGTCTCTCATCAGTCAACGAGTGGATTGATACAGGATCTTACGCGCTCAACGCTATCATTTCCGGATCTCTCTATGGTGGAGTCCCAATGGGTAGGCTTACTGGATTTGTAGGGCCCGAATCGTGCGGTAAGACTCTTATGGCCAACAAGATTATGGCCAATGCGCAAAAGAAGGGAATGTACGTAGCATATTTCGACACCGAAGGAGCTCTCGACGAAGCCACTGCTAAGCGTCTTGGTTGTGATACCTCCAAGATTAAGCACGTTCCGTCGGAAATTACAGAGCAGTGCAGAAATGAAATTGTTAGGTTCCTGGATTCCATTATTCAGAATAACCTTCAAGGGCAAGTTCTTCTCGTTATCGACTCGCTTGGCAATCTCATTACGACACAAGAAAAGAAGAAGATCGACGAAGGCACGGATACGCTCGATATGGGCAACAGAGCAAAGGCTTTAAAGAGCCTTATGAGAGCTATTACTCATGCTGCAGCAAAGGCTAATTGTCCTGTAATCTTCACTAACCACATTTACGATGATCCTTCTCAGCTGCATCCGTCCGCTATCAAAAAGCAGGCTGGTGGCTCTGGTCCGCTTTATATGGCTTCTGTAATCGTACAGATGGCTAAGAAGACCGAAAAGACAGACGACAGCAAGAACAAAGATGCAAACTCGCAAACTACATACCTTTCTAAGGGAATCAATGGTATGACTCTTCGTACTCTTACTACCAAGAATCGTTTTGTCGCTCCTTTCCTCGAGACAGAGTTGTATCTCAACTTTAAAACTGGTCTGAACAAGTATTCCGGTCTTCTTGAAATGGCTGAAGGTTACGGAGTCCTTGAAAAGGCTGGCCATCGTTATGTTCTTAATGGCGAGACGCTTGGTTTCTTTAAGGACTTTAAGGATGATGAGAGTGTCTGGGCAAAAATTATGCCGGCGCTTGAAGAGAAGCTTAAGACAGAGCTCTCATTCAAGAATGAGTCTGATATTGACGTTGATGCAGAATTGGATGATGCTGAAGTAAATGAGTAAACCTCCTCTTCAACCCAAGCTCGACTTAGATTATTTCGAGAATATCCTTTTGCTGAATGCTCTTTCTGATCAAGAGTATCTGAGTTCTATTGTAAGTTATTTAGATCCTTCTTTATTTGTTGATAAGAGCATTAGCAAAGTTATAGGAAAGATAACTGAGTTCTTTACACAAAGGGGCTCAGTACCTTCCGTAACCGAACTCAAAGCTCGGATGACCTCCGAAGAGGACAAGAAGTCTCTTGACGCTGTTAAAGTAAAGCTATCACAACTGCAGACTTCTTTCAATAAAGAAGAGCTCGTAACAAATACGGAGCGCTTTCTTAAAGAGCGTTTTATCTACAAAACGATCTTAAATGTTGCTGATAAGTTTTCTGATCAGACATTTCGAATTGAAGATGCATTAGTTGAGTTTGAGCAAGCGTATAATATTACGCTTTCTGAAAATCTCGGACATTGGTATTTCGAAGATATCGAAAGACATATTAAGGAGTTGACTGCTACATACAATCCAATTCCTACATCGTGGAAGTTCTTTGATGAAAAATGTGAAGGTGGTTTGTTTCCTAAGACTCTTACTGTCTTTGCTGGCCAAGTCAATGTCGGAAAGTCAATTGTGCTGGGAAACCTAGCCACAAATATGCTTCTTGCTGACAAAAACGTCCTGCTGATTTCATTAGAAATGTCTGAGTTTATGTACGCCAAGCGTATCAGCTCACAACTCACTCAGATTCCACATAATGATCTAAAGACTTTTACGACCGAGCTTAAGGACCAGTTAGCTCATATTAAGAAAAATCTTAATAGCAAACTTATTATTAAAGAGTATCCTCCAAAGTCGGTTACTGTAAGGCAACTGGACTCTTTTGTAACTAAGTTGAAACATAAAGGTTTTGTTCCAGACATTATAATCATCGACTACGTTAATCTGATTCACCCAATTGCTAAAAATCTTAATTCATATGAGTCCGTAAAAGAAATTTGTGAGCATCTAAGAGCAATGGCTTTTAAACATAGCTTGCCTATTGTGAGCGCAACACAGCTGAACCGTGGATCTTTCAATACTGTCAGTCCAGGCATGGAGGGAATTTCGGAAAGTATTGGATTGGCTGCAACTTGCGATGTTATTTGCTCGCTTTGGCAAGATGATGAAAGTAAAGAGCTAGGAATCATTAACATGGGTATGCAAAAGAATCGTTTCGGACCTAACTTTGGGTCGGGAGCGTTCAAGTGTAACTATAATACTCTAACGCTTCGCGAAACATCGATGGATTACTTCGAGAGCGATTCTCCATCTACTGATAACGTTGTCAGAGGAGTGGATGATGCCTTAAATAACATTTCCAATGAATAAAGATCCTATCTGCATTTGTCATACGGATCTTGACGGTGTCTCGTCATATATTGTCCTTTGCTGGGCTTTGGGTAAGAGAATAAGCTATGTGGGAACAACTCCAAAGAAGCTAGAGGAAGACGTAGACAAGTTATTAGCTAACGGTAATGGAGACGCTCCGTTGTATTTCTTGGATCTGGATGTATCCAAAATTGGAGAAAAGATTGACAAGAAAAATGTAGTGATTATTGATCACCATAAAACCAATCTGTATCCATTTAAAAACGCGACAACTAAGATTGTAAACTTTAGTTCTTGTGCAAAGCTCGTATATAAACATCTAATCGAACCGCAAGGAATTGAACTCACAACCGCTCAAAAGACTCTCATTGCTCTTGCTGATGATTGGGATTCAAATACAAAAGCGATTGCGCTTTCCGAAGACCTCAATATTGTCTATCATAGCACTAAAAACAAATTCTCATCGTTTGTAGAAGATTATTATGAAGGATTTAAGCCTTTCGATAAATTCAAAGTTGGTACGGTTCTGCTTTATAAAAAGCATAGAAAAGAATATCTAGATACGTTGAATCCTTTTATTGGAACCGTTGAGTTTGAAGGAACACCTTTGTTGACAGGAGCTGTATTTTGTGACAAATACGTTGCTGAGTGTTGTGATTTCTTATTTGAGACTCATAAGGTAGATGTTGCAATTGCTGTAATGATTGATCAGCAAAGAATTGCAGTCAGAAGATCTCCATCAAATCATTTAGTCGATGTGTCAAAGTTTGTTCAGAGAATAGCGAATGGTGGTGGCCATGCTGCTGCAGCTGGTGGAAACATTACGGACGAGTTTATCGAGTTTACCAAAATGTTGAAACCTTTGAAATAGCAGTTAATTACTGCTATAATGTTTTCTGCTAATTTAGAGTTAGATACTTCGAACGCCAATCCTCTCGATCGAATCAGATCCAGAGAATTTATCGATGGCGTGCTTAAAGCTGGTTCGCTTATTTCAATGCTCGAAAATAAGAAAATAAACGTGACTACATTATTTGTCCTTTTATTTGAAAATACGAAATACCAAGAATTCTTTACTGAGGTCACATCATCAGATTCTTTTAAAGAAGCAATACTTTCTCTGTTATATCTTCACCCAGCTCTTGTTAAGAGCAAATTTACTAAGAGCGTAATTAGAAAGGCTAACGGCAAAGCTAAAACGACTAGGACTAAAAAGACATCTGTTGTATAATTCTATAACTAGTAGAAGGTTTAATTTCTATGGATAGATTGTCGGAACTAGAACGCCTTATTTACAATAAGCATTTGTCTGTATCTAGGTCTATCAAAAATAAGCCTTTTAAAATCAAAAAGGATTTTAGCAAAATTGTAGATACAGATAAACACAAATTCTTAAAAAGAATTTCTAATCTGGTCAAAAAGCATCCAGAGATAGATCTCAATACATTTTTTGAAGCTCCGTACAAATTATACCCAGACGTGGAATATTTTGGTTTGGACTACTTCTCGACGATGAGAGCCGTAAAGGCCTATACAACATACAAAAAGCAAATCTTTCTTCAAGATCCTGATTCGCAGCTTGATAGTGTAAAAAATTCTTTAAAGTTTATCGCTCGATTTTGTATTGAGAATAAAATCCTATTGCATCAATATCCAAATCACAGAACATCCGATGCTTTTACTTGGATGAGTCATTACAAACAAAACAAGATTAACATCTATTCAATGATGGAGTTTAAGGACATATACTCAGCTGTCCAAAGTTTAGCCGAGGATGTTAGAAGATTTTATGTAGATGAATTTGTAGAGCAATTTAAACATCTTAGAACTATGTATGTATCCTCCAAGGAGTTACAGCCATATCTTAAAAAAGCTTTGCCTCTCGTGAATAATTTCATATATTCAGAGTTGTCAAAAACACAAAACCCCGTATTATAAAACCATATGACAAACACAAAATCCATGTTCGATGCAATCAAGCAGTCCCTTAACGCTTCCGAGAAGAACTCGGGAGGCAATGGTCTGTACAAAGAGATCCTCAAGTTCGAGTCCGGAAACACCTACCAGCTCCGCCTCGTTCCTAATCCGAAGGCTCCTGCTGAGTCGATCTTCCACTACTACAATCACGGTTGGAACTCCAACTCGACCGGCAAGTTTGTAACAGCGCTTTGTCCGACTACATTCGGAGAGTCTTGCCCAATCGATGCTTATTATCTCAAGACATATCGTACTGGTACTGAGTCTGAGAAGGCTGCTGCTTCTGTCCTCTCCCGTAAGGAGGCTTGGATGGTCAACGTCTACGTTATCTCTGATCCTACCAATCCTGAGAACGAAGGAAAGGTTAAGATCCTCCGTTACAGCAAGGAGCTTGCTAAGATTATTGACAGCGCTCTAAAGGGTGACGATGCTGACGAGTTTGGTGTTGAGAAGGTCTTTGACGTCCAAGGTGGTTCGACACTTCGTATCAAGTGTGAGCCTCGTGCAGGTAGCAATAAGGGCAACAAGAAGATGGTTACCTATGCCTCTTCGAAGTTCCTTGCTCCATCCGACATCGATGTGGATGTCGAGTCCGTCTACGAGTCGCTTCACGATCTAACTGCCGTCAACAAGCAGACTACTCCTGCCGAGATGCAGCGCTTGCTTGATGAGCACTTCTTCAATCTCACGACCGGTTCCACTCCAGAGCCAGACGATTCTGAAGATGAGGAAGAGACATATACAGCTCCTGTCACTAAGAGCGAGCCAAAGCGTCAAGCCTCTGTAGAAGAGGAATCCGACTCCGATGAGTCCACTGACGAGAAGCTCAAAAAGCTCCTTGCTGATCTCTAATTCCTCATTGACGAAACATAAATCCGATATAATATAGCTATATGCCTATTAATCATAACGACTACTCTGAGCACATGCCTCATCTGAACTTTCAGTATGATGATGCATACTATCCTGAAGATAAGGACTTGCCAGATCCTCAAATCAATCCGGTCATCCCTGGAGCTCGTGTACCCATTAACAAGGTAGGAGTCTCTGGGGTTGAGCTTCCAGTTAACTTTATCCGTCGTGATGGCTCAGTGGAGAAATTAACTACTACGGTTTCTCTTTATGGTTCTCTCGATAGTCCAGACGCGAAGGGCTTGAATCTTAGTCGCTTTCCGATTGTAATGCATGAGCAGATTGCAAATCACGTATCGATCGACGGAATCACTCATATTCTAGATGAACTCCAGAAGAAGCAGGGTTCTAAAGATGTGTATTGCAAGATGAAGTTCAAGTATCCTTGGACTCAGAAAGCTCTTCGCACTCGTAAGGAACTTCCTGCCGATGCTCCGGATAGTGATGTCTTTAAGGTTGTTGACGGAGTCAAGCTTAGTCACGAAAAGGCTGAAGGGTATATCTACTACGGTTGTGTCCTCGAGGGACAGAAGCACGGTACCGATTACAAGTTCTATCTCACGGTTGATTACATATACAGTTCTACCTGCCCTTGCTCTTTCGAGCTAGCACAAGATGCTACAAGAAAGAGGGGTCGTGCTGCTAACGGACACAGCCAACGCTCTATTGCGAAGATTACAATCCAGTTCGATCCTAAGAATGTTGTGTATATTGAAGATGTCGTCGAAATGGCTAGAAAGCAGGTGCCAACAGAAGTTGTCGTTATCTGCAAGCGTCGTGATGAGCAAGCTTTTGCTGAGCTCAATGGAGCAAATTTAATCTTTACTGAGGATGCAATTCGCCTGTTCTACCAGGGTCTAGACACAATGTTTAACGCAGGAAAAATTTCTGATTTCAGCATTACGACTGATCACCTTGAGTCACTTCATCCATGGGAAGCTACTGCTGTCATTAGCAAGGGTATCCCTAACGGACTTAGATAATATTATATGGTCAATCCAGACTCAATTGCAGCAGCTACAATAGCTCAGATATTTGGTAGTGAACTCATGCGAGTAGATGAGTATACTACTCAACAGAGTAACATGGCAGGACCAGCCGTTCGCTTAGATCCTAAACAAATCCTTGTAGGAGCCAATAGAGCATCTAATGCAAATATGACTCCGGAGCAAAGGCGAATTATGGACGCTGTGAACGCCGAAGCTGAGATGTCTTATCCTAGACAAGATCAGCCTCCCGCTCCAGAGCCTGTGTATCAGCAACCACCAGCTCATGTAGTGCAACAAACTATCAATCCGATTGGATCTCAAGCCGCAGCTCCTGTTCAGCAGCAAGTTACTGATCCAAATCAGATGGAGTTTTCATTTCCTCCTCCAGGCTCTCCTGGCTTTGAGTTATTTGAAAAGATTAATAAGAACCTCGAGCGCATTGCTAAGGCCATTGAGAACATCGATAATTTTTCCAAGAAGAAATCTAATAAAGAATGAATATCAAAATTTCTAAAAGGGCTTTGGTCGAGAATCTCTTGACTCCTGCAAGCAAGCTTGCGGACAACGTTTCGTTGAGTTTTCCTTCCGATTCGTCTTGTGTAAAGACCTTAGTTACTTCTTCGGACAACTCCGCGATTCTGATGGCTTCTATACCTTGCAAGGTAACGGATCCATTTAATTGCGTAATTCCTGATTCCAAAACGTTTCTTCGTTTGTTTTCCAGTATCGATGCCGATGACATTACTTTAGATATTGAATCAAATGTTGTCAAATACAAAAGCTCGTCCGTATCGTTCAAGTATCATTTACTTGATGATTCATATCTTAGCAATAAGAAAGCCATTAGCGAGGAAAAGTTAGATCAATTATCTTTTGATACTACATTTGATATTACAAAGCAAAAGCTTTCGGATATATTGAAATTCAATTCGATTGTTCCTGATGCAGAAAAGCTTTACTTCTCTACTAAAGACGGAAAAGTATTTGCTAAAATTGGCGACGAGCAGAAGTGCAATACTAATGAAATTAACATCGAAGCTTCTGAGGAATTTAAAGGAAATGAAATCGTCGACAACATTCCTCTAAATATTCAAAACATTTTGCTTTTGAGTTTTAGTAGCGATACTATTTCCGTTAGTGTTAATCACAAGCTTAAAATTTTTAAGTTTGAAACGCCCTTAACAAAGTACATTATCTCTGGACTTGTAAAGTAAATTTGCTAAATAGTTTTATGGCCAACAAACTCACAACACTTGGATATATGCTTAAGCGTCTTCGTGACTCCGGTTACGTAGCTCACAAAGTTTTTACTGACTATGGTATTGCTGACCCAAGAGCTTGGACGTTGGTTATCGAGCCTAAGATTTCATCTGTATTTTGTACATGCTGGATTAACGATCCGTATCTCGGTGAATCGTTCTTTGAGTTAAACGATGGCGGGCAGTATATTCCTGGTAAGCTCAGACTCAAGACCAGCTCGTTTGAGATTCTTGTAGAGCATCTCGTGAAGAACGGAATCGTTGGAAGTTCCACTCCCTCCATTAAGAATACAGAAGCTTGAAAATATAAAGCTACTTCCTAAGTAGCTTAATGGACAAGAAAAAGTCTTCAAGAAAAAGGAAAACAAAAGCTTCTACTCAATCTGAGGCTGAATTAGCAGCTTCGGTCGACCGTGAGGAAGAAGCTCTTCCTCTATCTAAGATCGAAAAGATCAATATTGAACAAGTATTTGCGCAGGCTCTGGACAGATATAAGAATGAATTGATAGACAGAAAGAAGGACTCTTGTAAAGAGTTAAATCATCTAAGCTCCATTGTAGAAGAATATTTAAGCTGTTTTGCTTTGATTGGGTTTTCTCTTGAAGGTGATAAGGTTTGTATCTTTAATGCTAATAATGCTAGAGATGAAGGAGCGTTAGTAGATCATCTTCGCTCGACGTTTATAGAAATAGCCAGCAATCGACCATAACAAAAAAAAGCATGGAAGAAGATTTTGCAAAAGAGGCATCTAGAAAAGGACGCCCGAAAGGCAGTAAAAATAAACCAAAAAGAGGGAGACCAAAAAAGGCTCCGGAAAAACGTCCTGTCGGACGTCCTAAAAAAGACTCAGAACCTTCTTCTAAGAGTGGTGATATAGAAAGATATACTCAGAGCAAGTCTATTGTTAAGACAGAAGACTCAATGTTGGACTCAATGTTGGACGATAATAAGTTTTTGGAAAAGGGATACAACGTTTCCCAAAACAGAGTCGTTAATGAAAACCCAATAGACGAATCGTATTTTTATAGAGGTTCAAAGAATGTTCCAATTGCAGGAGCCGAATATGAATTTACAGCTGACATGGTCCTTGATCTTCAAAGATGCAAAAAGGACATTATATACTTTGCTGAAAATTTCTTTTACATTGTTACACTAGATAACGGAAAGCAAAAGATTGAATTATACCCAGCTCAGAAAAGAGCTCTTCTGTCTCTTGTAAATAATAGATTCACAGCCCTGATGCAGAGTAGACAGAGTGGCAAATCAACAATCCTTACGATTTTTGTTTTGTGGATGGCTTGCTTTCATGATGATCATAGAGCAGCAATTGTAGCCAACAAAGAAACTACAGCAATTAACATTTTCAAACGTATTAGAATGGCGTACGAACAGTTACCAAACTATATCAAACCGGGCGTAAAAGAGTACGGTAAAACTGGCATGACGTTAGGAAACGATTCAAGTGTTATTGTTTCCACCACTACCGCAACTTCCATTCGTGGCGATACTCTGAATGCTCTAGCTATCGACGAAGCAGCATTCATTGAACCTCACCTTTTAGAAGAGTTTTGGTCATCGGTTATTCCTTCTATTTCGTCTGGTAAAAAGTCTAAAATCTTAATGGTATCGACACCAAACGGCATTGGAAATAAATTTTATGAAATTTTTTCTGGTGCAGAAAAGGGCACAATGAAAGGATGGAAATCAGAAAGAATTGATTGGTGGGAAATTCCGGGAAGAGATGAAGATTGGAAGAATGATATGATAGCTGCATTGGGTGGCTCAGAAGAAAAGTTCAATCAAGAGTTTGGAAATCAATTCTTAGATGACTCCTCTTCAGCAGTCGGATCGTCGGTCATAGAAAGATTCAAACGCGAAAAGAAAGAAGCAATATGGACTTCGGATGATCAGGAGTATATCGTTTTTGAATACCCCAATCAAAATAATTTATATGTAATTGGAGTTGACGTTGGAGAAGGTATTGGGCGCGCCGCGTCCGTAGCACAAGTGTTAGATGTAACAAATCTTCAAGACATCAAACAAGTAGCTGTATACGGATCAACGACCATAGAGCCATATCATTTTGCAAACAAACTTAATCTAATTGGAAGTTCGTGGGGTTTTCCTCCTATGTTAATTGAGCGAAACAATTGTGGAGCTCAAGTTATAGATGCTTTATATTACAAACACCAATATGAAAAGTTAGTAAGTTACGCAAAAATTTCAGAAAGCGAAAAATATAATAGAACTCGCAACATGGGAGTGCTGTCTCATACAAATATTAAATTTGATGGTATTCAAAATATGAGATATTGGGTAAACCATCTTGAGTGTGTTAACATTAACGATCCAACTACTATTTCAGAATTTGAAACCTTTGTAAGACAACCTAATGGTATTTTTAAGAAGCGCAGCGATAGTTTCTTTGATGATAGAATAATGGCTTTAGTTTGGTCTCTATTCATACTGGAACCTGAAATTTGCGAGCAATATTTTACAATTGCTGAGTTTGATACTCAAAATAAGCCAATGAGAATTACGTCAAACGGTTATTGGGAAACTCTTCCCGAAAATTATGAATTGAAGAGCTTAGATATTAACAGCCCGCAGTTTATTGCAAATCCTAATCCAAACGCGGTCGATTCGATTCCGTACGAGACTCCATTCAAATTAGATTTTACTCCCGAAGAACGAGCAAAATACGATAAGTATCAATATGACGACATGGATATGGACTCTCTAATGGGTCTAGGATTCACGCCGTTTTTACCGCCACAATAATGAGCAACCCTACTTCACAGTCTCCTCTAAATAGATCTTCCAAAGATAAATTTATCTTGGTTTTAAATCTTCCTGCTATTTTGAGAAAAAGAGCAAAGACGGACCCTGCATTGGACATAGAGAGTCTGCAGATGAGTGTTTATGGTTCGGTTGTTCCGGATATTACTATCCCTCCAGTCGAAGTTAGATTTGGTGGTCAAAGCACAAATTTTTCTTCTCATTCTCGTCCAAACTATCCTCCTTTGGTAGTAAACTTCTTAGTAGATAATGAATATAAAAATTATTACGTTCTGTGGAAGTGGCTGGCTCTTTTAAACGATCCGAAGTATTCAAATTATGATGGGACTCCACTCAACGAGATAACATCGAAAGATCTGTTGGAAACAGGTTCCAATACTGAGTATCAAACAAACCTATCAATTTTAGCTCTTAACGAAAGAAATCAAACAGTAGCAGAATTTGTATACACAAATGCCTTTATAACAAATCTTGGAGGCATTAATTACTCTTATCGCGACGGTGAAATTATTGAAACCACAGTGCAATTTCAATATAATCAGATCAATATTACAAAATCAGAACCTTGCTAGGCCAAAAAATTACTTCTAAATTTGATAAGTAATTTCATATATGGCACTAACAATCACTTCTCCCGGCGTACAAATTAACGAAAAGGATCTGAGTCTCAGAGCAAATGTTCCTACTGGAACTAGCGTAGTAGTTCCTGGTTTTGCTCCTCAAGGTCCTTCTAGCGAGCCTCTTCTTATTACTTCCGTAAGCGAGCTTGAAACAATCTACGGAACTCCTACAACAGCTGCTGAGCGTTATTTCTACTACACTTGCCGTGAAGTTTTAAATTCACCAGCTACTCTTACCACGATTCGTCTTCCATATGGCGAAGATACTGGGGCTGGTTTTTCTTCTGCTTATAGCGGTCTATTTTATCCAATGGCTTCTTCTGAAGGTGGTTGGACAATTGGAGCTCCTATTCATAAAACTCTTTCCGTAGAAGATTACCAAGCAATCGAATCCGGCAACTTTAGCTGGGGTGCTACTCTTTCTACACAAGACGTTTTTGGTTCAAATACATTTAATAATGAGGTTGACGCGGGCTTCTTTGTTCTTAACGATCTCCAAACAGCAGTAAACGAGCTTGGAGAAGGCTACTACGTAGGTTTCGCTAGTAATTTGGGTCTCTCTTCGGATTCGATTACATACGATTCTGTGCAAACCATTAATACACTATCTGCTACAGATGGATATTCTGTTATCAACACAGCTAGACTCGATTTCCAACTTTCCGCTACTCAGCTTGACAGCGATCGCGGAATTCTAAGCGTTTCTGAGGGTCTTCAGAAAGTTGGATTCTCCGATTACGGCACAAACGAATATTCGGATCACGTTTCAGTTGGTGTCTTTAAGGTTCGTCGCTCGACAGTTGATGCAAACGTTCTCTCGATCATCAACGTCGAAAAGTTTACTGGGTCTTTTGATTCTAACAGACTACAAACAAGCCCCACGGGCGGAACTCTAGCGAACGCTTTTGTTGAGGATCTTGTAAATGATGGTTCAACAACAATTAAGATGTTTGTTAATCCAGCTGTAGCTACAGCCTCTTGGTACAACTCCAGCACAGACACAAGAACACAAGTAAAGGCGGATGCATCAGCTAAAGCTCTATTTGCTCTTGGTTCCTACACCCCGAACGCGACAGATTTAGAGGTCTCTAAAGTTATTGGTAACGTTCCCTCAAAGCTCGATAACGCTCTTCGCTCCGTTGAGTCTACAGAAAATACTACAGTCGATGTTATTGTCGACGCTGGTCTTTCTACCATTTACTCAACAATAGAAGCCTTGAACGTTAATTCTTTCGATGATACATCTTACGTTTCTGATATAAACGATCTAAATCAAGGATGGTCTGCTGTAACTAGCTATCTAATTAACTTTGCCGAAAATACAAGAAAGGATTGTGTAGCAATTATCGATCCCTCAAGACAAATTTTTATTACAGGAAAAGATAGCAAAGTTTCTGCCGCTTCCGGAAAAACTTTCACTGCCGACATCTTTAATCCTTTAAAGAACCAGATTGGTAGATTTGGATCAAATTATGCTGCTATATACGGCAACTGGGTCAAGGTTAATGACCTCTTCACAAATAAGAATGTGTGGGTTCCCTTCTCTGGATACGCAGCAGCAGTTTTTGCGAGAAATGATCAAATTGCACAGCCTTGGTCTGCTCCAGGCGGTCTTAACAGAGGTACATTTAATGCCGTAGACATCGCCCTAAATCCAAATCAGAAGCAGCGCGATAGACTATACGAAATCGCGGTCAATCCGGTAGTATTCTTCAACGGAGATGGGTATGCCGTATACGGTCAAAAGACTCTTCAGACCAAGCCCACAGCGTTTGACAGACTAAATGTGAGAAGATTATTCCTTTCACTAGAGCGTTCGGTTCAGAGAAGCTTAAAATACTTTGTATTTGAACCTAATACCGACTTCACAAGGAGCCGTTTAAAGAACACAATCACGCCAATATTTGACTTCGCTAAAAATACAGAAGGTCTATATGATTATCTGATTGTCGTTGATGAACGCAATAATACACCCGATATAGTTGATCAGAATCAATTGATCGTCGACATTTACCTGAAGCCAGTTAAGACAGCTGAGTACATTCTCGTAAACTTCATCGCGACTCGCACTGGTCAAAACTTCCAGGAACTCATCTAATAACAATTAAATAATATTATGGCAAACAACATCCAAAACTTCTATCAACAAGCCCAGCGCCAAGATTTCGCTCGCTTATTTCAGTTCCAACTAGTTAAGTTTGGCAACTTGAATCTAGATCCCGTTAGAGATCTAGTTTATGTTGAGACAGCAGCTCTTCCTGGCAGACAAATCAATAACATCCAGGTTCCCTATATGGGCCTACAGTTCAACGTTCCGGGTACAGCTTCGTATCCTGGTTCGGCTGGTTACAATGTAACCTTCCGATGTGATCAAAGCTATAACATTCGTGATATTCTAGAAGCTAGCACATTCAATACCTTCAGCGATAGCTCCTCTACAGGAAACTATGCTACACCAGCTCAAGGTAGCGACGTGATTCTATGGCTCCTAGATAAGAGTGGTAGGCCTACAAGACAATACACTCTCTTTGGCGCTTATGTTCAAGCACTAGCCGACACAGGCTACGACATCAAGGATAATGGCACAATCGCGACTGTCCAAGCAACAATCGCTTATCAGTTCTGGCGCTTAACTAGCAAGTCCTTCAACGGCTTCAATGGTGTTATCGGAACTCCTGGTGTATTTGGACCAAATATCTAATAACGGGTGGAAAGCACAATCTTAAACCTTATCAAGTTTCAAAACCAATTGAGGATCCTCCATTGGCAAACCAATAGCTATGCTCAGCACAAAGCATTTGGAAAAACTTATGAGGATTTAGATGGTTTAATTGATTCGTTAGTAGAAGTATATTCCGGAAAATATCAAAAGCTAACCTTGGCTCCTAATTCCTCAATCGAACTTCTTAATATGGAAGAGCTCGATATCGATAACGTATTATCGGAAGTAGCTGAATATCTTTCAACCACTGCAGTTAGCGAGCTTACTGAAAAAGATACCGAGCTTCTCAATACTAGAGACGAGATCTTGGCAGTCGTTCAAAGATTAAAATATCTTCTCACACTAAAGTAAATCGTTGACACGTTAAGGATATACTTTAATATATCCTATATATGTTTAAAAAGCGTTTGATCGGTAATAAATTCAGACTTCCTAAAGAAGTTGGTTCTGTTTTTACTACAGAAGATTATAAAAACCTACCAAAGTTCTCTCGTGAAAGAAACGGGTGGTATCTAGAACCTCTAGGTCTGCAAACAAGCCTTGACGATCTTCGCACAAAGAATTCTGAGTGGAGTAAGTTTTATACTTTTATTCGACAGGAATATCCGATTCAATGGTTCTTCAGACATTGGCTAACTAGTTGGGATAATCCTGTTTATTCCTTTACGAAGCTTAGGTATATGAAGTTTTTAGACATAAAGTATTCCACTAAAAGATTCATCAAACCTTTCTTTCCCCGCTGGCGCTCATCCTGCAAGCGTCATGAATACAAAGATATTAGCAGTCTTATAGTCGATTCCAACTTTGCGCTTATTCTTGATTTTTGGTACGAAGAAGTGGTAGACGGAAACGTTGATTGGCAATCACAGCCTGATCACAAGCAGTTTTATGAAGAGCTTAAGAGCAATGTGAAGTATATTGAGAAAGGACGTAAAAAGCTTCAAGACAAAGCTGACAAAGAACTCACCAAGGCTTCTGCAAAGTCTAAGAAAGGTCTTTCGTATCAGGAGCGGTACGGAAGATACAACGAAGTCGAGCAGGAGATTAGAAATAACGATTCTAAGATTCTTGAATGGCTTGTCGGCAACAGGGATTTCTTTTGGACTTAACCTATATAAATAAATTCTGTGGCAAAATACGAAAACATTTCAATCACACGGGAGTTTTTAGATAAAAACCCAAACGCTTATTATATTTTTCCAGATAACATTGAACGGTCTGGAACCGAGATTTATTCTCATTTACGGGACCATCCTCACTCTATTGGATTTGTTGCAAAGAAATTTGCTGACAATGATAGTGGGTCATTTTATAGACCAGAAGAATATTCTGCAGTCTTTTTTGAAGAGCTTCTAAAGCTTAAAAAGATAATAGAAAAGAGACCAGATAAAACATTCTATATTTGTCAGATGAAAGGACCTTCCATTAATCAGTATAGAATTTGGGAACTTTTAATGGAGCACAATTTTGTTAGCAAGTTGCAAAAGTTTGATAATGTAGTATTCTGTTGGTAATGTCCGAACAAAGAATAAGTTGGGAAGAATACGCACTAAGGATAGCTCAAGTGGCTGCACTTAGGTCTGAGGATCCTAGAACAAAAGTGGGTTGTTGTCTTTTGCGACACGATCACACCGTAGCTAGCTTGGGATACAATGGAGCTCCCTCTGGTGTAGAAATTGATTGGGAAAATAGGGAAGAAAAACACAAAAGAGTAATACATGCCGAAATCAACGCTTTAAGAATGATTAAGTCTGGGGAATGCTATATGGCAGCTATAACACACACTCCCTGCAATAATTGTTTAAAATCGTTAGCAGCATATGGGATAAAAAAAGTCGTATATAGTGTTACTTACATCTCTGCAGAAAACTACGATCCGCACACGATAGCAAAAGATTTTGGAATAAAATTGGTCCAATTGTTTTAAACATATTGATAAATAAAAGTGCGGTCGCGATGCTTGCAACATCCACCACTCTAACAATATGAGAAATATGTCAGCTTGTAATAATTATAGTATAACCATACCAAAAGGCTATTATGTATATGCCTATTTGAGAAAAAAAGATCTTACTCCATATTATATTGGTAAAGGTAAGGGGAAAAGAGCTTGGTCGAAAGATCATTCTGTTTCTTTGCCTAAAGATAAAAATAGAATTGTTATTCTAGAATCAAATCTAACCAATTTAGGAGCATGTGCTATAGAACGTCGTATGATACGGTGGTACGGTCGAATATGTAAAGGTACCGGAATATTGCGCAATATATTAGAAGGTGGACAGGGATCTAATTCAGAATTTTTAAGCGAAATTGGCAAAAGAGGAGCTGAAACATGCAGAGCTTTAAGCAAAAACGCTTTTTTTGATCCCGAACTTAGAAAGCTAAGTTGCAGCAAAGGTGGTAAAGTGCAAGGCAAAATTAATGCTCAGACAGGACATCTTAAAAAAATCGCTCAGCATTATTGGAGCGAGGTTAAAAAGGGGAACCGAAAAGGACATCCTAAATTGATATGGATTCATTCAAAACAATTAAACAAAAACAAAATGATTCTCGCTTCCGAACCAATACCAGACGGTTTTGTTAAAGGAAGATATATTTCTTGGGTTTGCAGAAAGAGTAAAACGAATCTAACATAAAATCTATTAGCGCTCATAAACCGCGGAGAATGCCGTTTAATTGCTTGCAACTTGCTTCCCTGCAGTTCTTGTGCAACAAATATAGTTGCTCATGGTATCAAAAAAGTTGTTTACTCAGAAACGTATTCTAGGGATACTATGTCATTAGAAATTTTTAAATTCAATGACGTCGAATGTGTCCAAATCAAAATATAGACGTTTAGAGGAAATAGCCCACTCTTTAGTAGATTGGGATAATCCTCGAAGGTGTCATCATATCTCTTTTATTATGCATAAAAAGAGAATCGTTGCGATTGGAGCAAACCAGCAAAAGACTCATCCAACAAATCTCAAAAACAGAAAAGTGTCCAAAGTTACTGGAGAGGACTACTCTGAACAAAAACATACCTGTAGTGAGTTCAATGCTATCATTAAGCTAAAAAAGCTTACTAATATAGATACAAAAAAGTGTGTGTTGGTAAACGTAAGGTATGATAGAAATAAGCAATTAGCTTTAGCAAAGCCTTGCATGAGTTGTAAGAGCCTACTAAGATATCACTCTTTTAAAAAAGTCGTTTGGACGACCAACGACGGAACTTATGAAGAGGATTAATGGAGGGATCTTGCGATCTCAGCCAAGCTATTCATTACAATAGCTAGCTTTTGTTGCTGCCATGGCTCAAGGTGGCCACCAGTTGCCCAGAACTGAGCAATCTTCATTACACTTTCGCGCACAGAGTTAAGATTGTCGACAGCCATTGTATCTTCTTCACACTCGTCTTGGATGCTGAGTTCGGCTTCGGGATTATGAACTTCTGCTCCAGGAACTTGTACTTCAATTTCTGGTTCGAAGGAGACCTCTTCGTGAGGCTGAACGGTCAGCTCTTCTTCGTCGGAAGGAACTGAAGGAACGGGCTGAGAAACGGAAAGGTAAGCCTTTTCGAGAAGATATGAATCCTTAAATAGCATATTTTTACTTATCAAAATTAGTTGAAAAATTCCTTAAACTGTGAAGGTTCTACTTCTTCTAATTTGTGTCTTAGAATATCCAAAGCTACTTCGCATTCTTTTACCGTCGAAAAGCTATCTGCAAACAAATCAAAGATTGTGTTTTCGATCAAATCCTCAACAATAGCTTCAATTTCGTGATGTTTAGATGACATATGATTTTGTTTAATTATCCGTATATGTTTATAAATAAAGGAGCGATATAAAATAATATGGCTACAGAGAATACATTTCCCAACAACGCTAACAACGCCAGTACGTTATTTTATACTAGCAATCCTGTACTCAACATTGGAGCAAATTTAGCAGGAGGCATTACTATTGGTGACAATAAATTGCAAACAAATTACGATCTTCAAAACGCGCTAACATCTCCTCAAAACGCTCAATATGAAGCGCTAAGCCAAAACATTGTAGAAACGGGAACTCCGGTTGGAACAAGCTCCGTTTCAGACGCGTCCACGCGTGCCAAAATTGAAACTCTTTATAGAGCAGGTAAAATAGGCCCAGCCCAAGCTGCTGAAAAATTATTCAGTTCGAATGCAGCAATTCCAGCAGATCAAGCCGTTAACGATTTTGATAAAACAACGCAGAATATAATCAAAACACTATTTGCGGTTGAACTAAAAGCATACAAAGGAATTAAAACGGCTTCTGATTCCGCTGCATCAGGTATAAGCAAAGCTAATGCATCCATCAAACGCGGCTTTGAAGTAGCAAAAGACGATATAAACGAATTTTTGAAGCCTGTGTCGTCTGCCACTGGTGGAACTCTAGCCAACCTCACAGGCATACTAAGAGATCCTTTAGGAGCTCCAGAAGCTATCGGAAAAACAATGGCTCATTTAGTGGATAAAGTTAATCCAGGGTTTACTGATAGACTTGAAGCAACGCTCAAAAAATACAAAACTGACGATCTGCGACATCTCGGATCAAATGTTCTCGGCGGATTAAGAAGCTTGGCTTCAACAGTTGATGCGATTTTATCGGTGCCTTTATCTATTGCAGCAGATATTTATAACGGGTTAATGGATATAATGAAAGAACTAAGCGATCTTCTTGATACAGTCGTTTCGGGTGTAATGGATTTAATTTTTGGTCCTAAAGGTTTACTCGATAGCTTACTTCCTATGGGAGAAATTATGGATTTTTTATCAGCTGTGAGCGAAGTAGCGGGCATCGTAGGAAGCATTGGTGGAGCTTTCAGTGGTCTGAACATGGTCACTGGAATGGCCTCGCAACTTGGAAGTTATGCAGCGATTGGCACCAACACACTTTCAAATCCAGCAAGTTTAGCATCTTCGTTTATGCCGCCTGGTGTAACTCAGTTTACTGGCGCCCTCAGAAATCCTGAAGGACTTGTCTCTCAGCTTGTTCCTCCACAAATACAACAACAACTTGGAAAAGTTGCTAGCCTTCCAGGACTGGGGTTTGTTGGCAATATGGGATATGGAATTGGAGGAGCGCTGGAAAGTGTAAAGGGAGGAGTTCTTACAAATATTATCGACAATTTTTCTTCACAATTAGGTGTTATAGGAGCACAACTGGGAAAGCCTTCCCAACGTAATCCATATTACAATCAGACCGCAGCACATCCACCAAAAATTGAGGGTTCGTCGACAAATCCAAATTTACCGGTAGTGGCCAACCACGGAACGAGAGTCTTCACAGAAGACAAACCTCTAATATTGGCACAGAAGGGTTCAAATAATGCTCTCGAAGCAGCTACTCTTTCTCCTGTTGCAAACTTGAATGCTCCTAACGACAAATTCAAATATAACCCAAATAAAAATCTAACAGATCAAGCAATTTCTTATATAAGCTAATTTTATGGAAAAATTCTACGGAAATTCATTAGGAATAGTTATAAACAACAACGACCCCGAAAAGAGGGGAAGAGTACAAGTGTTTGTTCCTCATATTATGCCAGCAATATATGAAGGCTGGAACAAAGAAGGAGAGGATATCAACATCACTTGCGTTGGAGATAATATGCTCAACGGCATAACCAGCGATAAATTAGAACTACTCAGACGAATTTTACCATGGGCAGAATCCGCTTCTCCTATATGCGGAACATCAGCTCCTGGTAATTTAATAACTACAGCTGGTAAAATTGCGGCTGGGCTCGCTGAAGGATATGCATCAGGCGGAATTCCAGGAGCAGTCAAAGGAGCAATCGGAGCTTATTACAACCAATCTCCTGTATCTCAACCAAAAACCAGCCCCTCCGATGCAAATGGCATTGCAAGCTCTACTGGAACCGCTGCTGCAGCAGATTATGCAGCCACTTTTGTGGGTAAGAGTAACCCATTCGGAAGTGCTAGCGTAGGAGGTCAAGGGAGCGGCACACCGATGTCGTGTGCTCGTTTTGTAAATTTAGCTTTAGGCAATGCTGGAGTTACGGGATCTGGTAGTCCTGCTGCTAGAAGTTTTGAAGGAATGGGAACGAGGATTACAGATCCTTCACAAGTGCAAAAAGGAGACATTGTCGTTGTAAGCTCACGCGTTTCCAACTCGGGCAGTCACGTTGGTATTGCTGGCACTAATCCAAATACCGGTAATCTAAGTTTTATTAGCAATCCGGGCACAAATAGTACTATTACGGCTCATGACATGAGTACTGGCTACGTAACAAACAATTTCCAATACGCTATAAGATTGAGTCAGCCCGCCGGCGGCTCTGGAGCAGCATCTAGTCTCACATCAACAGTTGCTATAAACGCAGCAGAAAGAAGAAGCATTAGCGGGGAAGCCCTTCCAGGACCTCATACATCAAAAGACGGCAATTTAAACGTTAGCGATCCAGAGGCAGAAGAGTACGGCTATCCCGACCCATCGGTACAAAATAACGCTCCAGTTCCCACATCTCAAGGCAACGTCTCCTTTAATTCTAGCGCAGCATCAGCAATAGCACAAGCACAAGGAAATGGTACTTTAACTCAAGTTGTTAACGGCCCGGGTGGAAATACGATATCCGCAGATGCAAACGGAAATCCTTACTCAGTAGCGCTTGAAGGGGGTGGAGGAGCGGGAGATCCAAACACATCTTTACGGACAGCTTCTGGCAGAAGTGTTGATGCTATGAAAGTACCGTATATCGCTGTTGCTAATAAAGCTGATATTGGCAAGCCATTTGCTGTCTCCATAAACGGAGGCAAACCAATAGTTGCTATTGGTGCTGACTCTTCCACTCGTAGCGGACAAGGAGCAATTTTAGGAACAAACGCAGCAGCAGGTACAAACAATTATCATGGAGAAATTTCAATTGCCGCTATGATAGCAGCTGGTGGAGGAGTTACTCAAAATAAGTCTGGGTTATTAACAGGTACCACTTTAGGAGAAGGAGCTACAATGTCTATAGCTCCAATAACCGATGGATCGATTCCAACATTTTCCTTTAAGAATCCGCCTACAGAAGCTCAGCTTGAACAATATTATGGTTCTCAATTAACGGACGAACAAAAAGCACAGCTCCAACAAATGACAAACAATGCCGCTAGTAAAAGCGGAGCATCAGGTACGTATGGACAAACAGTTGGCGCTGATGCTTCTTACACCGGAACGAAGTCGACATCTCTCGTTAACAACACAAGTCCTCATGGTGCAGTAGCTACTCAAAATTTAAACAATACAGCAAAAGGGTTATTTACATATCCAGCTGCCGGAGCTATGGTTTGGGTTTTCTTCAGAGAAGGCAATCCTCTATACCCCGTATATTTTGCTGCATCCTACAGCGCCGCCGAATGGAAGAGTGCTTATGGTTACGGATCTGATGGTCCCGGATATACTCCAGAAGCCGGTGAAAACGGAGTAACGTCCGTGGGAGGCATTATGAATCTGGGTGGTGTCGGCGGTTTAAGATGGGAGGACACCAATCACCCAACCGACGTAACCAAGAGACAACAAAGCATGATGTTGTTTGGCGAAGATGGTTCAAACATGTTTATGGGTAAAGGATACCATCAAATCTTTTCTAAATTTGATCGAAGAGATCAAGTCGAAGGTGATAGATGGAACACTACGCTTGGACACAAAGAAGATTGGGTTCAAGGAGATCACAATCACGTAACAATGGGCGATGTTTTTATAAAAATTGGCAACGTATCTCAGCCAGCAGTCGATGCTGTAACAAGAATTCAGCAACTTATCAAGGAAGGCCACAGACCACTAACCGATTTGAAATAGTTGTGTTTATAGGAAATGTTAATTAAAATAATATTATGGGAGTAACAAAACTAACAGGATCTCAAGCAACAGCACTTAGGCAACAAATAGAATCTCAAAACTCTGCGAGAGATGCTGCTAGCGCTTCTCCTGCACCCAAAGCGCCTTCTTCAAACGCAACGCCTCCAGTTCCTCCCTCTCCTCCTACGCCACAGACATCTCCTCAAGGTTCTCCTTCAAACGAAAATCATGTCCAATGTCCTTATTGTTCTGGAAGCACGCTTGTTACTAAAATGGGCAAAACGTTGAGTCATATATCTGGCTGGATACAAAAAAGTTTTTCTATTAAAGTTCCTACAGGCGTTTTAACGTATCTTCAGAGTAAAATGCCTGTGTCTAAAACAGCAGCTTTAAAAGGTCCTTGTAAATCTTGTGGTGGAGAAGGATCTCTGCCAGATCCCGCAAAAAAGGCTAACGACGCAGCTCAACAGGCAGCCAATAACCATAAAAGCAATGCAGAAGAAATTGCAAAGTTGGAAAATAAACTGGCTCCACATGGAGGCAACAGACACACCCTCATACAAGGGTGCGATTTGCTTGAAGTTGGTTTAGGAATGAATGATGTAGCTTCTTACACAGTACTAGAAGGAGCCGGAAGAAGAAACAAAAGACTTGTAGCTCACTCGGATTTATCATCTAAAGGAGCTCCTATGTTTTTTGAAGGAGCTGAATGTAATTACGTTCAGGGAACAAATCCACCAGCTTCCCCAGGCGGACACTATTTTATCAAATGTTCTAACAAGTTTTCTGTAATGGCAGGAGCGCAAGGTATTGACCTCACAACAGGAGGACCTGTTACAATTTCAGGAGGCATTACAAGAATTTCCGGACCAGAAATTACAATTGGAACCCAAACAGGCCCTCTTTCATTGGAAGGAGAAGTAGTAAATATTACAGGAAAAAGCATTGAGCTCGCTCCATCGGACGGCGATCTTTGCGTAAGAGGAAACATTAGCTCCTCCGCAAACATACGAGTTGGAGGTCACACACACTCACAGAGTATGTCGTTTGTTCATGGCTCTTGTGTAGGATATAATGGCTGGACGGACAACGCTACACCAAAAGAATTAGGAACAGGCCCGGCAATGTACGGATCGGGGGGTGTGAAGGGTATAACGCATGCTGCTCTGGAACTTGCAAATCACGCTATCAACATAGTATCAGATCCTATGGATATTAAAAATGCGATTGGTGTTGCTGCTTTGCAGGATTTTGTAGATAAAGTTAGTACTTTAGCTTATCAAAGTTTGCCAGTAGAAAAATTACCAACCGGATTTATCCTGCCAGGAACACCAGTAAACTTTACCGGTTTAGGAGCAAGTGGTGCACAGTTGGGCGCCGCTTCAGGAAATCTTATTGCTGGACCAGGTGTACTAATTGTAGGACCAGCACCGGTTCCGCTGTTTAATTTTCCTCACACTCATATCATGCCGTCCCAACCTCACTGCCATTCAATCAGACTTCCCGCAATCGATATTTCCGCTGATACGTCAGAACAATTATTAGCAAAGCAAGGAGGTCTTGAAATGCCAGTGCCTCTTCATAAGTCTACCGGAATAACAGAGGCAGCGAAAGCTGCTGTACAATCGGGTTGCTCGATTGCTGCAGCGGGTGCAAAAGTAGCGATTCTAAAAGCCGAAAAAGCTTTAGGATTGGTTTAAGCCTTATTTATATACTTGAGTAAATTTTGTAAGAATTTTTTGTGCAAATTCCTTTGGATTGCTTTGTATATATTCTAAAGGAATGCTACGAATCATATCTAAAAACATGAAATGGTTTGTAATTTTATCTTTATCGATCTGAAAGCGGGGATAATTACCGTGCGTTTCTTCTTCGTCCTTGAAAGCAAACGCGTATCCAAAATTTGGAATGTCGTCAATAATAGCTCCGGACAAATTAACGGTTTTCATATCTTCTGCCAAATTTTCGGTAAATTTGCAAGCAATCTGATAAACTTCTTGATACATTTTTTGAGGACAGTAATCTTTGGGAGTTTCAATGCTGTCAAAATCAAAAGGCTTAGCATCTCTATGACAATACTCCCACTTTAGTCTCTCGTACGGATCCGTGGGAATCTCTTCCCTAGCCGCTTTAAGGTCTTCATTAACTTGTCTTAATGAAGATAAAAGATTTTGCAATGTGCTATGCGCAGAATCTTGCCAATATATAGCAGAAAGATCTTGAGTAAAAACAGACGAAGATTGAGCTAGCGTTTCCGTCGAAGATAAAGAATCTACAAAGGTATCCATATACCTATCTTATACTAAAATGTTAATTTATCAAGACTTAGTGATGATGTCCTGTAGCTTTGCTTTTCTGTTGCGCTTGGTATGTTTCAATCTTTTCGACAATGAACTTAAGAAGTTCGGATCTCATGATATCTTCTTTACCAAACTCGACGCAATAGATGCCTTGCTTTTGAGACTCTTCGTCATTGAATACATCAAACATTGGTTTAAAACCAGATTGCTCCCTATGTTTAAGATCCGTTTGCATAGGATCTCCAAGAATAAAGAACTTACTGAACTTACCAATACGAGTGATTGCTGTAACAAGTTCTTTATTAAAATCCAAGTTCTGGGCTTCATCGACGATAACACAATTAGCATTGTACGAAGCTCCTCTGAGATAGTTAATAGGAATTGGTTTTACGCGTTCATCTATGAAAAGCTTTTTGATATCGCCTGCACAAAGAAACTCTTCAAGCTTGTCAATTAAAGGCATCGCAAAAGGCTTGAACTTATCATGAGCTTCGCCTGGTAAAGATCCAAGGCTCGTTGAAGCACTCTCTACAACAGACCTTACGTAAATTAACTCACTCGCCTTTTTAAGATTCATCAAAGTCAGTGCGCAATACACAGCAAGAGCAGTTTTTGAAGTGCCAGCAGGACCGCTCAAAAAGATTACTCGAGTATCTTTATGCGTAGCCAATTCAATAAAAGCTTTTTGCTTTTCTGTCCAGTCAAGACCTCTTATTGCTAGATTATATGCAATCTTATCTCTTTGAGGAACTCTTGGAGAATTATCTTTAGGGGCTTCCTGAACAGTAGTTGATATAATGCTACTCTTTTTGGGTTTTTTGGGTTTTTTCATAGGAAAATAAAGAAAGCAACCGACAGGGGTTGCTTAGAAAAATTGCTAACTAAAAATGTAGATGGCGTATCTGTCATCTATATAATACTTATCAATTTCTATTAAGTATGTATATGCGATCGCCTTTTAATCTGTCGACAACTAAATTCGAAGAAGATGCAAGAGTTAAATTCATCTACACTTCTCCAGAACATCATCAAAATATTGAAATATCAGTCGACGGAGATGAGACGACTGTTGGCGTTCTTATAGACGCCTTTCAAAGGTTTCTTGGGGCTTTAGGTCTCCCTATTCCTCCTAATGTTTGTTTGGAATTGGTCGAATATGTAGAGAAAGAAAAGGATGAAGATTCGGACGAAGAGTCGGACGAAGAGTCGGAAAATGAAGAATAACGGATAAATACAAAAATGGGAAACGACTACAATTTAAAAAAGATCTATGAGCAGATGATCAAAAATGAGGTTCCTGCTACAAAAAACGATCAACCAAAAACTTTAAAGGAAGCGTACGAAAAGAAACTTGTAGTTGAACGAACAGCATTTTTCGCAAAAACTTTTACCGGCAATCAACCTGTATCTATTTCGGATCCTGATGCTATACCGCTCGGAGCTATAGAAGACACAGAAGCAAAACAAATTAAAAATACAATTAGGTCTCACGCTATTTCAACGGTAACGGACGAATTGCTCACTAAAGCCGGATGGGAAGCCAACAATCCCGTATTAAACTCAAGAAACTTAGGAATAGCAATTTTGGACGAAGAGGTTGATTTGGACGATCTCAATACAATCTCAAAATATAAACAATACTTAAATTTAATTAATCCGGACAAACAAAAGGATAGATTTAATATCATAGAAAAACTAACAACAGGAATTGAGAATCTATTTCAGCAGGCAAAAAAGGAACTTAAAACTCCCGTCAAGAACTTAGAAGGCCTTATACAAGTGCTATTCGAAAAAACAGGAACTATAGATGGAACTAACATTGGACCAGGCGAAATAGTTCTTTCCCTATTAACCGATGCGACAAAGGCAGAAAAGGGAGATTTAAATCTTGCTGGCAAACTAGTAGAAATTAAAGCAGCTAAATCTGGAGAAGAAAAGGGTAAAATTAGCGGAGCCGCTCTCGGATATGCAAAATATGCTGAAGGTGGAGCGCTACGTAACAAAATGCTTGCAGTTCTTACAAAAGAATATCAATCAGACAGAGCTTTATACAAAGGAGTTAAAGCTTACATCGAGTCCTTTATTGAAAACTTAAAAAGGGTTAGCGTTCCGGTAGCTGGAGAAGATTCGTTCTTCACGGAGACGTTTTTTAAAGAACTTGAGAACTTAGTTCCTATTTTAGTAAACAAAGAACCTGAAAAGTTTACCAAACAAGTAACAGACAAACTACATTTTAGTTTAGACTCAACATTTAATAAGGAAAAGGAACTCCAACGCTTAATACCAATATACACCAAGCTTGGCTATTTCAACTCAAGACTTGTTAACAATGAACCTAAAACGCTAGACCTTTTAAAGCAATTAATATCAAACGTTAGGGAAAAACTCAAAGAAGTAAGAGCCAAATCCTCTTCTCTCAAGGGAAGTTCTTCGAATTCTTCATCAAAAAATGCTGAATTGGTTCAAGAAATTTCCAAGGAGTCTTCTTTAACTGTTTCTCTCAAAGATCTTTTTCTTTGGAGCAACTTTACTCAAAGAGAAGATACGGATGGGGATCTCAGTAAGAATTTAGCAGACGTATTATTTGAGGCCCGTCCTTACAAAGAATGTGCCTCTTCTCTACACGAAGAAATTTTGAAAGCTCTTAGAGGAGGATATACTTCTCGTCTTCAAAAACACGATACCAAGGCTTTGGATGGTTTAATGTTTGCGGTACATCTCTCAGAATATGCTGCTCACGAGGGATTTCAATATTTACTAGCAATAAACAGAACAACAAAAAACGCTTTGTTTATTCCTGTATCTGAAGGTTTCACATCTCTTTTAAATTTTTACAATACTCATAGTTCATATTTGAATTTCATTATTGTATTTGAAAATAGACAGGGAGCCCACAAAATAACTGTTGTTTAATAATATGTTGGGGATCAACTTTAAAACTTTTTATCAAAACGTTCTTCTTCAGGAAGGCGGCAATATCTTTTCTGATAGACGAATTAACAAAAACGAAATAATTCCGACTATTAAAAGTCTCGAAGAACTTACAGGCCTTTCATTATTAAACAACACTCTGGGATCGACGGGTAAAAAAGAATCTTCTGGAGATATTGATCTTGTTATAGATAGCAACAAGGTCAATAAAGACGAGTTTATTAAAAACCTCGTTTCCAAAGGTGTGGATCCGTCATTTCTTAAAAAAACGGGAATAGAAGTTGCTTATAAAGCTCCAATTATAGACTCAACAGGAAACAAAACAGGGGATTATATTCAAGTAGACTTCATGTTTAGCGAGGATCCAGAATTTCTCAAATTTTATTACTCAAACAACGAGGATATACACAAAGGTTCCGCTCGCAACATACTTTTGGCAGCTATTGCTAAAACAAAAAACCTAACACTTTCCATGAAAGGATTATCCGACAGAGAAACCAAACAAATTATAACTAAAGATCCTATAGCAGTTACTAAGAAAGTTTTAGGAGAGGATGCTACACTCGAAGACATACGCAACATCAATTCTATTCTTTCTTATTTGAAAAAACATTATTCTGATGACGAACTTAAAACAATTATAGAACCAGCCGAAGAAACAATAGGAGCAAACCTTTTATGATAACTTTTAAGCAATACTTTAAACAAGTTCTTCTAGAAGCGGAAGGAGACAGAGTTGGCATCCCTCATATTTGGTCTGCCAACAAGCCGGAATTGTATTCAATGAACTATGAAACGTTTGTTAAGTTTATCGACTTTCTTAAGCAAAATAATGACGAAATCTCACCTGCTAGTTCTAGTCTTTCCGAAAAATTGGACGGAATGTCTTTAACTGTAGGAAAAGACGAAAACGGGTTTTTTATTCGTTCAAGTTATTCTGGAAAAGCTTATACAGCAGAGCAGTTAGCACAAGGAGTTAAATTCCCTCCAGCACGAGAAGCATTTGTTAAGAGCTTTGATCCAATTAAAAATATTATTGAACCAATTATCGGAGACAAACAATGTCTTATTCAACTAGAGTGGATGTATACTCCCAACGGATTTGTGAAAGATGATCCGCATTCTCTTACGTTTGTTGCCACTAGCTATAGAAAGTCTAAGCTTGGTAATTGGTCTACGTTCGGTATTATTAGAATAGAAGGGGACATTGACGCTTCTAAGGTCAAATCTGAACTACTAGCAGCTAGCAACGAAGACGTAAAATTTGTTGGGATTAATATAGATACGTTTGAGCCAATTAGCCTAAAACAAGAAAGGTCAAAAGCGGAAGCTATTATCAAATCCGTTGCAAAAGATTACGAGCAATACAAACAAGAAGCTTCTGCGATTGCAAATAAAAGAGCCAATAAAGAAAAAATTACAAGAGCGGAAACGCAACATAGGGACGCTCTTTTGTCCTCTGTTAGGCAAGCTTTGCTTCCCATACAAGAAGAAATCTATAGAAAGGTAGTAATGGATCTTCAGCGTGTCGAGGGAGTTCTTGGAGACGTGGAAGGATATGTAGTAAAAGCCGGAGATTTAATGTTTAAAGTTAACACCCCTAAATACATGGAAGGAAAACACAAAAAATGATATCTTTTCTACAATTTTTTACAGAACAGCAAGAAAATAAAAAAATTGCAGCTTTTACGTATGGGCGTTTTAATCCTCCCACAATAGGTCACGAAAAACTTGTAAACAAACTAAAGCAAGTCGCCTCAGGCAATGATGCGTTTATTATTCCTTCTCATACAACAAATACGGAAGGAAAACACACATTAAGTCAGTGGAAAAACCCTCTTACGTTTGAAGAAAAGAGGCCTATCATTGAGGAAGCGTTTGATTTACCGGTACTCGACTCCGGAAAGACGATTTATGATGCACTAAAAGATTTAGAGCAAAGAGGGTATACTCACATCATTCAGGTTGCAGGAGATGATAGAGTTGGCGAATTTGAACATATTAGAAACAAAGATATGGGACGCGTTAATCCCAAATCTGAAAACGGAGATACCTTTTTCAATTTTGAACAATATGATGTAGTTTCTTCTGGTGCAAGAGATCCAGATTCGGAAGGAATCGAAGGAGTGAGCGCTTCTAAAGTAAGAGAAGCAGCTCTTAACGGAGATTACGAATACGTTAAAAACGCCATTCCTAACTCTGTTTCTGAAAGCAATAAAAAGAAAATTTATGATATTATTAGAACCAGAGCTCACAAGAAGCAGGTTGTTAAATAACATTAAAAAGAATAAATAACTTATTATATGACAAAAAATTTTGATACACTCGTAGAATCCATTCTTAGTGAAATGATGCCTGCTACTTCGGAGTTTGGCACTGGAGCCGAGATGGGCGCCGCCGTAGCTAAGAAAGTTGAAGAACTTCCTGGAAAGTCTCAACACTGGGGTCCTCTTCAAAAGCTCAGCCCCGAAACAAGAACCGAGATTATCAAAGCAATTATCGCAAACGTATTTACAGACAATGAAGACAACACTTACTCATCTATTATCGACAATCCTGAACAGCTTAAAGACGCTATCAAAGACGCTATCAAAGAAGTCGCAGCAACTAATCCAGAGTTTAAAGCTAGCGGCAAGTGGGCAGTTCAGTTCCTTGCTGACCGTCTTTCAAACAAAGAGCTCCTCGGAAACGTCAAGTACACCACAGCTGGCGGAGAAGAAGCAGTTAAAAAAGAAGTCACTCAAAAAGAAGTCAAAGCAGCTCTCAACAAGGCCCTCCAAGAAGCTCCAGCCAAAGAAGAAGCTGGAAGCTCCGAAGAAGTCGAAGGTGCAGAAGAAGCCCCTCAAGAAAAAGAAGTAGGAGTTGAGGTTGTATACCAAAAAGCAGCTGATTTGGAGTCCGATGACGCTGAATTACAAAAAGCGTTTGCAAAGCTTCCTGCCGACAAAGATCTTTCTTGGGAACAACTCCTTAAGACAATTGGCATGACAAAGGCTCAAGGCCTTCTTGATGCTGGTGGTCTTAGCGAAATTACAAAAGAAATTGAAGCCGAAGAGCCTGAGTTTGGTGAGAAGCACATTGACGTCGGCGAAGAGGAAGATGAATTTGAACCAGAAGATTTTGATACTTCTTTCCGTAGATCAATGAGTCCTTTCGCTTCAAGCGAAAGATATGGCGAAGAGTATTAAAATAGCACTTTAACAAACTTAACAATGAGAAACCCAAGCGTGCAAATGCTTGGGTTTTTTATTAAATAGAACTATGGCAATTATTCCGGGAGTTTATACATTTGACTGGGAAGTGGAAACAATAATGACTGTGTTCATGAGAGCACTTTCGGATATTGTTGTCAAGCGTTTTAACGAAAATAAGCAAGTTGAGGATCAGATTAAGACACGTTTGGTTTATGCTCCAAAGCAAAGAGTACTTGCTGATATATTAGACAAGGATCAGAATCTTCAGCTCCCAGTAATTGCTTGTTATATTGGCGGTATCTCTAGGGATACGAATAGAACAACAAATAAAATACTAGGAACGTATGCTACTTCTGGGCCAGGCACCGTAAAAAATGATAAGACTCCTCTTCCAATAGATGTAAACATCAAAGTTACCGTCGCAACAAGATATCAAAAGGATATGGATCAAATTATATCCCATATTCTTCCTTATATTAATCCGTATTTCACGGTCTCATGGAGAACACCTGCAAGACCTGATTTCGAAATACGCTCGAGCGTTTTTTGGGACGGAAACGTTGCGTTGAGCTATCCTTATGACATTGCAGCCACGCAAGTAGCTAAAGTTATTGCTGATCTTTCATTTACGTTCAAAGGTTGGATGTTCCAAGCAGCTCCTTCCACTGACATTGGAACCATCTTTGACATCCATACGAATTATAGTAATGGATATTCAGGAATTCCGTCTGAATTCCTTTTAAATCCGGAGTATCAAGTAGACACGGATTCGTCAGACTATAGACAAATACAAGGAGTTCCACCTCAACCTAGAATCGTTGAACCAGCAACAACTATTACAGAAGTTTATCAACAATTCAACGTATATGGAAGCGGCTTTACGAGAATTTCTAATGTATATGTTTCTGGAGCTCCAATAGCTAATATTACAACTCTACAGGATCCGTTTTCATCAGTTCCTTCGCTCTCTTCTGATTATCCAGCCTTCGAAGCAGTTAAAATTGATCCAACATATTGGACAACAAATAACGACAATCTCGTTACGTTTGTTATGCCATCAGCGACCTCTCCTGGAAGAGTCGATGTAATTGTTGAAGGTCCAGCAGGGTATGGATTATTAACGAAAAATGTAAGAGTCAATACTTTCAATCCTTACCTATCGACTGATCCACATTATAGTTCGTTTGTACCTTATCAAATGCCGTACTTGTCTGGTATAGAAGTATTTTCAAACAACCGATGATTTAACTAAATTTTGCGATAAATATATAAAAGAATATGTCAATCGAAATCACAACGACGTCTCCTCAGATTCTATCCGCAATTCGTTTGTCTTTAGGAAATAGTTTCAATTCCGTTCCGTCCACTTCTTCTATCCAACCATTTATTGGAAACAATAACGCTAGTGGCGAGTTTTCCTCTATTTTAGGTGGCCAAAACAACGACACCAACCAAGTTCCAAATACATTTATAATTGGGTCAAATCTTACTGCCACTCTTTCCGATTTTACGTACGTAAACAATCTAACGTCTGTTGGAATTGTTAATGCTGGCGCTGACATTGCAGCAGGTAGAAACATTACAGCACGTGGCACTATTAGTGCCGGTTTAGGTTTTTTTACGGAAGGAAGGAATAGCAATAATTGGTCGAGCGTTTATACGTCCGTGTGTGCAACGTCCGGCAATTGGAATTCAGCCTACACTTCCACTACGGCCTTAAATCTCAGCTCGATAAAATGGAATTCGGTTTATACAAACTCCTCTATTTTGAGCAGTTTTTGGTCTCAAACGACAGAAGCTGTAGGGCTAAGTGCTCCAAGATGGAACGATTCAACGTCTCTCGTTCAAACAAATAGTGCTTTGTGGGGTACGGGAGGGGATCCATTTAATGCAACGTTGATTGCCGCGACTAGCGCAAACTGGAATAGTGTTTATACTAATGTTAACACGCTAAGTGATAACTGGAATAGTGTCTATACCGACGTTAACGCTTTAAGTTCTGATTGGAACACTGCTGCTAATTGGGTATACAACAACGCCTTCGATGGAAAATTTTTAAATAGCGTATCGGCATCTAACGCCTCTTTTCCGAGCCTCACAGCCAATGAGGTTCTTGTGCAGGGCAATTTGACGGTTACTGGTACAGCTACATACATTAACACTAACAATTTACAGGTTGGTGACTCTTTGATTTATTTGGCTAGCGAAAACGAAGGAAATTTGTTAGATATCGGCATCGTTGCACATTTCACACAAGCACCCCTTGGATACAACCATACAGGCCTTGTTAGAAGAGCTGAGCAGGGAAATCCAGGCGCTTGGACATTGTTTTCGGGATTAACAACAGAACCTCAAACCGGAGTCAATATAGACTGGACTGATAAAAATATTGTTCTGGATACTTTGAGTGCTAATTTTATTGGAGATCTCAACGGCAATGTGACAACGGCCGGAGGAAACTCTGACCAATGGAATCTAACATATACAACGAGAGCGTATACGGCCGTATTTCCAGCTTCATCGATCAATACGATATACGGCAATAATTCCTCCACAGGTTACTATTCTACAGTAGCCTCGGGCAGTTCCAATAATGCTTCTGGAGACCTGAGTTTGGTCGGAAGCGGAACTTCTAACATAGCATCTGGAAATAACTCATCTGTGGTTGGAGGGTCAAATAATATTGCCTCCGGGAGCTTGAGTTTAATTGGAAGCGGAACTTCTAATACAGCTTCTAGCAATAATTCCTCAGTTGTCGGAGGTTCAAGTAATACCTCCTCCGGCCCCGGTTCATCCGTTATTGGCGGGTCATTTAATAACGCATCTGGAAGCATGAGTTTAGTTGGCAACGGCTCGTGCAATACGGCCTCGAGTAACAGCTCTTCCGCATTCAATGGTTGCTGTAACACAGCTTCAGGAAACAGTTCTTCCGTATTTAATGGTTGCTGTAATACAGCTTCAGGAAACAGTTCTTCCGTATTTAATGGCGTGCGTAACACAGCTTCTTGTTTGTATTCTAATGTAATTAACGGCATCGGCAATACAGCTTCTGCGTTATATTCTAATATAATCAATGGGTTAAATAACACGGTTTCGGGTGAATATTCAAGCATATTAAACGGAAAAGTTAATTCGGTGTTGGGAAGCAATTCTGCAATATTCGGCGGAAGCAATAACACTCTTTCAGCGGACGAGTCTAACATTTTTAGTGGAGCCGACAATTTTATTGGTTCACCTTGTTCCACTATTCTTGCAGGCCATAATAATATTATTTGCACAAGCGCTTCTGGCAGTTCTACTGTTATCAGCGGGTATGATCAACGCATTACGTGCAACGGCTTTTTTAGTACCATCGTAGGAGGCGCAAGAAACACTATATCTGGAGGTTATTCTGCAATCGTTAGTGGCAGATTAAATCGCATCGAATTTGGAGGAGGGCTCTCCTTTATCGGCGCCGGTAGACTTAATAATACGCAGTCTAGTGTGTATTCGTCTATCATTGCTGGCCAACGCAATAATACAGTAGGATTAAGCAATGTGCATATTTTAGGCTCGTTCTTAAGCGCTACAGCTGCTGATTATACATACACTAATAATATAAGTGCTCAGAGGTTGGTGGCTACTCCGGGTGGAAATAGTTCAAATTGGAATAGCACTTTTGTATCAATGAACACTTTAAGTGCTAATTGGCAAAACACGTTTAATACTGTTCAGTCAAATTCTGCAACAACTTGGAACTATCAAGGGACGGATCTAAAGGCTCTTTCGGGCAATTGGCAAAGTGCATATACATCTTGGAATGGAGCATCTGCCACTTCCATTGTTTCGTTTAATGATACTAGATTTGCTAAGCTTTCTAGTACTGCTTATACGTTAGTAGACGCATCAAACTCAATTGTTCCCGTTTTGGGTTCAAATACTTCATCAGGCACTTATGCCATAATAGGTGGCGGTAGATCAAACACAGCTTCTGGAGGTTGCTCTTTTGTCGGAGGAGGCCTAAGCAATAGAGCTGGAAATGGATTTTCTGCTGCTATTGCAGGAAACGCAAACTGTGCTATTAATTCGTACGCTACAGCTGTAGGAGGCAGAACCAATATTGCTTCTGGTACCTATTCAAACGTAGTCGGAGGTTTTTGTAATACAGCGTCGGGTGCATATTCAACAATCACTGGTGGCTTTACAAATAGAGCATCGGGCCGATTCTCTTTTGTCGCGGCAGGCTCCGGTAACGACACTCGAGGTTTGAATAATACATTCATGCTCGGTACTAATTTAAGTGCAGTGCAGAATGACTTTACGTATGTTAATAATTTAAGCTCCCAGGGCGTAGTTGTTGCAAAAGAATTGACTGTAGTTGGAGATATCAGTGCAACCGGTAACATTTACGGCAACTCGAATATTAACATCCAAGCTGGAACAGCCTACACCATAACCAACGTCGATGGTGGAGGAATAATCGGATCTACCAATACTTCGACGGGATTGACTGCTTCGATTGTCGGAACAAATTATCCAATAGGTTTTCAGACATCTCTACTTCAGCTAGGTACCGCATCAATTATAATTTCCGCAGGACCAGGTATTGTTTTGAATCAAGCCGACAGCCGCTTTAAAACGGCCAAACAATACTCTGCCGCAACCTTAGTTAATACGGGAGCGACAGGTTGGGTATTGTTTGGAGATTTGAGTGCATAAAATAATACATTTATGTTGTTTCCTCTCGCACCTGGTAGTTTTGCGGTTATCGGAACTCGCACACAAACTAATCCTTCTGTCGTAGTCACGCCTAGTCAATTATCGTCTCTTTTTTTATGGATCGACGCTGCTGATTACTCTACTTTAGGTTTTAGAAGCGGGTCAACCACACAACTTACAGCTTGGAACGATAAATCCGGTTTTAATAGAAACTTTATACAAGATGGAGTTACCTATACAACCGGGAATAGTTATCCAAGATACTTAACATCCGCCCAGTCACGGTCAAAATTAAACTGTATTGCTTTGAGTTCCGTTTCTCAATACAATGACGCAAACGCACTGTTTTTTGTTAATAACAAAAGTACTGACTTTAACGCAGTATCGAGCACATACACGTTTTTTGCAGTCGCTAAAAATAATAGTGCCATAAATGGCATTGCAGTTATATCGAAATCAGGTAATACTACTCTTAGACGCATGCTAGATTTAAAAATCGATTACGGCACCTTATCAGCTAGCGCTGGACAAGGAAACGACGCTGATGGTGGGGTATTCAGTACAACCTCGCCTCTTAGTACAAACGTATATGCGTACAGGTGGAACTCACCTACATCATTTGACGGTTTTCAAAACGGCATCAAAATGTCTAGTTCCACAAGAGGTACACCAATTTTTGGTGTTAATACCAATCCCATATCTCTTGGGCTAAGTATAGGTTTCACGGGCGGCATAAACTATCACGCTGAGTCAACGTTTAATGCAGAAATTTGTGAAGTTATTTTATACAATAGAACTCTATCGGATCCAGAAGTCAATCAAATCAATCAATATCTTTTGTCGAAATATTCTTTATAATATTTAAATATTTTGTTGACACCTTCTCTAGCTGTAGTAATATCAACAGCGATGAATACAAACAACACATACATTAAGCCAATCGAAGCCATCACCGGAAAGACCGCCGTCCGCTCTGGACTATCGGCCTCCTCCAAGATCAAGATGATCGGCCGTCACCTGAACCAGAGCCGCTACGAGTTCCTCGGATTCCTCGACCGCACTAATTCTGCTGTCCTCCGTCCTCGTTTCCACAACGTTCGTGATAAGCAGGGTCGCTTCGCTACTGTAGCCGCCTAAAATTGGCATAATATAGAGCCTCTTGTGACTTAGTGTTGCAAGAGGCTCTTTTTTATTGTATAATAAAACTCATGAGCAAACCAAAATCATTTATATACGTGACCTTTCAGAAAGAGGGTTATCATTGTTTTCCAGAAGCTGCTACAGATCCGAGATATGCTACAAATGACAAGTACGACGTTTCGCACCTTGGGTACAAACACATGCATTATTTCTACTTCAAGGTCTGGGTAGAAGTAACACACGCTAACAGGGACATCGAGTTTATTCAATTCAGACGTTGGTTGGAGAGTCTCTATAATGAAGGAACTTTGGACCTTAATAGCAAATCATGTGAAATGATTGCAGAGGACCTCTACAAAACTATTTCTGCTAGGTATCCGAATCTCGAAATAAGAATCGATGTCTCCGAAGACAATATTAATGGAGCTTATATTGAATTTCCTTCTCAGTCTTAATCTGTTTTGGAAATTTCTTTTTTCTAATTGTGCAACGGCAAGGTCCAATATGGATCGGACACTCCATTGTTCTCTTGTGAACGAGCAGTCCGTACATTAAAAATATGGAGGAAAATCGAAGCACGATTTTATTTAATGTTGTACGGGATCAAAAAAATATTATAATTGAAAAATGATTTGTTTTATTTGTGGTCAACTCTGTAGCGGCAAAACTCTTTACTCGAAAACTCTAACTCATATCAACGACAGCGTTTATATAGAAGTTGGGGATATAGTAAGAGAAATAAAGAAAACTCAAGACAGAAGTGTTCTTCAGGATTCGAAAGAATTGCATAGCAAAATTGTGCAAGAGATTGAACGTCTACGAAACGAAAATGGATCTAAGCAATTAGTTATTTCAGGTGTAAGACAAAAAGAGATTTTGGAATCTTTTTCAGATGCAACTATCCTTTGGATTGAATGTCCAAAGAGCGAAAGAAAGCGCAGATATCTTGCAAGATCAAGAGAAGGAGACAATCAAACTTTTGAAGAAGCTGAGGCTGGAGATATAGATTTAGGAATATTAGAAGTAAAGAAATATATCCTTGAAAGATCAGAAAACTAATATAACATACACTTATGGATTTTTACGCTATACCTCCAAACAGAAATTTAGATTTAATGCATGAAGGAGATCGGTATTTTGGTCTTGCTCATCATTATGTACAAGACTCAGAGTATAGACAATACTTTCTGGATCTGAGGAAAAACAAACCAGAAGCTTGGATAACGATGGACAACGGTGCAGCAGAGCATAGTCTTGTAACAGAAGAAATACTCTTCGACATTGTCAAGGAGCTAAAACCAAACGAAGTTATTGCTCCGGATGTTCTCTTTAATAGAGACCAAACATTAATGAATCTTCAGTCCTTCAAAATAAAAATGATGGCACTGAAGCTAATTGAGCATACGAAAATTTTTGGTTGTCCACAAGGGTTGAATAAAGAAGAGTGGCTTACGTGCTATTATAAAATGGCTGTCGATCCTCTTGTGAGCACTATTGGCTTAAGCAAGATTGCCGTTCCGAAATGTTGGAATGACGCTACAGGAGATACAATGATAGCAAAATCTCGCAATGAATGTGTTCAACATCTTTGGGAAAAGGGTTGGTTGATAAAGCCCCTTCATCTTCTCGGAATGGGAGAACACGATGAGTTTGAGTATTATTTGACAAATAAGATTCCGCATATTCGTAGCTCGGATAGCTGTTATACGATTCTTGCAGCAATTAATGGAATCGATTTCGAGAACGGAGACACGACTCGTATTCCTACAACAAACGCTTACTTCGATACTCCGCTTACGGACGAACAAATTAGACTCTCCAAAAAGAACATTACCTATCTAAAGTCAAAATACAAAGCCATATGAGTGAAGAATTGTTAATAGTATCATGTACGAAAGCCAAGTCTATTGAAGAGTTCGAAACAAGACCTCTTTACAAGAGCCTTATGCATCACTACGAAGGCGAATATAAGGTCAATTTTCATTTGTTTAAAGGCAACACAAGAGGGCTTTCTTCGTGCTATAATGACATATTAAAAGATCCAGACAATCTAGATAAGATCGTATTATTTGTGCACGATGATGTAGAACTCGAAGATGCTTTTCTTGTAGATAAGTTATTAGCAAGTCCGTACTCTATAACCGGCCTAGCTGGCACTAAAACTTTTAACAAACGCTGTGAAAAGGCTGCCTGGCATCTCTCCTCTCCAAGAGAAGATTATGTTGGCGAAGTTGCTCACAACCATAACGGAAAAGTGTGGACAACCGTATTTGGTCCCACAAAGTCTCGCGCACTTTTACTGGACGGATTGTTTATTGCTTGCAAGGTAAAAGACCTTGTCGATAAGGATTTGTACTTTAATGAAGATTTTGGTTTTCATTTCTACGATCTTTCGTTTTGCTTAGATGCAAACGCAAAAAAGGTTTCGTGCGGCGTTCTTCCAATAAGAGTAGTCCATCATGGCATTGGAGACTCTATGTTGACAAAAGAGTGGGAAGAAGCGAATATTAAATTCAAGGAAACTTACTGCAAATGATACTAACACCAGCAGACACAACAGCTCTTCTTGGTTCCAGTCCAACATACAATTGTGAACTCATTAAGAGAAGAATTTCATATTACTTTTTTGGCGACAAAATGTCTCCAACTGGAAACATCGTAACATTCGAAGCTCCGACAACAATCGGTTCGCTTAGTATCGAACAAGCTCTCGTAATTGCAGGAGAACTTCCTAACTCGAATATCTTCGGAGGAATTTGCTTTCAGCGTTTATACAGTGCTCAACTTGGATCCATTTTTGCTGAAACGTTTGGTACGGAATGTTATGTTGATGGAAGCAATATTATAGTTGGAGACAAACAAGCTAATGTTTGTATCGCAAACAGAGTAAAGGATTCGATCCTATTCCATAGCATTTTTTGTATCAAGTCTGATATTGAGAACTTTTATAATCTATCTGACTCACAAACAGAAAAAATAAACGTCTTTAAAGAAAAGGCTGTTGGATGTTTCTATCATCTATCTCATTCGATCTTTGTAGAATCACAGCGTGACAATTTTTGATTACATAAAAGACATTCTTGTTACCAAACGAGGAGATTTGCCAATGGATCAATACGTCCCGTTTATCGTGACTCGTTGGTTAAGTTTTATCAATCCCGTGGTTGCGTCGTCCTTGAATGAGCTAAATAAACAAGTTCTCTTGGAGAATAAAGATCTTCATTACAAAGCAATGATTAGTTTGTTCCCCAAGATGAAATATGCACCTCGCATTTCATATATTAAAAAGGTAAAGGAAGAATCAAAGGACGAAGACAAAACGATTTTGTTACTAGCTTCCAGATACGAATTATCAAAAAGAGAGATCGAACAAATGTTGTCATTTACAGTTTAATGCTGTAAATACGTGTATGATTGCACAACAACAATTTAATGCCCCAAGAGAAAACAACGGCCTTGCTGACATCGATTCTTATAAGAATTGTCCTCTTCCAGAAGACTACGAAGTCGTAGAGCTTCTTGGAGACATTATCCAAGTAGAATATGCTGATGTCGCTAGTGATGGCAAATCCCTCGTACGCAATGGCATTATTCTGCCAAACGAAGTAGTAGATCAAAAGGCATGGAGAATTGGCAAAGTACTTCTAGTTGGTCCTGATGCTAGACAAGTTAAGAAAGGCCAGCATGTTATGTTCCCTGGCGACAAAGGCCTTATTGGAATTCAAAAGGGCGGAAAGACCGTCATCTTCTTAGACGAGAAAAGAATCTTCGGTATCGTCGAACCCATCAAGTAAATCGTTATATATGAGGCTCGGCAGATTAGCACTATGGACACTTTTAGGTACTAATGCTGCCGAGCTTCGTTTTCGTCGTCGACTTGAAAAGCCAGGATATAAAGACTATAGAAGAATGCTTTGTACGAGAGATATGAAGCTTCTTCAATCAACCCCCGGCAAAACTATCTTAAATTTTACCAATCCTACTGGATATCTAAAGTATAATCCAGCAGCAAAAAACCTTGTAGTGTGCTGGGATATATTTTTGCAAAATTGGCGCATGGTTAATTGCGACGATGTAGAAGTAATTTCTGTTATTAAAACATCTCCAGATCCTTCTCCATTTTGGAAATACTTCAATGAGCGACTAGTAGCAATGTCTGCTCAACAAAAAGCTGCATTTAACAATACATAATGAACCATCTAATTGCTCCCACTATTATATCCTTTGATGAAGTTCCTGGAGAGTCGTTTCTCCTCGATTGTCTTCAGAAGCAAGTTATTTTCTCTATCGGAGATAAAACTATCAAAAAAGGCAGACTTCTCTTGTTTAGAAGAGTTCACTATTTTATTCAAATTTCCTTATTGACAGACAAGAACATTAGAGAAAACTTTGAAGTTCCTATTCCTTTCAAAGTAGAGAACTATAAAGAAGACGGTTTACTCTATTTTGATTATAGAGTCTCTTCTCTTAATGTACAATCCCTTCCAAAGATTCCTGAGAAGGTCTCGTCTAGTTATTTCAATAGAATACTAGAAATGTCAGTAGCTTAATACTTTTTAGTAAGCTTACCTTTTTTAAGGACAAACCCCTCGATCTTTCCCGAAGACTTTGGGAAGTTTTCGATGTACTTCTTCATGTTTGTTGGTCTTGGCTTGTCGCCTTTACCTGCTCCTGTATTGCTCATATTGTTTTAATTATCTACAAGCGACAATTAATTTCAACAAAAAGAAAACCCCGGCCTTTCGACCGGGGTCTCTTTTTGAATCGTACTGAACGTACTCTAATTGCTTAGAGGTAAGTTGCAGCTTGACCAGGTTGGAACGATGTGCCCAAGCCGGTGCAGATTACAAGATGGTAGTAGAGGTTCGCACCGAAGATGTGATCGACTACGCCGTATCTTGTAAGCAAGCCGACGCGAGGCGCGAAGTCGTTGGGTCCAATTGTACGCTGTACCATTACAGGGATGTAAGGGCAGTAGAGGATACCACTGTCGTAGTATTCTGTACCCTTATAACCGAGTAGAGCGTAGTCTACAGGGGCTGTACGGGCAGTCTTGTAACCGCCACCAGCATTGGATGCTGTATACCCAGGGTTGAGTTGGGCTTCTGTACGAGTGTCTCTGTAGATTTGGAAACGACCTCCGACCGAACCGACCTTTGCAATACCAACGGGGGCGGTATTTACATTGCCTGTGACTGGCTGCCAGGTGAAATTAGGCAGAGTCTCGAGGATCGCGCAAATGCGAGGGGTGGCGATAATGAAATTAGCGGCACCTCTGCGGTTACGGATCGCGACGCGGTTAGCTTCGACAACAATTCTGTTGTAGAAGTCACGAGCGCGCTCAGCTGACCAACGAGCGTCAGCGGACACGGCAGACCATGTGGAATAACCGACACCTTGTCCAGCGTTGAGACAGATCTGAATCATACGCGCGATCATTTCGCGGTCGATTTCAGCCTGGATCTCGTAGGACATGGCGTTAGTAAGCTCGGAATCGATATCGATACCGTTCATGTTCTTCAGATCCTGTTCAAGTTCAACAGACCACTTAGCGGCGAGGCGCCTTGTGAGGGCTTCGACGGCGGTCTTTTCAAACGAAACAGTGATTTGAGGAATCTTCGAGCTAAGTTCGAATTGGCTGATCAGGGCGCCAACACCGTTATCTTCTGCGAAGTTGTCCCAAACGTCTCCGCCCGAAAGCTGAGCGCTGGAAGCACCTGTGAACGCAGTATTGAGGTAGTTGTAGCCGAGTTCCTTACCATTGGATCCGTTAGCAGCGATGGAACCTTCTCCGTTGTTACCGTCGCCATTGGCGGAGTAACCGAGAGCAGAATCCTCGTACTTATAACGCATCGCAAAAGCAAGTCCAACGGGTCCCGTCATGGGCTGTACACCAACGATCTCATTTGTGATGAGCTCGGGGAATGTACGGCGGATCATGGGGATAAGAACCTTAGGCAAACGAGCGTCGCGGGAAGCATAGTTGTCACCAGAGAAAGTTTGAGCTGTTCCCTGATGAGTACCAAAAACGCCACCGGTAGCTGCGCTGTTGCTCTCGTTTAAGTAGTTCTCCTGGTTTTGAAGCAGGATAGCTGTGTTTAAACGAGTCGAATCATTTGTGATCGGAGCAACCTTGTCGGAAGAGAAGTCCAGAACTGGAGCCCACTTTTCGACGAGGAGTTCTGCTTGATCTTTATTGATGTGCATGATGTTAGCCATAGTTTTTTGTCTCCTTGTTTACGTTGAGAATGAATTATCTAGTGAATCTTGATCCACTGATCTTTTTCATCTCGTTCAGATAGCCGCTGACAGCATCACTTGATGCGCTGCGCTCAACCTCATTGTTAAAATTCTTAGCTTCTTCGATGATCTCTGGGCGATCAACCTTAGGAGCTGTTACGAAATCTTGCTTGACGGATTCCTTGAGGACTTCAAGTTCGTCTTGTGATTCTCTCTCGAACATATCGACAACATAAGAGAAGTTTTCTTCAATATATTCGGGATTCTTATTTCCAAGAAGCTTTGTGATAAAGCTCTTCTTCTCAGAAGGCATATCGGCTGTCTTCTTTTCAAGCAGGATGGAAGCCTCAGCCTTTGTAGCCTTTGTGGAGAGATCAACGTTTTCCTTCAGAACGCTGTTAAGTTCAGCTCTGAGAGAATCGATTGTCTTCTTTCCATCAAGAAGAGCCTCCTTGATCTCTGCGTCGATGAACTCTTCGCTGATTCCAACGATCTGGCGAATTTGCTCGATCTGCTTGCAAGCTCTGATGTTTTCGACGGCTTCGGAAATTTGTTCGGCTGGGATAGCCTTGTCGAGGTAGAGATCCATATAGTTGGATACTTCTTCGACGATGCGGCTTTGGAAAGCCTCGGCTTCAGACTTAAGAGCGGTTTCGTACTTTTCGACGACCTGCTTGAGCATGCCGGTATGCTTCTGGTCAATATTCTTAACGAGCTTTTGAAGTTTGACAGCGTGATCGGTGTCGATAGCTTCGATGAGCTTCTTTAGCTTACCGGTGTGGTCAGCATCAACCTTTTCGATGACTTCTTGAAGCTTGCCGGTGTAGTGCTCATCGAGCTGTTGCTTGAGGTTTTCAGACTCGAGCTGAATTTTGCTCTGAGCCTTTTCATCAACGGCCTTTTCAAAAGCCTCTTGAATTGTATTGAGAGTCTCTTCGGAGATAAGATCTTCGAACTTTTCGCTAAGAATAGATTTGACGTTCATGTAAATTTATTTATCTAAAATGAATTATTTTTTAGCTGTCAATGACGCTTGAACGCGTTCTTTCAGCTTATTTTCGATACTTTTTTGTAAAAATTCGTTTGCTTGCTTGTAATCCTTGTTGGCTACATTTGCAATAAAACCTTTGATTGAATCTTTTGTATCGCTCATATTTATATTCTATTAAGCTAACTTAAGGCTCTCGATAAACATCGTCAACTTTTCTTTTAAGAAAGCTTCAACTTCGTGCTTAGGCAGATTTGAAACTCCTTCCTTAAGAGTATTAAAAGCGTTTGCAGAAACTTCGATGATGCGGCCTGAGTTATCGAGCATCCATTCCTTGGACTCAAGAATAGATTCAAGCATTGCATTCTGCACAGAAGGCTGGTGAACAACATCCAAGCAGATAAGATGGAAATTTGAAACTCTCTTACCTTCTGTGGATTCTGTCAAAGATCCAAGTCCGCGTGTAGAAATACCCATTTGGATTTTATCCTTAACAAGAGACTTAAGAAGTTGTCCCATAGGAGTGTCGAGAATTTGTGACTTACCATAGAAATAGTTATCCTTCTGTTTGAGCTCTACAACGAGGTGGCAAGCATTAACAGGATTAACTTCAGTCGACTGAGGGTGATTCATTTCACCAATTGCACGACGGGTTGCAATCATGTCTTTTGAATAACGATCTACTTCACGGACCATTTCGTCTAGCTTATAGATACGACCGTTTTGGTTTTTTGATTCGGCCATCATATAGGGACCGGTGATAAAATATTTTGGGTCCTCAGCGCGATTTTGTTGTTCAACGAGAAGATCGACTCCCTCGTGTAATTCAGTGGTTAAAAACTTTAGGGCCATATTTGTATACATTTATTTATCGTTACTGCTACAATTTTAAAGGGATGTTCATAAATAATATCATATTATGCCAGATAATATCCCAACAAACGTCATAAAAAACATTCCTCCGTTCCTAAAAATTCCACGCGGAAATACTGGAGATTCATTTGTTCTTCCAGATGACGTTCTAGAATATGGTGAAATTTATCTCGCTCAAGAAGTTCCCATGAGAGATCCAATTCAACAGGAAACGGGAGATAACATTCTAGTTTAATTTTATTAAATAAAAGTATGTCCGGTTTAAAAATTTCAGAACTTAATCAGCCAACACTAAGCGCTGACAAAAATATTCGCATAAACGACTTGCTTCCTATTGCAAGAACTTCTCTCACCGGGGAAGATACTTTTGCGCTTCCTGGTGCTGCTTTTGTAAACAATGTAGTATCTATTGGTACAGGAAATACGCTTTTGGGTGCAAAAACGTTCGATGTAAACTCCGGAAATTCCCAATTACTCAAATCTCTTTCAGCAATTGCCCCAATCGTTCTTGTTGATAACGGTAGCACTATTTCACTAAATCTTAGCGGAACTATCACAAACGCGATCGCTGGTCTTACTCCGATAAAAACGACAATATATGGTAACGGAGTATCTAAATTTTTTGCACTTCCTAATGTTCCTCTTCCAGAAGATCCTTCTGCATTTAGAGTAGATATAAACGGCGTATTGCAGGAACCTAGTATCGATTATACCATTCTTTATAATACGTCTCCGTTTCAGATTAGCTTCACCACAGCTCCAGCTGACGGTGAAAAGGTTGTAATAGTCGCATTTGCTCCAGGCGCTACCAGCACTTATACTGCTCCTATCCTTCAAAGCAATGGCGTTTTAGCCAACACAACAAATGGAGAAACGACAGGAACAACACTAAGGATAAATTCCAATCAAGTGCTCGGAAATACGACGTTCAACTCCATCGGACTTAGTGGAATTTCCATTGCAAATAATAACGAATTTCTAGGAAATATAGGTTCCGGCATTCAAGCTGTAAATCTATCAAATTGGAAAACTGTTACTACAAATTACACCATATTAAGTTCGGATTTTAGTAGCACTATCGCTGTAAATAGTACTTCACCATTAACTGTTACAATACCAAACAACAACTTCAATACAGGATTTCAGTTTACTGTGATTCGTTTAGGAAGTGGTACTGTAAGTTTCTCTCCTGTTGCAGGAGCTCCAGGAACGCCGTCAGGAACAGGGGTTATTTTAAACCAAGCTTATGGTTTAAATCAGCTAGCAAGTCGTTGGTCCGCTGTAACTGTTATCTATTCTGGAAATCCCTCAACTGGCTGGGTTGTATTTGGCGATCTTGCTTAATGTTCTATGAGCTTTTTAGCTACAATACGTACTTCTCCAATTGCGGGACAGAATGTAACGTACACGTTTTCTAATAGCATAGACACAACAACTATACAGCCAGGCCAAGCTTTTGATATACGAGCATATCTTCTTGCTAATAATATAATCAAAAATCCAAACGTTACAACGAGGGTTAATATTGTTATACCAGTCGGTGTCACAATAAGTTCTTCAGATCCATCAAAACCAGTTTTAACGATATCTAATTTTAAATCTAGGGATACTATTACTATTATCAATAGAGGTAATATACACGGAGCTGGTGGATATGGAGGAGCTGGTGGATACCAAACAGTTGGAAGTCCAGGAACTGCTGGCGGTAACGCTGTTGTTCTGAGTTCAGGAAAATGCCTAATAGACAATTTGGGAGGAGTTATTGGTTCTGGATCGGGCGGTAATGGAGGATCGGGCGGTACAGCAACGTATATATCACAAACTTGTTCTACACCATACGAATGTGGTGGTTGCACGCGGTCGGCTGGATTCAAATGTTATAATTTTATTTCTTGTACTAATCAATATAATGGCAACTGCAACGGAAACACCGTTCGTGGAGGAACTTCTGGTGGAACAGGCCCATGGTTTGATTTTTACTATTACGTTTTTAAAACTTGCCACTCTTACTACGATTGTTCGTATTGGAGTTACGGGACCGGAGCCGCTGGAGCAAATGGAGCAGCAGGAGGCGGTGCCGCTGGTGCCACCGGTGCCGCTAATTACTATGGTGCCGGTGCAGGGGGAGCGGCAGGAATTAGTATAAAAGGAACAAACTATTTACTCAATGTTCCGGGTGGAATAATTCGTGGAAATACAACACCAACATAAGTAAATACTTACGTATATGAAAGATCATGACATCTCGTTTGAGATTATATCAACCGACATTGAAACAGACAGCGTCCTTGTAAGGCCATGGTCTTCGTTATATAAAAATCCGCCAAGCGAATACCCGATTTATAATATTGCTATTTCAAATCTCGTTAGCGAGCAAGATATCAACACACAGATAGCAAGAGTTTGTCTACCAATTGTAAAATCAACTCTTCTCAGAGAATCGTCGGCGTTTGATGCTTTGGTGGGATATATAACCGAAAACACTAACGTAGTACACACTTTATCTTCAGTATCGGACATCGACGGTTCGGTCACTGTTCCAAATCTTTCTGCAGCAGAACCGCTACTTACTACTACAGCAAACACCGATATTAATTTTATAACATAATGAACTTGCAAAATATATTATGCTATGTTCTTTTGAGCATAAGCATATCGTATATGTATAGTTTCTCCGAAATTTTTAGACCCGTTAGAAATCTAATTTCTAACATTCCATATATACGGAGACCGTTTTTGTGTCCGGAATGTTCATCGTTTTGGTTTGGAGTTTTCACGTCGTTTGTTTATAATCCTTTACAATTGGACGTTAACGTTCCGTTCTTGACAAATATTTTTTGTGGACTAATTACTCATTTATTTGCTTGCCTTGTTTACAAGAAACAGCAAGAAAAACCGAGCTCGATTAATTTTATTAGTTAACATATGACACAAGAAGAAATTGTTAATTCTAAATCTTTATCGTCTGTTGTTATATCTTTGCTATCTATAGACGAAAGTTTTAAAAACGAGCTTAAAGTAATTGCTCCGTCAATTGCTGCGGACATAGAAAGCGCAGCAACAAATCCCAATTGTACATGTCGCAATAAAGTAGTAAATTATGTAATAATGAATGCTGCCCAGATTGGAGCATTTCTTTACAATTTCGCAGAAAAGACTAATACACTACTAAATTTGAAACATATGTTTTTAACAGCAACGCCTCCCGAAGGACCAACCGCATCCGGGAGAGTTGCAAAGACTACAATTAAAGAATGGCCCGAATTTGTAAAGAAATTAACTAACGAAAATATTCAGTTCAGGCAATTATCCACTTCGATTGTTGGCGAAGATGTTTACGTATTTTTTATATAGGATTAATAAGTAATCCTGTATGTCTAAAACATTAGTAGCGAATACAAATCTCGCAACAGCTCCTGCAAATAGCGTTAAAGCAAATGCATCTGGGAGTGCTGCACAGCCTACGGACTTATCAGTAGGAACATTGCAATTTGTCGGCAATGTTGGAGCAGGTCTTGCTGCTGTCACTTTAAGTGGTAGTAATGGAATATCTCTAACTACAAATAATAACTCGTTAATCGTTTCACAAACATCGAGTGGAGTACCCACCGGTTCAATCATCGTATTTCCTGTAAATAATGCTCCGGAAGGTTGGCTTCAATGCAACGGAGATATAGTCCCGAACGGAACCGGTACAGTTCAAGGCCGAACCGCAAACTTTTCGGCTTTATACGCGCTTCTAGGAAGTATACACGGTGCCGCTGGACAATTGCCAGATTTAAGGGGATACTTTGTTCGAGGATCCGGAACAAACGTTGACGGTACAGCTTCTGGAGCTTTTGCTGCTAAACGGCCCGACTCTTTTGCTAGCCATACGCATACAGGTTCGACCGACGCTGTCGGAAACCACACCCACTACTACGACCGTACTACAGGCGCCGGAGATACGAGCCAAGGTCTTGTCAACTCACCAACAGCGGCGAACGCTGAAAGAGGAGTAAACGTTAACGGTTCTACGACTGGAGCAGGCGGGGCTCACTCTCACTCAATAACGTTAAATAGTACAGGAGGGTCAGAAACTGCACCTAAAAATATTCCTTTACTTTATTGTATTAAAATTTAAGTGTTAAAACCCTAAGTGCTTTTCTGTTAGTACCACAAACTCACTCCCTTGCTTTTTAGCAAAAGCTCTTGCTGCTTCCCATTTCTTTTGATTTTTAATATACTCTGCTTGTCTTCTTTGTAAAGATTTTGTATTTCTTGTTTGAGAAGGAGGAAGTGTTTGAGCGTGTGGTTTAACTTCAATAAGAAACCTTTTAAGATTGCCTTCTTTGTCTCTCATTGTGATATTAAAATCAATGAAGTATCTACTGATACGGCCCGTTAGAGGATTTTCATAAGGTACAACTATAGATTCCGAACCCCACGAAACAATATTGGGGTTAGAATCTAAAATTTTAGCAATGGAAATTTCCCATGATGACCTAAGAAGTATTGGAAACGTTCCTTTATATTTTTCAGGAAAACGGGGTTTAAAAACGCACTGTCTAAACTTACTTGTCCGTTTCCGGTTCACTTTTTATTCTTCAGAGCTTTGCTCAAAAAGCTTACTGGCAATCTTTTCGTAACCATCTTGGCCAGCCATTTCGATATCGTCTCCGCTTAAGTTGTATTTCTTAAGAGTTTCAGCGGTTTCTTCGCTGTGCGGATCTTCTAGAGTCTTTCCATCAACCTGAAAGAAAACATAATCCGTGTCTTCAGGGCTCTTTCCGAGTTTATAATAGATATCTAACTTCGATCCTTCTTTTCCAGCAATTGTATACTCAACTTTAGCGTAGAGAGAACGATTATCCTTTTCTACTTTATCAAAAGTAAGAGCATGGCCAACTTCGTTTGAATTCAGGTTTTCATTAGTAGCAATATGAAGAGCAGTCATTTGTCTTTCTGCACGAGCTTTTGGCAAAGGCTTTTTAGAAAAGCAAACAGAATGATCGCTCTTCTTACAAACTTTATACCCGACGGGGCCTTTTTTTAATATAACGTATGGCATACTTTTATTTATCCTTTTTCCAAGATATCCTCTTGGGTCCTTTTTTAAGTCTTTTTCTGCTATTGCACATAGCCATTGTTGGTCTGCATGCTGGGTAACCCTTTCTTTTTTCTCCTTTTTGTCTGCCACAGGGTTTGCCAGTTTTGCAATCAACCCAACCTTTTCCTTTGTTTCTAGAAAACCAGCCATGGAGACCTTCTTTCTTCTCTTTTTCAAAAGCTTCTAATACTAATTCTTTAAAGTTCATTTCTTTTTCCAGATTTTGCCTTGACGACATCTAACAACAGCGCCTGATTTATATGCAGACGTTTTCTTTCCGTATACTTGATCAGCTTTGTGCAAACAGCGATCTCGCTTTACTTTTTGTTCTATAAAAAATTGTTGAAACGTTTGCATGTTTGGTGAGCTTGATCACCAAGCTTTGCACGACCAGTATCTAGCCTTCAGCTTACTTCCAGGATTTTCACAACGATGTCTGGCTCTAAAAGATTTTCTTCTGGCTGGGATATTCTTTTTGATTTTTAAATTAGCGTCGCCGAATCTAACAATTCTTTCTTTGTCTCCTTCTTTGGCCTTTACGACAAATTTCTTTTTACCATAACCAGGTTCGCCCTTACGAATCCTTCTTGGTTTATTTGCTGGCATTTTGGACTTGTCCGTTTCTTCCAAAAGCTGTTCTACGAGTAGTTTAAAGTCCATATAGTTATTTATAGATTAAACTCCTTTTTAAATGCGGAGAACGCTTCCTTATAAGACTCTTCAGATTCGTCATATGCGTTTGTGGTAAATTGCCAATTCCAAAATAAAATCTCCGGAGTGTTGAACCCGTAAAAATCCAAAACCTTTTTTTGTGTTTCTATAACAATGTTCCTGTTCCAATTCTGGCCAATGCAAATTAACCCAGCATCAATGTCTTTAACGACATTATTTTCTCCCAAAGTTGTATGTCTATTTTCAATCCAATCCAAACGCTCGATTATCTTTTGATAATAAGCATTCATCTGTCCCCACCGAACCGATCCAAAAAATATAACAGCGTCCGACTCAAATAAAGGTTTGGATATCTTCCAAAGTTCGTCGTCTTTATTTGCCCACGAGACCCAACAACGATGATAACCAGACGGATTTTTGCTTTTATCTTTTAACAAAGCGTCTTTCACACCACACGAGTTTCCATCTTTAAGAGATACGTTCCCAGTACAGTTATATATGTTTAAATCTGGTATTTCTATTAATGTTACTTTATCTTTGCCGATTTCGTCTGCCATGTACTCAGCCAACATTGTGCTTTTTGGTTTGTCGTCTACCTTTTTAGACCTATTGGAGGTTGTCAGAAATAAAATTTTTTGCTTACCGCGAAGATAGTTGATTGTAGCTTCAAGTCTTTGTGCTTCTTTTTCTTCTAATAACGAAACGTATCGTTTGAACGAAAGCATAAAACGTAAATTAACCAATAAAAAACGTAGGCCTTGCGGAGTCTTGTCCTTCGTTCATTAACTCTTGTTCCAGTTTTTCTTTTTCTTGTAGGCCTTCGGAAAGAAGTCCTTGGTAATTGACAGATCCCCCGCCCATTAAGTTTGTTCCTGCAAACTTTTCTCTCGTTCTAGAGATGCCAATTTTTGTTAAAGCTAGTGCATATTTTTGGACCCATCTTTCTTTGATAAGATCTCTAACAGGCCTTTCGATATAACAACCGACGATGCCAAGGTATGTGTGAGTTTCTTGTGGTTCTGGAAGGATGCGCAAAATTTGAGTTCTTGGATCGAAACGGAATTGCGGAATCATAGCAAGAGTCTTATTTCTTGTCTCAATGAATCCTTTCAATACTTCCCACGTTGTTAAATCGAAACCAAAGTTACCAATCATATAAGACGAGTAAATTTGCTGCGCCATTGCTTGTTCCAGAGTAAAAAGTGTATTAATACCAGTATCTTCACCCTTAGAAAACTCAAAGACGTCTATGACTTTTCTGTAGTCAGACATATCATAATCGTAGCTAGCTGATAGACCAGTTACTCCTGTACCATTTCTTAATTCTGGCGTTTTAGATACTAAGTCGTCTACTTTAATTCCGACTCCTTGTTTATATAGTCTCGAATCAAATACTAGATACTCTTCCGTATAACCAGCCCACTTTGTGAAATACTCGATAGCATCCGTAATATAATCCCAGATTTGTTCGTCGCTGACTTCAAGATTAATGAGAGGAGCGCCAAGTTGTCTTTGAATTCTTTTAGAAAGATCTTCATATGTTACAATAGAAGTATTGTAATTTGTTCCTCCACGATACCCCGGTGGAAAAACTGAATTGTTGTATTCGTCAGCGGCCATATTGAGTACTTATATTAAACTGGAGGCAATGCTTCCTCACCACCAGCTGGAGCGGTTTCAGGCGCTGCAGCAGCTTCAGGAGCCGCTGCTTCTGGTGCAACTGTTTCTTCCGCACCACCAGCAGGAGCTGCTCCACCACCAAATTCGGGAATTTCTCCCCCTCCACCACCTGCACCGCCACCCATTAAGCCTTCGCCACCAGCTTCGGCAGGAGCTGCTCCTCCGCTTGTCTGTTGCTGTAAGGCGAGTTGTTCTCTGAAGTTTGGACCCATTGTCTTAATTTGCTCTAATTCCCACGAAAGAGCAGCATCCTTTCTGAGCCACTCTCTGTTTTCCGACATGTTTTCTGAGCTCATGTTCAGGTAATATTTCTGAGCATAAGACTTGGACATTGCTTCGGACTGTGTAGCTGTATTGTAATTATCAAACTTAAGCGCAAGCAGTTCTTGGTTGCGCATAGCCATGAACGAAGTCGGTTCGTTGAACCGAATCTTGATTGCTTGCTCCTTAAGCTTATATTCATGCCAAAGGCCCTTGAGCTTTAGGTGAGTGATGAAAGTCTCTTTAATGCCAACCGCAAACTGAGCTTGCAAGCGCATGATAAAGCGAGCAAATCTAAGTTCATCTCTTGTAATTTCTTTTCCATCCGAAAATACAACACCATCCTGCAAGAATCTAGAAGCAGGAACTTTTAATGAGTTATAAAGTTTTGTAAGGAAGTAATTTAAGTCTTTAATTTCTCCTAATGCTCCTCCGGAAGGAAGTGTGGAAACGTCTGTTCCTTTTCCTTGATTATCGACAGGGAACCAATAAGCGTCTAACATCGACTGAGGATCGTAAACATTAGCTACTTGGCCATTTGCGCTATTGAAAGTTTTCTTAGACCAATACTTCATCATGAGACCCTTAATGTGGGCTTCGGCTTTTGGAGCAGGCATATTGCCTGTGAAAACCTTGAATACCAAGCGCTCCGGAGCACGGACTAAACGATAAATTACAACCGAATCTTCAATTAGAGAAAGCTGTCTGTACGCTCTCTTTGCGTTTTCGATAAAAGGAAGACGAATTGTTTTGAATTCGTTCCACATTCCGGAATGGATGTAAGAAACTTGAGCTTTCTGAAGGAACATTAGTTCATTCTGATCTTCGGAATTAATTGACTGTGTCGGACCAACGATAGGCTTCTGTAGCAAGAATCCTTTTAAAAGTTCATTTTGTACATTATGATAAACAGGATTGATCAGTTCGGACGGAATTGAAATAAGACCAAGAATACCAAGCTTTTCTTTTCCTTCTTTGATAATATTTTCATAGAACATTTCTCCGTCGATAAGCAATTGACGGAATTTTTCCCAGCCGGTGTTCTCAAGATCAAATATTTCAATAAAAGACTTAAATTCGGAAGCTATGGTGTCTTGAATTGTTTTACTATAGTTACCACGAAGGCTAATATTGATAATGTTGCCGTCTTCATCTGTAACGAGACACTCGTCACAAATTTCATCGAGAGCGTCAGCAAGCTCTGCATATGCAGCCATTCTGCGATAATCTTGTAGACGTCTTCCTTTGTCTTTATCTAGCGTAGCATATACGAAAGCTTGATAATCTTTATTGATAGCAAAGCTTCCGGGAGTTCCGATACCGTAGTTGTCTCCATTCGGATTTGGAGCAAGCAAGACAGATTGGTCCTGCAACATATCATCTCTAAGAGATGCTTCGTTCTTAAACTTGTAGAACTTAGGATTATTTTTGACCATCGCATCGATGATCTGATAAGCATATGGAAGTCTAGAAGCAAATGCTCCCATCAATGTTGTTGATGGGTACGCTTGTTGTTGAACTCCTCCCGTAGTTGTTCCAGGAACAGCGTTATTATAAGTATAAGGACGGTAAGTAGACATTTCTCTAATGTATATTTATAGAGAGTTTGGCATTTTACTACCTTGATAAATTCGAAATTAGCGTATAAGTTGTATTAGTGTTTAGAAAGAAAGAAAAGTCCAAACTCAATAGCCAGCCTTTGGAGAGAAGCATGTTTGCGTTTACAACAGAAAGGGCTGGAGACTTTTTGTTGTTTGTCGAATCGCAGAAGGATTGTTATAAGTTTCTTTATCTACCTGGAGCTTCTGATTTTTATCTGACATTTGAAGATTATACAGAAGCAATCAAGAGAGGAGTCTTAGACTTTGTTGACCAACTACCAGAAGATATCTTTCAAGAGAGTCTTTTGTTGTCTAAGCAAAAATAAGCTTGTGGTGTCCAGACATAACGCTTATGTTTAAGTTCTATGAAGAACACTAAAAAAATTAAGAACAAAAAGATTCGGCCTATCAACTCGGTTGATATCGATTCTCTTCCATTGTATCAATTGTGTCGTTGGGCCGCTCTCAAAGATGCTGTAGACATCGTTGGAGATAAATGTGAAGAAAGAAAAATGAGCTTCGACGATATTGATCTCCAGCCTCTTGATATTTTAAAGTACGTTGACATTGCAACCGATCAGCTTTATAGTAAGATGGTAAATGCAAACGAATCGAACTGAGATCCTTCTTATAGCAATATCGATCATTTTAACTTTTATTTTCTCTGCTATCTTTGGCTTTGCTGGAAGCAATATTTGCGGAAAATTTTGGGGATGGTTTTGGGTAACGTTTTTAGTTCAGGTTATTGGATTTGCGGCTTGGAATTCTTACCTTTCGCAAAAGGAATTCGCCGCAAACCAAAAGGCTGAAATCGAAGCCCTTGAACAATTCTCAAAATTTTCTGTACAGCTGTCTTGTGCATATTGCAAGCAACCAAATACTGCTCCTATTCAATTAAACAGAAAGAACACATTTAAGTGCGGTTCGTGCAACCAAATAAATGGTGTATTCATGCAGTTTGCAGCAACTACGTTGACTACTCCTATAGAAAGCGTGAAGTTGCCTTTGCCCGATTCTAGCACACTTGCAGAGTTTAAAGTTTCTCGATAAGTAAACTTGTGAGAAGTTTCGCTGATTATACCTTATACAATACACAGAATCCCGATATTTTAGCTCCAAAAGCTAAAAAGCCAATGCCTTTTCCATTAGAAAATTTTGATCAGGATATTGCAGATACGTACGTAAAAGTTGATGAGCTAATGAGAAAAATTAAAGCTGCTCAACAGAATCCAGTCAACAATACGGATGCGAGAAAAAGCAGACTAGACTCTTTAGAATATAAAATTAAGTCCTGTCTCAAGCTTCTGAAGTCGACTTCAGAACAAGTTCAAGATCTCTGGATTTAAACCGCTGTTCGTTTGAACGCAAACTTCTGACCTTAGATTAAGGAGTAGGAGTCTCTGTAGGTGTTTCAGTAGGAGTCTCTGTAGGAGTTACTGTAGGAGTCTCTGTAGGAGTCTCTGTAGGTGTTTCAGTAGGAGTCTCTGTAGGTGTTTCAGTAGGAGTTACTGTAGGTGTTTCAGTAGGAGTCTCTGTAGGTGTTTCAGTAGGAGTTACTGTAGGAGTCTCTGTAGGTGTTTCAGTAGGAGTCTCTGTAGGTGTTTCAGTAGGAGTCTCTGTAGGAGTTACTGTCGCAATTTCGTATCGCTTGGTGGCAGGAATACTGAAGCCAATATTAGATCGAAGACGTGAAACTCTTTTTGTGAAATCGTAAGCTGACATATATAACTTTATTTATGCGAATTGTTGATATTTTTTTATAATTCATTAATATATTTTTATGTCAGACCCCATAATTTATCATGTAACTCCGGAGCAGGTTGGTCGTGAAGATGTTGGAGATTATCTTCGCAAGGCCATCGTTAAACAATTTGAAGGAAAAGAATATTACGTTTCTAAAGAACTAATCGAGGAAAGAGTAACAAAATACTCCAACGGAAAACCTCGCAAACTCAGAGGCTTTGTGATTAACGAAGGAAACGTAATTGGACATGTAATATATTTTGATGTGACTGACTGTGCTGCTGGCATTAACTGGATGGGACGATAATATGGCTAACGAATTTATTACCGCAGCTACCACGACGTTTAAGGAAGTAGTCTCTACAATGCAAGAGCGAGGAGATCAGTATGCTGATACGTGGGGCAAGGATGGAGTATGGCATCTTACAAAAGCTATTGTAAAGCAATACACTGGAAATGATATCAACGATGAAACATGTAAAGCGATCGCACTTGCTACTTTTATAGATCAAAAGTATTCTCGCTTTGCTGGAGGGTATAAAAAAGATACTGCAATAGATCTTGTAAATTACATTGCTGCTTTGGCCAATAAAGTAGACCAATGAAGATATTTGTTCAGATAGCTGCATACAAAGACCCCGAGCTCCTTCCTACAATAAAACATTGCTTAGAAAGAGCCAGATATCCGGAAAATTTAACCTTCGGAATATGTTGGCAAACCGAACAATGCGATATTCTGAGGGAATATAGCTCAGACCCAAGATTCAAAATTACTCAGGTTCCGTGCTCCGAAAGTAAAGGAGCTTGTTGGGCTAGGTCGAAAACAAACGAGCTATACAATCAAGAAGACTTCACGCTTCAAATTGACTCGCATACCAGATTTATCCAAGATTGGGATACTTGTTTATTGGAAATGTGGAAGGGTCTAGAGGACCCAAAAGCAGTACTGACAGCTTATCCGCCTCAGTATGAACCAGACCAAGCCGAATCCGAATGGAAAAAGATTCCTCACATTTGCAATGTATATGCATTCAAAAATGGCCAAACGCAAAATAGACCAAAAACTCCGCACGATATAAACACAAGAACCAAACCATATAGAGCCGTTCATGTTGCTGCTGGGTTTATCTTTGGTCCAGGTTCGATTATTACGGATGTACCATACGATCCCGAATTCTACTTTTCAGGAGAAGAAACAGCCTTAATGATTCGTTTGTTTACTTCAGGATACAATATATTTCATCCGCATAAAACAATAATATATCACTATTACGAACGAAAGGGAGCAAGCAAACATTGGGACGATGACCCCAATTGGGGAAGTTATAGTATCAGAGCAAACGAAAGGTTGAATTGTTTGCTTGGAAGAAATAATGATTTTAATCTTGGTAAATATGGCTTGGGTACCGAAAGAAGCATTGAGGAATTTCAAAATTATTCTGGAATATATTACGATCGTAACATCGTTCATATCGATACGATTAACGGAAAGGAACCCCCAGTTGATCTGTCTGACGAAAAAAAATGGAGTTATACGTTGACGGAATTTGATCGTATAATTGGTTGGGATTTTGAGAAAATAGACAAGTGTGCTGATCCTAAGTTTTGGGCTTTTATAATAAAAGATCAAAACGATAATGAGCTCTTCAGAGAAGATATAATATTTTCAGAGCACTCAGAAATAATCCTAGGTAAAGTAAACAAAAGAAGATTTAAGTTTGTATACCGAAGTCCTCACCAAATTCCTAGCGTATTTATGATTTGGCCATATTCGGAATCACAGAAATGGTTAAAAAATAAAGTGTGGCCCATACATTTATGAAAGATTTGCTAATAGTCGTTCCTTATAGAGATAGAGAAAATCATCTGAAATTATTCCTTGAGAATAGTCCGGCATACTTTAATCAACAATCGTTAACTTACGACATACTAATATGTGAATTGGATAAAGGAGGGGATTGGAATGCGGGGTTGTGCGTTAATTCTGTTAGTAAATTCATTACACCGGAAAATCAATACAAATACATATATATTCACCACGTAGACGTCTGGCCTGTAGAAGGCGAATGGATTTTTCCAGACAATAATCAAGTCTTTTTTAATATGGGAGATTACGGAAGTTGTTTAATGGAAACAAACGCGTTTTTTAAAGTAAACGGATATTCAAACAGCTTTTGGGGGTGGGGAGGAGAAGATAATGAAATATACTCAAAACTAAGAACTGAAAAATATAATTGTGTAGAAACTTTTCCTGTAAAGTATAACACAACACAACAAACGCATCCGAGAAAGTTTAATGGTGCAAATTACGGAAACAGCATTAAAAATTTATTCATTCTTTCAGAAAACGAAAAAAACAATATAACCCATTTCGACGAACATGCTTATGTAAAAGACTTGTGTCAACTAGGCGAAAACATTTACAAACAAACTGTTTGTCCTCTACAAAAATCTCCAAGGGAATTTGCTTGTGATAAGGTAGTCGTTGGGTATTTAAAAAACGAAACAGACTTCTCAAAAATTGTCCCGTTTGTGAAAACAGCAATGCTGTTAGCGCCCTACTCATTTGATGTAGTAATAGTTATAGCCGACGACGAACCACCAAAACATCTTGTGTCAGAATTGGAATCTTTTGGTGTAAAATGGTTTCATCGAAAATCTACAATTTCAAATTTGTTTATTGACAGATATCTTGCATTTAAAGAAGTGCTAGAAACAACTCCTAGTTATAAAACGATATTGCACGTAGATGTAACGGATCTAATATTCCAAAAAGACCCGTTTCGATATTTTAACAATGAGTTATTAACAATCTCTTCTGAAGGAATTTCAATCAAAGACGAATCTTGGAATAGAAAAGGAATAACCACTATATATGGGGAAGATGTTCTAAATAAAATTGGAGATAGGGAGGTTATATGTGGGGGAGTGATAGGCGGTCCGAGAGATCTTTATACCGAATTAGCTAACACGTTGGTTAACGAATATAATATCAAAAATCAAAATTCGTATTACGGAATAGATCAAATTCTTTTATTAAAGCTAATATATTTTGATGAGATCTTAAAAAATCGTATTTGTATTACCAACCCGAGAAATAATGACTTCTGCTTAAATCTGCACGTATGTTGTCATTATCCACAAATGTTTGAGCAAGTATATCAAAACAGAGACAATAAAGTCATTTTCAACACTAGCACGTCTCTCCCATATAGCATCATTCATCAATATAATAGATCTAAAGATTTATATGATACTATTACTGGACACTATAAGCAGTATTTTACTCCTCTTTATAGAGAAACGCAGTAATAAGTATCTACAAAGCTTTTATGTTTTTTTAGTCGTATGAGATCTACCATTGAACCAATTTACGTTCGTTCCGTTTCGCCAACTTTTAGTTGGGACGATGGGAACTATTTCATACAACCTACAAATATACAACCATCTTCTCAAACAATTGATGGAAAACAAGTATATATTGGGTATGCACCAATTACACAAGTTTTATTGAATACACAACCTTACGATTTCGACATCCGTTCTTCCTATTTAGTTAGAGCATTGGATTTCGGGGACTACTATAATAACACATCAAACGTATTGAGCGTAAGTGGAATTGCTTCTATTAAATTTACTCATTCGTATGTTATGCCAGGTTTATATAGCGTCAACGTTTCTAACGCGGAATATTCCAACGTTGATTCGTTGACGTGGAGTGGGGTTTCTATTGAGGCAGATCCAGCGTTAGTTTGGACTAACTATACAGGTATTGAAGGCTACACCATTAATGGACAAACCGTACTTCCGAATGTAACAGCTCTTATTACAAGAGATACAGCTTCGTTTTTAATATCCGTAGTGGAGATTCCTCCTACAGCTTATTTGAGTTCTGATATTCCTTTAATTCAAGAACACATCGTTTTTCCGCTTACAGTAAAAATTACTCCGAGGTTCACACAAACGGGAAGTTTCCCAATCGAAAAGATTGTTTGGGATCTTGGTGACGGAAGTCCTCTTCTTACAAAAACGCGCTGGGATACTAATACCTCGCTTCCATTTGTTACTTCAGGTTCGCTTTCTGCTGATCCGTTAGATCCTCGCAATTTTGATATCATTCATACATACACAAAACCAGATAATTCTGTATATTCTTTTTATCCTTCTATTAGCGTATATACACAATCTACTGGCACAATGGACGTTTGCAGCATAACAATAGGTCCTATACTTTCACAGAATTTTGATAGTGCACAACAAGATTTTGGAGTTTTACAAACAGAACTTAATGAAAATGGTGTAGTTGTTGTCGGACACGTTGAGGATAGTGTCGGAATTTGGAAAACTTTATAATTACCTTTATGGGGTTTTCTTTAACAGTCTATTCTTTATCAGCTCTTCGACCTGCAGAGCTGGAGTATACGTATAATTCATCTGAAAAGTTAAAATATACAACAATAACATATTCAAATGGCTTGTCTTTCAATAGCTATGAAGCCTTAAACAAATTACAAGATGTAGCTTTAAGCAAAAAAAACATTTTGTTTCTAACGGATACAAAACCTCTTACTAGTATTTTCGAACAAACGACCGAACTTTCTCCTATAGGAAAAATTGCTGGATCTTTTTATCTCTCTACAACCCAAAGAGAGGACGTCAAAGTTAATAGCGACAATACTCTTTCGCTCGAGCTATCCTCTACAAATAAAGCAATCATAACGGTGGTACCGATTAACTCGACCACTGTTGAATTATATAGTGGTGGAATTCAGCTTGTGGTTGATTCGAATTATCCTTATACGCTACGAGCTTCAAATGCTGCTCTGGCACCAGACCAAATTTACAGAAAACGATTTAAATTCGAATATGCAAACAATTTAATGACGTTTCAAACTGTTACAAAAGAGGGCACTCGCTATATATCTTACGGCAAAGACAAAATATTACGAGCGATTGGTTTAACGCTAAATAATGTTAACATTAACCCGCATTTATTTGTGCCTTCGTTTGTAACGAATTCTTCTTTAAACGTGGGGTATGATCCAACTTCCATGGAAGTAAAATATTATAATGATATCGAATCATTTAAGAATAGAACTACTTTGGATATCAAAGAAAAGACAGTAGCTGAGACAAATTTATTGATTTCGTGTGCTACGTCGGATATAACAAAAAGAGAGAAAGCAAATATCAATATTGCTCTTCTGAGAACAAATTACACATCAACGGGAGCATACGCTCCAACATTAGTAGCTTCCGCGGACACAGGCACTATAACATTGAGCGGCAATTATCTTTCGGATGTCGATGAAACGGTTCCAATTTTAATAGAAGATTTGATTAATAAAAGAGTTAATAATAAAGACGGCTTCTTAATCTACATTTAACGATAAATAAATAATATGGCCGGCATTCCTATTTCAAAACTTATTGATCCCGCTCCGAATAATGCTATCGAAGCTTCGGATTTGGTTCCAGCTTTTAGGCCAGAAACAGGAACAATAAAAGTGCCTGGTGCCGCCTTTAAAAACGCTGTAACAAACGCAAGTACTGACGGTATCCCTCTTGTTGGAACTTCAACGTACGCTAATAATGTAGGAACGACGACGCCTATTAAAACACTGCGAGCTAGTGGATCGGTAACGATTGATGCTACTAATACTTCTATTACGATCGGAGCTCCTTCTTTCAGTAACGCGACCGAAACAGTGCAAGGTGTAGCAAAAATAGCAACGACCCAACAAGTAAATTTAGGAGAAAATGATTTAACGATCGTATCTCCTTACAAGCTTTCTCAGCGCATTTCTTTAATACCTACAGCGTTTGTTCCTTTGAGCGGAGGAACGATGTCTGGAGCTTTAACGCTTCCTTCTAATCCAACGGCCAATCTCCATGCTGCTACAAAACAATACGTTGATGTAGGAAATATTTTAAACGCAAATAGCGTTTTTGCAAATACTACAAACAATTCCGCTTCAGGTACGAGTCTCAGCGTTTCAGGAACAAATAAGTTTGTTGGTAACTTAGGAACAGGCCTTGCGGCTGTTACTTTAAGTGCAGGAAATGGGCTAACATTAACTGCAAACAACGACATTTTAGCAATTTCACAAGCTTCTAGTGGTGTGCCAACAGGAGCTATTATGCCTTTTTATTTAACTTCCGCTCCTTCTGGTTGGATCGCATGCGACGGATCTACTATTAGCAATAGTGGGCCCACAGCCGCCCTATATGCAGCAATTGGTGGAACATTGCCCGACCTTCGTGGCTACTTTGTTCGTGGCGTTGGGACTAATACTGACGGCACCACTTCCGGCCTCCTTGGTATTAAACAAACGGATACATTTAAAAGTCACGCCCATACTGGAACAGCCGCATCAGCTGGAGCTCACACTCACCAATATTATAAAATTTCAGTCGGAGGAGCAGTTGCAAACTCTTCTATTGGTTGGGCTGGCATTAATACTGGTGGTAGCGCAAATGCTGCAACAGGATCAGCAGGAGATCACTCTCACACATTGGCTCTCAATAATACCGGAGATTCGGAAACTCGTCCTAGAAACATCGCGTTTTTGTATTGCATTAAACTTTAAAAAGTAGCACCGCTTTTCTTGGAGTATAACTAGTTTGCTTCCTCCCTTTAGTATATTTCATTTAGAATCTTTGTACTTTAAACGTCTCTTCTGTATAAATACTCTTGCTAACACATGCACAAGAGACTCTATAATAAGCTATATGTTAATAGGAATCGTGAGGACGGTTCCGAAAAAATCTTTCTTGGATATCAAAACAATTCGACAGAGTATCCTCTTGTAAAGGATAAAGAAACATATTTCCATATACCTCCTTATACAGAACCTGTATTAATTGCTGATTCTTCTCTTATTATAGACGGAGCAACAGGAGGTCTTTTTCCAGCCGTAGCTGACCGCATTTTCGAAAGCAGGAAAGGAAATGGAAATACCTCAAACAACGGAACTCCTTCCGAAATTCCGGACGGAACCTGGTTCTGTACCTGGCTTTATGAGAGTCCTGAAACCGGAGCTTTGAGATGGTATGATAGATACTTTAATCCCAAAAAGCTTAATATAAATTTATACCAAAACGAAACATTTAACGGTACAGAGTATATTCTTAACGCTCTGCCTATATTTGAGGCTCCGGATATGGATACTGTAATATATGATGTTCCATCAACGATGAATTTGGAGCCTGGAGTATTATATAAATATTTTCATATTGGGGAAAGAACGGCCGAAAATATATTAACGACGTTTGGAGGTGTTTCTAGCGAAAAACTTTTATTTGACATAAAAGACTGGATGTCACGTAAGGCTAGTCCTTCGTATCCTATTACAATCACTTCTTCCGCTTCATCAACTAGCTTATTTCCAAATCCTAAAAGCTCTCAGGTAGTTTTGAGCTCGGGACTAGGGTTTAATCATAACCAAAACGTTCAAGCATACATCGAGTGGAATCAGAATTATATTCCCACACACGATTTTACTCTAGGGTTTTGGTGTCAAGATAATAATTGGAATAACTGTCCCTCAACTCAACTCATCGGAAATTATTCAGCAAAAGGTGGATTTGGAGTCTTTGTCGATACACAAAAAACGTTTCCGTATTTTGTTATTCCTGAAGTAAAATACGGTCACTTATTCTTTTTTAATCAAGACGTTCAAGGATTTTTAGACAAGGTAGTGATATCCCAACTTTCGGGACAAAGTCTTAAAATTCCCTCGTTGGTTGCCATGGACTCGAATGAATGTGTTTATGTTTGCTCTGATAGTGAACTACCCGTTCTTTATAAAATGGATCATGGTGGTAATTTATTAGCGAAAGTGGATGTTCCGGTTTCTTCCGATGAGGAACTTGTAAGTTTAATGTACGATCCAATAAAAGACGAGGTCTTACTTACAACAACAAAAGCTATATACGAATACTCGCAACTTTTAATTGAAATTAGACGTACAAATAAACCATTAACATTGTCTTCTAATTACGTTTCTAGTGCCTTCTCATACGATACTACGCTTGGCACTTACTCTCTCTCAACTATTCCAAACACAATCGATCTAAAATTTATAGAAAACGATGAATGGACAATTCTGACAGACAATAATGTTTATAAAAACGGCGAGATGTTCTTGACTTTTGAAGACGAAGCAACAAACTTACAAATCGATCCTAAGGGAAGGTTGTGGGTGTTGCACGGAACAAATAATGTTTCAGTATTTGACCCTTCTGGATTTCCATTTCAGGATCCCTCTTTAACATTTACTGTAGGTTCTGATACGAGACACGAACAAAAGCATATATCTTTTATAAACGTATATGATAGATCTAAATTATCAAACGAATGGGTGTCGGTAATTTACTATAGCGATTCTCGCTTTATGTATACAAATACTTTGGATGGTAGGGTATCAAATATAGTAGATATGTCCACATTCGCTGACTACAAAGTAGCCAGACAATTGGATCAGGACCCATATACGTTTATATACAAAACAAAAGGAGATTTTACTAGCTACGAAAATAAACGTGTTTTCAATTCTTTGACTCGCGCAAAGAAACAACTCGTTATTAAGGCTTCTTTAAAAGATAAGTCTACTAACGAATATTCGTATAAAATTCATAAGGCTAGCGCATCTATAGATGACTGGGATCCAAATACGTGGAAGCATATTATATTAACTCATAAAAACAGGACTTTGGCTTTATATATTAACGGCGTAAAGCAAACAGAATTGAACTATTCCGGTCAATACGAGCTTTCTTTTGACCAGCAACCTTCGATGTTTATTGGCTCGCCTCTCGGCGTTAGTAACGGTTTAAATAGAGAAACTAGAAGCGTAGTCGAATTGTTTAATGGCGTTATTGGAGACATAAAATTTTATAACTATTGTATAGATCCTATAAACTTTGAGATGTTTCTGCGAGCAGGAATTGCCGCGGAAGATATCTTATGGTCTTTGCCAATTCCTTCGATTGGGTATATCGAAAGAATTGAGAGAATGTTTAAAAATAAACTTCCTGGAAGCAAATCTAATTTTTATAATATAAAACTATCAGGGACAAACATTACAGATTTGACTACAAGAGCTCTTATAGAAGAGCAAATTAAAAAGATTGCAGCGGAAATTTCTCCAGTTAATGTGGATTTAATAAAAGTAACTTGGATTGGGTGAGTTTTGTAAAATTTCCAATAATTACTATCAATGTCATTGCGGTTATTTGCCAACTACGAAAATACGGGTAACAGTTCTATCTTTTATAGATTGACTAGCGTTTCTCCGTACGTTTTCAAATTACGGTTGGATAATGACGATCCAACCTCGTCTTATTTGGTGGAGTATAGCTTAAACAATAATCTTTCGGCTCGAGTATTATTTGACGAAGACTTGACAGCGTTTGTTACACTAACGGCTCAAACGCCAGGCGTGCAAGTAATAACCGTATCAGCTTTTGATGATCAAAATTTTAATCTACCGCCTGTAATTCTCGGCCTTTCCGCCGTTTTTGTTCCTTATTTCTTATCTGCGGATTATATTGCCTATCCACAAGGATTTGTTACTCCTTTTTTTCCAAAATATCGTTACTCTGATCAATATGCTTCACAAGAAGCATATCTGGCTGATTTGAATCTCTATGGCACAGGAATTGGAAATGCTTTTTACGGAGAAGGTCATACGGAGTCAGTCGCTCTTAGTGCTAAGACTCTTTTTGCTGGATGTTCCGCAAGTTGGGGTGTTGGGCCATACGTTATTGAAACAAAACAGAGAACTACTACTGCAATAATAACAAGTAACTCAAACGAATTTGTTATACATCCTGTTAGTTTACAGCTTTATAATAATACCTTTATAAAAGACGGCCCATCAATAGCATATTTTGAAGAACTATCTGGCACACCTAGTTATTATCCATTTTATACTTCTAGCTTAACAGTAACTGGATTGGAGAGAACTAATGGGAGCACCTTTCAAAAAAGCTTATCGGTTCTGAAATATCCAGAACCGGAATATTCTGGGTATCCTCTCGTTTTTACTCCATCCATCTCAGGAGCAAATATAAGTCTTCCGCTCGATTCAACAAGACAGTTGTTTACGGCTTACTTCGACCATCCTGTCTACGATACTTCCGTTTTCTTGCAACAGTATGATGGTTCGGCTTGGAGTCTCGACGCTACCGCCAACCCATTTGGCGTTAATCCGGACTGGTCTCTGACTACAACAAAGCTGTCGGCGTCCATTAAAAATTTTAAGTTTCAGTTATCATACTCCGATCAATATAGTATCGATAATATTTTATTTAGAGCTTCCGCTGGATATGTAACAAACCTAAATGTTGGAGTTTCTGCGTATAAAATAATTGGACTGCAAAATTACGACGATCAAAGCAATAGATTTACTCCAAACAGAGACTGGTTTCCAAGATATCAAATCATTCCGTTTTCGGTTTCTACTACTATACTACCTCTCCCAGTTACGGATTTGTATGTTGCCAACTATTACAACCTTACTGGAACAAACGTTAAAGTCACAAACGTATGGAGCAGCTCTTCCGTCGAAGCTACTCCTTCTTCTACGGTTATTTTATACAAAACTCTTTCTTCCACTTCTTTGTCAGGAGGAGAATCGGATACTTTCTTTTTTAATAGTAGCGATCTAGGCATAGTTGGACTTTCTGCTAAGACCACGTTTTTTGATTCAAATAACGATATCTATAGTAAGTTATATCACGCCCCTGAAATTCTTGAGGTGGTTAATAGTTACGACGACGTCGAGCCAAAGTACTTCAATTCTCAGATTTCTCCTCTAGTCGTTACGCACAACACCGTCCCGCGATTAACTCCAAATGAGTGGGTAACGAGCGACAACGTTAATAGTGTAATTGACGAATTCACAACAGCTCTTAACGAGCTCGATCAGTTTACAAGTGTATATACTCTATCAACAACAAAAATTACTGGACGGCTGGAGCAGAATTATATACAACCAGGATTTACAACGGGGTTGACGTTGTCGTCATATCTACTTCCTGATGGATCAATATTAACATATAATTTTAACATTCCAATTACAACATACGAAACTGAAAGTAGAGCTCTCAGTTCATTAACTGTATTTGGCTCTAATCCAGACGATTTAGTTTCTTTTCCAATATTTGTACGAGCAACCGTACCAACAATTCCTGGCACTGAGTACAAATGGATTACTCCATACATCGATCCTGTTGCGTTTTACAATTGGCCTGTTCCTTCTCTTAGTTCAAATACGCATTATGTTGGGATGGTAGTTCTCCCAAAGTCGGAAAAAATAATCCTAGCTTATGAAAAATCTGTTTGTTTAATAGAAAACAATTATACATCAAGAGCTATTGATACGGTAGCTAGTATCGATCAGATATTTGAATTCCAAAGCGTAAAAAACGTTCAAAGCACGACTCAAGATTATGTGGTTGTGCTAGATGCAGCCTTCCCTAGAATTTCGGTATATACAATATCTAACGATAGCTTAAACTTATTTACAACATGGGGAAGTTTTGGTTTTGCGGCAAGTAAACAAGGACTTAACAAGCCAGAAGATTTTCATATAGATCAACAAGATCTAATTTGGGTTGCAGACACTGGCAACAATTGTGTTAAAAAATTTACATTAACAGGAAAAAATTTGTTAACTATAACGCACAAATATTTAGACAAATCGGCTCCATTAAGCGTTTGTGTGGATAGTCAATATAATGCGCACGTACTCACAAATAGTGGAGTGTATGTTTTTGACTCAAATGGTTTGTATCTATTTACTTATACATTACCTGAAGAGATAAGCGGAATAAAGAAAATTAACACCTCTTACAATAGAGAGGCTGTTTATATTACACATTCCACGGGGGTTATAAAATATTTTAGAACGGGAACTATATATCAGTATACGATTAACAATCAATCTCTTACAGACGAAACGACTCTTCAGGGGTATAATAGTGTATATCAAGATAAATTTAGAAACTTGTATATAACAGTCAAAGATCAAATTATACGAGTAGCTGACCTAATGAAACTCAAGCGAAATAGATCTCAAGATCTTGAGAATTTACTTTGGTCTTCGAATGAACTGCATGTACACAAAGACGAATATGTTCAACCATGGGTTTATATAAAATCTTTTCATCGCTTGTGGGATAATATTGAGCTTTTTAGAAATTCGTTATTTTACGACGATTCCGTCACAGGGTTTTATACTCCCCCTGTGTACAAAAAATCGGAGTTAGTAATTGGACAAAACGAAATTGTTACTAACGCTGTTATCAACAGACTTTCTTCTCAGCTGTGGGCCAATTTAAGATCCATCATCAACTACTTTAATGTAGTCAATGTTCCTCCAATTAGCATCGAAGTAGAAACGACACCAGTTGTTACGGAAATTCCGACATTGACTGTAACAGAAACTCCAGCACCGACACCAACGCCGACACCGACATTTACATACCCAGCTGACGGAATTGTTGACATTAACGATAACTCTATCTACATGGTCGACATGAATAACACAACAACATATCTAGTAACTGGAGCAAAAATCCCACAGCCGTTCCTACTCCAAGAAAATAATAACTACGTTCTTCAGGAAGACGGGTTAAGTAAATTGATAATCGAATAATTACTCTTATGGCGGATCTAAAAATATCTCAATTGCCGTTGACGCAAACGTTAATTCCAAACGACATTGTTCCAATTGTTAGCCAAGCTTCAACAAAGCAAACAATGCTTAGTTCGTTGAGCGCGTTTGTTGCGACTGATTTGTATCAGTCAGATGCAAATTTGCTTGCGCTGCTCAATCAAGCAGATGCAAATTTGCTTACGTTAATAAATACATTAAGTACTAATATGCTAAAAATTGGAAATTATCCTTATCTTGAATATGCTTGGGTTACAGCGCCGAATGCTGCCGGTCAAGCTATTACAGCAAACACTATTACTACACTTACTTTAAATACAGAAGTAGCTGATTTGGGAAATTTCGGTTCTCTCACATCAAATCAGATTACTTTAGCTGCTGGTACATATCAATTTGAGGCATTTGTTTCAGTAGATCAAGCTAGCTTCGGCGGATGCGGCATCTTTGGACTAAGAAGAGTGGGTTCGACGTATATCACAAGAACAGGGTCTCAGGGTGGCGCTTCTGATAATGGCGATAATGCTTTTATGAGAGGTCAATTTACATTTAATACACCCCAATCAATCGAATTAACATACTTGTCGCCAGCAGCTGGAACTTATATTCGCAATACTAAAACCAACGGCTGGGTACTTCCACATACAAATACTACAGCAGACGCTGATCAACGCACAACTCTTAAACTCTGGAAAGTAGCATAATATGGCCATTAAACAAGAATACATTGAAACCGTTTTAGGTGCTGTTTGTAACAAGCTTGGCTATGCAGTCAGCAATGCCGCTCTTTATAGAGAGGTTGTTCCTGTTGAAGTTACTGATGAGCAGCTAGAAGCCGAATGCGAAAAGTTTATCGAAGAGCAAAAAGAGCTACAAACCACCTCTAAACCGCGCTCTATCGAAGAAATTGCAAAGCAAATTGCCGATCTTCAAACACAGCTAGCAAAGCTTTCTGCTTAAGATTCTTCGTATCGCTCTTTTAAAATAGCGCGAGCTTGTATTAAATAATATTGTGGCTATCACAAATTTTTTAAATTTTACTACCAACATTTCTCCTTTAACGGGAGACTATATTGTTGGCTTTGTTGATGATCCAAGCGGAAGAGGTCAATACGAACACAAAACGACTCTTAAGACCATTTTTGATTCGTTTACTACGTATTCTTCCAATCTAAGTGGTATAACTCCAGAACAGCTTTCAACAGGACATCCTTCGTGGAACGTGTTTGGAGATTTTTCAGTACCGGGAAGATTTGATGCTAGTAGTATTAATTCACAAGGCGTTTCTAATAGCGTAACCGTGTTTGATAGAAACGGTTTGGGTACTAGCGCTTCATTCTATAAAACTGGAGACAAAACCTACTTAACTGACTCCGTAAGAGGAACAGTTATAACATATACTTCGGCTGGCAATGTAGGAATTGGTACTACGGCTCCGACCGAAACGCTTCACGTAGACGGTTCAGTATTATCTACCTCCTTAACGGCTACAAGCACTGCCGCTCAAACTTTGACAAGCGGCGCCATTGTAGCTAACGGCACTACCGGAGCTTTTGTTTTAGATGATAGCGGACACAAAAGAATTTCTTGGAACGATGGTGGAGGAAATCTCAATATCAGAGGAGGTCACTACTTTAATGGCACTAATTTAGTGTACGCAAAATCGCATGCGGATTCAAATGGAGGAGCCGCATCCATAACGCTCGGTTCGGATGTCGCGGATGGCATCATCACTCTAAATGTTGCTCCAATAGCGACTCCCGGTACAGTATTAACGTCCTTTGCTAATACCGTTACTATAGATAAAAACGGAACAACTACAACAAAACCCGTCAATGCTCCAAATACCGCAAAAGCATGGGTTAACTTCAATGGAGTGGGAGCGGGCTCAAAACCGATTGGTGCGAGCTACAATATACAATCCGTCGTCAGAAGCAGCACACAAGCAGGCCAATATACTATCACATATATAAACCCTGTAGGGACAAACAATTGTGTAATAGCCACAGCCAGAGATGATAGCGGAGGTTATGCAGCAACAGTACAGTCTCAAACATCAACCGGGTGCGTAGTCCATACTTGGAGAGCGAGTCCTCTCGGTACGGTCGATAACTCTAATGTTAATATTGTAGTGTTTGGATTTTAAAAATAATTAAAGGATACATATATGCCCATAGAAACATTTGCAGACTTTCCAATTAAGACCGCTCCATTATCTGGAGACTTTCTCGTTGGTTATGACGTCAACGGAGAAATTAGAACAACACTCTCGAACGTTATTAATGCTGTAATTCCTCAAGTTATAGCTGCGGTGCCTACAATTCCTACGGGCACGATCATTACCTATGGGGCATCCACAGCTCCTTCAGGTTGGCTTCCTTGTGATGGACGCCTACTGAGTACGACAGCGTACTCAAACCTCTATAATGTTATCGGAAATACGTATGGGGCGGGCCCCGGAACTTTTAATCTCCCGGATCTTCGTGGGTATTTTGTAAGAGGTTGGGATAACGGAAGAGGAGTCGATGTCATCGATGCAACATACACACAATCAGCGCGAGTTGTCACCATAACAACCAATAGCCCTCACGGCTTAACTACAGGAAATGTGGTCCCGCTTACATACATATCGGGAACCGGCGTTAATGGAGCGTTTGGTGTTTCGGTTGTATCTCCAACGGTTTTTACTTACACCGCGTCAGCATCACAAACTACATCAGGAAGTGTTGTCTTAAATGGAACGAGCCGTAGCTTTGGTCTAGCCGAAAGCGATGGTTTAGGATTTCACGGCCATACTATTAATGATCCAGGCCACAACCATAATATTTCCAATCAAACCGGAACGGGTCCGCAATGGCTTGCGTTTTCAAGAAACGATTTAAATCCATCAGCTCCGAACGACGGCACGGGATTTGCTCAGGGACCTAACGGCAATGACCGATTGTTTACTATTATCAATAATACCACAGGAATTACAATTAATTCTTCAGGAACAGCTTCGGAAACTCGTCCTAAAAACATAGCTCTTCTCTATTGCATTAAAACATAATACTAGAAAAATAAACCAAAATAGATAAATAAATATACAACATGAAAAATCCACTCTCAAGCATTTACGAACAAATCCTTATCAGCGAAGCTGAAAAATCCACACTTCAAGCCCCTTCCAGCGATAAAGTTGGAAGCGTTAAGGGCGGACAAGAGCTATTCGGCGAAAAGCCAGACGTTACCGATACTGGTAAGGTTAAGGGTGAAACCCCCAAGAAGCTCGAGCACGAGACCACCGAAGAAGCTGATGTTACTCCCGCCGCTAAAGAGAGCAACAAGCCCGGCTTAAAAGCTCCCGCTAAGTCTGCTGAAGAAGCTGAGGGTGCTAAGTCGAAGCCAAAGGGCCTCGGTGAGGAAGTTACAATGGGAGCTTTTGAAACTCTTTTCAGAAAGACTCTCGTTACGGAAGAAGAGTCCGAAAGTGGAGAAACTCTTGAATTCGCTACTGGTTCTGAAACTCCTTCCGAAGAAGAAGGTTCCTTGGAGAGCGAAGAGTCTACAGAAGAAGAGACTGTTGAAGAGGAAGAGGGAGATCTTCTTTCTGATCTTCAGGATCTACAAGTCCGTATCGCTGATATCATCACTAAGCTCGAGCAAGCTGTCGAAGAGGAAAGCGAAGAAACAACCGAAGATCAAGGTTACACAGAAGAAGACTTCAACGAAGAGTTTGGTGAAGAAACTCCTGAAGGCGAATCTGAGGAAGAAGTTAAGACCGAGTCACTCAAGGTTCTTGGTGACAAGAAGAAGGCTCTGCAGAGCAAGAACAACAAGGTCGGCGGCAAGGTTACCCCAAAGGGTGGCAAGGCCAACACCGGAAAGTTTGTTACCAAGGCTGAGATCAAAGTTCTCGGTGATAAGAAGAAGGCCCTCCAAAGCGGTAGCGCTGTTAAGTCTTCTCTCAAAAAGGGTGACTCATTCATCAAGTAATTTAAATTACTTCTAAAAACTTAAGAAGCTCTGGGTAATACCAGAGCTTTTTTTGTGTCTAAACATTAAATACTACTATGGATTCATTCAAGAGCGATTTTGATAAGAAGTTAAAGAGTTATCTTACTGTATATAAAGTGCCTCTGGCTCCCGATAGTCTTGATCCTGGTGTCTTCTACTTTCCTGAAACCGGAGAGCTTCCGAGACTTCTTCCAGCCGTTCATGCACAGATTACAAACGACGTTGAAATGTTTGTGAGTGGCCAACCTGCACGAGTTAAAAACTATGTAATTGTTGGTGATGTCGTGACTCCCGGTAAAAATAAGAAAAATTCCGAAATCAAAGTTTTGATTGTTATAAACAAAAGTTTACTAGACGTCGATCCTGACGGACTTCTTGCTGAAGAGGTATTAAAGCTAGCTGACAGCTTAAGTGGCAAACTAGCTGTAGGAACGTTACATCCAATTCGTTATGTTCCTATGGTTAGAGATATTGATCCCGCAAACTACAATGCAGTTTACGACATCCCAAACTTTAACTGGATTAAACTTCCTTCTGGATTAAAAACAAATGATTTCAGTCACACAAGATAAAGTTCGATATCTCAATAAAAACAACAACGCCAACGAAAGAGAAAATTACTCTAGATGGTGGAAGGAACAAATTGAGCATTACGGCACTAGTGTAGATTACTATACTAGTGGATATAGTCTTTCGTCTCACGATTATCTTTACGGCGAGGATCCAACCTCAGTATATTCAAAAACCGGAAACGTGATCATGATCACAGACATTACAAATGATGCATTAATGCTTTCGAAGTTTGGTATTATGGCGGACTGCGATATGACTGCCGTGGTGCATTTATCTTCGTTTTATGAGCAGTTTGGTCCAGGAAAAGAACCAAAAGCTGGCGACCTCATTAGACTAACAGAATACGGAGCCGATAGACCTAATTTAAGAAGTGCTCCAATCTACGAGATTACTGAAAGAGATGATGAATATCTTCCAATGACAAATCCTTTGATTGGTCACTATGTTTGGTATATGAAATGCAAGCGCTTTGAGTACTCCTACGAACCCGGAGTTCCACTTGGGCCCGCTAATATACAGCTTAACGATTCGGAGGAATACGGGCGTTTAGAGGGTGGAACGAATCCAGCAGAAGTCGTTCAACCGTACGAAGGATCCGTACAAAAAGCTGGAGATGAAATATACGACAATCCTATAACACACGGTCTTTTACAGCTCATACAAACTACAAACCCAGACGAAGGTTGTATAGCACCAGAATTTGTTGTACCAAATCCATTGGATCTTCCTGTGCCTACTCCTCTCCCTTCAGATGTAAAGCCTGTACAAAGAAGAGCAAATAGCGCGTACGACTATTTTGATAAAGATCTATAGTATAGATAGCGTCCTGTTTGGTCCGCAGTAGTAACTCTAATAAGCGAGGCGGTACACTTTATTACTCTAATTTCTAGTGCAGTCGTATACAGATTGCGGTGCAGCAACCGCACCGCTATTGTAAGTAGATCTGATTGTAAATGTTGTATCTGTTATCTCCGTAATTGGTTCGGTTATATAATATAAACCATTATATACAGAATAGGCCGAGAGAGATACAACATTTCCAACATTAAAATTGTGCGCTACGTCGGCATAATTAGCGTCCGCATAAGTTGACGTGCTAGCACATCTCTTCCACACAATATCTCGATATACATATCCTGCTTCTGGATCCTCTGGGTCGACATATGGTCCGTATATATTGTCAACGACTTTAACTCTGCCTAAGATATTATCAGATCTTAGTGGGTATATACCACTGCTTAGTCCTGTATAACTGAGTGTAGATATGTTGCGAACCTGAAGGGTAGGCCATGAGACTAACCAAGGATACGTACCCGTCGCTGTTGATGTTTCGAGTAGTTCATCTGTATCGCCATCGCCTTGGTAATGGTACCAGTACTCCCAGTAACCATCAATATTCTGTTCCAACGTGTAATATACAGAAGAGGAACCCTCATATTCTGTCCAACCATATATTCCTGGCACGCTCAATGTAAATATATTATAGTCTACTATTGCTGCATTAGTTAGAGTCTCTGTAGGAGTAGGGGTCTCAGTTAAAGTAGGAGTAGGGGTCTCAGTTAAAGTAGGAGTAGGGGTCTCGGTTAAAGTAGGAGTAGGAGTAGGGGTCTCGGTTAAAGTAGGAGTCTCAGTTAGAGTGGGAACTGGCGGTTTTTTATACACGATAAATGTCGCATCATAATAAGAAGTTCCAATTTCATTTGAAGCTGAAAAATTTATATGGTGAATTCCAGCAGTTGGAATATTAACGGTGAGATATCCTGTATTTGTTATACTAGCAGTCCCACCGGTTTTATTAGATACAATTGCACACGAAGAAGGATTATTTAAAATAGGAAGCTGAGCAAACACATCCGTATCTGAAGGAGTATTGGTAAAAACGAGATTTTCGTTAACGTTTAATACCAAAGGAGGTGTTGTTATTGGCGACGAATTCGAAAAATTTTTGTAGATATCAATACTCTCCAACCTTGGTACATCCCAGTCTGTTATTTTCAATACAACAACAAAGGGTTGAGGGAATGTTATATTGTTATCAAGTCCACTATACGTAATGAGATATTTTTTTAGAGCGCTGTTATAGGTTATGTTTCCTCGATTCAGTTTAGAAAATTTTATATTCTGTAACGAGGAAACGATGGCGTTGAAATCTTCCTCGTATATAGGAAATATCTGTGAATATTCTAACGTGTTCGTATTTTGATTGAATAAAAGTGGAATAAATTGAGTTCCGACAACTTGGGTAAACAAAGACGTGATTTGCTTTTTCTGAGAAAAAAACCAAGTTTGTTCAAACTTAAATTCTTTGCTTAAAATAGTGGTTCTATTTTTATTCATAACATTAGAAATAAAGAGCGTCGTAGGTCAAATTCTGATCAAGATACGTTAGTATATTAGACTTATACGTTAGAACATAAAGCGGGAAACCAAAATATCCTCGTGTATTGTCAAACGCGGAAGTAATTTCGTCGGTTTCATAATCATAAGAAATTCTAGAAAATAATACCGTGCTAGGTGTATGTATCATTAAAACGTCAAAGAAGCAATCGACATTTAGAACCGAACCCGTAAGCTCCGAATAAAAAGAGTTATCCGCAAATCCAAAAATGCTCGACAACGCTACATATCCCGGACGAACTACTTGATTGTTTGTTCTAACCCATAGTTCGCCTGGAGTTGTTGCTCTGTCAGCAATACTAACACCAGAAAGCTGCTTGAACACGCCATATTGATTACCATAAACGTCTGTAACCCAGTTATCAGCAACTTTTCCGTTTTGCTTTAGAACTTGCATCTCGGACCACGCGGAGACATTTCTTACGCCCGTAAAACTTTTAGGTTCTCTGGCTAGATCTACCCACTCGTCGTGATATTCTCCTCCCCAAGGAGTTACTCTACTTTGAGGAGTAACCAATCCAATAGAATTATCCGCATTATTGCTCTGATACGGAATAAACGTTTGAAGTTGTTTTGTTAGGTTTTTTCTTACAAACCCCGCTAGCTTGCCTGTAGTAGAAGACTCTTTAACCCAAAGATTGTTTTCACTCCAGTCGTAAATACTATTTTGTTTTTGTTTTGATAGACCTCTTCCGCCGATGTGTACCGACGAATCCTCAACAATGTACTCGGCGCTCAATAGAGATGTTGAAACAGGAGCAATTGCCGTAAAATCTTTATTAATAAATTGCGATGCTCCAAGGTTCTGAGGAACAAAGTAACCACCAACATCGTCTTTAGAATATAGCGATTCGAGCGTAGGAACGGTAGCAATCGTGGGAAAAAATCTATTAGATAAATTACCAAAAGGTTCTTGGGATTGGTAGTAGAGCTGAGTTGGAGGCGCTACTACGTCTTGTACGGAAACAGTAGAGACTGACCAAACAAAGCTGCTTAGTGCATAATAAAGAACGGTAACAGGAGTTCCGTCCACATTATTAGTTAAAATAATATCGGACGGTTCTGTTGTAGCAAAGGCTGTAAGGGACCTAACATTTTCGGTTTCAAATACAGAAGATAAATTGGAAATATTCGTACCAAAATTTAAAGTGGACCAGCGGGAAGTTCCAACAGCTGATTGAAACACTAACGGCTGACTCCACCAAAATGAAGTTCCGTTTCTTTCATATTCCAGAATTGTTCCATATTGAAGTTTGAGAGGAGACAAACGAGGTATATGGTGCGGAAGATAATCATCAATGTACTCATATGGATATCCCCATGTATAAATTCCTTTAGAACGAGTAGAAGGCTCTTTATCTTTATAAATAGCTGCCCAGTAAGGCTTAGCTCCAACGTTGTTATCTAATTGATTTAGCTGTATGCCATTATATCTATAACTCCAACCTCTCAGCGGTTGTTCGATTAAAAATCCTCCCGTGGGAGCATAAATTGGAGTATTAGCAATTTGATGGCTTTGTCCAGGAATAGCAGTTAAGTCCGGAATAATGGTGGGCTCCGTCGAATTTAATAATTTAGGCGAGCTAGCTCCATACAAAAATAGATAGTTACCATCGACGTTTCTACCCGTTACTTCGATATAAAACGTTCCGGTTGTACTTGGAACAAACGTAAATACTGGAGTGTTATAAAAGCTTTGCGAAGCGGATGTTTGTACGTTAACGACGTTCCATTGCAATATCTGCGGGGTACTGCTTGTAGGAACGCGAGGGGCGTTATAAACATTTACCGTTCTAGTAACGGGCAAAGCAGGGATACCAAGAGTGTTTGTATAACTATACGTAAGAGTATACGTTCCAGGAGTCATTGTGTTGACCGATCCTGACGTAGGAATAATCAACTTTCCGTTAGGAGAATCCTTGCCATCATAAACCTTGGCTGATAATTCGGTGTATGTAGTACCTGATAATACCTGTATTGTGCTGCTGCCATTTAAAAGTATAACCGGAGCGGGTGGTTCTAACACTCTTGGAACGTACTGATAAAAAGTAATTGCCGCGACACCGCCAGAACCGGAATTACCATTCCAATACAAAGGACTGGTTCTATCAAACGAAGAGGCGCCATTGCCGCCCGCTCCATAACCTCCGTATCTAGCACCTGCTCCTCTGCCGCCAGATGCACTAGCGCGGTCACCTGTGCCACCACTTCCGCTCGAACCACTACCGCCGCCTGGGAAACCACCACCGCCGCCTCCACCGCCGGCTCCATTACGTCCGCCACCGCCGCCACCGCCGCCAGATGCACTACCTGAGTATATAACACCAACGCCTGGCCTTGTTATCGTAATGCTAGTTCCGCCGCCAGAATAGCCGCTTCCAATTTGACCTCTACCGCCTATCCTACTTCCTGATCCGCCGCCGCCGACGGAATAAGAGATTACATCCCCTTCTCGTACGGTAAAATTATTGCGAGCAAACATGCCACCCGATCCACCACCACCGCCGCCACCACCAGAGTCTACCTCTTGTGCAGAGCCGCCACCGCCGCCGCCGGCAACACCAACTAAAGATACTGCTGTAATTAAATTAGTAATAGTGATTGAACCAGAACCTCCGTATTCACGATATGTAGATTTGCTGTGAGCTTCTACAAATCTTCCAACAGGGGGTGGTATTTCGGCTGTAACAGTGGGAGTCGACGAGAAAAATAACGCTGTCAATTGAGCGTAGGTGAAATATTGAGGAGGATTTGGAGTTAAAAGCTTTGTTAGAGATAAGGAAGGATATTGATCTCCATATACAACCTTTGTGTTCTCGGGCCAGGATATGACCGTTGCGTTTAATAGAGGATTGGGATTAATAGCTATCGAGTCGTATGTTGCCCAAGCGCTTCCTTGATTTGATGAGAAGTTTTCGACAACGACCGACGAAAGATAATACGATGTAGTTTGCTGTTGTCTTACAATTTTGAAAAAATCTCCAGCGCGCGCAACAATCTTAGATGGAAGATTTGTTGCTACCCAACTATTTTTGTTTTCGTTGGGTTTAGCCTGCATCCATACTGTATTATTAGTATTAAACGAATTTAATACATTATAATGAGGAAAAGGAGTTCTAGTTAAATTAGAATTAGCTCTACCATAAAAATAACTGTGTCCGTACTTTAGGGATAGAGTATTTGTGTCAGGAATACCTCTACTAGCGGAGGTAGCGGATACTAAAGTCTGTGATGTCCAGACGCCATTGCCCCAGGAATTTTTATCAAAAGTGTTATACCAAGCAAAACTATTTGAATTTAGTACGTCGTTGCCACTCAAATCAGTCCAGCTTCCAATATCAAAATTGCTGAAATCTGATGCCGTATCTTCGACAATGAAGTCAGCAAGGCTATTGTTTTCAGTAAATCTATAACCTGAGTGTCCTAACGGAGAATAATAAGGCTGCTTGCAAGTGCATTTTTGCCATTCATAAGACGAAACTGTTGGCACATTGGTAACAAAGGGACAATCAGCTTGGTGACTAACAGACGTAAAAACGCTCGACAGAGGGGTGTTATCAGCTCCAGTCCAAACAAAGCGAGTAATTTCTCCTGCTGATAGAGATAAAGAAAGACCATCTTGTTTTACAAAACTATGAAGACCAACCGTATCGGTTGCAGCAGATAGCCAAGCGCATTCCAAAGCCATCGTTTGCTCATTATCGTTGAAATAACGAAGTTTGTAAATTTTGTCCGCTAAATCTATAGACGACGCAGCAATAAAATAAGATCTATCAAACTCCTGAATTGGAATTGGACTACAAACGTCCTGAAAGTTTTGATTTTGAAGGTGCTCTGGCAGATCGCTAAGAGTGGTGTCTATAATATCATATGGCCACAAAATAACATTTGGTTGATACGGCGAAACAGGTAAAGCAGTTTTAGTAAACTTGTATAACCAAGCCCCACTAAGCTCCCTAACAGGAAGACTTGTATCGTAGACCATATTTCGGTCTCTTAAATATATTTTGTCAGCTTTTTTAAAGTCTTCGTCTGCGTTCGCCTGCGATGAGACAGCTGTTGTGTTATTTAAAAATATATCAAAGCAAGCATTTGATGATAAAGGACTGGACCAATATTGTTGCTGAATGGCTGCCTTTATGTTTTTAGACAGAAAGGGATATTCTTGATTGGAAGTTAGACTTGCACCGGTCCAAGGAGTTTCTTCGGAAGATAGACCGTAACCAGGAAAAGGATAAACGAAAGTTGTCGTTTTATTATTCTCAATAAACGCATCCATTTCGCCATCAATATTGTCGTATTCAACAAAACGATACCAAGCTCCTTTTATGGTGTTTCCGTATTTTACAAAAATGCTGTCAGATTGTTCTAAAGTTGTACCGGTTCCAGCGCCCGTTGTTTGAATTGAGCTCAGCGCAATAGGAACAGTTTGTCCGTCAATAGTAAGAGTGGTATCAACTAAACCATAAGGATAAAAAAAGCGATTATTGCCGGCCGATAAAGGAATATCCGAAACCGAATAAGCCGACGGAGCAATCGTATACGTGAGCGTATATTTGTTTTCGGCTAGGTAATTTTGAATAAAGTTTCCGTATAAATTTACGTCCGTTGTCTCAAAAACAGTGCCCGTAAGTCTATCTACCAACGTATTTAGATCTCCTGTTACGGGGAGACTGAAAGTGTTTAATAACCAACTATCCGACGATAAAGTGATGCCCTTGGTTTGAAAGAAACTAGCCGTAGCAGCATCTAATACATTTACGTAAGATGAAAGAGGGGCTGTTGGAGATCGATCAAAATATTGATTGTCATCGTATAATTCATCAACTTGAACGACGAGAGATTGTTGTAAAGCCGAAAACATTGGAGATAATGTTAAAAACTCCGGAGAAAACTCGGGATTGTCTGGCGTCAAAACATTGAGTAAGTAAGAATAAATTTCGTTCTCGACCGCTTTTGTTGTACCAACCGTATTATACTTAAATTTGGCAGACTTGAGTCTCTTTCGGAGATTTAAGTAATATACAGCGATATCTCTTAATTTTTTTGCAAAGTAAGGTATTGCTGACAAAAGTTCCTTTTCGTCAGCTAGGTTTACGCGATTGTACCAAATATTCTTTTCATCTTCGGTAAAGAACATTTGAAGCTGTTCTAATAGAAAAAGATATTTCTGTCTTAAAACAAATTTTTGAGAAACAGTCTTGTTTTTATTTGTTGAAAACCAATCTAAAACATATCGTTGATAGTGAAAATATATATCGCGATCAGGAACTTGAGGGGACCGTTGTTTCCATTCTAAAAACGACAAAGGAGAATTGACGTCGCTAGCGACGCTACCTTTAAGGTTCTTATCTGCAAGTTGTTTTAGGAATACGTTTTCCACCTCAAATACTTATACACAAAAACTCGTTTTGAGAAGAGTTACTCCAAAAGTCTCTTCGTTAAAATGTTATTAAACATTGTCTCCACAAGGCCATTTTCGCCATACCATTCTTCGTTTGTAGAGAGAGTGTAGTCGAATGTAGTATTCGGAGAATCCCAGTTAATGATATTATCCGTATATCCTAACTTTGATGGTACGTAATTATAAAAATAATAATTGTCTTTTAATGGCGTTTTGAACCCTCCAACGACCAAAGAAGATAACGGGTATGTAGTGGCCCCGTTTGCAAGTGGCGTAACATAGATTAATTGATAATTGTTAGTGTGTTTGTTTTGGGCGTATAGATATTGCTCAGCACTAACAAGATCACTTTGTGTTAAAATAGAGCCGATATTATTGTTTATGTCTGGATCATAATTTATTCTTCCTCTCAATTGATTTTTGGGTATAGAAAATAAATTTATCAAACGAGATATTTCGGTTGGAAATTCTGTGCCAAACGTTTTTGTTTCAATAGACAGTTGCTTGGCGTAAGATAATAGTTGATTCAATTCAGACGTTTCAAAGTCTCCATGTGTTTGTACAAAATTAGCAATTCTCTCATATATAACACGTCCAGCACTTTCTGAAGTGGAATTCCCATCTCCCGCTACTGCGGCTAAAAACTCATCAAAAAATATATCGTTGCGTGAAAGGGTTTCAGGAAGAGCGAGAGATTTAAAATAATTTGAAATATCAAATTCTTCATTAACTTTAGCTACATTATAAGATTTATCGATGTCAAATACATTAAATTGTGAAGAAGTGCCTTCTATCTCGACGACGTTTGTGGGGGAAGTATATTTTTGGTACCACTTATTGCCAGTCCAATCGCCCACAGCTTGTGTCGAATGGATATGAGATGTTGGAATGTCAAATCCGCTTGTCGGCATTTCGAGAGTTATAGATGCGAAATTGGTAGTTAATGGTTGGCTTTTGATAATTCTCAAATCCGCGGGATTTTGCACATTAAACACAATTACGTTATTTGTTTTTGAATCCAAAGCCCAAACTCGATCATAAACATCGATCGCCAAACCGCCCCACATTTCGTTTTCAGCCGGTATAGAACCGATTTGTTCCGCTTCGGTAGTTTTTATTGAAATTCCGCTCAGAGTGGAAATTTGTCTCGTAGTCAAAGTTTTATTAGTCTGGTCATATACACTAATAAAGTTATAACCGTGAGTAAACCAGACGCTGTTTGATCGATCTAGCGCTAAATGATTTGGTCTAGTAAATCCGCCACTAAGAGTAAATAATACTGTTCCGTCCGACGAAACATTCAAAACCATATTAGAATTGTAGCAAGCTACCCATACCGTATTCTTAGCATCAACGGCTAAAGAAACAGGAACAGAAGAACTGAGAGGAACGTTTATTAATTCGACGCCACTTAAATCGTATTGAACAAGATATCCAGAATTTTGTTTTGAATAGCATGCCCAAACGTTTCCGTTCTTGTCTGCTTCTATCGAAGGCGGCGCTAATAATATGTTTGTGGGCGTATATGTCGTCGGCGCTATACTGAAAAGCGGATCCAAATTGGTGTCTAATTTTATTATGTCTTCTCTGCCATATAAAGACGTCCAAATGTTATTTTCATTATCTATTGTCAAACAGCAAGGAAACACATTATCTTCACCAAGTATTAATTTAGTCTGGCCAATAAGCGTTGAATCGTTTTGGTTGAAAGCGTATATGTGTCCCGTATTCGGATTAGAAACGTACAGCGTATTTAAGAAAGGATTGAAAGCCAACCCATAAACAGGAGCCGAGCTAGTTAGTTGTTCGGTAGTACTTTCTATGTGAGATGTAATAGGAAGGGTTAATAAAGAAGTTTTTCCGTCGGAAAGCACGCCCAATTCTTTATAGTGTCGAACAACTTTGTCTGCAAAAGGCATATTGACCAATTTTATCTTGTTTATGACTCCATCGTATGGACAGCAAACGTAAGCATTCGAATGTACCGGATATTCAATAGGAAACACAAACGAATTTTCGTCTATAGTGGCTAGAGAGTTAATACACGACGTCGACGCAATAACGGTTAGAGGCGTTAAAGAAGAAGCTACTGGCGTAATACTCGTAAAAACATACCCAGAATTCACATTGCCTTGCTCATCGGTTGAAGAAAAATAAACTGAACTATTTTCCACAACAAAATTTTCCGTATTTGATAATTTTAGATTTATCGGAAAAGCCCTTCCTATTTCATTTGTGCTTGGATAACCGAGAAGATTGGCGGTAATTGAAGGAGTTTGTGCAAAGTTATTATTTAGTTTGGAATCAAATTGGCAGGAAACCATAACCGGAATTGGAACATTTGTCCATTTCAACGGATATATGTCGCTTATAAAATTCTCAGTAACTTTTAAATTTGTAGGCAAATAATCGTTTATTTGCCAGATTAAAGCCGCTTTAGCCGAATCGTTATTGCTATAGCTATTATACGAATAGGCAGGAGAATCGGGCGGATGTACAAAATTGGAAGTACTAAGAGTCGCAATTAATAAAACCGGAGAACTGTTATGAGCTTCGAATCTAGTTGATACGTCATCTATATAAAAAAACGAAGCCTCTCCCGTAACAGCAACAACTCGAGATATATTGTCGTGAGTTTGATATATTGGCGAAGTACGAACTAAAATTCCGTCTTGTATTATTTCGTTTGTTATTGCATCAACAAATCTCCATTTGGGCGTAATTGGTCTCCATTTTTCGGGAACATCTTGTAGAGGAATAGAATTGGAATTTAGAGAATGAAGAGAAAGATATAACGAGTCCTCTATTTCCGTGCATGTCAAACTAACGACAAACGGAGTTTTGGTTTTTTCGCCTGGATCGCTATACGCGTCAGGAATTTGCGTAAACGAAACCTTATTCGAAAGAGCATAATCAACAGCTATGTTAATTTGGTCAGTAAATATGTCTCCGGTATTCGTCCACGCTGAGCCTGAAACAGTATAAGTTCCTGGATATTTATAACTATGAGAAACAGAAGGACCTACATATTCAAAAGTATTATCACCAAAATCCCAAGCGTATGCCGTTGTGGCAGAATTCGAAAAAGTGAACGTAAAATCAGTTAAAAATACTTTTCCTAATGAACTACTCGGAGAGACAGTAAAAAGTGTCGACATAATATTATGAAGTTACCACTTCTAGCTTGGATGAAAGACCGGAAAGATTATTGAAGTATACTATCTCGAACTCCCCAACGGTTGGCGAGCTTGTTATGTGCGAGATGTCCAGCGTCGGAAAAGTAGGATTCCACATGAAAAGGGAAAGTCCCTCATATTTGTCTCCTGTATCGGACCTAACGGTTCTAATTTTTGATACCCCATTAACAGAAAGAATATTTGACAAAAGAACTGAGTAATCAAACACATCGCCAATTTTAGAATTTGAAGGATTAAAAAAGTCGGAAATTACTGTTTTTACTTCGTTTAGTATTGATCCGTCCGTCCGTCTAGTTGATGGATTTTTTATGATCTGGAGAACGGAAAAATCAGCATCCGAAGCAGCTACTTCGTTTGTTATTGTTGGTACTCCAAATGACACAGCTTTATATATTGGGTCGACGAAAGTGACTTCTGTCGACAAGGTCTTGAGAGACTGAATATTAGAAAGAATAGCTTCTTTTTGCGCCGGAAGCAAATATTTGAGTGTCGACGTTTGTGATGTTTTAGGCTTCACACAAATATATACGTTATTAAAATTACAGGCGTCCGAATAAAGAACCTGATTCAACATAATTTGTCTAAATTCGGTCGGCGACACTTGTATGTCGTTGAAATACTTCAAATATTTGCCTGTATAATCCCAGTTTGAAAACACTTTAACGTCGGAAATAAAATTAGCAAAATTTGTAGCTACAAATGTTTGGTAATCTTGTTGAGTAACAAGACGATATTGACTTTTAAAGTTTGAAGGAGCGTTAATACGAATACTGTCAGCATTTTCAGCTTCTACTGGAATAGTCGAACCAACAATATTATCAAAAAGGATGTTTTTAAATCCAGCAGAAGTCAAAGGAGTATATTGTTCGGAAACTGTGACATCGTTCCAAAGTTCATTAAAAGTTGCTGTATTGTACACTACAGGAATAGCATTCTGTGATAAGGCATTAGGTCCGACGACTCCGACGCTTCCGGAGCTCTGAAGAGCGTAAATTGCAACTTTGTCACCACTCGCCAATTTGCGACCATTGATTCCGTCACCAAATGTGATTTCGTATATCGAGCTTTGATTTAACCTCTTCTCAAAAGATCTCGAAAACGCTTGCTCTGTGTTTAAGTTTGCAACATTTGAATATTGAAACCATTTTGCTTTGTCCGCTTCATAGACATAAACATCTATATTAAAATGATCGATTAAAACGTTCGTACCCACAGTGATTGGAACTACCTCGTTCGTAACGCCTGAAGCAGTATATAAAGGATTTTCTCTATATACCCCTTGATATAAGAGCTTTGTATTAGTCAATTCGGTCAAGCTAGTTACTGTATTTGATGAAGGAATTTTAAAAGAAATATCTTCATTGAAAGAAAATGACACTCCACCAATTGTTACATACGAATATCTAGGAATTGTAAAATTTCCTTGATTGAAAAAATTATTTGCCGAGGCTTGAAATACAAGAGTCGAAGTTTGATAGCCAATTGGTTTATAATCGAGTAGTTTAACTATCCTATTAATATTTTCGTATATCTGAGCTTCAGTAAACGTCGATTCCGTGCTCGTTTTATTTAAATAAAAAATTAATGTGTTGAAGGCAAACGAAATGATATCGATAATAGATGCCAAATTAGACCCGATATAATTTTGATCAGTAAATAAGCCTTGATCGTTGAGTCTCTGAATAACGAGATTTCTCAAGCTAACAGCGTCAAAAGCTGTATAACTATTAGGAGCAAGAGGATATTCGTTTTGATTGGTAATATTATTCATTATCTATTCCTTGATGTATCAATGTAAACAAAAGATTGGGTCTTAGCATCTAATGTAGTATTTAATGTGGTGATTGTATTAAAAATAGGAATTTCTACGATGATGGTGATATCATATAAATTATTTTCGGGATCAGCAACTACGTTAATATTTACTACAGAAACTCTAGGCTCAAACTTATCGATTGAGCTAGCAATCTTTTCTCCAATAAGTTGAGCATTAATTGGAGTAATTGCTTCAAAAAGAAATTGATTAAGATCTAGACCGTAAAGCGGAAAAAGAAATCTTTGTCCAGGCTTTGTATTAAAAAGATTTTTAAGAGAATTCTTTATGGCGTTTTCGTCATAATCTGCTTTAAGATCGTTTCCTTTAATAGCGTATCCAAGCGAAGGATTATAAATATCAGATGTAGCAAAATCCAAATGTAGGTCTGTATAAACGGAGGGTTTATTGGAGGTGTACTGTTGAGCAATTTGCTCCAATGATGAAATTTTGATAGCCACAAAATTACTTATTAAGGTGTAACGCAAAGTCGAAAGTTTTGATTATATGAGATAAGTAAAATTATGAGTCAATTTGATGTACTTCTAGAAAAAGAACTGGAAAGGTTCCAAACCGGTGGGTTTTGTGTTGGTGACCGAGTCCACTTTGTAAAAGATGCACTAAAGCATGAATATGTTACGAGCAGAGCTCAATCGTACCAAGATATCATTGCTGCATGTATGGAGCCTTCTTTCGATTTAAATCTTCGTATCGGAGCGATTAAATCAATCTATCCTACAACTACACAAAATTACGGAAATGGTACAGAAGCTCCAGACGGAACTTATTTTGATGTTTATATCGAATACGCTCCTGGTCTATATCGCAATCCTATCACGGTTCCTTGCGAACTCATTCAGCCTATCGATGACGGCAACAATAGAGGACCAGTACCTGATAGTCTAGTTCGCAAGAACAAGATTCATGGTCCCAAAGAACAGGAAGCGGAGCAAAACAATAACGCTGAAGGTTTCGACGTAAATCTTAAAAATAAGAACGTCGTTATCCCAGGCGGAAATAACTGGGACGACTCCAAACCTGGTGGCGGAAATTTCTAGTAGAAGTTTCTAAAAAATAAAGTAAGATCACAATCACGCACAACCTATGTCTACAAACCAATGAAAAGTCTCTGTACAACGATTTTAGTGCACTTTTTTTATATTACAGGCGATCTAATTTCTAGATTGCCAGACTGGTGTTTTAAAGCAGATTTTACATACAATTTTTACAGTTGGTGCATGAACAAATCACAAGATTTTGATGAAAAACTCGACTATAAATACTGGAGCGAAACACCCAAAAACGATTAATAATTTATGAAAATATTCGACGAACAAATTAGCCGTAAACCAAACCGTTATCCTTGGACTGAGGAATTCATCGAGTCTATGCACAACGGATTCTGGACCGATAAAGAATTTTCTTTTAAGTCCGATGTACAACAGTTTAAAGTTAATTTAACAGAGCAAGAGCGTGAAATTATTATTCGTACTTTGTCGGCGATTGGACAGATTGAAATTGCTGTTAAAACATTCTGGGCAAAGCTTGGCGAAAATCTCCCACAACCTTGCTTTCAAGATCTGGGCTATGTTATGGCTAATGTTGAAGTTATTCACAACAATGCTTACGAAAGACTCATAACTGTTCTTGGCCTTGAAAATGTCTTCGAAGAGAACCTTAAGCTCGAATGGATTGAAGGTAGAGTAAAATATCTTAGAAAGTATACACACAAGTTCTATAAGGATTCTAAGAAGCAATATCTCTATGCTATCATTCTTTTTACTCTCTTTGTCGAGAACGTTTCTCTTTTCAGTCAGTTCTATGTTATCAACTGGTTCGCAAGATATAAGAACGTTCTTAAGGATACAGACCAGCAAGTAAAGTACACAAGAAACGAAGAGAATATTCACGCCATCGTTGGCATGAAGATCATCAACACAATCAGAGAAGAATATCCCGAGCTATTTGACGCAGAGCTTGAAGAACGAATTCTTCACGAGGCTCATGAAGCATACAAGTCCGAATCCAAAATTGTTGACTGGATGGTCAATGGTGTTCAAGAAGAAGGCCTTACTGCTCCAATTCTCAAAGAGTTTATCAAGAACAGAATCAATGAGTCGCTTACACAAATTGGATTTAAAAAGGCATTTGAAGTTGATAAAGATCTCATTAAGTCTACAATATGGTTCGACGAAGAGCTGCTTGGAAATAACATGACCGACTTTTTCCATGCACGCCCAGTCGAATACTCAAAAAAGAACCAATCATTTTCCGAAGACGATTTATTTTAAAATATACACATGAACAACGACATCTACTGGCTCAATAAAGACTCGAGAAAGTTTCTCGAACGTGGCTACCTTCTCGAAGGGGAAACGGCCGAACAACGTATCAGAGACATTGCCGAATCAGCTGAAAAAATACTCAACGTTAAAGGCTTTGCTGATAAGTTTGAGAGCTACGTTCATAAAGGTTTTTATAGCCTATCGAGTCCTGTGTGGAGCAATTTTGGACGCAAGCGTGGCCTTCCGATTTCCTGCTTCGGTTCGTATGTAGAAGACAACATGGACTCTATCCTAACGAAGGTTGCTGAAACCGGAGTTATGACCAAACACGGTGGAGGAACTTCTGCCTACTTTGGTGCAGTGAGAGGAAGAGGTACTCCTATTTCGTCCGGTGGAGAATCTACAGGTTCTGTTCACTTTATGGAGCTCTTTGACAAGCTGATGAATGTTATTTCTCAAGGAAACGTTCGTAGAGGTTCGTTTGCTGCTTACTTGCCAATTGATCATCCTGACATCGAAGAGTTTTTGCAAATTCGTTCGGAAGGAAACGACATTCAAGATCTCTCGATTGGCGTTTGCGTTTCTGATGAGTGGATGAAGTCAATGATTGATGGCGACAAAGACAAGAGAAAGATTTGGGGACTTGTTATTAAAAAGCGTTTTGAGTCTGGCTATCCGTACTTGTTCTTTACTGATAATGCAAACAACAATGCACCAAAGGTTTATAAGGATAAGAATTTGAAAATTAGTGCTTCGAATCTATGCTCTGAGATCTTCCTTTCTTCGAGTGGCGACGAATCGTTTGTTTGCTGTCTCTCGTCGATGAATCTTGAGAGATGGGAAGAATGGAAGGATACTGACGCTGTTGAAACCCTTGTATATTTTCTCGATGCTGTCATGTCCGAGTTTATCACAAAGACCGACGGAATGGCATACATGGAAGCTCCAAGAAAGTTTGCTAGGAATCAACGAGCCCTTGGCTTAGGAGTTCTTGGTTGGCACTCATTGCTCCAATCAAAGATGATTGCCTTCGAGTCGATGGAAGCAAAGTTCCTCAATAACGCGGTTTGGAAAACGATCCGCGAACGAGCCGACAAAGCTAGCGAAGAACTTGCAAAGTTGCTCGGAGAGCCACCTCTTCTTGAGGGATACGGTCGCAGGAATACAACCACACTAGCTGTCGCTCCAACGACTTCTAGTGCATTTATTCTCGGTCAAGTATCTCCATCAGTCGAGCCCGAAAATAGTTGCTATTATGTTAAGGCTCTCGCGAAAGGTAAATTCACATACAAGAATCCTTACCTCAAGAAGCTTCTCAAAGCAAAGGGACAAGATACAGACGAAGTTTGGAAGGAAATTCTAATTGCTGGAGGTTCCGTACAGCGTCTTAACTTTTTAACTCAAGAAGAGAAAGACGTATTCAAGACCTTCGGCGAAATTAGCCAGAAGGAGATTATTATTCAGGCAGCTGCTCGTCAACGATATATCGATCAAGGGCAGAGCTTGAATGTTATGATTCCTCCTAAGGCTTCTCCGAAGGAAGTTAATCAGCTGCTCGTATTTGCGTGGGAACAAGGAATTAAGAGTCTGTATTATCAGCGTAGTTCAAACCCTGCACAAGAGCTTGCTCGTTCAATTCTAAGTTGCCAGTCGTGCGAAGCGTAAGCAAGTAAAAAACTTACAGAAACGCCCCAGAAGAAATTCTGGGGTTTTTTGTTGATACATTTTGTGAATGTAGTATAAATAATAGTAGCTCTGGTGCTCAACCGAGATCAAAGTTAACATATTAACTCGCTTAACATAAGGAGAACAACATATGACAACAAAAACATACACACTAGGCAGGGTCATTCCTGCAACAGGTACTGGTTATAGCCAACTTCCAGCCCTGTTTAACGAAAGTTGGTTAACAGCATCCGATATCTTTAAGGATTTCGATAAGGCGTTTGATATTCCAAATGCTGTCTATCCTTATAATATCGTAGCAGAAACCGATCAAACCGGTACACCGTTTAACTACTTTATTGAAGTAGCCTTAGCAGGTGTCGGTAAGGATCACATTAATGTTAGTGTCAAGGAGAATAAGCTCGTAATTGATATTAGCAAAGAAGACGAAGAATATGATGAGACAATCGTCTTCCATCGTAGAGGTATCAGTAAGAGAAAGGGCCAATTGGCGTTCACACTGAAAGACAATACGGATGTTAAAAACATCTCATCAACATACACAGACGGCCTTCTTCGAGTTAAGGTCCCTGTAAAGAAGCCGGAAGCCTTCAACATTGAGGTCAAGGTCGGCTAAATAGTTTTCTTAGCTCTTGTGTTGAGCACCAGGAGCATATTAGAAAATTGATAAATAAATATGTGACGAATCCTGTTGATCATAATATCGAAAAATGGACCGCTTTTTGCTCCGATGACGAAACAGCTGAAAAGGAATTGCGTAAGATGGTTGATAAGCTGTTGGAAAAAAAACTTATAGTTAGCGCTAAAAAGGAAGTTTCTGGTAGCCGTAAACATACTTTCATGGGGTTAACTCCATATAAATTTACTATTGTTACTGCTCCTAAAGATAAGTAAATAACGACATGACTTTAACTCCTAATCTCAGTTCAAGCGGATATGAACCTTATAATTTTGGCGTTGCTGAAACGTATTCTTACGTTCCTGTTGCCAACGATCAAGGAAGACCATTGTTCGCTAAGGCTACATACCTCGTCAATCCCAACGACATTAATCTTGTATTATCCGGAGCTGATATTAATATCGATTTAAACAGCGTCGTTGATCAACTTAGTGCCATACAGACCCAATTAAACCAACAAATGGGTCAAAACGGAGTTGTATATGCCGATAGCACTTCTGGTCAAGTTGACGGAACCTTCACAACTTTTCAAGTCGTTTCTTCGTGTCAATTTTTAGGTTTAACTGCAACAAACTCTTCTTTGAATGGGCTTTTAACGCAAACACTTCCGCAAGGATTTACCTTTAACGCTCCGGTAACAAGATTCTCATTAGCTTACGGTTCGGTTCTTGCTTATAAATTTTAACGGTTATGCCAAAACAGGGTAGAGGTATAAGTTTGGCTCATATAGGTAGAACGTTCATATCTCCTCTAAACAAATATTTAGACGGGGTATATGGCAAAAGATATAATAATTATTTTAACGATGACGTGAATTGGTTTGCAACCGCAACACGATCAACCGGAACGGCCGCGCCACATTACGATGAAGAAGCAACAACAGACTTTACTTCGTTTTCAAGTTCACCTGATACATCAGTATACGAAAATTATAGTTGGCAGTGGTTAGGTTATTTTAAAGCGCCGTACAGTGATACATATACGTTTGCTTTAGAATCTGATGATGCGAGTTATATGTGGATAGGCAATAATGCTATAACCGGCTTCACAACAGCTAATGCTACTGTGGATTGTGGTGGCCTTCACGGTCCTACGAAGGTAAGCGGTTCACCTATTTTATTAACTGAGGGCGTATATTACCCCGTAAGAATACAGTTTGGGGAACTCACCGGTGGAGATATTTTAACAGTTTCGTATCGCACTATTAGTAACCCAACTGAGGTCACTAACTTTAATGGAAGCTTTTACCATTTAACCGAACAAGACTTTATCTCTTAAATCGTTTAAACAACTCATTAAAGAAGTTTTCTTTTTTTGCTTGTTGGGGTTTATTTTTCTTAACTTTTCTCGTAGTGATTACTTCTGTCACTTCTTCAACGACGGAGTGGTCGTCTCTATAACTTCTTTTATGTGTATATTTTGCACCACTCATACTCTATAGTTAATTAGTCCTTTTATTGCTTTCTTTACCTTATTAACTTTTCTTGTAGTGAC